>Ga0307477_10000007_pt1 | contig 386170 bp, 307 predicted proteins | sample atmos_gasesECM2C_FD_203316 | JGI IMG/M metagenome (GOLD analysis project Ga0307477, IMG submission 203316) | Hardwood forest soil microbial communities from Morgan-Monroe State Forest, Indiana, United States - atmos_gasesECM2C_515 | ecosystem: Environmental > Terrestrial > Soil > Temperate...
TCTTTGCTCCACGCTTCCTTCAGACCTCACCTCGCAGTGACGCCCTTGCGCTTCGCTACCCTTCACCTCCATCAGGTTGGGACGGGACTTGCACCCGCCAGCTGCCGAACATGCACGGCGTACAGCAAAAAGGGCGCGGCCCTCCGCGGGCTGCGCCCCTTGAAAGCACGTCTGGCCTGGATCTAGTGCCGGTCGTGGTCGCGATCATGATCATGGTCGTGATCGTCCCAGTCGCGGTCGGTGTGCCAACGATGGCCGTCTTCATCCCACCACTTGTGTGCGTGCGACCAGCAATATTCGCGCGCTTCGTGCAATTGTTGGCGAGCGTCGATCACCTGTCTGCTCTCCCAGCCGTGATGTTCGGCAGCTTCGTGCAACCGGTGGTCGGCCTTGGCGATGCGCCGTTGGCATGCGTCTTCATCGGCGCGAAGCGTCGGCGCGGCCGTGAAAAACAGAGTAACTGCAAACGCGGCTGCCGCGAGCCCCGTCCTTACCCAAAATGACTTCCTAGCATGAGTTTGCATTTGTATCTTGCCCTCCTGAGGATCAATGGAGATACCGTTTGAAAGCGAAACCCGGATTGAGCCTGAGTAGATGGAGAGGGTCTTCTAACCCCGACCGTCCTGGTTTATTTTTCTATGCTGCGATAATTCCGGCCAGCAAGACTGTTCACTTTTACACACCCTCTTCCCACAGCGCGGCCATCCGCCGTGTGCTTCGAGGAAGGCCGTGAAGCATTCCCCTTCTGTCCCCGTGGTGAGGGATACCCGCCGCCGGCAACATGCTCAGCTCCGTCAGAGGAAACTACCAGGACACCGGGAGCGGCACCGCGATCACTACTCTTTTGTTTTTTCGTTGGGGTTTTGAAACCTTCCGGTGCGGATCCATTCGCGGACTTCCGCTTCCACTGAAAACGCGTCGGAGGGATCTTTTGTGAAGCGACCATCCAAGCCATAGGCCTGCTCTTCGTACGGCACGACGATCCACAAACCCGATTCATCCAGGGCTTTAAAGTAGCCCTGAATCACCCGCCTGTCTGAACTTTGGTGGTTCCATGAGCGTCGTTCTCGAGAGCCAGCTTTGCCGTCCGTCGGAAGGCGAGGCCTTTGCAAGGCTGCAAATTCACGGTCATTTCATGCTAGCACAAGCAAAAGCAGGCCTGGCGTGGCGCAAAAGCGCTGACTGCGCGTACGAGTTACGTGTGCGTCGCGCTTCGCGTTTGGCGCCGAGAGAGGGAGGAACAGCGTCCCCCAGCGACGCATGGCTCCTTTGACTCATGGGACGAGGCAACATAGAATCTCGGCGCGTTCGCAGAAGGGAGCGCGTGGAGCTTCGCCTGGGAGGAGCATTCGAATGAAGAAGATTTTGATTTTGTTTGTTGCGGCAGGGTTTTTCTGGTTTGGGCCGGTGACGCGCGTGGGAGCCCAAGCGCCGGAAAAGGAAGCAAAAGCGCCGGAAGCCAAGGCTCCGGAGAAGTGCGACGCGGCGGCCATGAAAGAAGAATCATCCGTTACCGATCACACCATCAAAATCGGCGGCCAAACGATTTCCTATAAAGCTACCGCCAGCACCACCCAGCTCAAAAACGAGAAAGGCGAGGCCACCGGGTTGATGTACTCCGCCGCCTACACGCGCAGTGACGTAAAGGATTTGAATACCCGTCCCATCTCGTTTCTCTACAACGGTGGACCGGGGTCGGCAACGATGTGGCTGCACGTGGGCGCGTTTGGCCCGCGCCGCGTGTACACCGTTGACGGTACATTTACGCCGCCCGCACCTTACAAACTCGTGGATAATCCTGAAAGCTTGCTCGACAAAACGGACCTGGTATTCATTGACGCCATGGGCACGGGCTACAGCCACGCGGTTTGCAAAGCCGAGAACAAAGATTTTTATGGAATTGACGAGGACGTGGAAGCGTTCGCGCAGTTCATCGTGACGTACCTGAGCCGCAACGATCGTTGGAATTCTCCGAAATTTCTGATCGGCGAGAGTTACGGCACATTTCGTTCGGCGGCGCTGGGGAATTACCTGCAATCGCATGACACCGTGCATTTGAACGGTATAGTGCTGATTTCCTCGGTGCTCGATCTCGCCTCACTCACGTTCGCGCCGGGCGATGACCGGCCGTTCATTTTTTATTTACCGAGCTATGCGGCTACGGCGTGGTACCACAAAGTCCTGAAGGATCGGCCCGGCGAGCTGGCGGGATTCATCGAAGAAGCGCGCAAATACGCGCAGGGCGATTACGCGGCCGCGCTGTTCAAGGGCGGAGAACTCGGTGCTTCGGAAAAGGCCGCGGTGGCCAAGAGAGTTTCCTATTTCACCGGTCTGAGCGAAGACTATCTGATCAAGGCAGATCTGCGCGTCAACCTCGGCCAATTCCGCGCCGAACTGCAGCGCAGCTCCCGCCTGACGACGGGGCGCATTGACGCGCGCTTCACCGGCTACACGTACGATCTGCTCGAGGAAAATGCGCAAGGCGATCCGGAAGGGCCGGCTGTGGGAGGTGCGTTTACGGCGCTGATCAATGCCTATAACCACGATGAGTTGAAGTTTGGTAAAGACAAGATTTATCACAACACCAGCGGCGCAGGCGGCGGCAGTTGGAATTGGGTCCGCAAGGAAGGCGGGCCGCGGCGGTTCTTTCCCGGTGCTCCCAATGTGGATCAAGACTTGGCGCAGGCCATGATCACCAACCCGCGCCTGCTAGTGCAGGTCGAGAACGGCTACTTCGATCTGGCGACGCCTTTTTTCGCCACGGAATTCACGATGGAGCACCTGGGGCTTCCCGAAGCGCTGCAGAAGAACATCAAAGAGGACTACTACAACGCGGGCCACATGATGTATCTGCATGACCAGGACCGCGTCAGCCTGCACAACCAAGTCGCGGGCTTTATCGACCGGGCGACGCAGCAGTAGAGCATCAGAAAGTGGAAAATAGAAAATAGAAATGGACAAGAGAAGGGAGCGGGATTTTTCGGTGCGATGAGGTGAGGGAAGCGCCGCGCTCAGTAGGTCATCAGAGACCATCCGACGACTGTCATCGTCAGCACGAGCAACAGCATGCTCGTGCTGACGATGCTCAGCGTCCTGCCGTGCCCCAGCAAATAGTCGCGCGACTCTGGATCAATGCACAAAAGGATGGTCACAACCAGCACCACGCCCCAGGCCAGCAAGACGGGAACGCCGGGATGCCGGCCGATCATGGAGAGAAATTGCCCCGGAGGCTGGCCCGCCGGGATCCACCATGGGAGCAGCGGCGCCACGCCGGCTGCGAGAGAAAACGTCAGCAGCTTACGAGTAAACCAGCCCTTGACCTTGGGCCGGGCCTCTTTCCATACGAAGTAGTCCCACACCAGCAGGCCGATGGCAAGCGGCACCCAGCCGTACAACGCAAATTGCTGGTCGAACCAGTACCAGCCGCGAAACAAGATTCGCCCGTGATTGGCCATCGCCAGCCGCGGCAACAGAAACAGCCCCAGCAGCGTATTGCAAAGCACGGCGGCAAAAATCGTCACCAAGCTCATGAATTGAAACCAGTACCGCGTGGGCACCCTTTTGCAGCGGGTGCACACGGACTGTTTGGGCAGGAAATTCAGTCCACAGCGGTCGCAATACACGTTGGCTCTCCCAAATCCCAGAGGAAGGGACACGAGCTAGGATTCGCGGACAGCTTACTGCGCTTGCCCTTCCAAAAACTACTGGTCCGAGGGTCAGTTTTGGTCTTGGTGATTATTCCTGCACAAGAGTTTGCATTGCCGCGACCGTTCGAACGCGGATGCACAGAGGTCACCTTTTGCGCGGAATCTAGCGGAACCAGGCGGAATCGGCGCCGGCTTTTCTGCCTTCTTCCTGCAGGAGGTCCATTTGCTTGTCCAAATCCTGGCGGCGTTGTTCCAGTTGCTTCAGCCGGGCGTTGCGGTCATCCACGTAGATGACGTTTTGCTTCAAACCGGTTTGCGCGTCAAATCCTGTGGCACCATTTTTTTTGATTTCGGCTTGGAGATTTTTGATGGCTTCGTCGGTGGCCGCCATTTGCTCCTTGATCTGGCTTGCTCGCCCGCGCCAGTATTCTTCATCCCTCACGGATTTCGTCGCATCACCGCCGGAGGATCGGTTTGCCGGGGCATTTGATCGTATGGGAGCGTTTGCGTCGCCCACCACGGAGACACCGTTGCCACGGAGCCCGGAGAGATCTTCCTCGGTGTAAACCTTTTTCGGCTTGGGCTTGTCCTTTTGCGGCTTCTTCGCAGCATCCGCGGCGGAATCGTCCTTTTGCTGTGGCAGCGATTGCACCTGGGATTGGGAGGAGGACGGAACCTGCGCGGGCTGCGATTGCGACTGGGCCAGGGCAAACGCTGTTGGCCCCAATAGTGCCAATCCGACCCAGAGGGCTGTCTTGCTCCTACGATCACCGTTCTTCATGGAAGACCTCAATTTGGGAGGATGTGAAGAAAACGCTACGCTGGCCCGCCGACACGGTCAAGGCAATTCTAACGCGTCCGGGTAACGCGAGTTACCTGTCCGCGAGGCTGGGCCGCCCTGGCGCACGCAGTTGCCCGCGCTAGACGCCGTTTGGTACAGTGCCTGTTCGAATGAATAAGACGGACCGATCCCTGACGGAGACGCCCATGCCGCTTTCGAAAGAGCTCCTCGATATTTTAGTTTGCCCCATCTGCAAGACGCCGGTGCAGCCGCTGGCCGACGGCTCCGGCCTGAAGTGTGGTTCTTGCCACCGCGTCTATCCTGTGCGTGATGAAATTCCCGTGATGCTGCCCGAAGAAGCAAAGATTGCGCAGGAATAGAGCAGCGGGAGAAGGAAAGAGCACAGGGTCCTCATGCTGACCAACTTTGCCGATTCCGTTCCACGTCTAAAACGATGGATCCCGCGGTTAGGCGGCAAACGCATCGGCGTTCTCGGCGACCTGATGCTGGATCGCTACCTCTGGGGCACGGCGTCGCGGCTTTCGCCGGAAGCTGCCGTGCCTGTTGTAGACTTTGTGGAGCAGAGCGAGTGCCTTGGCGGAGCGGGAAACGTGGCGTCAAACGTCGCTGCCCTCGGCGCACACGTGGAAGCGTTCGGCGCGATTGGGAATGACGAAGCCGGGAGGGCCTTGCAGAAATGCCTGCGCGCCGCGGGCATTGTGGACCGGGGCGTTATCGCCGATTCGAAGCGCGTGACGACGATAAAAACCAGGATCATCGCGCGGCACCAGCAAGTGGTTCGCGTGGATCGCGAGCGCCGCGAGCCGCTTCGCACAAAAATGCAGGAAAAACTCCTCCCGATTCTTTTTTCTGCACTCAAAAAGCTCGACGGCCTGGTGCTCTCCGATTACGACAAGGGACTCATCAGCGATGATTTTGCCGACCGCGTGCTCAGCGCCGCGCATCAATTGAAGGTTCCGGTGTTTGTGGGCGTGAAGACAAAGCGACTGTACGCGTACCGTGGAGCACGCGTCGTTGCATGTAACCTGAAGGAAGCAAGCTTACTGGTGAGCCGGCCCCTGGGGGAGGAAAAATCCGTCGAGGAAGCCGGCCGTGCGCTCCTCGCCCATTTCGGTTGCAGCGCGGTGGTCATCACGCGTGGTGAAAAGGGTATGAGCGTTTTTGAAGAAGCCTCGCCACGACATCTCCTGATTCCAGCAACGAGTTTCGAAGTGACCTATGCGCGGGTGGGACAGCCTGGAATCGAGCGCGGGTCGACGGGTCGACAGGTCTTCGATGTTACCGGAGCAGGTGACACGGTTCTGAGCGTGTTGGCCACCGCCGCAGCGGCCGGCGCACCGCTCGCGGAGGCCGCCATGCTCGCCAATGCTGCCGCTGGTGTCGTCGTTGGCAAGCTCGGCACCGCCAGTGTCAGCCCGCAAGAACTTCTTCATGCCCTCGACGACATTCGCCGGTAGCTGGTGCGAGAGAATTTTTGCCTGAACGACTAGGAACCTGGCACAGGGAAGCTCAGGGATTTGTCGGCTGCCAAAACCCAGATATCGACGACCTTCGTTTTGCGGCTTTTTTCTGCATCGGAGGCGTCGGGCATCGGCGAGTAGGGGCTGATCTCCGTGGAAATGGCCACGGTGTTCGAACCCTTTGGCGCTTTGGCATGGATGATCTTGTAGCTCTTCACCGGGCCGTAGTAGCCTTCCGGTCCCCAGTCGGCGAGAAAATCCTTCATCGCGTAACTCGAACCCGGCTTCCACAGTTGATAGGCCTTGGCCGTATCACCCGCGACGAGCGCATCAAAGAAATGTTCCGCCGCCTTTTTTTCCGGGTAGTAGCGGAAGGTGATCCACAGCACTACCATCGCGACAATCACAAGCGCGGCGATGGTAAAGGCCATCGCTCGTGAGCTGTCCGGTTTTTCGGCAGGTGCATCGAGAAGTGTCATTCGCTAGTCTCCTGCCCCGCGAGCGTCAGAATCAGAGTTGCGATTGCGTCAATGCCATCCCAGCATTGCGCAGCGGCAACAAGAATCGTAGCAAAATCCGTGCGTCCGAGTAAAAGAAGTCAAGTGAGGAGAGGCGGCCCGTTTCCGGCCTGGTGACGGAGCAACGATCGAACAACTTGCCCAAACGTGAGTCTGATCCGAATCACCATGTGCTGGAGGCCATTTTTGAGGGAAGTGAAACAAACTTCATTTGGGCAGCGAGAAGAAACTTTTCTTTCAACGGAGACAGTTGCCGCCATGAACTGCCGGGACCGCTGGCCGAAAACTGTCCCTTCGGCCGTTGTTTTCAACTCCTGATTTTGGTACTTAATTTGAACATCGGTAGGCCCATTTCTCTCTCGTTTCCGAGAGTGCACAAGGTACTTCTTTTCAGGAGTTTCCGGCCATGAGGACCCGGCCATCGTCCATTCCCGCCGCTAACTCGCGCTGTCGCGTTTGGCCGGGTGCCGTCCGCCACCCCGAGATGCGTTTCGGGGAGATTCTCGTTTAAGAATGAAAGGAGACCCATGTCTGGCAAATTGGGGTTCTTCTCCGCGTTTGTCCTCACCACTTTTGTCTCTGCGACTTCCGTGTGTGCGCAAGTCGAATCCAGCCTGCATGCCGGCCCGCGAATTACGCAAGGCATCGATGAAGCAAGCCGGGCCACACTCGAGGGCAACACCCATCCCGAGGCGCGGCCCGCGAACGATCGCGGCCCTGTGGCGAACGGTTTCGTCATGGAGCACATGCTGCTCCAACTGAAGCGTTCGCCTGAACAAGAGCAAGCCGTCCAGCAGTTCATGGACGAGCTGCACACAAAGGGCTCGCCAAACTTCCATCACTGGCTGACCGCGCAGCAGTTCGGCGAACGCTTCGGTTTGGCAAAGCCCGACCTCGACGCAGTCATCGCCTGGCTTGAATCCCACGGTTTCCGCGTCAACGTGGTCTATCCCAGCGGCATGCTGATTGATTTTTCCGGAACTGCAGTCCAGGTACAGAAGGCCTTCCAAACGGAAATTCACCACCTCGAAGTGAAAGGCGAGCGGCATTTTGGCAACATCAGCGACCCGAGCATTCCCGCAGCGCTTGCTCCCGTCGTTGCCGGAGTCGTCTCACTTCACGACTTCCGACCGCACGCGATGCATCACCTGCACAAGGCCAATGCGCAATTCACATTTACGGACATCCTCGGCAACGCCACCTACGCGCTTGTCCCCGCAGACCTGGCCAAGATTTACAACTTGAATCCTCTCTTCAGCGCTGGCATTTCGGGACAGGGCCAGACCATTGTGCTCATTGAGGACACGGACGTCTTCAGCGCTTCGGATTGGAGCACTTTCCGCCAAACCTTCGCCCTCTCCGGCTACACTTCTGCTTCCTTCACACAAGTCCATCCGCCCGCGCAGCCCGCCAATAATTGTGCCGCGCCCGGTGTCATCGCCCCCAATGACGCGGAAGCCATCCTCGATGCCGAATGGGCTAGCGCCTCCGCGCCAAATGCCGCCATTGAGATGGCCGCCTGTGCGGATACCAGCACCACTTTCGGCGGGTTGATTGCCATAGAAAACATCATCAATGCCAGCGCTGCGCCTCCGTCCATCATGAGCATCAGTTATGGCCAGTGCGAAACCGTCAACGGCGCAGCCGCCAACGCCTCCTACAACTCCGCTTATCAGCAGGCCGTCGCCGAGGGCGTCTCCGTCTTCGTCGCCGCCGGTGACAGCGGCGCGGCAGGTTGCGACAATAGCGTTGCCGAAGCCACTCACGGCATCGCCGTCAACGCCTTCGCTTCCACTCCTAACAACGTTGCCGTCGGGGGCACCGATTTCAGCGACACCTATTCCGGCACCAACACCACCTACTGGAACTCCAGCAATACCTCCGCGTTCGGCTCGGCCATCTCTTACGTTCCGGAAATCCCCTGGAACGATTCCTGCGCCGGCCTCTTGCTTTCTAACTACATGGGTTACAGCCCGACCTACGGCTCAACGAGCCTTTGTAACGACCCGCTCTTCGGTTCCTTCTTCATGACCACGGTTGCGGGTGGCGGCGGTCCCAGCCAATGCGCTAGCGGCACGCCATCGAGCGCTGGCGTTGTGGGCGGTTCGTGTGCTGGATGGCCAAAGCCTTCCTGGCAGACGGTTTTGGGCAATCCGAACGATGGAGTTCGCGACACCCCAGACGTCTCGCTGTTTGCGGCGGATGGCTTGTGGAGTCACTACTATGTATTTTGCTGGTCGGATACCGGGCATGGCGGGGCTGCCTGCGGCGCCGATCCAAGCACATGGTCAGGCGCGGGTGGCACTTCTTTCGCCTCGCCCATCATGGCAGGCATCCAGGCGCTCATCAATCAGAAGGCTGGCGGGCCGCAGGGTAATCCCGCCCCCGTCTATTACCAGCTTGGTGCAGCAGAATTCGGCTCGAGCGGCAACAGCTCCTGCAATTCGAACAATGGCAACACCGTGGCCAGCAACTGCATTTTCTACGACGTGACCGCGGGCGATATGGACGTCGATTGCGCCGGGCCCAACTGCTACCTCGCCGATGGCTCTGTGGGAGTGCTCTCGACTTCCAATACCTCGTTCGTGCCCGCGTACGGCACCACTGTCGGTTGGGATTTTGCTACCGGCATCGGTACCGTGAACGCTGCCAATTTGGTGAACAACTGGCCCTCGTCTTCGTCGCAACCGAGCTTCACTCTTTCGGCATCGCCCGGCACCCTGACTTTCCTCCAGGGCGCGGCCGGCTCGACCACCATCACGATTAATCCGCTGAACGCATTCAATGGCAACGTACTGCTAACCGCTTCCGGCCTGCCAAACGGTATTAATGGCACTTTCGGCACGAATCCCGCGACAGCCAACAGCCTTTTGACGCTATCGGCGACCAGCACCGCAGCGGTTGGCACCTACACTGTGACCGTATCGGGCACTTCGGGCAGTTTAAGAAGCCAAACCACGATCTCCGTTACGGTGAATCCCGCCGGTGACTACACTATCTCCGCTTCGCCAAGCAGCCTCAGCGTCGTCCGGGGAACGAATAGCACGAGCACCATCGCTGTCAATCCGCTGAATGGTTTCAATAGCAGCGTCAGTCTTAGCGCTTCCGGCCTGCCCAGCGGTGTGACCGCGGCATTCAACCCCGGCAGCACCACTGGCACGAGTACGGTGACGTTCACGGCCAGCAACACTGCGGTTCTGGGAACCGTCACCGTGACGATCACCGGTGCGACCGGCAACTTGTCGCACGTCACTACGGTTGCCCTCACCGTAACGCCTCCGCCCAATTTTGCCCTCTCCGCATCGCCGAACTCATTGAGCCTTGCGCGGGGAGCTAACGTTACGTCCGCCATCACCGTAACTTCGCAGAACGGCTTCGCTGGCAGCGTCAGATTGTCCGCCTCGGGTTTGCCGCGCGGCGTAACTGCAGCCTTCAACCCCATCAGCACCCCGGGCACGAGTACGCTCACTCTCTCCGCCAGCAGCACTGCGTCAACGGGAACATTCTCGGTCCGCATCCGTGGCACGTCCGGCACCGTGACGCACACAATCACGATCAGCCTAACCGTCCATCCCTGAGGCTGATTTACCATACGGCGCGTTCTCACAGATGGGTGTTGCGCCGCTCGCGTCTTTCGCAGGCCGGAATTCGGTCAGAGAGGGATTGGCGAATCTACGCTTCGAGGGCGCCGCCTGAACCGGCCGGCAATTCGATCTGGTACTTGGTGCGGGCTTTTTCGGCGTGCTGTTCGAGGGCCAGCGCGATCAGCTTGTCGATCAATTCGCGGAAAGGAATTCCACTGGCCTCCCAGAGCTTAGGATACATGCTGATGGAGGTGAAGCCGGGGATGGTGTTCACTTCGTTGAGATAAATCTTGCCGCCTTCTTTTTCCAGGAAAAAATCCACGCGGGCCATGCCGCTGAGTTCGAGCGCGCGAAACGCATCCACCGCGTACTTCTGTATTTTTTGCGTTTGCGGGGGCTTGAGGTCGGCCGGAATCAAAAGCTGCGTGCCTTCTTCGAGATATTTTGCGGCGTAATCGTAAAACTCGCGGTGCGGCACAATTTCACCGGGCACGGACGCTTGCGGATCGTGGTTGCCGAGGACGGAGACTTCGATTTCGCGGGCGGTAACGGACTCCTCGACCAGGACTTTCATCGCAAACGCGCAGGCCAGGTTCAGCGCCGGAGCAAGTTCGGCGCGCGAGTGCACCTTGGTCATGCCGACGGACGAGCCGAGCGTGGCGGGCTTCACGAAAACGGGGTACTGGAATTTCAGTTCGATGGCGCCCTGAATATTTTCCGGGTTGTTTTCCCAGTCGTGGCGATGAATGGTGACCCAGGGCACGACGGGAATTTTCGCCACTTGAAGCAGGCGCTTGGCGACGTCCTTGTCCATGCCGATGGCTGAGCCGAGAACGCCGGCGCCCACAAAGGGCAATCCTGCCAAATCGAGCAGCCCTTGGATCGTTCCGTCTTCGCCGAAGGTGCCATGCATCACGGGGAAAACGACGTCGATGCGCTGGCCGCCGCCGCTGCCGTCCAACTTCACAATGGCGGCGTCCGTGGGGTCGGCGGTCATCATGACGCGCTGGCCACCCTTCAACACTTCGGGGAGCATTTTTTGCCCCGCGCTTCCGATCAGCCAATGGCCCTCCTTGGAAATCCCGATGGGCACGGCTTCGTACTTATCGGGGTCAAGTCCGCGAATAACGGACGCCGCTGAGGCGAGGGAGACTTCATGTTCGCCGGAGCGTCCGCCGAAGAGGATGCCGACGCGGAGTCTTTTCTTTTCTGGGGTCATGGGAGTAGTTAGTGGCCAGTTTTTAGTTATAAGTGAAAAAAGAGGATTGGTGGAGAGGATGTTTTACTCGCGTTCTGAACTGACAACTGAGGACTGATTATAGGATTTTTTGGCCGAGGCCGGAGAGGACCAGCTCGACGCCGAGGAGGGCGGTGCGGTTGTGTTCGTCGAGGATGGGATTGATCTCCACGACTTCGAGGGAAACCATGGACTCGGTATCGGCGATCATTTCCATGGCGAGATGGGCTTCGCGGTAAGTGACGCCGCCGCGGACAGGAGTGCCGACGCCGGGAGCGTCGGAGGGATCCACGAAATCCATATCGAGGCTGACGGCGACGCCGGCGGTGTCGTCCGTGGCGTACTTGAGGGCGTCGGACATGACTTCGCGCATGCCGCGCTCGTCAATATCGCGCATGGTGAACACGCGGATTCCGGATTTCTTGACGATCTTGCGTTCCTGAGCGTCGAGATCGCGCGCACCGACGATGACGATGTTGCCGGGCTCGGCTTTGGGTTTGAAGCCCAGCAGATCAACGAGTTCGGGTGCGCCATAGCCCATGATGGCGGCGAGCGGCATGCCGTGAACGTTGCCTGAGGGTGAGGATTCCGGCGTGTTCATGTCACCGTGCGCGTCCAGCCAGAGATAGCCGATTTGCTTTTTGTCTTTGCGGAAATAGTTGGCGACGCCGGCAGCAACTCCCGCGGCGATGGAGTGGTCGCCGCCCAGAACCAGCGGGAGAAAGCCTTCCGTCAAGGCCTTTTCGGCAGCCGCGGCGACGTCGCCACAGGTTTCGGCGATCTCTTGCAAGTACTTGGCGCGCTTTTCGCCGACGGGCATCTCTTCCGGTTGCTTCACGGAAAGATTACCGATGTCTTCGACCTGCAGGCCGAGTTTTTTGATGCTGGCCTGGAGCCCCGCGCCCCGTAGTGCGGAAGGGCCCATGTCCACGCCGCGGCGGCTCTGGCCGAGGTCCATGGGCACGCCGATGATGCGAACTTTTTGGGCCATGCGACGACTCCGTGACTCGTAACTGGCGGACAGCCATGCGTACAGCGCGGCGGCAGACCACGCCACAAAATCCAAGCCAGTCCTTGAACTCAACAGAAATGCGGGAACTGGAGGAAACGTGCCGAACTACCCCGCATCAAGGATACACGCGGTAAATCATGCGGGGGAAGGGGATGACCTCGCGGATGTGCTCCGTCCCGCAAATCCAGGCGACTGTGCGCTCCAGGCCCATGCCAAAGCCAGAGTGCGGCACGCTGCCATAGCGGCGCAAATCGAGATACCACTGGAAGGAATCTTCCGGAAGGTGGTGTTCGCGCAAGCGTTTCAGCAAAAGATCGTAGTCGTGGATGCGCTGGCTTCCGCCGATGATCTCGCCATAGCCTTCGGGAGCGATCATGTCAAAGGCCAGCGCCAGCTCCGGCCGATCGGGATCGGGCTGCATGTAGAAAGCTTTCATCGCGGAAGGGTAATGATGAATCAGCACGGGCCGGTCGAATTCCTTGGAGATGATGGTTTCTTCGTCGGCGCCGAAGTCATCACCGAACTTGGCGGGATTGCCGTTCTTGTTCAAGACAGCAACCGCGTCTTCATAGCTGATGCGCGGGAACGGGGGTTTCACGTTTTCGAGCTTGGTGACGTCGCGCTTCAGTGTTTCGAGTTCGCGCGGTTTATTTTTGAGGACCGCTTGCACGATGGCACTGACGAGCCCTTCGCCGAGCGACATGACTTCGTCGAACTCGACGTAGGCGGCTTCGGGCTCGAGCATCCAGAATTCGGTCAGGTGGCGGCGGGTCTTGGATTTTTCGGCGCGAAACGTCGGGCCGAAAGTGTAAACCTTGCCAAGCGCCATGGCGATGGCCTCGGCGTAGAGCTGGCCGCTCTGCGTCAGGTAGGCTTTCTGGTCGTCGATGTAATTCACTTCGAACAGCGTGGATGTACCTTCGCAGGCCGCGGGCGTGAACATGGGTGCATCCGTCAGAGTGTAGCCCTGGCCGTCCATGTATTCGCGCGCGGAGCGGATCGCTTCGGCGCGAATCCGCAGGATAGCGGCTTGGCGCGGCGTTCGAATCCAGAGATGGCGCTGGTCGAGCAGGAAATCGACGCCATGTTCCTTCAGTTGAATGGGGAATGGCGTGCTTTCCGGGACCTTTTGCACGATGTGAATTTTCGTGACGCCGATTTCGTAGCCGCCCGGGGCGCGTTTTTCGGCGCGAATCTTTCCCGTGACGATGACGCTCGATTCCTGCGTCAGTCCTTTCAGCGATTCGAACGCCTCCGGGTTCTCCTTCAGAGCGCACACGCCCTGAATAATCCCCGTGCCATCGCGGAAAATTGGAAACAGCAATTTCCCGGACTCGCGCAGATTGTAGAGCCAGCCTTTCAGCGTGACTTCCTGCCCGTCGAACTTGCCCGCCTGCTCGATGGTAATCGTCGTCATAGTCAGCTTCTTTACGCACTTGCCAAACCAGCAGTTTACCAGAGAAGCCTAACCCTCATGCAGCCCCACAAAAGCAAGTCCTTCGGTCCGTTCCCGCTCCAGGACTGCTGTCCGAGCCATCGAGCTTTGGGTAACCGGCTCGCAGCAAAGTACTTGCTGATGAAGAGGCAGACCAAGTCTTGGCCCGGCACGCAGAGCGAAATCCTTAGAAGTTCTTGAGGTGTTGGACTTGAGGCTCAGCGATTCGCCAGCGTCATGATGTTGGATAAGCCTAACAGGCGCTGATCTGCAGTAACCAGGGTCAGGTCCAGGACTTGCGCGGTCGCGGCGAGAAAACGGTCGGCGGGATCGGCGTGAATATCGAGATGTTCCGCTGCGAGCACGATTTCATACGTGAAAGCGGCCTGATGGAAACCGGGAGTCGATTGCTTCAGCCAAGCCAGGAAATCCGGACTCAGTTCAAGCCGCTTCTTGCGATGCAGCATCAGAGCTTCCCAAGTGCTTACCGGCGACACCCAAAGTTCATTTGCCTTGTTGCCCAGCTCCTGATGCGTGCGCGAGCCAAGCCGTTCGGGGCTGTGCAGGAGCCATATCCAGATGTGGGTATCCAGCAGAAGTTTCAATCGCGAAGAGCCTCAATGTCTTTGAGGTCAATCACCGGGGAGATGATGTCGCCAAGAATCTCAATAGAATTACGCATCGATCCGAATAAAGATGCCCGGTCGACACTCGGAACGGCTGGCACGACATCGGCAACCGGTTTGCCGTGACGGGTGATCCGGAGGGGCTGCTTGGTCTTTTCGACACGTTCGAGAAGCGCCAGACACTTGGCTTTGAATTCAGAGATAGAGACTTGATCCATGCGGCCACCTGGTCATAATTATAGCCCATGGTCAAATAAATAGTCAATTTCAGCAGGAGAGCTATTCGGCCCTAATCCCAGGCCTTCTCGAAGCGATTCAGAGCCTTACGCGCTGCGGAAAGCTGCTCTGCGGCGCTGGGGGCTTCGGGACCGGTCTTCTCCTTCAGTTCCAGAACAATCGGCAAATTAGCTTCGGGGGCGGATTTTAGGGTTTTGATGGCGGCAGGCCAGTCAATGGAGCCCTCATAGGGAGACAAGTGCTCGTCTTTGTCGCCGTGGTTGTCGTGGAGATGCACGGAGGCGACGAGTTCTCGCAAAGGAGCGAAACTTTTTTCGATGCGTTCCTCTTCGGCCAATTCCGCGAGGTGCGCATGGCCGATATCAAAGGTAAAGCGCAGACCGGTGAGTCGCGTTTCATCCACGAAAGTGCGCAGGTAAACGGGATTGCCCATTTCACTGGTGGTGTTTTCGACGCAAATGGTTACGCCCGCGTGGTGCGCGTGCAGCACCAGGTGTTCGAGCGTACTGAAGGCGGCGTCGCGCTTGCGCGGATCAGCCGTCTCGCGGGAACCACCCATGTGCAGCACCAGCCGCGAGTACGGCAAATCATCGGCGACATCAATCACGCGCTTCAGCTCATCCATGGCCTCGATGCGGCGGACGCGTTCGACTTCGCAGATGGAAAGAGGAGTGCCGCTCTCGCGCGTGGCGCTCATGTCCCTGCTGGTCGGCGCATGAAGCGAGGCAAGCTGCAAACGGTGCGCTTCGAGGGCGCTGGCGATGGCGCGCACTTCCGTCTTGATGGCGTATTCGAAATGGCTCCGCGCGCCGAAGATCTCGACGCCTTGGAAGCCTGCTTCGGCGATTTGCCCAAGCAGTTCAGCGGTCAGTTTTCGCGATACAAAGGGGTATGTTGAGAGTAATCTCTGCATGATTCGTTCGAGTTCTCTGAGGCGTTTTGCCGCAATGCAAATGCAATTCTCTCACGCGCTCGCGGCGCAGCCAAATTCGGGTTCTCTTTAGTAACCCACCGCTGATCCTTGGTCGCGTGGATCAGCCGCGCCAAGGCGTTCGCCAGATTGAGGATCGATTCCGATGGCGTTTACCAGCCCCATGTGTTTGCGCCACTTGGCTTCGTGCCCCAGGCTAGGCGTTTCATACCAGCCGCGCTCGACTTCGTGCCCGCGCGCCCGCAGCGCCTGCTCCATGCTTTCGGGGAATTCCGCTTCCATGCGAATGCGATCGGGCACCCACTGGTGATGGAATCTCGGCGCGTTGATGGCCGCTTGCGCGTCCATTCTCAACTCCATCCAATTTAGAACACTCAGCAGCGTGGCGGAAATAATCGCAGGGCCTCCCGGCGAACCGGTAACGAAGCTGAGCTTGCCGTCGCGAACTAGAATCGTTGGCGTCATCGAGCTGAGCGGCCGGTGGCCCGGGGCGATGACATTGGCATCCGATTGCAAGAGCCCGAAGAGCGCATTGGGCACCCCCGGCTGTGTTGTGAAGTCATCCATTTCGTCGTTGAGCAGAAAGCCAGCTGAACTTGTCACATGCGAGCCGTAGCTGTCGTTGAGCGTGTAGGTGCTGGCCACCGCGTTTCCGGCGGCATCCACGACGGAGAAGTGCGTAGTGTGGTGGCCCTCGCCCAGGCTTCCAACCATGCGCGGCGAAACATCCAGGTTCGTTGCGGCGCCGCACACGTGCGGAGTCCCCGCTTTCAATTCTCTGCTGGACGAGGCTTTTGCCGGATTGATCGTCGCCGCGCGCTCTTTCGCGTAGCACGGGTCGATCAGCCCTGCCACCGGCACATTGGAATAATCCGGATCGGCCAGATAGGCCGCCCGATCAGCGAAGACGCGGCGCATCGTTTCCGCAACCATGTGAACACTTTGCGGATCGTCCCAGCCTTTCAAGGGCACGCCCTGCAGCATGTTCAGCGCTTCGATGATGGCGATGCCGCCGGAACTAGGCGGAGGCGATGTGAGCACCTCCCAGCTGTGAGCGCCGATTTCATATTTCGCTCGCAAGACTTCGCGAACTTTGGGCGCGTAGCGCGCGAGATCCTGCAAATTGATGAAGCCGCCGTTGCGCTCCATTTCATCGGCAAGCAGATGTGCCGTCTCGCCACGATAAAATTCTTCCGCGCCATTCTTGGCGATGCGCTTGAGCGTGGCAGCGAGTTCCGGCTGCTTCAGAGTGTCACCGGCGTTGAACGTTTGACCGCCGTTCAGGAAAATACGCTGGCTGTTTGCGAATTTTTGCAAGCCAGGACGCTCTTCTTCCAATTCGCGTGCGAGCTTGTCGCTGACGCGGAAGCCCCGATCCGCGAGGTGAATCGCCGGAGCCATTACGTCGGCGAGTTTCATCGTGCCGAAGGTCTTCAGAGCTAGTTCGAGGCCCGCCACGGTTCCCGGCACTGCCACAGAGCGATAGCCGATGACGGATGCTTCTTCATCCAGCGTGCCATCTTTACCGATGTACATGTCGCGCGTAGCCTTGCCGGGAGCGGTTTCCCGGTAGTCGAGGAATGTGGTTTTGCCATCGGCCAGCCGGATCAGCATGAAGCCGCCGCCAGCGATGTTCCCGGCCGCAGGCTCCACTACAGCCAGTGCGAAGGCCACGGCCACCGCGGCGTCCACGGCGTTGCCGCCGCGCTTCAGTATCTCTGCGCCGGCCTGAGAGCCGAGTTCTACATCGGTGGCGACCATTCCGTGCATGGCGCGCACCGCCTGTTTTGGCCAAGCCCTCGTTGCCTCGGCGTGAGCGGAAGGCTTTGGTGTGGCTTGCGCTCCTGCGCCCCGCACCAGCAGCAAAGTCCCCGCCAACACGACAAGGGAAGACAGCTTGGGCATTTTTCGGGGTCGCATCGTAGACGAAAGACACTAAGGGATTAGCAGGACAGCGTCAAGACGAACTGCGAGAATGGAAATCGTTGCGACTACTCTAATCTTCGCGAAGGAATTCGACCCTGGGAGGACCTGGCAGCAGCCCGGCCTTGGTGCCGCGCTCAATCAACTCTTTCACGGCTTGCTTGCCTTTTTCCCCGTACCCAAGCGTCCATTTGTTGACGTACATGCCGACAAATTTGTCGGCCAGCTCAGCGTCCATATCACGGGCGAATTGCATCGCATAATTCAGCGCTTCTTCGCGGTGCTCGAGGCCGTAAGAGACACTATTGCGAATGGTCCTGGCGATGTGGCGGCCAAGCTGTGGCCCCAGCGCGCGCCGAACAGCGTTTCCTCCCAGCGGAAGAGGCAAACCGGTCTGCTCCTGCCACCAGATACCCAGATCAATCACGCGATGCAGCCCCATTTGAGGAAAGAAGAGCTGGCCTTCGTGAATCAGCAAGCCGGCCTCAACCAGATCCTTCTGAACCGCGTCCATGATTTTATCGAAGGGCATGACTACCGGCTCGAAATTGGGCTCGAAGAGTTTCAGCGTGAGATACGCGGAAGTTTTCAGACCGGGGACAGCAATGCGTTTGCCCGCCAGCTCGTTTTGCTTCAAAGCCTTTGTGGAAACGACGATAGGGCCGTACCCTTCGCCAAAACTGGCACCGCAATCGAGAAGAATATATTTGTCGCGGAGCGTAGGATAAGCAGCAAAGCTGATAGCGGTAACGTCGTAGGTCTCGGTAAGCGCGGCTTCGTTCAAGGACTGGATGTCGGAGAGGATGTGCTGATACTTGTATCCGGGCGTAGAGAGCTTGTGAGTAGCCAGGGCGTAAAACATGAAGGCATCGTCGGAATCCGGCGAATGCGCCAGCTTGATCTCGACCGGCTCTTTTTCCGTTCTTGAGGCTGTCTGTCTGCCTGCCATAAGGCTGATCGTTCCTTGTTCTTGCCTTGGCCTCGTTCCTTCCAGAGAGACTTTCTCCTCCAGAGAGGCAGCAGCGGAAGACGAACGGTAAGGACGTGCGCGTCACAGGGGCTTGCGTGGCGCTGGGCCGGGCTATTTTTGCAAGAGGAAGCCTACCATATCGGAGTCCGGTGAACAATCGGCGGCGAGGAATGCGGACAGTTGAGAGAAGAGGTAATGCATCTGGAATCTGCAGGGTGCGTGAAAACACCGCACTCGCAGCGAGTGCAGGCAGGTGAGGCTACCTGGCATGGGCAGGTCTACCGATGCGTCTGCCGAACCTAAGCGGCAAGCGATTTCGGCGCCGGTTTGCGGCGCGGCTTCTGGCTCTTCTCGAGCAATTCGCGTTCGGCGCGCGTCCAATCCTCGAGTTCGTTTCCCGGAGTGCATCCGCGCTCGAGGTAGATCTCGTAGGCGCGCAGGGCGATCTCTTCCCGCGTTGGCTGGTTCTTTGCCAATTGTGATTTTTTCGCCTTCGGCGTGGAACTGGCCTTCGTCTTAAGCATATGCATCTCCTTTCGACTGCCAGTTCATTCTACAAGCAGCAAATTACGCGCGCTAGGCAAAGTTCAGAGTTTATGTGTGAGCGTGACCTATTCCCCAAGGGCCCGAAAATTCGATGAATGGAAACAATATTCTCGTTGAGTAGGGGCGGCAGCGGAACAAAGCGGTATTCGGTTAGTGCCTTGGCATGGAGTGCGCAAACGGCGGGTGACGCAACTAATGTGGCGCGAGGGTCGAAGAGAAACTGTCCTTGGCAGCGGTCTCGTAGAGATGAAGGATCTGCGCAGCGCGTTTCAGCAAGTCCGAGGGCATATCGCCGGGTTGATAGTCCACCCATCCGGTCGTGCACGTGAGGCTTATCTTCCGCCCGGAACAGGTCATTTCCAGCGAACCGAGCCGGTTCAAGACAATCTTGACTTCTCCCAGGCCACACTCGGGCAGCACCAGCAGGAAATCGTCGCTGGCCAGCCGCGCAGCAAAATCAGACCCACGACACGCCTTTCTCAAACGCCGGGCAAGCTCTTTCAGGGCCAGGTCCGTTGCGGACGAACCGTAGAGCTTGTTGATCTCCTGGAAGTCGTCAAGATGAATCGTGGCCAGGCTGAGCGCGCTGCTCTGGCGCTTGGCGCGCACAATCTCTTTCCCAAGTTGTTGTTCAATGAAAGCGCGATTGTACAATCCGGTGGCAGGATCCACGCCGGCTGGATCAGAGAACTGGGCGGCGTCCGTTTCCGTCCCCGCACTCTCCCCAATGAACTGCTTTCGCAGACGCCGGAAAGACCATTGGCGAAACACCATCCAGCCATTGAACAACAGTACCAGGCACATGATTCCCCAGCGGGCCTGATCGGCGCGAATTTCGTAGAAATGCTCGCTGTGGAGGAAGAAAGAATGAATTGTGGAGAGCAGGAAACCGAGCGCCGAAAGCGTGGTCACAAAAAATGCAGACAGCCAAAGCCACCATTCCCGGCGCGCGAGCTGCCGCAGACCGGATTCTGCCTGTTGAGCGCGGACGGTGCCGAGTCCCTCAAGAGGAGAGGAATTGGACTTGCCGCCGCGGAGACCAAACAATGATTGCATGTTCCCTGTTAGAGAGCGTGTACACACTCAATGTAGGCGCCGCTGCAAAGAGAGGCAACAGCGAAATGGTACAGGTGCGTGTCCTGCAAGAACCTGAACCAATGGGCAGAGTAAAAAATGGCGCCGAGAAGCCCTTTCCTTTCCTTAGACCGGGCGTCCAAACTCAGGTATCTTAGTGGGACTCTCCCGGAACCAATTCTCTTGCTGGAGCGCTTCGCGATGAACTTCGCTCGTGTTTTGCCGTCCTTCACAGGTTTTCTCATCCTTACAGCTGCTAGCACACTCATGGAGAGTGCCCCTGTGGTTCAGGGGCAGGAATTTCCTTCCTCGCAGCCCTCGATATGGGCCGCCAAGCCGGACGTCACGGCGTTTGAAAAGATGGAAAACGATAGGCTTGCTGCGGCGCAAAAGGCAGTCGATCAAATCGTCGCCGTAAAAGACGGCTGGACGATAGAGAACACGCTGGCCCCGTTTGACGAAGCCACCCGCCAGCTAAACGCCACCATCGAATTCTCGAGCTTTATGCAGCAGGTGCATCCCGACGCGGCGTTCCGGGATCGCGCCACGGCCATGACCACCAAGGCCAGCGCGGCGGGCACGGCGCTTTCGCTGAACCGTGGTGTTTATCAGGCGCTCTCATCTCTTGATCTTTCAAAAAGCGATCCAGCGACGCGCTACTACGTTCAGCGGCAATTGCTGGAGTTCCGGCTTGCTGGGGTAGACAAAGACGACGCCACGCGCGCGCACCTGCGCGAACTAAATGACAAACTCACCGATGAGCAATCCGCGTTTGACCGGAATATCTCCGATGACCAGCGCTCCATCACCATTGATAACGCCAGGGATCTCGAGGGACTTCCCCAGGACTACATCGCTTCGCACAAGCCGAGCGCCGACGGCAAAATCCGCATCACCACCGATTACCCCGACGCGTTCCCAGTCATCACCTTTGCGAAAAACGAAACCGTGCGCAAGCAACTATGGATTGCTTTTGGCAACAGGGCATACCCCAAGAACCGCGAAGTGCTGCTTGAGATGATGCGCACGCGTCAGGAAATCGCGACGATCCTTGGTTATTCCTCCTGGGCGGACTACAACGCAGCGGACAAGATGATAGGCAATGGCCAGAATATCGCGAACTTCATCCGCCAGGCCAATGAAGCCGCGCGGCCGCTGGCGCAGAAGGAGTTTGCAATGCTTCTCGCGGAGAAGAACAAGACCTCTCCCGGCGCAAAGGAAATCATGGATTTCGAAAACTATTACCTGCGTGAACTGGTCCAGCGCAGCGGCTACAACTTCGACTCGACTTCCGTGCGCCCCTATTTCGCGTACGACCGCGTGAAGCAGGGCATCCTGGATACCGCGCAGAAACTTTTCGGCCTCACGTTTACCCAGGAAGTCGGAGCTCCGGCATGGGCCCCGGACGTGGAAACCTGGGAGGTGTTTGAAAACGGGAAAATGATCGGCCGCTTCTACCTGGATATGCATCCGCGGCCGAACAAATTCAGCCACGCGCAGATGTCGCCGTTGCTCGAGGGCATTCGCGGGAAACAATTGCCGGAAGGCGCGCTGGTCTGCAATTTTGCGGTGCCCACTGCCACAGACCCCGGCTTGATGGACTACGGTGATGTGGTGACCTTCTTTCATGAGTTCGGCCATCTGATGCATCAGATCCTCTCCGGCAAGCAGCAATGGGCCGGGGTCAGCGGGATCTCCATGGAGGCGGATTTCGGCGAAGCCCCTTCTCAGATGCTCGAAGAGTGGATGCGTAGCCCGCAAGTGCTGGCTACCTTCGCGCGCCATTACAAAACTGGCGAAGCGATTCCCGCCGAGGTGGTTGCACGCATGAACCGCGCCTCCGCGTTTGGCCGTGCGTCCTGGGTGAGCTCTCAGGACAGCTTTTCGGCGATTTCCTATGAGATTTACAGTCGTAAGCCTCAAGACGTGGATTTGGACGCGGTTACGGACGGAGCTACGCGGCGATACACGCTGCTTACTCCACTTCCGGGAACCCACATGTTCGCGTCGTTCGGACATTTAGGGGGATACTCCTCCGCGTATTACACCTACTTGTGGGACAAGGTGATCGCCGAGGATTTTGTCACACAATTTGACCCTGCAAATCTTCTCGCTCCAGTGCCCGCCGCGCGCTATCGGCGCATCGTGCTCGAACCCGGCGGATCGGAGTCTGCGAACGACCTGGTCAAGAATTTTCTCGGCCGGCCGCAAAACACGGCTGCGTTTCAAAAATGGATGGGAGAAGAATTTGAAGGCAAGCAGCTTGGGAATTGAACGCGGAAGTTCGCGAACGGAAATGCCCGCTCAGAAGATCCGCTAGAGTTGAGACACCATGCGTGCGACTGCGTCATCGAAAGTGGCTTGCCCGTTCAGGTAAGGTTGCCAGAATCGTTGCAACAGCTTGTAGTAGTCGTTCCAGCCACGCTGGTACAGCCCTTCGCGCACGGCGTACGGCGTGTAACCGTTCCCGTCCTGGTCCCCGGAAGCCGCGCCGGAAGAGGTGATGACAGGTCGAATCACTTCTCCGGTGGTGTAGAAAACCAGCGCGTGCCACAAGTCGCGGGGAATGGCTTTATCGCGCTGGCGGCACTCGCGAATGATGGCTTCCTGCACGGGCTCAGCGATCTCGTGCGAAGCTTCGTGGAACAGCACTTCCAGCGCTTCCGCTCCCTGGTTGCGCGAATCAAGGCTCGCAATGGTGACACGCAGAGGATCGAGCGTGGTGTACGCGCCGGCCCAGTTCGCGTAGGCTGTAACGTCAACGCGGATTTTTGCCCGCGGCCAGCGCGCCTGATAGATATCCGCGAGGCGCTCGGAGAGGCCTACGCCCTGTTCACGCACCAGCGGCGCCACACGCATGATCCAGCGGCGGTTGGCACGATCGTGGTCCGGCCAGAAATGTGCCCGATAGACGCCGGCTGCGGCCTCCAAGACCTGCGTCAGTTTGGGTGACAGGCCCGCATCGCAGAATTTTTTCATCCTGCCGGACAGTTCGTCGCAATCCTCGAAATCCCCCAGCTGGTTTTTTAATTGAATGAGTTCCGTCGTGAAGAGCAGATCTTTGCTGGCGTAATTCGATGCATAGTACGTCACCGCATCATCCCAAGCTTTTTGTTCGGTTGCGCTAAGCGCGGTCTTTGCTTCCGGCGCTACTTGGAGCGTTGGCTCGGTGGTCTTTCCGTTTTTTCCCGTCGTGGCAGCCGCGGTCCGCAGCCGGGCTTCGTGATACAGCGTGTGGTGCAAATTGGTCCAGAAACCGCTGTGAAGTTCGAAGACCGGCAAGGGGCCGGACGTGGAATCGTATTGTTGCCCCGCTCCGGCGCGGGCTTGTGCCGCCGCAGACGAGAGGAGAAGACATAGAAGAAGTAGGAACCAAACTTGAGCGGTGCGATGCATATGGAGTCGCACGATAGTAGCGCCATCCGATGTTGGGTACAAATCTCCACCGGGCGGAGAGTTTGGAATGACGTTGAAATAGCAGAGTTTCGATGGCTTCGCGCTACTTGAGCTGGGGATCTGTTTCGTTTCCAATCGCGCCTCTGCGGTCGGCGCCGTGTACTACACCATTCGCGTCGCGAAAGAAGGAACGCTTGCCGGTGCGGCCATACTGGAGTGGCGTTGCGGCAAGCTCGTATTTGGCCGGAGCGCCCAGCGTGCTGGCTCCCACGATGACGTAACGAAAGCCGTAGCCGTTTTTCTGACCGGTGGCGAGGTCGGAGTCCACAAGTCCTGCCGCGTCACCATTGGCGGCACCGTGCAGGGGAGGGCCAAGGTTTGCCAGAGACTCGGGCAACCGCCCGAACGTTTGCCGGTACGCTTCCAAGGCGTCCGCAATTTTCTTGAGAGCCACGATTGCGCCACTCTCTGTCGTTTCCATTTCCTGCGTGTCCCACTCCACCTCGAGCGCGGGAAGATCGAGGAAGAGCACTCCAAGGGAGAGCAGCTTCCATTCGCCGTCTTCGCGGACCAGCCCCATGGTAATTACGTGCACGTTTTCGCCGGTCGTATCCGCAGCGTCGCGCAGGTCCAGCGGTAGGAACGCAACATTGTCGCGGAGTTCTGCGCCGCCGATCTGCATCTCCGTGGTGACCTCGGGAGTTTCGCAGCGCACGATAGGCCGGCCCACCGGATTGGCCGAGGCCGTGGCCTTGCCTGGCTCATTGAGAAGCACGAATCGTTTCATCAACGCGACACGAGCGGCAGGCGTCAAGCGGGAGAATGCTTCTTTGTTTCGCGCCGTCAGGAACTTGGCAAACTCCGTCTGCGTTTGTGAGCAAGCCGCCAGCAAGGCGTCGCGCAGCGCCGCGCTTGGGCCCGCGACCAGCGCCGGCGCGCTTGCTGGTGTGCTGGTGGTCTTGGTACTGGACTCTTGCGCGAACCCATTCGCGGCGGCAAAAAGAAAGGCGCACCTAAGTAGAAAACTTTGTGCTGTGAAATGACCTTTCCGTGAGCGCACGCTAATCCTTCGCCAGACCCAAGATCGCCGCCAGGTTCTGCGTAAAACTCGATCGAGGCATGACCTCGTCGCAACCCGCCGCTTGTGCCTGAGCAGCGAGATCGCGCTGCACGTGCGACAAGAAACCAACCACACGCACATCTTTGCTCGTGAGGCGCAGTTTCTCGATCGTCTGGATCGGCTGACTGCGCGCATTCAAATCCACAATCACCAGCCGAGGACCGCTTTCCATCAGCCCCAGGAGCGCATCGCCATTCGTCGCTACCTTCAGTTCTACGCCGAGCTGCTTGGCGGTCTCCGCCAGCTTCATCTGGAAAAACAGATCGTCCATTAACGCTACGACTTTCCCCATCGGATCAGGCCTCTTGTCTCCTATCGCCAAATCGCCGCCATCGTAATTATGCGCCCGGCATTCACGCTTGTGTCCGCTTTCGGTAAGATGCATCTTTGCGTGGAAACGATGAGCGACCACTCGGAAGATCTTCGCCTTGGCGCGTCGGGGCCGCGCGAGGTCACATTGTACTCGCGCCCTGGCTGCCATCTTTGCGAGGAAGCGAAAACGGCCATCGCACCTCTTCTGCGAGAATTTCGCGCCGTTCTTCGCGAAGTGAATATAGACGACGATCCGCTTCTGAAGGAGCGTTACGGCTGGGACGTTCCCGTCCTCTTCATCGGCTCCCACAAAGCCGCGAAGCATCGCGTCGATCTCGCACAGTTTCGCCGCCAACTTCAAGAAGCCACATCAATCGGATGATCCGGGCTTGTTCGTTTCAGTGAAAAACCGGGAACTCTAGTGAACTTCGCTGGCGCTGTGCGCGCCAACGGTTTCATCCGGCACCGCGCCCTTGCGGCCCCTCACGCGATCATAGACGCTGATCTGGCTTACCGAGCCGAGTGCTTCGTTGTAAAACGTTGGGATGCCCAGCGCCGTGCGCAGCTCTTCGTTGAACTTGCGCAAATTCTCGAGGTGCGTCGCCAGCGCCGGAATCTTCTGCCCCTCGTCGGTCAGAAGAAACTTCTGATAACCGGCGTCCCACAGCCGCGTGAACTGGCCCTTGACCATAATGGTGGGAACAATCGTCATCTGGTAAAGCCCGTCGGGGCCTTTGCGGAATTCCGCGCCGCAGCCGTATTTCTCGACGCGCACCACGCCGCGCGTGCTTCCCACGGCAAATCCCAATGCCGCGAGGCTTTCGATCGCCTTCGGTGAGAATCGTTCTTCGACATTCCACATGGTCTCTTTAGGGTAATGAATGCACGCGTCCCTGTAAAGCGGCGCCCATGTATCACAAAAACAAATGAGCCTCTGCCGATGGCCGAATCGCGCTGAGGATATCATCTGAAAAAATATTCAGGTCAATTTAACCCAGCTGTAACCCTCGTATTTCCGGACATTCACGGCAATCCAGTCTTATGACTGCACGGGGTTGTGTTCGCTGCGCTCGGCGATATGCACAGAGCGGGGTTCGACTTGTGCGCGCACAACGTGATATACGGACGTAAATTCTCGGGTGAAGGGGTGTTTTTCTATGGTGAAACGATATCGCCAGATCCTTGCATTTCTCAGTTTATTGCTTTTGCTCGCTTCGGTCTCTGGCGCGCAGCAGACACTCGGCTCCATCAACGGCACAGTGACGGATAGCTCCGCCGGCGTAATTCGCAACGCGGTCGTTCAGATTCACAACCTCGCTACGGGTTTGGAACAGACAGTCACAACCAAAGCAGACGGCTCATTCAGTATTGCCGATCTCCCCATTGGCACCTATAGCGTCACGTTCTCCCGCGATGGATTCAGAACCGAGGTCCACTCCCAAATCTCCGTGCAAGGCAATCGCACGACAACGGTGAACGGCTCTTTGCAGCCCGGCGAAGTCACTGCCACAGTCACTGTAACGGGAACACCGCTGATGAACCAGACCGACACCACCATTGGCTATGTGGTCGATCAGCAGATCATTGAGGACACGCCGCTCGGCACAGGCAGCTTCACGCAATTGGCGATTCTCAGTCCCGGCGTTCACGCAGATTTTTTGGGAGGTTCCGGTTCGAACGCCGGTCTCGGAAATCAGGCGATCTTTGCCAACGGAAACAGAGACACGAGCAACAGCTTCTCGTTAAACGGCATCAGCACAAACAACCTCTTTAACGGGAATTCCACGAGTCAGGTGGGAGAGAACCGGTTCGTGTTGAACACGGGTGAGAACTTTGGCGCTGCCGGCGCGATCCAGACCAGCACATCGGTGTATGGAGCGATTGGCCAGGCTCTTCCGACCCCTCCCCCCGATGCGATCCAAGAAATCAACGTAAACGCGTCAATGTATGACGCGACGCAGGGCAACAACAGCGGAGCGCACATCGGCGTCACCACCAAATCAGGCACCAACGCAATTCATGGGTCGGTCTGGGAGCAATTCCAGAACAGCGACATGAACGCCGCGCCGTTCTTCTACAACGCCGCAGGGACTGACGAAATCACCCACAAACAAATCCTTCCCCGGCCGTTCCTCAACCGGAACGCATTTGGTGGGACTCTTGGCGGGCCCATCAAGAAGGACAAGCTGTTCTACTTCCTCTCCTACCAGGGTGTTCGGATCGCCGACGCAGGGCCTTCTACAAAGCAACTGACTGTGCCGTTTCATTTGACGGACGACCGCAGCGCACAGGGTCTTACCAACACGATCAACGCAGACTTTTGCCCGGCTACAAATCCGTTTCCCCCTTCCTACTGTCCCTTCCTGACAAGCATGGTCAGTACGCAAGCGATGAACCTTCTAAATGCCAAACTTCCGAACGGGCAATTCCTGATTCCAAGTGTGACCGCGAACACTTCTAATGAGGGTATAACTCACTCCCAGTCACTCGGTTACGATGCCATCCTTCAAGGTCCCAACACGCAGGCAAGCGTCGACCAGGGGATCGCGGCTGTGGACTATGCGCTGACTACCAAAGATCGTTTGTCCGCGAAGTATTATGTTCAGAACAACCCTACCAGCGACCCATTTGGAGCGGTTGGCTCCCTGCTGGGCTTCCCGCAGGAGCTTTCCGCGGGCAGCCAGGTGATTTCCATTGGCAACACGATAATTCTGTCCCCGACCCTTACCTGGGAGCAGCACGTCGGTTTCACGCGATTGCGGGCTTTTGCGGCAACGTCGCAGGCGTTTACACCGAGTTCGATGGGCATTAGTCTGCCTGGCGCGGCGACCTTTCCCCAGTTTGAGATCGGCACCTCCGATCCGACGATCAGCAATGGTCTCGAGTTTGGCCCCAGCACCAGCTTTGGTCACGGCGGCATGTTTCAAAATCAATGGGAATACGGAACCTCGCTGAGTTGGGTTAAAGGTAAGCATCTGATCAGTGTGGGCGCGCTATGGGACCACACGCAACTCAATATCATCAATCGCAACTTGAACACGGATACCTTGCACTTTACGGACTTCGGGACCTTTGTGGAAGGAGCGGTGCGCGACGGAACTGCGTTCGTGGGTACTGCGAGCCGCTATTACCGGTCCGATACCATAGGCTCGTATGTCAACGATAACTACAAGCTTCGCAGCAACCTGACCGTGACCGCGGGCCTGCGCTGGGATGTCGACGGGCCGCTCTCGGAAAAATATGGCCGCCTCACGTCATTTGACCCGTCGAAGTACAACTACGTGCAGTGCGCCGTAAACGGACAGCCGGGCGACCCAGGTACACAGACGTGTGATCCTGGAACAGATGTCCTCACCAACTCGGGGCTGGTAATTGCCGGGAATAACAAGACGGGCGCCACCCCGGGCGCCAGCAACTCATTGATGAAAAATCATCAATGGGGGTTCGCTCCGCGTATCGGTGTTGCGTGGACACCGTTCAAGAAAATCACGGTTCGCGCGGGTTATGGTATCTACTATGATCGCGGCGAGCTTTTTACCTACTTGTCGCCTAGTGCTGGCTCTGGTTTTAACGGTCCCTTCGGCGTGACGCTGGCGCCGCCTTTCGTCCAACCGATCTCGGCGCCAAGGGGAGCGACTCTCGCTCAACCGTTCGGAACAACCCTGCCTGCGCCTCCGCCGGCTACCGGCGCCGCTTTTCTCGCTTACCTGCCTAACCTGCAGCAGACCGCATGCGGCTTTCCCGGGTGCTGGCCGACGGGAAACCTCTTTGGACCTTTCCTGTTTGGTGGCTATGACATCCACAACAAATTGCCTTACACACAGAACTGGACCGTGGACCTTCAATACCAACTTTCCAACAACTGGATGTTTGAGGTCGGATATGTTGGCAACCACGGCACACATTTGGTGCTGCCTATCCCATTCAACCAGCCATCCATCGCCACAGGTACGAATCGCGTGAATGGCCAGACCTCTTCCTATGGCGGTACGAGCCCCTTGGCACCCATAAACGGCGGAAATCTCGATACCGAGCCCGTAGGCACGAACGAGTTTTCCGGCAATGCGCCCCTCCGCGTTCCCTTCCCCGGATATGACATGAATTCGGTGCTTTACAGGGCCGAAGGTATCTCCAATTACAGTGCTCTTCAGATTCAGATTCACAAACGTCTTTCCTACGGTTTGCAACTTACAGGCTCGTATACCTGGTCTCACGCTCTCGACGAGCAGAGCGGCCTGGGTCTGTTCTTCACGGGAAACAATCCGCTGGTTCCGAGAGCCAGCTACGCGTCGGCGGACTTCGATCAGACACACGTCTTTCTCGTGAACTACAGCTACACAATCCCGAACCTGGTCAAGAGTAAGGCTCTGGGGCAGGCGGTCAATGGCTGGATCATTGGCGGACAGACCGTGGCCGAGAGTGGACAGCCCTACAGTGTCTATGACTTTTCGGGTTCCGTGGGCAGCCTGTTTTTCGGTACGAGCGACTTTATTGGTAACCCCATCGTGCCGCTGAAACCAGGCGTAACTCCTGCCCAGGCGAAACTGCAGGGCACCGTTGGCGTGAACGCGGGCTCGGCCGTGCTCAACCCTCTCGCTTTTGCACCGCAGTTTGTCGCGCCTGGTACGAACGGCGTGCCTGCCTGCGACGCAACCGGGTGCGACATGTTTGAGTCACTCTACAGTAATTCCGGTCGAAACCTGTTCCGAGGTCCTTTCCAGGTGCGCTTCGATATGAGTCTGGCCAAGGAGTTCCCCATCAAGGAGCGCTTCCGCCTGCGTTTCGAGGCCGACGCGTTCAATATGTTCAATCATCCCGATTTCGACGCGCCCAACAACAACGTCACGTTCTTCCCCGGCTTCGTCGGTCCGCCTACGATTCCGCCTCAGGGCAGCTTGGGCCTGATCCAACATACCATTGGCAGCCCGCGGTTCCTGCAGCTGGGCTTGCATCTGAAGTTCTAAGACTAAAAAACGCAAACATGCAAGACTTGGGCTCGGGGCCGCCAATGCGGCCCCGAGCTTTTCTACGTGCAGTGCGCCGTGCTCCTTCATGGCGCGCTCCCAAAGCAAGTTCGGCATCTCTACAAGAATCAGGCCCATATCTCCGGGCTAGGCTCCCGCATCTAATTCGGAGTAAAATGGTCGGATATCCCGGCTGAGATTTGACCGGAGGATTCATCCGCTGCTACAAAACATGGCCAGCCCTCGACATTTCGACGCAACTCCTAACGAATCAGCGGCTCAGCAGGACCGCGCGGGCGAATCCTTGCTGGACCGGATCGGGAACACTCCCCTTGTGCGCCTTGAACGCGTTGGCTACGAGTTCCCCGATGTCGAGTTTTCCGCTAAGGCAGAATGGTTTAACCCGGGCGGCTCCGTAAAGGACCGCCCGGCGCTGAGCATGATTCAGGCAGGCCTCGCCAGCGGCGCTCTGCATCCCGGCAAGACCCTCATTGATGCGACCAGCGGCAATACTGGCATCGCCTATGCCATGATCGCTGCCGCTTTGGGTTACCCGGTTAAGCTCTGCTTGCCGGACAGCGCCTCGCCCGAACGAAAACGCATCTTAACTGCGTATGGCGCGGGGTTGGTGATCACGCCGGGCGATGAAGGCACGGACGGTGCGATTCGACGCGTTCAGAAAATCGTCGCCGCCGATCCCGAAAAATATTTTTATCCGGACCAGTACAGCAATCCGGCGAACTGGCAAGCGCACTACCGCACCACCGCCAATGAGATATGGGAGCAGACCTCCGGACGTATCACGCATTTTGTCGCGGGGCTCGGAACGAGCGGCACATTTGTAGGAACAACGAAGCGGCTCAAAGAGTTGAACCCGGAAATTCGTTGCGTGAGCCTGCAGCCGGATGCATCGTTCCACGGCCTCGAAGGTTGGAAGCACATGGAGACGGCCATTCGTCCCGCGATTTATGATGACAAGCTCGCGGACGAGAATCGTTCCGTTTCGACGGAGGAATCCTATCGCTTGGTGAAGCGGCTGGCGCGTGAGGAAGGCCTGCTCGTCAGTCCGAGTGCCGCGGCGGCGTTGCTCGGCTGCTTCCAGGTCGCGGCGCGGCTCCCGAAAAATGAGCACGCCGTGATCGTCACCGTTTTTGCGGATTCCGCGTCGAAGTATCTGAACGAACGATTCTGGGACGAAGACTAAGCATGCCGAACGAGCCAGCACTCTGGATCAGCTCGCATCTCGCGGAGAAGATCCGCGCCCATGGCGCGGAGACATACCCGCATGAGTGCTGCGGAGCGCTGCTTGGGCGGGATTCAACGATGGTCGCCGGAACCAACCCTGAGAAAGAGGCGCTGAACCCGGAGCGCGAAATCCTCGGGCTTTTTCCGCTGGTGAATCGCCGCGACGATTCGCCCCGCAACCGTTTTTCCGTGACCGCCGAGGACGTCCGCTCGGCGGAAAAGGCCGCGCGGGAACAAAATCTCGAAGTCGTCGGATGGTATCATTCGCATCCGGATCATCCGGCCAGGCCGAGCCAGTATGACCGCGATCACGCCTGGCCCTGGTACAGCTACATTATCGTCAGCGTGCAGGGTGGCGCTCCGCAGGACATGACTTCTTGGCGCTTGAATGATGACCGCGAGGAATTTTCGCCGGAAGGTATTGAAATTCGCCACCGCGCCGCGGTTTAGCGCGTTGGATCCGTCGCAATGGAGAAAACTAAGATGCCCGTGAAAGTCATGATCCCGTCGCCGCTTCGGCCCTACGCGGGGAAGCGCGACTCCGCGGAGTTCACCGCGCGTACGGTCGGAGAGGCGCTCAGCCATCTCACGACGGAATTCGCCGAATTGCGCAAGCATCTCTTCACCGAAGAAGGCAAGCTGCGCAGTTTCGTCAACGTCTACGTGAACGACGAGGACATTCGCTATCTGGCGAAAGAGAACACGCCAACCAAGGACGGCGACACCATCAGCATCATTCCGTCCATCGCGGGAGGCAGAGTTGAGCTGCGCAATTCCGCGCAAACAAAGAATGCTTCTGCGTTCTTCGCGCTTGGCAGCCGCACCGAATCTTAGAGGACTGGGGAAATCGCAATGGCCACAACGACACAGCCGCAGACCGGCGCAAAACCGGCCGCGAGCCTTTCGAACGAAGAAATTCTGCGGTACAGCCGCCACCTGATCATGCCGGAAGTCGGCATGGAGGGGCAGCTCAAGCTGAAAAACGCCAAGGTTCTGCTCATCGGCACAGGCGGCCTCGGCGCGCCGCTGGGTCTCTATCTGGCTGCAGCCGGCGTTGGCAAACTCGGCCTTGTCGATTTCGACGTCGTGGATTTCACGAATCTGCAGCGCCAAGTCACTTTCGGCACCACCGATGTCGGCAAGCCCAAGAGCGAAGCCGCCCGCGCGCGCCTTTCGAATCTCAATCCCGCCATTCAGATTGAATCGTTTGAAACACAATTGACTAGCGCCAACGCGCTCGAACTTTTCAAGGATTTCGACATCATTGTGGATGGCACGGACAACTTCCCGACGCGCTATCTCGTTAACGATGCTTGCATCCTGCTCGGCAAGCCCAACGTGTATGGCTCGATCTTCCGCTTTGAAGGCCAAGCCACCGTTTTTGGAATGCCAGAGGGGCCGTGCTACCGCTGCCTCTATCCCGAGCCACCCCCGCCGGGACTCGTGCCATCGTGCGCCGAAGGAGGCGTACTTGGCGTACTGCCGGGCATCGTCGGCTCCATTCAAGCCATGGAAACGATCAAGCTGATCCTGGGCCGAGGAGACCATCTCATCGGGCGCTTGTTGCTCTTCGACGCGCTGGGAATGAAATTCCGCGAACTAAAGCTGCGCAAGAACCCGAATTGCCCGGTGTGCGGCGCGAATCCCACCATCACCAAGCTCATTGACTACTTCGAGTTCTGCGGCGTCCGCGGCGAAGAAGCCCCGGGTCCGTCCGTGCAAGTCCCGGAGATTACTCCGCGCGAACTGAAAGCCCGGCTTGATCGCGGCGATGACTTGTTCATTTTGGACGTGCGCGAGCCGCACGAATACCAGATTTGCAATCTGAACGGACATCTGATCCCGCTCGGCGAACTCACGCGACGCGTGCATGAGCTGGATTCCTCGCAGGAAATCGTCGCGCACTGCCGAAGCGGCAAGCGTTCCGCCGAAGCGGTGGACTTCCTGCGCAAAGCCGGTTTCCGCAAGATTCTAAATCTCAAGGGCGGCATCCTGGCCTGGTCGGATGAGGTGGATCCGTCCGTTCCCAAGTATTGACGATCGCTAAAAACTTCGACCTGGATGGGACAAGAGCGCACGGCCAGGCCGGAGCGCTCTGCGTTTTCCCTTACGGGTGCGGGGGAGTAAAGTCTTACGTTCCGCGGTTCAGGAGAAAAAATGGCACCGACGAAAATCACGGTCAATCATAACGGCTCCATTCGGCTGGAAGGTGAGTTCGAAATTGTCGACCCAGAGGGAAAGCCGTTTGGCCTGGCGGGCCGGACAGTGGTCAGTCTTTGCCGCTGCGGCCACTCTCTGAATAAGCCCTTTTGTGATGGCTCTCATAAGACCTCTGGCTTCGCCGATACCGTTGCTGCCCGCGAGCTCCCGCCGCCAAAGCCGAAGCTCTGACCTAGAGACGATCGATTCGCAGTTCTCCTGCGTGAGACTATCTCATACTGAGACGGGTAAATGTTTCTCTCTGATACTGACCATCCGCCCGGTAACCTTAACGAAACAAAAACGATACAGTACTAATCCCCGAAACTCGAGGCGAGCAAGTTGTCTCGACCTGTTTTATTGAAACAGGGAGCTTGCCTTGCTATCATTAACCTTCTTCTTTTCATTGGCTTACAATCCGTCATTCACGGCGAGAAACGGGCACAAACTTGCACCTATTGGCAGTTCGCAGTCTTTCTTCGGCATTTGGGGGGTTTCGTGGGTGTTTGGGGCAAAATCGTCGGGCTTCTCCGGGGCTTCCGCCTCGCGCCTTCCTCGCCCGGCGCCCGTTCGCGCGCCCTGATTGCCTCTGCCTTAGCTGGACTAACGCTCTTCTCGCTGGCAATTTTCTATCTGCGTCAAGCCAGCATCGCCGGCTCCTCGCAAGTCTATCTTTATCTGGAGGTTGGCGGCACTCTGCTGAGCTTCTGCTATGCCGCAAACGCCCTTGTCCGCTTTCGAGGCACGCATGATCGCACCGCCTTGATCCTGGCGTTCGGCTTTGTTCTTTCCGGAATCATAGAGACGGTCGGATACTTTGGCCTAAACGATACCCTTGCCTCTGGCGCCGTAGCCCTGTCACGTGTCCCGATGGGCTGGATGGTCAGTCGGACCCTTCTCGCGGTCCTGTTGCTTGCAGCCATCGCCATCGAGCGTTATATGCCTACAGCGCGGCAGCCCAGCAAAGAAACCGCTGCCGCGTTGCTCGTCGTAGCGATGGCCGCTTACGTGACTAGCGCCGCATTTCTGGCCGCCCCCTCGGCGCCCGTAGCGCACGCCGCGAACTTCCTGTCTCGCCCCTGGGACTTGCTTCCTGCCGCACTGTTCTTGCTCGCCGCCCTTTGCTTCTATGCGCGCCTTCAGAAAGACAAGAACAAGAAGAGCGACGCGACCCTTTTCGACTACTCGCTTTTCATTGTTGCCGCGCTCAACGTCGTCTGCCATGTGGCGGCAGCATTCTCGCGTCAACTGTTCGACGGCCCCTTTTTCCTGGCGGAGTTGAGCAAAACCTTCGGTTACGTGGTCATCCTTTCCGGCGCACTGCTGGATCAAGCTCGCCTCTTTGAGCAGGTACGCTCAATGGCTGTAAGCGACCCGCTGACAGGTCTGGCCAACTATCGGCGTCTCATCAGCGTTTTGGAAGCGGAAGTCGATCGTTCGCGCCGCACCCAGCGGCCCTTCTGCATCGTGCTTCTGGATATGGACGGCCTGAAGATCATCAACGATCACTTCGGGCATCTCACCGGGAGCCGCGCGCTCGTTCGAATCGGCAAAGTGCTGCGGAACCATTCCCGCGCGATCGATACCGCAGCTCGTTACGGCGGCGACGAATTCGCTTTGGTCCTTCCCGAGGCCGCCAAGGACATTGCTTCGCGGGTCGTTTTCAGGATTCGCGAGCGCCTCGCCGCAGAGAGCGAACCGCCTGCACTTTCCGTCAGCGCTGGCGTCGCGGCTTTCCCGGAAGACGGCGACACGCCCGAAAAGCTTCTTGGCGCCGCCGACCGCGCTCTCTATGCCATGAAGCACCGGCGCGTCAGCAGCGTTCAGAATCTCACGCGGATTGCCGCGTGCTTGTGAGGATGAACAACGATCATGCCTCACAAAGCCAAATTTATGTTCCACCGCGCCGAAAACCGCATCCCGATGGAGATCCCCGTGCTCATCGACGGCCATCGCCAGGCGCCCGGCTCGGAATCGACTTTTACGGAAAACGTAAGTGCGCGTGGCGCGCGTGTCGTCAGTGTGCGCCGTTGGGAACAAGGCGAGAAGCTGGTTTTCGCCTCGCGCACTGGAGAGTTTCGCTCCCCGGCCCGAGTAGCGTACTGCCAGCCATTGCAAGGCGACGGCTTTGCTATTGGCGTGGAGTTCCTCGAGCCAAAAGGGCGATGGGTAGTTCAATCCCCAAGATAGCTTGACGTAAAACGGCGAGCGGATAGGAGGGAAACGCCTGGAACAAACGAAGACAGAAAACTGGTGCAAAAAATTCAAGAAGGCTTGAAGCGCTTGGCGGATCGCAACCTGATCACCAGGCGCTTCATCTTTTTGCGCCCCGTCTCTATCGAATTGCGCGTCAGGTTTTTCTCGCGACGAGCATCAAACATTCGCCAAAGAGAACTGACGGTGATAAAAGAGTCCGCGCAATTTCCTCGTTTCGTTTTCGTTGTGCAGGGTCCTTTTCTTTCCGAAATGCCAGCTTGGTGTAAAGCCACATCCAAGGAGCGTAGATCGCGTACAGGTAGCTCACTGGCTTGATATGCGTGTGCCGTGTTTCGTGTAACCGGAATCCCGATGCATATAGTTCGTAACGCAGTTCGGCGAAAGTCGCCAGGCCGATGTGGTGCAGTGGATGCCGGGAAGTCTCGTTTAGCGGCCTGGAGTCGCGTCCGAAGAACCCGCTGCCCAGAAAGCGTACGCGCGAACGCAACGCGGTGATATTAGGAGTAGTAAGCACCAGTATACCGCCGGGCTTGAGAATCCGGCGCATTTCCCTCAAAAACGAAAAATGATTTTCGAGATGTTCGATTCCTTCCGTGGAAAATACGGCGTCAAACGTTTGGTCCTGCCAGGGAAGCGGTCCATCCAGATTCACCCGTTCGAACGCTTTGCCCAGGCGCGTCTGCGCTTCCTGATCTAAATCCGCTCCCACCGCGCTGAATCCACGCTCGAGCAGCGCCAGCGTCAACGCTGCCGATCCGCCGCACGGAGCATCGAGCATGCGCGCGCCCGGAGGCAGGCCGAGCGCCGGAACGCGCTCCAGGACAGCTCGCTGGATCACCGTGAGTCCGGGCGGCTTCATGCCTTTCGCCATTTCTCGAGCACGTCCTCATAAACACGAATCGTGTCCTTCACCATCCGCCCAGCCGAAAATCGTTGCTCGACTTCAAGCCTGCCGGCGTCGCCGAGCTTCTTCCGCAACTCTTTGTCCCTTACGAGTCGTAGCATCGCGGCTGCAAACTCCTTTCCGCTTGGCTCCACGACCAGTGCCGTTCGTTCGCTGTCCACCACCTCTCCAAGCGCGCCCCGGTGCGTCGAGATGCAAGGCAAGCCCACCGCCATTGCCGCCTGCAGCGCTGTTCCCAAGCCCTCGAACTCCGACGGAAAGACGAATGCGTCGAGTGCCGCGTAAACTTGCGCGACACGATTCACAAAGCCTGGAAACAGCACCGCTTCCATCTGTCCTAGCTGTTTTGTCAGCGTTTCCAATTCCGCGCGGCACGCGCCATCGCCTGCGAGTAGCAGCCGTGCCTCCGGATACAACGCTCTCACGATCGGCAGTGCTTCGATTAAGTGTCGTTGTCCCTTCTCCGGAACAAATACGCTGACGCAGCCGAACAGGAATTCATCTTCCTTTATGCCCCAGTGTTTTCGCGCACTGTTTCGTTCTTCGATTGTAGGCAGCGCGGCGATCTCGACTCCTTCATTCACGATCGATATTCTCCCCGCAACAATTCCCGAGTCCAGTAAGCTCTGCGCAACATCTTTGCTGTTCGCCACGAATCGCTCCACGACGCGGTATCGCGCTTGAGACACGAAGTTCTTCTGTAGCGGAAATCCAATTCGGCGCGAGAGCACCAGCGGCAGCCGATGGTGCGCTCGCGCCAGCCACGCCGCCGTCAGTGCGTGCGGTTCATTGAGATGAACAATCTCGAATCGGCGACCGGCAATCAATCTACGCACCGCATTGGCCGCCCACGCGCGCAGTCCCAGCCGCGGAACTTGATGCACGGCGATCCCGGCCTCCGCCGTTCGTTTTGCCAACGGCGAATCGTGCGCCGCCAGCAACTCCACTTGGTGCTTGCGCTCCTCTAGCCCACGCAACGTCAGCCAGGCTTGGCTCTGCCCACCACGCCATTCGCGCTCCAAATCCGCATACAGCACTTTCATGGCATCTTCGTCCCATCCGTACGGCGCGCCTTCTCCAGCCGTTTCCCAAGCTTCTTGAATTTCAGCCAAGTGCTGCGAGCCGCCATTCGCGAGATAACCCACCCGCGGCGACCGTCGAGAAATCCGAGGCAAATCACAAAGTTGTTGAACCAAGTCCAAGGCGTCGCAAACCACATTGCGGCCCGCCAGCTTTTCCTTCCCGTCGCGAACATTTGTTGCGCTGCCAGCGTCGTGTACCGCTCCACTTTTCGCTCGTGCTCCTCCACGGAGCGCAGCGTGTAGTGAAGTAAATCCCCGTTGAGGCGCCCAGGCTTCCCTTCGAAGCGCAATGCCTCATGAATGATCCCGGAAAATTGCGCAGCCTCGCGCCGGAACAGGCGCCGCTGAAAATCGGGATACCATCCCGTGTGATTCACCCACGCGCCCAGGTACCACGTCCGCCTCGCGAACTCGTATGCCGCGAATTCCGGCTCCTTCACCTTCCAAGCGAGCAGCGCGCCGCGTAGCTCCGGGCTCAACTCTTCATCGGCATCCAGCGACAGAATCCAGTTGTTGCTGGCCGCCGCCGCCGCAAAATTCTTCTGCTCCGCGAAATTCGTCCACGCGCGTGTAACGACCTTGGCGCCATGCTCCCGCGCGATCTCTTGTGTGCGATCCTTGCTTCCGCAATCTACCACCACAATCTCGTCGGCAACGCCCTCGACGGAATTCAAAACTCGCGGCAGATTTTCTTCTTCATTGGAAGTGATCAAGCAGGCGGAGAGGCGGTTCATCGGACTCCGGGCAAGATTCGAATCGGCGCTAGTATCTCACAACGGCGATTCGCAGGAATGGAATCGCAAGTGGAATCGCTCCACAGGGCAGGGAAGTCCCTCTACTTGGGGCGAAAATTCACCCGAATCACGCTCACTCCGATTCGAAACTCGCCTCCATCCGTCAACATCACCGCCCGAGCGCGTTCTTCCTCGAAGAAAGTGCCATTCGTCGAGTCCATATCCTTCAGGTTTACGTGCATCTCCCGCACTTCCAGCAGACAGTGATGCCGGGAAATCTCAGGGTCGCTCAGTGCGATATCCGCGCCTTTGCGGCCCAGCACTACCCGCGGCTTGCTCAAAATATGGCTTTCCCCCTTCGAAGGTCCAGACAAAATCGTGAGCACCACATTCGCACTCGCCGGCAGCTTCAACCCTGGGTCGGCGGGCGCCAAATGTAAGTTGGAGGTTGTGGCATTCGCGCGCGCAAAGGAGGGAAGAGGCGACATCACCACCGTGGAATCCACCCGCCGCTTGATTTCCACGACTGTGCTTTGCCCGCACTTCGAACACTTGAACTGCACCTTCGTGTGCCCGCCGAACTCTGAATCCTTCAGCACGTGCTCCGTGCCGCAATGAATACAAGCCGTCTGCATCTCTTAAAACTAGCACCTTCCGCCGCGCTTTTGGCGGCGTTCGGCAGCGTTAAGACGGAACGGTTAATCCGCGGCCGCCCCGAACGCGGTTTCCGCCGACCCGGACTCCCGCCCGCCTCTTGTGCTACGATTAGGGATTCCAGATCAATCAGGGGAGTGTCTGTGTCGGAACATATTTCGCGCAAAGAGCTGAAGCAAGACAAGATCAAGGAAACCATCGAGCACGGCGCCGAAGCCGTCATTTCTCACAGCCAGTTCGCCCTCATCGTCATAATAGCCGCGCTGGTCGTCGGACTCGGTTATGGCGGCTGGCGCTTTTACATCGACCGCCAGACCGTGCAGGCATCCACTGCTTTCGACGGCGCCATGAAGGCCTATCAGGGCCGCATCGGCTCCGCCCCCGATCCCGCCGACCCCAACGAACCCGTCTACCCGGATGACCCCACGCGCGTCCAGGACGCCCAGAAAAAGTTCAGCGCTGTCGCTGACAAATATTCCAGCACAAATCCCGGAAGACTTGCGCGCTACTACTCCGCATTGTGTCTCGAAGACCTCGAACGTCACAATCAGGCTCTCGAAGAACTGAAGAAAATTAGCTCCGGCAGTGACAAAGAGCTCGCCGCCATGGCGCAGTATCAAATGGCTGAGATTGACTCCCGCACCGGCCAGACCAACGACGCCATCAAACTGTTTCGAACCTTAGCCGACAAGCCTTCCGTGCTCGTGCCTCGTCCGCTGGTCCTCCTGGAATTGGCGGGTCTGCTGCGCAAGACCAATCCGCAGGAAGCCACCACACTCTACCAGCAGATCAAGAAAGAATTTCCGGATACCACCATGGCGGACCAAGCCGATCGCGGTTTGGACGCGATTTCGCCGAAATCCTGATCCGTTCCGTGGATTGCCGTTCGCGTGGATCAACCGGAAACAACGGAGCGGCCCATCGATCGAGTCCCCACTCTTGCTCCCTTGGCGATGCGCGCCGAGCAATCGCGCGGCCGGCGCTACCCGGAACCCGCACATCCCTACCGCAGTGACTACGCGCGCGACCGCGACCGCATCATCCATGCCCGCGCTTTCCGCCGTCTCGAAGCCAAAACACAAGTCTTCACCACCCGTTATTCCGACCACTTCCGCAATCGCTTGACGCATACGCTCGAAGTCGCGCAAATCGCCCGCACCGTTGCCGCCGCGCTCCGCCTGAACACCGAGCTTGCCGAGGCCCTCGCTCTTGTACACGATATTGGGCACCCGCCGTTTGGCCACGCCGGCGAAGGCAAGCTCAACGAATTGATGGCCGCGCACGGCGGTCGCTTTAATCACAATTTGCAGGCCCTTCGCATCGTCGAGCAGTTTGAGCATCGCTATCTGGATTTTCGTGGGTTGAATCTCACGTTTGAGGTTCGCGAAGGCATCATTAAACATTCGCGCGATTATTCCGCTGTGGATTTTCCTCAGCTCGCCGAATATCTTTTGGATTTGCGCCCGCCGCTCGAAGCCCAGCTCATCGATTGGGTAGATGAAATTGCCTACAACACCGCTGATCTCGACGATGCCCTCGAAGCCGAGCTTCTTGATCTCGCCGTCCTTCGCCGCGAGGTGCCTTTTTTTGGCGAATTTTATGCACAAGTGGATGCTGGGCATCCCGGAGCGCGCGAAAGGCTAAAGTTCAATGAAGTCCTGAAGCACGTCCTCGATTCCTTGGCCTCTGACTTGATCGAATCCACCGAGCAGCGGGTGCTTGCCGCCAACGCTTCTTCCCTGGACGATATTCGCAACGCCCCCAAGCGCCTCGCCGGCTTCAGCCATCCGGCAACGGCTCGTAACACCGCTCTCAAGCGCTTCCTGTTCGCACACATTTACGATCACCCTGCCATCGCCGAAGATCGCGACCGCTCCGTGCGCTGCCTCGAGGAACTCTTCGTGTACTACCTCGGCGCGCCCGGCTCGATGCCAGCGCCCTACGAAGACCTTGCGCAAACCCAACCGCGCCACGTCATCGTCTGCGATTACATTGCAGGCATGACGGATCAGTTCCTCCTTCGCCGCCATCACGAACATTTCGGGGATGGCATCCACCGGCGTTCGGCCAAGTCGGATTAGCTTCAGCACAAGACCCTGTGAAAACGAAGATTGCCGGCAGTAACGAAGATTGAGATTGGCGCGCTCAGAAACGAAAGCCCCACTCCGTTAACCGCAAAGAGTGGGGCAATCCCTCTCGAGACAGAAATCTCAAAAATCAGGTACGTGCTGTCGGGGCGAGCCTAAAACCGCAGGAACGGGCCGAACGCTACGCGTACATTGTGATGCGCCCCTCCCGCGAAGTAAATTTCGTCCCCCGCCTCCAGCCGCAATCCGATCGGACCAAGATGCCCTTCCAGTCCACCGCCCGGGTAGAGCGTTCCGCTCACATTATTCGCGCGCAGGTTATCGACCGTGCTCACGAATCCTGCAAAGCTAGGGTCCCTGGAATTTAGACTGAAATTAACGATACCTCCTTTCACCGTTAGAAAAGGACGAATCGCACCATGCCCCGCCGTGATTTTGGGGCCGACGAGACCATGCAAAACTTTGAGATTGCTGGGAACAAATGAGATGCTGCTGGGGTTGCTCGGGTTCGTGAACCCCTCGCTGAATGCCTGTTCGAAGTCGTAATTCATCTCCGCCTCGAGCATGACGTGAGGCAACACCTTGATGCTTGCGCGGCCCCCCAGCCCCGCCATATTGGTTTTTGTTTGCGAGACGCGAAAATAATCCGCGTAGGCCCCCACTTGAAAGTGATCCTGCGCCGAAGCCAGTGGCGTCAGCCAGCCTGCAATAAACAACAGAAGTGCGGCACGCTTCATTCGTGTTCTCCTTGCAATGAATTGTTGGAATTGCAGAAAGCAGTGGCTGGTTTCGGCCGGGGGCCGTTCCTGCTTTTCAAACTTGGATGCGATCGTGCAACTTGCAGTTGCCAGGGTATTTAGCGCGCTTCACGTTCCTCGCGCCATGCTCAGAAACAGCGTCAAATAGCGCTTCAATTTTTGCGTGATTAGGAAATTTTCTTTCACATGCTGATGCCCGCGCTCGCCGAGCTTTGCGGCGATTTCCGGATGCGACAGCAAAAACCGGATTTGATACGCGGTCCCTTCCACCGAATGCGATAGCATCCCCGTATGTTTGTGGATGATCTGAACAGGTATTCCCCCGACCGCGGAAGCCACCACCGGTTTTTTCTTCCATAACGCTTCAGAAACCGTGAGGCCAAATCCTTCGCGCAAGCTTTTTTGAATCACGATCGTGGAAGCCCGTTGCAACGCATTCACCTCCAGCGGCGCCCAGGCAGGTAGTTCCAACACTTTGATGTCGGGATCGTTGTTCGCTTCCCGGAGGACTTCTTTCAATACAATCGCGCCTTCTGGATCATCGGAGGCGCTGCCGCCCGCCAGGACCAGTTGGCAGTCGAAATAACGCTTCACGATGCGGTACGCGCGGATCACTCCGACGGGGTCCTTCAAGCGGTCGAACCGCGAAATCTGTGTCAGGATCGTGCGCTGAGGATCGATCTGGTAACGAGCGAGAACTTCCGCGATGAATTCCGGGTCGAGTTCCTGATTTTTTTCAGAAAGCGGGTCGATCGCCGGATAAAAAAGATACTGAGGGATCGGCAGCTGCTTGGAGAATTCCGGCGAGGAAAACATGGCGCCGTCGTACCGCGAAACGAATTTCTCCAGAAAATCCCAAACCGCGCGATGCGGATGCGAAAGATCGATGTGACACCGCCACACCCAGTGATTCGAACCGGGCGCGCGCGCTTCGATCAGCGCCGCCGGCTGGGGATCGTGAATGACCACGAATTCGGCGTCGAGCGGCAGTTTTGTTCGATTGCGTTCGTTGTACGCAAGAAAGATATCGAAATCTCGTTGGCTCGCATGATACGGCGCGCCGTGCAGTGCGTTGTGGAACGATTTCGTGACCTCGAAAAAGTCTTCGCCGCCAGTCATCACGTTCCATTGCATCGCCAGCTCGAGTTCTTCCGCGAGTGGCAACAGACGAGTGAGGATTTCGGCGACTCCACCTCCGACCGCCGTCGAGTTGATCATCTCCATGCTTCGGCCGCGCAAGGGTTTCGCCAGGGCGCGCAACTCTTCGATCTCGCCCTCGCCCAGGAGCTCGGCATAATCTTGCAGTGGAATACGGTTCAGGGTAAGGATCTCGCTCAAACTCTCCTCCGTTCGCGGTCGATCAAGCGCAACAGTTTCTCGCGTGAGCTATCCAGCGTATTCGTGTAAATGTCGATGCGGTTGACGCTGTCGGCCAGCGTCCGAAGCCCCAGCCCGTCCGCGAGCCAGTGTGAAAAATCGTTCGTTTGCAGCCGTAACCGCAGCCGCGAAGAGATGAAGTGGAAGTAAAAACCAGCGTGGCTTAAGTGTGCGATCCCATCTCGGAATTCGTCCAGCGTCCGGGCGCTGCGCCCCAGTGGGACGGTAACTTCCGTGCTCTCGCAGAAATAGAAGCGCTCCAGCGCGGACTGCCCCGCAAAATGGGGAAACGCCTTGCAATACTCGCCGACCACCCGGCAGAGGTCGCCGCGCAGCGCCGCGATGGAAACATAGTCGCGAACATCCAGCGCCGCGAGCTGTTCCGCAAGGTCGTCGCGGTTCGCATCCGCGAGCACCCACTGCGCAAAGTCATTCGAAAAACCCTCCGTAAGGAAATGATGGCTACCCAGCGTTTGAAACGTGTGGTGAAAAATGGACGCGTCGCTGCAATGCTCGAGACCCGTCAGAAGTTCCGCGAGCGTTCCCGCGGACTGGTTGCCGATGCGTGTGAGATAGGAAACGGTCACGAATTCAAACGGAGTCTCTGCATTGTTCATCCAAGCGCTTCCTCCATTCGGCTGAGTGTTGTAGTGGCATTGTCCTGGCCCTGCGGAGCAGCAAAAGTCTCGTAACGCGGCTGGGTCACGACGCTTCTACTCGTTCCGGAGTCTCGATTCGAATCTCGGTCAAATCCGACAGCAGATGCGCGGCCCAGCGATACACGTTGTGCTCCCGCACCGTGCGCCGCATCCGTTCCATGCGAATCTCCTGTTCCCCTTCCGGCATCTCTAAAGCCTCGTGGATCCGGTCAGCCATCTGCGACACATCGTAGGGGTTCACCAGCAGCGCATCCGTGAGCTCGTGCGCCGCGCCGGCAAACGTGCTCAGGATCAGGGCTCCGCGCTCGTCGTCGCGCGAAGCCACGAATTCCTTGGCCACCAGGTTCATTCCGTCGTGTAACGAAGTAACCATGCAGAAAGTCGCAGCATGGTAGTACCGCGCAATTTCTTCGTGCGAATGATGCTTCTTGAGAAACACGATCGGTTTCCATCGCGCGGTCTGGAATTTCGTATTGATGCGCACCACTTCAGCGCTGACCTCCTCCAAAAAATTCTTGTAGCGCTCGATGTCCGTGCGGCTGGGCGCACCAATCTGCACGAACGTAAATCGCTGCTGATAGACCGGGTTCAGCTCCAGAAAGCGCTCGATGGCGCGGAGGCGTTCAAGGATTCCCTTTGTATAGTCCACACGATCCACGCCAACGCCGAAAAGCGAAGCCTCAATCCCAAGTTCCGCGCAGAGCGCCGCGCGTTCCTCGCCCGAATTCCGCGCTTCGTTGATCGCCTGCGTGTTTTCCGGAAACGCCACGCTAATCGGATATGGCCGTACCCGCGTGATGTGCCCCTGCCGGCTCACCGCAAAGCGGTCCCATTCCGTGATGGCCTCCAGTGCACGGTCCACCGTTTCCAGAAAATTGTTGCAGTGCGTTTGAATGTGAAAGCCGATCAGGTCCGCACCGAGCAAACCGTCAACAAGCTCGCGCTGCCACGGACATATCCCAAACACTTCGGCATTTGCCCATGGGATATGCCAGAAGATTGCCACTCGCGCATCGGGCCGCGATTCCTTGACCATTCGCGGCAGCAGCGCGAAGTGATAATCCTGCGCCAGCAGGATCGGCGATTCCGTGCCCTCCATTTCCTGCAGAACCACATCGGCAAATCGCCGGTTGATTTTTTGGTACTGCAGCCAGTCTTCCGGCCGGAAAATCGGCCGCGTATGCGCGATATGGCAGAGCGGCCACAGCCCTTCATTCGAAAATCCCTCGTAATATCCCTTATCCTCCTCATCCGTGAGCCACACGCGGCGCAGCGTGTAACTTGGATGATCCGGCGGGACTCGCAACCGGTCGCGCGCGTCAACAACTTCGCGGTCCGCGTTTCCTGACCCATTCGCAATCCACGTGCCGTCGCAGGCCAGCAGGACCGGTTCAAGCGCCGTCACCACGCCGCTGGCGGGCACGATCACCTGAATTGCATTGTCCTTCTCATGGAAAACGTGCATGTACGGTTCGCGATTCGAAACTACGAATAGCGGCTTGTCTTGCAGTTTATTCCGCAGACTGACGCGTAAGCGTTCCGCCGTCCACAACGAAGCGTTGGAATCGCGCAGCCGCGCTTCTTCTTCCGCGGTCGCGCGCGCCGCATGCAGGTCGCGCGCCAGATGCGTTACTTCATGGTTAATCTCATCCAGGATCTCGCCATTCGAAATCGCCCGTGGTGCGTTCGCCTGGCCGGTGCGAAGCGTCCGCAACCACTTTGCCGTCCGCGTGAGCGGGCCCGTAAAAGCCGAGCGCACAAGTATCAGCGCGAGCCCGGTAATCAGAATCGTCTGTACCAATGCGTTCACCAGCGAATCACGCAGCGTCCGCGAAACCTGCTCGTCGATGTAGCTGGTATTGTGTAGTAGTGCAACCGTGCCCGCCACCACGCCGCCGCGGTGCAGCGGCAGAGCGTAGATGTGAACCGGAACTCGCTCAAGGTCATTTCCCGTGACCACTTGGTCCCTGCTCAGGAACTCGCCGACCCCGGCGTCTTTCTGTGCTGCGCGCGTCGCCGCCGTCGGGCGTGACCGGAATACCCCGGGCAGCCCCGTCGTAATCGATAGTGTTGTGCCGCTCGCGTCATAGACTGCCGCACCTTTCAGGTGCTCTCTCTGCGCGAAACGTTCGACCAACCGCTGCAAGTTCCTTTCGGATCCGGGCTCCAGCAGCGGCTCAACGCTCTCCTGAAGACTTTCGCCTTGAATTTCCGCACGCCGCGAAAGTTCATTGCGCAAATTTCGTTTTTCGGTGCGCACCTGATAGGCGGCGAAGAGAAGAGACACTGCGGCCACGCTGACAATCAAGGGCAGGACGATTTTCAGAGTCGTGCGCATCAAGACTCCTCAAAGTCGAAAAAATAGGACGCGTCGAAAATTGGAAATGGACCGCGCGGCTGGGTGCGGGCGGCCACATGGTATTTCGATTGCCCGTGGCCAGCCTGTAGAATGCGCGGTCCTGACGGCTAGTACAAGCGAATTCCCGAAGCCGGCGCAACTACGACATGAACGGCCACGTTCTTTCCATTATTCGAACGATACTCGACCGTGGCGGGAGCCCCCACGGCCAGTTGGCCTTCCACCTTGGTGTTGTCGTCGACAACGAATTGTACGTTGCTCACATCTTGGTTTTTCCTCACCTCGAGCGTGAACGCCGCGTCTCCAACGGATGAGATTTTCCCCGTGAGAGACTGGCTTTCAGGCGCGGGTGTCGGGGAACCGCCCGCATCCCGGGCAGGAGCAGACCAGGCCGCAACGGTGAAACATACGAGAAACAGTGTAGTCATGCAAAGTGCAGTCCGAAATCGCATTACGTTTCCTCCAATTCGATTTTGACCGGGATACCAAACTCACGCACGAAAGGAGCCAAAGCCGGTAGAAAATTTCATTTTTCGGTAAACGCTTGCGAAATCATACACATGCGCGGACTGCCGCGGAGAAGTCTGGAAACCCGGCCGAGTACTAAATCTGTGAAATTTTTGCGTTCTGGGAAAATTAGTCGGACCTGACAGATTGACCAGGGAACGAGTTAAAAGTAGGATTTGGCTTCGATTCCTGCGCGTTTATCAGGGAAACGTGCAGCCGGCGAGGAGATACCGTGTTCTGTTCCCAGTGTGGTTCCGTAATGGCGGAAGGAGCAGCGTTTTGCGCAAACTGCGGAAAGGCGTTTTCGGTCGCGGCCGCCGCTCGCACCCCGATCTTGGCTGCGCCTCTTGCGGCAGGCGACGCTGCCCTTTCCGCGTATGCCGGATATGTGGCCGTCCCGCGCGTGGAATACGCTGGATTCTGGCTGCGTTTTCTCGCCTACATCCTTGACAACGTGGTGATCGGCGTCGCGGCGATGATGATCCTGATTCCCCTGATTTTCCTCACGGGGCTGGGCACCTTCCTCAGCAAAATCCATCCTGACGAGGACATCAATGATGTTGGCGCCTTCATGCTCATCGGAATCGTCTTCCTTCTTGCGACCATCAGCCTGATCGTCACTTGGCTGTATCACGCCTGGATGGAAAGCTCGGAATGGCAAGCGACCTTGGGCAAACGGGTCCTGGGGCTGGTCGTGACCGACCTGGCTGGCCAGCGCATCAGCTTCGGCCGCGCCACCGCCCGCCACTTCAGCAAAATCATCACCAACATGGTCCCTCTCGCCATCGGCTACCTCATGGCCGGGTTCACCGAAAAAAAGCAGGCGCTGCACGACATGATCGCCGGCTGCTTAGTCCTCCGCCGAAGCAGTTGAACGCAGACCGCTGAATCAGCAGTTTTGATCGAAGATCGTATTTGCAGTATCAACCACACGTGCCAAAAGCAAACCCCGCGTGCCTGGCCACGCAGCGTCTCGCCGGCGCACGAACCGGTGGTCTTCCCCCAACTCGCCCGCGCTCCTGACGAGCAGGACAAACCGATGCTCACTCTGAAACACTCGCGGCCCGCGGACCAGCAAATGTTTCGTTTTGGCTACCCCAAAGATGGAATCAACCGCATGGTAATAGTTGTATAAAACGGAACAGACGCCTCTCGGGCCCCATACGAAGATTGCGCCTTGTCATTTTCCTTTGACGGGAGGTCCGCGGTCCTCCAAAAGCGAAAAAGGGGCAACCATGGCAACCGATTCTGCGCCAGGCACGCCAGTGAGTGAGCAAAATTTGATCCGCGCAGGCCAGCGCGGCGATGCTCAGGCCCTCAACACGCTCTTCCACCGCTATCAGCGGACGCTGTTTCATTCCGCTTTGGGCATTCTGGGTAACACGCATGACGCGGAAGACGCCTTGCAAGATGGTTTGCTCTGCGCCTTTCGAAACTTGAAGACTTTCGAAGGCCGCTCACAATTTTCGACATGGCTCACACGCGTTGTCATCAACGCCGCTCTTATGCGTCGCCGAGGCCAAGCCGTCCATGGGCTTTGGCAACCGAACCGACCGGCACGAACGAAATCTCGATCACCGAACGCTTGGTGTCCAAGAACCCGAACCCCGAGCAACTCTTTAGGCGCTCGGAGATTCGAGGGATCATAAACGATCACATTGACGAGCTTACGGTTCTCCGCTCTGCCTTCGTCCTGCGCAAAATTCGCGAGTACAGCACCAGCGAAACCGCCAGGATGTTGCGGGTTTCAGAAGAGACGCTGAAAGGTAGGTTGTGGAGGGCCCGCCGCGAGCTTGCCAAACGCGTAAATCCAAGCCTTCTCCAGGGCGTGAACGCGCCCCCCGATCACGACTACGAGCCTTGAGAAAGTACGCCTAATCGCCTACGTTTCCTCTGGCGCGGCCAGGCTATTCACCACTTTGCGAACCCCTTCAACGGATTTCGCCGTCTTTTCCGCCAGCAATTTTTCTGCGAGCGACGTGACCGTGCCGGTCAGAGTCACAACACCGCTATCGGCGTGGATTTGCACCGTCTTCAAAGGAATCGCCTTCGTCGAGTACAGTTCAAACTCCACGCGGTGCGCCAGTTTGGCATCCGCGCTCTCCGGCTGCGCCTGACCTTCGGAGATGCTGAGGTTGTTTGTGAGGCCCTGGACCCCCGGAACCTGCCAGGCAATTTGCTCGGCGGTATATTTTTGATTGGTGGTCTGAACCGTCCCGCTGAGCGCCACGGTGCGGTTCTTTACTTCGCTGGAGATGTGTTTTTCAGCCAAATCAGCGTTCTTCGAGAGCGCATCGGTGACCAGAGTTTGGATTTCCAGGTCCGCCACCCGTTCCCCCAGGTGCTCCCTGTCCGGATTCCGTTCAATCGCGGGGTTAACGCCCAGATCGTTATGCACCTGTTTGACGCTCGACGTATCCTGAGCGATTGCGCCGGCGACCGTCTTGATTTGAACCGTAGGCACCGTACCCTCCAAGGTGACTTCTCCCTGGGTGGTTTTCACTTGGATGTCGAAAGGGGATACGTTTTTAGACAGGAGCAAGGCCGTACGCACCCTGGAAGTGGTTGCCGCGTCTTGCGTGGATTCCTTCATGGAGGAAAATGCGCTCTGAATAGAGGAATTTCGCGCGAAGACGAAGTAGACCGCTCCCGCCAACACCACAAAAAGCACAAGCAGGAGAATTGCCCGTCCGGAACCTCTTTCACCGTTTCTTGAAGATTTCACTTTTTCCTCCTCGGGCCTTTCTTCCGCGGCTCTTGTCCTGATTCTTGGACAGTCCAACCTATAAGCATAGTAGGGGCGGTGTCGTGTGTCTGTGCGTTCTAGGACACATTTGGATCTATCAGGCAATTCTGTTGCGGTATGCAGCTACAAACCGTCGGAATTATCGTCGCGCCCCTGGTGAAACCGCTCAGGAGGTCACCAGCATTCCAATGGCTGCCGCGCTCATGACGCCAAACGTGGCCCAGCCCAAATATCGCAGCAGCGGTGTATTCACGCGCTTGCCCATTGCCTTTGGGTTGCTGGTCAGGAGGATGACGAGCAGAATCAGGGGCGGGGCCAGGAGGCCATTGATTACTGCCGACCAGAACAGCATTTTAACCGCGTTTAATCCTGCGAAATTCATCGCCAGGCCCAGTGCCATGGCCACCGCCATCACCACGTAAAACTTTCGCGCCCTTCTTGGTTTGTCGGCCATGGAGCCGCGCCACGCCGCCCCTTCGGCAACTGCATACGCGCACGACCCCACCAGGACGGGGACGCCCAACATCCCCGTGCCGATCAGGCCCAACGTAAAGAGCAGGTAGGCTCCATCACCGGCTAGGGGGCGCAAGGCCTCGGCGGCCTGCCGCGCTGTTGTTATGTCCGTCTGACCATGTGCATGCAGGGTCGCGGCAGTGGTCAGAATGATGAAATACATGATCAAATTTGAAAAAAACATGCCGACGATTGTATCCGCGCGCGCCGCTCTCAACTCGCCCGCGCTGGCACCCTTCCTTTGCACAAGGTTTCGGCCCTTGGCCCGTTCTTCTTCCACCTCCTCGGCGGCCTGCCAGAAGAACAAATAGGGGGAGATCGTGGTGCCCAGAATGGCCACCAACACCGCCAGGAATCCGCGAGACCACTCCAGATGTGGCACGAACGTCACCGCTAGCGCGTGTCTCCAATCGACATGGGCGTGAAACGAGGCCAACACGTAAGCGAACAACACCATCGTCAGCCACTTGAAAATTTTCGCGATTCGTTTGTAGGAAGTCCAAATTAACAGACCCATGATGAAGAGCGCGTAGAATGGTATCCAGATCAGGGATTGAATTCCCGTCACGAGTTGCGTAGCCTCCGCCATGCCGCTGAGATCCGCGGCAATGTTGATGACGTTGGCGACGACCAGAATGGAGCAGGCTCCCCAGAGCACCCAGCGCGGATAATAAGTCCGCACTGCGGCTCCCAGCCCTCGCCCCGTAACCATGCCCAGCCGCGCGCACATCAGTTGGATCGCGGCCATCAAGGGAAACGTTAGCAGCGCTATCCACAGCGTGGAGTAGCCGTAGGCCGCTCCCGCGACAGAATAAGTTGAAATTCCTGACGGGTCATCGTCGGCCGCCCCGGTGATCACTCCGGGTCCCAAGACGGCGAGGGATCTGCTCAGAAGGTTTTGCCTTTTGTGGTTTCCGGCATTCGTGGCAGGCGGATTTTTTCTCGCCGTCATTTGGGTCGGAAGCAATACTCTGCTGCCTGCGTATCCATCACCCTTGCGGGACACAGCGGCCGTGAATTCCCTGCTAGGAAAGAGTCAATTGCAAAGGTCACCGGCGAGTTGAATTCTACTATACCGCTACGCGGCCGGGTCTCTCTGCCGCGTCGCCTTGACGCCCGTCAGAATCCCCACGCCTAACAGCACCACCGCCCCCACCACGATCCAATGTGCTGGCATGTGTACCAGGTACGCGCCGTAAACCAGCCCGCCGATCACAATCGCGAAACCAATCGCGTAAAGTCCGAACGACATGACCACTCCTTCTCGAATTTCCCGCCTCAGTCTTCCCCGAAACTCCTCTTGTCCACTTGGCAGGAGAGCAATCCACGTCGGGCTGCTCCCCGTTCTGCGCCCACATCCGCAGCTCTTACTGGGAAGAGCTGGCTTTCTGATCCTTGACCTGCAGATCGTTCACCACCTGCTGTACGTTAGGCACTCGGGTAGCCACTCTTTCTGCATGGTCGCGTTTGTTCGGTGAATTCACTTCTCCGCTCAGCGTGACGACGCCGTTCTTGACCGCGTATTTCACGCTCTCATGCATCTTGTTCTGGAGCAGCGCCGCATCCAGATTTTTTTCGATGCCTTTATCCAAATCGGCGTTAATGGCCTTGGTTTCTTTTTCGATCCCCGCGGGAATCACGGCAATCTGATCGGCAACCACCTGCGCGCCCGCGTACGATTTTGCCAGTGATTCGGCCTGCGACTTGTCGTTGTCACTGCGAACTTGCCCGCCGAGCGTCACAACGCCCTTGTCGCGATCTTGGCTGACCGTGACGTCTTTGAGCCCTGCTTGATCGAGCGATTTACGAATATTATCTGTAACTTCGGGTGATTGCGCGTTCGTCCCGGAACACCCTGCTAGGGTCCCTGCGGCGAGCAGTGCCAATACCGTTAGCGATACTCTGAATGTTTTCATGTCTCTCCTTTGCGGAAATCCCAGGGAATCTCGGGTGGTAGCATGCCGGTGCTAGCTCGTCTCGCCTTTGCAATCTTCATGTTCGCAATGGCAATCAATATCCGGCGTCTTTTCCATAGCCTCGCATGCGGTACTGCAGTATTTGCCCGTGGTTGTCTCGCACGTGCAAATCGGGTGCGCGCATTTTTTTGCTGGATTCGGTGCCATGCCTTCCTCCTGCTTCGCTCACCGCGTTTTCGCGCGCGGCCTCCATCATGGATGATTCGCAGCAGCAATGCTGTCCACTTACGGACACATTTGAGGTTCGGTCGCACACGACTGCAACGAATCCGCCCCGCGGCAACAGAACAACGGCGAATCCCAACTTCACCCACGGCACAGCGAGAAGGCGAAAAAACGACGGGCCGCCGATGTGGGTTGCCCGTCGTTCATCATTCGGTTTGCGTTGCGAAAAGGAGAAACAGTTAATGGGGGAGAAGAACGGAATCAACGACGTGAATCACGCCATTCGACTGGTTGACATCCGCGATCGTGACTTTGGAGATGCCGCCCTTTTCGTCGGCCAACACGATGGTCTTGCCCTGCAGGCTCGCCGTAAGCGTGCCGCCGCTAACGGTCTTTAGCGTGGCGATGCCATTCCCGGCTTTGATCGCTTTCCACAGATCCTTGCTGGACATTCTGCCGGCTACCACGTGATAGGTCAGAACCTTTTTGAGTGTTTCCTTATTCTCCGGCTTGAGCAACGTCTCCACCGTACCGGCTGGCAGCTTGGCAAACGCCTCGTTCGTCGGCGCAAAAACGGTAAACGGCCCCGGGCTTTGCAGCGTTTCCACCAGCCCCGCCGCCTTGACCGCCGCAACCAGCGTGGTGTGATCCGCGGAATTAACCGCATTCGAAACGATGTCCTTTGTGGGCAGCATCGGGGCTCCGCCAACCATGGGGTTGTCCCTGGCGATCATCGCTGTGCCAGCCATTGCTACCGCAAGCAACAAATACGCGAGCTTCTTCATTTCGGGAAATCCTTTCAAAATAGAATGTTCTGACCTGCAGTGAGTACTACGGGAACTCGCATGGATTGGATGAGAGGTTGAACTTGCACTGTCGCCCAGGGAAACCGAGACAACGATGCAGCAGTGAACGGTTTGTGATCGGGCTGGGGTCCTGCTCGGTGGCACCTCCCGGCTCCCCGCCCCTCCGCACCTTGCGTCCTAGACATCTGCCAAACCCTGTTCTAAGAAGTACTAGGCCGGGCCGGTGACCAACTAGGTGCAAAATCGCACAGGAAGCCCGGGCGTTTCCTTGACTTGGCACGGACACGACTGAATAATGGTAAAGCATGAGCGTACGCGCCGGAGGCGCTGAAGAGATGTTCCTTGACGTCAAGGAATTGGCCGTCCGCAAGCTGCGCATCCGGAAGACCTATGCCCCGGGCAGCATCGATTTTCACTCGGCCGAGATCAAGCAAGTCGAGCCGCTCGAAGTGACGGCCACCGCGGAGTTGCTCGAAGGTCAGATTCGCATCGAGGGCAACTTCGAAACGAAGATCGAACTGGTGTGCGCGCGCTGCCTCGAGCCGGTCGTGGAAGAGGTCAGCCGAACGTTTGACCTGTTCTATGCGCCGCTTCCCAAGGATGAGAAGCCGACGATCGACCGGTTGAAAGACGACGACACCGAGATTGGATTCTACGAAGGAGAAGGGCTCTTCCTGGCGGACGTGATCAAGGAGCAGGTGCTTCTGGCGCTACCGTTAAAAGTAATTTGCCAGAGCGACTGCCGGGGGCTGTGCCCGAACTGCGGCGCCAACCTCAACCACGAAGAGTGCCGCTGTGAGACCCACGCGACGGACCCTCGTATGGCCCCTCTCGCGCGCCTCAAGCAGGACTGGCTGAAGAAACAATAAGTTTCAGGGCGCGAAGCCCTATATAATCCGCCCTCAGCGGGCGGGAATGAGGTGTAGTGCTATGCCTAACCCAAAACGACGGCATTCGAAGCGCAGAACCAGCACGCGGCGGGCAAACGACTTTTTGTCCAAGCCGGCGCTGGGGAAGTGTCCGAATTGCCATGAGATGAAGCAGCCGCACCAGGCTTGCCCCCACTGTGGGTATTACAAGGGCAAGGCCGTGCAAGCGTCGGCGTAAGTTTCGTTTGTCCCGAGCCGTCTAGCTGAAATAATCCCATGATCACCATCGCCGTTGACGCCATGGGCGGAGACCACGCGCCCCGCCCCGAGGTCGAAGGCAGTGTGCTGGCCGCACGCGAGTTCGGCGTGCGCATTTTGCTGGTGGGCCTGCCGCACGTCATTCGCCCGGAGCTGGCGAAGCACGCTGCGCCTAGCCTGCCGATCGAGATCGTGGCGGCCAGCGATGTGATCACCATGGAGGATCACCCGGCGCAGGCCTTTCGCCGCAAGAAGGACAGTTCCGTGCACGTCGCGGCGCGTCTGGTGCGAGAAGCCAAGGCCGACGGCATGGTCAGCGCGGGAAACACCGGTGCGGTCATGACCGTGGCGAAGTTTTTGCTCGGAACCCTGGAATCCGTGGATCGCGTGGCTCTGGCCGCGCCGTTTCCGAATGCCAAGGGCGGCGTTTCCGTTCTGCTGGACGTGGGTGCAAACGTGGACTCCCGGCCGGAGCATCTGGTGCAGTTCGCCGTGATGGGGGAAGTCTATTACCGCGCGACGTTCGGCAACAAGCGGCCGCGCGTGGGATTGCTCTCCGTTGGCGAGGAAGAAATCAAGGGCAATGAACTGACCCGCGAGGTTTACACGCGCTTGAAGAAAAGTCCCGTCCATTTTGTCGGCAATGTGGAAGGCGGCGATCTTTTTTCCGGAAACGTGGACGTGATCGTCAGCGACGGGTTTGTGGGCAACATCGCGCTGAAAATCTGCGAAGGCCTGGCGTTTCAGATTTTCGGATTGCTGAAGAAGTCCATCAACAGCTCGTTTGTTTCGCAGGTGGGCGGCATGCTTTCAAAAGGCGCCTTCAAGGCCTTGAGCAAGACGATTGATTACACGGAGTACGGTGGGGCCCCGCTGCTGGGTGTGCGCGGCGTTTGTGTGATCGGGCATGGGCGTTCGAACGCCAACGCCGTGAAAAACGCCATTCGCGTTGCGGCGGGACTCGCCCGCGCGCGCATGAACGAAAAAATCGAACAGGAGCTCTCGGCCGCCGCAGTCCTCGCGTGAGGGCCAGGAGAGGGGAAGTCGCGATGGGCAAAGTTGCGTTTGTGTTCCCGGGACAAGCGTCGCAATACCCGGGCATGGGAAAAGAACTGGCGGATAAATATCCGGCCGCCAAAGCCGCGTTTGACGAAGCCGACAAGGCGCTAGGCTTTTCGATTTCGAAGATGTGCTTCGAAGGCACGGACGAAGAACTGAAGCTGACGGCAAACACGCAGCCGGCGATTTTGACCTGTTCGGTGGCGGTCTTTCGCATACTCGCGGAAAAAGGTTTGACTCCGGATTTCGTGGCCGGGCACAGCCTGGGCGAATACTCCGCGCTGGTAGTGGCCGGCGCGCTGAAGTTTGCCGACGCCGTGCAGCTCGTTCGAAAGCGCGGCGCCTATATGCAGGACGCCGTCCCCGCCGGTGTCGGCGCGATGGCCGCAATCATGGGATTATCGCCGGCAGTTGTCGCCGATGTTTGCAAGCGCGCGGCGGATGGCGAAGTTTGCGCCCCGGCTAACCTGAACTCGCCCGACCAGACGGTAATCTCCGGACATGCAAGCGCGATCAAGCGCGCAGTGGAATTGGCCTCCCAAGCCGGAGCGAAGCGCGCCGTGATCCTCGCCGTCTCCGCGCCATTCCATTCCGCGCTGATGTTGCCTGCGCAGGAAAAGCTGGAAAAGGATTTGCGAAGTATCGAGTTTTCGAATTTGCGGGTGCCGTTGGTGACGAACGTGGACGCCGACACCATCGAACACGGCGATGAAGCGCGCGAAGCCCTCATCCGCCAGGTCACTATGCCCGTTCGCTGGGAAGAATCCGTGCGCCTGCTAATCGATGAAGGCGTGAACACCTTCGTCGAAGTCGGCCCCGGCCGCGTCCTGTCCGGGTTGCTCCGTCAAATCGAGCGCTCCGTAGCTACACTGAACGTGGAAGACGAAAAAAGCTTGGCCGCCACCGTAGAAAGAATCGCCGGCGCACGCTCCGACGCCGCCTAGTAGCACCGGCTCTTAGCCTGCGCTTTTCAGAATTTCGTTGAGAGCGAAACCGTACAGGCCAAAAGGCCGTGCCACAAGAGAGATCATGTTCAGCTTGAAAGACAAAGTGGCTCTCGTCACCGGCGCGTCGCAAGGCATCGGCCGCGACACCGCGCTGGCACTCGCAGAAGCGGGCGCGAAAGTCACCGTCGGCGCGCGCAACGAGGAAAAGCTCGCCGCGCTGGTGAAGGACATCGTGGCCGCTGGTGGCGAAGCATTCGCCATCAAAATGGACGTAGCCGACCCCGAACAAGTGAAAGCAGGATTCAAGCAGTCTCTGGAAAAATTCGCTCGCCTGGACATACTGGTGAACAACGCGGCCATCACCCGCGACGGCCTGGCGATGCGCATGAAACAAGACGACTGGGAAGCCGTCATTCGAACGAACCTGACCGGCGCGCACCTGTGCGTCCAGCAAGCCCTGCCCACCATGATGCGCGCGCGCGCCGGACGCATCATCAACATCGCCTCCGTCGTCGCGCAAATGGGCAACGCCGGCCAGGCAAATTACGTTGCCGCCAAAGCCGGCTTGATCGGCCTGACGAAAGCGATTGCCATCGAAATCGCATCGCGGAACATCACCGTGAATGCGGTCGCCCCCGGGTTCATCGAAACGCCCATGACCGACGTCCTAGGCGACAAAGTGAAAGAAGAATTGAAAACGCGCATCCCGCTCGGCCGCATGGGTTCCCCGCGCGATGTGGCGTCAGCAATCGTTTTTCTGGCCAGCGACGAGGCCGGCTACATCACCGGCCACGTCTTGGATGTGAACGGCGGTATGTATTTAGCGTGACTAGCAGAAGCACGCCGTCCCTGCTGTGGAGCGTTGAGAAGTGACACAGAACGAGTATGACTCCGAGGTTGTAATGGAGGCGTTCGGGCGAGGGGGGATATGCCGATGTCCTGCAGGCTGCGGTACGGCATGCGGCGGCTGGGAATCCCGACCGACAGTGGACCATCTCTTTGCTCAATCCATGCGGTTTTCGGCGTAACCAGGGACGTAGCCGAGGCCGAACGGTGGCTGCTCAAGACAACGGAACAAAATAGTCCGCTATCCAGGAACAATTTGGCCACCCTGCATGCAGTTGGAGGTGTCGGGCCGACCAAAGGACCAGAGCAAGCCCGTCAGTGTTACGAACGGGCAAAAGAGCTTGGTTTCAATTGCGCGGAGTCACATCCTCCAGGGTCTCAAAGTTGACCTTGCGGGGCGGGGTAACTAGAATGGGCAGGTTATCCGGGAGAGCATTCTTAGGGTAGTGGGGCTGCGGCCGCGCAGGGCGGTCGCGAATCCGAGTCAGCGGGCTATACAAAACGAGTTTTGACGCACGACCCGAGCAGCACCATCAGACGGGACTTATCAAGCGATTGCAAATCGCGGAGGACACTGGAATGGCCAGCGTGGAAGAACGCGTAAAGCAGATTATCGTCGAGCAGCTCGGCGTGGATGAAGCGGAAGTGACGCCCACGGCCTCGTTCGTGGACGACTTGGGAGCGGATTCGCTCGACCAGGTGGAATTGGTGATGGCGTTCGAAGAAGCGTTTGGCATCGAAGTGCCGGACGAAGACGCCGAAAAGATGACGACGGTCAAGGACGCGGTCGAATATATCGACAAGCACTCCAAAGGTAAGTAAGCCACGGAATTCTCACCTCAACAGGGAGCGGTAAAGAGTTGACTCGCCGGGTAGTCGTTACGGGCGTTGGATTGGTCTGCGCGCTGGGCATCGGCACGGAGGAAAGCTGGAAGAACCTCGTCGCCGGGCAGAGCGGAATCGCGCCCATTACGCTCTTCGATACCACGGGCTTCGACTGCACGTTTGCGGGGGAAGTGAAAAATTTCGATCCCCTGAATTGGATCGAGAAGAAAGAATTGAAGAAAATGGGGCGGTTCATCCAGATCGCTCTTGCCGGTGCGGACTTTGCCGTCCAAATGTCGCGCTGGTCGAAGGAAACCGAGACGGACTTGGATGAAGTCGGCGTCTACGTTTCCTCGGGCATCGGCGGATTCGATATCATCGAGCGCGAACACTGGAAATTAGTGCAGGGCGGCCCCGGCAAGATCTCTCCGTTTTTCATTCCGTCCGCGATTGTGAATCTGGCCTCCGGAAATATTTCCATTCGCTACGGCGCGCGCGGACCCAATTCGGCGACCGCCACGGCGTGCTCCGCTTCCGCGCACGCGATTGGCGATTCTTTCAAAATTATCGAGCGCGGCGCGGCGGAGATGATGATTTGCGGCGGCACGGAAGCCACGATTACGCCTATGGGTGTCGGCGGATTCGCGTCCATGCGCGCGCTTTCGACCCGCAATGACGATCCCACGCATGCCAGCCGCCCGTTTGATTTAAACCGTGACGGTTTCGTCGTCGGCGAAGGCGCGGGAATCTTGATTCTGGAATCGCTCGAGCATGCACAGAAGCGCAACGCGCCGATTTTCGCGGAGATCGTTGGCTACGGCATGTCCGGCGATGCGTATCACATTACGCAGCCCGCCGAAAATGGCGACGGTGCCTTTCGCGTGATGCGCGCGGCCTTGAAGGACGCGAAGCTCGACGCCAGCGCGATCGGCTATTTGAACGCGCATGGAACGTCCACTCCGATCGGCGACGCCATTGAAACGACAGCCATCAAGAGGCTTTTTGGCGAACGCGCCAAGCAAGTCCCGGTGAGCTCCACGAAATCCATGACCGGACATTTGCTCGGCGGTGCCGGCGGATTGGAAGCAGGAATCAGCGTCCTGGCATTGCGCGATCAGATTTTGCCGCCCACGATTAATTACGAAACGCCCGATCCTGCTTGCGATCTGGACTACGTCCCCAATACGGCGCGAAAAGCTCCGGTAGAGTACGCGCTTTCCAACTCGTTTGGCTTTGGCGGCACGAATGCCGCGCTGATTTTCAAGCGGTGGGCAGGGAAGTAAGGTTTTTCACACGAGCGGCGCTCTCTCGCGGCTCCTCTTGCGATTCAAGGATTGCGAAAGTCTGAAAGGATCGTTCCGGTGAAGATCATCGTGTGCATCAAGCAGGTTCCGGCGAAGGACGCGCCGCTGGCGATTGCCGGAAACTGGATCAAGGAATCCGACATCGGCTTCGAGATGAACGAGCCGGACAGCTACGCGCTGGAAGAAGCGCTGCGGCTGAAAGAAAAGCACAGCGGCGAAGTGATCGCGCTCTCCATGGGCCCCGAACGCGTGAAGCAGACGATCAAGGAAGCGCTGGCGAAAGGGGCGGACCGCGGGATTCATATTTCCGACGACAATTTTGCCCAACTGGATCCGCTTGGGTCCGCAAAAGCGTTGGCTGCGGCCATTCAAAAGGAAAAAGCTGATTTGGTTCTGACCGGATTGCAAAGCGATGACCACGGCTTTGGGCAGACCGGCGTGTTGCTTGCAGGTCTGCTGGATTTGCCGCACGCCACCATCATCATGGCCATCGAAGCGGCTGGCGGAATCCTGAAACTGAAACGAGAACTGGAAGCTGGCTGGTTCCAGCATCTCGAATGCCCGCTGCCAGCGGTGCTCTCGATTCAGTCCGGCATCAACAAAGTCCGCTACGCCACATTGAAGGGCATCATGGCCGCAAAGAAAAAGGAAATTGCGACCATGACGCGCGAGTCGCTCGGAGCGTCCGCCGAGCCGACGCAAAAAATTGAAAAAATCTACGTGCCGACGAAAACCAAGAAGACCGAGTTTCTGACCGGCACGCCGAAAGAAGTAGCGACGAAGCTCGTCGAAAAATTGAAATTTGAAGCGCGGGTGATCTAACCATGAAAATTCTTGTGATCACCGAGCAACGGCAAGGGAAGTGGAATAACGCCAGCTTTGAAACGCTGGCGGCGGCGCAGCAGATTGCGAAGGATACGTCAAGCACGGTCAGCGCGGCGGTGATTGGGAAAGGTGTCGCGGTATTCGCGGATGAACTCGCGGCTAAGAATGTCGCCGATGTTTTGAAAGTCGAACATGACTTGCTGGATGCCTACACACCGGATGGGTACTGCGCGGCGTTGAAACAAGTGATCGAATCGGCGAAGCCGGATTTGGTTTTGTTTCCTCATACCTATCAGGTGCGCGACTTCGCGCCAAAGCTGGCGGCGACGCTCGGCAAAGGAATGATCGGCGATTGCATCGGCTACCGCAACGAGGGCGGCAAGCTCGTTTTCGTGCGGCAAATGTTTCAAGGAAAAACCGTGGCAGATGTCACGTTCACGGGAGCAGCGCCGTGGTTTGCTTCGTTTCAATCCGGCGCGTTTCGCGCCGATTTGCTGGCCGCGCATCCTTCTGGAAGAGCTCCGGTGAACGCGATCACTGTGACCGTCAAGGCCGAGCAGATTCGCACCAAGCCGCTGGATCTCTTCAAAGAAGCGAAGTCCGCGGTGGATTTGACGCAGGCGCCGCTGATCGTTGCGATTGGCCGCGGCATCAAAGCGCCGGAAAATATTCCGCAGGCGGAAGCGCTCGCAAAAGCCCTCGGCGGCGAAATCGCCGCGTCACGCCCGATTTGCGATGAAGGCTGGCTCCCGATGGAGCGGCAAATCGGCAGCTCCGGGCAAACCGTCGCGCCGAAACTTTATCTAGCGCTAGGAATCAGCGGCGCGATTCAGCATGTCGTTGGCATGAAGGGTGCGCGCACGATCGTGGCAATCAACAAGGATGCGAACGCACCGATCTTCGAAATCGCCGACTACGGCGTGGTCGGCGACATCTTCGAAATCATGCCTGCCCTCACCGAAGCCCTGGAAAAAGCGAAGTAACCTCAGTCACGGCAATCTCAATCGGCGTCTCCGGCGATTCCGTCGCGCCGCAGACGACAAATTGGCTCTTTGTTCTTCGACGTTTTCACCGATCATAATCAAGGATCACCAGACGGAGGAACTGTATGACCAACGTGGAAAACCTCCCGTACGAAACGAGACTCAACGTCCTCTACAAGCCTTTGGAACTCGTTGACGAAAAAGCGCTCGCCGACGCGTGTACCTACAAGTGGTACAACCAGACGCTCAGCCAGGTGAATGGCTCCGTGGTTCGTCTCGGCGTGGTGCAGGGCGAATATCATTGGCACAAGCACGACGACGATGACGAATTTTTCTACGTTATCGAAGGCAAGCTGCTCATTGATCTCGAAGGCCGCACAATGGAACTTGGCCCGAGACAAGGCACGGTGGTCCCGAAGGGCGTCCTGCATCGCACGCGCGCTCGGCAGAGGACCGTGATCCTCATGGTCGAGAACGCCGGAATCATTCCGACGGGAAACTGATATCGTTATCGACGTGAATTTGAAAAACGGCGCTGGCAAACCGATGTACAAGGGCGATCTGATAAAATCAAACTGAGTTTATCCATGACCGTGCAAAGAGAACAACTGGAAGCGGATGTATTGATCGTGGGCGCGGGGCCGGCGGGGCTGGCTTGCGCCCTGCATCTGGCGAACCTCTTTAAGAAGCACAACGAATCGGGCGGCTCGAGCAAGGGCGGGCCGCAGCTTTCGGCGGAAAACATTTATGTGCTGGAGAAGGGGCGCGAAATTGGGGCGCACCAGCTTTCGGGCGCGATTATGAATCCGAAGGCCCTGGCGGAGCTGGTGCCGGATTTCGATAAATCCGCGCCGCTGGATACTCCCGTTACGGATGATGCGGCGCTGCTGTTCACGAAGAATTCTTCATTCCGGTTTCCGATTACGCCGCCGCCGTTCAAGAACAAGGGGAACTACGTTATTTCGCTGAGTAAGGTGGTGAAGTGGCTCGGCGGACTGGTGGAAGCCGCGGGCGTCAACGTGTTCAAAGAATTCGGCGGAGCGGAGCTGATTTACGAACGCGATGGCATTGGCGGCGTCATCACGGAGGACAAGGGGCTGGACAAAAATGGGAGGCCGAAAGCGAACTTCACTCCGGGATACGAGTTGCGCGCGAAAGTTACGGTGCTGGCGGAGGGCACGCGCGGTTCGCTGACGAAAAAACTCGTCGAAACGAAAAAGCTCGACAATCTTAATCCGCAAAGTTACGGAATCGGGATCAAGGAATTGTGGGACGTGCAGCCAGGGCGCATTGCGCCGGGCTATGTGGCGCACACGCTGGGGTGGCCGGTTTCCACGGACATGTATGGCGGCGGGTGGATTTACGGACTCTCGAGCAACCGGCTCTCGATTGGTTTGGTGCTGGCGCTGGAGTATGCCGATCCGCAATTCGATCCGCACGCTGCGTTTCAGACGTGGAAGACGCACCCGTTCCTGAAGGAAATTCTCGAGGGCGGCAAACTGGTGCGTTATGGCGCGAAGTCGTTGCCATACGGCGGATGGTACGCGATGCCGCGGACGTATGTGGATGGCGGGCTGATCATCGGCGATTCGGGAAGCTTTCTCGATTCGCAGCGGCTAAAGGGCATCCACCTGGCGATGAAGAGCGGAATGCTGGCGGCGGAAACGATTTTTGAAGCGCTGAAAGCGGGCGATACTTCCGCGAAGACGCTCAGCGCGTTTCCAAAAAAAGTCGAGCAGAGCTACATCAAGAAAGAGCTTTGGCAGGTGCGCAATTTTCACCAGTCGTTTCAACATGGGATGCTCCGCGGATTTGTTCATACCGCGTTTCAGCAGATTACCGGTGGCCGCGGATGGATTGATCCAATGCGCGCGCACGCGGGGTATGAAGCCTACAAAAAGATCAACGGCCGGCCGGCTTCTGAACGATTCAAAGGAGATGGAAAGCTCACGTTCGACCGGCTGACGGACGTCTATCACTCCGGAACGCGGCATGAAGAGGATCAGCCGTGCCATCTGGTGGTGAGTGACTTGAACGTCTGCGCCACGAAATGCGTCGAAGAATACGGCAATCCCTGCCAGTATTTTTGCCCGGCCGCGGTGTACGAGATGGTGAAAGAGACAGGCGGCGGGTTGAAGCTGAAGATCAGCGCCGCGAACTGCGTGCACTGCAAAACGTGTGACATTGCCGACCCCTACCAGATTATCAACTGGGTGGTCCCTGAGGGTGGCGGGGGACCGAATTACGAGGGGATGTAGCGACAAGGAATAATCCGTCAAGGAAAAGTCAAGGCGTGCTAGTTCGGCTTCAAGCCGTAGACGTCCAGTTCGCCCACACCCCCGGCTGTTAAATCGCTCCCCCGAGTGCCTACGTATACTTTGCCGTTCGCGACGGTCGGGACGGTAAACTTCACGGCATGTCCGGCGCTGTCAGCCGAGGCCTGGGAGCTGTTCCAGAGTTCCGTGGCAAGGTTGGTGGCGTCGAAGGCGTGAAGGACCGCTGGACCGCATGCCGTGGCTTGCTGCGTACAGTACTGGCCGTTGTCCAGCGCCCACACGATGCCGTTGGTCGTGCCTAGCGCTGAAACTGACGGGGTCGATCCCGGGAACCCAAAGGAGCCTGAAGACTGTGATGAAGGAGCCGCGTTGAACTTGCCAGTTGTGGTGTTGAACGAAAAGGTCTTGAGGTGCCCCCTCTCTCCCGCAAGGTAGAGCGCATTATTCCAGAAGGCGGCGGTAGCAAAGATAGGGTTGTTGAAGGCCAGCGTTTGCACTGCATTGGAATCGACGGGTATGACACTTCCACCATAGCCGCCGAGGTTGTCGCGATCGAGAAGGAAGAGATTTCCCTCTTTGCCACCGCCGATGACCAGACGCGGATGAGGAGCGCCCGGCTGGTCGACGAGAATGGCGGCTCCGCCCGAACCGTGATCCTGATCGGCGCCTGCCAAGTTCGATTGATCTGAGGGAGTAAACCAACTGGAAACCGACAGGCCTCCGGCGGTGCTGAGCTTTACCGTGCTATCCCCGTAGTCCAACCCGCCCGAATCCGCGTCAAAGGTGCCGTTGCCGGTGAGAAAATAGAGATTGCCAAAACTATCGACAGCGGGGGCGCCGCCCGCCATCCAAATCCCGGAATCGCTGCCATTGGGATTGGCGTTGAACGTAGCAACGATCTGAAGAGTGGATTTATCGAACCCGATGACCCACCCGTGATAGGGAGTATTGTCACCGTGGGAAGCCCAGGCGACGTAGACGGCTCCGCCGGACAAAACCAAGCCGGACCGCTGATTTTGTCGCAGCGTGTTGAAGGGAACACTTCCCGCGTTCGAGCCGTCGCCCGTACCGGAAACAGAGATGGAAGAAGTGATGTCTACCGGCCCGCCGAATTTCTCGCTGCCATCGATGAGGCTGAGAGCGTGCAGGCGCTGGTGACACGCCGTGGAAGGAACGCAGCCGGTGCCGTTGTCCTCGGATTTGGTCACCACGTAGATCGTATTGGTCACGGGATCAATCACGGGAGTGCCGACGATACCGATATCGGGTTGGATGTCCCCCGTACCGACGTCGTTCGAAGAAACCCACGTTTCACCGGCACCGAGGAGCACTTTGTGCCAGTAGGTGGTGCAGGGAGTGGCGTCCGCATCGAAGGCGTAAACCGAATCGCGCGAGCTAGCCACAAAAATGACGTTGTGAGAACCGCCGCCGATAGCCAGGTTGGGGACCCAGAGGGGCTGCCCGTAAATTGCCCCATCGGTGGCGCAGGAGAAGAGTTTGCCGAACGTGGCCGTCTTGACGATCGCGGTGGTCAGGGCAAATTCGTGAGTGTTGGCGCCATCGCGGGAAAGATCATTGTGATAGGTGGTGACGCCAGCCAAGTCGGTGACGGCGATGGAAGCAGAAGCGCTCTTAGTAACATCGGCAACACTAGTGGCAGAAATCGTATGGGTCCCAGGCGTGGAAGGAGGCGTGTAATTTCCATTTGCAGAAATAGTTCCGATGGTGGCGTTTCCATTGGGAATGGTGTCCACGGCCCAGGTGACGCTGGTGTTGGTGCTGCCGGTGACAGGGGCAGAAAAGGCTTGGGGCTGAAAGGTGGTGACGGCGGCGCGCACGGGAGAGATGGAAATGGCGACGGTGGAAACGGTGGTGGGGGCAGTCACGGTAGAGGAATATGGGCTGAGGTTGGCGGCGGCGTCGGTGGCGCGCACGCGGTAGGAATAGGAGGTGGAAGCTGTTAGGCCCGGGTCGCTGTAGGTCGTGGCGGTGGGAGTGGCGATTTGGGCGAAATTCGCGCAGCCTGCGCCGGAGCAGCGCTCGACGAGATACCCGCTGATGGCGCCTCCGGTTTCTGTGGAGGCCGTCCAGGTCAGATTAATCTGTGTACTGGAGGCAGCGGTGGCGGCCAGATTGGAGGGCGCAGTCAGCGTGGGAGCAGGCGTAGCCATCGTCGAAGGTACCGAATACGTGCTCAGATTCCCAGCAGCGTCGGTGGCTCGCACACGATAGGAATACGAAGTGGAACCGGTCAAGCCGGTATCGATGAAAGTCGTAGCGGTAGGAGATGCGATTTGTGCGAAATTCGAGCAGGCAGCGCCCTGGCAGCGTTCGACTTTGTAGCCGGTGACGCCGACGTTATCGGTCGAGGCCGTCCAGGAAAGATTGATCTGGGCAGGCGAAACCACTGCCGTAACGAGATTCGTGGGGGCGGTGGGGGGTGTGGTGTCTGGCGGAGGAGCGGAGGAGGTGGAATTGCAGCCGGTTATGAAAAGAGCAAGGCATAGGGCAAGGAATGCAGCATAGGCAAATGAGGAGCTAGAGCGATTCTTTGGAGTTCGCATTCCGTGGGCCTCACCCGTTGATTCTCAGCTGTGGCGAAGGAAACCGTCATCCCTTCGCGCGGAGGACAAAGCTTTCGTGTGAAACAAAAGTATCACGAAGGGGGCAGTGCGGAAAGATTACGGGAGGACAACTGGCCGATGGGCCAGTACGGCGAAGCAAGATTGCGCGAGGAAGGCCGATTCGTTGAGCGAGGCGAGAAACTAAGAGCCGCTGGACCAAAGCTTGTGCACGAACTTGCGGACGCGATCGGTGAGGGAATCGCTGGCGGTAGCGGCGGGCTTCGTCGGATTGGTCGAGGGTTTGGGCGCTAGGGAGGGAGGCGCAACGGCGGCAACAGTCGTGCTCTCAACGCGTCCCTGAAAGGTGAGGCTGGGGCGGACGCGGACGCGACGAATGAGGATGATCATTCTGGGGTCGTAGTCGGGCTGGACTTTGGCGTTGGCGTTGTAGACCAGAGGGGGCATTAGCACCGTATAGATTGGCTCTTCCAAGACGCCGGGAATTTCGGCGGGCGCAGGAGACGCATTCGGTTTTGTAGCGGGAGGGTCCGCGCCGATTTCGTCGGTGGTGGCGAGGCGGCTGATTTCAGGGGGCGGGGGAGTTGCTTTCGCGACTTGCAATTCGCACGAGCAGCGGCCAGCGCTGGAGGCCATGGATTGGAGCTGGCCGTCGGTCACCAAAACGTCTGCCGTCTGAGGAACGAGGACGCTTTTCCCAGTGAGCTGCTGTTCGAGGCGGACGGCGCCGCGAATCGCGCGGATGCACATGGCGCCGGCTGAGTCGAACCCGGCGAGAACATCGCGAGCACCGCCCCCGATGGAGATGGTCTGCGCCTGGATCTGGGGCGTGTAAATAGTCAGCGCAAGCTCGCTTTCGACGTGCAGATGAATCGTGCCGGTATCGAGGGCCACCGTGAGCGAACCGCCGGATTTGAGAACGGAGAGATGCGCGGGGCCGCAGATGGAGATTTGGCCGCCATCGACGAGGTCCATCCGGGCGGTACCGGATTTGACGTGAATGTCGCTACCGCTGCGCAGGACGGTTTTTGTCTGCCCGTGGATGACTTCCACGTTCATGGGGCCGCTCACGGTGATGGCTTCGCCGTCAATGACGCCGACGGAGTCGGAGGAAGGTTCATCGGAAGGCGTCGCGACGCCGGCGAAGAGTGCGGTGCAAAAAAGCGCACCGGCCACAGCGGGATGCACGGCCCGGCGAAAGAAGGGAATCGAATTGGAGAAGGTCGCCACTCAGTGGCACTCCTGGTCACGCAGAGAGAAGGTCTCTCCTATACTATACGTGTGCTGCTGGGCAGCCGCACCTGTTGCTGGCTGTGTGGCCGCCGCGCGTAGAGATGACGACTCCCAAAACAGTTGTGGATCGCTCGAAACCGCCGGAACAGGATCCGGTGAATCTGCATTACGACACGCGGCTGCCGGAGTTGTCGTGGTCGCGACGGATCCAGATTCCCTTCATCGCCGCGGCGGTGTACAGCGTGATTCGAACGCTGGGGCCGACGCTGCGGTACGAGGTGCACGGCTGGCAGCATGCGGAGCGAGTGCATGCATCGGGCAGGACGTGCATCTGGGCGTTTTGGCACCGGGTCATTGTTCCGATTGTGTGGTGGCACCGGAACCACGGCGTGGTGGTAATGAACACCACGGCGTTCGACGGGCAATGGACGCGTAAGGTGATCGAGTGGCTGGGATTCGGGACGGCACAGGGCAGCTCGTCGCGCGGAGGACTGCGGGGGCTGGCGGTGATGGCGCGGCGGCTGGAGGAAGGAGTGGATTGCGCGTTCACGATTGACGGGCCGCGTGGGCCGAGGTACGTGGCCAAGCCGGGCCCGGTGATGCTGGCGCGCAAAACGGGATGCCCGATCCTTGTTTTTCACATTGGAGCGGAGCGCGGGAAGACTTTTACGAATACGTGGGACCATTTTCTGCTACCGGCACCGTTTGCGCGCACGGTGATTTTGTTTGCGCCGCCGATTTACGTGCCGGCGGATGCCACTGCCGAAGTGATGGAAGCGAAGCACGCGGAGATGCAGAGGGAGTTGGAACGCGTGCGCGATATCGCGGAAGGCTGGTATTCACTGACTGACGAAGCGCGCGCAAAGCACCGTGCCGAGTTCAGTCAGTGATCCATGATGATCGACCGCGCGGCGCGATGTATCGTGCCCCTACGAAAAACGGGCATCAATTGCCGTTGCTTTCGCCAAGCTTCACGGGAATGTCCATCTTTTTTCCGCCGCGATAGAGAGAAACTTTTACGGTGTCGCCGGGGCGCTTGCGGTTCAGGACGACGTTGACGTCCAAGGAGCTGGCGACTTTTTGGCCATCCAGGGCCACGATGACGTCTCCGCCGATGTGGATTTTGCGCATGCCCGCCTGAGCGACGCGGTCGCCACCGCGAAGACCAGCAGCGGCAGCCGGACCGCCCTTGGTGACGATTTCCACCAACAATCCTTCCTGAACCGGCAAGTCCAGCGCTTCACCGAGCCAGCCGTTGACGGGAATGGTCTCCACACCGAGCAGAGCGCGATGGACCTTGCCATCGGTGATGAGATCATTGGCAATACTCTTGGCCGTGTTGATGGGGATGGCAAAACCGATGCCGGCGGTGGTGCCGCTAGGAGTAAAGATCGCGGAGTTGATGCCAATGACTTCCCCGCGCGTATTGATGAGCGGCCCGCCGGAATTGCCACGGTTAATGGCGGCATCCGTCTGAATGGCTTCATCAATGAAAGTGGTCTGGCTGGTTTGCACGGTGCGGCCGAGGGCGCTGACCACACCGGTGGTGAGCGTGGACTGGAAGCCAAAGGGATTGCCGATGGCGAGAACTTTCTGGCCGACCTGAAGAGTTCCCGAATCGCCGAGGCGGAGGGCGACGAGTGCCTTGCCCTTGGGTTCAATTTTGACGAGCGCGACGTCGTTGCGTTGGTCCGCGCCGATGAATTTTGCGGCGTACCTGGATTGGTCGCCCAGGACGACTTCAATGGATTGCGCGCCTTCGACAACGTGGAAGTTGGTGAGGATGTAGCCGCGGGGATCAATGACGAAGCCGGAGCCTGCGCCTTCGACGGGCACAGGGTCCATGAAAAAATCGTATTCGGTGGCCTTGGTGAGTACGTTGGCTACCGCGGGCGAGACCTGGCGGTAGATGCGCACGTTGATGGATTCGTCCTCGGTGAGTGCGGCGTCGCGTTGGACGGTTGTGGTAGAGCCTGCGCCGCCAGCTTTGAGTGGCACCGCCTCCACGTTGGTGGGCTGGCGCTGGCCAAAACGTGCGCCGGCCCAATAGGCTCCGAAGAGAAGTACCAGCGCGGCGAGAATGATACGAGCGCGATTGGATGAGCTTGCTGCGTTCATGGGCATCGTCCCCCGTCTTCCGGTCAATTCCAATAGTATAGGAAAAATCGTGAAGAGACTCACCGTGGCGTCTGGGACCGGCGGAGCCTGGCGGCGAAAGCTTCGACCTGGCGCCGGGTACGTTCCAGGGAGCCCGAGCAGTCGATTTTTTCGGTGGCGAAGCGCAGTTTTTCTTCGACCGGAAGTTGCGCGGAGATGCGGCGGCGGGCTTCGGCTTCGCTGAGGCCGCGTGCGCGGAGGCGCTCAAACTGTTGCTCGGGTTCGCACCAGGCGACCACCAGGCCATCGAGTGTCTTGTGAATGCCGGCTTCGATGATGAGGGCCGCTTCGACAAAAGCAACATCGCGCGTGCCCTGCCGCTGCCATTCCTCGAATTGACGAGAGATGACTTCCGCAACGCGGGGGTGGACGATGGCGTTCAGGCGGTCGAGCTTGGCGCGATCGGCAAAAACGATGGCGGCAAGCTTGGCGCGGTCGATGCGGCCGCCGGCGTCGGAGATGGAAGGCCCGAATTCACGAAGAACTTCGTCATAGGCAGGCAGGCCGGGCTCGATGAGCTTGTGGGCGAGGGAGTCGGCGTCGAGGACGGAGAAGCCCAAGTCGCGGAGCATGACGGCGACGGCGCTTTTGCCGCTGGCGATGCCTCCAGTGAGTCCGAGTCGGAGCATGATAGTGGTTTACCGAGCGCCGGCGATGGTTTGCGTGGCGGAAAATCTGGGTGAGGCGCGGCGGAGGCGCGCGGCCTTCACGGTGTTGCTCATGAGCATGGTGATGGTCATGGGGCCGACGCCGCCGGGAACCGGCGTGAGCGCGCCGGCGATGTCGACGGCATCCGGATGGACGTCGCCGACCAAGGCGTTTCCTTTGGCGCGGAATTTTTCGAGGCGCTCGGGGAAGTTGCGAAAGAGACGCTCTGCTTCCTTGGCATCGGTGACGCGATTGGTGCCCACATCAATGACGGCGGCGCCGGGCCTGATCCAGCTGGCCTCGACGAAACCGGCCTTGCCCATGGCGGCGACGATGATGTCGGCGCGACGGACGACTTCGGGGAGGTCGCGCGTTTTCGAATGGCAGATGGTGACGGTGGCGTTGGCGTGCATGAGGAGAAGAGACATGGGTTTGCCGACAATGTCGCTGCGGCCGAGGACGACGGCGTTGGCGCCTTCGATGGGAATGTCGTTGCGGCGGAGAATTTCCATGCAGCCGGCGGGAGTGCAGGCGACCAGGCCGGGGCGACCGCTGACGAGGCGGCCGAGATTGACGGGATGGAAGCCATCCACGTCTTTGAAGGGATCGACGGCTTCGAGGATGCGCTTGGTGTCCACCTGGGGAGGAAGCGGGAGCTGGACGAGGATGCCGTCGACGTCGTTGTCGCGGTTCAAGTCTTCGACGACGGCAAGGAGATCGAGCGTGTTTACCGTGGCGGGCGGCCTGAGAAGGGCGCTGGCCAGCCCGAGTTGTTCGCAGGCGGCGATTTTGCTTTTTACATAAAGTTGGGACGCGGGGTTTTCGCCAACGAGGACGGCGGCGAGACCGGGGCGAACACTCGCGGATGTGAGCAGGCGCACTTCGTCTTTCAGTTCGGCGAAGATCTGGTCGCGAATTTTGGCGCCGTCGAGAATGCGTGCGGTCATGCGGTGCTCGCTTTCGTGGGGTGAAGAGAAATCATAGCACAGGGAAAAAGGCGACTCGTGACTGGTAACAAATGGCTGGGGCAGAACCGGCGGGGCGGGTGAAAGGTCGAGAGTATCTGGAACTTTGGCGAAAAACTATCATCGAACGTCAGAGGAGATGAGAATGGCATTGTTTGGCGATTTGGGGGACCGGCGGGAGCTGGAGAAGAAGGCGAAGGCGGAAGGGCGGCTGCCGCCGGGGCAGTCGCTGACGCTGAAGTGGCCGGTGCTGCACCACGGGAGCATTCCGGTGTTTGATGAGGCCAAGTGGGACTTCCAGATTTCCGGGGAAGTCGAGGAATCGAAGCGGCTGACGTGGAAGGAGTTTCGCGCGCTGCCGCAGAGCGAAGTCACTTCGGACTTTCATTGTGTGACGCGCTGGAGCCGGTTGGATAATCGGTGGAAGGGCGTGCTGTTCACGGACGTACTAAAGTTGGTGAAACCAAAACCGGCGGCGCGGTTCGCCTCCGTGCTCGCGGAAGAAGGTTATACCGCGAATATTCCGCTTGAGGATTTGGTACGGCCTGACGTGCTATTTGCGTTCGAACACGGCGGCGCGCCATTGACTGCAGAACATGGCGGTCCGATGCGGCTGATCGTGCCGCATCTGTATGGCTGGAAAAGCGTGAAGTGGGCGCGTGGATTCGTGTTGCTCGATCACGATCGCTTGGGCTTCTGGGAGCGCAATGGGTATCACGCCTACGGCGACCCGTGGAAAGAGCAACGGTATTCCGGCAGCTAAAGATTCCAATTTCAGGGAAAGACGCCCGGCACAATTTTGCGCGTGGGCGTCTTTCGCGAGCTAGTCGGCGGCGGCGTGGGACTTGGTTGGGTCGATTTCGATGCGGCCTTTGAAATGGGCGCCGTCTTCGATGCTGATGCGCGCAGAGGAGATGTCGCCGATGAGCGAGCCGTCTTTTTTAATGTCTACGCGGCCGCGGGCATGGACGTTGCCAACCACTTTTCCGGCAACGACAACTTCGCCCGCGTGAATCTCGGACTCAAGCTGGGCGGTGGAGCCGATGGTGAGCTCATGCCCCTTCAGCGAGATCGGGCCGTGCACTTTCCCATCAATTTGTAAATCTTCGTCGCCGGTAACCTGCCCCTTGATTTCGATGCTGGCGCCAAGACGCGCGGCGCTGCGGGCGTTCGAACTGCCCAGGCGCGAAGTGGAAGGAGCATTGAAAGGAACGACCGGGGACGAGAAACCAGGCGCCGGCGAAGTGGCGGCCGGCTCCGCAACGGCTTGTTGTTTGGACCACATGATGAATGCCTCCCTTATTTAGACACAGAGAATGGATGAAGCTCCCGGTGGGAGGGAGCAGCGTGGAACCACTGTAGACGCGCGAAGCGACGCGAAGCAACGATGAAAAGGGATGGGTTTGCGCACTTCGGAAACTGGCCGTCCGGACAGTGAGGCGCCATTGTGAGCTGGTGCTACACGCTCGCAGGTCTCCTCACGTCTGCAATCCAGCACCGAGAGGTGTATGATGAAACCCATCGGTAAGTCTTCCCCCGCACGTGGAGCAGGTCGTGTCCTTGCGTATCTTGCGATGCCTCGCTACAAGCCTTCTGCTTTCTGGTTGGTGGCTTTGGGTGACGTGTGCTCTCGCGCAACAACCCGGCCAAGGTCTCCCCGACACGATTGGATTAAATTCGAAGATAAGAACGTCGAATCTAGACATTTACGTTAAAGGGCCGAACGGAACACCGGTGGATGGGGTGGCGGTGGTGACTTTGATTAATCTGTCAGGCCAGGCCTATCGCCAGGAGACCGCAGTGGCCGGCCGTGCAAGGTTTTATGAGGTAGCCGCGACGGAGTACAAAGTCCTGGTATCAGCGCCCGGATTTGAACGTGAAACGCTGACTGTTGACGCGGGCGCCGAGAAAACAGTGACCGTCAACATCGAACTACGGGCGACGTCAGTGGAAGACGCCTCGCTATATGCGGGAATCGAAACGCTCCCTGCCAAGGCCCAAAAGGAATTGGGAAAGGCACTGGCGGCATTGAACGCCAACAAACCGGCCGAGGCAAGGACTCATCTTGAAACGGCAAATCGAATCGCTCCCAAGAGCGCAGAGGTGAATTATCTATTTGGCATTTATTCTTCACAGTCCAAAGACGTCATTACGGCCAAGTCGTATTGGACCAGGACGCTGGAGCTGAATCCCAACTACCTCCTGGCACTGCTTTCCATGGGAGAGGTACTTCTTCGGGAAGACAAAGCGGCCGATGCGCTCCCGTATTTAAAACGGGCCGTTGAGGCGGGACCAACCGCGTGGCGAGCGCACGCATTCCTGGCCGACGCAGAGTTGCGTCAAGGCGCGACTGATGAGGCCATCCAACATGCGGAACGCGCGTTGGAACTGGGCCACGGCAAGGCGGAAAATGTCCAACCGTTTCTCGCGGGAGCATTGGCGCGCCAAGGCGAAAAGGAACGGGCCATCACTCTACTGAGGTCCTACCTGAAAGATCATACTGCGGATACGGCGGCCGCAAAAGAGCTGGAGAGTATTCAGTCCGCATCCGTTAACAACAGAGAAGCTGGAGCGGAGGGGAATAGTGAAGGAGTTGCTGACGACGCGATGGTGAATGCGACCACGCTCCCACAGATCTCCAACTGGCTTCCCCCGGACGTAGATGAAAAGGTGCCAGCGGTAGAAGCCGGGGCTAGCTGCAAGATCGAGGACGTCTTGCGAGAAACCGAGAAAAGGGTCGAAGAATTTGTCAGCAATGTCGATCGTTTTGCCGCCACGGAGCATGTGACTCACGAATCGATCAACAAGTGGGGAATGGCCTCCTCACCTGAGCGGCGGAAATTTGATTATTTGGTGTCCGTGCAAGAAGGGATGCCTGGGTACCTAAACGTGGATGAATACCGGAGTACCCACAATAATACCGCGGCGGATTTTCCCGGGGGTATCGAGACGCGTGGCCTGCCGGCTCTGGTCCTGATCTTCCATCCCTACAATTCCGGCAATTTCGAGATGACTTGTGAGGGCCTGACACGTTGGAATGGCGGGTTGGCTTGGCAGGTACATTTCCGGCAGAGGAGCGATAAGCCGAACTGGATTCGCGCATACAAGACCGGGATAAACGGTCCGTCTTACGCAATAGCGCTTAAGGGGCGGGCCTGGATTGCCGCAGACACATTCCAGATCACGCGGATGGAGACGGATTTGGTCGCTCCTGTTCGGCAAATTCGGCTGGTTGCAGACCACACTGCGATTGAGTATGGCCCGGTGCAGTTCAAGAGTCGAAAAGTGGATATGTGGCTGCCTCAGAGCGCCGAAGCTTTTTTTGACTGGAAAGGAAAGCGTATTCACCGGCGCCACAGTTTCAATAATTATGTGCTCTTCGCAGTGGACGATAAGCAGCGGATCGCCGCGCCGAAAGCCGCGCAAGAATCGCCGGCAAATCCTCCGTCAGCGGCCGAGCGTTCGCAGCCCTAAGGAACTGGCGAGGCGAAAGATCCTCCCAGGTCCGGGCTTAGCAGCGATACTGCGGATTGCGATTGCGGCGAGGCCAGCCTAACTCCGCCTTACTCATTTAAGTAGTGAGATTCGGTTCCAGTAGGACGTACTAGCGTGGACCCTCCGGTCTCGCCTTGCAAAGGGACCGGCTGAGGCGGGATTTGTATGCGCACTTTGGAAACTGGCCGTGCGGACAGGTCGAACTTTCCGCGGATTAAGCGAGGGCGACAACGCGGTTCAGGAAACCGACCAAATACTTCCAGGCCAGGTAGTAGACGATCAGCGCCACCGGGGCGAGAATCGGCAATGCTCGTGCCACGATGACGGGAAGGGGAAAGTTCAGAAGGCCGGCGACCAGGAAACCCAGAGGTGCCAGAAGAAACGGCAACAGTGCGCCATGCAGGCCGATGTTTAATTGCCAGCGAGAACGCAAGGCGATGAACGCGACGTTCCACAGTCCCCACAGATTGGGTACGACGGCCATGGGAAACACGATCACGCGCTCGACGGGAACCGGAAAGTTATAGACATAGCGCAAGACACAGTAGCCAGTCATTACGCCCAAAAGGACCACCGTAGGCACGGCGATTCCCGCCAAATAGGCTCGAATATAAGTGTGCTGATTCATCGAAACCTCCTGCGTCACAAGTGGTACAGCAATGCCGGGATCGTTCCCGGGAAGAGAAGAAGAACGGCGCTCAGAATGGCGGCCAGGGCCCAGTCGAACCAGGGAACATTGCCCGCGGAGGCCGGTTGTTCATCGAGCTTGCGCAACATTTGCGGCCACAGGTCGCGGCGGAGTGCGGTGTTCTTCACCGGGGCGATTGCCTGCTTCAGCAGCTCTTTGATTTCCCGGTCGTTTTCTTCGTTAATCATTTTGCGATGGCCTCCACTCCTAATGGGCTGAGCTTCTTACGCAACATGCGCACGGCTCGAAAAACTCTTACCTTTACCAACGCCGCAGAAATGCCAACCGCCTGGGCGATACTTTCGTACGGTTCTTCCTCGATCAGAGCAAGCGTGGCCACCAGCCGGTATTTTACCGGCAGCTGATGGAACGCATCTTTAATCTGCTTGCGTCTCTCGCCGCGGACGGCGGGATCCTCTCCCGGTGCGCCGGCGAGATCGTCGGGCAGCTCCGCTTCGTGGCGCGCGCTTCGGAGATGGTCGAGAGCGGCGTTGGTGGCGATTCTCCTGGCCCAGGCCCGGAAATTGCCGTCTGGACGGAAGCGGCCGCGAGATTTGTAAATCCGCCAAAACGTTTCCACGGTCAGATCCTCAGCGATGCCGCTGTCACGGACGATGCGCACGATCCAGGCGTACACTTCCTTCTGGTGCTGCAGGAACAGCACTTCGAAGGCTTCGAGGTCGCCCGCCGCGAACTGCGCTAGCAGTTCCATCTGCCACTCTCTCTATACCTACTTACTTGGTTTTCCGGCGCCTGGTTACAACTTTCTTTGAGCCTGGCATTTGCCGGGAGGGATCGGCTGGAACTGGGTGGTGTGACAAATTGGAATGCAAACGAAAAAGGCCCGGCGCGTTGAGCACCCGGGCCTTTTGAATCGGTTCAGCTGAATTTAGTAGATGTCGTACTGCTCCCAGTGGAGCGTGGCGTCGGACTGGATGATGATGTGTTTGTGCGCGGTCTGCTCGAGTTCGTCAATGAGCATGGACTCGCGCGTTTTAAGCGCTTTGGCGATTTCCGGGTGGACGCGGAGGGTCAGGTTCGGCCCCTCCTGGCCGGCGGCGGCCATCTTGCGCGCTTCCGCCTGGATTTCGTAGCACAGCGTGGGGATGGACTTGACCATGCCGGAGCCGGTGCAATATGGGCACGGCTGGCAGAGGACGCGCTCGAGCGCCTGCTTGGTGCGCTTACGGGTGATGCAGACGAGACCGAATTCGTTGAAGGAAAGCGCTTTCGAGGGCGCCTTGTCTTCTTCGAGAGCCTGCTGCAACGCGGACAAAACTTTCTCGCGGTTGCGGCGTTCTTCCATGTCAATGAAGTCCACGACGATGATGCCGCCGAGATCGCGCAGGCGAATCTGGCGGACGATTTCCTTCACAGCTTCGAGGTTGGTCTTGACGATGGTGTCCTCGAGGCGCGTGGAGCCCTTGCCGACAAACTTGCCGGTATTGACGTCGATGGCCACCAGCGCTTCGGTGTGGTTGATGACGATATAGCCCCCGGACTTGAGCCAGACTTTGGCGCGCAGCGCTTTGTCCAGCTCGTGCTGGATGCCGAACTCCTCGAAGATCGGCGTTTCCTTGGTGTAAAGCTTGACGCGGCTGACGAGCTTGGGTTGGAAGCGGCTGACAAATTCGACGATCTTGCCGTACTCCTCTTCGTTATCAATCCAGATGGCGGTGAAGTCGTCGCTGACGTAATCGCGGAGCATGCGCTCGACGAGATCGAGGTCGCGGTGGAGCAGGGCGGGCGCTTTGCGCTGCTCGCTACGCTCCTTGATTTCGTTCCAGGTCTTGCCGAGGAAATCAATGTCGGTGCGGATTTCGTCGTCGGTAGCGCCGCCGGCTGCCGTTCGAACGATGAAGCCGCCGGGATAGCTGTTGCCGGCTTCGCTGACTAACCGGCGCAAGCGCGAGCGATTTTCCGCGGAGATGATTTTGCGCGACACGCCGGTGTGATGAACGGTCGGCATGTAGACCAGGAAGCGGCCCGGGAGAGCGACGTGGCTGGTGATGCGCGCGCCCTTCTTGCCGAGAGGCTCCTTGGCGATTTGGATGACGATGTCCTGCCCAGCCTTTAGCATTTCCGAGATGAGCTGCGGACGACGCGAGGGGCCGGAACGGCCACCCTGATAACCACGGTCGTGTCGCGGGCCGCCGCCGGGCCGCCGTTCGAATCGCGGTCCACCGGGACGACCTCCGCGATCAGGACGGCCGCTACGACTGTCGGGACGTCCACCTCGACTATCCGGGCGTCCGCTGCGCCCGCGGTCTCGTCCGCCACTGCGGAAAGGCCGCTGGAAGCGCGAGCGCGGATTACCGCCGATGCGCGCGGAGTCACGAGGGAACTCTTCGCGGGGAGCGCCGGGCGCACTGCTGCGCGGGGAACGGGTTTCACCGGGAAGCAGAATGACATCGTCCTCGATGATGGCCGCTCCGGCGACGGTTTCGCCCGAGGAGGCAGAGATCGCTTCCTCTTCGACGTGCTCGATTTCCAGGTGCTCGTGTTCGGAATGTTCGTGTTCAGAGTGAGCATGCGCGTCGTGTTCGTGCTCGCCGTGTTCCGTCTCGGCGTGTTCGGCATCATCGTGTTCATGGTCGGCATGCTCACGGTCGGCGTGTACGGACTCGCCCAGAGCTGCGGCGTGCTCGGCGCTTTCTTGCGCGACGTCCGCGGCGAACTCTGCGCGGTTGGCGGCGCGGCCTGCTTCGATTTCCTCGGATTCTTCCGCAGAGAACTCCGAAACCTCAGCGGCTTCTGCGTTAGGAGTCTCTTCCGCTTCGTCAGACTCTTCTTCGTTCTGATCTTCTTCGAATTCGGCTCCGCCGGCGACGGCATCGGCTTCCGCTTCTTCCTGCGTCTCTTCGTGTTTTGCTTCGACGAAGCCGGAAGCGAGCGCGGCGACCTGATCCTCATTTAGTTCGACATCATTGCGAACGGGTTCGGATTCGACGACGGCGCTCCCAGCCGCGGAAACTTCTTCTGCTGGGTGCACAGCCTCACTCGCCGGGCTTCCTTCCGCTTCTGTGCCGGCCTCGGCCAGGAGCCATCGAGGCAAACCGCCGGAGAAGCGGCGTGGAACGTTGCCACCGCCAGGACCCGTTGCCGGGAGAGGAGACGAGGCGCGCGGCGCATTCTCCGTCGGTTCCTGTACATCATGCGTTTCATGCTCAACGGCAGGCGCAGGCGACGCCACGGGCTTGCCGCGATACTTTGCCAGGGATTCACCAGGAAGAAGAATCGGCTCCTCGGCCGCTTCCATCGAAGACGTCGTGCTTGCCGGCCGCGGGCTTTCCGGACGCCGGTTATCGTAACTGCGCGGTTGTGCGCCGCGATTTTCGTAGCCTCGCGATTCGCCGCCCTGTGGTGAAGCGTACTTGGAAGGCGGCAGGTTGCGTGCGCCGCCAGGACCACCTTGCGGGCGTCCGCCACGATGGCGTCCGCCGCGGCGTCCCCAACGTCCGCCACGGCCGCGATCGCCGCCGCGGTCGCCACCCCGGTCTCCGCCACGGCCATAGCTCTGGCCCGGGCGGTCGCCACTGGTGCGCGCTGGATAGTTCTGCGTGGGATTGTAGTGGGGCGAAAAATTCTGCGGCGCAGATGCGTTGGATTCTGGCTGGCGCTCCTCGGGAGCGTCGGAGTGAGCCAAGTCCGGTGCTACAGGCTGACTTTCTTCGTGATGTTCCTCGTGGTGTTCGCCTTCCGAGCCGTGCACATCCTCGTGAGAGGAATGTTCTTCGACGTGCGCCTCTTCGGGATGAAACTCTTCGTGATGCTCGCTGGCGCGTGCCAACGATTCGCCCGGCAAGACTTCAACCGGAGCGCTGTCGACAGGCGACATCGAAGGCGCGGCGGAGTGCACGGGCGCCTGTTCGTGAGGATGCCCGTGGTCGTAGTCCTCCAGATTTTCGAAAACATCGCTAACGTAGAGGAAGGCGTCGCCGTCGAGACCAATGTCCACGAAAGCCGACTGCATGCCGGGAAGGACGCGGGTGACTTTTCCTTTGTAGATGCTGCCGACGAGGGCGAATTCTTTTTCGCGCTCGATGTAAATTTCGACTAACTGACCTTCTTCGAGAATCGCGACCCGCCGTTCGTGGGAGGCCGCGGAGATAACCAATTCTTTCGACATGAAAACTCCTTGTGCGTGACCCCGGCCTTGCTGGAGTCATGCTCTTGTGTGGCCGTAAAACGGCCAACGGGACGCATCGCCGCGAGCTTCTGCCCGTCGGAGGTCCGAGGAATCGTCGCCGGCCCGGTTTGCACCGGGACACACGTCAGCCACACTGGTAGGGAAGTGGCCTGGTGTTCGAAGCCAGAGGGGTGGGCCACGACGGGGTCGGGGCCACTGACTAGATGATTCCTCAGTCTATCGAGGCTGGTCCGTCGCCGGAAACGAGCCGGGCGAACGGCGGACGATGCTGTCCTCACTTAAAAATCCTTCTTACTTGCGATCCCGGCCGAACCGGGATCCACAAATCCAATTTCTACTCCGGTGCGTTCCGCCGAAGCGGAAGCGTCACGCGGCACTGGCGGTTCGTCAGTTGACGAAGCGGCGAAGCCGGACATTCATCACCAGGCCAATCGCCAGGAACACGAACAACGTGGCGGAACCGCCGTAGCTCATTAATGGCAACGGGATACCAGTAACCGGCATAGCGCCGATGACCATGGCCACGTTCACTAACACATGGAAACCCAGCGCCGCCGCCACACCCATGACCAGAAACATTCCCGCGCGGTCTTTCGCGCGTTGTGCATTCTGCACTAAGCGTAACAGAAGCGCCATATATAGTCCTAGGGCCAAAAGCACGCCCTTGAACCCCTGTTCTTCAGCCCACGCCGACATGATGAAATCCGAATACCGGACGGGGATGTAGCCCAGTTGATTCTGACTGCCATTACCGAACCCTTTACCCCAGAAACCACCGGAACCCACGGCAATCTTCGACTGCAGCAATTGATAGCCGGAACCTTTGGCATCATCTTCCGGATGCAGGAAGGAAGTGATGCGATCGCGCTGATACGGCTTGAGGATGCGGCGGCTGACGGGCGGATAGAAAACAGCTCCCACGAGCAAAATTCCCGCCAAGGAAAAGACGGCCGCGTGCTGCCACTGCAAGCCCGCGAGAAACGCGCCGACAACCAGCATGGGCATGAGCACCAGGGCCGTACCCAGATCGGGTTGCTTGAGAATCAAGACCAGCGGAATCCCCACCAGCAAGGCTGCCTTGATCAAATCGCGCAGATCAAGCTGATCGCTGCGCACCTCCGCGAAGAAGCGCGCCAGCACAATAATTATAATCAATTTTACCAATTCTGACACCTGAACCAGCTCTCCGATAGCCGGGATCTGAATCCAACGCTTGGCGCCAAAATGGGTGTGCCCGACGAGAAGCACAGCGACGAGAGCCGATAGGCCGACGAGGTAGAGGATCGGCGCCTGGTCGAGAATGAGGTGGTAGTCCAAGCGCGAAAGCGCAAACATCAGGACGAATCCGATGGCCAGCCAGCGGATTTGCTTCATGTGCATGCCGGCCAAAGAGCTGCCGTGCGTGGCGGAATAGATCTCAATCACGCCAAGCGCGCAGATGGCGGCGAGGATGGCTAGGAGCCACCAGTCGTAGTCGCGTGTTCCGGGAGCGTCTTTCATGAATCCTTTTCCAAACTCATCCGAGCAAACTATTAACGTTGTGGCGTGGCGCGTGCCGGCGCGACGGCAGATGCATTTTCCTGCCTCAGAGCCACACGCGGAGCAACAATCGCCGCGGCGGTTGCCCCTTTTCCAGCATCATCGCCCTTATAGTCGGCGGTGTACTGGCCTTGGGTCTTCTTGGCTTTCTTGTCGTAATAGGCCTTGATGATATCGCGCACCACAGGTCCGGCGGCCTCGCCGCCATGTTTACCGCTTTCCTGGACCAGTACGCTCACGACAATATCCGGATTGCGGCGCGGCGCATATCCCACGAACCATGCATTGTCCTCAAACTGTTTCTGTTTCCCGAAGCGCGCGCGGGTGTCGTAGCCAATGACCTGTGCGGTGCCGGATTTGCCGCTGAATTCAATGCCGGCGAGTCTCAGCTGGCCACCGGTGCCGCCGCTCTCATTGACGACGCCGTACATGGCGTCGGTTATTTTTTCTACCGTGGATTCGGAGATCGGGAATCGTTCCTCTCCCACGTTAGGCGCATCCTTCAGCAGATGCGGCTGCTTGAAGACGCCGCCCGTGGCGATTCCGCCAATCATGCGAGCCAGTTGCAGCGGTGTGGTGGTGACGGCGCCCTGGCCGGTGGATACGGAAATCGTTTCACCGGGGTACCACTTGCGATGATAGACGCGCTCGACCCATTCCGCCGAAGGCATCAGCCCCGGCTCTTCCGAGGGGAGATCGATGCCGGTCTTGTGTCCGATGCCGAATTTGCTGCCGTAAAACGAAAGCCTGTCGATGCCCAGGCGCATACCGACGTTGTAGAAGAAAACGTCGCAGGACTTCAGGATGGCCTCGTGGAGATTCGTGACCCCATGCGAGGTTGCTCCGGTCTTCGCGTAGTAGACCCAGCACTTGAACTGGCGGCCGTAGAACGTCCCGTAGCCCGGACAAAATGTCGTGAAACTTTCTGGTGGAACTTTGTCCTCCAGCATGGCCGTGGCGGTGACGATTTTGAAGACCGAACCCGGAGCAAGCTGCGCCTGAATCGCGCGATTCATCAAGGGATGCTCCGTGCTCTCGTTGAGCTTGTTCCAGTCCTCCGCCGAGATGCGCACGGCGAAATCATTGGCGTCCATCGAGGGGTGGCTAGCCATGGCCAAAACTTCCCCGGTGCGCGGATCCAGCGCCACCACGGCGCCGGGGCGTGCTCCAAGAGACTGCTCCGCAACCTGCTGCAGGTCGTAATCGATGGTCAACTGAATCTGTTTACCGGGAATAGCTTCTTGCGTGGAGAGTCGGCCCACTTCCTTGCCAACGCTGTTGACGATGACGCGGCGCTTCCCGTCGGTGCCGATCAGGATGTCGTTGTACTGGCGCTCGAGGCCGAATTTGCCGGCAAAGTCGCCCATGCGCAGCTTGCCGTTGCTGGACTCGATCTGCTGCTCGCTGACCTCACCCACGTACCCCACGGCGTGGGCGAGAAAACCATTGGGTAGATAGCGCCGCCGGGAGACGGAGATCATCTCAAGGACCGGAATGTCTGAGCGGTGCGATTCGATAAACGCGATGTCCGCATCGGAAGCTTCCGGCTTGATGATAATCGGCTGGAATTTCGGGAGATTTTTCGTATTGCTGAGCTGGTCTTTCAAGTCCTCCAGCGGTATGCCGATGCCATCGGCGATGCCGGGAAGATATTTTTCAACCAGCGCGGGATCATCGCGGAGAAGCAGGACGCTGAAAGACGGGCGGTTGTCCACCAGAACACGTCCATCGCGATCCAGCATGCGGCCGCGCGGAGCAATGACAGGAATCTCGCGCACGCGATTGCGCTCGGCCATGGACGTGTACTTGTCGGCGTCAATGACCTGCAGCTTCCAAAAGCCGAGCAGCAGCACGCCGATCATTCCCACGATGATGTAGGAAGCCACGGCCAGCCGCCCTTGCGGCAATCGATTGTCGTTGCGAAACCAGTACGACACGAAAACCCCGCGCGCGAGTACTTCCAGGGGTTACACCCGTTCCGGCTGAATTTGACTCAACTGGCCGGAATAAACTCGCGTCACGAAAAAAGTCTGCAGCGTGGGTTTCGAGTGGACTCGACAAATTCAGAGTCACGCCGAAAATGCCCGTCGAAAATTTCCTCGAACCTGGGAACCGAAAAAATCTCCCGGAGCTCCCGAATGACCGCCGGACTGAAGCCGCGTGAAGCAGCCAGAGTCCTTTCCAACGTAGCACTTGGATGCAAGGGCCGCAAGCCGTCCCGGAGGACAGGTTCCAGATTTGCATTGTTTTTCTGGCGGGTGGCTGCGCGGCGGTTGTTGCCCGCGCTGCGGCTATCACGCTATCGTAGGCAGTTCGCTTGGATGACTGGAACGACTTATGGAAAAGCCTCTGCGGCTGGCGCTGATCGGTATGTCTGGCGCCGGGAAAACGTTCTGGACAAAGAAGTTAGCGGTCAGCGGGCTCCCGGCCGTCTCCTGTGACGACCGTATCGAGCAGAAGCTTGCGTCGCGCCTTGCCAGCGGAGGACACGCGGGAATCAACGGAGTCGCCGCCTGGATGGGGTGGCCGGACTCGGCGACGTACTCCGAGCGCGAGTCGGCCTATTTGGCGGAAGAGATTCACGCGCTTGATGAAGTCTTGACGGAACTCGCGAAGCAGCCGGAAAAGCCCCTGGTGCTCGATACCACGGGAAGCGTGATCTATTCCGGGAACAATGTCCTCATGCGCTTGCGGCGCCAGATGACCATTGTGTACCTCGCCGCGTCTACGGAAGAACAGCAGCTGCTCATCGAACGATATCTGGGCGATCCAAAACCGGTACTGTGGCGCGGCGCGTTTCAGCCGAAGCCGAAAGAATCGCCGCGGGAAACGGTGGCGCGGTGCTACCCGTTATTGATGGCCGCGCGGCGGCAGAGTTACGAAGCGCTGGCACATTGCACGCTGCCGGTGGCGGCGTTGCGAGATGAAGCGCTGGATGCGGCGGGATTTCTGAAAATGGTTCACGACAAAACCGAAGGCGCGCGATGACTGGCAATCGATGAGGTACCGGAGCACGTCTCGAGAAGCGCCGCTCACGTCGCTGCGCGGCGCCGTGTTGCGCGGGCTTGCGCCGGATGGTGGGCTGTATATGCCGGCCGAGATTGCGCGGCACTCGCCGGAAGAATTGGAAGAGTTTCGCGGGCTGCCGTTTACGGAAGTGTGCTTCCGCGTAGTACGGCCGTTTGCCGCGCCGGATGTTCCCGAAGAAGTGCTGTGGCAGGTGGTGAGCGAGGCCATCAATTTTCCGGTGAAATTGGTTTCGCTTTCGCCCGGTCTGCACATTTTGGAGTTGTTCCACGGGCCGACGCTGGCGTTCAAGGACTTTGGCGCGCGCTTCATGGCGCGGCTGATGGGTTACTTTGTGCGCGGCGAAACGCGACCCTTGACGGTGCTGGTGGCCACGTCGGGAGACACGGGCAGCGCGGTCGCGCACGGATTTTTGAGCATACCGGGGATCCGCGTGGTGATTCTCTACCCCTCGAAGCGCATCAGTGAAGCGCAAGAGAAACAGTTCACCACGCTCGGCGAAAATATCACTGCGCTAGAAGTGGCGGGCACCTTCGACGATTGCCAGCGGCTGGTGAAGCAGGCTTTTTCCGATGGGGAACTGAATAAACGCGCGTTTCTCACCTCGGCCAACTCAATCAATATCGGGCGGCTGCTGCCGCAGATGTTTTACCACGTGGCGGCATACCGGCAGCTGCCAGTGGCCTCGGTGCCGCTCGTGGTTTCCGTGCCCAGCGGAAATTTCGGCAACCTGACGGCAGGAATGTTCGCCAAGCGCATTGGATTGCCGGTGGCGAAGTTCGTAGCTTCGACGAACGTCAACGACGCCGTTCCTCAATATCTGCGCACGGGCGAATTTCATTCGCGCGCTGCGCAAGCCACTTATTCGAACGCGATGGATGTGGGCAATCCCAACAATTTTCCTCGTCTGCTCGATCTGTTTCGCAATCGCCTCGAATACATGCAGAAAGAAATCTGGGGGCACGGCGCAACCGATCCAGAAACGCTCGCCGCCATGAAGATGCTTCACGATCGCTTTGGCTATATCGCCGATCCGCACACCGCGGTTGGATTTCTCGGTTGGGAAGCGTACAGGCGTGAACATCCGGAGCCGGCGCAAGGATTGGTGCTGGCGACAGCACATCCCGCAAAATTCGCCGAGGTGGTCATGAAAGCCATCGGCACCGCCCCGCCGCTGCCGGACCGCCTCGCCGCCTATCTAAAGCGCGAGAAACTCTCGCTACAGATGTCCAACAGCTACGACGACTTCAAGCAGTTCCTGCTATCGCACTGAATCCATCTCTGCCGCCAGGTTTTACTAGGATTTGCGGAGGCGGTCGAGAAGCATGAAGAAGAAGACGGCGACGAGTGCATTGACGAGCGCGCCGATGAGCAGATGCATGTTGAACCAAGGTTCGGGCTGGCCGAGGAGAATTCGCCGCGTGAGATTGACGAGGCCCTGATGCGCAGTAAAGAAAACGGCCGTGAGCGCGAAACGCGCCGCGGGATGTTCGGTATCGAGCCGCGCACCGATGGAAGAAGCCAGATACCCGATCAAAGTTTTCGCGATGCCGTACAGCCCCAGAGGAACCGTCGGGCCGCTCAAACTGTCCTGCGCCAGGCCAATGGCCATGCCGAGCAGAAGTCCCGTCGAAGGATTGCGCCGGCTCAAACCAAAATAAACTGTGATTAGCAGCGGGAGATCCAGAATCTCCGCTTTGGGCACATAGAGCGGCAAGAATGCCTGCAAAAACAGCACCAGGAGCAACGTGCCGATGATGGCGCCGGCGCGAAACTTGTGCACCTCAATGTGCGATTCGGCCCCGCGAATATCGTAGGTGTCGTTCATGGCTTCGCCGCCGTCGCTTTGTCCGTCTTGCTCGCCACGGGGGTCTGCGGGCTCGCCGCCTCCGATTCGGTCCTCAATTCCAGCGGGTGCAGCGTGAGCAGCACGATCACTTCCTCGAGACGTTCGAGATTCGCGGCGGGCCGCACACGGATTTGTTTGAAGGGATTGCCCGGCTTGATATCCACGATCGTGCCGACGGGAAGATCGCGCGGGAAAATGCGGTCCATCCCGCTGGTAACCACGCGCTGTCCGTTATCGACGCTGTCGTCGTTGGGAACATATTTCATATACAGCAGCGGCTCGCCCGTGCCGCCCACGGGGCTCTGGACGCGGGAATCCGCGAGCATCGCACCAACGCCACTGTCCTTGTCCGTCAGAAGAAGAACTTGCGACGTATTCGGATACGCTTCGATGACTTTGCCGACCACGCCATCCGGCGTGATGACTCCCATGTTGCGCTTGATGCCGTCGCGTTCTCCGCGGTCGATGTCGATGGTTTCCGTGGCCGTCCCCGCACTGGCCCCGATCACGCGTGCGCCGAGCATCGGCACGTCCATGTGCAGTTTTCTGAAATTAAGCAGCAGCGCGAGCCGGTCGGCCTCGGCGGCCTTGCTTTCCAGCTGCGTAATCTGAAGCTTCAGCGCGTCATTTTCGCGGCGAAGTTCCTCGTTATCGCGAGTCGTATTTTGCAAGGCAAAGTAGTGGCGCCAGGTGCCGCGAACGCGATCCACGCCGTACGTTCCCGCCCGCTGAAACGGCGAAACCGCGCCAACGGTCCAGACGCGGATCAGCCGTCCCTGCGAGTCGCGCTTGATCTGTACGGCCAGCAGCAGCACCTGCAACAAGACTACGCCGGCGAGCAGGATCAGCGATCGATGTCGAGAGGGGAGGGCTACCATGTAGATTCCGAAATTAGAAATTCGAAATTGGAAAATCGAACCGCGAAACCTGGCCGCATGGCGACACAATCCTCAATGCGCTGCATGCCGTGTCCTTGCAGCAGGAAATTCTCAATCGATGCAAACCTGTCGCAGCAGCTTGAAATCGCTCAACATTTTGCCGGTGCCCAGCACCACCGACGCCAGCGGATCATCGGCAATGGAAACGGGCAACCCGGTTTCTTCACGGATGCGCTTGTCGAGATTCTTCAGCAAAGCACCGCCGCCGGTCAGTACGATACCGCGATCGCTGATGTCGGCGGAGAGCTCGGGAGGCGTGCGCTCCAGCGCCACGCGCACGGCGTTCAAAATCGTCGCTACGCATTCACTCAACGCCTCGCGAATTTCGCTGTCGTCAATGGTGACGGTACGCGGCACGCCTTCGATGAGGTTGCGGCCTTTCACTTCCATGGTCAGCGGTTTTTCCAGCGGGTACGCGGAGCCGATCTCCATTTTGATCTGTTCCGCAGTGCGTTCGCCGACCAGAAGGTTGTACTTGCGCTTCAGGTATTGCATGACCGCTTCGTCCATCTCGTTGCCGGCCACGCGCACCGAACGTGAATAAACGATGCCGCTCATGGAAATGACCGCGATGTCCGTCGTGCCTCCGCCGATGTCCACGACCATGTTGCCGGACGGCTCTTCAATTGGCAGCCCCGCGCCGATGGCCGCGGCCATGGCCTGCTCGACCAGAAACACTTCGCTGGCTCGCGCGCGATACGCGGAGTCCTGCACGGCCCGCTTTTCCACCGGCGTAATTTCGCTGGGAACGCCGATGACGATTCGTGGGTGCACCAGCACGCGGCGGTTGTGCGCCTTCTGAATAAAATAGGTCAGCATCTTTTCGGTGACTTTGAAGTCGGCGATAACGCCGTCTTTCATTGGCTTGATGGCCACCACGTTCCCCGGCGTGCGCCCTAGCATTTCTTTTGCTTCGCGGCCGACGGCCACCACTTCTCCGCTGGACTTGTTGATGGCCACGATCGAGGGCTCGTTCACGACAATGCCTTTGCCGTGCGCGAATACCAGCGTGTTCGCCGTGCCCAGATCAATGGCGAGGTCGGAGGAAAACAGACTGAACACCGACCTCATGTTGTAACCGTTCTTATTCATCCCTACATCCCCCCGCGGAGAGAGACTCTCCGCTGTCCGGCCGGCAATAGCGCTGACCGCCGTACGGCCAGCCCAGGCAACTATTGTCTCCGGACACCACGACAAGCGCAAAGGCGCCCGCGCATTTCGTCGGAAATCTTATTTCGGAACCACGATGGACACTTGCTTCATCGCCGTTCCACCCCGCCGATTCGACCCGATAATCGAAATCGTATGCTGGCCCGGTTCGAGCGGCTCCGTGAAATGACGGAAGGTGCCGTCGGGCGCGATATTAGGCACGGATTGGCCGTTCACGATGAGCGCCGCGCCGGGTTCCGTCCGGCCCACGATCTCGGCCACCCGTCCTTGCAAATGCGTGCCGTCAACCTCCAGCAACATGGCCTGCGACTTCCCCTGCGCGACCAGCGTGAACTTGAAGATTTCGCTGACTTCGCTGTTTTGTTTCTTGCCGTCGGTGGCGATCACATTCCAGAAATAGTCGCCGGGATCTAGGCCGGTGATATCCGCGGTCGTCCCTCTGACCGTCGCATCCTTCACGGCCTTTGTAAACATCGTCGTGGTGCTGATTCGCAGCGTATAGGAGACGGCGTCCTGCACCGGCTTCCATTCGAAATGCACGGGAGAGGTTTTCGGATTCTCCGCAATGATGGGAGCAAGGTTTAGCGGTTCCACGAGATCCGGCGGAGCCAGCACGGTTGATTTTTGCATTGCGCCAGTCGTGGGAACCGTAATCTTTTCCCAGGGCGCCAGGTCTATCTTCTCCTGGCCGCGCTGCACCTGCGCACTACCACTGGAAACCACGAATTCGCTTTCTTTTTTCTGCGGATCCGATTTGACTGCTGCGCTGCTGTTGGAATGCAATTGCGCGGTGGCGTCTTCCGCGCTGACGGCGGCTCTTGAATCCGGAGAACTCCAGTTCGGGGTCCTCAGGTCGACTGCTCCAGTATTGATGTGTACGGCTACGCTCGTGGGCCGGTTGCTTTCGGTATTGTTTTCTTCAACGGTGACCAGCGTATCGGGTTTCACCGTGTACGTAGTGCCGTCACCGAACGTTATCCGTGCGTTGGCGTCGGCTCCCGTTTGCACCAGATCGCCCTTATCGAGCAAGGTGCGAAAATCCGCTTCCACCCATTGCACGGAATTCACTTTTTTCACCTGGACTTTGCCGTCGAGGTTGACGAACTTCGCGTGTCTCTGATCGGCGGCGACCGTATCAGAATCGGGCTCGCTCACCGCCTTGTCGATTTTGTTGATGACAATCGAATACAAGTCGGGCTTGGCCAGATAAATTCCGCCGGCAATGATCGCGACAGCTAACAAAACATACATAATCACCGTTTTATAGGTGACGGCCGTCCAATACACTTCGACGCGCGGCCCTTTGTGTTGGGCCTGTGCGTGTTTGGGGTCGATGGGTGCTTGTGTGGTCACGGGTGGTCGGGTTGTGAAAGCTCCAATTTTCAAATCTACCACAGCGGTCTGCGCGTGCCTGAATTGCGGAATGAAGCGTAGTCAAATTGCAAATAGCGGATGGACACTGCGCGGAACTGTACTTCACCTGTCCTGCGGAGCAGGTGTCTCACGGAGTTTGCGCCGTACGGTTTTCGCGGATAAAAAAGTGCTGCTTATCCACGGAGGCAGGTACCGCGACATCGAAGAAGCCCACCATCATCTCGTCATACGTCTGCTCGCCCCACCTCACCGCCGCGGTCGGGTCCGGATTGTGTGGATTCTCTTTCGAATTGTCGAACCACGCGACGGCTTGCAGTTCCGTTCCCGCTTTCAGGGTCCGTGGCTCCGCCAGCCGGTAGCTCATCTGCCAGTGGAAATGGTATTTGACGCGTAACAGCGGTTCAATTTCATGCGCGGGTGGACCCTCGGCGCGCTTGCTCGTATCAATGATGTTGTATTCGAATCGCTTCCCGCGCAGATGCATGTGCGGAAAGAAGCTGAGGAGCGTGGCGTTGTTCGGCAGCGTGCCGCGTGCCTCCACGCGATAGTCCGGCGCGCCGGGCGGTATCACGAAATGATCGTTGGTGAGCTGCAGCGTCAGCACGCGCTGCTCCGGCGCACTCTTCGAAAAAATCAGACCAATGCTCGATTGATCCTCGACCGCGCGGCCGCTCGCCGTGTAGTGCATTTGAAAAACTAGATCGGAGCCTGCAGGAATGAATTTCGCCATGTTTGCTGGCCACGTGTCGGGTGAACTGCCGGGCGCATACACCAGCAAAATGTCGCTATCCGTCCAGTGAGCGCCCCGGCGGTCTTCCGCATCCGTGAGCGTGGACGCAGTGAAAGGAATGCCTCCGGGCGCGTGCCGCAGCCACTGCGAATCCGGCGGCCGAATGTAAACCACTGCATGGTGCACATTGGAACGCTGCGCGGGAAGCACCTCCGCCAGTTGCACCCAGCGGTCCTCAACGAAATGAGTGGGCACGATCTCATAGGTGTATTCAATATCTCCGCTCGCGGGGAGCGACACGGGTTTTGGCATTTTCAGAATGAGGTCCGGTTTAGGAATGCTCCAGCTCTGCGCCCACTGGCGCGGTGGCGGAGCATCCCGCGTATCCCCGCCAGGCGCGTTCGCGGCGGCCCAGGCAGCGAGCGTTGCGATCTGTGCTCCCGTTAGGGAAGGATCGTTCGAAAAGCGTCCGACGTTGGCGTCCGCGAACCATGGCGGCATGGATTTGTCCTGCGCCGCATGGGCAATCGCGCCTGCCAAAGGCCGTGTTTGTTCGTACGTCTCGAACGGCATTGGCGCGATGCCGCCGCCGCGATGGCAATCCTGGCAGTGCCGCTGAAGAATTGGGAGGACATCCCGGTAGAAAGTCGGCGGTTGCTTTGCCAGCCTCTCCTGCGCGAAGGGAACGCGCGGCGAAAAGAGCAGTCCAGCGAAAGCGCAACCGAAGCCAAGAATCGTTATGAGCTTCGAACCAACCCGAGTCGGCATAGGAGTACGATGCGCGGCCACCACCTCCCGTGGCTCGCCCTCATCATTGCTACTCCTTAAGGACGGTATCGCCGGGGGGAGCTTGGCGCCCGAAGACGATTCTATTTGAGGCGCGTGCGTCTATCTCCTATAATACTAAGTTTGTCTACTGACCTGGGAGATTCATCGGATGGCTGGCGCAAAAGATAAAAGCAAACTCGGCTACCGCATCCTTCTTGGAGCGGTGGTCCTGGTCCTGGGTGGCAGCATGCTCTTGTACCTTGTGCCACAGACCCCGGACACCGGCCAGGTCTCCACAGATACGCTCGCCAAAATCGGCGATGAGAGCGTGACCGTCGCGGATGTCCGCCTGCAATTGGATCAGATGGAACAGCACAATCAGGCCTCCAAGATCATGGAGCCCTTCTATGCCCAGCGCATCCTCAAGGAGCTCGTGTTCCAGAAAGAGATTGAGTACGAAGCCAAGCGCCTGGGAATTGGCGTCTCCGACGAGGAGCGCGCCGAGCGCATCCGCCAGTATCTCCCCACGGTGTTCAATGGCGGCGCGTTTGTCGGCATGGATCGTTACGCAGCGGAGGTGCAGCAGCGCTTCCAATTGAGCGTGCCGGTGTTCGAAGAGCTGATCCGCCAGGGTTTGTTGGAAGAGAAATTCCGCAAGCTGGTCACGGACGGCATCAGCGTGAGCCCCGAGGAACTTCAACAAGAGTTCCGCTACAAGAACGAAAAGGTCAAGCTGGACTACGCGATGATCAAGCCAGAGGACCTGGAGGCAAAGATCACACCCGACGAAGCGGAGATCAAAGCGGCCTATGAGAAGAACAAGTCGAGTTATCAGCTGCCCGAAAAGCGCGTGGTGCGCTATGCCCTCGTGGATGTGAACCAGATCCGCCAGAGCATTCAGATTTCCGACGACCAGCTAAGAGTCCAGTACCAGCAGAACATTCAGCAATATCAGGTGCCCAACCGCGTGCATGTCCAGCACATCCTTCTGATGACCGTTGGAAAGACTGACGCGGAAGTGGACGAGATCAAGAAACGGGCCGAAGACGTCCTGCAACAGGCCAAAAAGGGAGCGAAGTTCGAGGACCTGGCAAAAAAATACACCGAAGACCCCGGAACGAAGGATAAAGGCGGCGATTTGGCATGGATCATCCAGGGGCAAACCGTGCCGGAGTTCGAAAAAACCGCGTTCTCCCTGGCGCCTGGTCAGATTTCGGACCTTGTCCGCACGCAGTACGGCTTCCACATTATCAAGGTGATCGAAAAAGAGACCGCTCACACCAAGTCGTTCGACGAGGTCAAAGACTCGTTGCGCGCCCCGCTGATGCTCTCCGAGGCCGACAAGCGGGCCAGCAGCACCGCGGACCAGTTGTCCGCCGCCATTCGCCAGTCCAACAAGGTCTCCCTCGACGATTTAGCGAAGCAGTATCACCTCAATATGGGCGAAACGCGCCCCATCAGCGCCACCGATCCGCTGATTGAACTCGGGAATTCGAAAGACGTAAAGGACGAAATCTTCCGTCTGCGCGTGGGAGATTTGAGCCTCCCGATTCGAACGGATCGCGGCTACGTGGTTCTTTCCGTAAAAGAGGTCCGTCCGGAGCACCTCGGCTCTCTCGACGAAGCTCGTGAAAAGGTCATTAGCGACCTGAAGCGCCAAAAGTCCACTGAACAAGCCCGCAACAAGGCAGAAGAACTGGTAAAGCGCCTAAAGGCGGGGGAGAAGTTCGACGCGACGGCTAAAGCGCTTGGCCTGGAGCCAAAAACCAGCGAGCCGATCGCCCGAAATGGCACTATCTCCGGCGCCGCCAGCGGGAAGCAGCTTGCCGCTGCCTTCAACTTGAAGGCTGGCGATGTGGGCGCTCCTCTCAACTTGGGAACGAACTGGCTGGTCTACCGCGTTGCGGAGAAGCAAGAAGCCAATCCAACGGACTTCGACAAGCAGAAAAAGGAATTGACCGAAGAAGCTCTCCAAAACAAGCGCAGTTTGGCCTATGAAGCCTTTCGAACCTCACTCGATACCCGGCTGAAACAGGAAGGGAAGTTGAAATTAATGCCGGAAAGGCTGAAAACCTTCGGCAGTCTTGGCTGAGGTAACTAACACAAAATAAGCTGTTTACGTTTTGAACAGGGGCGCTTGCCTTTCCACACGCACCCCGATACCCTATTTGCTGTCTTCCCCTCAGGAGGCTTCGGCCCAATTTGCCGTGTCGCTCAGGGGCAGGCTCCTGAATCCTTGGGGGGAGCGAAGACGGCCACCAGAGCCTCAAGACTTCAAAGATCGGTGAAACCAACATGGCAGCCCGAACCTCAGCCGTTCGCAACGAGTATCGCTGCAGTATGGAACGCAATCAGTCTGGAAAGTACTGCATTCGCATCCAGGTGCACTATCCCCGGCATGCCTGGACGCTGAGCGTCTTCTTTCTGGCCTCCTCCTTCGATCGCTCGATGAAAAAGCTCGAAGAAGCCCTGGATTTTATGCAGCGCCAGGAAGACAAATTGTGGTTCTGGGGAGTGGATCGCGCCGAAGACATGGGTTTTTCGGCCGAGTTTCTCAAGGATGCCGGGCTGAGGCTGGACCGCCGCACGGAGTTCCCCCGAAAAGCCACTAACGTGTCCCTTGCCCCGGAGCGGCAGGTGCCAGCCTTTGTTCTTGGGCCTATGCGCAGGGGACTGGCCGAGTCGATGGAACTCACCCGGAGCGTCGCTGCGGGAGACTAGGCAGTTAGGATCATCAGGTTTTCGTGCATCGCCTTGCTTTCTGTATTGCTGTTCGTGGCCACCCGCATACCCGCCCCAAGCGCAAGCTGCGACGCCATCCCCATCTCAATCTGACGGACAAGCCAACACGGACTCGAACAGCACGAAAAAAACTGCTTCGAAGAGCGTTGAGGCTCAGGCCAAGCGCCCTCGCCGACAGCATCGAGAACTCAAATCCCGACTCCGGTGAGTACCCCAAGCACTTCGGCTGCGTCTTCAGCCCTTGCCCGCCAATAGCGGAGGCATGGTCTCGGTCAAAACCGACACCGGCGTCTATCACAAACCGGGGAGCAGGTATTGCGGCAAGACCAAAGTTGGGAAGTACATGACGGAGGCCGACGCCAAGAAAGCCGGTTATCACGCGGCGAAAAAGCGGTAACGAAGCTTGTTGAAACCTGCCTCGCAGCGCATCTTTCGTGTGACTTATTTCTCTCGCAGGATCACTTCGCCATGGCCCACGAGCTGGTCGTTCAGCCAGAGGCGGTACTTATACGTGGCCGCCTTGCTGCCGGGGCGCGGCGGGCCGCTGAGCAGGCGCATTCCGGCGGGCGCCTGAAAGACATTTGACGAAAAAGGACAGCGGTTCACGTCGAATTCGACGCGCAAATTCCCCGCGTCGGAAATCCAGGAAACCTGGTCGCCTTCCTCCAGCACGACGACTTGCGGGACGAGTCCTACGAGTACGGGACGTTCAGCCATTTGCGATGTGGCCCTCACGAATGTACAGGGGCCGATGCTCCTAAGTTGATGAGTGCAAAGCGACGATAACACATTCGCGGGGAACAGTCCCTGGAGCACAACTCGCAATTCCCGACGGCTCCTTCCGGGCGCCACTTTCGCAGGACTCTGCACAACGGACCCGTCCTTTCGGGCATCCAACCTAACGTCACCTGTACTTCACTGCGCTTGACCGCTCCTCAACGCAACCGTACACTGAATTTGTAAGTTTGTAGGTTCGTGGCGCGAAGCTCCCGCTGGACCTCTTGCGCTCGCGGAGAAAAGTGCTGATTAGCGTCCGTAACTGGACGCGGAAGGTTTTGCCGGATGGCTTCTGCTTCACGCTATTTATCAATACCGCTGCCGAATGGCTCGCGCATTTCGCTTCTGCTGTCTCTGCCGTTCGCGCTCATTCACATCGCATCGCTCCTGATTTTCTTCATGCCGTTTCATTGGTATTACCTGGTGACCTGCCTGGCGCTGCTGTTCGTGCGCATGTTCTTCGTCACCGCGGGCTACCACCGCTATTTCTCGCATCGCTCGTTCAAGACCAGCCGCGTGTTCCAGTTTGTGATCGCGTTCATGGCCATGACCTCTTCGCAGAAGGGCGTGCTGTGGTGGGCGGCGCATCACCGTCATCATCACCGGCACTCGGACCAGGAACTGGACCTGCATTCGCCGACGCTTTTCGGATTTTTCTGGTCGCACGTCGGATGGATTGTTTCCGACAAGTACAACGACACGCGCTTCGATTACATCGGCGACTTCGCGAAATTTCCGGAGCTGCGCTGGTTGAACAAATATCACCTGGTTCCACCGGTCGCGCTCGCCGTGGTGCTGTGGCTGATCGGCGGATGGCATCTGTTTATCTGGGGATTCTGCCTGAGCACCGTGCTCCTGTGGCACGACACCTTCACTATCAATTCACTCTCGCATCTTTTCGGTTCGCGCCGTTATGAAACCACCGACACCAGCCGTAACAATTGGCTGCTGGCGCTGCTGACTCTCGGCGAGGGCTGGCACAACAATCACCATCACTTCATGGCTTCGGCGCGCCAGGGCTTCTACTGGTGGGAAATTGACATCACATATTACACGCTGAAAGTCATGTCCTGGCTGGGAATCGTTTGGGACCTGCGCAAAGTGCCCACGCACCTCCTTACGCAAGACCGCCTCGCGGCGTAACGCATATTCTGAATCCGTGGGACAGGCATTCCTGCCTGTCCCTTTTTTTTCTGTGGGCATTGCTCGCGATAAAACCCAAACGGCTTGGACCGTTTCGGAGAAAACGCCCGAAGCGCTACTTCGTACTCGACGGACTGAAGTGGAGAGTGAACGAATATCCGGGCAGCTTCACCCGCGCATCGTACTCCGCCGCAAGGTAGATGGCCTCGGTCTTGCCGCTGCCCACATGCTGCACAGTCACCTGCTCCGGTCCCAGTTGAATCCCGTGTTCTTCCGCCTTGTGAATGACGGCGTTGCGGAGATCCTGATCCGAGTTGGGAGCCTCCATCCCGATTCGCGAGGCCAGCTGAATAGAGATGTCGTGCAAGTCCGTTTGCAGTTCGAGGTTGGCGATCTCGCAGGAACCGATCTGCCAGCCGGCGATGGCAACCAACCCAAGAACGGCCAATGCGACGAACAGTTTGGCTTTCCCCTTCAAGGCCATGCCCTCCGCTTAGAACTAAAAGCCAAGTCTTTACCATTGCAGATGACGGAAAGCTGGCCCACGCGGTGCGCGCTGGGGCCGAATCAGAGTCTTGAGATTCCGAACGAAGATAGTATACGCCGAGTTACCGGTGTTCGAGATTGTGCCACTTTCAGAAGAAGCCCGTTCTGTACTTCATCCCCTGGTGCGGGAATCCGTGTGGCGCGCTGCTTCTGGTTTCCAGGTCGGCAAGGATGGGGCCTTTCTTGCGGCGTGCGGCCAGGCGCCGGGAACGATCTCTGCGCTTCTCACCGTAGATCCATTGAAAAAGGATGTACAGCAAAAGGTCACATCCGAGAATGCAAATCGCCAGAAACAAAGTCAGCGACATACGGTCTCACTTTCACCAGCACGAATTCCGCAAGCGGACTAGCTAATACTGGGGGCGTTCAGGCTAGAAAGTCCTGAGGGGAGTATGAGGAACTCGTTAGGACGGCTCCCTGGAAATGCTCCCAGGCCTGGCCGTGAGTGAGACGATACCGCAGGGACGAGGGGAGGGAGCCGGCCGAATGGGGGAAACCGCGCCGCCGCGAGACTATGTGCCTACTTGCTGATCAGGCTCAGCTGGCTGGCGATGCACAGCCACTGGCCGTTCTTCTTCATCCACGTATCCGTGAACCGGCCTTGATGCTGATACGGTTTGCCCTTATAGGTGCCTTTTTCGTGAGTGGCCCCGATGACCACCACGGTGTCCCCATGGCGGTGCAACTTCATGTTCTCCGAAGCTTCAACGGTGAGCTGGTAGGACTTGTCGCGGATCGTCTCCAGGAACTGCTCCTTGGACATCACCGTGCCGTCGTAGTCGGTGAACACAAAATCCTCGTCCAGCAGCTTCCCCATGGCGTCGGCGTCATGGTTGAGCTGCATCTGGTTCCAAAGATTTTCCAGCGCGATGATTTTCGTCTCATCGCCCTGCGCCATGGAAACGTTTTGCACCAGGGCCAGGGAAGCAAGAATGAGCAAAAGGGGAAACCCGCGTCGCATGGTATGACTCCTTCGCAGCATCACACTTTTCAAATCCGCTTCGTGTTTTGTTCGAAGATGCCACGAAACCAACGAATTCTGTTGGCGAAAATCGGAAAACGCGTCCTCGAGGTAACCACTGCAATTTCACACAGAGCCGCACCATTACACATCACACTGTGTCGGACAAGGCTGCGGGACGAACAATGCTCACGAACCTGGCGATCGACGACCGCCTGATTGACGAAGCCCGCAAACTGGGGCGGCACCGCACCAAGAACGAGACCGTCACCGCTGCCTTGGGCGAATACATCAAGCGGCCGAAACAGCAAGAGATCCTCCCGCTCGTTGGAACGATCGAGTACAGCGACAGCCACGACTACGTGGATGATCCATTTTCACCACGGATCCGGGTTTCCGGAATTATGCGAAAGTCCTGGGAATGAATCTCCACGCGCCACGGAAATAGACGGCGCGCGATTCATACCTCTGCTCACCGGATTTGACGTGCCGCGCGCAGCCAATTTGTCGGTTGCGTCGTCTGGAGGATTGCGCGAAAATTGACTCTCCCGCCGTGGCAGGAAGCGTTCCTGAGAGCGCCCCGCGGACAGCTAGCCTCCCTTGGATGCGAGCTAAGTGCAAGATAAAGAAGGGCAAAACATGACGCAACACATTGGTGAACTCAATCCCCCCGTCCGGTTGATGTTGACCCCTGGACCGTCCTCGATCGACCCGCGTGTCTACCGCGCCATGGCCACGCCTCTTGTGGGGCACATGGACCCGTGGTTCAAGGGCTGTATGGACGAGACGCAAACCCTCTTGCGGCAGATTTTTCAGACGCAAAACCGCGTCACGATGCCGCTGTCCGCCTCCGGCTCGGGAGGAATCGAAGCGGCGGTGCTGAACACCCTGGAAGAAGGCGACGAAGGGATTGTGGCCGTCAACGGCGTTTTTTCCGAGCGCATGTTTGAGATTGCCACGCGGGCTTCCTCGAACGTCGTGAAGGTCGAAGCGCCCTACGGCAAGCCTGTGGATGCCGAGGATATTCGCCGCGCCGCCAAAGGCAAAAAGATCAAGATGATCGGTTTCGCGCAGGGCGAAACGTCCACCGGCGTGCTCACTGGCGTCGAAGCCTACCGCAAAGTGGCGGACGAGGTCGGCGCGCTGTTGATCGTGGACACGGTCGCGTCCCTGGCCGCCGTTCCGCTGCACGTGGATCGCGAACGCATTGACATTTGTTTCAGCGGCTCGCAAAAAGCCATCAGCGCGCCACCGGGAATGTCGCCCATCACCGTAAGCTCCGCAGGCGAAGAAGTGTTTCGTAAACGCAAAACGAAAGTGCAGAGCTGGTATTTCGATCTCACCACCGCAATGAACTATTGGGGAAAAGACCGCCTGTACCATCACACCCCGCCGATTTCGCTGATCTTCGCGCTGCGCGAAGCTATGCGGCTGGTGGTGGAAGAAGGGCTGGAAGCGCGCTGGGAGCGCCATCGCGTGAATCAGCTCGCGCTAATTGCAGGGCTCGAGGCCATGGGGCTGAAGCTCCTTGTCGAAAAGCCGGCGGACCGCTTGCCCACGGTCACGGCGGTGATGATCCCGGCCGGCGTGGATGACGCGAAGGTGCGCAATCAATTGCTCGATGAATTCAATATAGAGATCGCCGGCGGATTCGGCCCGGTGAAAGGCAAAATCTGGCGCGTGGGTTTGATGGGCTACTGCAGCCAGAAGCCCTTCGTGCTGCTTTTCCTGGCGGCGCTGGAGAAGACCTTGCTCGACCAGGGATTCCGCGTCCCGAGCGGTGCAGGCGTGGGAGCCGCAATTCGCAGCTACGCGCAAGTCGAAACCGCTGCCGCCGTGAGTCGATAACAGAGAAGAAGAAGTGAGGAGTGGAGCTTTTTGTTTGGAATTCCCCGAAAACAGATCACTGAAAACTGAAAACTCTTCCAGAGGAGATTGCGTGACCACACGCCCCGTACTCGCCAATGTCGGCGCCATGAGCCAATTCGTCGGCGCCTTCGAAGTCACCTCCAAGCTGAGCGGGCAAACCTATCAATGCCGCTTCTCGCACATGTGGAACGGCATTGCCACGCGCCACGCCGACACCATTGACACGAAGTTCTTTGTGGATGGTGAGGCCCGCGTTGTTGGGCTGGCGCACACCGCGTTCGTGAAGTTCCGCGACAAGGCGGGACGCGATCTGACGGACCGCGAAGCCAGCTTCGTGGCCGCGGAGTATTTGCGCGAACGCCTCGAGGAAGAGGATGTGCGCCCGCTTTACGACATGGCGCACGACGACGTGCTCCGCCTGATCGCCCAGGTCGGCATTAAGTAATTCTCCAAACTCAATCCCCAGGTTCGGCGTGGAACGCATCCAGCGTCGGATGGCGGAGCCCGTCCCGGCGAATGAAATGAATCACGAGGAGCATGAGCAGCGCGCCGCAAACCAAAACGGCGACGGCGATTTGCAGGCCGAGTTGCAGATCGTGCAGATCAGAAATTTTGCCGATAACTTGGGGGCCGAGACCGCCGACCAGCTGCGTCGCAAACATATAGACGCCAACAGAGGTGGCATGCGCCCGGCGAGGCATCATGTCATGAAGCACGGCAGTGACCGGGCCGTGATACCAGGACATGAAAAAAAAGGCAACGAAGAGGCCCATCATTACGACTTGCTTCTCCTCGGACTGAATCGCGAGCAAGAGAAACGGAGCCGCAAAAAGAAACGCTGCAGCCACAGCGATGATGCGGCCGTAAGCCAGGCGCTTCTGAAGCTGGTCCGCGATCCAGCCGCCCATCAGGACGCCGCACACCAGAGACAATAGTGCGATCAGCGCGAGCGAGACAGAGGCTTCGCGCAAACTGAAATCCTTGTAGTTCACCGCGAAGTCGATTCCCCAGGTGAGCAGAGACACACTCGCAAACGTGATGCATATGCCGGCGGCGATCATGGCTACGAATGCGGGGACAACCAACAGCCGTCCGATCGGCACCACTTCACAGCGCGGCCCGCGCGGCGGCTCCTCAATCCAGAAAAGCGCAATGCCCGGAATAATTCCGGCTACGGCCACCACGAAAAGCGCTTCCTGCCAGCCATACCGCGGCCCGATAATGCCGCCGAGCGCCTGCCCAGCGGCGCCTCCGAGCAACATGCCCGTGGCAAAAATGGCCTGGGCCATGGCGCGCCGCTCCTGCGGAAACGCCCCGGAAATCATGGACTGCGCGGCCGGAGCATAAGCCGCTTCGCCCAACCCGACCATGGCCCGCGCAACCAGGAAAAAAAGAAAGGTGGAGACAAGACCGCCCGCAAACGTCGCCACGCTCCAGAACAATATCCCGATCGCGATAATGGCCTTGCGGCTGAAGCGATCCGCGAGGAAGCCGAATGGTATGCTGCCGGCGGCGAGAACAAGGAGTAGAAACGTCTGCAGCGATCCCAGCTGCGCGTCCGTCACATGCAGGTGATCGCGCAAAAGGGGAATCAGCGGGATAAAGACCTGGCGGGCGGCAAAGTTGACAAAATTGATTAAAGCAAGTACAGCAAGGAGGCGAATTTGATAGGCCGAAAGCGGAATGGACTTCGTTGACATGTTGAGTTGGCTCAGTGGCCCGTGCGCGACCTGGTGCAGCGTAAAACGAAAGGTATCAGCCTTCGCTCGACCTATCAATATTATATAACGTCTATGAACCCCGCTCCCTCCACGAACACAACCACCAGTGACCGGTTGACTACCGTTCTTTCCTACGGGGTGCTGCTGCTCCTGATTTATCTGGTTTTCAGGATCTACGAACCGTTCTTGGCGGCCCTGGGTTGGGCGGCCATCTTGGCGATCTTTTTCTATCCTATGCACCACTGGATAGCGCAGCGATTTTCGCCGAACAAGGCAGCCGTCCTCAGCGCGTTAACGGTGACATTCCTGCTGATCGTGCCGGCCATTTTCGTGACCTCGCTCTTCATCCGCGAAGCGTTTGCGGTTTCACGGAACGTGCAGCACACACTTCTCGTGCAGCAGGCGCCCTTGCTCGCGAAAACTTGGGCTTGGATCGCGCACCACGTGCCTGGGCTGGATCCCAACGCCGATGTGTTCGACACGCTCGAGCAGGGCGTCCAAAGGCAGGCGGGCTATCTCGCCGAGCGCCTCGGCACAATCTTGCGCAATATCGTCGCGTTTCTTTTCGATCTTTTCGTCATGATCTTCGCCATGTTCTATTTTTTCCGCGACGCGGATCCGATCATTCGCGGCGTCCGCAGCATTCTGCCTTTTGATGCCGTGCATCGCGACGCGCTGATGACCCAGACGCGCGACCTCATCGCCGCAAGTGTGACGACCAGCCTCATCCTCGCGGCCATTCAAGGGGCCATCGGCGGAATTGGATTTGCGCTTGCCGGTTTGCCCACCCCGCTCTTCTGGGGTGTGGCCATGGCTTTCTTTTCGCTGGTGCCGGTGGTCGGTTCCGGTCTGATCTTTGTTCCCGCGGCTCTGTGGCTCGGCTTCACCGGACATTGGGGGCGCGCCCTTCTCCTTTTGGCTATTTGTGCTGGAGTATCCGCGATCGTGGACAACATCTTGCGGCCTATATTACTGGGCGGCCGCACGGAACTCAGCGCCCTAGTAATCTTTATCAGCGTCGTTGGTGGCGTCGCCATGTTCGGAATGCTCGGTCTGGTGCTCGGACCCATTCTGGTGGCCACGGCCGCCGGGGTTCTTGCGGTGTATATGGAGCGGCCGGACGGCCCTCCGATGACGGCTGGGTAACATGAGGTTTGTCTCGTCGTGGGAGCTTGCCCCGGGTGTGCTAGAGTAACGCGCTCGAAGGGATTTCATGACCACCAAGCTCGCCCTCAAGCATGCGGAGCTGCCTCTGGAAAAGTTGCGCTGGAGGTGTGAGCTCTCGCGCATCCCCTTTGAAACCACTGCGCAAGCCGAATTGCGCGAAGGCTTCATCGGCCAAGACCGCGCGTTGCGTGCTCTGAAGATGGGCGTCGAGCTTTCCGCGCCGGGCTATAACGTCTTCGTTTGCGGATTGGCGGGAACCAGCCGGGGCGGCACCATCGCCCGCATGATCGAAGAGCTGCACCCGCCGACCAAAGAATCCCTCGACCGCTGCTACGTCAACAATTTCAAACTGCCGGACCGCCCGCGATTGCTGACCTTGCCGCGCGGCCTGGCTAATGGCTTCAAGAAGGACATGCAAGCGGGCCTCGATTTTCTGCGCCGGCGCATCCCCCAGGTATTCGAAGGCGAACCGTTTCAGCGTCAGAAGGGGCGCATCGTCGAGCGCTTCACCGTTCGCGAAAAAGAGTTGATGGACGATTTCACGCGCCGCATCGCGAGGGAACAGTTTGCTCTGGGCCACATGCAGGTGGGCGCCGTGGCGCTCCCTGAGATTTTTCCGGTGCTCGAAGGCCAGATGGTGCCCATCGAAGACATCTCCAAGATGGTGCACGAGGGAAAACTCGAAGGGCCGGTCGCGGAAGACATCGAACGCAAGTACGAACAGTTCCGGCAGGAATTCACCGTCGTGTACCGGAAAACGCTCACGCTCTCTCGCGAGCTTGCCAGTGAGTTGAGTTACCTGGAGCAGGAAGCCGCCTCCGTGCTGGTAGACGGTGTCGTCGAAGAGTTGAAGGAAAAATACCCTGGAACGGACGTCTCCGAGTACCTCGAAGAAGTGCGGCATCATCTGCTCGATAATCTCGATCCCTTCAAGGAGCGCGAAGGCGAAGGCGAGCACGATGAAGACACGCCGGACGGTTTGCCAAAAGCGCCGGGCGGACCCGAACGCGATCCCTTCCGCGTATACGGTGTAAACGTCATTCTCGCGCATAACGACGATGACAAGTCCCCCGTCATTTTCGAAACCACCCCGACCTATGCGAATTTGTTCGGCACCATCCAGCGCGCTTACGACACGCGCGGCGGCTGGACCAGCGACTTTATGGATTTGCGCGGGGGCTCTTTGCTGCGCGCCGATGGCGGCTTTCTGATTATGTATTCCATGGAAGCGCTCTCCGAAGTGGGCGTGTGGCGCGCCCTAAAGCGCACGCTGAACCACAACCGCCTGGAGATTCAGCCGCTCGAAATGTTCTATCCCTTCGGCGGCAGCGCGCTCAAGCCGGAAGCCATCGATATAAACGTTAAAGTGATCCTCATCGGCGATCGCCAGATGTACGAGTTGCTCTACGAGTACGAGGAAGACTTCCGCAAGATTTTCAAAGTGCGCGTCGAATTCGACGAAGAAATGCACATGAGCGACGGCGTCATCGCCGAATATGCCGGCCGTCTGCGCGCGCTATCCGAAAAAGAAAATCTATATCCATTCGACCGCGGCGCCTTTGCCGCCATGCTCGAATATGGGGTGCGTCAGGCAGGCCGCCGCAACAAAGTGACCGCGCGCTTCATTGATATTGCGGACTTGGCGCGCGAAGCGCACTACGACGCGGCAGCGGCTGGCGAATCCGTTGTGCGCGCGGCTCACGTGCGCGGCGCGCTCTCTTCCAAAATGGAGCGCCACAATCTCATCGAGACGCGCATCCGCGAAATGATCGAGGAAGGAACGCTGCTCGTGGATGTCAGCGGCACACGTGTGGGCCAGGTCAACGGGCTCAGCGTCCTCGAAATCGGCGGCTACTCCTTCGGCAAGCCCGTTCGCATCACCGCGACCGCTGCTCTGGGAAAGACCGGCCTCATTAATATCGAACGCGAAGCAAATCTCAGCGGCCGCTTTCACGACAAAGGCGTGCACATCATCGCCGGCTATTTGCGCAGCCGTTTTGCGCAAGACAAGCCCCTGTCCCTGGCCGCCAGCATCTGCTTCGAACAATCCTATTCGGGAGTGGACGGCGACAGCGCCAGCTCCACGGAGATCTACGCCCTGGTCTCCGCTCTCTCCGGTTTGCCCTTGCGCCAGGACATCGCCGTGACGGGTTCCATCAACCAGCAAGGCGACATTCAAGCCATTGGCGGAGTCAACGAAAAGATCGAAGGCTTCTTTGACGTCTGCCGCATCCAGGGACTCACCGGCACGCAGGGCGTCATGATGCCCGATTCCAATGTCGAAGACCTCATGCTCCGGGAAGATATCCTCGACGCCGTGTCCGCCGGAAAATTTCACATCTGGCCAGTCGCCAAGATCGAGCAAGGCATCGAAATCCTCACCGGAACTGTGGCCGGCCAAAAAAACGCCGACGGCAAATATGATCCGGGCACGGTCTTCGCCCTGATGGACGATCGCCTCCGCGACATGGCCAAGACCCTCAAGGAATTCGAATAGCCTCGCACAGCCGCGAAGCACCGATTCTTCAGATGCAAAATCCCGATTTGCCATCCACTGCGATTTGTGTTAACAGACTGTAACAAATGGGGTTGTGCTCTGTTCCCGCGAGAACAGCTACGACAGGAGAACGAATGCGAACTAGACCTGAAGTCTCTCCCCTGCGTTGGGTTTGTCTGCTTGGGTTGTATCTGCTGATTTTCGCTGCTTCGCCGGGACTTCCTACGGCGAACGCGCAGACCTCCACGGGCACTATCATCGGAACCGTGACCGATCCAAAGGGACTTGCCGTAGCGGACGCCCAGGTTGTCGTCAAAAACCTCGACACCGACACCGAGTCGAGCTTCCCCACTAACGCCGCCGGCATTTACGTCGCCCCGTACCTTCAGCCAGGCAACTATCAAGTCACGGCCAGCAAGACCGGCTTCGAGACCGTGGTCCACAAGAATGTGGGGGTCCATGTGGGTGACAGGCTGACGATTGACGTCCAGTTGCCCTTGCAGTCTCAGCAAACCTCCATCGTCGTAACGGAAGAGGCCCCTGTATTGGAAACGGGAAAGACCGAACAATCACAAACCGTAGGCCAAAACCTGGTGGAAGGATTGCCGATTGCCACCCGGCGCTGGGAGAACTTTGTGCTGCTCACTCCCGCTGTGACCACCGACGGCACCAGCGGTCTCAGCAGCTTCCGGGGAATTTCCGGCCTCTATAACGGGAACTCCGTGGACGGCGCGAACAACACGCAGGCGTTTTTCTCCGAAGCGCGTGGGCGGGCCATCATCGTTACCTACGTCTATAGCCCCGACTCGATCAGGGAGTTTCAAGTCAACTCCAGCAACTACAGTGCAGAATATGGACAGGCTGCCGGCGGAGTGGTGAACGCCGTAACGAGGTCGGGAACCAATGAACTGCACGGCGATCTCTTCTACAACCTGCGCTATCCCGACCTGAATGCCTTGGATCCCGTTGGAAAAACGCGCGGGATCTTTACGCAAACGGTACACCAGCAGAACCAGTTTGGCGGAAGCGTGGGAGGCGCCCTCATCAAGGAGAAATTGTTCTTCTTCGGCACCTATGACGGATTCCGCAAAGTGAATCCCATCCTCTACACCTCGACTACCTCGACTCCCACAATCAACGCTTTCGTCTGTCCTGCGGCCGTGACCGCTTCTCAGTGCTCCAACGCCAAGACCTTCATCACCACCGATCTGCTTGGCGCTTTTCCGCGCGATCTGAAGCAAGATGTTTTTCTCGGCAAGCTCGATTACGAATTAAATCACACGAACCATCTGAGCGCGGTGTTTAACTGGCAGAACTGGAAGGAGCCCTTCGGTTACAACACTGCTCCGACCGTCAACAATGGCGGCGCCACGCAGAACGGCGCCGGTGGGACCCATGAGCGCTTCTTCATCGCCAACTGGACCTCGAGCTTTTCCAGCAACAAAGTCAACGAGCTGCGCTTCCAATGGGGACGCGATTTCGAATTCGACACTACGAACTCGGGCGGGCCATCCGCTTCCCTCACGAATATTGCCTCCTACGGAGAGACCTCAGCCCTTCCGCGCCCCGCTTTCCCGGATGAGCACCGCATCCAGATTTCAGACAATCTTTCCATCGTGAAGGGTACGCATGTTCTCAAGTTCGGTGCGGACGTGAATTTCATCCATGAATTGCTTGTCAACCTCTTCCAAGGTGATGGAAATTACAGCTACAACGGAACAACCGCATTTGCCGGTTGCCCTGCGGGAGCCAATGCCACATTCTGCCGGTGGGTTGCCGACGCCGTCGGAGCCAATGTGGGAGACGCATTCACGGGCAAGCACTACGGGGCCTTCACTCAGGTCAACGACCCCATCACCCATGTCGGCAAAGACGACTTTTACGACAACGATTTCGGGGCCTATCTCGAAGATACCTGGAAGATTCGACCAAGGCTTACGCTGAATCTGGGCGTTCGCTACGACCTGCAGCATGTTCCGGCGCCTCCTCAGCCAAATACGGCCACGCCGTTGCTGACCCTCTACACCTCAACCTTGAACATTGACACGAACAACATCGCCCCGAGGCTCGGTGTGGCTTGGCAATTTGACAAGAACACCGTTCTTCGTGCGGGTTACGGCATCTTCTACGGGAAAACCTCCAACAGCACCTACTATGCTCTGCGCGTCGAAAACGGCGTATTCCAGCAGACCTTTAGCGGATGTGGCCCTAACGCTGGCCAAACGACTTCCTGCGCGCCGACTTTTCCCAATGTTTTCTTCACACCGCCAGGACCCGCTCCTGCCCCACCATTCCCGGGCGCGCTTACTCCCACTGTTGGAATTCCCGGCGGCACTTTGCCCGCTTCCTCCGCCGCGGCTCACGGCATGACCCCGGACTTTGTCAACCCCTCCGCGCATGAAGGCGAAGTGGGCATAGAGCGGCAACTCCCGGGGCGCATGACCATTTCCGCTACCTACCTGCTTACACGAGGTCTTCGCCTGCCCGTCAGCTACGACGCCAACGTTAGGCCGACGACGGCTACCAAAAGCTACGACGTTCTCTCCTCCTCCGGAGCGACTGTCTTGACCGCAACCGTGCCGTCCTATACTGCACCGCGCCTCGATACCGGCTCCGGTCTCATTCTCAATCAAGCCAGCGTACTCAACTCCTGGTATAACGGCCTGGTGCTCTCCCTCAAGAAACCCCTGAGCCACGATATCGAGTTGCTGTTCAACTACACATACAGCAAGGCCCTCGACGACGGGGAGACCGCCGGCACCAACGGCACTTTCTTCGGTACCGACGGTGTTCTCGACCCATACAACTTCAAGCGCGACTACTCCTATTCCGATCTCGACCAGCGTCACCGCTTTGTCGGCAGCCTCATTTGGGAACCCTCGTACGCCAAGGATTTCTCGAATGCCTTTGCTCGACAGCTCCTGAACGGGTGGTCTACTTCCACCATCGTCGTGGCGGCGACCGGTCAGCCTTATAATGCGAACATCATTAATTCGACCTTGGGGTCTGCCGTTCCGGGCGACGGCGGTATGACTGGCGCCGAAGTCAGCACCTTTGCCAGTGCCACCGGAGGCCGCGTTTCTTGGTTGGCGCGCAACTTCTTCAATCTCCCCAACTTCACAAACGTGGATTTCCGCTTGGGGCGCAGCTTTTCGTTCCGCGAGAAGTACCGGCTCAACGTTGTCGTCGACGCGTTTAACCTGTTCAACAGCACCATCGTAAGCGCCGTAAACACATCCGCGTTCTCCTATTCCGGCCCAGGCATCGGCGCATGCGCAGGGCACACCAATGGTTGCTTGGTGCCCTCTCCATCCTTTGGGAGCCTTTCGACGACCTCCGGCACGCTGTACGGCCCTCGCCAGTTGCAGTTCGGCGCGCGCTTCAGCTTCTGAAGAATCGCCGCTGCTCCAGCCGCGGCACTCCGCGCGGCAATCGTACGTACTGCGGCGCGACATTTCCCACGCGGCGAGCGGGAAACGCTTCGCCTATGCGCTATTTCACGACCGGTACATCGGCAACGCCCGCGAGGCCAAATACCCTCTGATAGCGCGCGATCTCTTCGGGAGGACCCAGCGCCTTTTGAAAGTTGTCGGAGAGTTTCACCGCTGGCCTGCCATCGGCGTCGTTGAGCTTGCACACCAGATTTACAGGATCAAAACCTCTGCCACCCTGAGGATTGCAGTTGCGAAAATCATTGGTTAGCAGCGTGCCCCAGCCCGCGCTGAATCGAATGCGCCGTTCCGGAGTCCATTTTCCTTTATCGCAGAAGTCACTCGCTTGCCTGAAGTCGGAAAGAGAGGCGCCGTTGCGAATCATCCCCGAAAAATAAGCATGCAATCCCAGAATGGTGTCCACATCGAGAGAGTCCGAAGCAATGAACAGTTTTTGCCGCGGATCACGATTTCGTTGCTTAAGCCACGAAATGTATTCGTCCCCCGCAACGAAAGGATCCTTGCTGTCCGCGCGCTGCCCCGTCCAGTCCGCTGCCCACTCCGGAGCGTTGCGCAGAAACTGCGTCGTGCCAAACGTGTCTGGAAGCAGAATGAGCAACTCCCCTTGATAGGTCTGCTGCCACAGCTCCAGCAAGCGGTATTGCGCGGTCTTCAGTTCTCCGTCGTCCCTGGCCATCGCTGTCAAAGCCATGGGCAACTCATGTGCGTTCGTGCCAATCGCTTCCAAATCGTGCTTGTACGCCAGATAGGTATTCGAAGTCCCCGTAAAATTGCCGCCGAGCACATCGCTCATCGCTTTTACGACATACTCCTGCCACAAGAAGCTGTGCCGCCTTCGCGTTCCGAAATCGCTCACTCTCAGTCCCAGGACGCCGCGCAACCGCTCCATTTTTTCCCAGAGTTTCGTCTTGGCCCGGGAATAAAGAATGTCGAGCTCGAATTCACTGAGGCGCTTGAGGCTGGCGCGCGTCTTCAGTTCGCTAATCGTCGAAAGCGCGTAAATCTCCCACATCGTCGTTTCAGTCCACAGACCGCGAAAGGAGAGTGAGAACTGCCCCTCTCGAATGGACAAGTCATACTCGGAAAGGCGGAAGTCGCGCTCGAGCCACTCGAGGAACGCCGATTCAAACATGCCTCGGCGTCCATAGAACGTGTTGCCTGCGAGCCAAATCAGCTCGGACTTGTGAAAGCGTAATTGTTTGGTTTGTTCCAACTGCGCGCGAAGCTCCTCGATATCGATCACCTCCGCGAGGCGCAAGTCGGCGGAGCGATTGATGAGCGAAAACGAAGCGGTCGTTTTGGGGAACTGCTTCCAGATGAACTGCAACATGAGCAGCTTGTAAAAATCCGTGTCCAGCAGAGACCGCGTAATCGGGTCCAGCTCCCAGTTATGGTCATGCGCCCGCCGCGCGAGGTTGATGATCACAATCCCACCACTTTACCTCACTCGGAACGTCATTCCGAAACACGGTTTGCATGCACCGATTGGCCCGATTGTTCCTCTGCGATCAGGAGCCTGATCCAAAAACGCTCGGATCCAGGCTGGACTTTTTGATGCCCTGCCATAAAACGAGTGACCGTTTCCTTCGTCCAAGCGGGGGGCACAGGTGCCCCACTCTCTAGCCGGCCACAGTCAATGGAAGTGGTCCGGCTCGACGAGCGCCGAGAGTAGACCCGAGGTGCCCTTCGCGAGACATGAAATGGCCGTGCTTACCCCCATTAATATGGGCATCCTGGACTCGCGTGGGTGCGATGTTCGCAGGTTATGGCCAATGCAAAGGAGGAATTCACGATGAAGCGGTCTTCGCTTGCCCTGGTGGCGTTCACTTTGCTTGCCGTGGCCGGAACGCGTCTTTACGGTCAAAACCAACCGCAGGATCAAGCTCCGCATCCGGCGCGCTCTCGCTCCGAGGAGATGTTGGACAGGTGGAACGACATCGGGAACAAACTCATCGCCATGGCCCAGGATTTTCCGGAAGACAAATACGATTTCAAGGTGCAGAAGGACGAGCGCACCTTTGCCCAGAATCTTCTCCACGCCGCTGCACTGGATTTCGTCCTCATACGCAGGATTTCCGGATCAAACCTCGGACCCGACTTCGGCCAGGGTGACAACCCTTCACGTGACGTTTTTAAGACCAAGGCGGACGTCGTGAAGTTTGTGCAGGAGGCCGTCGCGGACGGAGCGCGAGTGATTCAACAGCAGGGCGATGCGGGGCTCGACAATACATCGAAATTTCTTGGGAACCGGCTGGCCCACAACTCCTCCATCTGGACGTCCGCCATCGAGCACAGCGGCGAGCACTATGGCCAACTTGTGGTCTACTATCGCGCGAACAACCTGGTGCCGCCGGACTCGCGGAGGGATCAGGCGCAGCCGTCGCAGCAGCCTCCGCCAACCATCGCTTCAACCATGGACCGCGAGATCAGCGCCATCGAAAAAGAAATTTTGGAAGCTACCGAAGCCATGCCGGAAGACAAATTCAACTTCTCTCCTGAGAGCTTGGACATTGCAGGGAGCAACTACAAGGGTGTGCGCACCTTTGCCTTGGAGGTCAGCCATGTCGCCGCTTCCAACTATGCCATTTGGTCGCCGCTTACCGGCGAGAAGTTCCCGGAGAACTTCATGGGCGGGAACGGTCCTGAGACCTTGAAGACCAAAGCCGACATCATCAACTTCCTGAAGGATTCTTTTGCCCTGGGCCACAGGGCGGCGGCGACCCTGACTCCTCAGAACATGCTGCAGACAGCGGAGCGCAGCAAATCGTCCCGCCTGCATCTGGCTGCATTTGGCGTCGCCCACGCCTTTGATCATTACGGGCAGATGGTCGAGTATCTGCGGATGAACGGGATTGTGCCGCCAGCCACCCGGCGACAGTCGAACTGATTGCCGGAATCGCCCTTACCGTATCGGATGGGAAGTTTCCCCACTACTGAGGCGCAGGAGCAACGTACGCTCGGCGATGATCCAGCCGGTAAACAATACCCGCCGCCTTCGGAGTGGCGGTCTGTGGTACGTCAATGCGCACCTCGATCGAGTGGACGGCTCCGTCCCGCACCGGAGGCGTGAACGCCAGGCTGTATTCGTGCCGCACCAGTTGAGCAATCTCCGCGTACGCCGCGCCGAACTCTTTTTCATTCGCGGGGAAGTAGGCGCGCCCTCCTGTAGCTTCAGCCATCTGCTTCAAGAGTTGGTTCGCCTGCGCGAATTGCTGCGCGGGTTGCGCCGGATTTTTTGCTGCAGTTTTCTTTTTGCTGCCAGCCGGTGAATCCTGCAACCCGCCCGCCAGCGAAACAGCGAGCAACCGCACGTCACCGCTCTTCAGTTGCTGAAGCACCTTCGCTCGTTCGTTCACCGCGGATGTATCCACGCCTGTTGAAAGCAGCACAATCGTTTTCTTTCCCCGTACCCGCGTGAGCCACTCCAACACATTCGAAACGCTGGAGGACAGATTCAGCGAACCGAACCCAAGATTGAAGTGCAATTGTTCGAACGCGGCCGCAGCAGCCGGTTTATCCGTCGTGAAATCCAGTATTCCTTGCGGCGCTTCTGCATATTTGACCACCGCAACCCGATCGCCCGCCGACAAACCGTTGAGCAAACCAAACGCCGCTTGCAAATGGCCGCCCTCCAGAAGATAGACGGCAGGTCCAGCTTCAATCAGCAGCAGCACCTGCGCCGGCTCTTCGACCGCGGCGAAATCGGTCAGCGGCTGCTCCGTGCCGTTGTCGAAAATATGAAAATCCTCGCGCCGCAGGCCGCCCACAAACTGCCCGCGCGCGTCGGTCACAATCACGCCCACATTGACGCGCTCGACCTGGATTCGAATCGTTTGTGGCGGTTCCTGTGGATTTTGCGACGCGTTTGCCGCGCCGCTTAGCAGCAGTAGAGCAGGGAACAGTAACGCTGTCCAACAAAAGCCGGAGGAATGCATCGCCCCGCTATTCGACCCACTGCTCCCAGTGAACGCCCTTGGAGTCCTTCCACGAGACACTCGAAGAATAATGAAGATGCCGCGCGAAAACCTGCGGATTCGCCTCCATCAACCAATCCGGAATGGTGTTCGTGGCCGGCGCTGCTTTCTTCGTGGCGTCCGCCGATTTTTGCGCCGAGCTTTTCTTGGCTTCCGCCATCCAGCGATCCTTCATCCCCTGCCAATCCACCTTTTGAAAATCAAAGTAACCAAGGCTATTTAGCGTCTCAGGATATTGCCCGCGCCCGGCCTGAAACTGCGGCACGCTCGCGAGGCCTGCAACGGATGCGCCTTTCGCGCGAGTCGCCAGCACTTCACGAAGCGAATCGGCGCGGCTGGCTCCCAGAATCATGTCCGGCGTTACCGCAAGATTGAAAAAATTCCACTGCGCAACGCCCGCGTTGCCCTGACTTCCTCCCAGGGAAATCTTCAGAAATGTCACGTCGCCTTCATTGCGCTCCGACGTGAGCTGATCGCTGAACACCGTGCGCATTAGTTTCAGGGTTTCCGGCTTCTTTCGAATTCCCAAAAAATACACTTGCTTGGCAGTGTCCATGGAAGGACTCATCTGCATCGAAGCGAATTCTCCGTTGAACAGCCCGATCGCCTCCGGCAGCGGCATGCCGATCCGCGCCTGCGCCAGCGTATCCAGAATATCGGCGTTGCCCTGCTGCCCGGTTGGAAACGCAGCCCGTGCGATGCGCTTGATCACCGCGTAAATCCCCAGAAAATTGATCTGCGTCGAGCCATACGAAATAGCATCAGCAGGTACCAGAGCGAGCGAAGCCGGTGCGGCAACTCCGTCGGTCCAAATATCAAATGGCGTCCCGGTTGCCGTATCGCCCAGAATCGCCGCCTGCAAATGCGTTTTCGCCCCTTCAAACGTTACATGCCCGCTCAGCGAATGAATCGCGTCGAGCTTGGCCGCGTCAAACAACGGCGCAACCTTAAAGTCCCCTGCTTTCGAATCCGTCGCAAATTCTTTCAGGCTCGGAACGCGCAGGAAAAACTCGATTACCCCGCTCCCGACAATCGGCTTCGCTTCCTGATAGGCCGCCAACTGCGTCAGCGGCTCCGCCGCCGTCTTGCCGTCGAGCCGCCGAAGCACATCTTCCATCACCGAGCGCTCGCTCGCGCTGACCGCGTACTTCCCATGTTCCGCCCAGTACGTCGCGCTGGTTTTCCCCTCAATTTTCAGCGCCGACGCGTCCCCGATCGTCACTTGCGAAACCTGCGGCGCCTCTTTCTGCTGCGCGCGCATTCGAAGCACAGCTTTCGCAAGCACCAGTTCTTTTCCCGTGCGGTCGTACACAAAAAACATTCCGTTCCACGCCGGCGCTTTCCAGTTCGCCGCAACCCCGGCCGCCGCTGTACCCGCCCCGCCTGCGGTACCCGCCGCTTTCGAATCGCTCGCGCCCGTTCCACCCGCCGCCTCGCGCTTCGCCGGCTCGCTCACATATCCAACCGTAAATGTATTCTCCAGCAGCGACGCGAACTCCTGAACCTCCTCCACCGTCATCTTCGGTTGCCCCGATTTTTGTTCCGAAGAAGCCAGCATGTTCGACGCCATCGCCGAGCGCACTGACGCAAACTCCGGGTCATCCCAAAGCGCCAGCAGAGAATTCGTTTTTCTCACTTCCCCCGCCGGAGCCCCGCGCCAAATCAAATAAAATACCGTTCGCGGCGACATCTGCGCCGGCTCCAGCGGAGCTTGTGCCCGCGCCGGACTTGTCCCCAACACAAGAAAAACCAGCAATACCAGCAGAGGATTGCGGAAGTTCTTCGCGTTCATCGGGCGCTCCTGCAGAATTCGTTTCGAACGAGGCTGTCTTTTCATGCTAGCGCCAGCGCCGAAAAGACAGAAGCCCCGTCCCGCGTCGTGTTTCCAGAACGCGGAACAGGGCTTCCCTCAAAATAAACTTGAACTTTTGCCGTCGCGCTCTATGGCTTGCTCGCCGGAGCCGACGCTGGCGTCGCCGCAGGAGTAGTCGTCGGAGCCGCCGCCGCGGCCGGAGCGCCCGCCCCCGTGCCGCCTTCCTTCGGCGTCGCCAGGTACCCGGTAATCTGGTTTTTGCCTACGTCGAACACCACGATTTCGTAAGGCGCCATCCGCGACGCGCCCTTGACGTAAAACTGCACCGGCTCGCCCGCGGTCTTGTCTTTTTTCTCGATGGAGCGGTCGTCCACGAACACCGTCATGGTGTATTTCGCTTTCTTCTGGTCCACCTTCGATAAATTGATCTGCACCGGCCCCACGCGCTGCGGCGTCTTGGTTTTTTGCACCGTGAACTCGTAGTAGTTGCGGTCTCCGCGGCGCCGCAGCTCATCCAGGTCGTCACGGTTCCGCGCGATCAACCCGCTCATCACGTTCATGTCGCCCAGGCTGCGGTCCAGTTTGCCTTTGGTGGCTTCCAGATCCGTCTTCGTGGCTTCGATGTCTTTCTTCGCGCCGCCCACTTCCGTGGCCACCGCCCCGATTTTCTCTTCGTTCTCCTGCTTCACCTGCGAAAGCTGCGCCGTCAGTTTTTCGTCCGACGATTGCTGTTCCTTGCGGATGGATTCGGCGCGGCTCTTGGCCTGCGCCAGCTCGGACTGCGTCAAGCCCACGCGCTGCGTGGTGATTTCCATCTGGCTCTTCAAATCCGCGATGCGCGAATTCGCCTGATCCAGTTGCGCGGTCAGGATCTTGTTCTGGTCCTGCTGCTTGGACAGGTCCTGGCTCAGCCGCGTTTGCGTGGTATACCCCGCGATGCCCAGCACCACCAGCAGCGCGATCACCACGCCAAAAAGCGCCGCGATCCACCTCGGCGTGCCCGTGGATTCGTAGTTGTAGGACTCCTGCGGCGTCGGTACGTTTGGAGAAATGCTCATTCTCCCTCCTCGGATTTAGGCGCCCCCCATGCACGATTGCGCCAAATTAGAATTATCTCTTGCAATTCGCTTCATGTCCACCGGGCGCGCCTGGCGATGCGGAAGTCAGGATCGGCGTCATTCCACAGGACGAAGAAGCGTCACTGGGGCAGGCCCATGCGTTTCAAGAGGTCGTCAAAGCGTGGATCTGACCGCAGCGGGTCATACAGGGCAGCAGTTTTCAGCCCGAGGAGGTACGTGGCGCGTTCTTCGAATGCCACCTCCAATTCTGAGAAGGCAGAATCAATCTCCCCAAGCCCGGCATAAACGATGGCCGGATACAAAGCGCTTACCTCTTCGCGCTTCGATCGGACTTGCAGTTCACGAAGAATCTGTTTGGCGCGACTCTTGTCTCCCGATAGTGCGTACGCTTCCCCTAGCATCGCGGCGTTGTACGGACTGTCGTCCAGCCGTCGCGCCGTCTCCATGTCTGCTAGAGCCTCTCGCCACTTTCCCTTCTGCTCGTAGGAAAGACCTCGACCAACCCAGGCGGGAGAGAAGCTGCGATCGATGTCAATGGTTCGATCGAACTTGCCTATGGCATCATCGTACTGCCGTGCCAAATAGAGCCACTCCGCTTCGGCATCCCGTATCACCAGCGACAGGGGATCTAATTGCCGGGCAATTGCAATTTCACGAGAGCACTCCTCAAAGCGTCCCCTTACCACCAAGCTTCCGGAATACCAATGATGCGGGGTTGCATCATTGGGATCCAGGGCCATAGCCAGCTTGAACTCTCGTTCGGACTCATCCCAGTTCCAGTCGTGGTTTTGTGCAATGAGCCCCAGAATGGCATGCGGTTCGCCCAATGTAGGATCAATGGTAAGAGCTTTTTTCGCCGCGGTTCGCGCCTGGAGGCTCATGCCTTGCAGTGAACTGCCGTTGGCAGCCATCAACAAGTAAGATTCTGCCAGGCCCGTGTAGGCCAACGCGTAGTTAGGGTCAGCCGCTATGGCCGCGTGAAAGTACGTCTCCGCATTGTGGAGTCCCGCTGCGGTTCGCCCGTTCAGACTGTAGCGCCCCAAAAGATAGGCGTCGTATGCCTCCGGAGTGACCAGATGATTGCGCCCCGCATGGTTTCGCGGCTCGAGGGCCAGCCGTGCTTGGATTTCTTCGGCAACCCCGGCAGTCACGTCATCCTGCAGCGCGAATAGATCCTTCACGTTGTGCTCGTATTCCCGCGCCCATAAGTGACTCTGGTCTTTCACCTGAATGAGCTGCGCGGTGATGCGCACACGTTCTCCATCGCGCCGCACACTGCCCTCAAGAACATATTGCACGCCCAGTTCTCGGCCGATCTGGTCCATCCGCGCGTCGCCGCGCTTATATCCCATGACCGAAGTTCGCGCGATGACTCCCAGTCGTCCCGGTTGCAGCCGCCCAATCTGGGTAATCATTTCTTCGGTTACACCGTCAGTCAAATACTCCTGCTTCGGGTCGCCCGTAAGATTCTGGAACGGCAGCACTGCCATCATGATCCTGCCAGGGGGTGGGACAGTTGGGGGATGGATTCGACGCCAGGCAAAATAGCTCACCAACAGGAGAATCGCCACTAAACCAGCAACGAAAGAGGAACGCCATGGAGTGGTGCCCGCCGCTTCAACGTTCGGCTCTGGTTCGACGCTCTGTTGCATTGGCTCCACGGTCGCAATGAACCGGTAGCCTCGCCGCGGCAGTGTCTCGATGTATCGCGGCTTTTCCGCGTCATCGGCCAGCGCGCCTCGGATTTGGTTGATCGAAAAATTGATGCCATGCTCGAAATCGACAAACGTCGATTCGCTCCACAGGCACCTCTGAATTTCTTCGCGGGTCACGACCGTGCCGGCGCGTTCCGCCAGCAGCAGGAGGACACGCAGCGGCTGAGGTTGTAGCTTTACGAGGATGCCGCCTTTGCGGAGTTCGCCTGCCGCCGCATCCAGCTCGAACGGGCCAAAGCAAATGTCGGGCGGAATGGGTGGAAGGGTGGTCATAGAAAAACTGCGAGTGTCAATTGCCCTGGATTCTACCACTCCGCTACAGCCCCACGACAAAATCTTTCTTCATTCGAGCCATATAACCCCTTTTTCTTCAGGGATCTGGCTCCTTACCAAAACCTAACCAGGAACCTACATCCTCGCCATTGCCAGCCTTAGGAATCGAGACTACTTTGCGCGTCACACGGTGTTTCCAGGCCATTTGTTGCAACAGATCAATAAACGTTAACGCGGCATCGGCCACTCCCAACCGACAGCGAAGAAGCGCCATCGAGCAGACTTGATTCGCGGCCGCGCATCGTCATTCCGATTCTGAGGAGACGTCATGAAACATTTTTGCCTGTTTGTGCTTACCCTCTGTAGTTTGCCTCTCCTCAATGGATGTGGCGCCGCTTCCCAGCCTCCGCCCCCCGTAGCCACTCACTTCTCGGTCTCTCCAGCCAACTCCACGCCACCAGCCGGGACTCCCTTCAATATCACCGTCACCGCGCTCGACGCCTCGGGCCAGAGGGTCGCCAGCTACTCCGGGACCATTCACTTCGCCAGCTCGAATGGCCAGCCTGTGTCACCGGCAAGCGCCGTGCTCACGGGCGGCGGGGGGACGTTTGCTGTGACGCTGAACACCGCGGGCCCTCAGACCATCACGGTTACGGACACGGCGAACTCCATCACTGGCAGTTCGAGTTCGATAACCGTCGCTGCCGTTGGGGCGACGCACTTCTCTGTAACCCCCACCAGTTTTACCCCGCCCGCAGGGGCGCCCTTCAACATCTTCGTCACGGCGCTCGACGCCTCAAACAGTCCGGTCGCCAGCTACTCCGGCACTGTGCAGTTTACGAGCAGTGATCCCCAAGCCGTGCTACCTCACAGTTCGACGCTTACGAATGGGACAGCCTCCTTTTCGGTCACGCTGAAGACCTCCGGCTCGCAAACCATCACCGCAACCGACACCGCCACGGCCTCGATCGTAGGAACTGCGAGCCTGACCAACGTAACCGCGGGCCCCGCCACTCACTTCGCCGTTACCACGCCTCCCAACGCCACCGCCCGGGCAAACATCCCGGTCACCGTTATGGCCCTCGACGCGTACAACAACTTCCTCAACAACTACTCCGGGACCATCCACTTTACGAGCACGGACAGCAAAGCGATCCTGCCGGCCGACGCAACGTTGCCACCAAATGGCACGGGGATTTTCTCCGCCACGCTCGAAACCGTCGGCAACCAAACCATCACTGCGTCGGACAAAGTTACAACTTCTCTTACCGGAAGTTCGATTTCGATCGGCGTCACCGCCGCTGCCGTCCTCACGATCAAACCCATCGCTACGCCAAACGGTACAGTGGGGGCAAGCTATGGCTCTGTCCAGATCGAAGTCTTCCAGTGTGTTTTGACTAGACGCGGGGTAAGTTGCCAACAGTGCCCCACTCCTGCGTCATGCGCGTCACTTCCGCCCTGCACGGTGCACTTCACGACGACGCCCTGTCGTCAAACCAGAGAAGTCTTTACAGGTTTTGCTTTCTCTGCCACTGGAGGAATACCACCTTATAGCTGGAGCGCTTCCTCGCTGCCCCCAGGCCTGAGCGTAGATGCGACGACTGGTCGCATCCTAGGCACGCCTACCTTAACCGGTACCTACAACGTGGCTGTGACGTTGACGGACTCGGGCACACCACAAGCAACCACGTCTGGCACCTTCCCCATCGTCATCAGCTTCCCCCCCGCTCCGGTCATTAGCACGACTCCAGCGCCTCCCGCTGGCGCCGTGAATCTGCCGTATAGCTTTACCTTTACGGCGTCCGGCACCGCCACCCCGCTGATTTGGAGAGTAAGCGCGAACACGCCGCCTCCCGGCCTGACCCTCAGTCAAGCTGGAGTTCTCTCCGGCACGCCCACAGCGGCCGGAACATCCTCCTTCACGCTCATCGCGCAGGATACATTCAAACAAGATTCAGCACCGCAAGTTTTCAACATTCAGATTTTCGCGCATGGCTTCAAGGCCACCGGCAGCATGGCAACCGCGCGCCAATGGCACACCGCCACGTTGCTCAACACTGGAAAGGTGCTCGTAGCTGGAGGAACAGATGCTGCCGGCAACCTCCTCGCAAGCGCCGAGCTATACGATCCATCCACCGGAACCTTCGCCGCGACGGGCAGCATGGGAGTTGCGCGCGCCCATTTCGCGGCGACCTTGCTCACCAGCGGGAAAGTGCTGATGACCGGAGGCTTGGACCTTTCCGGGAACGCTCTCATGACCGCCGAAATATACGATCCAGGCGCCGGAACATTTTCCCCGACGGCCGCCCCCATGCTATTCGTGCACGCAAGCCACACCGCAACGTTGCTGAACACCGGCAAGGTGCTGGTAGCCGGTTGGGGCAGCGTCGCCACGGAACTGTTCGATCCAGCCACCGGAACCTTCGCACAGACCGGCAGCATGGCCACGGGGCGCGTCTCGCACACCGCTACGCTGCTCAGCTCCGGAAAAGTGCTCTTCACGGGAGGAGTCCAGGGAACAGGAGCGTCAATCAAAGTCCTTGCCGAAGCCGAGTTGTATGACCCTGTCACCGCAAGTTTCTCTCCGACGCTCGGCAGCTTGGCCATTGCGCGCCAATGGCACACCGCAAGTTTGCTCACGGGCGATAACGTGCTCGTGACGGGAGGGTTGGACAGTACGGGAAAGACTATAGCCGCCGCGGAGCTGTTCGATCCAACCACCCAATCCTTCACGCCGGCGAAGGGCAACATGGGAACCGCACGCGCCTTTCACACTGCCACGGTGCTCAAAGACGGCACCGTTCTCGTAATCGGAGGAGAGGACGGGACCGCGGCGCTCGCGTCGGCCGAGGTCTATGATCCGGTTGCCGGTACTTTTTCGCCGACCGGCAGCATGGCGACCGCGCGCCAAGCTCATACGGCGACACTGCTCCCCGATGGACGCGTCCTCGTGACCGGAGGCAACGCGACAGCCGTCCTCGCCACGGCCGAGCTTTACCAGTAGCGCGTGCAATCTGCCGTGGCCAAGGAAAAGGGGGCACGGCGGGTGGCGCATTCTTAACGTCTTCAGACGTCTCTGCGTGGCCTCTTTGTTCGCGTTTGGTCCAGAAAAGGGTGGGTCTTTCCTCGCTTCCGGTTTCCCAGGGGCGGGAGCCCCATCCTCGATTTTGGAGGGCGAGGCCTTCCCGTCAGGAATGGAAACCAGACTTACTGTTCCTCTCCCTCCCCGCGCGGACCGCTCCGCGAATCTCGCCGCTTGGAGAGCGCGTGCTGTGGACGTTAACGTAGGCCGCTCCCTCACGCATGGCTTGCACGACTCTTGCGAAGTCTGCTCCAGGCGTAATGCCTTGCGTGTCCGGTCCAATTACATTGCTGCCGTAACACTCCAACCTTCGAACGCCCCTTCGATTCCTTGCCTCGTTACCTCCTTACGTTACCTCGCGCCCCTCTTGGCGCGGATCTCCGGCCAGCGGGCGAAGACGGAAGTGGAGAGTCCGCCGCGGGGGGTGAATTCGCCGCGCACGACGCACCATTCGGGGTGGATGGCGGCGACGATGTCGCACAGGATTTTGTTGACGGCGTTTTCGTAGAAGATGCCGAGGCTGCGGTAGGCGAGGAGATACATTTTCAGGGCTTTCAATTCGATGCAGTCTTTTTTCGGCATGTATTGAATGGTGATGGTGCCGAAGTCGGGAAGGCCGGTCTTGGGGCACACGGAGGAGTATTCGGGAAATTTGGTGGTGATGACGTAGCCTGGGAATTGGTTGGGCCAGGTTTCCAGTTCGGGCAATTTGGCGTTGACGCCGGCGCGGGCGTGCGCGGTCGTGTATTTGGGCATGTGCGCTCCTCACTGGTATTGTATCGTGTCGAGCAGGACACTGCCTCTTGCCGAAGGCGCCGCTTTTCGCCTATGCTTGCGCCGGAGACCGCTCATCGGAACAAGCCCGATCACTTGCCCGGTCTGTCGTGTCGCGAATGCCCGGCGCTCCAAACGCCGGTCGGTGAAGGACCATCTCCTCGGACTCGCAGGAATTTTGCCGTGGCGCTGCGGGGCATGCGAAACGCGATTCCGTGCGCGGGTCGAACCGCTGCACAATCTTTTTTACGCGCACTGCAAGATCTGCGGGAACCTGGAATTGCAGCGAATCTCCGGCGAGCACGTTCCCGGCATGACGTCTATCTTTGGACGGATGTTCGGGATACCCGCCCTGCGCTGCGAGCCGTGCCGAAATAAATTTTTTTCGTTGCGCCCGGTACTGCGCGAAGTGCGCAACATAGCCGCGGCCGGCAGCGACTAGCATGCGATCGAAGTGATTCAAGCAAGACGGCAGCGATTGCAGCGCGGAAAAATTCAGAGCCGCTTCCGGCGCGAGTCAAACTAGAAGCAGATACCAAAACAGTAACCAACAAGGTCCCACTTCCTAGGTACTTTTTTTTCACTCCGGAGTACTAGCACCCCGTACCCTTTCCAGCCTGCCCTTCTTTTCCAAATTCCTCTAGTGTTTGCCCTTCGCCGGAGGACTTCATGGAAACCAGCGTCCGGGTTCTCGTCGCCAACCGTCCGCGGCTTTTACGCGAGCTAGTGCTGTCGACGCTCACCGGGCAGGAGGGAATTGACGTGGTCGGCGAAGCGGAGAACGAACAGGACGTGCCGACGCTGGTGGCGAAAACGAAGCCGGATTTTCTGCTGATTGGATTGGACGAATCGCGCCGCCGTCCTCCGTTGTGCGATTTGCTGCTGAGGGATTTTCCGGCGCTGCGAATTATCGCGGTTGCTCCCAACACCAATGTGGGAATTTTCTACTGGGCCTCGTTCGAAATCCACTCGACGACGATGGAAGCGAGCGAAGAGGCCTTATTGGGCGTGATGCGCAAGAGCGCGGTGCCGCAGAAGGGAAGTGTTGTGTGACGCGCGCACCGATTTTTTTTCTAACAGCGATTTTTCTGTGCGCTTGTGCGGCGCGGGCGCAACAAGCGGAAACGCATGGCGAGCATAGCCGCGCGGAACAATCGAACAACGGAGCCTCCCCGCAAAAAGCGACGGAGCGGCACCCCTGGGGCGACGGGGATCTCGCGGCGGACAATCTGGAGCGCGTGGCGGCGACGGCCGAGCAGATCACAGAAGTCTTGAATCGCGATCCCGGGCTGGTGGTGGAATTGAAACGGGCGCTAGCCGAGGATGCCGGCGCGAGTGGGCAACTGCTCGAAGAGTCGGACGTGAGCGATGCGGCAATCGCCGAGCGTTTGCGCGACGAATTGCGCACCCGCGTTCTGGCGACACGTCTTCTGCAACGATATGGATACCTTCTTCCGAAACTCAATCCCGATTCCGAGGCAGCCCAAGAACAGAGAGCATTGACGCAAGTGCGCGTGCAAGCGCTGGCGCGCGCGGCGGAACGAAGTTCCGAGGCACGGGAATCGTCCGCGGAACGCAAGGCAGCGTGCAATTCGATTGCGGCAAGCGGCTGCGAGTGGCCCGAAGGAGCCGCGCAACCAACGGGAGGGCTTTCGAACGGACGCGGGACGAACAATGCTCCAGCCGGCCAGGAACCACAAGGCGACGAAACTGCGCCGGGCACGCGGCCCGAGAATTGGAATTCCCCGGGGCTGCTGCGCACCGAAGCGGCCGAGTCGGGATCGGCGGAGACGCTGCTGGCTTCGTCATCGCCAATGAGCGCAGAAGGAAATCTTTCGACGAGCCGGGGCGCGGCAAGTAGTTCGCCGGGGGGAACGCTTCCAGCAATGATGGGCGCGAGCGATGATCCCTGGGGCCGCAGCACTGCCGGGGAACGCTCTGGCAGCACCGGCGCGATGCCAGCATCCTCGCGCGATTTCGAACACGGCCGCGCAGGACGCGGGGCTACGGAGGTCACCTTCGCCGATCTCGAACAGGTGCGCATGGTGCACCGAGCCAGTCCGTACGCGGAGGCTCCATCGCTGTACGACTTGTACGTGCAAGCCGCAGCACCAACGCAACAGACCAAGCGATTCGGCATGGAAGTATTTCGCCACAGCGCAGTGAACTCGGAGGTCTTGCCGATGGATCTCCCCGTGGGAGCGGACTACGTGCTGGGGCCGGGCGATAGCTTGTCCATCGATCTCTGGGGCGGCGTCTCGCAGCGGCTTTTCCGCACGGTGGATCGCGAAGGGCGCTTGCTGCTGCCGGAGGCGGGACCGCTGCTGGTTTCGGGAAAATCACTCGGCGAAGTACAGGACGCAGTGCAGCGGCTGCTGCGCACGGAGTTCCGCAACGTTTCCGCGGACGTTTCGCTGCTGAAACTGCGCACCGTGCGCGTGTACGTAGTGGGAGAGGTGGCCTCACCGGGAGCATACGACGTCAGTTCGCTCTCAACGCCCCTCAACGCGTTGTTTGCCGCAGGCGGCATCACCGCGCGCGGATCGCTGCGGCGGCTGGAACATTACCGCGGTCAACAGCTCCTGGAAGAAGTGGACGCGTATGACCTGCTGTTGCATGGCGTGCGCCGCGACGTGAAGCGGCTGGAGAACGGCGATTCGCTGCGCGTGCCGCCGGTGGGAGCTTCGGTCACGGTCGAAGGAATGGTGCGCCGCCCGGCGCTGTACGAGTTGCGCGGAGAAAAAAATCTCAACGATGTGCTGGAGCTGGCGGGAGGAATTCTGCCGGCAGCCGCGCTCCACCATATCGAGGTGCAGCGGCTGGAGGCGCACGAAAAGCGCACCATGCTGAGCCTGGAAATCGGGGAGGGAAGCGACAAAGAAGCACTGCGCGCGGCGCTCGAAAAATTCAACGTCCAGGATGGCGACGAAGTTCACATCTTCCCGATCGCTCCGTACAACACCCGCGCCGTGTATCTCGAAGGCCACGTGCTGCGCCCGGGGCGTTATTCCTACCAGGAGGGAATGAAGCTGAGCGACTTGATCCCCTCGTACCAGGATTTATTGCCGGAACCCTCGGAGCGCTACGGCGAAATCATCCGCATCGTCGCGCCCGAAAACCGCCCCGTCGTAGAAAGTTTCAATCTAGCCGCCGCGGTCGCGCATCCGGAAAGCGCGCCAAAGCTCCAGCCGCTGGACACCGTACGCGTTTTCGGAAAGTACGAGCTGGAAGCCTCGCCGGGGTTCACGATTCTCGGAGAGGTGCGCCATCCGGGAAATTACCGCAGCTCCGGGCAAGCGCATTTGCGCGACGCGATTTACGAAGCCGGGGGAATCACGCCGGAAGCGTGGGAAGAGTCCGCGCAACTATTCCGCGGGATGGCGGACGGCAGCAGCAAAGTGTTCAGCATCTCGCTGCACGAAGCGCTGGCCGGGGAACCGCTGAATAACATCCGCATCGAGCCGGGAGACCGCATCCTGATTCACCGGCAGCCGGAGCGGGTAAATCCGCCCAGCGTATTGGTGCGCGGCGACGTCGCCCGCCCGGGCCGTTATCCGCTGGCGGCCAACATGCGCGTGTCCGATTTGGTGCGCTCCGCCGGAGGGCTGCTGCGCAGCGCGAACCCCAAGAGCGGAGATTTGACGCAATACGCCGCGACGAGCGGCGCGGCAGCGCCGGCCTCGGAGTCGCGTCCCGTGAATCTGGCGGCAGCACTGGCCGGACAAGAAGACGCGGACCTGGCGCTGCGCGACGGCGATGTTTTGACCGTGCCGCAACAAACCGGATGGAAGAACCTGGGCGCGTCCGTGACCGTCCGCGGAGAAATCACAAAACCCGGCGTGTACGGCATTCAGCCTGGGGAACGGCTGAGTTCGCTGCTACGCCGCGCGGGCGGGCTCTTGCCGACGGCGTATCCGCCGGCGGCGGTGTTCGAACGCATTGACGTGCGCGAACTTCAGCAGAAGACGAGGCAAGAACTGATTCAACGTTTGGAGCAGGAATCGCCGGTAGTGAAGTCCGCAGTAACGACGTCGGGGTCCGAAGAAGCCGTGCTGCAGCAAGCCGCGCTGCAACAGCGGGAGCGCATGCTCGAAGCGCTGCGGCGCGCGCCGGTTTCCGGGCGGCTGGTGGTGCATCTCCGTCCCGGGCAAAAGGATTTCCAGGGTTCCGCGGACGACATCGAGCTGCGCGCCGGCGACACTCTGGAAATTCCAAAGCAACCGGGGTTCGTGGTGATTGTCGGGCAGGTGTACAACTCGAATGCCATCTCCTACGCGCCGGGGAAAAATGCCGGCTGGTATCTCTCCCGCGCCGGCGGCGCCACCGGGCTCGCAAACAAGAAAGCCATCTTCATCATCCGCGCGAATGGATCGGTGAGCAGCGGCGGCGGAGACGTATGGTCCGGCGGGATCCTGACCGCGGCGATTGGCCCGGGCGACACGATTGTGGTTCCAGAGAAATCCTCGTTCGGCAGCAACACGTGGAAGAACGTGGTGGCCATCGCGCAGATTGCCCAGGCCGCCGCGCTCGCCGCGGCAGTGGCCATCCCATGAAGAAAGTTCGGAATGGCAAGGGGAAATGGGAAGACCAAGGGAGCACCGCCAGCAAGAGTAAGGGAGCAAATTCCGCGTGAGTGAATTGCAAAAGGAAATAGGCACGCTGCCCGGCGGGAATGGTCCGCCATCCCCGCGCGCACAGATGATCGAGCAGCTGCGGCTGCTATGGCGCGGCCGCCGGCTGCTCTTCCGCACCTGTTTTTTGGGCGCGCTGTTTTCCGCAGGCCTGGTGCTGCTGATTCCGGTGCGCTACGAAGCCAACACGCAACTGATGCCTCCGGATGGCCAGTCGGGGTCGGGTATGGCGATGTTGTCGGCGTTGGCGGGACGCGCGGGAAGTTTCGGCGGGGTAGCCGGGGACATGCTGGGGGTGCGGAATTCCGGTGCGCTGTTCGTGGGGATTCTGGAGAGCCGCACGGTGCAGGACCGTCTGGTCGAACAATTCGATCTGCGGCGGGTCTACGGCAGTCCAAGAACGGAAGATGCGCGGAACACGCTGGCCGCGGAGACGCGCGTGACCGAAGACCGCAAGAGCGGAATCATTTCGATCACCGTAACGGAACACGATGCGCATCGCGCCGCGGCGCTGGCGCAAGGCTACATCAACGCACTGGACCTGCTGGTGGAGCAGGTCAGCACATCATCGGCGCGGCGGGAGCGAATTTTTCTGGAAGAGCGCCTGCGCGCGGTGAAAACGGATCTGGACGGCGCCGCGCAGAAGTTCAGCGAATTCGCGAGCAAGAACACGGCGATCGACATCCCGGCACAAAGCAAAGCGATGGTGGAAGCGGCAGCCACGCTGCAGGGGCAGCTGATCGCCGGGGAATCGGAATTACGGGGCCTCGAATCCATGTACACGGAGCAAAACGTGCGGGTGCGGGCGGCGCGCGCGCGGGTGGCGGAACTTCGCGCACAGCTGGGGAAGCTCGGTGGCGACGGCAGTTCGTACGGCGGCTCGAAAAGCGATTCTTCACTATACCCGGCAATCCGGCAATTGCCGCTGCTGGGCGTGACGTACGCCGACCTCTACCGGCAGACCAGGATTCAGGAAACGGTGTTCGAGCTGCTAACGCAGCAGTACGAACTGGCGAAAGTGGAGGAGGCGAAAGAAGTTCCAAGCGTGAAGGTTCTGGATGCCGCGGTGGTTCCAACGAAAAAATCCTATCCGCCGCGGCTGGTGTTCACCGCCGGGGGCACAGCGATAGCGTTTCTCGGCGCGTGCGCCTGGATCCTCGTGAAGCACGCCTGGAACGGGCTAGACGGGGAAGATCCCGGAAAGCAATTCGCGCGGGAAGTTTCCGAAACGGTCCGCGGAAAAGCCCTGGGGGCCGTGGCCGCAAGCGCCATGCTGCGACAGGGATGGGCGCGGCGCTTTGGCACGGGGGTCGCGGTATCGAGTGACGCGCAAACGGCAAGCACCGAAAAAGGAAAAGAATCGCCGGAGCTGACGCGCGCCGCGCGAAACAGTTTGGGATAGCACGCCGAAGGAAACGAAAGCGAGGGAGAGCGAGATGAATTGGCCGCACACAAAAGCACTGGTAACGGGAGGCGCATCGTTTATCGGATCTGTTCTGGTGGACGCACTAGTGGCGCGTGGCGCGCAGGTCCGCGTGATTGACAACCTATCCAGCGGCAAGCGCGAGAACGTGTCCCATCTCCTGGACGAAGGCACGATTGAATTTGTCGAGGCCGACTTGCTGGAAGACGGGGTAGCGCGTAAAGCGGTGCGGGGCATGGATCTGGTGTTCCATCTCGCCGCGGACCACGGCGGGAGAGGCTACGTGGACTTGCATCAGGCAGCGTGTGCGGGAAATTTAACACTCGACGGGCTGGTGTTTCGCGCCGCACTGCAGGAAAACACCGGCAAAGTGGTGTACGCGTCTTCCGGCTGCGTATATCCCAACTTCATTCAAGGCAACCCCGACGAGCTTCTTTTCCTGAAAGAAACGCAGGCGGGCCCGCCGTACGATTCCGACAACATTTACGGCTGGGCCAAATTGATGGCGGAAATGACGCTGCGCGCGTATCACCAGGACCACGGATTAAAAGCAGCGTCGTGCCGCTATTTCACGGTGTATGGCCCCCGGGGACACGAGAATCACGCGGTTATCGCCATGATCGCACGTGCCTTCATCGCGCAGAACCCGTATGTGGTGTGGGGAAACGGCCGGCAGATTCGCAATTGGACGCATGTGGACGACATCGTGGCGGGAACGATCCGCGCCGCCGAGGTAATCGATGACGGCACGGCAGTGAACCTGGGAACCACGGAACGCACGCGGGTGATGGACGCGGTGAACGAAGTTCTGCGCTACACCGGGCACAAGGCCACGATCGAGCTGCACCCCGAGATGCCCACCGGCCCGATGAATCGCGTCGCGGACAATGGGCTGGCGAAGCGACTGCTGGGGTGGGAGCCGAAAATAAAGTTCATGGAGGGACTGCGCCAGACAGCGGATTGGTATTTTTCGAAGAAAGATCGCGCGCAGGTGGCGGCCACGCTGGAACGGCTGCTGACCGAGCGAACACACTCCCCGGCAACGAGAGCCATTGAGCGAACCGCCCGCGCGGTAGCCAACTAAGAGAACCGGACGCGTCCAACACGGAACTTTCCCAATGAATGGAACAGCAACACGCCGAGCAGCCGCACCACCCTCTCCCGAGAGGATGCCGGGGAGAGTTGCGGAGACTTGGCCTCCGGCGGAACCGGCTCATGCGGCGCGCGCGAGAAGCGCCAGCGCGCGCGGGGGACTGGCGCGGCAAGCGGCCTATGCCGCAATGGACTTCGGGCTGGTGTGCCTCGGGGGGATGGGCGCGTTCTGGCTGCGATTTGGATTCGCGAATCCGTTTGGCGCGGCCACGCTGGGGCTCAACGAATTTTCGGGGCAAATGACGGCGCAGGCGTATCCAGGTTTCCTGGTGCTGTACGCGGCGATGATGGTGCTCTCCTGCATCAGCCAGGATCTGTACCGCACGGCGCGGGAACTCAGCGCGCTGGAGGAGAGCACTAAAGTGGTAAAGGCCGTGGGGCTGGCCACTAGCCTGCTTGCGCTGTTCATTTTTACTTCGGGAAACAAAGAGATCTCGCGGGTAGTGGTGGCGGGGGCAGGAGCATTGAACGTGCTGACGCTTGCGGGATGGCGGTATGGCAAGCGGCGGTACGTGTTGGGCCGGGCCTGCCGCGGCGTGGGCGTTTCGCGGGTATTGATTGTCGGCGCGGGGAAGATGGGAAGGAATCTCGCAGCCTGGCTGAGCGAAAACCGCCAGCTGGGATTCCACGTTTGCGGATTTCTGGACGCGCATGCGAACGGCGACCCGCGGGTGCTGGGGGCGTTTCAAGATTTGCGCCGCGTGGCGCTGGGCCAGTTCGTCGATCAACTGTTCATCACCCTGCCGGCGGAGCGCGAAGTGGTGAAGGAAATGTTTCTGGAAGCGCGGCGGCTGCGGCTGAATTTAAACGTGGTGCCCGATTTGTACGACGGATTGGCATGGCGCGCGCCGGTGCAGTCCATCGGGGGTTTCCCGGTGATTCAGCTGCATGGGCAGCCAATTCCGATATTGGGGTTGGCGGTAAAGCGGGTCATGGATGTGATGGGAGCAACGCTGGGGCTCGCCGCGACGGCACCGCTCCTGGCGCTGGCGGCGGCGTGGATCCATTTTGATTCGCCGGGGCCGGTGTTTTATTCCGCGCTGCGGGTGGGACGGAAGGGCCGGAAATTCCGCTGCTTCAAGCTGCGAACCATGGTGGCCGAAGCAGACGCACAAAAAGAATGTTTGCGAGGCGCGAACGAGCGCAGCGGGCCGTTTTTTAAAATGGAGAACGACCCGCGCATCACGCGCAGCGGGCGCTGGCTGCGGAAGTACAGCGTGGACGAGCTGCCGCAACTGGTGAACGTGCTGCGAGGCGAGATGAGTTTGGTCGGGCCGCGGCCGCATCCGGTGGACGACTTCGCCCGCTACAAAATCGAGCATTTGCGGCGATTAGATGTGAAGCCGGGAGTGACCGGGCTGTGGCAAGTGATGGCGCGGGGCGATCCGTCGTTTGAAGCGACGATGATGCAGGATTTGAAATACATCGAGACGTGGAGCCTGCGGCTGGATGTGCAGGTGTTGCTGCGGACGGCCGCAGTGGTTCTGGAAGGAGAAGGCCAGTGAATTTTTCCGGAGCCGCGGGTAGTGCGGTGCCTACGCTTTTGCGGAGGATGGTGCCACAGCGATGGATGCAAGCGATCGAGGGGCATCCGTTGCTGGCGTCCCTTTTTCCGCTGGTGCAGCAGTCGGCGATTTATTTGATCGGCGCGGCGCTGGTGGGCCTGGGAAATTTCGTGCTGGTACCGCTGTATACGCGGTATTTGTCGGCGGAAGAATTCGGGGTGTACGCGCTGGTGGAGATCAGTGTGTTCGTGGCGGTGGCGACGACGCAGCTGGGGCTGGGAACGACGTATGTGCGATGGTACGCGGAAACGGAAGAGGCGCGGCGCGGGGAACTGCTGGGATCGTGCGGCGCAGCGGGATTAGTGGCGGCGCTGGCAGGAGGGAGTTTGCTGGTGGCGCTGGCGGGTCCATCGGGTTTCCGCTGGTTCGCGGCGGTGGAGCAGCTGCGCTGGATGCTGCTGCCGGTGGTGGTGTTCCGGAATTTGCAGGGACTTCTTTTTTGCGCGTTGCAGGCGGCGCAACGCGCCACGGCATACGTCACAGCCGCCGCGGCGCGGCTGCTGTTTCTTTCCGGAAGCGGGATCTGGTTCGTGGTGCTGCATCGCAGAGGCATCGCGGGCGTGCTCGAGAGCTGGCTGGTGGGCGACGCGGTGTGCTTTGTGGTGCTGCTGGGATTTTGCGTGCCGGGCCGGCGGCTGAGGGTGCGGATCGCGGCGCTGCGGCCGATGTTGAAGTACGGCGCGCCGCTGGTATGGAGCGCGTTCATGGCGTTGCTGCTAGACGCGTCGGGGCGATTTTTCCTGGCGAACGACAAGAGCCTCGCGGAGGTCGCGCGGTACGCCGTGGGAATCAAGATCACCAACATTATTTCGATGGGATTTCTGCAGCCGTTCGGGAGCGCGTGGGCGGGGATCGCGTTTCCCATCGCGCACCGTCCGCATGCGGCGCTGACGTACACGAAAATGCTGGGATACGCGTTGATTGCGTTGATGCTGCTAGTCGCCGTGATGATTTTGTTCGGGCCGTTCCTGGTGGAGTTGTTCGCGGGACGCGCGTATCTGGGGGCGGTGCGGCTGCTTCCGTGGCTGCTGCTGCCGGTAGCGTTTCGCTTGTTTGAGTATTGGAGCAGCCTGCCGCTGTATCTCACGTACAAGACGCAGTGGATTGGGGCGCTGGCCACGGCAGGAGTGCTGTCGTGTGCGGGATTGAATGCGGCGCTGGTGCCGCGGCTGGGAGCTCTGGGGGCGGCGCTGGCGTGGGCCGGAGCGCTGGGAGTGAACATCGTGCTGATGACGGTGGTGAGCCGGCGATATTACGTGCTGCCGGTGGACTGGAAGACGCTGGGTTTTGCGGCGAGCTTGTGGCTGCTGGCGGTGACCGGCAGCCGGATGGCGGTCGGTTTGACGCCAGGGCTGGGTTTGGGAATGGCAGTGGTGCTGGCGGCGGTGCTGGCGGCGGCGTGCGTGTGGTATTTCCGGCGGGACGTGCGCGCGACAAAGAGTTTGTTCACGGAAGAGGCGTATGCCGATTGAGATGCCCGTGTACGTGGGAGCGCGGCTGACGCAGTGGCACCGGTCGTATGCGTCGTTGACGGTGCGCGAGCTGCTGGTTAAGGCGCGGCGGCGGCTGACGCGGCCGCTGTTCCTCGCGTGCCGCAAGGTCCTCGTGGCGGCGTTTCATGCGCGCAACGTTTTGAAACGAGCGGCACCGATCCAGGCCGAAGCAGGCGCGGTGTCATTCCGCCTGGTGCCGAAAGGCGCGGTGGCGTTCGATATTTGGTCGGGGTTGCGATTCGAACGGCCGGAACTGGAATTCATCCTGAAAATGCTGCAGCCGGGAATGACGTTTTTCGATATCGGCGCAAATGCCGGCGTATTCACCGTGGCTGCGGGAAGCGCCATGCCAGAGTCGCAAGGTTCGATCTACGCGTTTGAACCGTGTCCGGCGACGTTTGCAATTCTCGAGAAAAATCTTCGGGAGAATGAGCTTGCGGGCGTCCACGCGCAGTGCGTGGCGGTTTCCGAGCGCAGCGGGGCAGCGCGCTTGTACGTCAATGCGGCGATGAAGGATGGATTGAACTCGCTCGAAGATCCCAGCCACGGGGATGCCGAGGTGGTCGGAACGGTTCCCGTGTGCGTCACGACCCTGGATGAATTTGTGGCAGAACATGAAATTCCCTGTGTGGACGTGATGAAGGTGGACGTGGAAGGCGCGGAGTTGCTGGTGATTCGCGGTGCACGGGGCTTGCTGGCGCGCGCGAACGCGCCGCTGATCCTGTACGAAGGTTATAGCTGGTGCACGACGGGCTTTCACTATCATCCGGTGGAGATCATGTGGCTGCTGGAAGGATTTGGCTACGAGATTTTTGTTCTGGATACGACTTCGGGGCGCGTGCGGCAGCGGAACCCGGGGGAAAGCTACGACCACATGGTGGTCGCGGTAAAGCCGTCACACCCGCGGTACGCAGCAGTTGCGGCGGACGGAGCAAAGGGATGAAGGTCGCCATCGTCAAGCAGGTTCTGGACACACTGGGGCCCTGGACGGGGTTGCGGTGGGAAGAGACTACGCCCGAGTCTTTGTTCCGGTCTTGGCCTTGCAAAGGACTGCATTGGGAGATGGCCACACTGTTGCGGGCGGATTGGTACATCGTTCCGCAGCAGGTGAATACGGACTACATCTATGATTCGGTGCTGAAGCATGCGGGCCAGGCGGAGATTTTGCGGAAGTACACGCGGCGCATCACTCTGCCCGAGGAAATTCCTTTCGAATCTTACGACCTGGTGATCACGCTGGATCCCATTCTGAAATTTCCCGCGGGGGGGAGAACCCTCTTTGCCTACTTTGTGGCCGAGCACTGGGATTGGCGCTACCGCAAGTCCCTGCGGCGTCCACTTGCGAATGCGGATCTGTTCCTCGCTCACATGCTGGACGCACCGTGCGAACTTGGCAGGCTGCCACAGGCGATTGCGTTTCCCTACGTTCGCGACATGCGGACGATGCGCGAGGTCTTTCCTGCGAAAGAGCGCAGCGATGCCGTGTGGGCGGATTGGCGGACGCTTGCCGCGCTCAACCCCGCAAAAAGCGGGCAGGAACCTCCTCCGCCGCAGCGTGCCGCCGAGCGTCTGGAGGAAGCGCTGGGACTGCCGGTCGCGTATCGTTCGTTCTCGATGGGGCTGTATCACGGAGAAGATCCTCCACGTTGGGGCGATGCGGCGGAGTATCTGCGCGAATTGGGAAAGCAGAAGTATTACCTGTGCCTGGGAAGGGGAAGCGGCGCGGGGCAAGGACTCGCAGACGCCGCCTCCCTTGGCTGTTTGTGCTTTGGCGAGCAGGACAAGGCGTATCACCGGCTCATCTGCCATCCGGAAACGCTGTGCGGGGACCTGCAGGATTTGCCGTGCCGCTTGAGGCGCGTGCACGCTTCGGAAGATCTGCAAAAAGAAGTTTGCGCGTGGCAGGAGGAAAAGTTGCGGAGGCAATTCACTGAAGAACCGCTGAACCTGATTGAGAAAGCTCTTGAACTTAAACAAAGAGGTTTTGCCAAGGCCCGGGCACGAATCTCGGGCACACTGCCAGTTCGCCCGGTCCACTTGGATTCAAGAATGAAACTTCACGGGAAGACGGAAAGGGAGTAGCTGCCGGCGCCATGCGGATTCTGGCACTCAATTTCAATCAGAAAGGAATGGGCACCTACCGGCGCTCGTATTATTTCAGCAGGGAACTGGCGCGAGCGGGCCACGAAGTGACCATGGTGACGGTTTCCCGCACTTCTCGATTCCAACGCCGCGTCTCGTGGAAGCGGGACTGGATCGGCGAGTGTGCCGAGCCGCAAGGAGAAGGGCCGTGGATCCGGCTGATCGAAGGGCCGGCGTGGGGCTATCGTGCACTTCCGGGATGGGGCTCGGGTCCACTAGACATTTGGCAGCGCATGCGCGAGCTGCAGACTGGGAACTACGACGCGGTCCTAGGATTCGAATACCACCCGAATGTTTCCTGGCCGGTTTATTTGACGAGACCCTGGAAGCACTTCCGATTTGTATCGGACTGGTGCGACTGGTACGGAGGGAGTTCGAACGGGTTCCGCGGTTGGAAGTTCGCGCACCGCATCGATGCTCATCTTGAAGAGAAGATTCGCCATGTGGCCGACCGCGTCAGCGTGACTTCGCGCCTGCTTTTCGAGCGCGCGCTCGCGATCGGCATCGAACCGAGAAAAATAATCCATATCCCGGAAGGGGCGGCAACCGATTACATCCTTCCCATGGAACAAGGGCGAGCCCGTGAACGAGCGAAACTGCCCGCGGGAATCCCGATCGTGGCTGCCGTTCGCAGTGGCGACATGTGCCGGGAAGTTTTGATCTTCCGCGAAGTCTTGCGCCGAATTCCCGAGGCAATGTTCCTGATCGTGGGGAGCACGCCGCAAAACGCCCTGGAGATGGCGGAACGACTGGGGATTTCCCGCCAGATGGTGCCGACAGGCTGGGTCAGTGATCAAGACTATCCGCTCTATCTTTCCTGTGCAGACGTGTGCATATGTCCGCTTGAAGATGCCCGCAACGATCGTGCCCGCTGGCCGGCGAAAATCCTGGATTATCTTGCGGCCGGCCGGGCCACGGTAACGAACGCCGTTGGAGAAGTCGCGGCGCTATTCAATACGCGGGAAGTGGGTGTGGTGACGGAACAGGAAACCGAACCCTTCGCCGAATCCGTCGCCGATTTATGGAGCAATCCAGACCGTATGCGCTTCCTTGGCGCGCGCGCGCGCGAGGTCATGGTTGAAGAATGGGATTGGCGGACGCGAGGCCCGCGAATCGCGGAAATGGTCGTGGCTTGAGTCATGTTCTTGCTCCTTCCAGCCATCATCCTGGCAGCGGGCATGCTGCTGCTCGGGCTTGCGGCGCGGCCGGCGCGTTTGATTTACATGGTGCCGCTGCTTCTCGCGTTCGAATACCGTGTGCGGCCCAGCATATTCAGCCTGGATCTTGCGGAATTATGTGTGGTGGTAGTCCTCGGCGTCTGGCTGATTCGCTGCTGGGAAAAGGTGACACCAGACCCTTCGCCAGAAACGTCGCGCGAATCGATTTTGATTCTTGCGCTGGCGATCTGTGCTGCGCCCTCCATTTTGTTTGAATCGAACACGGCACATGCCGCAAGCGCGTACCGCGATCTGATAGCGCCGTTCCTGTTCTTTTGTTTGCTGACGCGATGCCGGCTGGAGCGGCGGCACGTGCACGCGTTGATCAAGTTGGCTTGCGCGCTGGCGCTGGCAAACGCATGCCTGGGCCTTCTGCAGTACGCCACGGGAAACTTTCTATGGTTCGCAGGAGCAGAGGAGGCCGAATGGCAGGAGTACAAGATAAGCCTGGCGAGACTTTCTGTTTTCGGGGACTCGCTTGCGCCGGGAAACGCGCTGCCCGTCGGGCTGTATACCGGCGCAAACAATTTTGCCTGTTTTCTTTCGCTTCCGCTGTGCCTTGCGACGACGTTTAGTTTTACGCGTGGAATCGGAAGACGCCGTCGGGCGATTTGCGTGGCCATGAGCTTGGTTCTATTTGTGTGCCTCCTGCTCACCATCTTTCGATCGGGACTGGTGGTATTTGCGGCTTCCATGACGTTGGTTTTCCTACTGCTGCATCCAGAAAGGAAAATTGCGCGTGTGGCCGCAGTGGCCGGATTACTTGCCTTACTCGGCTTTCTTTTCCTGACGCAGGGGATTCTGGATTGGGATCAGTTCGGATCGTTCCAAGGGCGCGAGGAGATGGTCTCTGATGCGCTGCAGCTCATCAAAGCGCATCCGGAAGTTCTCTTGACTGGCGGTTTTTCCGATCTCTACCACGCGCAATCGAGGGAAACGCAGGAAATTCACAACCTTGCGCTCTATTCCCTGGTGCACTACGGGCTACCCGCGACGATTTTGCTGTTTGCGTTTTTCATCCGTTTCTTCCGGCGGGCCATGGCGGCAGCCCGCAACATGCAGGGGCCGGAACGCAACGCCCTGGTGACTATATGCACTTCAATCGCCGCCAATGTCTTTCTCTATGGCGCGTCGACCATGCTGATTGACTCGGTGCAGACCTCCATCTGGCTGCTGTTCTGGGTGGGGATGGGCAGCTACCTCATCGAGTTTCAGCAGTGCAAGAGCACCGGCCGGCTGGAGAGTTTCGCCTCTAGTGCAATCGCTCTTCCTGCCAGAGCAGAACCCGCATGAACCTGCAGAGCCAGCTCCGCAAGTACGTCCGAACCTACCCGCAATGGGGATTTGCCCCGCCGCGGGTACAAGTCCAGCGCCGGTTGGAACGGATTGGCACAGAGTACGGCGGGTATTACGTCGCGCCCTCGCTGATGAAACCGGACGCGGTGGTGTACTCGGTCGGAATTGGAGAAGACATTTCCTTTGACCAATCGCTGATCGAGACGTTTGGCGTGGAGATTGAAGCGTTTGATCCGACACCCAAAGTTAAAAAGTGGCTGGCGTCGCAAGCGCTGCCGGAACAGTTTCATTTCCACGCGATGGGGATCGCGGATTTGGATGGAGAAGCCGTGTTCCACCTGCCGCCGAGGAAGGATTGGGTGTCGCACTCGATGATTTCCGCGCGGCAATACAGCCGGGAGACCGCGAGCTTTCCGGTCATGCGCCTGGCCACGGCCATGGCGCGCCTGGGGCACTCGCGCATTGACGTCCTGAAAATGGACATTGAAGGCGCGGAATACGGGGTGATCGAAGACCTCGTGCGAACGCAAATTCCTGTTGGGCAGCTTCTGGTGGAGTTTCATCACCGGCTTTCGTCTTTTGGAACGGGCGACACGCGGCGGGCAATTTCGCTGCTGGAAGGGTATGGGATGAAGATTGGGCACGTCTGTCCGCGGATGGAAGTGTTCACGTTCATCCCAGCGGCTTGAGAAAAAGCAGGAAAGCGCGAGATTTCCCGCGCGGAGAATGATAACGCGCGTGCGAGGGCAAAAGGTGAAACGCATCCTGATTATCGAAGCACAGATGAAGCGATACCGTTTGCCGTTCTACGCGAGGCTTCACGAGAGCCTGCGGGCAGAGGGCATGCAGCTCCGAGTGGCCTATAGCCGACCGGCCCAGGAAGAACTAGGGAAGCGTGATAACTGCGAGCTGCCGTGCGAGTACGGCCTGAAGGTGAAGGGTTCCTGGCTGCTAAAAAAGCGGATGTTGTACCAGCCGGTGCTCCGTGAAATTCACTCGGCGGATCTGGTGATCAGCGATCAATCGAACAAGCTGGTGCTGACGCACTATTTGCTGTTGCTTTCGAGGCTGGGAATCAAGCGTGTGGCGTTTTGGGGTCACGGAGAAAACAAACAAGGAAGTTCCTCTTTTTTTCTTGAGCGCTACCGGAAGCGAGCGCTGCATTGGGTAACGTGGTGGTTTGCCTACACCACGGGTGCGGCGGAGTATGTGCACCGCCAGGGCTTCTCGAACTCGAGGATTACGGCGGTTCAGAATTCCGTGGACACGCGGCAGATCCAGGAATGCTTGCAAAGCTTTGACGCCAACGCGAGGGCGGCTTTGCGTGCTTCCTTGGAGATTCCTGCCGCCGCACCGGTGGGAATCTTCGTGGGCACGCTTCAGAAAATAAAATCCCTGCCATTTCTTTTGGAAGCCTGCCTGAGAATTCGGGAAAAAGTGGCTGACTTCCATCTCATCGTAGTGGGCGGAGGGACCGAGGAAGAACAAATCCGGCAAAGCGGCGCCCAGTACGCGTGGCTGCATTTTGCCGGGCCGAAGTTTGAAGACGAGAAGGCGAGATTGCTGGGAATCGCCGACCTGTTTCTTCTTCCCGGCGCGGTTGGGCTGGCCATTTTGGACGCGTTTGCCGCGGGTTTGCCGCTGGTGACGACCAGCGTGCCGATGCATGGCCCGGAGATGGAGTATTTCGAGCAGCACGGCAACGGCGTGATGACCGCGTGCGAAGTGGAGGCTTACGCGGACGCCGCCGTCCGTTTGTTTCTGAATCCGCAAGAGCTTCGCTTTCTCCAGGAAGGAGCGCGGAGTACCGGCCGGAAATATTCCATTGAAGCGATGGCTGAAAATTTCCGGAACGGCATCGCGCTTTGCCTCGCAGGGGAACAAAGAGATGGAATTCGAAGCGCCTGGCGCGGGGAAGAAGGAACGTCATGAGCGCAGCCAGCAACGGGGCAGGCGGAGACGCAGCAGACCGGAAATTCCTAATGACTACCAGCTGGGACGACGGGCATCCGCTGGATTTTCGCGTTGCGGAGCTGCTGACGAAGTACGGGCTAACGGGAACATTTTATGTGCCGCGCTCTTCGCAGAGACAAGTCATGAGGACGGCGCGCATGCGCGAATTGAGCGGCGCGTTCGAGATCGGGGCGCACACGCTGGATCATGTTCACCTGAACCGAGTGACCCCTGGAGAAGCGCGGCGCCAAATCGCGGAGTCGCGGGGCTGGGTCGAGGATGCAACGGGAGCGGAATGCCAGGCGTTCTGTTTTCCTGGAGGAATATTTCGCGGGCAGCACTTGGAGATGGTGCGAGATGCGGGCTTCCTAACGGCGCGGACGGTCGAACTTTTATCGCTGCGTGCTCCGCGTCTCACGAATGGACTGTACCTGCTTCCTACATCTGTTCAGGTATTCCCGCACACGTGGAAGGGTTACGCGCGCAATTTTCTCCGGCGAAACACCCTGCGGCGGGCCGTCAGCGCCAACGTGTTTCTGCGGACTCGCGCGTGGCCGGAGGTCGCGAAGGATCTCTTCGAGCTGGCGCGAAACGAGGGCGGAGTTTTTCATTTATGGGGACACTCGTGGGAGATCGCGGAGAATGAACAATGGAAGCAACTCGAAGAGTTTCTCAGCTTCGCTGCAGAGCGTCTCGGTGATGCTCAAAGTGTCTGCAATTCGGCGCTGGCCGAGCTCGGCACGGCATCAACTGGGAAACGCGCAGGGCGAAGGGCGCTGTTGGCGAGCCACGAGCGCAGGGGACGTCCCGCCGCGATGGAACCGGTGGAACTGAGCGTGCCGCCTGAGCCTGCCATCGTGGACATCGCACTGGATGCGCTGTCCGAGGAAGATCGTTCGCGGCTCGGATCAAAGTCGAGGGATTGGCTCGGCTCCCTCGGTTTTTGCCAGTGGCATTGCAATCCTCCGGCGGAGCGCGCGATGTACTTGCGCAACGCGTCCGGCGAAATCGATGAAGCGTGTTTCTACCGTCGCGCAAATTGGCTGAGACGCTTTTCACGGGTTGAAATCCTCGGGCCTCTCAGCGCGCAGAGCCCGCTGCTGCGTGCTTTGAAATCGAGATACGCTCCCGATCTGGTGAGTACCTCGTTCGAGCGGGCACCGGCTTCAAACGAAGCTCCGAACAATTGGATAGCCCGGGACGTCCAGAAAACTAGCGAGGACCTTTGCATCGAGCTTCCTTCCAGGCCACAGGAATACTTGCAAAGTCTTGGGAATAAAGCGCAAAGACAATTGCCGTACTACGTGCGCCGTCTGGAACGGAAATGGGGATCGAAATGGTCTTTCGAGACGAGATATGGCGCCGCGATTCGGCGCGGCGATTTCGACAATCTCGTCCGGCTGAATGAAAAAAGGATGAACGCGAAAGGGCGCCGGTCTTTATGGACAACGGAATTGATCGAGCGGCGTTGGCAGTACGTTAAAAACGAGGGCTGGTGCTGCGCGGCGACTATCGAAGGCAGACTCGTGGCTGGAATCGTATTCTTTGTATCGGGCGGTGAAGCCTATCTTTCGTTGATGGCGCACGATCCGGAGTTTGACCGGCTCAACCTTGGAAATATTTGCCTGTGGCTCATGCTTGAACACTGCATCCAACAGGGATATAGCCGCGCTCATCTTCTTTGGGGCCGCTCGTTTTACAAACAGCAATTCCATGCGAGCGAACATCCTTTGTACCGCACGACGTGGATCGACAATCGCACCGCAGCGTTTCTCTGGAAAGCCGGAAAAGTGCTTGCGGCACCGCAAATCACGAGATTCCTGCAGAAGGCGGTGCGAAAGGCAGTGTGGCTGCTCGATAGGGTGCGGGAGCGTGGCAATTCCGGCGGCCGCGCAAATTCAAACGCGCGGAGGAATTTACCCTGCCAAACCGCTGTTCGCGCCGGGGCATTTGGATTTCCGGCCGAGCTGGTCAGAATCCTTCTTTGTCCAGCGGATGGCTCGCGACTGTCGCCGGCAGAACCGTCCAAGTCGCCGAAAATCTCAAACGGCGAAGTGCGCTGTGCGAAGTGCGGCGCAACGTTCGAAATTCGAGAGGGGATCCTGCGACTGCTGCCTCAACAGGCGGCTTTACAAGCACTCGTGCGGATGGAACAGGAATCTCGCGACGCCGGGGCGGAGGCGTATGACTCGCACTGCCGCGATTGGGAGGTGGCTGTCGAACTGGCAGCGCTTTCCCAGCAGTGCACCGGCATCGAAAACAAAGCAGTTCTCGATCTCGCGTGCGGCACCGGAAGGCTCACGCTGCCTTTGTTCGCCGGAGCCCGCGCAGTCGTCGCCGCCGACCTCTCCGAGGAATCTCTTCGAGTATTTTCCCGCAAGCTCGGCAGCAATTCGAACTTCGGCCTGGTGTGGGCGGATGTCACTCGACTGCAAGTGAAGACATGTTATTTCCATATCGTACTTTCGACTCAGCTCTTCGAACACCTCCCGACGCCGGAAGATCGGCGGCGATTCGTGGCGGCCGCGCACGCCGCCTTGAAGCCAGGTGGTATGTTTTATCTGACGTCCTACTACTACAGCGCGCTCCGAAGATTATTGCGACGGCCCCAGGAAGGGTTCCACGATTCGTCGATTTTCTACCGCCGATTCACGCTTGAGGAGCTCCGCGGCGCGCTCAAAGAGCATTTCGAGATTCTCCACGCGCAGCCGCTGCAGATTGATCCCCGCCTCCTTCCTACCTCTTCTCCGCTCGTCCGGCCGGTCGCGTTTGCCCTCGAACGCACTCCGCTGCCGCGGCTCATCGGGCAGCTGGCGTTTGTGAAAGCGCGCAGGCCCGCGGCCGCGGGAAGGTCGAATCTCTGCGCAGACTCGTGAAGGTGGCCGCTCCATCGGCTTAGGGAAGAGCGATGAATATCCTCGTGGTCCACAACTTCTATCAACAGCCCGGCGGAGAAGACCGGGTTCTGCGAGCGGAAACGGATTTGCTCCGGGATGCAGGCCATTCGGTGGTGCAGTACGTGCGTCACAATCGCGAGATGGGAAACCTGCATGGTGCCGGCATTTTGCGGGCGGGCGTGGATGCCATCTGGGCGAAGAGATCATTTGGTGAGCTGAGCATTCTGCTGCGAGCTGAGAAGCCGGACGTCGCGCACTTTCATAACACGCTTCCGCTCGTTTCGCCGGCGGCGTATTACGCTTGCGCGGAGGCCGGTGTGCCGGTGGTGCAGACGCTGCACAACTACCGCTTACTTTGTCCGGGGGCATACTTTTTGCGGGATGGGCGGGTGTGCGAGGAGTGCCTTGGGCGGAGCCTGCCGTGGCCTGGGGTTGTGCATGGATGCTATCGCGAGAGCCGCGCGGCGACGGCCGCGGTCGCGACGATGATCGCGGTGCATCGCGGGATGAATACCTGGCGGGAGAAAATCGGTGTGTACATTGCGCTTTCGGAATTTGCACGGCGGAAATTCATCGAGGGAGGGCTGCCCGGGGAGCGCATCATGGTCAAGCCCAACTTTGTCGATCCCGACCCAGGGCTGAAATGCGGCGCCGGTGAATATGCGCTGTACGTCGGGCGGCTGTCGGCGGAAAAAGGATTGCGCGTACTTCTCGAGGCCTGGAGCCGGCTGGGCGGGAGGATTCCGCTGCGCATCGCGGGCGATGGACCTCTAAAGGAAGAGATCGCGGAGGAAATCAAAACAAAGCGACTGTCGAGCGTGGAATTGATGGGGCAGCTTCCACCGAGCGAAATCGTTCCGCTCATGCAGGGCGCTCGATTTCTTGTGCTCCCGAGTGTTTGCTACGAGAATTTTCCTTTGGCGGTTGCGGAAGCGTTTGCCTGCGGGCTGCCGGTGATCGCTTCGCGATTGGGATCGATGGCTGAGATCATCGCGGATGGGGAGACCGGTATGCACGTCACTCCAGGTGACTCGGCCGAACTGGCGGCCAAAGCCGATTGGGCCTGGTGGAATCCCGGCAGACTGCAGGAGCTGGGAAAGGCGGGGCGGCAGGAGTACGTCTCAAAATACAGGCCGGAACAGAATTACAAGCGGTTGATGAAAATTTTTGAGCGCGCAATGGAAGGGAACAGGTGAATCGTGACCGTGGAAGACGTTCGAAGCACAGTTTTGCGTTTCGTGAAACCGATTCACCGGAAGCTGCGCGGGCAGAAGACCGAACTTTTTTTGCGCGTGGTGGGAAACGGCACTGTGCCGGGGAGGCTGCTGGACGTTGGAGGCGGACTTGGAATTGACGGAGAGTTTTTGCAGCTGTATGGCCGGTTCCGGGAAGTTGTGGTGGTCAATCTTGATGCGGAATGCATGGAGATGCCTCCGGGCGTCAGCGTGAAAAGAATGGTGGCCGATGGCCGGGACTTGCCGTTCGAAACAAATTCTTTCGATTGGGTGTTTTCGAACGCGGTTATTGAACACGTCGGAGGGTGGAAGGATCAGGTACTCTTCGCGAACGAGGTAAGGAGAGTGGCCTCGCGCGGTTACTTTGTGGCGACTCCGAATAAATTCTTTCCGGTGGAACCGCACACGCTCTTTCCTTTCTATCAATTCCTCCCGGTTCCGCTGCAGATGAAAGTGGCGCCGTACTCTCCCGGCTATCTCCGGAAATACGAACGAATCCGTTTGCTCTCCGCGGGAGAAATGCAGGAGCTGTTTCCGGAGGCCACCGTCAAGGCGATGGGCTTCCCCGTTCTTGGGAACAATTTAGCGGCTTACTACCGGAGAGGCGCGGAGGCGTGATGCCGCTGACCGAAACAACGGGTGAGCAAGGCTGTTATGGAGTGCTGGGGGTTCCCGTGGCGGCGGTACAGATCCCGGACGTGATCGCGCGGATGGAGGAATGGATCTCGCGGCGCGACGCGTGCCGCTTTATCGCGGTCACGGACATGCACAGCGTGATGGAGGCGCAACATGACACCGATTTCAAACGCATGCTGACGGGAGCCGATCTCGTGGTGCCGGATGGTTTTCCACTCGTGTGGATGGGCCAGCGGAAGGGATTTGCCCTGCGGCGGCGCGTGTACGGACCGGAATTGATGGCCACGTTTTGCGAACAGACGGCACGGAAGCGATATCGCCACTACTTTTATGGAGGCGCGCCGGGAGTTGCGGAGGATCTGGCGGCACGGTTTTCCGCGCGATTTCCGGGCCTGAGCGTAGCCGGAACCTGCTGCCCGCCTTTTCGTCCCTTGTCGGCGGAGGAAGATCACGAGCATGTGGCGGACATCGAACGTTCGCGCGCGGATGTGGTGTGGATTGGCCTGGGCGCCCCGAAGCAGGAGCGCTGGATGTTCGAACACCGGAAGCGGCTCAGCGTTCCGGTGCTGATTGGCGTCGGCGCGGCGTTTGATTTTCACACCGGGCGAGTCCCGCGAGCCCCGGTTTGGATGGGCGAACACGGGCTCGAATGGCTCTTTCGTTTGTCCATAGAACCGCGGCGCCTATGGCACCGGTATCTCGTGCATGGCTCGCAATTTGCCGTCTTGGCTGCTTTGGAGCTGATGGGGCTCAAGAAGTTTTCGTAGGCGTGAATACTGCTTCGAATCCTATTTTTTTCCGCCGTTGTGGCTTGCTCGGCTTGATCGTGCTGATCGTACATGCGAAAATGGCTACACGCGCCGCAGGTTGCGGCGACGACCCGCAAAAGCACGGCTCCGGCGATATCGTCTAAGGGTTAGGACGTAGCCCTCTCAAGGCTAAAATCCGGGTTCGAATCCCGGTATCGCTACCAAAACCCTCATCCTCCGTTACTTTCGACCTACAAAACTGTGCCAATTTGGAAGGGCTCTGGTTCAATTTCTTGAATTCATTGCATCAGGTCTTTCGATTGACGGTCGGAAGAGCTGCGCGATACCCTATTGCCGGACCGGCCGTCCCTTGCCGGCAAGAGTTTGCCCCAAGCTTGAGTCTTATCCCACTTTGAGGAGATTCATGTCGAACGAACTGCGCAATTTTCTATCCCTTCCCTATGACGAGCTGGAGCAGTTGAATCTGAAAGCCAAGGAACAGCGCAAGAATCGCGTCGCCCCCCACAAGGTTCAGGAAGAACGCATCAAGTATTTGACGGATGAAAAGCGCATCAAGGCGGTGACGGTGCTGTTCAGCGACCTGGAAGGCCGCTTGCACATGCTGGACTACGACAAGAAGTTTTTGATCAAGAGCTGGGACAATCTGACGTTCGACGGTTCCTCGATTCGTGGGTTTACGGCGCAGCGCGAGAGCGACTTGCGGCTGGCGATGGACTGGGGCTCGTTTTATTGGGCGCCTTCGGATGTGTTTGGCTCCGGGAAGGTGCTTGTGTTCGGACACGTGATTGACAAGGACGGCACGCCCTACGCCGCCGATATTCGCGGAGTCCTGAAGGGCTACGCCGACACCCTCTTCGAGAAAAAAGGCTACACGCTCAACGCCGCCAATGAAATCGAAGGGTTTCTCTTCAAAGGCCAAAACGCGGAGCGGACGTACAACGAAACCGGCAAATTCGAATATGTGAACACCGGCGGCTACTACCACTCACTGCCCGGCGATCCGCTGCGAACGTTCATTGACACGACTGCGGAAGTGCAGCGCTCCATGGGCTTTCAGAATGAGAAGGATCACCCGGAAGTGGCGCCCTCGCAATTCGAAATCAACTACGGATACGGCGAAGTCGTTTCGGCCGCCGACCAAATTCAGCTTTACAAGCTGATTTGCCGCCAGGTGGCCACCAACATGGGATTCACTGCGTGCTTCCTGCCGAAACCTGTGGTTGGCGTAAACGGAAACGGCATGCACACCAACGTGTCGGTGAGCAAGGCCGACAAGAACCAGTTCTGGGATCCCAAGGGAGAAGAGAAACTCAGCAAGTTCGGCTGGGAGTTTGTGGACCGCATCCTCAGCCACGGGAACGATATCTGCCTGCTGATCAATTCGAGCGTCAATGCCTACCGGCGCCTGGACCCGCATTTCGAGGCGCCGAACCAGCTCAATGCTTCCGCGGTGAACCGCGGCGCCATGGTGCGCATCCCCATTGGGAATGAGAAGAGCATGCGCACGGAAGTGCGCGCCGTCGCTCCCGACTCCAATCCGTATATGGTTATGTATTCGATTTTCAAGACCGGCCTGGACGGCGACATTGCGAAAATCAAGAACCTGCGCTCGGCGCAGCGGTATTTGCCGGACAACATCTATACCGCCCTCGAGAACTTCGAGAAGGCGGACTGGACCACCACGCTCTTCGGCGCCGACGTCAAAGCTCGCTACGCGGAGCTCAAGCGCGCTGCCGCGGATCGCTGCCCTCGTTCTCTCGGCACGGTGGTCAAGTCCCCGGAAGTTCAATACCACCACGAGGTGTACAACCAATTCCTCTGGAACCAATTCTAGGGATAAGTCTCCAACGCAATACAAACGCCCCCAGCGATTTGGGGGCGTTTTGTTTTTTTCTCCAGGATGTTTTGCGGGGCGCTCAGTTTTTCTTGAAGTACGCGCGGGAGGCAGTGATGCCTTTTCCTTCGGTCACGGTGATGGTCTGGCTTGCGGTTGCGTTCGAAAGCTTATCAACTTGTCCGCTCGGCCAGCGCAGTTCGATGGAGTCGGCCTTTTCGTGCTGCGCGAGGCCGAACGTTAAGACGAGCTCGCTCGCCGAGAGGTAGCTGGAGCCGCTGCGAAGCATTTCCGTCTGTGTTTCTCCGCCGGACGTGAGCCTGACAGACGCACCGATGCCATCACGATTGGATTTTGTGCCAACTAGTTTGATCCGCAAGCTGCGATTTGACGCCGCGGCGCCCTGCGCTTCGTTCTGGAACAAATACACCGGGCCGGCGTTAGTGGAGAGCAGTAGGTCCAGTCGGCCGTCGTTGTTGATATCGGCGTAGGCGGCGCCGCGACCGACGCGTGGGGCCGCGAAAGCCGGGCCCAGCGATTTTGTAACTTCCTGAAAATTCCCCTTGCCCATATTGCGAAAGAGATGCGGCGGCATGGCGTATTTCACGTTGGCCTGCACGCGCTGAATATCGGCGTCAATATGGCCATTGGCCACGAGGACGTCGGGCCAGCCGTCGAGATCGTAGTCGAAGAAAAAACAACCAAATCCCAGCGTGAGCAGAGAATTGCGGCCGATTTCTGAGCGCGGAGCCTCATCGATAAAGAGTCCTTTTCCTTCGTTGTGATAAAGCGAAAGCATTTGGTTGGCAAAGTTGGTGATCAGCAGGCTGGGAAGGCCCGAATGGTCGTAGTCTGCGGCATCCACGCCCATGCCTGCGCGTGCGATTCCGTCTTCGCTGAAGGCGACGCCGGCGACGACCGCTTTTTCGGTAAAGGTGCCGTTGCCGTTGTTGCGGTAGAGCTTGTTGGGTTGCGTATCGTTCGAAAGCAGGAGATCGGGCCAGCCGTCGTTGTCATAATCGAGCACGGCGATGCCCAGAGTTTTTGAGGTCGGGTCGCCGAGGCCGGCTTTTTGCGTCACGTCTTCAAACGCGCCGTTGCCGCGGTTGTGCCAGAGGCGGACGGAGGTGCCTTTGTAGGATTCCGGCGTGCAATACGACTTGCTCTTGCCGTCGAGCGTGCAGAAGAGGTCGGTCTCCGGTGTCCATTGCACGTAGCTGCCGACGACGAGATCGAGATGGCCATCCTTGTCGTAGTCCACCCACGCCGCGCTGGTGCTGAATTCCTGCGGCCCGAGCAGACCTGATTTTTGCGTGACATCCGTGAACGTGCCGTTTCCATTGTTATGGAAGAGATGGTCTTGCCCGTACGCGGTCACGAAGAGATCGTCGTAGCCATCGTTGTCAAAGTCACCGACGGCAACGCCTAGGCCAAACATTTCGACGTCTAGGCCCGCTTTATGAGTGACATCGGTGAAGGTGCCGTCATGATTGTTGTGATAGAGCTTTGGTGTGGAATGTTTCTGAACGTGGCCGGGCCAGTCCATGCCGTTGGCGAGAAAAATATCCGGCCAACCGTCGTTGTCATAGTCAATGAAGGCCACTCCCGGTCCCATCGTTTCGGGAAGATATTTTTTCCCGAAGGCTCCGTTGTTGTGGACGAAATGGATTCCAGCTTGGCGAGTAACGTCGCGAAACGTCACGGCAGGGGCGTCGGGTGCCGCTAGAACGGAGTGCTCGGCCTTTTGCAGAAGGAGAATTGTGGCAGAGCCGCACAGCAGAAAAGCCAGGAGAAAACGCTTCACTCGGGCCTCGCGATTGGGTCGCGCCCGACGCCAAGAGCGTCGGCGACCTTGTTGATGTAGTTGAACCATGCGGCAATCAGCGTGATCTGAAGAATCCCTTTGTCATCGAAGCCTGCCGCGCGCAATTTGACATGATCCTCGGGCGAACAGCGTGTGGCATCCTTGGTCAGTTTTACGACGTAGTCCAGCATCACGCGATCCTGTTCGCTAATCGGCGCAGTGCGATAGTCCTTGCGAAGCGCGTCTACCAAGTTTTCATCCAGCGTGACCCGGCGCAGAAACTCTGCGTGCGATTCGATTCAATAGTGGCACCGGTTGGTGACCGAAACGATCGTTGCGATCATTTCATGCTGGTGCCGCTTCAGGGGCAGATCCGGCGACAACATGGCGCCATACGCAGAAAAGGAATGAAACAGCGCGTCGGGAATGAGCGAGTGCGACGCCGTGATGCTGTTCTCCTCGCCACGGTCCACCGTTGGCGCGGGCGCGCGATACTCGGGTGGATAGAGCTTGCGCTCCTCTTCCATCGCGCGCTTCACCAACGGGTCTTCGTCCATACGGAGAGTTTTGATCCAGGTCATCGAGTTCCTCTGTTGCGATGGAAATGGCCGCGGATGATTATTGCCCACCGCCGGGCTTTACACTAGCGTGCTCGGCGACTTTCGCTGCAACACTTGCCGCCGCGGGTTTCTTTTGTGGGGTCGAAGCAAGCGCTACGCTTACGTGTTCATGAATCGCCTGGCGCTCGTTGTTGTCCTCGGGATGAATCTGGCGGTACGGCCCGGTAATGGCTTGCGCCGATTCATCCGCCTTGAAGCGGAGGTATCGCGCTTTGTGTTCTTCGGCTTTGGGATCGTCGCCCAGACCGTTGTAGCAGAGCATCAAGTTGTAGTGCGCTTGTAAATCTTCGGGATCGATGGTGAGCGTCTGTTCGAATTCCTTGACGGCGTCGGCATAGCGCTTTTGAAGAAAGAGGACGCGGCCAAGTTCATTGTGAACCACGCGGTCGCGCGGGAACTGGGTAAGTGCGATTTGCAAGTGCTGGATGGCACCATCGTAGTCGCCGTCTTCCTTGAGCGCGCGGCCATAAAAATAATTGGTACGCGCCAATTGCGGGTTGATGGCGAGTGATTTCTCAAGCACTTTGCGCGCGCCAGCGGTGTCGCCTTCCTGCAACAAGGCGCGGCCGATGTTGGTCCAGCCATCGGGGTTCTGTGGATCCGCTTCTGTTATTTTTTCGAAGGCTGCCGCCGCGCCCTTCAGATCGCCTTGCAGGAAGAGACCGATCCCGTAATCGTTCCAGCGCGTCCAGTCTTCCTTGGTGCTGACCGTTTTGGGTTGCGGAACAGGGGCGGTTCGCGGAAGAACCCGGAGCGTTTTGGTGTCCTCGGCGACAATGGTGATAGGAAGATCGGGAATCGCTTTGAGATTGCCGGAGACGTGTGAGGTATCGCCGGTGAAGGCCCACTGGCGATCGTCGTAGTCTTTTGTAGTCACAGTGCCGCCGCTGCCCGGCGCACTCTTCTCCACTTCGACGCCCGCAAAGGAGAAATGCGTATTGAACCAGGCGAATTTCCGATAGTTGAGTTTGGCGTGCAGTGTAATCGTGTTGCCCGCAGTTTCCGCGATGTGCAGGCGGTAATGTACTGTGTCTGCTGCGCCCGGGGGAATTAGACGGACGTAAACAACGGAGCGCGTGGCCCAAGCGTTGCGCTTGTTGACGGGATTGCCGTGCGCGTCAATTTGCAGCGATCGATAGAAGTGAGCACCCGGTTCGACCGGACCCTTGCCGTCGTCCTCCACCTTCCCGCTCCAGAAAATCGTCTGGCCTTTCTCGTCGGTGGCCTGCAGTTCGATCCACACATCGAAGGCGTCCACCGTGCCGCCGGGGAAGAAATGGCCGACTTTGCGAGTCCGAACAACGACGTCGACGCGCTCGTCATCGCCGCGCCGCACGGCTGCGTCGGTGTGATCAATGGGGGCGGTGATCGGTCGGACTTCGCCCGCCGGACCTTTGGGCAGAGAAGTTTCGGATTCCTCGCCGACGGCAAAGGTGGTTGCAATTTCCGGAGTTCCTGACGCGCTGCGCGCCGGCGCGCTGGTTTCCTTCTCGGCGGGAGAGATTGCGAAAATATCCACACTTAACTGTTTGTCTTGCAGGAACTTTTTGGCGAACTCGTATTGTGCCTGGTCTTGATTTGCGATGGGCACGGCGGTGTTTGCGCCGGGGAAGCGATGTGAATGCACGAGGCCGTTCGTGTTGCCATCGTCATTCGAAGGAACCTGCGGCATGTGGCAATCGGCGCAATTCATGGGCGACTTCGGATAGTAGAACGCGCGAGCGCCCTGTCCGGAGACACCGCTAGCCTGCCAGTTGTCATACTCATTGAAGCCGCGAATCCACCGGTAATGATTCACGGGGACATCGAGATGGACCTTGTGGCACGAAGAGCAGAACTCCGCCGTGTCCGCGCGCATGAACGGCTTCAGGAAGGTGCGGCGGTGGGGCTCGGGATTCAGGCGAACCATGAAGTCATGCAGCCTGCGGACGAGTGGATTTTCGCTGGCGGCGAGCTCATGCAGTTTCGGATATTCCAGGAAAAAATCGCCCTGGCCCATGGTGCTTTTTACTTGCACGATGCTGTGGCACATCAGGCAGCCGAGGCCGGCGCGCGCTTCGGGGCGATCGACGATTTGCTTTATGGGCGTATCGAACAAGCCGCTGTACAGCAGCGCGGGATCGTGGCAGCCGGCGCACCACTTCGAAGAGCGCACGCCGGCGACGTCTTGCATGTACTCGATGCTCTTGCGGTACCACTGATTGTTGAAGGAAGAGAAATGGTGCATCGAGCTGTCCCACTGTTTATAAATGTCCGCGTGACAGCGCTGGCAGGCGTCGGACTTCATGAAATATTGCGAGGGAATGTTGCCCCCGTGTTTGGTTTGCGCGGAGCTGGGGAAAAACTTTCCTTGAGGGCCGTCGCCCTCGGCGTCCATAGTTTCCGGCGGCATCATTGGATTGGTGATGCGATTTGTTTTTTTCCAAGTCACCTCGCGCGTCCACCAGGCGCCTGCGGCGATTCCCGAGGTCAAGAGCGCGAGCGCGGCAAATCCCAATCCTCGTTGCACGATGCCCTGGCCTAGCCAGCCACGCGACACGAGCGAGGAGCTCGCGATGAAAAGCGCGCCAACGACGCACAGCGCAATATGCGCAAAGAGCCAGGACTTCAGCCGGATGGGCGTGCCGACTTTAATCAGCACGATCCCGATCGCTGCTCCGGCCGCCAGCGAGAGCCAGCCAAGGCGGGCTAGAAGCGTTTCATTCGGAAGCAAACGGAGCAGGTAATAAACAAGGAGAATGGCGAAGAGAATTCCGAGGGCGATATGGAACAAGTCCGCAAGCGCGTAGGTGATTGTCGCCGAGGGATATCCGTACAGGTACAGGGCGCTGATCGTCAGCGCGATCAGGCTTCGCGATAACCACCGAGTAGCAGAGCTCGTTGCCATCGTATCCATTCAGCCGCGCGGTTTGTGTCCATTACGACAGCGACCGGATGTTTTAAAAACATCCGGTCGCAATTCAGTTTGGGTTGCTCCGAAGCAAGCCGAGTCTGGCTCCTTTGGAGGCGGTGGTGCTTTGTGCGTGATGTATAGTGCGGGGGGAGAAGCGTGACAATACTCTAAAAGCATTAGAACCCCGCCTGCGCCTGTATCCCCTTTGTTTCCAGGCACTCGTAGGTTTTTCCGGCTGCGAGATCCTTGTATTCCTCGGTACGGCCGCTGGGCCAGTCGATGACGGCGCGCTCGATCTTGTCGTGCATCCCCAGGCCCAAGGTGACCGGCAGTTCGGATTGCGAAAGATAACTGGAGCCAACCCGGACGATCCGGGACTGGGTTTGCCCATTGAAGAAGATGCGAACGGTTGCGCCAATGGCATCGCGGTTCGATTTCGTGCCTCGCAGGTGAAATCGGATGCTGTGGCGGTGGGACAGCTGATCGTTCCGGTAGAGATAGGCTGGACCATTGTTCGTGGTCATTAGCAGGTCTAGGTCTCCGTCGCGATCAAAATCGCCATAGGCCAAGCCGCGGCCGACTTTCGGCGTTTCGAAGCCTCCGCCCACGCTTTCGGCGACATCGCGGAGTTTTCCGCCGCCCAAATTCAGGAAAAGTTGGGGGGGCTGTGCGTAACCGACGTTTCCTCGGATGTTGCGAACCGTTTCGTCAATGTGGCCGTTTGCAACAGCCAAGTCGAGGAGGCCGTCGAGATCGGCGTCGAAGAAGGCGCAGCCGAATCCCAGAGTGCTTTTGGAGACGGCGCCGACGCCTGCTTGAATGGCGACGTCGTCGTAGGCGGTGGCGTTGACAGGGCGATACAGTCCGATCATTTCATTATCGAAATTCGTGATGGCGATGCCGGGCCGGCCGGAGTTGTCGAAGTCACCCGTGTCCACACCCATTCCGGCGCGAGCTTTGCCTTCCGTGCTCAAGGCCAATCCCGCTTCGACGGCGACGTCCCTGAATTTTCCGTTCCGCAAATTCTTGTACAACTTGTTCGGTTGCGTATCGTTGGCGACAAGAAGATCGGGCCAGCCATCCTGGTCGTAATCGAACATGGCCACGCCGAGGGATTTTGAGCTGCTGTCGAAGATGCCGCTGGTAGCCGTAACATCCTCAAACGTGCCGTCCCCACGATTGTGAAAGAGCCAGCAGGTGTCGCCGCGATACGCTTCCGGCGTGCAGTAGGATTTGTGGGTGCCGTCGAGGCTGCAAAAAACGTCGTGCTCGGGCGACCAGCGCACGTAGTTGCAGACGAAGAGATCGAGCGAGCCATCGCGGTCGTAATCAAACCACAGCGCGGAAGTGCTGAAGCCCTGGTGATGTTGCAGGCCGCTTTTCGCGGTGACATCTACAAAGGTGCCTTTGCCGGTGTTGCGGAAAAGACGGCTTTGGCCCACGCAGGAGATGAAAATATCGGGCAATCCATCGTTGTTGTAATCACCGACGGCCACGCCCATCCCGTACAGTTCGAAATCGAGGCCCGCACTTTTCGTGACGTCCGTAAATGTGCCATTGCGATTGTTGCGATAGAGCTGCAACGTGCTTCGCTGGCGTTTGTGCCCCGGCCAGTCCATGCCATTGATCAGCAGGATGTCTTGCCAGCCGTCCGCGTCGTAATCCAGAAACGCACAACCGGAGCCGAGCGTTTCGGGGAGCAGTTTTCCGCCGTAGGCGCCGCTATTGTGTTGAAAACGGATGCCGGCGGATGCGGTAACGTCCGCAAAACGAAACGCGAGTCCCAAGTTCGAATTAGTTTGTGCGTGCGCGGTGGGCAGGGTCGCGGCGAAACCTGCAGCACAGGTGCCCAACAAGAACTCGCGCCGGTTCAAGGCAGATTCACCAGGCCGTGTCGAATGGCGTAAACCACAAGCTCCGCCGTCTTGTGAATCCCCAGAGTGTCCATAATATTCGCGCGATGGACGGCCACGGTATTGGCGCTGAGATTCAGATCGACCGCAATCTCCTTGTTCGATTTACCCGCCACGATGTGTTTCAGGATTTCCAGTTCGCGCGGCGTCAAACCGCCGCTTCGTTCGCCCTTCAGATTGGATGAGAGGGACACTTGCGGGTCCAGCACGGTCATGCCTGCGGCGATGCTTTTGACCGCGCTGACGAGATCGAGATCCATGGCGTTTTTCAGCACGTATCCGCGCGCGCCCGCATCCAAGGCCTGTCTCACCAGGGTTTCCTCGGAATGCATGCTCAGCATCAGGATTTCGGCTTCGGGAAAAGATTCCAGGATTTTTCGGCTGGCTTCGATGCCGCTCAACTCCGGCATCGCGCAGTCCATGACGATCACCTTTGGACGCAATTCGAGGGCAAGCCGCAAGGCCTCTTTGCCGTCGCTGGCTTCTCCCACGACGGAAATTCCTGGGTCGTCTTCCAGCATGCGGCGGAATCCGCGCCGAACAAGGGCGTGATCGTCCGCAAGCAACACGGTTATTTTAGGAGCCATGAGTTTTCGCTTTTTCCTTTGGAATTTGGAGGCGCACAGTGGTGCCGCCTTGTGCGCGCGGCGCGATGACCAGCGTTGCGCCAATTAATTCCGCGCGCTCACGCATGGCCACTAACCCGATTCCACGCTGCATCTTTTCCGCCACGAAACCAGCGCCGTGATCTTCCACTTCCAGTTCCAGTGAAGCGGGTGAGAATTTCAGTCGTACCCAGGCTTCCCGCGCGCCGGAATGCCTGCTCACATTATTCAACGCTTCCTGCGCGACGCGATAGATGTGTACGCCTGCGCTCGTTTCCACCGGAAAGGACAGCCCACTCTTCTCGTAATGCAGCACGAGACCTGTTTGCCGCTCCACTGTGGGAATATACCAGTCGAGCGTGCTTTCCAGGCCCGCTTCTTCGAGCAAGACCGGATGAAGCGCCTGAGAAAGAGTTCGAATGCTGTTCAAGGTCGCTTGCGCGATCTCCTGAACTTCTTTCAAGTCTTCCCGCGGAGGCGATCCCTCCGGTATATGATTGCCCGCGCGACGCAGCATGGAGCCGATGGCCGTCAAAACCTGGCCGAACTCGTCGTGCAGTTCGCGCGAAATGTGGCGTAGCGTCGATTCTTGCGTGGAGATCAGCTTTTGCGCCAAGTCGCTGCGTTGCTCGGAGAGTTCCGCGAGACGCGCGAAAATCTGGCGGTTGCTGCGGATGAGATAAAGACTCGTCAGGACAATGGCGATCAGAGTCGCCGCAAGAAAAATGTAAAGTTGACGCTGAACGCCGTCGTAAATCTGGGCGATTCGCGCGGCGGCCTGTTCTTCCCCCTCGTTGTTCTCGACAAGCAACCGCGAAACGGCCGTGCTCAACGCTTGCTGGCGCGCTTGAAGCGACAAGCGAATCTGTTCTCGCGCCTCGGAGTCCTTACGTTTTTCCGCCAGCGCGAACATGCGATTCACAGCGTCCCAGAATTGCGCCACCGATTGCGTAAGGTACTGGCGTTGTTCCGGCGTGCGATTCACCACTGCCAGATTTTCTTCCAGCTTCAGTCCGGCATCCAGGTCCTGATGAATGCGATCGAACTGCGCCGACCAGGCCGTCAGGGGATATGGTTCCGTGATATCGAGCATGTCCCGCATTGCCAGCGCGATGGAGTTCAAATCATTTTGAATGCGCAGAAGCTGGAGCGAATCTTTGCGGTTGCGATCCACCATTTCGCTCTGAAGTTTTCGCAGACCGGCGAGTTGCACCGTGATGTAGGAAGCGTAGGCGACCACCGCGGCTAGCGTAATCACCAGTCCCAGCAGCAATCCTGTTGTCGGTGAGCGTTGTGAGGATGCGGCATTCGGCACGGGCTAAGAATACCTCATGCCACCGTTTGACGACGAAGTAGCAGCACCAGCCAGATCATGACGATCGCGCACGTGAATGGCACAAGCAATCCCAGGCGCAAATTACCGGAGTATTTGGAGACGGCTCCGACCAGCCAGGGCCCGGCCGCTCCGCCGAGGGAAGCAAGCGCGAATAGCACGCCCCCAACATGTCTTGTGCGCGCACCATACCATTTGGACAACCACGCGATATAGATGGGGTAGATGCTCGCGCATCCCAGTCCGGCTAAAAACACCCCCAGAATGGCTGTGTTGAACGAGCTCGCAGCCATCACGATTGCCGTTCCCAACGAAGACAAAACGAGCGCACCCAGTACCAACCGCCTTTCAGTCACGCGCAATAGAACAAGCGGCGCGAGCGCGCGCCCCGACGTGAGCCCCGCATAGAAAAACATCGGCGTCAATGTCGTTATGCCACTTGACCCATGGGCCAGACGCTTGGCGATTTCCGCGGACCATCCTCCCACGCTGGTTTCCATCGCGACATAAATGAAGAATAACGCGGCAAGTGCTATCGTAATAGCAAGTCCGACGTCCACCATTCCTGATTCCGAAGGCTTCACACTCTCTCCAGGCTTCTCCCCTCCGAACGAAGCAAGAACCATCCCCACCGCGATCAACCCGCCGCAGAATCCCAAGCCGACGAGCAGCCCAGATAGCCGCATATGCTTCAATGCCAGTAGAATTAGCGGGGAGCAGGCGATCGCTCCGACCCCCCAGGTGAAATTCAACAAATTTAGCAAAGAGGCGCTGCGCTTTCCTCCCGCCTCCGCCACCAACAAGTTGGTCCCAGGAATCACCAAGCCGTAACCGCATCCAAACGACGCGGTGGTCGCAAGGGCGAACAAATGACTGCTGGTGTTCAGGCCTGCAAGCCCCGCTGCAGTGAGCGCATAGCCCAGGATCAGTGCTGGCCGGTATCCGCGCCATGCCGAAAGCGCGCTTGACAGTCCTACTCCGATCATCGCCGCCGTGAACTGGACAGTGAAGAAAAAACCAGCCTGCCTGTCATCCAGCGACCATTTCTGAATGAACATAGGCAGCAATGGCCCGACAATGACCGTCGCTATTCCAACTGGTACGAACCCGACGAACAGTAAGATCAACAGGTTGCGATGTCCCTGTGCATGACTGAGGGTTGAGTTTTGTTCGCTCATCGGCAATCTGCCATTCTGAGGTACGCCGTCTTTTCAGGCAACTTGCGCTTCTGAAAAATCCTTCTGCCCGCAATCGGAATGTTCGATACTCTTTAGCATTCGCTTTTTGCGGAAATATCGCTCGCTATGATTGAAGTCGGCCTCATCGGATTCGGTCTTGCCGGCCGCGCCTTTCATGCCCCCGTGATTCGCGCCGTCCCCGGCCTGCATCTCGCCGCCATCCTCCAGCGCAGCGGTAACGAAGCCGCTGAAAAGTACCCGGACGTTCGGATCGTTCGCACACTGGAAGAGTTGCTGGCGATCCAAGAAATTCGCCTGATTGTGATTGCCACACCAAACGAAACACATTATCCGTTCGCGCGGCAATGCCTGGAAGCGGGGCGCGACGTCGTCGTCGACAAGCCCTTCACAACCACTCTCGCGGAGGCTGCTTCGTTGATGCAGGTCGCGAAGAGCGCAGGCCGCTTGCTCACCGTCTATCAAAACCGCCGCTACGATGGGGATTTTCAGGCTGTCCGGCATCTGATGGAAGCCGGCACGCTCGGCCGTATCGTTCGGTTCGAAACCAGCTACGACCGCTATCGGCCGCAACTCAAACCGGGAGCTTGGCGCGAAACGCAACGGCCCGGCAGCGGAATTCTGTTCGATATTGCTCCCCATCTTATCGATCACGCGCTAATGCTATTGGGTCTTCCGGAAGCGGTGACGGCGGACGTTCGAATCGAACGCGAAGGCGCGGTCGCCGACGATGCGTTCGATATCATGCTTCACTATCCGCACGGAACGCGCGCAGTGTTGCGGTCCAGCATTCTCGCGGCCGCACCGCGCCCGCGATTTGTGCTTCTCGGCACGCGAGCCAGCTTCGTCAAGCAAACATTTGATCCACAGGAAGGCAACCTACGCCGCGGACTCATCCCCACCGACACGGCCTGGGGCGCCGAGCCAGAGGAGAATTGGGGCGTTCTGACCGTCCCTTCCGGCGACACGTTCACGCAGCGGCGCATTCCTTCGGCGGCCTGCGACTACCGAGATTTCTACGCCAACGTGCGCGATGCGATTCTGGGAACCGCCGCGCCGGCGGTTACTCCCGAATATGCATTGGACGTGATGCGCATGCTCGAGCTCGCGCGCCGGAGCAGCGAGCAGCGCCGCACGATCCCGTGGTAAGACACTGATTCTTGTCCCAGCCACACTTTTCCGCGAGCAGCGCGCATGTTCCGCGTATAATCTCTTTTTTCAAGGTTGGGAAGGAGCGGCCGGCAGACCATGGCGATTGAACTGGCACCTTCGATTCTGTCCGCGAACTTCGCGCGGCTTGCCGAGGACGCGAGAGCCGCGCTGGATGGCGGCGGCTCCGTGCTTCACGTCGATGTGATGGACGGCCACTTCGTTCCGAATATCACCATCGGACCGCCCGTCGTGGCGTCTCTCCGAAAAGCGCTTCCCGAGGTCATCTTCGATTGCCACTTGATGATCGAAAATCCCGACAACTATATTGCTGCGTTCGCGGAAGCCGGGGCTACCTGGATCGCCGTACATCAAGAAGCCTGCGTGCATCTTCATCGCACGCTGCAGCTCATTGAGTCGCATGGCTGCAAGCCAGCGGTGGTCATTAATCCCGCCACGCCCGTGCATACTCTGGATGAAGTGCTTGATATTGTTCACCACGTTCTGGTGATGTCCGTGAATCCGGGATTCGGCGGGCAGAAATTTATCCCCGGTGCGCTCCACAAAATTAAAACGCTTGTAGAAGTTCGCGAAGCGCTCGGCCTCGCGTTCCGCATCGAGGTGGACGGCGGCATTTCCCTCGAAACTGTTGGCGATGTCGTGCGTGCTGGAGCTGACCTTCTCGTCGCCGGTAACGCCGTTTTCGGCAAAGGCGACATTCGTGAGAACGCCCGCAAGCTCTTGCAATCCGCGCGTTCCGCGGCCCTAACGCGCACTTAAACGAAGCGGCGCTCCGCTGTATTCCTGCCTGTGCCACCGGGAAGCCCGCCTATTTTTCTATTCCTCTTGATAGTTCCAAGTCAGGCCGCCATCACGAAAAACTTCGTTCCTCTTGCCTTGGTGAATAGAGACCCTCGTCAAATGCGAAAAAGACCTCCCGACTCTCTGCGGCGCCGATGACTCGGGTCTCGCAAAGATCGCTCGTCGCTCAGAACAAGCGCATGCGAGAATGATTGGCGCTTTTGAAAAAATGTTTACGCGCCAGATTTTCGCGTTCGCCGCACCCACGGTTGCCCGAGGCGTGCGGCGCTGGATCTTCCACCTCGGTGGATTGGGTTTTATACCGCTCGGACTCGTGGACAGTTCGGTCATCCCGCTTCCGGGAAGCATGGATGTGCTTACGATTGTTTTGTCCGCACGCAACCAAGAGTTATGGCTTTATTACGCATTGATGGCGACGATCGGCTCTGTAATTGGAGGCTACATCACCTACCGGCTCGCTCGCAAAGGAGGGAAGGAAACGCTGGAACGCAAGTTCCCCGCTAGGACGCTCAAGAAGATTTACAAGATTTTCGGGCAATGGGGCTTTGGGGCTATCGCCATCGCTGCCTTGCTGCCGCCGCCAATGCCGTTGGTTCCATTTCTCTGCGCCGCTGGAGCGATGCAATATTCCGTGAAGAAATTCCTCGTGGCGATGACGCTCGGGCGAATTGTCCGGTACTCTCTCCTCGCGTTCCTGGCTGCTCGCTATGGACGGCACGTGCTCACGGTCCTCTTGCAACATGGACACCCAGTCCTCATTGCGGTCGTCGCCCTGATTTCAGCATTGCTCGCGGCTCTCCTTTTCATTTTCGTGCGTAAACGCAAGAAATGAGCGCGAACCTAAGCAGCTTCTGAATGAAATACGTTTTGAGCGCAGACGCAGGGCAGGTGCCGCCGGTTAGGGCGCTTGGGAGGCGTCCCCCAAGCGCCCCCTAGGCGACGGTGACTTCCAGGCTTAGATAAACGTCTTGAATGACGTTGAGGAGCTGTACGCCTTCTTTCATCGGGCGCTGGAAGGCCTTACGGCCGGAGATGAGGCCGGTTCCCCCTGCGCGTTTGTTGATGACGGCGGTAGCAACGGCTTCTTCAAAGTCGTTGGCTCCCGAAGCCCCGCCGCTATTAATCAAGCCTGCGCGGCCCATGTAGCAGTTGGCGACCTGGTAGCGCGTCAAGTCAATGGGATGGTCACTGCAAAGTTCGGTGTAGATGCGCTTGTCGAATTTTCCATAACTAGAATCGCCGATATTAAGCGCTTGATAGCCCCCATTATTTTCCGGCAGCTTCTGCTTGATGATGTCGGCTTCGATGGTCACTCCGAGATGATTGGCCTGGCCGGTAAGGTCGGCGGAGAGGTGATAATCCTTGTCCTTCTTGAAAGCGTTGTTGCGCAGATAGCACCACAGCACCGTGGCCATGCCGAGTTCGTGGGCGTGCGCGAAGGCTTGGGAAATCTCCACGATCTGGCGGCCGCTTTGCTCCGAGCCGAAATAAATCGTGGCGCCGACGGCCGCCGCGCCCATGTCGAAAGCCTGCTGCACCGTGCCGAAGAGGATTTGGTCGGCCTTGTTGGGATAGGTGAGCAGCTCGTTGTGATTGATCTTCACGATGAAGGGAATTCTGTGGGCGTACTTTCGCGCGACCGAGCCAAGCACGCCAAACGTGGAGGCAACCGCGTTGCAGCCGCCTTCGATGGCCAGCTTGACGATGTTTCCGCCGTCAAAGTAGTCGGGATTTTTTGCGAAGCTCGCGCCGCCGGAGTGTTCGATGCCCTGGTCGACAGGCAAAATGGAGAGATAGCCCGTCCCGTTCAGGCGGCCGTGACCAAAGAGGCGTTGCAAATTCGTGAGCACGCGGAGATTGCGGTCCGTCGAAGCGTAGATGCGGTCGATAAAATCCGGGCCGGGAAGGTGCAGCCGCTCCTTTGCGATTTTCGGCGAGTTGAATCCCAGCAGCGAGTCTGCCTTTGCACCGAGATACGTTTCAATTTTTCCTAGTCCTGCAGTGGTCGCCATTTCTTTCTCCTCGTTTCATCGGTGGCCGCCAAACGGCCAACTCGACTGAGACTGCTGGGCAGCCTCACTACTCCCGAGTTCCAACAGCAAGCATGCTGCCCGCGACCGTGTCCACTAGCCACAAAAGCTTTCCATTCTTCGGCTGGAGAAATTGCGCGGGCAATTGCTCCGGCTCGTACGGCCCTTCCAGTACAGCTTTTAGTGCCAAGGCCTTGTCCGCGCCCGTTACCATGAAGAGGATTCGCGCGGCATTGTTTGCGGCCGGCGCAGTGAGCGTGATGCGCTCGGTGTAAAGCTTGCCCACCCAGTTTCGCACAGCAACGCGCCCATTGGTATGCAGTGCTTTCGTCCCGGGAAAGAGCGACAGCGTGTGACCCTCGTTGCCCATCCCTGCCAGGAGAAGATCGAAGCGCGGATACTCTCCAGGTTCCAGCTTGAAATTGGCGCGTAGAGCCTTTTCGTATTCTAGCGCGGCCTGCTCTGTGTCCGGGTATTCGCCCTTAATACGTGTGACTTGCTCCGGCTTCAGAGGCACCTTAGAAATCATCGCTTCCGTGGCCATGCGGAAGTTACTGTCCGGGTGCTCGGGTCCCACGTGGCGTTCGTCGCCGAAAAACAGATGTATTTTATCCCATGGCACTTGCGAACGCAGCGCTGGATCGGTTGCCAGGAGGTTATACAGAGCTTTGGGTGTCGAGCCGCCAGCAAGTGCCACATGGAAGGAGCCTTTTTCGCGCACAGCGGAACCAGCCGCTTGGACGAACTCCTGCGCAGCGCGCTTGGCAATTGCCGCTCCATCGATCAGAATTCGAATCTCGCGCTCCACTCGCGCTCCTCTTAGGTGATGATGCCTGCTCTATCCGGGACGGCAATTCTGCCGCGCTTATCCACTTCTTCTTCGCCGATGCGCCGCCAGGAGCGCCCGTCGCGCTCCAGCAAATCGTCAGCTTCGATCGGACCCCACGAGCCTGCCGCGTAATTCGGAAAACCGCGGGCTGGCAAAGCGCGCCAGACATCCAGGATGGGCTGAATCACATTCCATCCAGCTTCTACCATGTCCGCGCGCTGGAAGAGTGTGGGATCGCCGGCCATGCAATCACGCAGCAGCCGCTCGTAGCCGGTGCTGTGCTCCAATCCGAAGTAGGTGCCGTAATCGAAATCCATATTCACTAAGCCGAGCTTCATGATCGAGCCGGGAACCTTGGCGCCAAAACTCAAGGAAATTCCCTCTTCCGGTTGAATATGGATGACCAGCCGGTTGGTTTCGAGATTCTTGACCGCGGTGTTGCGGAAGAGCACGAAAGGAGTCCTGCGGAACTGGATCACAATCTCCGTGGTGCGTTGCGCGAGCCGCTTTCCCGTGCGCAGATAAAACGGCACGCCTGCCCAGCGCCAGTTGTCGATCAGCAGCTTCAACGCGACATAGGTTTCCGTATTCGAATCGGGCGCGACGTCCGGCTCACTGCGGTAGCCGACGACGCGCTGGCCGTCCACGGTGCCCGCGCCGTACTGGCCGCGCACCGTGTTTTTCAGCACATCCTCCGGGGTAAAAGGCTGAATGGCGTGCAGTACTTCTGCTTGCTTATTGCGGACTTGATCGGCATCGAACGAGATCGGCGGTTCCATGGCCGTCATGGTCAAAAGTTGGAACAGGTGATTCGGCACCATGTCGCGTAACGCGCCAGCGGTTTCATAAAAACCGCCGCGATGCTCCACGCCGACCGTTTCCGCCGCAGTGATTTGCACGTGGTCCACATAGTTGCGATTCCACAGCGGCTCGATGATGTTGTTCGAGAAGCGAAAAACCATGACGTTCTGCACGGTCTCTTTACCGAGGTAATGATCGATGCGATAGATCTGATTTTCCGTCAGAACTTGCTGCAAATCACGGTTGAGCTGCTTCGCCGATTCGAGGTCGTGACCGAACGGTTTTTCGACGATCACGCGCGCCCAGTGGCCAGTTTCTTCCTTCGTCAGGCAGCATTCGCCAAGTTTATTGACGATCGGAGAAAAAAATCGCGGTGCAACCGCCAGATAGAAAAATCGGTTCCCCAGCGTGTTATGAATCTTGTCCGCTTGCTCAATCTGCTCTTTCAGTCGCTTGTAGGCCTCGGAGTCCAGAAAATCACCGCGAACGTAATACGTCTGTTGGGAGAGCCATTCCCAGGTCTTCAGGTCCATCGGGGAGGGGGCATACTTGGGGATTTCCTCGCCCAACATCTTTCGAAAGGTTTCCGTGGTGTAGTCGTTGGTCGCAAAACCAACGATGGCGAACTGTTTGGGTAGCAGGCCATCCTGGGAAAGATTGCTGAGCGCGGGAATCAACTTGCGTTTCGTCAAGTCGCCTGTAGCACCAAAAATAACCATGACGCAGGGCGAGGCCGTGGGATTCGAATCCGGATGGTTTGGGATCATCACTGGAATATCCTGTCTTCGAACCTTGAAGGGTTTGCGAAACTCTTAGTGTCCGGACTTCTTCTCAATATGTCCACCGAACTGGAAACGCATCGCGGACAGCACTTTCGCCGCGAAATCATCTTCACCGCGCGACGTAAACCGCTGGAAGAGCGAAGCAGTTAGCACCGGCGCGGGCGCCGTCGATTCAATCGCCGCAAGAATCGTCCAGCGTCCTTCGCCGGAGTCCGAGACGCGCCCGGAGAAGCGCTCGAGGGTGGGTTGCTCCAGCAGGGAAATGGCGGTGAGATCGAGCAGCCACGAAGCCACCACGCTTCCGCGACGCCACACTTCGGTGACATCAGCCAGGTTGAAATCGTATTGATAATGTTCCGGATTTCGCAGCGGAGTGGTTTCCGCGTCTGTCTCGCGATGCGATTTGCCGGCGTTTGCGTGTTTCAGAATGTTCAAGCCCTCGGCGTACGCGGCCATCAAGCCGTACTCGATGCCGTTGTGCACCATCTTGACGAAATGCCCCGCTCCCGATGGCCCGCAATGCAAGTAGCCTTCTTCGGCAGTTCCAGGAACCTTCTCGCGACCGGGCGTGCGCTCTGCATTGCCGCGGCCCGGCGCCAGCGTCTTGAAGATGGGATCGAGACGCTTTACGACGTCCGTCTCGCCGCCAATCATCTGGCAATAGCCGCGCTCCAGTCCCCAAACGCCGCCGCTCGTGCCCACGTCGCAGTAGTGGATGCCTTTCGCGGAAAGCTCTTTCGCGCGCCGAATGTCATCAATGTAGTAGGAATTTCCGCCATCAATGACGACGTCGTCTTTCTCCAACTTGCCGACGAGCTCGTGAAGCATGGAATCCACGACTGCCGCAGGAACCATCAGCCAAACCGCGCGAGGCTTCTGCAATTTCTTGACGAAATCATCCAGTGAACGAGATCCGGTCGCACCCTCACCTTCCAGTTGCTTCACGGAATCCGCGGTGCGGTCGTACACGACGCACTTGTGCCCGTTTTTTTGCAGGCGCCGCACCATATTGGCGCCCATCCTGCCGAGTCCGATCATGCCCAGCTGCATCGTGTCCGCTCCTCTGCGTTGTGTGTAAAGAGAATTCTATGCGCCGCGTTAGGCAATCGCTTTCCGTACGGCCTTTGCGAGCGCGGCGAGTCCCGCTTTTACATTCTTGCCAAGGTGCACGCGCAGGGCGCGCCGGCCGCGTTCGGCGAGCACTGCGAAATCGCCGCGGGCTTGCGCCGCCTTCACAATTCCGAAAGTGTACTTTTGTCCGGGAACGGGCAAATCCTTTGCGTCGTCACAGGTAATCTGCAAAAAGACCCCGCTGTTTGGACCGCCTTTGTAAGCCTGCCCAGTGGAGTGCAGGAAGCGCGGGCCGAAACCGAGAACGGTGGCGACTTTTTTCTTGTCGCGCACCGCATGGCGGATGCCCTGCAACGCTTTTTCATTCGCGGGATTCATGGTGATGTAACCGAGGACCGCGAAATAGTCGCCCACTCCGGCGCGCGCGAGATGGGACTTCAAAACGGCAACAAGATTCGGGCCGTGCACGGCAACTGCATTCTTGTCGTCCGCGAAAAGTTTCATGCCGCTCGCTTCGAAAAACGGCACTTCCGGCGGAAGGCTGCCCGTTGCTTCGTACTGGCTCGTCAGTTTCTTGGTTTCAATCTTGCTGGCTTCCACGTCCGGCTGGTTAAACGCATTGATGCCGATGATGGAACCGGCGACGGCCGTGGCAATCTCCCAGCGGAAAAACTCCTGGCCGAGGTTATAGATATTTGGCAGCGTAATGCGCACGACCGGATGTCCGGCCTTTTCGAGCGCGGCGACGGCTGCATCTTGCGCCTTGTTCGGTTTCGATGCCAGGCGCAGATACGCAAAAACGCGATCGTTTCCGTACACTGCCGGCTTCGCCAAGTGTTCACGGTCCACCGGAATGATGCCTCTACCGCTTTTCCCGGTGGATTCGGCAATCAGTTGTTCGAGCCACGCCCCGAGATCGAATATTCCCGGCGATGTAATAATGGTGATTTTGTCCCGGCCATGAGTGGCGGCAACGCCCAGGATGGTTCCGAGAAGGACACCGGGATTCGAATCGGCAACACTGGATGCGCCGCAAGCTTGGACCATCTCCTCCGTATTTTTCAGGAATTTTGCAACGTCCACGCCCATAATAGCGGCGGGAACCATGCCGAAATTCGAAATCGCGGAATAGCGTCCGCCGATGCTCGGCAGTCCGAAAAATATCTTGCGAAACTTGTCCGCTTCCGCGACCTGCTGCATTTTCGAGCCCGGGTCGGTGATGGCGATAAAGCGATTGCCCACTTCCTTCTCACCCACCTTGGCCTTCACGCGTTCGAAGAAGTACTGCTTGTAAATGTTCGGCTCGAGGGTGCTCCCCGATTTGCTCGACACAATGCAGATGGTGCTCTTGAGGTCAACTTTCGCTTCGATGGCTTTGATTTGCGCGGGATCCGTGGAATCCAGAACGTGCAGCTCGGGATGGCCTTTGATCTTTCCAAAGGTCATGCGCATCACTTCGGGGCAAAGGCTGGAACCTCCCATGCCCAGCAAGAGCGCATGTTTGAACCGCGCTTTCTTGATGTCCGCGGCAATTTGCTTGAGAGCATCAATGTGCGCGAGCTGTTCTTCCGTGATGCTGAGCCAGCCAAGCCAATTGTTTTCGTCCGCGCCCGTCCACAGCGAAGCATCCTTCTGCCAAAGCCGCGCGACTTTGTTGTTCTTCTTCCAGTCCTCGAGCGACGCCGCAACCACGCCTGCAAGCGAATCCGGCAATTTGTAGGTTTGTTTGTTGACGCTCACACCTTGACCCCGGCGGTCTTACCAACGGCATCCAATAAGGTTTTGAAAGCGTCGGAAAAGAGCTTGACGCCATCAACCATCAGCTTCTCCGTCACTTCCTTCATCGAAATGCCAGCCTTTGCAAGATCCGCCATCGTCTTCGCCGCCCCTTCGACGTTCTCGGTCAGGCTCGGACGCAGCTTTCCATGATCGCGGAAGGCGTCGATGGTTGCCGGAGGAATGGTGTCCACGGTGTCCGCCCCGATCAGTTCTTCAACATATACGACATCGCGATACTTGGGGTTCTTGGTGCTGGTGCTGGCCCAGAGCAGCCGTTGCGTTTGCGCGCCTTTGGCCGCAAGAGCTTTCCAGCGGGCCCCTCCGAAAAGTTCCTGATACTTCTTATAGGTCAGTCTGGCGTTGGCAATCGCAACCTTGCCGCGGATGCTTTCGAGCAGCGCTTTTTGGCCGGCGTCCGTGGTGGTCTTGAGTTTCTCATCAATCTTGCTGTCCACCAGGGTGTCAATTCGGCTGACAAAAAAGCTGGCAACGCTGGCGATCTGGCTGATGTCCTGGCCCTTGGCAGCGCGCGCTTCGAGAGCGGAAAGGAATGCTTCAGCGACTTGTTCGTAGGCGGACTGTGCGAAGAGCAGCGTGATATTGATGTTGATGCCTTCTTCGAGAGCCTGGCGTATCGCCGGCACCCCTTCGGGCGTGCCGGGAATCTTGACCATGACATTCGGGCGATTCACGGCCTTCCACAGGCGGCGAGCTTCTTCCAGCGATGCTTTCGTGTCAAACCCAAGAAACGGCGAAACTTCGATGCTGACGTAACCGTCGCGGCGCTTTGCTTCCGTGTAGACCGGCTTGAAAATATCGCACGCATCCTGAACGTCGCGAAAAGCGATTTTCTCGAAGAGCCCGTTGGCATCGAGTTTCTTTGCGTCAGGCACAGTCAGGATGTCGTCGTAGAGGTTGCTGCTGGTAATGGCTTTTTCAAAAATGGCGGGATTAGAGGTCATCCCGCGGAGGCCGTCGTTGTCAATATACTTTTTCAACTGGCCGCTGGTAAGCAAATCTCTGCGGATGTAGTCCATCCAAGGCGATTGCCCGTACGCCAGCAAACCTTTTAGTGGATTTGTCGCCCCGCCAGTCGAAATGTTTGGAATTGCGGTGGTCGTCGTCATCATGCTTCTCCTTCACTTCCCATACTCGTTGAAACTCTATTGTACGCCTGAGCAGGTCCGCGCGCCTCTCGCTCAAGATTCTTCTCGTTTTTCTTATTGCTTTAATCCCGCTGCAAACTTTGCTTCCAGCGCTTTCACTTTTCCGAGCCGCCGTACATGCCTCTCTTCGTTCGTAAATTTGGCGCCAAGAAACGCCTTCACCAAATCTTCCGCCAGTTTCACGCCAATCACCCGCGAACCCAGCACCAGCACGTTGATGTCGTCGTGTTCCACGCCTTGGTGCGCTGAATACGTGTCATGACACATGCCAGCGCGAATCCCGGGCAGTTTATTAGCCGCCACGCTTGCACCGACCCCGCTGCCGCAGATGAGCACGCCGCGCTCGGCTTTCCCATCCAGCACCGCCCGGCCCACCGCTTCGGCAAAGTCCGGATAGTCGGACGGATTCTCATTAAACGCGCCGACATCCAGGACCTCGTGCCCCAGCGAGCGCAACAAATCGCCCATGGCCACTTTCAATTGAAATCCAGCGTGGTCCGATCCAATCACCAGTTTCATCGCGGGCTCACTTTCCGAGCACTTCCTTCGCCGCTGCCACGACCTTGTCTACTTCAAACCCAAATTTCTTCAGCAGGTCCTTCAACGGCGCAGATGCGCCGAAACTGCGCATACCGATGATTTTGCCCTTCAGTCCAACGTAGCGCTCCCATCCAAACGTGGAGGCCATTTCCACGGAAACCCGCGCCGCCACGCTGGCAGGGAAAACGCTTTCTTTGTAAACCGCGTCTTGCTGCTCGAAAAGTTCCCAGCAAGTCATACTTACGACCCGGGCCTTGATGCCCTCGGCCTTCAATTTTTCGTAAGCCTCCACGCACAACGAAAGCTCGCTTCCGCTGCCCATCAAGATAACATCCGGCTTTCCGCCCGCCGCATCAGCCAGCACGTAACCGCCTCTCGCTACTCCGGAAGCGGGAGCATATTTCGTGCGATCGAGCGTCGGCATGGCCTGACGCGTGAACACCAGCGTGGACGGTCCATGCTTGTGTTGCAGAGCGATCTTGTACACTTCCACCACTTCATTTGCGTCGCCTGGCCGCAGAACCAGCATGTTCGGCATCGCGCGCAAGGACGCCAATTGTTCGATAGGCTGGTGCGTCGGCCCGTCTTCTCCCACGCCGATCGAGTCGTGCGTGAAGATGTACATCGCCGGGATTTCCATCAGCGCGCCCAGCCGCATGCTTGCCCGCATGTAATCGCTGAAGTTGAAAAAGGTTGCGCTGAACGCTCGCAGTTTCGAAAGCGTCATGCCGTTTACGATTGCACCCATAGCGTGTTCTCGCACGCCGAAGTGCACATTGCGTCCGCGAAACTGCTCCGGATAAAACTCCCCCGCGCCTTCAAACGTCAGGTTTGTCTTGTTGGATTTGGCCAGGTCCGCCGAGCCGCCCATCAGCCAGGGAATGTTTTTCGCCAGCGCATTCAGCGTTTTCCCCGAAGATTCGCGCGTAGCCATTCCCTTGGGATCGGCAGGGAAGTTCGGCAAATCCTTGTCCCAGCCGTCCGGCAATTGCCCGGCCTGCATCCGATTCAATTGATCGGCCTGCTGCGGGAACTGTTTCTTGTACTCCTCGAATTTCGCATTCCATGCCGCGCGTGCTTCCGCGCCGCGCTTGCCTACGCCATTCTTAAACTGATCGTAAACGCCGTCCGGGACCAGGAACTTGGCATCTTCCGGCCAGCCGTAGTTTTGCTTCACCAGCCTGATTTCTGCGTCGCCCAGTGGCTCGCCATGCGCTTCGTAGGAATCCTGCTTGTGCGGCGATCCATATCCAATGTGGCTGTCCACCACTACTAGTGTCGGCCGGTCTTTCGTCTTCAGAAAAGTCTCATACGCATGACCCAGTGTCCTCAGGTCGTTGGCGTCCGCCACGCGCGTCACATTCCAGCCATAACCGACAAAGCGTGTCATCACGTCTTCGCTGAAGGACCACTCCGCCGGGCCGTCCAGCGTCACGCGGTTGTTGTCGTAAATCCAGCAAAGATTCGAAAGCTTCAGATGTCCCGCCAGCGAAGCGGCTTCCGACGCCACGCCTTCCATCAAATCTCCATCTCCGCAAACCGTATAGACGTTGAAATTAAAAAGTTCAAGTCCCGGCCGGTTGAAATTTTCCGCCAGCCACTTGCTGGCAATCGCTATCCCCACGCTGTTTCCCGCGCCTTGTCCCAGCGGCCCTGTCGTTGTCTCCACCCCGGTCGTGATATGCGACTCCGGATGCCCCGGCGTCTTGCTGCCGATTTGCCGGAAGCGCTTGATCTCCTCCATCGAGACGGCCGGTTCGGTTGTAACTTCACCCTTCGCGTTGACAGCACGAACCCCTGTGAGGTGCAGCGTGGCATACAAGAGCATTGAAGCATGGCCCGCAGACAAGACAAACCGGTCGCGGTTGAACCAGGTGGGATCCGCCGGGTCATAGCGCAAATACCGTTGCCAAAGTTCATACACCACCGGTGCAAGCCCCATTGGCGCACCGGGATGTCCGGAATTGGCCTGCTGAACCGCGTCGATTGCCAGCGTCCGTATGGTATTGATGCTCAGTTGATCGAGGTCCAGTTGCGTTTTCGCCTGGCTCACATTCGCTCCTGTGGCGGGCAGAGGGACACCCGCAGGTCTTGGACAAATCTTTGATGCCCCGCGCGACAGAACGGGTCCAGAGATTTTACGCTAAAACGGACTCGGCTTGTTACTCGGGGTGGCGGCCCTGGCGGTCGGCGTTGACTCGTCCTAAACGCTATCGTAGCATCCGACTCTTGAAGCATTTCATTTCCGTTTTTCTCTTCCTCAGCGGTCCATTGATCCTCTAGGCCGGCCACGCGAGAGACCCAAGATTGCTTTGTGGAATCCAGAAAAAGAACAGCCCATTCTTCTCTTACTAAAAACTACGAACTGAAAACTGACTGCCATCAACCAGCTCCGGACCCCCAATCCATGATTTGAATTGAGCGCTTTCTCCGACCATGCTACTTTTTCTTATCTGCCCTGCCCGGGTGGCGGAATGGCAGACGCTGAGGACTTAAAATCCTCCGGGGATTTTTCCTCATGTGGGTTCGACTCCCACCCCGGGCACCATTTTATCTTTTTTGTTATGAACTAATTGACGCCTTCTTGTTCGCCACGTAGCCACCGCGTAGCTTTTGCTTCGACAAGTACGAGAGGATCTCGGCTCCAAGCTCTCTCAAGGTCTGCTTCCAGTCCGCTTTCAATGCTGCTAGAACAGCGGGTTTCCGCTTCTCTCCTGCCATCAACTCTTAACACCTTGCTTCTAAGCTCTTTGAGCAGCAACCACTTTCGTTGTGTTTCCAGGGATTATGGAATCTGATTTCAGAGAAATGTCACGGATGATTCCGTCTGCAGGGTGCCGAAGATTGCTCGGGAGTTGCTTGGGTTCAGAGCAAGTAAAGGTCAGAAGCGAAGCGAACTAACGTGTTACTATAAGCCACTTCTGTAACAGGTCCCCGGCGGGTGTCCCATGAATTTGCGAGCTGCGGGAATGAAAGCAGGGTTTGCCTGCCTCTTGTTGGCGTTGAACTGTCGCGCTACGGCAGGATCTACGACTCTGTTGAGGACTGCTTCGAAGATAAGCCCCGAACCGGGATCGGTGCAGACCTACGCGGGGCAGATTGACCCGATCATCTCCAGCGTAAAGCCCGCAACTTCGATTACTGTTGTCCTTCTCACGGATTTGCTGAGTCCCGCGGAGATCGAGAGTGTCAAAAAGGATCTCCTGGGACTCTATACGTCGATGCATGGACATGCATTCCGTTTGGGGATACTCCGCAATGGTGGTCTCGGGATTGCTGGTCCATTTGCGAGCCGGGCTCAGCTGAAGAGCGCCCTAAACGAAGTAGCAGGCGGAAGCGATCCCTCGGTTTCCGCTGCATCTACAGCACCTGTCGCTTCCCTAGCCCTTCTGGATAATCTTTATGCCAGTGTTGGCCAGTTGGGCGCGGATTGGTCGCGTGTTCTGTTAATTGGCGCACTTCCGCCCCTTGAAGGATCGGCGAGGGAATATGCATCTGGTCTCCTCTTGCGTGCTTTTGGTAGCGCGCATATTCAGCTGAGTTGGTACGCGTTCTCCGGGGGGAATGACGGCTGGCTTCCGCTGTTCCAGGCGACGGGCGGGGCGGTAATCCGTGGGTCGCTAAGCGAATTTTCTCACTCGGTCAATGACACCTCGCAGTTCTATTTTCAAGTCGAATGGATGCCAATCGCGCCCAGTTCGGGCTTCGTGGTATCTCGGTCCATCTTGTCGGATTTGCGGGGGCAGATGCTCCTTGAGGCGCCCGATGTTGCAGCCCCTTCCACCACGGCGCTTCCTTCTATCGAGCTGTACATGAAGCTGCGAGCCAAAGCGAGTGAGGCTGCTCAGTTGGTGACTCAAGAGCCTATGACCGAAACGAGCGCACAGACCATTCGCGATGACCTGCAAGCAGCTTTGGAAATCAATTCTCACGACCAAGAGTCGTTACTTACTGCAGCGATCTTTTACGAAAAAGTGAAGAATTATGTAGCCGCGGCACACCAACGAGCCGCCATGACGGAAGTTCAGCCGCTCGATGCGGTAGGTTTTGCGTCTCTCGGCCATGCCCTCGTCTTAGCCTCCGATTTCGGCGCGGCAGAAGCACCGTTGCAACGAGCTGTTAGTCTGAACCTTCGTACACCTGAAATGGCGGAAGATTTTGCGCGAATTCGTCTCGCGCACAAAGATGACAAAGCTGCGTTGCCTTATCTAGATGAAGCTTTGAGGGCCGATCCGAAGCGCCAGGAGCTTTGGTTCATTCAAGCGCAGGCGGCCGAGCGATTAAAGGATTCTTCGCTCGCAATCTACTCATTTGAACAGGCTCTTGCCCTGGGCGGCACACACGCTACGGAAGGAGCATCTCTCGCGCGGCTTTATATCGCAACAAACCAGGAGGTCAAGGCATCGCAATTGACTCGGCAGATCGTCGCCGCGCTTCCTCCGGAACTCGATGTGCGCGTGCAGTTCGCGGCCAGCCTTGATGAATTGCAGTTGACGACCGAGGCGCTATCGGCATGGAGGCGGGTGCTGGAGGTACGGGAAAATTCCGGACGCGCCCATGTGCGGATCGCGCAGCTCCTGCTGGGATCGGGCGACACAGCCGCCGCGGAGCAAGCCGCGAACGTTGGTTTGACAGCGGTGCCGAAATTCGCTCCCCTCTATCTCGTCAAGGCTGATGTTCTGGAGAAAGCCGGGCGACTATATCAAGCACGCAAGGCACTGGAAGAGGGCGCCGCCAATGCAAGGGATGCCGCATTACTGTCGCGTTTGGCCTCCACTGAAGATACGTATGGAGGCTTGGCCGCCGACGCTTATGCACAATTGGTAGAAACCTTGGAGCCAGCATCCCCAGAGAGAGTCAACGCAATCGAACGGGGCCTGGCCGTATCTGTACGCGATGCTGACCTGAAACACATTCAATCCTTCACCGCTATGCTGGAGTCGCCTGGTCGCCACCCGTCAGCTGGCCAGAACGAGGCACAAGAGCAAATGGAAAATGGCACCTTAATTCCAGGAGGCCTTGACGCCCTCGCTTTTTCTGCTCACGCCAAAGAAGGCGTCCCAGCAGAAAAATTCCTCGTGGAGTATTGCCGAGCTCTCATTGAGAGAGTTCCCGAGCAGCCGACCGCCACGAGCAAGCGGTATGTGGAAGAAATCCAGGAACATTTTCAGCGAATCACCGCTCTCGAGGCTCTCGGTAAACGGGATGGCAATCATGTGGTTGTTCTCCTCTCCATCGATGGAAAGGACGCTCACCGCCGCACGGAGAAAGCACTGAGCCTCCTAGGAATGAAGTTGCGCACTTCGAAAGGGATAGTAGAACTAGACCGTGGTGAGAAAAAAGATCAAGCCAAGAAGCAAGAAACGGCCTCAGCGCTAGCTATTGATGAAGTCGGCTTGCAGGAAGCGTTGAAAGGCGGCAAGCCTTATGCCATGGAAATAACCGACGAACGGGCCTCGGTTTATCCCAGCGAAAAAGTGTGGCGCGAAGCTTTTTATCCCAAGGAGAACGAGCCTGGAGGCATCGCAACGGCAATGTTGCGTCTGCCGAAAATGGCGCGTCTCTACGTGGGCATAAGCTACCTGGATCGGAAAACCACCTCTGAATTACTCTCCGCCATTGATCTTGTAACCCTGGAGCAGCGCTACGCGGATCTCATTTACCTCTACGCAGCGGCCCTTGCTATCCAAGGTGGCCATGCAGTGGTTCCGGGCGGACGAAATGCTGAAGCCATCTGGGCGAGTCTAGCTGGGGCAAGCCCTGCCCAGCCCCGTGCTTTCTTCCGCTCGCTGCTCGAACAAAACAATGGCAAGTTGCTGGAATTCTTCTTCGCCCTATCACAGCTAGATCGCCAACATCAGGAATTCTTTACCGTCAACCAGTCGCGCACCTCACAATTTTACAAGTTTTTTGCTGAATCCGAAGAAGCGCGGCGTGGAGCATCTGCACTAAGCTACGATTCTGCTTTCGCTCAGTTCTTACGTTCCGTTCCATTGGATTCCGAAGGCCATGTGGATTTTCCCGGCTCGCCGGAAGTCTGGATAGTAGCCAAAGGCCATTCATCGGGCGAACTTCAAATGGCGAGAATGATTAAGAAGGTTTCAAAATCAGCCGCGCCGGACGTAGAAGATGACCTTCTCCTGCACTTAGCGCGAACCCGTTACAAAGACAACGCGTCCCACCACACCGAGATTGAAAATTATCTTGCCGTAGCACGAATTGATCTGCATCGTGCGAAGCCCCTGGATGAATCATCCGCGTTGCTCCTAGCACAAAATTACACTGACTTTGCTTCGACATATGCTTATCTTACCGAGATCACCGGACTTGACTATTCGGACTACGTACAGTTTTTTGCAGCAATGGAGCACGTGAGAACGCACTCTCTCTTAGACTCCAATCTTCAACTGGGACAATTCCATGCTCTGATCGAGTGGATCTGTCTTCTACGAAGGCGTCATGCGATCGACGATGGCGGAGCGGCCAAACTTTTCAAGTTTGTTTGTGACCGGTTCTATGCTTCCAATAGCGCTCCTGACTACACGATTGCCTCGCTCGTATCGGCCCGCGCCATTCTGGAGTATTGCAATTCAGGGGAAAAGAATGCTTCGGCGGACGAAAAGATCCTCGGATGTCTGCTGGGTTCTAACAATAAACGCGAAAATCGAAGAAGAATCGAATTTCTGCGCACTTTGGATTTGCAAAAGGTGCCTAGCCTGGACAGTGTCTTCGCCATTTACGACGGCCTGACAAGAATCAAATCCCAAGGTGGGGCAGAGCTAGTTGCCATCAAGAAGAACATCGAAGGGCTTCCCCTTGTGGAGTTGCCTAAAGGCATGAAAGTCAAAAGCGAGGAGAAGGAGAGCATCGTCCGGTACGAGCCAGCGTTGGCACAAAAGGCGGTAGCTGAGTTAGCTCAGAAGTTCTTGAAGAAAAAGCCCAATACCAAGGACATCGAAAAGATTTCGCAGGAGTTGCTAGGAGAGCTGCAGCCCCAGGTTACACTCGCGCTGGCGGGGCAAATCTATGCTTATTTTCTGCGTTCCTCGGATCTACTGGTCTCCGAAGATCCCCTGCTGCTGCGCAAGCACCATTATTTCAGCTTCGACTCAGAGACGGGCCGAAAGCAGTTCCATACGGAATCCAACTTTAGCCAAAGTAGTGAGGGGATCGGAAGTTACTTCGTTGGCGGTTTTGCTCAGTTTGCCCTGGCAGCCGGCAAAGCCGCTGGGGTGGGGTGGAAAACAGGTGGACCTAGTGGCAATGAATCCGTCGCCGCCCAAATCGCGGTCATCCGAAGCGCCGCATGGGATCTTCTCGACGAATCCGATCAGCGGCTGGTAAGTTTGCGCATCACTATCGCGCGCGAATGGATCTACATGTCCGCTAGTCAAGGAGAAGCTTTTCGTGCGTTGAGCGAAGACACCATGGGCGTGATATCTCTGTCACGTCGCGCTGACTTGCTGAATGGAATCGAAGCAAGGAATTGGAGAAGGGTCTGGGAGTCGGTGATGCTTCCCGATCTCTTCTTGCTGGGCGGCAAGTATCTCGATCGCTTTAAGACCGATTTGTGGACGTCGCCTGTGACGGTTGCCCTACGCTCTATCGCTGGGGCCAACGATGGATCACGCCTGGATATTCTGGGAGGCATTCCCTATCGTTCTTTCGGATGCAGTCACCCTCACCTGGTAGCAGAGGCCCCTTACGAGGAATATGAGCGGCGAATGTTTCCCGAGGAACTCGCCGAGCGTTCCGCGGAGTTCAAACTCTTTCTAGCATTTCAGGCTGACAGCCTTGGCGTCGAGCCGTCGGCTCTCTCCGATGTTGCGGAAACACTCGCGTCAAGAGCGTTCCGTAGCGCGCAAATGACGAACTCCAAAGACTGGCGGTCGCTGCTGGCCGGTTTTGCAAGCGTCATGTCGAAAGATATAAAAGAGGCGCTTGAGAAATGAAGAAATCGGTTAGTTTCCAAGCATTTTCCAGCCTACTCGTGGCTCTCTGGATCGTTGTTGGAGGGTACGGACAAGAACCCACTACGGTCATCAAAGTACAGGTCCGCTTAGTCGAGGTTTACGCGAGTATCCACGATCAGAAAGGGCACTTCGTCGATGGATTGAGTCGCGAAAGCTTTCAGGTCCTGGAAGACGGAAAGCCTCAGCAGATTGCCGCGTTCGATTCCACCTCCCAAAGTCTTTCTTGCGCCATTCTCCTTGACACAACCGGAAGCATGAACGAAGCCCTTCCTCGGGTCAAGAATTCGATCGTTAAACTAATCGACGAGCTGGATCCCCAAGATTTAGTCGCCATTTACACCTTTGATCAGCGGTTGGTCATCCGACAGGAATTCACTTCGGACAAAAATGCCGCAAAGCGCGCGGTATTGCGAACACGAGCCGAAGGTGCAACAGCCTTGTTCGATGCACTCTCTGAGGCGGCACAGGAGCTTTCCCAGCGTTCTGGCAAGAAGGTCCTCATCTTGTTTACGGATGGTGATGACAATTCCAGTGCTTTGAATGCCAACGCGGCTGTCGCACGTGCCAAGAAGGCAGGTGTCCCTTTGTATACCATTGCCGAAGGAGAAGCGACCCACTCCAAAAACTTGAGAAAACTCCTCGATGATTTGAGCGAGCGTACCGGCGGCGCTGCATATGAGGTCAAGAAGCCAGGAGAGATTGAGCAGGTTTTTCACGAAATATCCGAAGATCTCCGGCACTTATACATGATCAGCTACCGGCCACCCCAGGTCGCGAATGACGGAAAGTGGCGCAAAATTGAACTCGTAGTAGAGGGACCGAAAGGCTACCGCGTCCGGGCCAAAGAAGGCTATTTTGCGGAATGAACGAGTGACGTTAGGCACCGCGTTTCGCTCAAACCAAATCCCATCACTAGCGAGACCGTCGTAAGCTCGCGTTCGCATTAGTTCACGGTCGGCATCAGTTTCAGAGTTCGGCTTACTCCCTGTTGGGTGCCAGTGACCGTCAGTGTGTCTGAGAAATCGACGACGTTCTTGACGATTGTTGGGCAACACAGGATCCATGACTTAATAATAGTGGTAGAAGTTCGCAGTTTATGGGAACTGCGTGTAATTATTTATAGCCACAGTTCCCCCTCGACCCCACGACCCGGAGAGAGTGAAACCGGTCGCCGCGCAGTTGTACAAGAAGATTAGCCTTATTGGGGTGTTCGAAACATCAGCTCTAGTGTTGATAGCGAGGTTCGACTCCCACCCCGGGGCACCAATTTATCTTTTTTGTTTTGAACTAGTTGACGTGTTCTCGTTCGGCACGTAGCCGCCGCGTACCTTTTGCTTAGACAAGTACGAGAGGATCTCGGCTCCAAGCTCTCTCAAGGTCCGCCTCTAATTGCTCCTGACGTGACCGCACCCAGGGGAGACTCACTCCTTTGTTGAACGCTTCTCCCTTGGAACCCAACTCTTAGGTTAGGGCAACGATTTCAGCAGATTTTGCGCCTGCACATTTGCAGGATCTAAACGCACAGCGGTTTGTGCATCGGCTCGAGCCAATGCCAATTCGCCTCGCCGCTGACGAATTATGCCCCGGTTGGACCAGGCCCGAGTGTCCGCGCGAAACTCTTGAATTTCGGTGTTGAGGAGTTGGAGAGCTTCTTCATCTTTTCCAAGTTTCATGAACTGCGCTGCTAAGTTGACGGCGCGGAAGTCATAATTGAGTTCGCCTTTTCCTGTAAGGGACAGCGCCTTGCGGAGCAAGCGGCAGCCTTCCTCATCGTTGCCCATCAGCGCCTCCGTGAAGCCGTAAGCTTCCAGTGTGGTGGGATCATCGGGATAAATGCGCAGCGCCACGAGGAACTCTGCGCGAGCCGCTTCGAACAGGCCACGGGTCATGTACACAACGCCAGCATTGCTGTGAATCTTGGCGCTGCCGGGAACAGAGTGCAGATCAGAGAGAAATAAGTGAGCGTTGTCGCGCCAGTCGCGGTTGCGGAGCACGGTGCAAAGGCCTAACCCTGTAGCAACAATGGCGAGCACTACCCAAGCCAGCGGCGCATTTCGGTTTTCGAAATGAATCCAGAGCAGCGCGATGGCAAGGCAGAAGCCAGCTGACGGGAAATAGGCCAGTCGCTCGCCCATGATTGTACCGGTAACCGTGAATACGTTTGCAGTCACGGCGAAGGCTCCAAGATAGATGCCGCCGGCCAGAGCCCAGGTGGTGCGGCGGGTCCAAAGAGCCCAAGCCCAAGCTGCCAGCACGAAAATAGTTGCAAAGGCCGCGGGCGCAGTGTGTTTCCAATTCGAGTACAGAAGAATTCCGTTGTAGGAATAGTCGTATGACAGCGAGACAGGGTAGAGCTGCAGACCCACGTATTTCCAGGCCACGCGGAGAGCGTTGAGAATTCTGAGATGACTGGGAAGTTGGCTGAGCGGGTTATTGAAAAAAGCGACCGGAACATCGCTGAAATGGCCGCCCTTCAACGTCCAAAACACAGCGAGGTATAGCGCGGTAACGCCCAGGATCGAGGCATAAGGAAGAAGCGGCTTGAGCTTGCCGCGCGCAACGTCGCCTACCAGCACGAGACACAGAAAAACTACCGCGGATTCCTTGGCCATCAGGGCGAGAAGCAGGCAGAATAGGGCGGAAACCGGTCGGTCGCGCAAGTGCAATAGCCAAGCAGCTAGAACAAATCCTGCGGCGAGCAACTCAGAACATCCGATGGCAGAAGCCACCGCTTCCGTATGGATGGGATGAACGGCGAAGAGCAGGGCAGCCGCAAACACTATGGTGGGAGCATGGGGAACGGATTCTAGAAGCGCTCGCAAAAGGAAATAAAGCAGCAAGGTAACTGCTGCATGCAGCAAAATGTTGAAAAGGTGGTAAGCAAGAGCCTTGTGACCGCCGGCGGCCCAGTTGAGGGCAAGCGCAGCAAAGGTCACAGGGCGAAACACATTGGCCCTGGAGGCGTGGAAGAATCCTTGGATCGAGGGGCTGGTCACGATCGGATTGTGAAGAATGTAAAGCTCATCATCATAGGCAAAATCGTTGAGTAGGGTGTTCGCGTAGACCAATATCGCCAAGGCCAACAGGAGTCCGACGCGCGCCCGTTCGTTCACTTAACGCCAACCCATTCGGAGGTTTCGGTTCATACCGCAGTGTAGGTCCCAGGAAGAATCTGACGGCTCAAAAAATGGTAAGGCCGCGGTCGCGGGGATACAAGAGATTGTCTATCGTCGGGTGACGATTTGGGAAACCCGCATGCTAAGACAGAGCCAGAACAGGGCCATGGCATACCAGTCTTGAAGCGGCGTGGTTCAGAGCGCCTGAAATCTTTCCTTCACTTCGCGGACAAATTCCAGAAACTTAGAGGAGAACGAAGCTGGGCGGGAGTATTCGCAATGGTGAGAGGTCTTCGCCGGTCATCTTCTGGAACGTTGGCGACGAGCGAAAGGCGACGACTCAAGACCGCACGAAAGAGACCTCGCGGCCTTTTCTCCTCCGTTATTATAGTGTGTTCAATTTGTCGCAGACGGAGGGAATTGACATCCCCGCCTCACTCCTACAGGAGGAGCGCACCAACCATCCCGTTGGACTGGTGACGCCGCTCCTCACTGGTGAGGGTGGGATCGTAGCGAGGTCCGCCTGGCGCCGCAGCCGTTATATGGGCGGCAACGCCGACAATCACGAACCCAGGCCCTGTGCCGCGCCGACAGTAGGACATCTACAGTCAGGATTTGAACAAAGATATCTAGCACGTTTCGTTAACGTTTCAATTATGCGTTTGGTAAAGTCGTCTCTCACGAGAGCTTTGTTTGCACCTTAGTGTCTCAGGAGACATGCAAAGCCGCGGCATCGTTTCTCCCCCGGTGCGGCTTGACGATAATCTCGACGTCGTGATCGAGCGCAACGAGAAATCGCAGTAACCGCTCCACCGAGAACTGCCGAAAATCACCGCGCAACATCTTGGATACGTCGGGTTGTTTGACGCCCAGTAGACCAGCGGCTTCAGCCTGCTTGAGACCACGATCCTTCATGATCGTCTCAATTTTGAAGACGAGCTGCGCCTTGACCAAATGCGCTTCGGCATTTGGAATCCCGAGATCCTTGAATACGTTCCCGCTTCCAATCTCATAAGTTTTCTTGCTTATGATTTGCTCCTCTTGGCTATCTGTTCGGCCTCGCGCAGCCGCTGCTCGATTAGTTCCATGTCCGGGCGGGGCGTCTCGCGTCCGCTCTTCGATTTCTTTTGAAACGCATGCAACACATAAACGCTGTCCGAGTACTTTAGAGTGTACACGGCGCGGAACGTGTCCCCACGAAAATCCTCAACTACTTCAAGCACCCCTGCTCCACCCGACCCCACCCAGACCACAGGCTTGAGAGGCGGCTCCTCGGTCATTAAGCCAATATAGTGATTTCACTATATTTTGTCAAGAGTCTCGATATCCCATTGAAGAGCCACACTGAGACTGAATCAAGACTGTGGGAATGCAAATAAAGGGCCGTTCACCGCGTCACTTTCACACGTCGGAAGTACAATTCGAATTCCTGCACCTATTCTAGTTCAAGAATTGGGAAACGAATTCGGCATCCCGGACACTAATCCGATGATGACTCAGTAGTTCAAATCTTCCAGGCTCCCGAGGTCCCACGTGGATTCTCTTGGTCAATCGAAAGGAGGCCTGCAATGGCTCTTCGAGTTACCGTGGATATCTTCAGCGGACGTGCTAATCCCGTTATCGAGGTCGAGGGTCCCGAGGCCGACGAAGTCTTGGGCCGGTTGAAGCCCGGACGCAAACTGACGGGGCGGGAAGCAACGGAACCTGAACGAGTTCTTGGCTATCGCGGATTGATCATCGAACAAATCGGTGCCGCGTCGGGCGGCTTACCGGGGCGGTTTCGATATTTGCACGGCAATCTTTTTGGCGCTCGCCTTTCGCACGCTGCCGAGGACGAACGTTTCGAAGATTTCATCTCTTCAGATGCCGGTTTTCTTCGGAGGCTTTCGCTTGGAGAAGGCTTTCCCGATGTGTTTCGCAAGGAAGTCGCGCGATCTAAGAAAGAACGGGCCGAACACGAGGAGAAAGAGCACCACAAACGGCGACACCACCATTGCGAGTGTGGCCCATTGTATGAGCCCGCTTGGTGGAATGTGCCACAACGTCAGCCGTTCAACAATTGCTATAATTATGCGACAAACTACAGGACGGACACTTTCGCGCAACCCGGCCTGGCGGCGGGATCCATGTACACCGCCCTTAATTGTTCGTCCGTAGGGCAGGCCGCCGTGAAAGACGACCTAATCAACGCCCCGAGCGCTAAGAACAAGTGCCCCAAAGAGGGGCATCTCGTTGCCCTGGTTATCTGGCCCGGCGTTGACTTTCATTGGTTCCGAAAAGGCCGGAACGGTTTTTGGAGCCACAAGCCGGGCAGCACTCCCGTCAGAAACGTGGATAACAGTAATCACCTGATCCCCGATCCGCGCACTGCCAACCGCGGACCGTATACGAACTTTTGTACTTTCATGGTGGTCATGCATGGCCACATCAAAATCAGGTAATAAGTCGACTCAATGGATTGGCGGCGCGCTTGTCTTTTCCGGGCGCCCCGACCCGATTTGGAGCGTTCCTGACGAAGCTGCCCGGGAATTGAAGAGTTTTTGGGCGGGCCTTCAGCCTTCAGTTGGCAAGTTGCCTGTGGCTCCCGCTCTGGGCTATCGCGGAGCCTTTCTCCGCGATGCGGGCGGCCGGGAATGGCTGGCTTACGGGGGGATCGTGACGCTTAAAACAAAAAATGTCGTTCTCTCGCGGCTGGACCCGGCGCGTCAGTTTGAAAAAATGCTTCTTGCGACAGCGCCTCCCGAACAGTTACCTCCGGAAGTGATGCGTGCTTCACAGGAGAAGCAATGAAGAAAGAAGCGAAAGGCAAGGTCTCAGGCAGCACCAGGGTCCGAATACCAAATCCACCAGGATCCTTAGCATGAACGCACGCAAGTCTTCGCTCATTCCCATCGCGATGCTGATGGTGTTGTCGGGGGGCTGTAAGCTTTCGAATCACTCCGTCCTCACGCAGCACAACAACTCCATGCGCACGGGCGCTTACTTGCTCGAAAAACAATTGACTCCTGCGGCCGTGGACACGTCGACGGGTCCCGGTATGGCGCTGCGCTACTGGTGCCCGGTGGACGGCAACTTGGCCGCACAGCTTCTCTATGCGCGAGGCGTTTGGATCGGTTTGAAACGCAGGAGCGTCATCTACGCCTTCACGGATAAGAACATTGTTTACGCCTATGATGCGGAGGAGGAGCGAGACCCCGGCACCAACCGAGGCTTGTTCTGGACCCGCACCCTTCCGGTTACGCCGAACCCTTCTCTTCCCGTTCCGGCCAATGGAGGCATTCTGGCCACACCGGTGATCGACCGCTCGTGCGGCAAGCTCTACCTTGTCTATGCCATTTCCAACGGGCTCTTTCCACCTGGAGGACAAGGCGACGGAAATCCGCTTTATGAGGTGGAGTATCATCTTGCCGCGCTGGATCTCGGCTTAGGAAATGTGCTCCAGGACATTGTGATCGGCGGGACCGTTCCGAGCAGTGTGCCGCCTGGTCATGTGGATTTTGTGCCGCGCCGGCAAATTCAGCGCGCGGGGCTCCTCTTGTTGCGCAACCCGCTTGCCCACTCGGAGCACACCGTGTACGTGGCCTTTGCCTCGCGCTGGCATGAGGAAACGCACAATTACCACGGTTGGGTCATGGGATACGATGCCAAAACGTTCGCCCCCCGGGGAGTATTCTGCAGCACTCCGGATCGGCGGCTGAACAGTGAGGGCGGTGGCATTTGGCAGGGTGGCGGCGGCTTGGCGGGCGACGATGGCAGCAACGTGTACTTCAACACAGGCAACGGCCCCGGCTCCGGCAACGACCACGGCAACAGCATCGTCAAGCTGACACCAACTCTGAACTCTGGCACCTACGGTCTTGCTTCTCTGTCCTTCAGCGCCGCTGCGGATGATTCCGCACACGCCTCCGAGTGGGCCAACAATGACATTGATTTGGGTGGCGGGGGTCTCACCGTCCTCCCGGACTCCTCCCGGCTCGTGAGCGGTGGCAAGACCGGCGTGCTGTATTTGATGGACCGGACTACGATGACCAAAGTCCTATCCTTTGACGCCTTTAGCGTCAATCCTGCCAACGATGCTGATCCCGTCGGCGCGCGCTACCGTGATTGGGGCAGCGGGCCGCATCTACATGGCGCGTGGACCTACTGGCCCGTGTCTGCGACTCGAAGTTACGTGTACCACTGGGGCGAAAAAGATTTTCTGAGGCGCTTCGACTACGACCGCACGACGGGACAAATCAATCCCGCGAGCGTCGTCGCCGGGGATGTCCTGGCTAAGCCGTTTCCCTTTATGCCGGGCGGACTGATCTCCCTCTCCGCGAATGGCACTAAAGATGGACTGTTGTGGATTACGCTGCCGTGGGATAACGGCACCGGCCGTGTTATGGCCTACGATGCTCTGACGATGCGGCGGCTCTGGGACACCACGGTTCCAGCAACCGGCGTAAGTCACAACGGCCCCCCGACGGTTGCCGATGGCAGGGTGATTGTTGGCACCACCAATGGGAACTTCCTAGTGTACCGCTTGGCGATCCCGCATTTTGTTCCGCCTATTTACCCGCGGCCGGAGCCGGTCTTGCCCTTGCCGCCCGATCCGGGTCCATGGATCCGGGAGTATTTGGCCCAATTGGCCCCAGAAAAGGCGGTCCACCTTAGCCCGCCCAAGGGTCATCGTGCACTGTTCCTAGCTCTCGGCAAGGGAACCCTGACTTACGAAATCAAGAAAGTGGAGGACGCTGCTTCTCCTCAGTGGGTTCTAGTCGGAATCAGCGGCGACTTGCTGGACGACAGTGGCGTCATGCCGCACATGGCCTATCGAGGGCTCGGCGCCGTACTGGCCAGCCCGGCGGAAGGTCTTTCGTGGAAATCACAAGAAAGCGGCGGGATGCGCTGGATGCCGGAAAGTTCTGTGGAAGCTCCGGGGAAGTCCGATGCCCCCTGGGTCCTTTTTCGGTCCGCGCCCGGCGATGGTCGCGGCCTCCTCAGTTACGTTACCTACGTCCAGCTGCTGGGCACATCCAGCGGCGCGCCTCCCGGCGCGGCTGCCCAGATAGGACGCCGCGTGCAGGTGCCCTACACGGGCAGGTACGCGTTTTATGTTGCGGAGGGCGGCACGCAGGGATCGAGCAAAGCAGCGCGCTGAGCGCGCGTGTTTGGGCCTAACTGCCCCTTACAACCTGAACCTTCCAATGCCCACCGGCAAGAAACTTCTCCGCCTTCGCTCGACTTCTCCTACAATCCTCCCGGATACGGTCCGTCGGTCCAGCGACGAGACCCTTGTGGAGGAATTCGTGGCGTCGAGCGACACGTTTGACCTGATCGTGATTGGCTGTGGCCCGGCTGGCGAAAAGGGTGGCGCGCAGGCTGCCTACTTCGGTAAGCGTGTCGCCGTCGTCGAACGCGCCGAGTATATGGGCGGAAGCTGCATCAACACCGGCACAGTCCCCAGCAAGACGCTGCGCGAATCCGCGCTTTACTTCTCGGGCTTGAAGCAGCGCGGCCTCTACGGAATTGATTACTCGCTGAAAGAGAACCTTACTGTCCACGACTTCATGCATCACGAACGCGAGGTGGTGGATATGGAGCGGCGGCGCATCCTGAAAAATCTCGCGCTCCACAACATAGAGCTTGTCCGTGGCCAAGCTGTCTTCGAAGACCCTCACACTGTCGCAGTTTCGGGAGCGAATGGCACGCGCCGATTGAAAGGCGATGTCGTCCTCATCTCCACGGGCTCCAAGCCACATCGGCCCTCGGAGATTGCCTTCGACGACATTCATACCTTTGATTCCGACACGTTTCTTCAGATGGACCGCATCCCCAAGAGCCTTGCTGTCATCGGAGGCGGCGTCATCGGCTGTGAATACGCTTCCATTTTCAAAGCACTCGGAGTGGATGTCACTTTGGTGGACGGCCGCGACCGCCTTCTTCCATTTCTGGACAACGAAATCTCCGATCGTCTGCGCGACCGCTTGGCGGCACTCGGCATGCATTTCTGGTTCAACGAGCGCCCGGTCAAAACCGAAAACTCTTCCTCTGGTGTGCGCTTGACAATGAAGAGTGGCAAGGTCCTCGAAACGGACGCTGCGCTCTTTGCCGCAGGACGCCGCGCCGCCGTGGATGGCCTCGCGCTGGCAAAAGCCGGCCTTGCGCTCAATGATCGCGGCTACCTCCCCGTGGACGAACACTATCGCACCGCCGTTCCCCACATGTATGCCGCGGGCGACGTGATCGGTTTCCCCGCGCTCGCCTCCACTTCCATGGAGCAGGGCCGCGTCGCCGTTTGTCACGCGTTTCACCTGAAGTACAAAGAGCGCGTCGCTTCGCTTCTGCCCATGGGCATCTACACCATTCCAGAGATCTCAGCCGCGGGCGAAACCGAGGAATCTTGCAAGGAAAAGAAACTTGACTACGTCGTTGGCCGCGCGCTTTACGAAAATAATGCGCGAGGCCATATCACCGGCGACACCGCGGGTATGCTCAAGTTGATTTTCGCGCGCGCCGACAGAAAACTTCTCGGCGTAAGCATCATCGGCGAAAACGCCACCGAGCTCATTCACATCGGCATGATGGTTCTCGACAACGGCTTGACCATCGATGAATTCATCGAACAGGTCTTCAACTATCCGACGCTCAGTGAAACTTACAAATACGCGGCGTATGATGGCCTGGGCAATCTCGCCGGACACAAACTCCGCGAAGGCTAATTTGGAGCGCGGCAGCCCAGCTGCCGCCCTTGCGATGCAAAACTCTAGCAACAATTCGATGATTGAAGGCAGAGCAAAACCGCCGACAGCCACTCTTCCTGTGATCGCCCTCTTAGCCGGCGCAATCTTTTTGGTTCTCAGTGTTTCCCCGCACGCTGCCGTGGCTCCCAAGAGCACGCAGAGTTTCTATCTTGGCTTTGACCGCAACACCTATCCCGGCGACGCGGCGATTCCGGTCCTTCGCAAAACCTTCACGTTCGCCAGTTACTGGCTCAGCCCGCCGCCCGGAGAAAAAACAAACACCTGGCGCGGAAAGCGCGAGCTTTTCCGTGCACAGGGCTTTGGTTTTCTGGTTCTTTACCGCGGTCGCGATAGCAAGGAGTTCAAAAATGTGGCGGGCGCAATTGCGAAAGGAGTCCAGGACGGAAAGAATGCCGCAGCCGCAGCCAAGAGCGAAGCCTTCGCTCCCGGCACAATCATTTTTCTCGATATCGAAGAAGGCGGCCGTCTGCCCGCTGCCTACCACGCCTATCTTCACGCCTGGCACGACGAGCTCGCAAAAGCAGGTTTCAGCTCCGGCGTCTATTGCTCGGGCATGCCAGTCAAGGAAAGCCCCGGTTTGACCATCACCACCGCCGATGACATTCGTGACAACGCCGCGTCGCACGACTTCGTCATTTGGGCTTACAACGACGCCTGTCCGCCGTCGCCCGGTTGCGCCTTCCCAGAAAATCCGCCTTCACCGTCCTCGAGCGGAATCGGCAATGCCACCGTCTGGCAATTCGCGCAATCGCCCCGCCGCAAAGAGTTCACCGCGCACTGCCCTGCGAAGTACGCCCCCGATGGCAATTGTTACGCGCCGAGTGACACCGCGCACAAGTGGTTCCTGGACGTGAATTCGGCAACGTCTCCTGATCCTTCCGGCGGCGCAAAGTAAACAGGCTTCCGGAAAATTTGAAGAGGCGAGCTTGCGCCCGCCTCCTTCGTTTTGCGCTGCAACAGCCTGTTCTTAGATCTGTCCTAGGCCGCCGTCCACATTGATCTCCACGCCCGTAATGTACGACGCGTCCTGCGAGGCGAGGAAGGCCACCGCTCCCGCTACTTCTTCCGGCTGCCCAAACCGCTTCATGGGCACTTTTGAAATAATTTCCTTCGCGAATTGATCCACGGCTTCTTTCGGAAGTCCGGTTCTTCCAAAGATGGGCGTGACGATCGGTCCCGGCGCCACCGTGTTCACGCGGATGCCACGTCCCACCAGCTCCGCAGCTGCCGTCCGTGCGAGAGAACGCAACGCCGCCTTTGTCGCTGCGTATGCGCTTGCGCCCTCCGTACCCTTGCTATTCGCCACGCTGGTATTCAGGATGATGGATGCACCGTCGTTCAGCAATGGCAGCGCCTTCTGGATCGTGAAGTACGCTCCCTTGATATTGGTATCGAAGTTTTCGTCGTACAGGCTCTCCGGAGTGTCCGCGAGCGGAGCGAACTTCGCGACTCCCGCATTTACGAACAACACATCGATTTTGCCAAGCTTCTTCGAAACCTCCGCATACAGCTTATCCACATCCGTGAGCTTGGATACGTCCGCCTGCACCGCCACCACGCCGTTGCCGATCGACTTCACCGCCTCGTCGAGTGTTTTCTTGCTTCGACCGGCGATTGCCACGCGCGCGCCTTCTTCCTGCAGGCGTTTCGCCGTCGCCAGGCCAATGCCGCTGTTGCCCCCAGTTATAACTGCTACTTTTCCTTCGAGTCTCTTCATGGTCGTCTCCTGGTTAGTTCGCCTTATTTGGAAAGCCTTTTTCCGCTATCCGTCCTGTCCCGCTTCTCCGGCTCTCCTCATTTCGGTCGTTAGATGAACATCAAAACGTTCGGTTGCATGATTCTTTTGGCGGATTCTGCCGCCGGGGCCTCTCTGGCGGGAAGCGGAGATGTCCGTTACACTCCTGGGGGACCCATGATCCGAGCCCAGGTGGAAAAAATATCGAAAGCTCTGGCCGACGAAACGCGCCTCCGGATTTTCGAAGCTATCTCCAAAAACAGCCATATGAACTGTGGGGAGATCGTCTCGATGCGCGGGGTCACTCCGGCAACCGTTTCACACCATCTAAGAATTTTGAGTGAAGCAGGTCTGATCGACTGCCGCCGCGAAGGACAGTTTGTTTACAGCCATGCTGTTCCGGAAACCATCGCGGCCTACACACAATCACTGACCAAACTTGCTCGCGGCAAGAAGCCGGGGCGTCACCGCTGATTTTTGGGATTTAGTTGGTAGGATTCCTGGGAAATTTGAAATAGGGAAGCCGCACCCCCTCGTCCATGATTTGATCGGCGCGGATATTGGTCGGCGCTTCGAATCCGGCGGTTCCGCCGTTCGTTACGTAGTCATCTTGGTCCACGCCGTCGCCGCTTACACCTAACCCGCCGACGAGAACCCCGTTGCGATACAAACCCGCGCTTCCAGGAAAGAAAACGATTCCGCTCTTGTTCGAATTCACTGCTCCGCTTTGGAATCCCTGCGTACAGGGATTCGCCAAGTCCATCGTGTACAGGTTGAAAAATGGCCCAGCGCTCGAACCGTCGATCCCGGGCGGATAAAGTGGCTGCGCGCCAAAACTGATGGTGCGGTTTGTTACGGCCGTTCCCATCGGCACACCGTTCAGATCGGCTGCCGTTCGCGACGCGCTGTTGAAGTACACCATGTTTCGCGCCTTGCTCGCGGCGACGTCAATACTGAAGACCGTGGAATCCTGCATGCGCCGCAATCCGATGATGGTTCCGTCCAGATCCGCAACCGCGATCACCATCCGAGCTTTCGAACCCAAAGGCAATCGAATCGCGGCGCGCGTGGTGTTGGCCGTAGCTTCCGCATTGTTCAGAATCTGAGTGACGTCGGCCACGCTCAATCCGCCCAACGATCCCGCTGTTGGCGTGATCAAGTCGCCTTCGGGCGGCTGTCCCTGGCTGTTTGCGGGCGCCACCAAAAAGCTTCCCGTCCCGGTAACCGGTCCGGCAGTAAAGCCAGCGGGAAGCGACGTTTGATCTACAAACGGCAGCGCAATGCCGCCGATAAAAACAACTCCAGGTGCCGCAGGCGTGGGGCCAAAATTGTTTCCCACGCTATCCCGATGCGCCGTGCTGCCAGCGAACGCCGCAAACTCCGCAACATTAAGATTACTCGAGGAGGTCACAACGCCAATTCCACCGACCACAACATTCTTATAGAAGATGGGAACGCCGCCGGGATTCACCGCGGCTGCGTTCGAATCGTTAACGTCGGCTTTCCCGGTGAAGACTCCGAGCCCGAATCCGCCGCCAAGTGCCAGCGACGGAGGAATCCCGCTTTCGAACGCTGGATTGTTGATCAGTGTGCAGCCGCGATTTGTATTTTCGATCCCGTAGAGATCCGCGGGCGGCTGGTTCGCCACACCCGGCGGAAAATGAATCCCGCTGATGAAGCGCACCGTCCGCGAAGAAAGCGGTGCTTGGTCGTTACTGAAAAAAGCGCCCGTCCGCGCGAGCGCCACGGCCATGTCATTTGCGTTTTGCGTTTGCCCGAAATTTCCGATCGCCATGGCCGGCGCGTTTTGCGTTCGAAAGACTCCCAGCACAAATCCCGCGCGGTCCACTACCGCGACCACCATGTCCACATTCACGGAATTCGCCGCCGCGGTCACAACATTTTGCACGTCGGCCACTTGCAGTGCCTGGACAGGCGGAATGATTGGCGGCGCAACCGTCTCGCTGCTTCCGCCCCCGCATCCGATCAACAGCATCAACAGTGTCCCGGCAATGCCCAATGCCAAAGCCACGCCCAGCACCAGCGTCTTCTGGCGAGCTTGCAGCGCGTGCCGGGATTCCACCGGCTTGCGAAGTTTGTGAACTGTTTTCATCGCGGGAGTACATTTCTTCGTATCACAGTCGTTTGCGGCCGCTCAACGAATTTGCCCTCCTCTTGCCGCGTACTGGTGAATGACCGAAGCGTCAGTCCGCGTTGTCGAATGTGTCTCTCCTGTCGGGAAAACTGTTGCTCGCTTCTCCTCGATATTGTTATCTAGTACGCGATTCCGAGTTTTCAGCAATTCATTCAGGCCGAGCGCATGAACTTCTTCCCTCCGCGGCAAGTGCGACGCGCGTTCTGCGCGGCTTGTTGTTTTTCGTTCTTTTTTTTCATGCCCGGCTCTGCAGCTCCACGGCAGCAAACCCCATCCCCGACGCAGAATCCCGCGGCGCAATCCCACGTGCAGGGTCCGCCCGCGCGCATTCCCCGCCAGCAAGCGCAAAACACTACCGCCCTCGACGGCATCGTGCGCGATGCCGGCTTTTCCAATATCGCGCTGCCTGTCCCCGGAGCCACGCTTACGTTGCGCAACTTGGAGTCCGGCCAGCTTTTTTCCGGTATTGCCTCGGCGGAAGGTGTGTTTCGTCTGTTCCCGTTGCCGCCGGGTCATTACGAGCTTCGCGTGGAAGCCAAAGACTACGCGCCGTTCGTTCTTTCCGATCTCGTTCTTCAGCCCAACGAAGTCGTGACCCTGGAAATCTCCCTCGTCACCGCCGCGGCCATGGAAGCGCGTTCCCGGCTCCCGCGTCTCCCCGAACTCGGTCCCGCCCTTTCCGCAGGGACGCAACCTTCCTTCGGTACGTATCGCGAGTTTCGCCATCGTCTCGATTCCGATCCCAACTACATCGAAAACATTTCGCCGGACGCGCTGCCTCCCGTCGCGGACATCTACAACACCGTTCCCAACCGCTGGGCCCTCGAGCAACCCGACTATCGCCGCTATTCGCAAAAGGGCGAGTACATCTACACCAAGCCGCACTGGTACGATCCTTTTAATCGCAATCGCTTCAAAGGCGACGAGCCGATCTGGCCGGCACTGTTCGGCCAGCAGACGTTCTTAAATATCACGGCTTCCTCCGAAACCTTTTTCGATGGCCGCCGCGTTCCTTCCCCTAGCAACGTCAGCACAGCACGGCCCGGCAGTTCTGGATTCTTCGGCCAAGGCGAGCAAGCGTTCTTTGATCAAACGCTGCGTTTCCGCTTTGATCTGTTTCATGGGGATGCGTCCTTCAAGCCGGTGGACTGGCGCATTCGAATCACTCCCGAGCTCAGCCTTAACGACTTGCATGTTCGAGAGCTGGGCATCGTGGGCCCCAACCCTCGCAGCGGGACGAATCGCTTCGACAATCACGTCGGCCTGCAGGAAGCTTTCGTCGAAGTGAAACTCCACGATCTAGGTCCGAACTACGATTTTGTCTCTGCGCGCGCAGGCATCCAACAGTTCAACGCCGATTTCCGCGGCTTCCTTTTCGTGGATGAGCAACCTGGGCTGCGCATTTTCGGCGATCTTCGTTCCGACCGTATCGAGTACAACGTCGCCTATTTTCACCTTCTCGAGAAAAACACGAACAGCGGCCTCAATACCTTCGACCGCCGCCATCAACAAGTTGTCCTTGGAAATGTATACCTGCAGGATTTCTTTTTCCCCGGCTACACCGCCGAATTCGTCGCTGCGTGGAACAAAGACGATCCCAGCCTGCACTTTGACGACAACGGTTTTCTGGTTCGTCCCGCGCCTGTCGGCAACGTGATCAATCAGAATCCTGGCGCCGCCGGCCCGATTCTCCACGGCATTCGCGTCGGCTACTTCGGCTGGCTAGGCAGCGGCCACATTCGCCGCCTCAATCTCACGCACGCTTTTTATCAAGCCGTGGGAGAGGACACGTTCAATCCCATTGCGGGAAGACCTGTCACCATCAACGCGCAAATGGCCGCAGTGGAGCTCTCCTACGATAAGGATTGGATCCGCTACCGCGTTTCGACCTTCTATACTTCCGGCGACGCTAACCCTCGCGATGGCCGCGCTCGCGGCTTTGATGCCATCGATGACCTTCCAAACTTTGCCGGCGGTCTCTTCAGTTTCTGGAATCGCGAAGCAATTCGGCTCCTGGGCTCCGGAATCCTGCTCACCTCCTCCGGAAGCCTCATTCCATCTCTCCGCTCCAGCAAAGAAGAAGGCCAGGCCAATTTCGTCAACCCCGGCATCTTCCTCGCCAACGCCGGCGCGGATTTTGACATCACGCCCAAACTGAAAGGTTTCGCGAACTTCAACTTTCTTCGATTCGAACGCACCGAGCCGCTGGCATTCATTCTTTTTCAGTCGCCGATTCGCCACACGATTGGCGAAGACTTCGGTGTCGGCGTCGAATACCGTCCACCGCTCTCTGAAAACATCATTCTCACCGGCGGCGCGTCCGCTCTTCAGCCGGGCCAGGGTTTCAAAGACATTTACACGAGCCGCACACTCTTCTCGCTTTTCGGCTCCGTAAAGTTTACGTTCTGACATGCGCGCATCATGACCAACAAGCGCCAATGCGTTTCCTCTTCTCTGCGAGTTCTCAGCGCACTCTGCGTCTCCGCGTTATCCTTATTCTTCGCTCTTCGCTCCGCTCCGGCCGCCTCCGAAGCGCATGCGTCGCAAGACGCGATGTCGTCCTCCTTCCGCGGCCAATCCCAGGAAGAAGCCGATCACAAATCCGCTGGCTGCGTCTCCTGCCACGCCTCGACCGATGAGCCAACCATGCATCCGACGAAAACCGTTCACCTCGGATGCACGGATTGCCACGGCGGCAACGTTTCGATCTCCGTTGCACCCGGTGCGGCGGCGAGTTCCGCAGAATACATTTCTGCAAAAGAGAAAGCACACGTCCAGCCCCGCGATTCGTCATTCAAAAATCGTTCCGCGCTTCCGGAGCGCACCTACACCAAGTGGCTGAAGGAATCCGCCGAGTACATCAAGTTCGTCAATCCCGGTGATCTGCGCGTGGCTCCGGAAACGTGTGGCACTCTCGGCTGCCATGCCAGCGAGACCCGCGCTGTTTCAACCAGCACGATGACGCACGCCGGATTTCTGTGGGGCGCGGCGCTTTACAATAATGGCGGCTATCCGGCAAAAAATACGCGTTTCGGCGAAAGCTACGATCGCGACGGCAAGCCGCAGTCTATCAAGACGTTTCCCAAGCCGACGCCGGAAGAGACGCGCGCCAAAGGGATCCTGCCGGAACTTGATCCTCTCTTTCGCTGGGAAACTTCACAGCCTGGAAACGTGTTGCGAGTGTTTGAACGGGGCGGCCGCAAGAAGGCGGAGGTCGGCAATCCCACCCGCGAAGAAGATCCCGGGAAACCGGACGACAAACTCGGCGACCGCGGCTTTGGCACGGAGCTTCGCACCGATCCCGTTTTTCTAGGCTTGCAGAAAACGCGTTTGCTCGATCCGATTTTGTCGCTCCCCGGCACCGACGATCATCCGGGCGACTATCGCGCCAGTGGCTGCACCGCATGCCACGTCATTTACGCCAACGATCGCGATCCGGCGCACTCCGGCGCGTACGCGGGGTTTGGTCACTCCGGCTTCAGCTCTTCGTCCGATCCCACCATTCCGAAAAATGAGCCCGGCCACCCCATCAAGCACACGTTCACGCGCTCGATTCCGTCGAGCCAATGCATGATTTGCCATATTCATCCCGGTACAAACATGGTCACCACGTATTTCGGGCTCACCTGGTGGGACAACGAAATCGATGGAGACAAGATGTATCCGAAAGAGCAGCGCAATCCTACCGAGGAGCAGCGCTACCAATCCTTCGTGCGCAATCCGGAAGGGGCGGCCGTCCGCGGGCTCTGGGGCGACGAAACATTTCTGGAAAACCTTGGCAGCCCCGAATTCAACAAGCAGCTGAAGACCACGCAGTTCGCAGACTTCCACGGCCACGGCTGGGTCTTTCGCGCCGTTTTCAACCACGATCGCAAAGGGAACTGGCTCGACAAAAACGGCGGGAAAATCGCGTTCGACGATCCGGGCCGCTTCGGGAAAGCCGTCCATCTGGCGGACATCCATCTCGAAAAAGGAATGCAGTGCAACGATTGCCACTTTGCGCAGGACAATCACGGCAATGGGAATATCTACGGGGAACCGCGAGCCGCCGTCGAGATTGACTGCATTGACTGCCACGGCACGATCCGAAAGAAGGCTACGCTCATTACCTCAGGCCCAGCAGCGTCCGAAGGCGGCCGCCATCTGGACGCGCTGCGCACGCCGTGGGGTTTGCGGCGATTCGAATGGCGCGGCGACAAAGTGATTCAGCGTTCGATGTCCGAAGAAAACAAGGAATGGGAAATCATCCAGACCGTTGACACCGTTACTCCCGGCAACCTGCACTTCAGCATGAAATCCATGCGCGCCAAATTGCTGAACAAGGAAGGCCTTGTTCCCTCGTTGATGCCAAACGACGATGCGGCCCTCGCTCACGCGAATAGCAGCATGACCTGCTATTCCTGCCACACGTCGTGGACCCCTACCTGTTTCGGTTGCCATCTGCAGATGACTGCCAACGCGCGTAAGCCCATGCTCCACAACGAAGGCCTGCTCACGAGAAACTACACCAGCTACAACTTTCAAGTCCTCCGCGACGATATCTACATGCTCGGCGTCGATGGCAGAGTCACCGGCCATCGCGTCGCTCCCGCGCGCTCGTCTTGCGCCGTGCTGGTTAGCTCGCAAAACGCCAATCGCGAGTGGCTCTACTACACGCAACAAACGATTTCCTCGCCCGGTTTTTCCGGTCAGGCTTTTTCCACCTTCGTGCCGCACACGGTGCGCGCGAAAGAAACGAAGCAGTGCAGCGATTGCCACGTTTCCGCGCAAAACGACAACAACGCCTGGATGGCGCAATTGCTGTTGCAAGGCACCAACTTCATGAATTTCATGGGCCGCTATGTTTACGTGGCCACGGGCAACAAGGGTTTCGAAGCCATCGCCGTCGCGGAACACGATGAGCCGGAGGCCATCTATGGCAGCGATTTGCAACGCGTGGCTTATGCAGACAATTACAAAAAGTTCCTGAACCACCATCGCGAACTCAGCGCCGCCGCGGAACAAACCGGCAACGTCCTCGACATCCAGGCTCGCGGCGAATATGCCTACGCCGCATTAGGACCTGGCGGTCTTCGCGTCTATGACATCGCCAACATTGATAACAAAGGTTTCTCGGAAAAGGTTTCGATCGCGCCGGTTTCGCCGATTGGCCAACGCTTTTATGTTCCGACAAAAAACGCTTTGGCTGTCACATCGCCAACCACGCTTGGTGTCGATCCACTGCGGCAGCAGTTGCCGGAAAACGAGGAGCAGCTCATTCATCTGCTTTATGGTTTTCTTTATGTGGCGGACAAAGAAGAAGGGCTGATCATCATTGGCAACCCCGATCTGAAATCGAAGAGTCCCGGCGTAGGCACGCTACTCGACGGCAATCCCTCTAACAATTTCCTGAAGCGCGCCCTAGCCTTTAATCCCGGTGGCGTTCTCACAGGCGCGCGCCGTATCACCATCGCTGGGACGTACGCGTACGTACTCACGGACAGATCTCTCGTCGTGGTGGACCTCGATAGTCCGCTCGCTCCGCGGGTCACTGCCACCATTGGCGCGCCTGCGCTCAACGACCCCCGCGGCATGGCCGTGCAGTTCCGTTACGCCTTTGTCGTGGATCGTGACGGCCTCAAAGTTCTGGACGCTACCGATCTTTCCCAACCCAAGCCCATCGCAAACGCCTTCGTACCTCTCGAGGACGCGCGAAACGTTTACGTCGCTCGCACCTACGCTTACGTTTCGGCAGGGAAGCAAGGCATCGCAATTGTTGACGTCGAAAAACCCGATGTGCCAAAACTGGATCAACTCTTTAGCGCAGATGGCCAGCTCAACGATGTGAACGACGTCAAGATCGGCATGGTCGCGGCCAGCGCGTTCGCTTTTGTTGCCGACGGGAAGAACGGAGTCCGCGTCTTGCAAATTCTCTCTCCGTGGGATGACCCCGCGCACTTTTCCGGCTTCAGCCCGCGCCCGGCGCCCAAACTCATCGCCACGGCCCGCACGCGCGGACCGGCATTGGCCATATCAAAAGGCATCGATCGCGACCGCGCCGTGGATGAATCCGGAAATCAGCTCGCCGTCTTTGGCCGGCGCGGCGCCCGCCCGCTCAACGGCGCGGAAATGCGCTCTCTCTACATTCACCCGCGCACGGGCGAATCCTACGTCGTCGCAGATGACGCTCTGGAGCAACCTCGTTCCACATCGTCTTCATCTGCTTCCTTATCTTCATTCACCTCTTTCTTCACTCGCGCCCGGGAGTGGCTGGATTCTTTTCACTGAGGTCATCCCCATGAAACGTCGCAGATTTCTATCCTCTGCTGTGAAAGCTGCCTCGGTCGCGGCTTGCTCACAACTCCTCCCGACTGAGCTTCGCGCTCTTTCTGTGCTGCAAGGCACTGTGCCGAATCCTGCTTCTAAGAATTCTGTGCGGCCCCAGGTCGCGCTAACGATGGACGACCCCACGCTCTCGCTCGGCTCCGTCGTGAGATGGCAGGAGGCCAACAGCCATATCCTGAAGGCGATTTCAGCCAAGGACGTCCGCGCAGCACTGTTCGTTTGCGGAATGCGCGTAGATGAAGCCGACGGCACTAAGCTCGTCACTGCTTGGGACCAGGCGGGCCACCTCATCTGCAATCATTCCTATTCGCACAAGTTTTATGGCGCGCAAACCAGCTATGCCGACTTCGCCGTCGATTTTCTGAAAAATGAAAAAGTGGTCGCTCCTTACCACAACCGCACCGCGCTGTTCCGCTACCCGTTCTTGAAAGAAGGCGACACTGCGGACAAGCGCGACCGCTTTCGCGCTTTGTTGAAGGAGCGCGGCTACCGCGTCGGCCATGTCACCATTGATGCCTCCGACTGGTACGTCAGCCAGCGCTTTGTGGATCGGCTCGGGAAAGACCCGAAGTCGCCGATAGCTCCGTATCGCGATTACTTGATCGCGCATCTGCTGGATCGCGCGGCGTTTTACCGCCAGCTTGCTCTGGACGTCCTCGGCCGCGACATTCGCCACACGCTGCTTGTACATTTCAACCCGCTGAATGCGTTCGTCCTTCCCGACGTTATGAATGCCTTCGATACGGCCGGCTGGCAATGGATTGACGCCTCGCTCGCGTTCGAAGATCCCGTCTTTCGCAGCGAGCCGAAAACCCTCCCAGCCGGCGAAAGCCTGGTCTGGGCGCTGGCCAAAGAGACGGGTCGGTTCGAGGACCACCTCCGCTACCCCGGCGAGGACGACGTCTACGAAAAGCCGAAAATGGACGCCCTGGGCCTGTAGGTGCTGCCGAAGCCCAGTCCCGCGACCGCGTTCTCAAAACCGGTCCGTCACATTTTCGCTTTGTATTCGTCCATGCCTATCTCTTTCTGCCTACGAAACTTGCCGCATTATGTTGCGTTTCGGAACACCCATCTCCTTTCCTTTTAACCTTTTATAGCTCTGGCACATCTAACCAAGGTATAATGAATCGTTCACACTTTTAACGCATAGCACCCATCAAAATAATTCGTGGGGCACCTTGGGGGTGACGCGGGTATCGTGTTTGTAGAGAGAGTGCGGGAAGCTTCCCAGGGCGGACCCCGCCAAGAAAGGCAGCAACAGGAGTACTAGTACATGACTAAACAATTCTTACTGGCCAGCGATTTCGACCAGACGCTCAGCTTCAACGACTCAGGGGTGGTGCTGAGCGAACTCATCGGCTTTAGCGGCTTCCATGACAAGGTCAAGGGCCTAGCGGAGATGAACCTCGTCCAACAGGGCGCGGAACTCAGCTACCTGATTCTCCATGACCCGGATTTCCGCCGCGTACGCCGCGAACACCTCGCGGAAACCGGCAAACGCATCCGCCTGAAGAACGACGTCGCGCTCTTTGCGCGCGCGCTCGAAAATCTTGCGGATGGCTACAAGTTTCATTTCAACGTGATCTCCGCGGCCCCGCAGGAAATTATCCAGTCGGCGCTGGAGGGCATCGTACCCCCGAATCACATCTTCGGCACGCGCTTCCGCTATAACGAAGCCACCGGCGAAGTGGATTCCATCATTCGCGCTTCGGCCGGCTGGGGCAAAATCACCGTACTCGAGGAACTCCGCGCGACTCTAGGCATCAGCCACGACCAAATCATCTACATGGGCGACGGCAGCTCCGATATTCCTGTGATGATGCACGTGAACCAGTACGACGGGCTCACGATCGCGGTCTCCGAAGCCAAGTTCATCACGCGCGTCGCCAAGCGCACCGTCATCAGCGACAACGCCATGAGCGTCCTCGTCCCGGTTCTCGAAAAAGTTCTTCGCTGGGACTCCGCGCGGATCCGCCGCCTGTTTGCTTCCTACGGCCTCACGTTGCTCGAATGGGACAAAATGCGCACCGACCGCCTCACCATCCAGGATTCCACCGAGCACGTCTCCGTCGCCACCGCGCCTCAACTCAACGCTACCTCAGGCGCGTAATCGTTCCCTGACACAAGGGCGGCCCGATCCACCGGGCCGCCCTTTTTTTCTGCTTGCACACGTACCGCCCGGTTCCGGCCGCGCATCTTCTTTCTGCTATCCTTTTCGTTTTGCGGAGGCGCTCATGTCCAGGAAATTCATTCTCATGCTTGTCGGCGACTACGTCGAAGATTACGAAGTGATGGTCCCGTTCCAGGCGCTGTTGATGGTGGGCCACACCGTTCACGCCGTCTGCCCCGGCAAAAAGTCCGGCGAAGCCGTCCGCACCGCCATTCACGATTTCGAAGGCGACCAAACATACTCTGAAAAGCGCGGCCACAATTTCGCTCTCAACGCCACTTTCGATCAGATTAAGCCGGAAGTGTACGACGCCCTCCTCCTCCCCGGGGGCCGCGCTCCCGAATATATCCGCCTCAACCCACGTGTCATTGAAATCGTCCAGTACTTTTCAAAAGCCAACAAACCCATCGCGAGCCTCTGCCACGGAGCGCAAATTCTCGCAGCTGCCGGCGTTCTGGAAGGGAAGAAGTGCAGTGCCTATCCCGCGGTTGGTCCCGACGTCACCCGTGCCGGCGGCACGTACGTCGATCTCGCCATGACCGAAGCCATCACCGACGGTAATCTCGTCAGCGCGCCGGCCTGGCCCGCGCATCCTGCCTGGCTCGCGAAGTTTCTCGCAGTCCTAGGTACGCGCATCGAGCTTTAGCGAATATTTTTATTGTTGTTGCTGCTGTTGCTGCTGGTGGTCAAATGCCAAACTCGACGGCCCATTCAACGGTTTCGAACGAATCACCGTCACGGGCGGCAATTCCTCTGGCTCGGGCGCATCAATCGGGAATACGGACACGAGCACGCTCAATTCGCTGGCCGCTTCTCCCTTGTACACCCCGCGCGTCGGCGGCACATCGGCGTAATCCCGTCCCGCAGCGACGCGAATATGCCGTTCAGAACCCGGCAAATTGTTCGTCGGGTCAAACGCCACCCATCCCAGCTCCCCCAGATAAGCCTCCACCCAGGCATGCGTCGCACCGGCCGGCGACCGGTCCTTCACTTTGTCCTCATGGTACAAATACCCGCTCACATACCGGCACGGAATTTTCAGCTGCCGCACCAGCGCAATCATAATGTGCGCAAAGTCCTGGCAAACACCCCGGCGCGCCTGCAGCGCATCATCAATCGGCGAATCCACTTTCGTGGTGTTCGGAGCGTACTCGAAGAATTCATACAGCTCCGTATTCAATTCCTGCAGCAATTCCAGCGGATTTCCCTTCCGCTGAAGCTTTAGCTCAGCTCGCAACTTTTCCAAAAGTTCCGTCGGCCGCGCATACAGGCTGGGAAGCAGCATCTCCCAGTAATCCCCCCCTGCCACACGCGCATCGAGCTCCTCCCAACTGCACGCCTCGCTCGCAACGGGTGGTGCTGCCGGCGGGACCTCCACAATCGCCTGTGCAGCCACTTCCACCACCTCATGTTGTCCGGGAATGTCAAAGTGGTGCACCGCATTCCCAAAAAAATCCCGATACACCATGATGTTGGCCCGCGGGCTCACGTCCAGCGAAAAGGAAAGACACCGCTGCCGCATATCCGTTCGCGGCTGCAACCGCACCTCCATCACGCTCTCCCGCACCGCCGGCTCATACCGAAACCGCGTGATGTGCCGCACCGAATACGCCATATCGCTCCGTTCGAAAAACTACGACGCCATCTCCGATTCGATCGGGTAATCAAAATAAATCTCATGAATCGCGCTGTGAATCGCCGCGCATTCACTTCGAACATTCTCCAGGTAAGCGTGCGGCCCTTGCGCCATGATCTCCTCGATCTGGCTGAAGCTCAGCTGCGCCCGCAGCCTTCCCGCAATACGCGTCGGCGATTTCTCCCGCCGCTCCGTCAAGTCCCCGATGACGTGCAGTGCCGCATTGATGCGATCCACCGAAAACCGCACCGAGTGCGGGAACTCCGGCGTCAATATCAAAAACTCCGCAACGCGCAGCGGCCGGATCTCCGCCGTATACGCTTTGCAATACGCCTCAAACGCCAAGCAGCTTCGCAGCAACGCCACCCATTCCAGATACTCCGCGCTTTCCACCCCTTGATCCGCCGGCTGAGCATTTCGTTTGAAATGCGCTTCCATCAGCGAAGCCAGCGTGTCCGTCCGCTCCACGTATCGTCCCAGTTGAATGTACTGCCAGCCTTCCCCATGGCTCATCGTCGCGTCCGTAATTCCCTGAAAAAGGTGCGTGCCCTCTTGCACGGCCCTGAAAAACCCGTGAGACTTCACCATCCAGGCTTCATCCGGGCTCGTCTGCATCACCTCCAGATACAGCCGGTTCAACTGCTCCCACATTTCCGAGCTGCATTGTTCCCGCACGTGCCGCAAATTTTCTCTCGCCGTCGCGATGCACGACACGATCGAAGACGCATTCGTCCGGCCGAAAACCAGCGCATTCATCAATTTCATCGCGTCCAGCGCGCCCTTCGCTGCCGGCGCATGCAATCCGTCCAGCAAAAACCTCCAGCGCCCCGCTCCCGTTTCCGGCGATTGATCCAGCCACAACTGCAACTCTACATCCACCAGCCGCGCCGTATGCTCCGCACGTTCCAAGTACCGGCTCATCCAATACAAGCTGTCCGCCACGCGTGAAAGCATCCCGGCCTCCCGCCGGAATGTCTTCATAAAATAATTTCTTGGAGGCCTCATCGTTCCCATGCTCTTTCAGCTTGCTTTGCGTTCGAAACTCGCGATTTTTGCAGCGCGATCTTCACCGTTGCCTTCGCGCAGCACCCAGGTATCCTTGCTCCCGCCGCCCTGCGACGAATTCACCACCAGCGATCCTTTTCGCAGCGCCACCCGCGTCAACCCTCCGGGCACCAGCGTCACTTTCTCTCCCATCAGAATGTACGGCCGCAGATCAATGTGCCGCGACTCCACCTCCCCGTCAATCAGGCACGGCGCGCATGAAAGCGACAGCGTTGGCTGCGCGATATAATTCCGCGGCTCGGCCAGAATTCGCGCGCGAAACTCCTCCCGCTGCCGCTCCGTACTGTGCGGACCGATCAGCATCCCGTACCCGCCAGATTCCCCCACCGCCTTCACCACCATTTTTTCCAGGTTTTGTAGTGCATGATTGCGGTGATTGCCGTTGGTCATCAAGAAAGTCGGCACGTTGGGCAGGATAGCTTCCTCGTTCAAATAAAACTTGATGATCTCCGGCACATACGCATACACCGCTTTGTCATCCGCCACGCCCGTCCCAATGGCATTGGCAATCGTCACGTTTCCCGCTCGATACGCGTTGAAAAGTCCCGGCACCCCCAAAATCGAATCCGGCCGGAAGCACAATGGATCCAGAAAGTCGTCATCCACTCGCCGGTAAATTACATCCACGCGCCGCAACCCTGCCGTGGTCCGCATATAGACCACGTTGTCGTGCACCAGCAGGTCGCGCCCTTCCACCAGCTCGATGCCCATCTGCTGCGCCAGGAATGTATGTTCGAAGTAAGCGGAATTTGACACGCCAGGCGTCAAAAGAATCGTCGTCGGATCTTGCCGGTACTGGCAATTCTCCGGTGTCAAGCTCCGCAGCGTGGCCAGCAGCGCTTGTGGGTAGTGATCCACCGGCCAGACGCCATAGTCCCGGAACATCGTCGGGAACACGCGTTTCAGCACCTTGCGGTTCGCCAGCATGTACGAAACGCCGCTCGGCACCCGCAGATTGTCTTCCAGAACCGCAAAGTTTCCGTCCGGCAAGCGCACCAGGTCCGTCCCGCAAATGCTCACATAAATGTCCCGCGGCACGTTCAACCCGCGCATTTCCCGCCGGAAATGCCTGCAACTATAGACCAGCTCCCTCGGCACAAGTCCTTCCGAAAGAATGCGTCCTTCGTGATAGATGTCCCGCAGGAACATATTCAGCGCCGTTAAACGCTGCGTCAGCCCCTTCTCGATTTTTGCCCATTCGACGCACGGAATGATCCGCGGCACCAGGTCGTTCGGGAAAATCTTCTCCGTCCCCTCCTTGCTGCCGTATACCGTGAAGGTAATGCCCTCGTGCAGGAACGTCAGGTCCGCCGCTTGCTGCCGTTTCAGCAGCTCCTCCTGCGGCAGCCCCAGCAGGGTGCGGTGCAGCGCCTGGTAGTGCTCTCGAGGCACACCCGGGGAGCTGAACATTTCGTCATACGCGGTCTCAAACTGGTAGCGGACAAACGAGGGTTGCACTCGACTTCGTGAAGGTAACGCCGTGGCGGTCATCGAACTTTCCGCAACCCGGCAGGTGGCCTGGTCGCCGCAGGCCGCTTAGTCGGACGCACATTCCCCCGCTGCCTTCAGCGGGTCGGAGACCCTCCAATCTAGGGGCCAGCCTGGATCAAGTCCAATTGAATTTCCCGATTCACTCGATGATATTTTTCGCTGCAGTACCCTCTCGGAAAAACGTGGGTCTGCTCTTTCTAAATTTCGCACTTGAGGCGATAATTTCCTGTTCGGCATCCCACGAAAGGGCCACTCTAGACTCATGGCAAACGGCAACACTAAAAAAGGCGTTATCGGTATCTTGACCGGAGGGGGTGACGTTCCCGGTCTCAACCCCGCCATTCGCGGCGTTACTCTCCGCGCTATCCGCGAGGGCTACCAAGTTATCGGCATTCGTCACGGCTGGGCCGGCCTCGTGGACATGATCCGCGAGAAGGACTTCGACAATACCGACAACTTCTTCCTCCTCGACGAAGAAATCGTCGATCGCGCCGGCCGCACCGGCGGCACATTTCTCCATTCTTCCCGCACCAATCCCGGCCGCGTCGCCAAAGCCAACGTTCCCGCCCATCTGAAAGATAAATTCACCGCCGAGAAGAACGACCTCACGCCCGAGGTGCTGAAAAACCTTGCTTGGCTCGGCATTGATACCCTAATTCCCATCGGCGGCGACGACACCTTGAGCTATGGCGTCCGGCTTCACAAAGAGGGCTTCAAGGTCATCGGCATTCCCAAGACCATGGACAACGACGTCCCCGGCACGGACTACTGCATCGGCTTCAGTACCTGCGTGACGCGCACCATTCAAATGGTCAACAGCTTGCGCACCTCCGCAGGCTCCCACGAACGCTTCATGGTCCTCGAAGTATTCGGCCGCTACGCCGGCTTTACCGCCATGCTTCCCACCATGGCTGGCGCCGCCAATCGCTGCGTCATTCCCGAATTCAAGTTCAACATCGAACATCTCACCGAGTTGCTGGTCGCTGATCGCCGCAAAAATCCCAGCAAATACTCAATCGTGCTGGTCTCGGAAGGCGCCATGTTCGAAGGCGGCGAAATGGTTTTCGAAGGCGACGCGGCCGATGCCTTCGGCCACAAAAAGCTCGGCGGTATCGGCGATATCGTCGCCGAAAGAGTCAGAGACATCTCCGCCAAATTCAACAATGGCAAAAAAATTGACGTAATTGCACAGAAACTCGGCTATCTGGTGCGCTGCGGGGACCCAGACGCCATTGATTCCATCGCTCCCATGGCTTACGGCAATCTCGCCCTCGACCTGCTCCTGAAAAAAATCAGCGGCCGCCTGGTCGTCCTCAAGAACGGCCACTATGACAACATTCCGCTCGAGACCGTCACCTCAACGAAAAAGGTCGTCAACGTCAAGGAGCAGTACAATACCGACCGCCTCCGCCCGCAATATGCCAGCTTCGAAATGCGCCCACTCTTCCTGATGACCAACGAGATCCGATAGTTTCGCCGGTTCGTTTGCAAGCGTGGCAGTAGCTCATCCCTGCAGGGGTGAGGCTTTGCTTTTTCTCGCCAGAATTTCAGAAGCCAGATCTAGTGGAAATACCGCGTGATGGAATAAAACGCCACCAGAAAAACCGTCACCAGCACGACCGCCGAATTCCTGGCACGGTTAGGCACCTTCTTTTCATCCAGAAGGTCGCCAATCGATGAACTGAGGAAAAGGACTTGCAGCCCCGTGAGGATGCTCGCCGCCACTTCCACGAGGGCAAATTGATGAAACAAGGCGGCGACGAAAATCGCACCGCTGATCACCGCGGCCACCAGACTCATTAGAATTGTCAGCAAGTGTCGTTTCATCTTTGGCCCTGGCATTACCGCAACGGCCGCATTATGCCACTCTTCCGAGCTGCTTGAGCACGGTGGATTGGCATGTCCTCCTCAAGCTGCTTTTTCCGCGCGCACCCATGCCAGCACCTGCTCCCGCAACGTGTTGAGGCTATTCGTAATCCGATCCGCTTCGACATTCGCCAGCGCGTAACGCGCCGTGTGCGGATCGCCGGATTCCAGCAACCGGTGATGATCCTCGCGCAAATCCGGAAAGTCGTTTGGGTGTGCGGGCGTGCCTCGGAGCGCCGCCGCGAGCAGCGAAAGTGTCTTTTCCACCTCCGTCGCGAATGTGAGGAACGCTGGCCGCTCCGGGACCTCCGCCGTGTGCAGCCAGCCCGCGTCCAGCGACATCACCGCATGTATAAAGCGGTGCGAGCTCGCGAGCAGCGCGTTCAACTGGTTCATCTGTTCCGCAGTTGTACCGGGCTCGGCGCTCAACCGGTCGATCGAAGCCTCCAGGTTTGAACGGGCCCTGCGGGCGGCCAGACGCAATCCATCCAAAGCCTCGCCGCCATTCTTGCCGTGAACATAAATTTCCACGAGACCATGAAAGTATTCGCGGTATGCATCGAGCAATTGCGCGATTCGTTCGGAAACTCGCGTACGCTCCCACGTCGGCCAGGCCCAGTATGCGAGCAGTGCCAGCGCGCCTCCCGCCGCGGTATTGATGCCCCGCGCCCAAATCAGTTCGCTCGGGGAAACGCCGGTGATGGCAATCAAGAGTACAATCAGCGCGCTGACCGCCACGCCAAAAATCCCATAATTTGCCGGACCCACCCATCGGAGTAGCAGCGTGAAAACAAAAATGAGAATGATTTGCGTGGTGATCGTAGCCGGGAAAAAGTGAAAGAGCGCCGTAGCCAGGAAAAGTCCGACGATGGTCCCGACGATCCGCAAGAGGCCGCGGCTGAACGTGGTTGTGAACTCCGGCTTGAGCACGAGAACAATCGTCATCGGCAACCAATACGAACGGCGCCAGTAGAAGCCGCGCTCAAGAATGTTGCCCAGCGCCACCATCGCCGCCAGCCGCAACGCGTGACGAAACGCGGATGATTGCAGGTTCAGGTTTGCCCGGAGCGTGGCGATCTTTCCGCTGAATCGCAGCAACAACGGCTGCCGCGCTTCTTTTTTTTCGAAAGCGGCTTGGCCCATGGGAGTGGCGTTCACCGCCAGCTCGAGCGCGGACCGCAGCTGGCCGTTAAGCGCATCCATTTGCACTCGTGCGTCCTTGGCAACGGCGGCGAGGAAGGAAACGGGAATGCTCTCCGTCTCGCGGCGCAACTCGCCTGTAAGTGTTTCGATCGCGCGAAACAACTCACGCGACGGGGCGGTGGGCGTTCCCGAAATGAACGATTCGCCGATCGCGCGCAGAATACCCGCGGTATTTTTCAAATACTCATCGAGAATGCGCACAGCGGCATGCGACGAATTCTCGCGGCTCAGGCGAAGATGCAGCCGCGAAAGCATCAGCAAGCTGAGGCGGACACGTTCCGCCTGGTTGAGTAACGAACGGTAGCGCACGGCTTCCAGGGCCGTGTCGCGGTCGAGGCCAGAAAGCGCTTCCTGCGCCTGCGCACTCTCCAGCGTCGCGGGAGGAGCGGAAGTGGGAAGGGCCGGCTGCTGCGCCGCGCGCGCAAGTTCGAGATAGAAGTTGGCTAGCGCGCGCCGCTCGGGCTCGTAGCGGCGAACGGGCCAAAGTGCGATCGAAAGCGCAGTTTGCAGAAGTCCGCCGCCGAGCGCGAGGCCGCTGGAGACCACGGCCTGATGCGGCGTGAGCGGCTGCGCGGCATAAATCAGCAGCGTCACAAGGCTGATCACCCCCAAATCAGCCGCCGTCGTGCCGATGGCCACCAGCATTCCGGCGAAGAAGGCCCACAGCGTGGCTATGATCACCGCGGCGACAGTGTGACTTCCGGTGAGCCCGCCGAGTAAGACGGCCAGGGCGCACAGGGCGCTGGACGTTAGCATTCGTTTGGCGCGCTGCGCGTATGGATCGCTCCCGTCGGAATAGGACACGTTCAGGGCGCCGCTGGCGACTACCACTCCGCCGCGCGGCATATTGAGCGCGATGCCAACGATAATCGGAAGCACAACGCCGACGGAATTTCGAAGCGCTTGATAAGGCGAGAGTTTTGAACGGTCGAAGCGCCTGAGCACGCCCCAAAAGGCGCGCGCCGCGCCTTCATGTTCGGCCGGTGATGCCGCCCCGGGCGAAGCCGGAGGCGGTGAATCGGTTTCGGTTTCAGTAGGCATCAAAAAAGCAAGTTGAGCGGGCACTCTGATCCGCGCGCTCTCTCATTGTAGCGAAGGCTGCAACATCTTGTTCGGCTGGGCCCGGTTGTATCCGAACAGGCCAGCAGTACATCCAACGAGAGGAAACTTTCTTACGGAACTTATGAATTCACCGTTGAGAGGCGAGTTTATGCAGAAACGTCATCTTGGTAAGAACGGACCACTTGTTTCGGCGATGGGCTTGGGATGCATGGGCATGTCCGAATTCTATGGAACCCGCGACGACGCGGAATCCATCGCCACCGTTCATCGCTCCATCGAACTCGGCATCACCTTTCTAGACACCGCCGACGTCTACGGCTATGGCGACAACGAAATTCTTGTTGGCAAGGCCATTCGCGGAATTCGCGATAAAGTTTTCCTCGCCACAAAATTCGCAATCGTGCGCGACAAGTCCAATCCCGCCGTCCGCGGCGTGAGTGGAAAGCCCGACTATGTTCGTGCCGCCTGCGACGCCAGCCTGAAGCGTCTGGGCGTCGAACGCATCGATTTGTACTACCAGCACCGCGTCGATCCGAACGTGCCGATCGAAGAAACCGTCGGCGCGATGGCCGGTCTCGTGAAAGCCGGAAAGGTCCGATACCTCGGCTTGTCCGAAGCCTCTGCCGGCACCGTCCGGCGCGCGCACAAAGTGCACCCGATCGCCGCCTTGCAAACCGAATACTCCCTCTGGAGCCGCGATCCCGAAGACGAAATCCTCGCCACCACACGCGAATTGGGAATCGCCTTCGTCGCCTACAGCCCGCTTGGCCGAGGCTTCCTGACCGGCCAGATCAAGCGCTTCGAGGATTTCGCGCCCGATGATTACCGCCGCAACTCCCCGCGCTTCCAGGGCGAAAATTTCGACAAAAACCTCGATCTCGTTCGCCGCGTCGAAGCCATCGCCAAAGAGAAAAAATGCACCCCCGGCCAACTCGCCCTCGCCTGGCTCCTCGCCCAAGGCGAAGACATCCTCCCCATCCCCGGCACTAAACGTAGAAAATATCTCGAAGAAAACGCCGCCGCGCTAAATGTCGCGCTCACCCCGGAAGATCTGAAACGCATCGATGAAGTCGCCCCCAAAGGCGCCGCAGCCGGCCAGCGCTATCCCGAACACATGATGCAACTAGTGAGCCGCTGAGCAGTTGAAAAATCTGCAATTGCGTTGAGGTCCCAGGTAATCCAGTTCCGCTCCGGGCACATTTCTATCGCCCATTGTTCGAGCGAATTCCGACGCCAATCTCTCCCGATCGCAGCGCCGGCAGCGTAAACGTCGGCGTCACTTCCTTGCGCTTCGACCAATCATGATACGTATGGCATTCGAAGCATCGTGCCTCCGCATGCTCCGCCCCCGGCGCATGGCACTTCTGGCAAGTCGCAATCCCCGGCAACAAAATATCGCTCGCCTCTGTGCTCGTCAGCGCCTTCTCATGGCAGCTCACGCAAGTAAATCCAGTGTGGGCTGAATGATCGAATTTCGCATGTGGCATCCATCGCGTAGTGATCTTGGCTGGCGCAATCTTCGGACGCGGCCCGGATTCTGCAACAACACTTTCCACTTGCCCAGTTGGCCCGCGTCCGCTGCTCTGCGCGCTCGCCGCTTCCCATCGTGCAATACTTGTATCTGGAAGCGCCGTCATCGCCAGCGTGTGGCATTGCGCGCAAGTCTTGTGCCACAACAACTCTTCCGCGATGGCAACCTGCTGGGCCACCCACTGACCGGGCGTCACGACGCGACTGCTGGGCGGCAGCCTTTTGCCGGTTAGCTCGCGGTCGGGGTTTTGCATTTCGCGCAATTCATTCGAATGCGTCGCAACGTACGCTGCAAATTTCTGCCGGAGAAAGACATCAATAACCTCCGCCGTATCGTGCGGAACGCCTTCCTCGAACCTCCTATCGAACGCCAGTGAATGGCACCCCGCGCAGGCCGTAGCAAATTTCACCGGCGCCATCAATTCGCGCCCGCTCATCGGTCTGCTCGGTTTCAGTGTCGCCGAATTGTCCGCGAACGAAGCGTCGAGGACTTTGCGCGCGTAACTAGGCGTGCGATCAACCGATCGAAAATCAGCATACGCCCACGTCGCAGAAACCACCGCCGGACGGTGGCAATCCCCGCACACCAAATTGACGATCGGCCCATTCGGTCCACGCCGAATGGGCTTCATATGAATCGCGTGATTAAGCTTGATAGTTCCCGGATCGCGCGCACCGTCACGCAGCGCCGCAAACTCCGGGTGCCCATCGTCGATGCTGTGTACATGCGATGCGAAATGCACCGCGCCGCTGCTCACTTTCAAATCCGCATGACATTCGGTGCAGTCTTGATTGCTAGCCGCGCGAAGATTCACGCGCCCGCGATGTTCCATGTGACAAGCAGCGCAGGCAAGCGATTTGGTCTGAGTGTCATGATGGATCGGCCCGTCGTGACACGCGAGGCAAGCGCTGTCCGTAGCTTTCGCTGAAAATGCACCAGTTTGCTGCTGGTGGCACGCAGCGCATTCTTTTTCCAGAACGGCATGCGGTTCCGAGAGCCGCCCGCCGCTGTAAACGAGCGAGTCCTTGAAAATAGTTCGTTCCGCGATCCAAACGAGCGCTAGCAAAGGCAACAGCACGCTGAGCCAGAATTTCGCCCGCTTCAGCGGCGTCGGCCTCTTGAAATAATTGAGGTCGATCCGCTGCGCCAGTTGTTTCGTTGTCCGTGTGCGTGCCACGTTTTCCTGTTAGTAGCGCAGCGCCATCACCGCATGAACCGCGCCGAGCAAAATCAGCGCAAGCGAAAGCGGGATATGCACCAGCAACCAGCCATGCAGCCAGTGATGCAGTCGCGCCTGCCGCTGAAGCTGCCGCGCCTCATCGCAAATATCCGCGAGATCCTCGAGCGTTGCGCGCGCCGCGGCAGACAGCAATGTTTGCAGTCCGGCAAACGCGCTCGCCGCTTTCTGCCCATCCCCGAGCCGCTGGCCGCGCCGCTCCGGATGATCGAGAAACGGTCGCATTTCCTGCAAATAGAATCGCCGCAGCGGCGCACTTTCTTCCTCGCTCAACAAAATAATTTCCGGCGCAGCCGCTACCGCCGCGCTCGCGCCCGCACTCACGGCCGCCGACGTTCGCAGCGGAACAGCCGATGCTGCGATCGCGCGCAGCGCCGTGAACCCACCCGCGCGTCGAACTTCCGTGTCCGAGGTCTTGCGCAATCCGATCGGCCCGCAAACCGATTCAACCGCCCGATCCGCTTCTTCGCGCAGCAACGACCGCACGTGGCCAATCTCGTCGTAAATCGTCTCGAGCGGCACCTCTGCAGTCATCAATCGCGGAATGCAATGTTGCAAGGCAGCGCCAAACACGCCGCTCAACACCGTAATGATGAGCAGCCACATCAAAACGCGTGTGAGCGCTCCACCAAAATGAAATCCGCCATGAAATAAAATGATCGGCAGCGCCAAAAAGCCCAGCCAAAGATGCCCGCGCATCCAGGCCTGCGCGCGCCCAACCCGCCAAGTAGGAACGCGCTTTCGTGCCCCCAGAAGCGCAGCGAAAATCATGAACGCGAAACCCACCACGCCAAACGTGAGGCCAATCGCGCTGCGCCCGCGTGCTCCTTGCGGAAAGCCAAACGCATACAGGACATAAATCACGGCTGACCCAGCGAGAATCGCAACCGACGCAAGAGCCCAGCCGCGCTGTGTCCTGTCCATTCTCATTTCGCCGAGCCTTGGCCGAGCATGGCCGCGAAAAAGGTGCGTGGATCAACGCGGTGCGCCGCGTCGTGCGGACACGCATACACGCAGCTCGGCTCTTTCAAATGCGTGCAAAGATCGCACGAGGTAGCCTTTTGCTTGATCGCCGCCTTCTTCCGCCCAGCCCGTCCTGGATCCTCCACCATCACTTTGAACGGATGCAAATTGATATTTCCGTAAGGACAATTCTGCGCGCACAGCCCGCACCCGATGCACCAATCCTCAATAATCACTTCAAGCGAATTCCGCCTGCGAATCGAACCAACCGGGCAGCCCACCATGCACAGCGGGTCGCGACACTGCCGGCAACTCGTCGCCACAAGGTATTGATCGAAACGCAAACCATCGCGCACCAGCCGCGTAACGCCGTCGTGCGCATCCGCGCAAGCGTTAACGCAAGCATCGCAGCGTGTGCAATTCTGCAAATCCAGAATCAGCAGGCTTTGCGCTTCCATCAATCCTTGCGACAAGAATTGGTCGATGGGAACGCTGTGAACCATCTGCATGCGCTGCTGATTCGCCGCGTGACGTTCCGCCGCAACGGCTTCCAGCCCCGTTCGAACACTCGGAAAACGCGCGACCATGTCGCGGAAATCGTCGCCGGAAATGCGAACAAGCTCGACGTGGTCCAGCGCGGTGCAAGTCGCCGTTCGAATCCCTCCACCTAGCAACCCAATTTCCCCAAAATAATCCCCGCGCGATAGATACGCGAGCACCATCTCGCCGCCAGGATAGTTTTCCGAAATCTTCACGAAACCAATGCGCACCAGATAGAAACAATCCGCCCGCTCGCCCTGCAGCGCGATGGTTTGGCCCGGAGCAAAACGCTGCAAGTCAACGCTCTCCTTCAGGTGCTCGATAAAATCTGCCGAGAGATCTGCGAACATGGGCACGCCGCGCAAGTGATTTTCGAGAGCGCGGCGCCTGTAGGTCTGATCGAGCTGCGCGCGAAACGTCTTGTTCTTCAGCATGATGTCCAGAACATTGCGCAGCATTTCGAATGCAACCACGTCCGATTCCGCAACCACCGTCGCTGACCGCGGATAAAAATTCATGCAGGTCATCTCACCAAAAAGTTCGCCGGGGCCGAGTTCCGCGACGGGATTGCCATACGAAAGATCCACGGAAGCATCAATCGGAATCGTTCTGTCCCGCGTTTCCTCCTCGCGCTTGTCTTCTTCACGCGCGACGAGCGTGCTGGTAAGCCGCTTGAAAAATCCTTTGGCCCCGCCCTGCGTCTTGACGTGCGCGATGGGCGTGGAAATGGACACTTTGGCTTTGCCTTCAAGAATGTAAAACGCCGTCGACCCAAATTCCCCTTCGCGGCAGATGAGTTCGCCCTTGCGAAAGCGGCGCTTAACGATCGCGCCGCGATTGAGCTCTAGAAATGTTCCAGAAACCCCCTTGAACACTGGAATCTGCAGAAGATCTTCCGCTTCGAAATCCTGCGCATCAGGTCCCGCCGCTATGGCGGTGCCCACAACGCTCTTGTTCGTCAGCGCGCCCGTGGGGCAGGACACCATGCACTCGCCGCAGGAAATGCACGTGGAATCGCCCATGGGCGAATTCAGGTCGAACGCGATGCCCGCCGAATATCCTTTGCCCATGCGCCCAAGAACAAAGTTGCTTTTCACCTCATCGCAGCCGCGGATACAGCGATCGCACAGAATGCAGGCGTCGTGATCCACAGCGATGGCCAGCGATGAATCATCTTTGCCGCGCGCGACCGTGCGCTTCGCGAAGCGTGGGGGAGAAGCGCCGGCCGCTTTCGCGTGCATTTCCAATTCGCAATCGCCGGAATTCTGTTGGCGCACGCAAGGCGAAGGGTGATCGGACATCATCAGTTCAAGCAGCGTCTTGCGCGCATTTAGAACTTTTTGAGAATTCGTGACCACCTTCATCCCAGGCTCGACCATTCGAACGCAGGAAGCAGTGAGAACGCGCGCCCCCGTGTCCACCACGCAAAGCCGGCACACACCCACGGGAGTCTGGTTTTGCAAGTGGCAAAGCGTGGGAATATTGACGCCATTCATGCGCGCCGCGTCAAAAACGCTCGTGCCCGCCGGCACGCGGACGACTAGCCCGTCGAGCGTGATGTCCAGCATTCCCGGAGGTGTAGCCGTAGTCGTCATATCAGGGCCGAATCCCAACGCGCTGCGCCTCTCCAGCGCGAGCAGCAGCCGTAAAACAAATCCCGCTCGCGCATTGACCCTTCAAAACATGCGCGTCAATTTCCGCGCGAAAATGTTTCAGCACGGATTGTATCGGTGCAGGGGCAATCTGCCCGAGTCCGCAGATCGAAGTTAAGCTCATCGCCTGCGACAATTCCTCAAGAAGCGCAAGGTCCGCGCGGTATTGCGATTCAGGCACGCCCCCTTGTGTCCAGCGCACTAGCATATCCGTCATTTTTTGCGAGCCCACACGGCAGGGAACGCATTTGCCACACGATTCATTCCGATAAAAGCGCACAGCGGCCAGCGCCATGTCCAACATGCAAGTGCTGTCGTCGCACACAACGATCGCACCGGAACCGAGCATCGATCCGGCTTCGGCCAGCGCCTTGAAATCCAGCCGCACATCCACCATCGAAGCAGGAAGATACCCTGACGAAGGCCCGGACGGCGCAAACGCTTTCAATTGCCGGCCTCGGCGAATTCCGCCCGCGTGCGTGAAAATGACCTCGCTCATCGGCGTGCCCATGGCTACTTCGAAAATTCCCGGCCGCGCCACGTGGCCGCTGACGCCAACAAATTTCAACCCGCGCGAACCCCCGGCGCCTTGCGCGGCAAACCAATCCACGCCGCGCGCAAGAATCTGCGGCACATTGATGAACGTTTCCACATTATTGATGACAGTAGGTTTCTGCCAGAGGCCTGCTTGCACCGGAAACGGAGGTTTATTGCGCGGCTCCGCGCGATGGCCTTCGATTGCTTCCAGCAGCGCGGATTCTTCGCCGCAGATGTATCCGCCGGGACTGACAAACACTTCGAGATCGAACGCGAGCGGCGTTCCGAGAATGCTTTTTCCCAACAGTCCCGCTCGATAGCAGCGTCGAATCTCCTCCCCAAGAATTTCTTCCTGAAGATGATATTCGTGCCGGATATAGAGGATCCCGCGCTTTGCGCCGGCGACGAGCCCCGCAATGATCATTCCCTCGATCAGCAAATGCGCAAGATGCGTCATGATAAAGCGGTCTTTGATCGTCCCCGGTTCGCTCTCATCGGCATTGCACACGATATACTTGACCGGGTCGGACTCTTTACGCACCAGATCCCACTTCATGCTGGTAGGAAATCCCGCCCCGCCCATGCCCCGCAGTTCGGCGGCTTTTAGGTGCGCGATAACGTCGTCGAACGCCCGCGATTGCGCAAGCTTTCGAACGACGCCATACCGTTCGTTTTGCGCCGAGCCGCCGCCATACGGATCCGCCTTGCACTCTACGCGCGCCTGCTCCGGATGTGGCTCGTGAACGTCTTCCCCGCGGATGGCGCGCCGCGCTATCTCCTCAGCGTGCTCGCCGGTCACATCCGTGAAAATCGCATCGTTGATGGATACAGCGGGAGCGTGGTCGCAGCGCCCGAGACACGAGACGTCGCGAATCTGTACGTCCTCCGAAGGCGATCCCGCAAATCGTCGCTCCACATCCGCGCGAAGCTCGCATGCGCCGTTCAATCGGCAGCTCATGTCCGCGCACAGGCGAATCTCTGCTTTCGCCGGCGGCACAAGATGAAAATGGGGATAAAAACTCGCGACACTATGAAGCTGGTACAGCGCCGTCTGGGTGCGTTGTGAGAGGCCTTCCAGTTCCGCCTTTGGCAGGAAGCCATAGCGAAGCTGGATGGCCCGTAGGTCGTCGAAGATCACGGCGCCCCGTCTCGCGTGAAAAAGCGCCGATCATGCTGCGACTGCGATGCGCGGCGCAAAGTGGCGTGCTGATTCCCCTGCATACTACTGGCAGGGACCGGCGCTGTAAATAGCGCCCCTTTGGCATTTCGCGACGCGCCGCGAAAAAGACAACTCGCCCCGTTGACTTCACCTCGGCGCAAACGATATAAGCAAACAGATTCGCCGGCACACCGAATGCGCAAAACCTCCAACCTCTGCTTCCTTCGCGTTGTACTCTGCGCATCGTTTTTGGCAGTCCCAAACTCGCTTTCCGCCCAGAGTGAGCCCATCAAATACATCGGTCCCGGCTCCTGCGCGGCCACAAGTTGTCACGGCAGTGTGAAGCCCATCGCCGGCAGCCGGATTTTCCAAAACGAGTATTCGACGTGGATCATCCAGGACAAGCACAGCCGCGCTTACCAGGCCCTGACCGGAGACGTCGGCGAACGCATGGCGCGGATTTTGAAACTCGGCGCGAAGGCCGAAGAAGCGCCGAAGTGTCTTGCCTGTCATGCGTTGAATCCTCCGCCCGAGCAGCGCGGCCGCGCATTCGAAATTTCCGAAGGCGTCTCCTGCGAGAACTGCCATGGACCGGCCTCGGCATGGCTCGGTCCGCACACCACGCATTCGTGGCCGCACGAGAAATCCGTCGCGCTGGGCATGGCCGATACGCGCGACGTGATTCATCGCACTGAAAAATGCCTCGAATGCCACCTCGGAACAAAAAACAAATTTGTGGACCACGAGATGATTGCCGCAGGCCACCCGGATCTCTATTTCGAACTCGATTCGTTTTCCGCCGTCATGCCGCGCCACTGGAAAGTTCCGCGCGAATCGGAGCCCGGCAAACCCGTCGAAGACTCACCGTTGGTTGGTATGCGCGAATGGAGCACCGGCCAGGCTGTTCAATTGCGCGCGGCAATTGAGCGGCTGACGTGGCGCGCAAAAAGCGAACGCTTCGACAAAAAAGATGTTTGGCCGGAATACTCCGAACTTTCTTGTTTCGCGTGCCATCATGCGCTCGGGCCGGCGAAAGACAGTTGGCGCCAGGAGCACGGCTACGCCGGACGGCGTCCAGGTGATCCCATGTGGAACAGTTCAAGATATGCCGTCTTTCGTTTGCTGGCGAAGCAGTTCGATTCGGCGAACGCCCAGGAACTGGATCGCCAGCTGCTCTCCGTATCCGGCGAAATGAGCAAGCTCAATCCCGATCGCAACGCCATTGCCTCCGCGGCCTCCGCCGCCGCGCCGCTAGCCCAACGAATCGCGGAACGCCTCGCGACGATGCAATACGATCAAGCCGTTGCACTGCGCTTGCTGCAGGCGATTTCGGGCGACGCCGAAAATATCTCACTCGCCGACGAACGCGCCGCCGAGCAAGCCACCATGGCCCTGGATTCGCTCTACATCGCCTACAGCAAAGACGCCAAGCCCGCGAACGCCCCCGAAGTCCGCGCCGCCATCAACGCCCTCTTCCAACAACTCGAAAACCCTTCCGCCTACAACGCCGATCAATTCGCATCTTCTCTTCGCCGAATCCGCGCAATGCTTAACTAATCTGCTTGGCTCGCGGTAGAGTCGTGAGTGCCGTTGCGTTTTTCGAGTTCTCTATGAATCGATTCGAAACCTGGTTTTGTGGATCGCCGTTCTGGCGGTATGTGACGCAGCAGCAGCTTCTGCCCTGGGTTCTCGAAGGTTCGAATCTCGGAGAGCACGTACTGGAACTGGGCGCGGGTCCCGGCGCGGCGACGGAGGAGCTGAGACGACGCGCGGCTCGCGTGACAAGCCTCGAATACCATCACGCGTTCGCCGCCAAACTTGCCGCGCGTGTCAACGGCTCAAATATCAGCGTGATTCAAGGCGACGCAGCGGCCTTGCCGTTTCCGGGCACGACCTTTTCCTCGGCCATTGCAATCTTGATGCTTCATCACCTGCGCTCGAAAGAGTCGCAAGACCGCGCCTTCGCCGAAGTCTTTCGCGTGCTTCGTCCCGGCGGAGTTTTCCTTGCGTTTGACATTCAAGATGGCTGGCTGCACAGAGTCGCCCACGTTCGAAGCACGTTCGTGCCCCTGGCACCCGCAACGACACCAGCGCGGCTGACGGCGACTGGATTTTCAAGCGTAGCATTTGCTTCTCGGCGGGGCGCCTTTCGAATCAAAGCCCTGCGCCCGCGCGAAACTTAACCCCTTCCAGCACCCGCCGCGTTGACGCAGCACCGACGCGGGCATAGCATCGTTCGATGGAGCGCACGACCCGTAACAAATTTCCTCCGGGACCAAACGACGGCTTTAAACGCTGGTCGTTCGGGCCGCTCAATTCGAATCCGCTGGAATACTTCACGAAGCTCGCGCGCGATTATGGCGATGTCGCCGGAATGCGCGTCCTGAAATTCAAATCAATCTTCATCAATCATCCCGACGCGATTGAAGACGTGCTTGTCACGAACTCCCGCAAATTTACAAAAGGAAAAGTCCTTCGCGCCAACCGCCATGTTTTCGGCGAAGGATTACTAACGAGCGAAGGAGAATTCTGGCTTCGGCAGCGCCGCCTCGCGCAGCCGGCGTTTCATCGCGCGCGCATCGCTTCGTATGCCGCGACGATGGTGGAGTACACGCAGCGTCTGCTGAAAGACTGGCGTGATGGCGAAGAACGCGACGCGCACAAGGAAATGATGCGGCTGACGCTGCAAATTGTTGGAAAAACTCTGTTCGACGCCGACGTCGAGCGTGACGCGCGCGAGGTCGGAAAATCGCTCGAACTGTTGCTCGAAATCGGCGCCGATTTTCGCCGCACGATCTTAATTCCGCACTGGGTGCCCACGCCCACCAATCTGCGGGTGAAAAGAGAAGTGGCGCAGATCGAAAAGATTCTTTATCGAATTATCGCGGAGCGCCGCGCCTCCGGCCGTGACGCCGGCGACCTGCTCTCCATGCTGCTTGCGGCCCAAGATGAAGACGGTTCGAGAATGACGGACAAGCAGCTTCGCGACGAAACGATCACATTATTTTTGGCGGGACACGAAACCACGGCCAGCACGCTTTCCTGGACATGGTGGCTGCTGGCGCAAAACCCCGCGGTCGAAGCAAAGCTGCATGCTGAACTAGATTCCATCCTCGGTGATCGACCCCCTTCGTTCGACGATCTACCAAAACTTGCTTACACCGGACACGTCATTACGGAATCGTTGCGGCTTTATCCCGCCGCATGGGGGATTGCACGTCTCGCTGCCGAGGACCATGAAGTCGCCGGGTACCCGGTGAAGAAGGGCATGGGCGTCGCCATGGCGCAGTGGGTTGTGCACCGCGATCCGCGGTGGTATGACGCACCGGAAAAATTCCAGCCGGAACGCTGGGAAGACGAGTTGCTGAAACGGTTGCCGCGGTTTGCGTATTTTCCGTTCGGTGGCGGGCCGCGCCAATGCATCGGGAATTCGTTCGCGCTGATGGAATCGGCACTGATCCTGGCGACGGTTGCGCAGAAGTTTCGATTGCGGTTGGTGGCGAATCATCCGGTGGTGCCGCTGGCGTCCATCACGCTGCGGCCGCGGCATGGAGTGCGAGTCTTGCTGGAAAGCCGCCAGCAGCGCTGCTCGCGCGACAGTTCGATCGATGCACAATCAGCAGTTGCGGATTAGCTCTTTCTATTCGTGGTGAAATTCACCAAACGCTTCGCACCACAATTCTCCAAACCGTTCGCTTCAAACAAAACTCACAAAAACGTCGCGCGAAAATTCTCGAGACCTCGAAAACAAAATTCACTCACTTCTCCGCCGCAAGCGGCCCGAGCTCGGTGCGGGTTTGCACCACGCGGAGAATGGAATCGCGCGTGACCATGCCAACGACATGGGAGACGCCTTCGCCGGAATTGCTTACGACCGGCATCTGATTGATGTCCGTGGTGAGGAGCCGCTCGAGCAAGCGGAGAAGAGGTTCGTCGGGCGAGGTCCACAGAATTTTCTCGCGCGGAATCATGGCGGACTGGACGGAATTTTGCGCCCACTCCTCGCGCGGGACAGCGTTCAGGGAGTGGACGTTCATCAGGCCGGAGAGGCGGTCGCTGGTCAGAACGATGTGGCAGCGGCGGCCGGTGCGCAGCACTTCCGCGCCGTAATCCTCGAGCGTGATGTGGCCGTCCACGGTGGGGACTTCGTGGCTCATCACGTCCGCGGCGCTGAGGCCGGCCAGATTGGCACGGATGGCTACCTGGGCAACGCTTTCCTGCGCGGCGTTCAGAAGGAACCAGCCAATGAAGGCGGTCCAGAGCCCTTGTTGAACGTAGCCGTGAAAGACTTCCCAGGCACCGCCGACGATCAAGGCGTAGGCGATGATTTTTCCGCTGGACCCCGCGGCACGAGTCGCTTTCTCGAAACTCTTGGTCGCTCCCCAAACGACGGCGCGGAAGATTCTTCCTCCATCGAGAGGAAATCCCGGCAACAAATTGAAAACGGCGAGCATAGCGTTTGTCTGCCAGAGCCAGGTGGCCAGTGCTCCCACGGTCTGGCTGTAGGGGAAGAGCTTGGTCAATCCGAAAAAGCAGGTGGCGAGGAAACCGCTGGCCAGCGGTCCGGCAATGGCGATGTTGAATTCCTGAATGGCCTTGGAAGGATCGCGCTCGATGCGCGCCAAGCCTCCGAAGAGAAAAAGGGTGATGGAAAGGACGCGAATCTTGTAATGCTGGGCCACGACGCTGTGGGAAAGCTCGTGGAAGAGCACCGAGGCGAAAAAGAGCAGGCTGGTCAGGACTCCGACGGCCCAATGCTGCGTGACCGACCAGGCTGGATGCTGCTCCTTGAACTGCATGGCGATGATGTAAGTGATGGCCGCGAAGATGAAGACCCACGTCGAGTGGAGGTAGATGGGGATTCCGAGAACTTTGCCAATGCGTAAGCCTGATCCGCGGTTCATGTGAGAACTCAAGATTAGCGTAGCACAATGCGTTCAAGCGGGAACGACAGGGAAGTGCTGCAAACAAAAGACCTGCCGAAAATCCAAATCCCGCAGAGGAGGAACTTCGAACTGCCGTTGAACGTTGGAACGTTGGGAGGGGCACCCCCATGAGATAGATGAACCAACGCAACGGAACCATTATGCCTACTTTCGAGTAGCATGAGCCGTCGGTCGCGGCAGGCAACCGAGGTGATGGCTATGGCTGGCGTTTATGGCGAGATCAACTCCCGGGCGGACTATCATCGAGTCTTAAGGGAAGCCTCGAACATCACGCATCGCACTCTCGCGAAGCAGCCAAACTACGCGGCGATGCAACGCATCCACAAGGAACTGGACAGTATGCAGAAGTGGACCGAGAACGGTCGCGAACCAAATAAAACCGAGCGCAAGAGCGTTGATGTCGGCCTCATCGCCGCGCGCGAATTCGAAAATGCAAAGGCGAGTTGGCCGAGCTCGTTGACAAGCTCTATTGTCTGAACAACTACTTCGAAGCGTGGCCGATGGACGAGAAGGCCGCGACCGCTACAGACGAAGACTTCTTCGACGATGAAGAAGACGAGTAGTTGCGAGGAAGGTGTGTCAATTCTAAGGTCAACCTCCGGGAGGCCCGCACATTCGGTAAGCGTTAATCGGGACGTTGGCGTCAAAAATCCGGTCCTGATGCAGGCCATAACAACACTGGTTCAGTGAACTTTGTATCTTCCAATTTGCTGCCGCTGTTTAGCAGTTTGTTTGCAGCATCAAATTCAGCGCTACGGCCCGCAATTGCTAATAGGCTTTGGCCGTTCACGCCGCTCTCTATCTCAGCTTCTGCAAATTCCTTCGCTTCGTTCCAGAGGGTGTCACCAGAGAATGAAGCCGAGGATGAGTATGTTCCATCGGACAAAGCGCGTCGGTACGTCTCTTCAAATCGCAGTCCAGATTTAGGGAAAAATAAGGCGACAGTAAACCATCGGAAAGAGACTCGACGAGTCGGGCCAGGAAAGGAATAAAACTTCTTGTGTTCTATAGCCTCAGTGGTAGGTTTCGACCCGTATGAGTCGCGAGACCCCTCAGGCTGCGTTCGACCATGCGCAAGCCGCGATGCTTCGCGGCGACCTGTTCGAGGTGTTTGCCTGTCTCGACGTGAACGATCTCAAGCGTGTCGCGGCAAACGCGGTTGCCCTAAGTCTGGGCACACGCATCGATGACGCCGATGAGGAGGTCCGTCGGATTTGCCGCGATCACCGCTTTCCGCTCGACGATCTCCTGAGCGCGCGTCGGCGCGTCATGCAGATGCCCGGCATGGAAGCCACGACGAACCAGCGGGACACCATGAAGCGCGGCCTAGCCGCGGTGTCGAACCTGCCAGCGTTTCTTGCCGCGCTCGAAGGCTATAGTCGACGTATGAGCGGCGGTGGATCGATCAGCGTGCGCCTGTTTCAGAATGAGGCGCTGACCGACGTACAGGTCGAGGGCTCGCGCGCTAGGGGCACGCGCGTCCACAGGTCGGGATCTAGCGACGATGTGGAGTTCGTGCAGCGCAAGGGCCAGTGGTACGTCAAGCTCATCGCACGTCCGCGCGTGTGAGCCGGGCTCCTCGACAACACTGCAACTCCCGGTTAGTTCGCGTGACCGGACAACTGGGCTATTGGCCGATAGAGCTTGAAATGATGCAAACGGCTTGCGTGGAGGCGTCTGAGAACAAATATTTCAGTTGGATTCGCCTAGACAGCCAGAGTTTCTGCACGCAACTTGTGCCCGCAACACGCGGAGCAAGGAAGCCCTTCAACAAAATTAACAGTCAGCGGGTCAGCGCAGTAGGGACATAAGGATGACCAATCACTACCACACGCTGGACACGTCTTTAGAATTTTCTGCACGCCGTCTAGGGATGTGCCGTTTACACGACGGTCGAGTATGAAGAGACACCCCAGACTACTGCAGACCAAGTACTTGTCCATGCTTGGACTCCTTCCTCGGGACGATTTCAAATAACTTGGTCTTCTCCAGGCCGTCAATAAAGTAAAACACCTGCGTAATGTTGCATAATTCAAATACGTATGGTCCCGATAGACAGCGATGATTCTTTACCGATAATTTGCGGCTACGTACGTAAATCTGCGTATACTAACGATTAGTCAATTATTCTGGTAGTTGCTGGCATCGTCCCATTTCCCCGTCGCGTTGACCGACCCGATGTGCACCCTCGTGCACTATCTGGCGGAGGGCACCATGATCCCCAGCCCAACTCTGATAAGTTCGAATTACCGTGGCAAGGGAAGGTGCCCCCGCGCGCTCTTGCGATCCTTTTCGGCAAGGTTCGGATTTAGCGATCGAGGCGCTCGCTGAAAAATGGTCTCTGGGCGCGTCAGGGGCGACACGACGTGTAATTGAGGCCACGGGTTTTCGGGCAGTTCACTTCCTTAAGTCCTGTACTATCAATACATTGAGAATGGTCATGGCGGTGCGATGTCTGCGTGCAGGTTGGGAGGCACGTCATGATCGCTATGGTGCACTTTGCCACGCTGGTGGTTGCCACGGTGTTTGCGGCGGCGGCGGCAGTGGGATTGAACTGGATGCTGTTGCGCGGGGCGTTTTGGATGATGCGGCCGGCTACGGCTGGGCGGATAGCGCGGAGGACGGAGTTGGTGCGGGGGACGGTGCGGTTGGCGCGAGCGTATTCGACGACGCGGTGAGAGGGCGGTGGGAAGAGGGCGGCCCGCCTGAAGGCGGCCGGTAGGGGTCTTGTGCGGCACTGCGCTGGCGGCGGGGCGGTTGGGGCCTCGCCGGGGCGGGGAGTTGGCTGAGCGCTGGGAGCACAGACACGGGTGTCTGTGCTACAGGCTCCGGAAATGGAACGGAAGGGAGTTAGGCGATGGTGGCATTGAAATATTTGTTGACGATTGCGGGGGCGGTACTTTTTGGGAGCGCGGGGGCGCTGGTGGCGTATGACATTTTTCTGTCGGAACAACTGCGGCGCTTGTTGTCGCGGCGGAAGGCAGAGGAAAGCGGCGCGGAGGTGGGTGCGCTGGCTCGGCGCCCTTTTCGGGCGGTGCGCTGGAGGCTGGCGCTGCAGTTGGTGGTGGCGGGCGCGCTGGCGATTCTGGTTACGGAGAGCGTGGTGGTGATTCCGGATGGGGCGGCCGGCGCACGCGTCAGCCAAATCTGGGGGGCGCGGCCCGGTACCTTGTATCCCGGCGTGCACGTGGTTACGCCGCTGGTGGATTCCGTGGCGATCTACGACACGCGCGAGCAGGTGTACTCGACGCTGGTGGCCGAAAATCCCAAGCAAAAGGGTGATGTCCTAACGGTGCAGGCGCGCGAAAGGCTGAACATCGGGCTGGCGGTTTCTGTGCGCTACCGGCTGGACCCCAAGAGGCTGGATTCGATTCACACGAATCTGCCGCAGCCGGTGGGGGAGCAGGTGGTGGCTCCGGTGGTTTCGACGATTTACCGGCAACTGGCGCCGAACTACATCACCCGAGAAATTTTTGCGACGAAGCGCGAGGAGCTGCGCACCAGGGCGGCGGAAGCGATTACTTCGCGGCTGGCGAGCGACGGCATTGTGGTGCGCGAAGTGTTGCTGCGCGACTTGAAACTGCCCGAAGAGTACGCCAAGGGGCTCGAAGGACTTTTGCTGAAGGAGCAGGAGAACGAGCGGCTTGGTACGGAGCAGGAGATCAAGGGGAAAGAAGTGAAGATTGCGGAGCTGGAAGCGGAAGCGCAGAAGGCGCGCGAGGTGAAACAGGCGGAAGCTCAGGCGCAAGTGCGCGTGCTGCAGGCCAAGGCGGAAGCGGACGCGATGCAGTACACGCTGCCGTTGAAACAGAAACAGATTGAGCAGAGCAAGCTGGAGGCGGAGGCGCGGAAGGAGTCCACGCTGCAAAACGCGGAAGCGGCGGCGCAGGCGAAGATCATTGACAGTAGGGCGGAGATCGAGCGGCAGAAGAATTTGGCTGACGCAGAGGCGAATCGGATTCGCGTGACGGCGGCGGCGGATGCTGAGCGGATGAAGTTTGAAGCGGCGGTGCTGAAGTCCAATCCGATGTTGATTCAGAAGATTATTGCGGAGCGGCTGTCGGACAAGCTGCAGATCATGATGGTGCCGATGGATGGGAAGAATTTTTTCGCGAGTGACGTGATGCGGTCGGCGTTTTCGGGAGTGAACAGCAGTTCGGCCGACGATGGCTCGGAAGATGGGACGCCGACGGCATCGGCTTCGGCACAGAAACGGCAGCCGAAGAGGCCATAGGACGACACAAGGATTTGCACAGGCTAAGAGCCTGTGCTACTGGGCTCCGCTAGCCAAAACCCCTGTGGGTGGCCCGGGACTCGACGCTCGAAAGGAGGAACGATCATGAGTCAGAAGGCAAGCACCGCCGCGCTTACCAGATCAGCCAGAGATTGTTCCTCCGCCGGCATCGCGGACCGCGCTACCCGGCTAGCGGTTTGGAAATGGAAGCGACGTTCGAATGAAGCGCGCGGCTGGAGGCCGGGCGTGCAATAAAAAAGGGCCGGCCCTTTTTTTGTTTGTGAGTAAAAATTGCGATTTAGGAATAGTTTTTATTGCTTGGCTACCGGATACTTCGGCCTTGGCGGAATCGGAGTGTAACTCTTCAAAGCTTCCTTCGCCAATTCGATGGCTTTTTCAAGTTGCGGATCGTGGCCGGCGACAACGAGGTCGGGGCGCTGGGGCACGACGACATCGGGATCGACGCCGTGCTGCTCGACGACCCATTCGCCGCCGTTGTCCGTGCTCCAGAAGCCGAAGCCGGGCGCGGTGACGAAACCGCCGTCGCGCAGAGGCTGAAAGGTTCCGATGCCGACCAAGCCGCCCCAGGTGCGCGTGCCGACGATGGGGCCGATTTTTTCGCGATGAAAAAACCACGGGAAGGCGTCGCCGCCGGAGCCGGCGAGTTCGTTGACGATCATCACTTTGGGACCGTAGATTGCCACGGGTGGCCAGGGGATGTCCTTCGTGTCGCGCGGCGCGACCACCGCTAGCAATTGGCGCTTCAATTTTTCGGTGTAGAAGTCGGGAATCTGGCCGCCGGAGTTGTCGCGTTCGTCGACGATGATGCCGTCCTTATCGAGCTGCGCGGTAAGCTGCTTGTCGAAGGCGATGATGCCGGGGATGCTGGTGTCCGGGACGTGCATGTAGCCGATGCGGCCGCCAGTGGCCTCTTCGACTTTGCGGCGGTTTGCGTCAATCCAACCGAGATAACGCGGGCCACTTTCGTTGGGGACAGGTTTCACGGTGATTTCCCAGGCGCCTTCGCGGCTCGGTTTGCTGTTGATTTTCAGCGTGACGAGTTTTCCGGCAAGGTCCTGGAAGTAGGAATACACGTCCTGACTCGAAAGCGCTTCCTGCTCGTTCACGGCGACCAGATAATCGCCACCTTTTACTTTGAGGCCAGGCTCGGTTAACGGAGAGCGCGTGGCGTCGGTCCAGTTTTCGCCGGGATAGATTTTCGTGATTTTGAAATATCCGCCATCCGGTTCGAAATCGGCGCCCAGCAAGCCGACGGTGACGTGCGGCTTTGGTGGCTGATCGCCGCCGCCCACGTAGGTGTGCGAGGTGCTCAGCTCGGAAATCATTTCGCCGATCAAGTAGTTCAAATCGCTGCGGTGCGCCACCCACGGCAAGAGCGCCTCGTAGCGCTCGCCGATTTTTTTCCAATCGTGGCCGGTCATGGCGGGATCCCAGTAGAAATCGCGTTCGATGCGCCACGCTTCGTGGAACTCCTGGCGCCATTCTTCGCGCGGGTCCACTTTTACTTGCATTTCGCCGAGGTTCAGCTTGCCCTCGCCGACTTTGACTTTGCCGGGGGTAGCCTCGACGATGCCGAAAACGGGCCCGGCTTTGTAGAGAACCTTTTTGCCATCTTTGTCGAGGTCGTAGCCATCAATGCCTTCGAGCAGGGTTTTGTCCTCGCGTTTCACGATGTCGTAAACGTGGAGCACGCCCTTGGGACTCCGGTCGTTGGTGCCGAATTGCCGCGCTTCTTGCGGCGTGGCGAAGTAGAAGAATTTGTCCTTGCGCGCGGCGAGGCCGCTGAGGATTCCAGGAGCGATGGGGACAGGCGCGATGCGCGAGCTGATGCCCTCCAGGTCAATTTGAATGGGTTTTACCGGCTCAGGTTTCTTCTCCTCTTTCTTTTCGTCTTTTTGTTCGTCACCCGCCTTGGCATCGGCCTTCTTATCGTCCTTCTTATCTTTATCGTCTTTCTTCTCATCCTTCTTTTCGTCGGCAGCTTTTTCCTCGTCGCTTTGCGGTTTGAAGGGAGAGGCCTCATCCGCTTTCAGAGTGAGAGCGAAGACGCCATCGGTCGTGTAGTAGTTATAGCGCTGGTCGAGCTGACCGATGCTGGGATAGAAGTAGCGCGAAGAAATAAAATAGAGGTACTTGCCGGTGGGATCGAAGACCGGATTCGTGTCGTTGTAAAAGCCGGCGGAAACTTCGGAGATTTTCCCGGTGCCGAGCGAATAGAGATAGACGTCGTTTGAACCGCGGCGATGCGGTTTCGAATAGGCAAGCCACAGGCTGTCCGGCGACCAGCTTCCGTCGGTGATGTCGCCGTAGCCCGCCTCGTCTACGAGGACTGGCTTCTTATTCTCGACATTGACGTACCAGAGCTTGTGCAGTTTGTCCCAATAGAGAAGCTTCTTGCTGTCCGGCGACCAAACCGGGCCGTAACGGTAGATGCCGCCGTCGGTGGTGATGCGCGTTTCCTCGCCGCCCATTTGCGGGCGCGTGTAGAGTTCGTATTCGCTAGTTTTGTCGGAGAGATAGGCGATCCATTTGCCGTCCGGCGACCACGCGGGATTCAGTTCATGAATGCTCGAATGTTCCGTGGTCAGTGTACGGATGCTGCCGTGTTCGGCGGGAACGGTGAAGATGTTGCCACGAGCCTCCATGACGGCGCGGGCGGCGGAAGGCGAAACCGCAAAGCCGCCGATGTTTTGCGCGACATTCTTGAACTCCGCGCGTGCTTCGATGTCTTCCGCGCGCACCACGATGGGGAGATTGCGCGTCTTGCCGCTGGAAATATTGTATTCAAAGAGCAGGCCGCCGTTTTCGTAGACGATGGCGTCGGGTCCGAGACTCGGCCACTTGATGTCGTACTCTTTGTAGTCGGTGAGCTTTTTCGTTTGCTTGGAGCCGAGGTCGTAGCTGTAGAGATTCATCACGCCATCGCGGTCGCTGATGAAGTAAATCGCGTTGCCGTGCCACATGGGGAACATGTCCATGCCGGTGGACTTGGGCAATTCTTCATAACTGTTTTTCTTGAGATCATAGATGGCGATGGGCAGGTTCCAACCGCCGCGGTAGCGCTTCCAGGTGCGGAATTCCTGGGAGGTTTCGATGTAGGCGACTTTGTTGCCGTCGGGCGAAAACGACGTTAAATCGCCGCGCGGAACTTGCAGGGGCTTGGCCGTGCCGCCTTGTGGAGACACGAGGAACAGCTTTGTGTAGCGGCCCGGGGGCGCGCTGAAGCGGTCTGAGCGGAACAGGATGTTTTTGCCGTCGGGTGTCCAGCCGAGGACGATGTCGTTCGAAGGATGAAACGTCAGGCGTTTCGGCTCGCCGCCTTCCGCCGAAACGACGTACACGTCCGGGTTGCCGTCATATTCGCCGGTGAAGGCGATCCATTTCCCATCAGGCGAGAACTTCGGAAAAAGCTCGTCACCCACGTGCGAGGTGAGCCGGCGCGCATTGCCGCCTTCGCGCGAAGAAACCCAGAGATCGCCGGCGTAGGCGAAAACGACCTTGTCTTTCGAGATATCGGCAAAGCGGAGAAGCTTTGTGGGGCCGTCCGGCACCTGGTCGGCCGCTGCTTGCGCCGGTGCTTTCGCCGTCGTTGCCGTCAGGCAGACGACTAGTGCCAGACTCAGCCACAATGAGACGTTCACTCGCATAGGCATGGGCTTCATTCCGTTCGCTCCTGAAGATGGATTCCCGGGAATAGCTGGCTTCCTACATGGACGGCTGACCGGGGCAATTCGTTTCGCTGGTATTAGATACTGTCTTTCGTTCGAGAAAATTCCTTTGCCCGAAGCTTTTCGTCACAACGCCGTGGCAAAGGTCCAAGAGCTGCTCCGACCTTGTTTTGCAGCCGTGATATCATCAACCCGGAACCCCGTGTCCGCCAAGCAAAAATTGTCCCCTTCGCGATTTCTCGGCTCTATTCTTTCCTGTCTTGCTTTGGGATTCGCGCTCCTTTTCCTTCCGATTCGTGCCCACGCGGATTCCCTCGAAGACGCCGCGCGCGCGCTGGCTCGCAAGGTTGCGTCAACTCTTCACGGAGTGTCTGTCACCTACGAAGTACGAAACCTTTCCTCTTTGCGAGGAAAGGAGTTTTCGAATCTCTCCGCCGCGTTTCAGGAGGAATTACAACAGCATGGCGCCAAGGTTTTGCCTGCGGACGCTGGTGCGTCCGTTGTACTGACGGTGACGGAAAATACCTCGTCGTACTTAGGGGTCGTTCAGATTCGGCGAAAGGAAAACTCCGATACGATCATGGAACCGTTGGGGCCAATGGAGGGCGCTCCAGTCGCAGAACTGATGTACAACCTCGTATTACACAAGGAATTTCTCTTCTCGCGGGACGCTCCCATGGTGGATGTTGTCCTGGGCGGCGACGATCGTCATGCCCAGGTCCTCGGGCTCCAGGAGATTAGTTCCTACGAATTGCAGGGTGACCGTTGGCTGCCGACAGGGGCCGAACGTCTTCCGGTTCGCCGTTCTTCCATTCGCGAACCTCGAGGGTTCCTCACATTCGGCGTTGACACCGAGGCGGCCTACCTGCCGGGGGAGCTGTGCCGGGTCTCGCTGCAGGATGCCAAAGGTTGGAGCTGTGAAAAAAATGGAGAGCCTATGCCAGTGCGGTCTGTCTCTCCGCTCGCTGTCACGCACAAAAAGATGGGCTTATGGTTCTCTATGACGCAATTTGGGCCGGCGGAGGCAACGAGAATCGTCATTACAGGTCAGGACGGTTTGGCCCGCTTGTACGAGGAGAGTGCGGACCCTGTCTCAGTTTTTTCGGGATGGGGGAGTGAGATTGCCAGTATTCGCACCGGGTGCGGGCATGGTTGGCAGTTGTTGGTTACGGGAAAAGGGGACTGGACCCATGCAGATACGATTCAAGCAGTGGAGATCCATGAACGCCAAGCTCAGCCTGTCTCTTCCCCAATCGAACTGGCAGGTTCAGTGATTGCGTTGCACTCCTCGGCGGCGAGAACCACGGATGACGCCTCTGCCAACGCAGGCGCCATTGCCATTGCCCGCAATCTGCAGACAGGTCGCTATGAAGCGTATCGGCTTTCGATTACATGCCCTAATTAGTGGACTTCTACTGTTGGCCCTGGCCGTGCAGTCGGCGACGAGCCCGCGACGCGGCGGAACGCTGCGAGTAGAATTGCGCGCCGCACCAGTGTCGCTGGATCCGCGGGAATGGATGGCCGGAACGATGGAGGCGGCCACGGACGAGAAATTGGCAGCACTTATTTTTGACCGTTTGTTGGTGCTGGACAACTACGGGCGATTTCAGCCGCAGTTGGCGACGGAATGGACCCATGATGCGACGTTCAAGCGTTGGCAATTTGTGTTGCGGGCGGGGGTGAAGTTTTCAGATGGTTCGGTGCTGACGGCAGCGGACGTGGTGGCCGCATTCCAGCCGCTGTTCCCAAACGGGCAGCAGATTACAGCTTCGGGGAGCAGCGTTGCGATTCAATCGGCGGTTGCCATGCCGGATCTGCTCGAGGAGTTGGCGTCGGGACGCTTTTTTGTCTATCGGGTGCAGGCGGATGGCACACTGCTTGGAACGGGGCCGTTTTTTGTGTCGGAGTCGAGGGAGAATTCGAAAAGTGCGGACAAGTCGGATTCCGCGCCTTCTGAAGCCTCGAACACGCCGCCTGCGCGAAGCGAAGGAAAGCCCGCGCATCTGCGCTTCCGCGCGAATGAGGAGACGTGGTCAGGCAGACCTTTTCTGGATGCGATTGATGTGACGCTGGGCGTTCCGCCGCTTCGGCAACTCTTTGATTTGCAATTGGGCAAGGCCGATTTGGTCGAAGTATCCCCGGATCTGGTGCGGCGCGCGATGCAGGACAATCTGCGCGTATGGTCGTCGGCGCCGGTCGTTCTCTACGGTCTTCGTTTCGACGAAGTGCTGCCTGCCGCGGTGGGGGCGCGATTGCGGGAGGCGGTTTCCCTCTCGCTCGACCGGCAGACCATGGCCAACGTGTTGCTACAGAAGCAAGCCGAACCCGCGGCAGCCCTTTTGCCGCAGTGGCTATCGGGATATGCTTTCCTCTTCACGATGGAGACCAATATCGCACGCGCAAGAGAAATTCGCGCCGCGCTTCCTGTCAACGGCGCTGGCGGCAGGGAGCCGCTACGCCTGCGCGTGGACGCGGCAGGTGATTTGCCAAAGCTCTTGGGCGAGCGCGTGGCGATTAATGCGCGTCAAGCGGCGATTCCCGTGCAGGTTGTCAGCCGAACGGCGTTGCACAATCCCAGTAGCACAGCGAGTTCCACCGATGCCGCCGTCGGATTGCATCTTTTTGCCTGGCATTATTCGACGCTCTCTTCGCGGCTCGAGCTGGAATCGTTCGCGTCCGCGCTTCATCTTGGCGATTCCGGCGAGGGGGTGGTGTCTTCGACGGACCCGGAACAGCTCTATACGCGAGAGAAGAGATTATTGGACGAACGCCATGTTTTGCCCCTGGTCGCATTGCCGGAATATGTCGGACTAGGTCAGAATGTTCGGGACTGGATGCCGGCGCGCTGGGGCGAATGGCACCTCGCCGATGTGTGGCTTGATCTGCCGGAACCCGCGCAGGCACAGGCCGGCAATTCGAACGCCGCCGGGAGTCCGGCGAATCCGCCGGCCACTGCACTCCCCGGAGCTAAACCATGAGCTTTCGAACAAAACTGCTGCTCATCGTACTGCTCATCATTTTTGCCTCCGTGACGGTGGTGGCTTACGGCGTGACGCACTATACGCGCGAGGCTTTCGAGGAGATGGACGCGCAGCGCACCGAAGCGCTGGTGGCGCAGTTCAACAAGGAATTTGCCCAGCGCGGAGAAGAAATCGCGCGCCAGGTGGAAAACATCGCGAATGCGGAAGTGACGCTGCGCATGGCCATTGACCTGGGGCGGCCCAACGCCGACCAATCCCTCTATGTGCGCGATGCCAATGGCGCGGCGCAGGATCATGGCCTGGATTTTGTGGAATTCGTGAATAGCGACGGAACCCTGATTTCCTCGGCGCAGTATCCCGCGCGGGTGGGCTATAAGAATGACTGGCTTACCTCCACGGCCGATTGGAATACGTCGTCCGCGTTTCTGTCGCGAGAAGAGCTTCCCACGGAAGTTGCGCTGTCGTTGACCGTGGTTCGCACGCAACCGAACGTCCCCAAGCCGTTTTACATTGTCGGGGGACGGCGCCTCGATAGGAAATTTCTGGAATCGCTGGTGCTGCCCGCCGGAATGCGCACGCTGATTTATTCGAATTTGGAACCGGCCTTTGTTCCCACGGCGCTCATTTCTGCGAAAGGGGACGTTGAGCAACCTGAGCGCTTCGCTCCGCTCGTCGAACAGATTCAAAAGCAGCCGCATCCGCTGGTTCGCACGCTCGATTGGTCGAGCGATCCCGCCGATGCGGAGGCCTTTCACGCCATTCCGCTGATGGGAAGAAACAATGAATTGCTGGGCATCTTTTTGGTGGGGAGTTCGCGCAAGGAACTGGTTCTCCTGACCAACAAAATCGTGAAGATCGCGCTGGCCGTGGGTGCGGGCGCGCTGTTCGTGGGGCTGCTCATGGCTTTCTGGATCTCCGCGCGCATCACCAAGCCGGTGGAAGAGCTTGCGGAGGGCGCGCGCGAGGTCGCTGCCGGAAGATGGGAGACGCATATTGACGTGCGCGGCAGCGATGAAATCGGACAGCTTGCCGAAGCCTTCAATCACATGACGCAGACCCTTGCGGCGCAGAAGGAGCGGCTGGTGCAGACTGAGCGCGTGGCCGCGTGGCGTGAACTGGCGCGGCGTTTGGCTCACGAACTGCGGAATCCGCTTTTTCCCATGCAGATCACCGTTGAGAACCTGCAAAAGGCGCGCAAGCTGGAAGCCAAGCAATTTCTGGAAGTTTTTAATGAGTCCACGGCGACTTTGAAGACGGAGCTGGCGAACCTCAACACCATCGTGACGCGCTTCAGCGATTTTTCGAAAATGCCGGCGCCGCAGTTTGCGCGTGTGAATGTGAATGAGTCGCTGCGAAACGCCGTGCGCCTCTTTGAGCCGCAGTTCAACGAAGTGGGAAAACCCACGATCACGCCGGAATTGTTCCTGGCCGATGCTTTGCCGGAGATTGATGCGGACCCAGATTTGCTCCATCGCGCGTTTCAGAATTTGATTCTGAATGCGCTGGATGCCATGCCGGCCGGCGGGACACTTACGCTGAGGACGTCGGAACATGACGGCGATCTGCGGATGGAAGTCTCCGACACCGGCAAGGGGCTGACGCCGGAAGAGTGCTCGCGACTGTTCACGCCGTACTACACCACAAAACTGCAGGGAACCGGGCTGGGGCTCGCCATCGTGCAGTCGGTCGTGAGCGACCATCACGGTACGATTTCCGTGACCAGCTCGGAGGAGCGCGGTACGACGTTTCGAATGGATTTGCCGCAACGTCAGCCTGGCGTGGTCATCGTTGCGAAGGACGCTGCCCCTGAACCCAAGAGCACGCCGCCCACTCTGGCCGCCGCTTCCGATTAGCGCTCGCCGAAGGATTGATGCTTGCCGCGCAAAGCTCACTTGCTCCTCGTTGATGACGATCCGAACACGCTGGCATCGCTTTCGCGCGCGTTCCGTCTGGCCGGACACGAAGCGACCGTCTGCGACAATGCCGCGCGCGCCGTGGAACTTCTGCGAACAGAAACCTTCGACCTTATTCTTTCGGATGTGGTGATGCCAGGGCGCAGCGGTCTGGAGCTGCTCGAAGACTTGAAGAAAGCGGGAGTCAAGACGCCGATCATTCTGATTTCCGGCCAGGCCAATATCGAAATGGCAGTGAAAGCTACGAAACTGGGCGCGCTCGATTTTTTGGAAAAGCCGCTCTCGACGGACAAGCTGCTGCTGACCGTCGAAAATGCACTGCGCCTTTCGCGCTTGGAAGATGAAAATCGGGAACTGCGCCACCGTTTGGGGAAACACGAGCTGGTCGGCTCGGGGCCGGCGATGAAGAAATTGATGGCGCAGATCGAACGCGTGGCCGCGAGTGAAACGCGCGTGTGTATCCTGGGCGAAACGGGTACGGGGAAGGAACTGGTTGCGCGCGCCATTCATGAGAAATCGCCGCGGCATGAGAATCAGTTCATCACGTTGAATTGCGCGGCGGTTCCTGCGGAGCTGATCGAATCGGAACTTTTCGGCCACGAAAAGGGCGCCTTTACCGGCGCAGCGGCCAAGCATGTCGGCAAATTCGAACAAGCCGACGGCGGCACGCTGTTTCTTGATGAAATCGGCGACATGCCCGTGGCGATGCAGGCCAAGCTGCTGCGCGTGCTGGAGGAAGGCGAGGTCGAGCGCGTTGGCGGCGACAAACCGATTCGCGTGAATGTGCGAGTCGTGGTGGCCACGCATCGGAATTTGGAAGACCTGGTGAAGCAAAACGCCTTCCGCCGCGATCTGTTCCACCGCATTTATGTTTTTCCGCTTGCGTTGCCTCCGCTTCGGGAACGCCCGGAAGATTTCCCGGAATTGACTGCCCATTTTGCAGGGCAGGTCGCGGCGCAGAACGGCTGGAAGCAGAAAAGTTTTGCAGAAGATGCCATCGCTGAATTGCGCAAGTACGGCTGGCCGGGAAATGTGCGCGAACTCCGCAATGTTGTGGAGCGGCTTATTCTGCTCGCTGCGGACGAAACGATTACCGCGGCCGACGTTCGCCTGATTCTGCCAACCTCGGACGCCGGCGCTGGAAGCGTAGCAGCGGCAGCGAGTGGAAATGCGAATGGCACGCTGGCGGAACGCACGGAAGCATTCGAAAGGGAAGTGATGCTGGCGGAGATTCGGCGCCACAACTTTCACATGACCAATGTGGCGCGGGCGCTGGGTTTGGAGCGCAGCCACCTCTATAAGAAGTGCCAGCAGTTGGGAATCGATCTGCAGTCCCTGCGCAAGCCGGAATAGGCAACCAATCCAGAGCATGCTTGTAAGTGATTGAAAACAGGACTAATTTTTCGCTTGACAGAATTGCAGAATGTAATACGATATTTGCAGATTGCAATAGGGAGGTTCCCCATGAAACTCGGTGACAAACTCCGCTCTCTACGCTCCGTCGAAGGTTCGCTCCGTGGCTTAGGCCGCTCGATGACCCAGCAGGAGCTGGCCGCCGCCATGAAGCGCGAGATCGGCCGCGGCTTGAGCCAGGCATATCTTTCGCAAATCGAGAGCGGCGCCCGGCCGCACCTCACGCACACTACGCGGGAGCTTCTGGCGCGTTTCTTCCGGGTCTACCCAGGTTTTCTGGTGGACGATCCCGAAGGCTACACGCCCGGACTGCAATCCGAATTGCGCGCCATAGATGCGAAAGTGGATTCCTGGCTTTTCGCCGGCGCGGAGCAATTCACGGCGGATCCAGAGCTCCAACGCGGGCTCCTCGCCATCGCGCGGCATGAGGATTCGCGGCGAGCGATTCTGCTGCTCGCGGAAATTCTCCGCACGCCCGATCTTGCCGAGCGCTTGTCGGAGGTTTTGCATCCCGGGACCCATGGCAAGAACGGCCAACAAGGCAGCGGCCATCCGCCGCCAACAATTCTCCAGAACTAAGTCGTAGGTTCGCGTCTCGAATCCCGGCCCGCGCACCGCAACCGCAAGTTGCGTATAGAAATCGTCGCGCTCGAGGTGTGTCATGACCTGGTCTGATTTTTATCTTCTCTGTTTCCTGGTGGGCTTCTCCCTGAGCGTACTTTCGTTCATGGCCGGCGCAGTGCACCTCCATCTACCATTCAAGATGCACCTGCCGTTTCATGGAGTGCACCACGGCGGAGCCGGCGCTTCTCACGGCGGGCTCAAAAGCGGCACGCACATTTCCTGGTTCAACGCGTCGTCGGCGATGGCGTTTCTGGCGTGGTTCGGCGGAACGGGTTATCTGCTAACGCGGCACTCGCATCTGCTAGCTGTCGTCAGCCTTCTGATCGCCACCGGCGCCGGCTTGGCAGCCGGATGGGTCGTTTTCCGCTTCATGGTGAAACTCATGAGCTCCACCGACGCCCCGATGAAGAGCGAAGACTACCGGATGGAGGGCTCGCTTGGCACCATCAGCATGCCGATTCGCGAGAACGGCACCGGCGAAATCATTTTCTCGCTCGCGGGAGTCCGGCGGTGCGCCGGGGCGCGTTGCGACGATGGCAAAGCGATCGAGAAAGGCGCTGAAGTCGTCATCGAGCGCTATGAAAAAGGAATTGCCTACGTGAAGAGGTGGGAAGAGTTCTCGAAGTGAAAAAGTTTCTCGGGCTGGTGTTCGGGACAAACAGTCCGGAAGGGTTGAAAAGGAGGATTTATGTTCGGGTTGCCAAACGAAGTGGTGGTCATCGCGGGGCTTCTCGTTCTCGGCCTCTTGATGATCATGGTCGTGATCGCCAAGATGTATCGAAAAGTCGGGCCGAATGAGGCTTTGATCCGGTTCGGCATGGGCGGAACCGAAGTCTACTGCGGAAAGGGCGCTTTGATCTTTCCGATGGTCCAGACGAGCCGGGAACTTTCCCTGGAGTTGATGTCGTTTGACGTCGCCCCGCAGCAAAGTCTGTATACCAAGCAGGGCGTGGCCGTGACCGTCGAGGCCGTAGCACAAATCAAGGTGAAGAACGACAAGGAATCCATCCTGACGGCCGCCGAGCAGTTTCTTACCAAGCGGCCGGAACAGCGCGAGGCCTTGATTCGCCTGGTGATGGAAGGCCATCTCCGGGGAATCATCGGCCAGCTTACGGTGGAACAAATCGTCAAGGAACCGGAAATGGTTGGCGACCGCATGCGCTCCACCTGCGCCGACGACATGAGCAAGATGGGGCTGGAAGTCATCAGCTTCACCATCAAGGAAGTGCGCGACAAGAACGAATACATCACCAACATGGGCCGGCCGGATGTTGCACGCATCAAGCGCGACGCCGAGGTAGCCGCCGCCGAAGCCGACCGCGACATCGCCATCAAGCGCGCCGAAGCGACTCGCGCCTCGGCCGTAGCCAAAGCGCAAGCAGACATGGAACGCGTTGCTGCGGAAACAGCTTCCCTCGCCAAGCAGGCCGAAGCCGAACGCGACCTGGACCTCAAGAAAGCCAGCTACCTGGAAATGACGAAGAAGGCCCAGGCCACCGCCGACAAAGCCTACGAAATCGAAACCAACATCATGCAGCAGCAAGTCATTACCGAGTCGGTGAGGGTGCAGCAAGTCGAACGCGAAGCTCAAGTGAAAGTGCAGATCGCGGAAATCGAGCGTCGCGAGCGTGAACTCATCGCTACGGTATTGAAACCAGCCGAAATCGAGCGCCAGCGCATTGAAACGCTGGCCAGCGCCGAGCGTCAACGCTCGATCACCGAAGCCGAAGGCCGCGCCTCCGCGATTCGCGCGCAAGGTGAAGCCGAAGCCGAAATCATCTTCAAGAAGGGCGAAGCCGAAGCCAAGGCCATGAACGTAAAGGCGGAAGCCTTTCAGGAGTACAACCAGGCTGCCGTCATCGACAAGTTGTTCACCGGGTTGCCGGAAATTGTGCGCGCTCTCGCCGAGCCGCTCAGCAAAGTGGACAAGGTGACTATCGTTTCCACGGGCAATGGTGAGGCCGCCGGCGCCTATAAACTGACCGGCGACGTCACGAAAATCGCCGCGCAAGTGCCCGCGCTCTTCGAAGCGCTCTCCGGCATGCAGATGTCGGAGCTACTCAGCAAAGTCCGCATGATCGGCGACAAAGCGCCGAAGCCGGAGCTGCCGCAGGCCTCGGGCAAGAACGCCTAACGATCGCTTCCGTCCGCGGTGGGCTCGCAAGGGCCCGCCGGGGACGCTGAATGGTCTTGGGGGATGGCAATGACCATGAACGAAAAAATTCTCGTCGTTTGGATCCTCGCGGTGGTGGCGTTCAGTTTCTTGTTCCGCCACTTCTGGAGTTGCGCGGCATACGTGCTTGAAAAGATCGTTGCTCTCAGCCTCGTATCTTTGCCGTGCGTAGCGAAGTTCGCAGTGGCGATTTGTGGCGTTTGCCTCTTGCCATGAGCGTATTTGCAAAAGGACGGAGCGTTTTTGAAGGGTTTTGAGTGGTTCGTAGCATCAGGTTCTTGAAAGGAGATTCATCATGGGACTTTTAGAACGTGTAAGTACTTTGATTCGCGCGAATATCAACGACATGGTTGATCGCGCAGAAGATCCGGAAAAAATGATCAAGCAGGTGATTCTTGATATGGAGAATCAATACCTCCAGGTCAAGACGCAGGTGGCGGTTTCCATCGCCGACCAGCACATGCTGGAGAAGAAGTGGCAAGAGAACGAAGACTCCGGCAAGGACTGGATGCGCAAAGCGGAAATCGCGGTGGATAAGGGACAGGATGATCTGGCGCGCGCCGCGCTCGATCGTTTTCACACTTCACAGCGGCTGGCGCAAAGCTACCGCGAACAAGTAGATGACCAGAAAGCGCAGGTTGAAACGCTGAAGGGGGCGCTCGTGAAACTCGAACAAAAGCTCGGCGAAGCCAAGTCCAAGCGCGATTTGCTTCTCGCGCGTCATCGCCGCAGCATCGCGCTCGGCAAAGCCGCGCGCGCACAAACCGCCATGGGCGACAACTCCAAGAGCGCCACGTTTGACCGGCTCAAGGACCGCGTGCATCACACGGAAGCCGTTGCCAGCGCTGAAGTCGAGTTGCTCACCGACGATACCGCCGAACGCCTCACGCGCCTCGACCGCGACTCCGAGGTGGACCGCCTCCTCGCCGATTTGAAGACCCGCCGTGGCCTGCCGGCCTGACGCGCCGGCGATTAGCCGCGAAGACGTGGGAGCAACGTGCCGGGAAGTTGCGGAGCAGGTCACACGGCTATTTTCGAAGCTCATCGCTGAATGGACGGAAGCCAGCAGAGTTGCAGACCGGAGCAGCGCGCGCTCAGCCGCCGACGGCCGACTCAAGGCCTTTGCGCTTTAACGGTTTCCAGGCGAGGTCCCCACGCAGGTATTGCCAAAGGCCCTGCAGCCGCCAAATCATATGCATTTGCCGGTAAGGAAAATGTTCGAGGAAGCAGTAGCTAACGAGCCGGGCAACGTCTTGCCAGTCGTTGTACCGCTTGTAAGTGATCTCTTCCTGCAGGACGGAACCGATGGAAATTACGGTGGCAAATGCGTATCCGAACAAAAGAAACTGCAGAAAGAATTCCCGGCTCAGCACACCCAAGCAAGCCGCCAGAATGATCGTCATGATCCCAGTGATCTCAATCACCGGCGCGAAGAACTCAAACAGCCACAAATAAGGGAGGGCAAAGCATCCGATTCTCCCGAAACGCGGCCGAAAAAGCATATCCCGATTTGGCCAGAGCACATCCAGAAGGCCTTTTTGCCAGCGTGCTCGCTGCCTGCCCAGCGATTTCAGGTCTGACGGGACTTCCGTCCAGCACATGGGATCTGGAACAAAGTGGATGCGGTAATCCACACCTTTATCCAGCAGAAGCCGGTGCAAGCGGGCGACCAGGTCGAAATCCTCGCCAATCGCTTGTGAACGATAGCCGCCAACAGCGCGCACCAAGTCCGTTCGAAACACGCCAAACGCCCCGGAAATGATCATCAGCATGTTTCCCTGTCCCCACGCCTCTCTCCCGATCAAGAACGCGCGCAGATACTCAATGACCTGGATCACTTCGATGCTCTTGCGCGGCAGACGCACACGCTGCAAATGTCCTCCTTTTATCTCCGACCCATTCAGAACGCGAATGATTCCGCCCACGGCCACGACGAGTTTTGGGTCCGCCATTATCGGCACCATGATTCGCAGCAGCGCGTCGCGCTCTAGGACCGAATCGGCGTCCACAATGCAAACGTAGGGCGAGGTTGCCGCATTCAAGCCCGCGTTCACCGCATCCGCTTTGCTGCCGCCGGCTTCTTTGTCAACGACCAGCAGACTTGTGTTTAGCTGGCTGCGATACAAACCTCGCACCGGTGCGCTCTTCGCGTCCGGTATGTACACCGCCCGCACCGGCCGCAAACGGAACTCCTTCCTCATCTCCTCGAGCGTGCGGTCCTCCGAACCGTCGTTGACAACGATGACCTCAAGCTGCGGGTATTCCAGTTCCAGAAGGTTTCGAACGGCCACTCGAATGGATCTTTCTTCGTTGTGCGCCGGGGCAATGATGGTGATCGGGGGTGCCAGCGGCGAGTCTTTGTACCACTCGAGGCGATGGCTTTTCAGCCGGCGCTGGTGCACCGCACTGGTCTTCAACGCGACAATGAGCATCACTAGATAGGAAATATTGCTGGCCAGGTAATACCAGAAGAGCGCGTGATTCGAAAATTCCAGTAGCCGGATCATGACAGCAACGCCGTTTTTGGCGGGGCGCTCTCCGCCATCGCCAGTTCTACGGCCCGCAGCACACCCGTCTGCAAGATTCTCAGCAGAGTCTCTTTTTCCTCCTTGCTGTCTGCTGCGCCAGCCTGGAGCTCCTCCTCCAGCTTCCCGCGCAAGTCGGCATTTTCGAGCGCGGTCAAATAGGCCTGCAGCCCGTAGCGATCCCGCGTCGCGATCACTTGCTGGAAAATTGAGATCATCGGCACGGTGAGCTTTACGAGAGCCTCCGCGGCACGCAAACGCACCAGCCGATGCGAATCCGTCAGCCCCACGAGCAGATCGGGAATCGCGAGGGGATCGCAGAGCTCGCCAAGGCTTACCAGCGCGCGCAAGCGCACGAACCAGACGGGATCGCGAACCAGTTCGTTAAGAACGTCGAAGGCCAGACCCCGTTCCGCCTGAGACATTGCCCGGGCGGCCGCGGCGCGCAGTTCATCGAGGTCGTCTCCGACGAACTGCAGCAGGTCCAGGCTAAGCGACGGTGTGGCAACTTCCCCGAGCACACGGCCCAACACTTCGCGCAGTGGGCCTTGCGCATGCTGCAGATAGGGAATTAGCAGCTGAGGGCGCTCCGCGCAGCACTGAATCAGTGCGCTCTGTAGCGGTAGCGCTGGCACGCACAATCCTCTTTCGCCCACCCAGGCCAGTATTTCCTCCGCCGCCTGCGGACAGGCCATCCTCCCCAGGCCGCGCAGCGCCGCCAGTCGTATTTCCAGATCGCGGTCACGCAGGCCTTGAGCCAGAGCCGAGATGCCTTCGAGCGCACGCGTTTGCCCCAGCGCTACCAGCGCGCGCATGCGCCGCCACCCGGTGAGTTTGCGAGCCTCAAAAATACGTTTCTCGATGAGGCCGCTTTTTCGCAGAAAAGTAAGGAGACGAGCCGACTCTTCGGCCCCCGCCGCCTCCAGCGAGTCCAGCGCGATAGCTTCGACAATGCGCCGGTCGAAGGAACTCTGCCGCCAGGTCTCGTAGGGGATCTCGCCGGAAATCAGCCGGTCCCACTCCTTGCGCAGTTCGAAGACGCGTGCGTCGCGCCGGGCAAAATACCGCTTACGGTACCAGCGCCGAAGCAGAATGAACCCTAGCAATACTCCATTCGCTATAGCGGCCGCGACGATGGCCTCTGCCACAAGCGCGGCCGGCCCTACTCTCCAAAGCCTTTCAAAAATGGATCCCATAGCTCAATCCAAAGCTAGTGTCTGTCTTGTCCCCCGTACGTTTCTGATACGAAGCGAAGCCCGCGACGTCCTGACGCGCGCTGAGCTGGAAACGCAATCCGGCCCCGTAGGTTTGCGATGCGAATCTTCCGATCTGATCGATTTCAGCGAAATCTTCGGTACCGACGGCGAAGAAGATATTTCCGGAAAGCCTCTTCTGGTCCCAATTCGCCAGAGGAAAGCCCAGCTTGGTAAATCCTGAAGGCCGCCACTCTGCAGCGGTTCCGGAAAATGTGCTGCGCACGCCGGTTGCTCCCAGCGATAGCGTAGTTTCCCCGGGAAGGTAGACAATTGTGGTGCCGTTCAGCGTCAGAATCCGTGAGGCCTGATACCAATACCAGTGTTGTCCGTAGACAAATTCAAAGCCGCGCAGAAGTTTCCTTTCGTTGATTTTCCATCCGTGGTCGAGGTCGAAAAAAGCCTCGCTCTTCGGGATCACCCCGTTGTCATGCCCCGAAGCCCCGCCCACCGTCAGAGCTCCCCAGTCGTGCAAGCGTCCGGTAATGGCACCCGAAAACTTTCCTGCGAGGATTCCGGAGCGGTTGTAAAAGCTTCCGGCAAGACTTGTGGCCCAGTGCGGCGTCCACTGCGATACCAGGCTGACCCATCCGTCTTGATTGGCGCTCGTGAAATTAAAGAGGTCATTGTCCTGGCCGAAGCGCAGCTCGTGTCTAGGTTCGCCGCGGAGGGAAATCACCCCGGCGCGCGCTTCCAAACTGGTGGGGTCCAGGTTCAGCGCATTTTGAAATTCCGCGCGAGCTTCGTTTCGTTCCCCCATGGCACGCAGCGCCCGCGCTCGAGCGGCCCGCAGGTCCGCGCGTTTCGGATCGATCTCAACAGCGCGGTCCAAGGACCGCAACGCATCTTCTAATCTGCCTTCGCGCATGTACACGCTCGCCAGCCCCATCCAGTTGTCCGGATCGTTCCGGGTGAACTTCAGGATTTCGAGGTATTCTTTTTCTGCTTCGGCCAGCTGCCCGGACCAGGTCAGAACACGCGCGCGCCACGCACGGACGTCCATGTCTTGCGAAGCACGGGCGAGCTCGCGAGCGACGATTTTCATTGCCGAATCCCAGTCTTGCGCTTCGGCATATTTCCTGACTTCTGCCTCCCATGCGGGAGGCTGCTCTTGTGCGCGAATCGGCAAGCACAACAGAGATACGGCGACGAGGAGCCAGAGCAACCGCGGTAACCGAAAGTGGAGCGGTCTCCAGCCCGCAGGCCTTTTCGGATTGCCAAATGTAGATTCCTCGCACACGGCGACAGACACTTTCACTGCAATAGGCAGGCCATCCCAGCCTGAGTACCGGCCGCATGCACGATTTAAGTTGCTTAGATTCTTTTACTTGCCAGGAGTTTGGTTCCGGGGCAAGGAAAGGTGTCCCTTGGAGGGACACGCCCCTGAATTCGAACCAAATTGGTACAATCAGGGCCTCTATTCTGGCTTCGCCTTGAGGGACCAGGATTTGCGGGGCGCGCGTTGCTGTGAGGTTAGGGGTTAATTTGGCATGAATTCGCTGCTGATCGAAGCACCCGGCGTGGCCCTCGCGGCTGCAGCCGGTCTCACGGCCTACGGAGCGGTGTATCCGCGCGCACAGATCTTTGGGCGCACGATTTGCAGGACCACTTCGCCACGCAAGCTGGCGATCACGTTTGACGACGGGCCGAATCCGGCAATCACGCCCAAGCTGCTCGATCTTCTCGACCGCTACAATGCCAAGGCGACTTTTTTTCTTATTGGGAAATTCGTCCGCGAATGCCCGGAGTTGGTTAAAGAAACCGTCGCGCGCGGACACCTCGTAGGAAACCACACGGAAACCCATCTGAATCTTTTCCTCCTGACGCCCACGCAGATCCGGGTCGAGCTGCGCCTCTGCCATGACGCTATTTCGCGTGCGGCCGGTGCGCCGCCGAAGTGGTTTCGCCCGCCGTACGGTTTCCGGAATCCTTGGGTTATTCCCGCAGCTTGCGAACTCGGCTGCCAAACCGTGATGTGGACGCTGATTCCCGGAGACTGGCGGGAAAAACCCGCGGAATGGCTGATTCAACGCATGCAGCCGATTGCGCAGCATGCGCAGCAGAACTCCGGAAATGGTTCGGACTCGCGAGCCCACGGCACCGGCGATGTCCTCTGCCTGCACGACGGCACGCACCGCCAGTTGAACGGCGACCGCACGCGAACGCTTGCCGCTCTTGAACACTGGCTGCCGCGCTGGCGTGACCTCGGCCTCGAATTTGTTACAATTGCGGAAGCGGTGCGCACACCCGCCCCTTAGCCATGGACGAGCGCCAGTTTTACACAGAGAAAGAAGAGACTCGCAAGGTCAAGCTCATCTGCCCCAGCTGCCGCGGAGAATTCGAAGCTCCCGTGCGGTGGAAAGTCTGCCGCAAGAAAAAGGAATTGCCGCGCGGCATGGGCGAGGAAGACCGGAAAAAGTTTTCGAAGGCTTCTTCGTACATGGTCCGTTTGGATGATCTGGTGGCCTGTTACAAGTGCCGCAAGCGCTTCGAATTGACCGGGCAATCCACCGTGCTCATCAACGACAATCTCGGCGATCCCAACGCCGACCCGGAAAATTTCGGCAATCGCTAATAGCTCCTCAAATCTCCGGGTACATCTCAAAAAAAGCTTCCATGGATTGTCGAAACGTCGTTTCGATTTCTTCTTTGCTGCCTTCGATCAAGTGCATGGTCACGCGCGCCTTGCGGCCATTCTTCAATACCACGGTCGCGTCCTGCACTTCGCCAAGATCTTCCTCCGGCAGCAATCGCATCCCATAAATCAACGCCAGCTTGGCCATTTTGGTTCCCCCACTGCATTGAATGTTTCTCAGCGTACTCACCGTCGCGCCCACAAGTCAATTCTGCCGCCTAAGTCCTCCAGCTGGCGCAGGCAGATTGCGGTCCACCAGAGGGTTCTTGCCAGAAGACACACAGTCGCTTGTAAGGATCTTTCGTTACTGCGAGCTTCAACACTGTCAGCAATTGGCGCTGTACTAAGGCATCTGTTCCGGCTATTCTGCGCATCGGAATTGGCAGAGACGGAGGCCTTCATGAAATCCATCCATGCCGCGGCTCGCCGCTTCACGCTAGTTTTCGGAGCGGCAATTGTCTGCGCCACCCCTTTGCTTGGGCAGCAGCCTGAAGGGCCTCAGACCTCTGCACCACCTGTGGTCGCGCCCGCGCCGAGGCCTGCTCCCGCGCCGCGCGCCGCTTCCTACGAAAAAATACTTATCCCTGCGGGGACGCGTCTCGGCGTGGTGCTCGAAAACGGCATCTCCACGCGCAGCGCCAAGATCGGCGATTCGGTGTACCTGCGCACTTCCTTTCCGCTGACGCAGAATAATCGCATCGTGATTCCCGTCGGGTCGTATTTGCGCGGCGAACTGCTCGAAACGAAGCGCCCCGGCCGCATCAAGGGCAAGGGCGAATTCCGGCTCAAATTAAACACTTTGATTCTTCCCAACGGCTACACCGTCAACTTGAATGCGGCCCCGCGCAGCGCCGATTCGGGCGGCAAAGAAACCATGGATTCTGAGGGCAAGGTGACCGGACCCGGCGGCAAAGGGAAAGATGTCGCGACGGTTGCGGAAACCACGGCCACCGGCGCGGGTATCGGCGCGATCGCGGATGGCGCCAAGGGCGCTGGCATCGGGGCAGGAATTGGCGGCGTGGCGGGACTCGCTGCGGTGCTACTGACGCGCGGACCCGAAGCAGAGCTGCCTCGCGGGTCCACGCTCGATATCGTGCTGGAACACGAACTTGCGCTCGACGGCAGCCAAATTCAATTCACCGACTTGGGGCAGGCCTTGCCCGTTACGGCGCCAGTCGTCCGGTAGCTGCATTTCGCCTGGTTCTGAGACGAGTCAATCCGGGGCGTGTTGTGCTGGCGCCGATTGAAATCGCAAGGGACTAAACCGGCCCCAATCCACACTTACGCGTTGTTCCGTAATCCATTCACGCATCAACCGCGCCGTAATCGGCGTCAGTAGAATTCCGCTGCGAAAGTGCCCGGTGGCTATCAACAGGCCATCCACGTCCGTTGGGCCCAGGATCGGAAGATGATCGGGAGTATCGGGACGCAAACCAGCCCAGGTTTCTTCCATGCGCGCGTTCGCGAGGCCCGGAGCGAGTTCAATCGCCGCCGATAGGATTTTCTGGATGCCACCAGCGGTCGTTCTCTTGTCGAAACCAACATGCTCAACCGTGGCCCCGGCAAGGATCCTTCCGTCCTTCCGTGGCACGAGATAAATCTTGTCGGACCACAGCACCCGCTGAATCTTCACGTCATCCGCACGCAGCCCCACCATCTGACCCTTTGCAGGGCGCACTGGCGCGTACTTTGCAACTCCTTCGATGGTCTCGGAAAAGCAGCCTGCCGCAACGATCGTCCATTTGGCTGCCACCTTCTCGTCCTGCAGCTGCAATCCCGCGCAACGGTCGCCCTCACGCCAGATCGCTTTCGCGCCGCTGCCGGGAAATATCTCCACACCGCTGCGTTGCGCCGCTTCCAACAATGCGTTCGTCAGCGCGCGATTGTCAATCGAAGCCTCATTCGGCCGTAGCACCGCGGCTTCAACCTCTTCGCTCAACGCTGGCTCGAGCCCGCGTGCATCCGCCGCGCGAAGCGGCTCCGCCTGCAAACCCAAACCATGGTGCAGCGCAATGATTGTGCTAAGCTCCTCCCTGGTATCTTTCGAAAACAGAGCTTCGAGCGTCCCCTTCGGCCGGAAACCAGTGCTTTGCGCGGAAATTTCCTCTACTAGCGCCACAAAATCCGGGTACAGCGAAAGACTGGCCTTCCCGAGCGGCACCATGGCGATCATTCCCGGGCTTTCCGGCGCCGGCGACAATATCCCCGCGCTGGCCCACGATGCTTCCTGCCCCGGCTGCTGCCGGTCAAAAAGACCGACGCGCAATCCCGCGCGCGCCAGCTCCAGCGCAATCGCCCCGCCAATCACGCCACCGCCGGTAATCGCCACATCGAACTTCTTCATAGCCTCATCTTATCGCATCTATTCGCGTGCGCCGTGCGCACAGATACGCAACGAAGGAAGGGTATGTCAGGCGAACGGGGACATTATCCGGGAGGCGGAAACTAGAGTGATCCGGCGAGCTCTTCCGACAAAACCTGCGCCTTTTTGGCAAGGCTTCGCGCGCGGCTCCAATCCCCAATTTGCGCCGCTTCCCGCGCGTCCTTAACGAATCCCCTAATCTTGGACACCAGGTCGGACTGCGCCTCGTTCAGGCTCTCTCCCTTGGTGACCGCGAGATTTCTCTCCGCCCTCGCCAGACTCTGATTGGTTTGCTGTTGCGCAATCGTGGTTTCGGCAGGCGAAAGCTGTGGAGCAATCATCGGCGCTTCCCGCTTTTCCACGTCGTTCCCAGCAGAACTGGGCACATTCACATGCGGCCGCGGGGGTGCAATCCGCCCGTTGACCAGATGAGGCGGAAAAGGCGGCAGCTCATACCGCAACTCCGGAACCGGATCTTCGGGAATCTCGCTCGCGGTCGTTTTGTTCGCTTGTGGAACCGGCCGCACCTGCACCGCCGTCGCCCACGGAATCGCCGGCCGCTTTCGAACGCTACACCCGCCGAGCGCAATTACGGCGCAGCCCAGAAAAACAAAGCCCGAGCGAAAGCCACGACACGGAAAGATACTTTGGGTCCGGGCGGGGTATTGCGTCATGTTTAGGCCGCGAGTGGTAGTTCGATTCGAAACGTCGTACCTCGCCCGACCTCCGAAGTAAAGTCTATCGAACCGTTGTGAAGCTGCACAATTCGAAATGCGCTCGCCAGCCCGATCCCGCTGCCCCCCGGACGCGTGGTAAAGAACAACTGAAAAATCTTTTGGCGATTCTCCGGCAAGATGCCCTTGCCGGTGTCTCCCACGGTGATCTCCGCCATTTCACCGCGCCGGCTCAGCACCAGCCGCAGTTGTCCGCCGTGGGGCATGGCCTCCGCCGCGTTCAGCACCAGATTCAGCACCGCTTGTTTCAACAGCGCGCGATCCACATACACCGGTGGAACATCAATCGGCAGCAATTGCGCCAGCTGGATATTGGACTTCTGCAACTGCGGCCGCGCAAGTTCCAAAACGTCTTTCAATAATTCGGAAAGTTGCGTGGCTTCCAACCGGACATCCATCGGCCGCGTAAAATCCAGGAACCGCTTGACCACTGCATCGAGCCGGTCAATCTCTTTGTCCAGCACTTGCACGGCTTGTCGCGAGGCGCTCGCTTGTTCCGGCGGGAGCGATTCTTTCAGGTTTTCGAGCCACAGCCGCATGGAGTTCAGCGGATTTTTCACTTCGTGCGCCACGCCCGCAGTGATGCGCCCCAGCGCCGCCAGCCGCTCGCTCACCTGCAACTGCGTGTTGATGTTTTCCAACGAATCGAGGTCTCGCAGCGTCACCAACGCGCCGATGCGCTCTCCGTCCTCCTGAATTGCCTGCACGCTCACGCTGACGCGCCTCGGCCCTTCGCTGGTCCCCAACTCGATCTCCGCCGCCACTTCGCTGAGCTCATCGCTCTCGATGTGCATGGCCTCGTGCAGTGGATGCCCGCTCGGAAAAATCTCCGTCACGCGCTTCCCCAGAAAATGCCCCGCGGGTGCTCCGAGGAATTTCTCCGCTGCCGGGCTGATCATCACGGCGCGCGAATCCCGCGTAAACAGCAGCAAACCGTCCTCCAGCCCCGCCATCACGGAATTCATGTTTTCGCGCATGGTGCTGAAAATCTCATGCACTCCGCGCAGTTGCTGCCCCACCTGTGTAATTTTCCGGCTCACCAATCCCAGTTCATCGCCGCTTCCCGCAAACCCTCTCACCTCGGGGGAAGGCGCGTCGTATTGTCCCGCGGAGATGCGGTCCAATTGCGCGGCAATGTCACGCAGCGGAGCAAGCGTCGCGCCACTGACCACTGCCGCGAGCAGCGTGGAAATCACCAAGGCCACCAGCACGATCGTCCCGGAAGTGCGCAGGCTCGGCTCAATGTCATTCAACAGAAATCCGGAAGACAGCACCATGCGCACTTCTCCGAAGGGCTGCCCTCCTTTGGTGAACGGATAATCGAGCTCGTATATTTTCGGAGGGCCCGCCAGGACTTTCACTTGATGGAGGAAGTTCCGCTGCACCAATTGGGAAAGCGGCGTCCGGTGCGGCAGGAATTTCCCGGGCAGGTCTTCGTCGGTCGAAATCAGCACCATCCCGTCATGGTCCGTGATGGAGACTTCATAGATCAGCGGATTTTCTTTCGCCGCTTTCAGCTGCGTGCGCAAGCCTTCATTGATTTCGAACGCATGCCTGACGTAATCGTGGATTTCCTGAGGAGTGTCCGACGCCGGCCGCAAGCCTTGCTGTCCGGCATCCGTCAAAGCATGCTGCGCCTGCAAAAAAACTTGCTCTGCCAGATCTTTGGCGCGCTCGCTGGTGGCCTGCAGCAGCTGATCGAGAAGCTGCGCCGCAAAGACGCCAGACAAAACCGCCGAGACGAGCAGCACCAGCCCCGTCATTACCAACGTGAGCTTTGTCCGCAGCCGCAGCTGCATCCCGCGTCCCTACTCCGTCTCGGCGCGTTCGCCGCCGTATTCTTTCAACTTGTTGTGGAGCGTCTTCAAACTGATGCCCAGCAATTCCGCGGCGCGCGTCTTATTGTTGCCAGTCGCCCCCAGCGTCTGCAAAATCAGTTCGCGCTCCATCGCGTCTACCGTCGTTCCCACCGGAAACTTGATGGCGGAAAGATCGCTCGGTCCCTTTGACGCGTTCTTCCCGAACTCTCCCGGCAGATTCGCGCGCGTAATCAGATCCTTCTCGCACATGATCGAAGCGCGCTCCAGCACGTTGCGCAGCTCGCGAATGTTCCCCGGCCACGTGTGCCCCATGAAAATGTCCAGAACTTCCGCGCCGATGCCGCGCACATGTTTCCCGTGCTTGGCATTCACATCGCGCAGAATATGCTCGACCAGCAGTGGAATATCGTCCTTATGCTCGCGCAACGGCGGCAAATTAATATGAAATACGTTCAAGCGGAAAAAAAGGTCCTGCCGCATCTGCCCGCTGCTCACGGCCTGCTCCGCTTCTTTGTTCGTAGCCGCCAGAACTCGCACATCTACCGGCGTTTCGCTCTTGCTGCCCAGCCGGCGGACTTTGCGATCCTCTAAAACGCGTAAAAGCTTTGCCTGCGTCGGCGCAGGCATCTCGCCAATCTCATCGAGCAGCAGGGTCCCGCTGTCCGCCAATTCGAAACACCCGATGCGCCGTTCCGCCGCGCCCGTGAACGCGCCACGCTCGTGACCGAAAATCTCGCTTTCCATCAGCGTTTCCGGAATCGCCGAGCAATTGATGGCCACGAACGGGCCCCCCGCGCGCGGCGACAACTTGTGAATTGTCCGCGCAACAATTTCTTTGCCCGAACCCGTCTCGCCCGTGATCAGCACCGACGCCGAACTCGGCGCCGCCATCTCCACAATCCGCATCACTTCCTGCATCGGCTTCGACCCGCCCACCAGGTCGCCCAGCCGTCCCGCCTCACGCAGTTGCCTTTGCAGCACAGCGAGCTGCCGCGCATCGCGCGCCCGCCGCAGCGCGCGGTCCAGCAGCGACCGCAGCACCGGGCCCTTCAGCGGCTTTTCGATGTACCAAAATGCCCCAGCTTCGATGGCCGCCACCGCTCGCTCTTCGCTCCCCTTGCCGGTGATCACGATCGCGGGCACATCCAGCAGCTCCAAGCCGAGCTGCTTCAGCAGGTCCAGGCCATTCATGCCCGGCAATTCGACGTCTGCGATCAGCGCATCCGGCTGATATCCCGCGAATTTCGCCAAGGCCTCCTCCGCCGTTCCCACGCCCAGAACGTCGCAGTTCCATCGCTGCAGCAGTTGTTCGTAACCTTTTCGCGCGTTCTCCTCATCCTCCACAATCAGGACGCGGTCCTTCCGCTCTTGCGTTTCAACAGCGCGCACTGCCGCGCGAGTTTCTTCCCCCATGGGTCTCAGCCTCTCCTCGGCTTGCTCTTTGCCGGCGGCCTGCAAAATGATTTGCTGGGTACCTCGACTGTAACAATCTGCCAGCCGCTTGCCAAGTTTTCCTCGATCCAAGTGCATTGTCTCCGAGTACCGCCTCACTCAGGCACAATCGCCGAAGTCAGGAATGGCCTCCCGCCGTTTGCCGGACTCGCCGGCAGTCGGGTAATGGACTCTACGGGCTAATGACCGCTTTCTGTCCCACCGGCCAGTATCCTCTTTGCGCAAATCAACATACGCTCACTCAACCTAGCCAGGCGAAATTCGAACGCACACCACCGGGGTGCAAAAGAATTTTCTGCTCCTACATCCCCAAAGCTGTAGGTGTGCTCGGGGCAGGCACCGGAGGGAGTAGCCGTGAAACGTCTCTTCATCGCATCCAGCGGAACATTGGCGCTCCTTCTGGCGGGCTGCGCGGGACTGGTCAGCGGCGGAGGCGGTAATCCACCGCTCGCGCCGAACGCACTTACAGTGACGCCTGCCAGCGCAACGTTACGAGGGGGCGACACGCAGAGTTTCACGGCGCAAGTGAAGGGTACCGCTGTGGCGGTGAACTGGTCGGTGAATGGCATGGCAGGCGGCAACGCCGCAGACGGGACCATTTCGGCAGCAGGCCTGTACACCGCCCCGGAATTTCCGCTCGCTTCGAACTCCGTCACCATCAGCGCCGTGGAAACTTCCGATTCGACGAAGACGGCGAGCAGCGCGGTCACCCTGGAAAACCCCGTCCCGCAAATTGCGATGGCGACGCCCATGGCGATCCCAGTTGGTGCGTTCAATCTGACGGTGAGTGGGGCCCACTTCGCAAATGGCGCCACGATTTATTTTGGACCGACCGTCCTGACCACCACCCGAGTGTCTTCGACGCAATTGACCGCCGGCGGGACGGCCACGGCCGGCCAGGTCGGAAGCATTTCCATAACGGTGAAAAACCCGGATCCGGGCGCAGTTTCCTCCGGCGGATTGATGGCGCAGGTTGTGAACAACTCCGCGATCAGCGTGCAAGTCTCTCCAGCAACGGCGACAATTCGCGCGGGGGGGCAGCAGTCCTTCAGCGCGACAGTGACTGGTAGCACGAATCAGAGCGTAACGTGGTCCGTGAATGGTGTCGCGGGCGGTTCCGCGGCGACGGGAATGATTTCGGCGCAGGGGATGTACACCGCGCCGGTCGCACTGCCGAATCCAAATACGATCGCAATCTCCGCGACGAGCGCGGCGGATGCCACAAAACAGGGCACCAGCGCAGTCACCCTGGAAAACCCGCTTCCGGTATTGACGGCAGTCACTCCGAACAGCATGGGCGTTGGCGGATTCCAGATCACGCTGACGGGAAGCGGATTCGTCTCCGGGTCGACGGTGAGTTTTGGAGGGCAGGCGCTGACGGCCACGTTCGTTTCGCCGACGCAGTTGACCGCCACGGGCACGGCTGCAGTGGGACAAGCGGGCAGCGTGCCGGTGTCGGTGTCGAATCCGAATCCCGGCGGAGCGACTTCGGGCGTGTTGCTGGTTCAAATCATGAACAACGGCACAGTGGTTTCCGCGGCGGCGGCGGTGCGCTTCCTGGAGCAATCGAGCTTCGGGCCGTCGCCGGAGCAAGTGAATCAGCTTCAGCAGACCGGATTTGATTCACTGCTGCAGAGCCAGTTTGCGGCGCCAGCATCCGCATATCCGGCGCCTGCGGCCACCGATATGGGCCTCGGCAAAGTGCAACAACAATTTTTCTTCAACGCCGTCAATAACCCCGATCAGTTGCGGCAGCGCATGGCGTTTGCGCTGAACGAAATTTGGGTAGTCGGTGAAAACAAAGTGAGCGACCCGACCGGGTACACGAATTACATCCAGGCGCTGGCGAATGATGGTCTTGGAAATTATTACAGCGTGATGAAGGACGTGACGCTGACGGCGGCGATGGGCCACTGGCTGGACATGGTGAACAACGACAAGCCGGGGACGGGCCAGCACGCGAACGAAAACTACGCGCGCGAGCTGATGCAACTATTCACGCTGGGGTTGAATCAGGTGAACCCAGACGGAACTCCGGTGCTGGATTCGACGGGGAATCCGATTCCAACATACACGCAAGATGACGTGATGGCGCTCGGACGCGCGCTGACGGGATGGACATACCCGACGCAACCGGGGCAGACGCTGCAGAAACACAATCCGGAATACTACGGCGGACCGATGGTGGCGTTCGAATCGAACCACGACACCGGGGCAAAGACGCTGCTGGGCCAGAGCGTTGCCGCAGGGCAGTCGGCGGAGCAGGAACTGGACAGCGTGCTGACGATTATCTTCAACCATCCGAACATGCCGCCGTTCATCGGCGAGCAGCTGATTGAAAAACTGGTGGCTAGCAATCCGAGCCCCGCCTACGTGCAGCGCGTGGCGCAGGCCTTCGCCAGCGGCAAATTCAATTCCTATGGTTCGGGAAAGCGCGGCGACATGCAGGCGACCGTGGCGGCGATTTTGCTCGACGCGGAAGCGCGGCGGGGAGATTTGACAACCACCACCGTTCCCAATGACGGGAAATTGCGCGAGCCGGTGATCATGATGGTGAGCGTTGCGCGGGCGTTTCATGCCGCGTCGGATGGCTCCGGATTCGAAAGTCGTGGCGCCGGCATGTCCGAGGACATTTTCAACTCGGGAAGCGTGTTTAATTTTTTTCCGCCGGACAATTTGATCCCGCAAACGACGCTGAACGGGCCGGAATTCGCCATCTTCAACACCAACACGAGTCTGGCACGGGTGAATTTCATCAACTCGATTGTGTACGGCAGCATCAGCAGCGGCACAAAGCTGGACTTCAGTCCGGTCATTAACGCGGGCACGCCCGACCAGATGGTGGCGTGGCTGAACAATCTGTTGCTGCACGGAACGATGTCCGACTCGATGAAGCAGAGCATTCTAACGGCCATCGCCTCGATCACCACGGCGACTCCGCCTTCGACGACTGATTTGACGAATCAGGCGAAGGCGGCCATCTACCTGGTGACTTCTTCGTCTCAATACCAGGTGCAGCGCTAGCGCGCAAAAGGAGCAACAAACGTGACGCCTCATACAAGAAGAGATTTCGTGCGGCTGGCGTGCTGCTCGGCGGCGACGGCTTCGATGGTCGGCGGGCTAAGCAAGTTCGGTTTGGTCAGCGCGCTGGCGCAAGGAACGCCCGGCTATCAGGCGCTGGTGTGCATCTTTCTCTTTGGCGGAAATGACGCGAACAATATGATCGTGCCGATTGACACGGCGGGATACGCCAACTATCAGAGCATTCGAGCGAACCTCGCGCTGCCGCAGGCGTCCCTGCTTCCCTTGCAGATCGGCGGACAAGCGAGCTTTGGATTGCACCCAAGCCTTCCAGAAGTGCAAGCGCTGTTCAATACGAACAAATCCCTGGCCATACTGGCAAACGTGGGCACGCTCGTGCAACCGACGACGCGGCAAAATTACCAGACCTATCAGAACCTGCCGATGAATCTGTTTTCGCATTCGGATCAGCAAAATCAGTGGCAGACCACGCAGTTGAAAGGCCTGCCGAATGCCGGGTGGGCGGGAAAGGTCGCGGACAAGATTGCGCCGGCATTCAACAACGGGGCGTTGTTTCCGCCAATTCTTTCCGTCGCGGGGAATTCGATTTTCAGCACGGGCGATGTCACTCGTCCGTTCACGATGAGCGCGGGAAGCACGCCCGGCGTGCAGGGTTTTGATAGCTCGGCCGCCGCACAGGCACGCCTGCTCTCGCTCCAGCAGTTACTTACGTTTGATACGGGCATCTCGCTGGTGCAAGCCGCCAGCACCGTTACGGGACAAGCCATCCAGGATGGTCTGCTGCTGGCAAACGCCCTCAAGAATATTCCGCCCATCCAAACGGTGTTCCCGGCAAAGAACGGTCTCGCCTCGCAGTTGAAGCAAGTGGCCCAGGTGATTGCGGCGCGCAGCGCGCTGAATATCAATCGGCAGATCTTCTTCTGTTCGCAGGGCGGATTCGACACCCACAGCGACCAGCTTACCGCGCAAGCCGGCCTCCTGACGCAATTGAGCCAGGCAATCTCCGCGTTCTATCAGGCTACGCAGGAACTGGGCGTCGCGAACAACGTTACGACCTTCACGCTCTCGGAATTCAGCCGCACATTTCAGCCGGGTTCGAATGCGGGCACGGACCACGCGTGGGGCGGGCACCAGATGGTCCTTGGCGGCGCGGTGAAGGGGAATTCGATCTATGGAACGATGCCCACGCTGGCGTTGGGCGGGCCGGATGATACGGGCAGCAACGGAAGATGGATCCCCTCGACATCGGTGGATCAATATGCAGCGACGCTGGCGACCTGGTTCGGCGTTGCGAACACGGACTTGCCTGGCATCTTTCCGAACCTTGCGAACTTTGGGAGCGCGAATCTCGGATTCTTGGGCTGACGCCTGACTTTAGATTTTTGCAAGGCCAGGGCATCGGGCTCCCTGGTTCATTTGATGGCCCGCAGCGTTAATCAGGCTCAATCGCAAAATTCAATGGCGCATGAGGCTTTAGCCCCTGAGGCATAGCATTTTCTATTTACGAAATAACTTTCGGGCACTAGTCACTTCTTTGCTGGCTCGGCCGCAGCCTGCTGCTGCTCGCTGCTGGGCGGTACGATGTTCTTCATCCGCATATACGTGGCCAGGTTCCCATAGTGCTCCAGGTCATGCATGTTGTTGACCGTCAGCGCGCCCAGCCGCGGCGCGTCATTCCCAAACAGCTTGATCGTTTGCACTGCGGTGGCATCGGTCATCCCGTCGTAGGCCTTATCACAGTAAGCGAACGCCGTATTCAGCGCGGCAATCAGATCCCCTTTGGATGTTTTCGTGTGCTCGATGTTCGGCGCCGGATTTTTCTCCCCGAGCGCGATCGAGCAGAACTGGTACTGCGCATCGGCCACGTGTCCCACAATCTGTCCGTAGCTGCGCACCGTCTCGGCGGGTTTAAAACTGTAATTTTCCTCCGGCATTTTCACCGCTGACTTCAGCAGCATGTCCTTCACCCGCGCATAGGCGAATCTGTTCCAGGTGCTCAGCGGATTTTCCTGGCTCACCAAAGGTTTTTCCTGTGTTGCCTTGTTCTGGGCCAACACCACCCCAGCCGGCACCGCAAGACATAGCACTACCAATCGCAGCAGAGTTTTCATGGGACACCTCCTCAACCAGCATCTACGCACAACCGGCCCAGAAGTTTCAACCAACTCGGCATGTTTCTCGTCTGCGCACGGCTTCCACTATGTCAAGACCGGCACATGGCAACCCGACTTCAGCAGCGGGGGCTGTTTTTTGTAGCGTTGAATCACGCTATGTATGTGGTGGCTGGGGGTCGGCCGGGAGGTCGATCGTTGAGCCACGTCTTCCCGTAGTTCGGTCGCGTCAGTCAGTGAAGGCCAACAGACTGGCACAGTTGTTGGTCCGGCGCATTAAATCCTGCGCCGCTGCATTCGCATATTCGCGAGACGGCGAAGCAGCGCACGAAATAATCCTGAGAAGCGGCGTGAATGGGAGCAGGGCGCGTAGTGTCCCCCGGGTGTTTTGAAGCGCTCGAGCGCGCGACGGAGCTAATGGCAACTGGGACTGTCGGCAAAGGTGCCGCTGACGAGCATGGCATTCAAAAACTGGGCGCAACTCCGGATTCTGTCCAGCGCCGGGTCGTTCTGCAAGGCATTTGGATCCACGGTCGTGGCGCCATTGAGTGCTCGGCGCGCTGCGAATACACTGTCCGCCCAACTCGCCAGTTTATCGGCTTCATTTTCGAGTAGCTGGAGAGCGTGCAGGTCGTCCTCAGTAGTCGCAGCTACTTCCGCCTGCCGGATAGCTGTCATCACCCGTCCCTGATCGTCCTGAGCCCAATTGTCGCCGACAGCCAATCCGTAAGTGACCATTGCCCGGATAGCTCCTCGCATCTCTCTCATTTCCGCCAACGCGGCGATCGCCGCGGATGCAAAGTCGCGAGAAAGCCCTTGCGGTGGTTGAGCCGGAGGGGCACTGGCAGGAGCAGCATCGGCGGGAGCAGTATCGGCGGGAGCAGCAGCGACGGGAGCAGTAACAGGAGCGGCTTCGGCGGCGGGAACGGCACCGGCTATCGCGCCAGAGTCCGAGGCAGGTATCGTCAGTAGGATGCGATGACGCTCGACAGTGAAGACGCCGTTCGTGACCTGGGCCAGAGTTTCAATATCGACGTAGGAACGGCCGTCGATTAGTCGGACTGCCGGTCCGGCACTCTTCCCATTCACGACGAGGATTTTATTTTTAGTAGGTGTGCTTTGCGCGAAGAGGACTCCCGCGACCGCTAGAACAAATCCCAGCGGCAGGAAAAATCGAAAATTGCCATATTTGTTGATCATGTGCGATTCACCAGCATTTCCGCTTTGCACTTCCGAAGACTGAGTTTGCGAACTCGGGGAAGGACGCTACCTTAGCCGATACCATACTGCAACTAGATTCAATTCGTGTCGAGTGATTACTTCGGAGCTTCTGTGCACATCCGCCTGGTAAGTTCGAATTGCCGTACACAGCTGTCTTGCCGTCGGGCGGCTCTACCCGTCTCCTCTGCAGGGCTCCCCAGGATGTAGCCCCGGCGCCAGCAATGGCCAACCAGTGGTACACTGCGCGTATGGCTACCAAAAAGAAATCCAAGAAGAAGCAGACGAAGTCGAAGGGATCCTCAGGCAAGAAGCTGGCTAAGAAGAGCGTGTCTTCCAAGAGGAGCTTGGCGAAACCGAAGCTACAGCGGAAAAAGCAGGCTGGAGCCAAACGCAAGGCTGGTGCAAGGCCGGCCCGCGCGCCGAAGAAACCCGTCCGGGGAAAAAGCCAAACTGTCTATGCCGTGGAGTCCGCAAGCGAGGGACTGGCACCGCGGTCGGGGGGCCAATCGGGAGATTTGCAGGGCTTATCGAGCCTCCAGGGAGCGAATTCTGAAAGTGTGGACGAATTGCTCGAGGAAGGGAACGCTTTCGAGGCCGAGGTCGTGAAGGGCGTACAAGACGCCGGAGACGCCGACGAAGGCGAAGTCCGTACCCACGAGGTCCCGGAGGATGATGTTCCCGGCGAGTACCTGGACAAAGAATAGGGCAAGCCGATCACCTGCCAGCCAGGGGCTGGCATCCGTTTTCCTCCGCTCCTCCTGAATACTGAAAGCGGACAGCCCGAGAAGTTGTTCCTCATTCCTTCACAAGATACAGAGCCCGTTCCAGTTCCAACTCCAGCTTCGCGCCCTTGGGCAAATTCAACTCATGACCGCGGCCGGACTCCATCAAGTACGCCGTCAGCGCCCCCAGCGCCGCCCCTTCGGCAGCCTCCTTCTTGTCCTTATCCTTCACACCCTTTACGGCACCAATCGCGGCGCCGGCCGCAGCGGACTGCGCCGCATCTTGCTGCGTGCTGCTCCGGCCCTCGATGAGACCTTCCTTGCTCGGGCTAGGTCGTACGCTGTGGTCGCCTGGTACGCTCACGACCTCGGCCACGATCGGCAGGGCCCCGAACTTGGTGCGAATCTCGTCAAAGGTCAGCCACAGTTTCGCCCGGCCTGCCACACCCGCCGGCTCCACATGGCTGATGTGCCCCTCAATCTCCGCTCCCGGCGGCAGATAGATGCCGCTGCCCGCTTCCAGCGGCTCCAGCGTCCGGACCTTGAACTTTGCGTTTTCCGGGGTGCCCTTAGTCCCCAAGTCCTCCTCCAGCTTCACGAGGAACTTGGTTCCCGGCGCCACTGCGTACGTCTCGAACGGCAGCCCGTGTAGCTTGCCGTCCGCCTTCTGATGCGGTTGCTCCACGGGCGGCGCAGCCGATTCTTGCGTCGGCGCTCGCCCAGGCGCAGGTTCCTGCGCCGCGCAAGCAATGCCACCGGCCAGGATCAACGCTACGACTGCCATCCTTGCGGACCTACTCTTACGATTCGACTCCCTCATGGTTTCCTCCTGCCGAAAGCTGAGCAGTTCGTCTAGTGCACTCGGTGAGCCACTGCCCGCACGACACAGGCCCCTGCAAGATGTTGGGAATAAGCTACTTGGAGGGATGTCCCGACAGCGCACTGCCATGACAGGGACGACTGTCATTCGTTCCTGTCACAGCAGCGCAAGACTATTCCGACACTTTTCAGTTGGATCTGGTGTGCAGCCTACTTTTCGAGGAAGGAGCGGATTCGGCGAAGAACTGCAGCGTACATCGCAGGCGTCACCCGCCCCGTCTGCGTGTTCTGCTGGCTGGGGTGATAGACGCCAAACAATCGCGGTGCGCCGGCAAACACTTCGGCTTCGGCACCGTGTGCGAATTTGTAGAGCGCACGCGAGGAAATCACGCCGCGCTGCTTCAAAATTTCCAGATACGCGTCCCAGGCAATTTTTCCCAGCGCCAGCACTGCTTTTGGTTTCAGGATTTCGATTTCCCGTGCCAAATAGCCGCGGCAATTTTCGATTTCCTTCGGCAGCGGCTTATTGTCCGGCGGCGCGCAGCGGCACGTCGCCGAGAGGTAGGCGCCATGGAGTTGCAATCCGTCGTCGCGCTGCACGGAAGCAGCCTGATTCGCGAAACCTGCTTTGTGCAGCGCGGCATACAGAAAATCGCCGGAGCGATCTCCGGTAAACATGCGCCCCGTGCGATTTCCACCGTGCGCCGCGGGCGCGAGGCCTAAGATCAAAAGTGGGGCTTGCGCGTCTCCGAATCCCGGGACCGGTTTGCCCCAGTAGGTCCACTCGCGATACGCGCGGCGCTTCTCTCGCGCCACCTTTTCGCGGTAACGCACCAGCCGCGGACACTTCCGGCACGCAACGATTTCTTCATTCAAGATTTGCAACTGAGAGCGTTGTTCAAGCATGAGTCTACGATGGCTGGCGCGTCATCATCCGTCTGAGCTCGATAAAAGGCGTTGCTCCAACGAACATTGCGTCGCAAGAGCGCGTTTCCAGCATTTCTTTGCCAATTCGTTGCACGGCGCCCATGGCAGCGCGCATGATACCTGATCCCGCGCTGACCCGGGCCACGCCGATTTTTTCCAGCTCCGCGAGCGGAGGACACGCTGGATTTGCCAGAATGTTGAGCGGGGCGTCCACGGCCTTCACTAGCCTGGCGATGGTATCCTGATCGTAGACACCTGGCGCGAATAGACAATCCGCCCCCGCGCCGCGATAGCCGCGCAGACGCTCGACGGTTCGCTCGAACCGCGTGGACTCGGGGCCGATGGGCATCAAATAAATGTCCGTACGTGCGTTCAAAACGAATGGGACTCCCAGCGATGCCGCCGTTTCGCGGATGGCGTGGATTTTTTCGATTTGCAGCGATAGCGCAACTTCTGAACTCTCGTCATCGCCGGTGACATCCTCCAAGTTCATTCCGACCGCACCCGCTTCGATGGCTACTTTCACCGTCTCCGCCATTTCTTTGATGGTCGTGCCGTAGCCCGCCTCCAAATCCGCCGTTACCGGAACGCGGACGGCGCGCGCGATGCGGCCCACGACCTCGAGCATCTCGCCGCGCGAGATGCGCTGCCCGTCGGGATAACCCAAAGAATACGCGATCCCTGCGCTGGTCGTAGCAATCGCCGGGTGCCCGCATTCTTCAAGAATTCGCGCGCTGGCCACGTCCCACGCGTTCGGGAGCAGCAGCATTCGCGGTCCATGGTGCAGCTTCCGGAACTGCTCGGCTTTTTCGGCTTGCAGGCACATGTCCATGGGGGAACCTCCGGAACCAGACTATTGAGACGTTTCTGTTACGGAAAACTAGACTTTGTCCGCCGAGGAAGAAACAGCCAATTTGACAGGCGATTTGCCCGAAGAACGCGGGCAGCGCTCCTTGTTTTTTCAGCGTTTCTTCAACATATTTGCTAGTACCACGGCCTGATTGTGTTCTTCGTCTTTCGCTCCAAAAAGCAGCGTCACGATTTTGTGTTGTTTTTCCATCCTTTTTAATTCAGCTAGCAGCGCAGCTTTCTTTTTCAATTCATTTTGGTATTTCTCTTGAAATGCCGGCCACTTTCTTACGTCGTGGGAGAATGATTTTCGCAGCGCGTCGCTGGGTGCGACGTCCTTCATCCACAGATCAATTTTCACCGCTTCCTTGGTCATCCCGCGCGGCCACAAGCGATCCACCAGTACTCGCCAACCGTCTTCGTTCGAAGCAGGTTCATATACTCGCTTGAGTCGAATCATTTCTGCCTTACGCCAGAATCTTGAGGACTTTGTCGTGAAGTATTCCGTTGGTGCTCACGAGCTCGCCCGAATAAATTGTTCGCTCGCCATTTACGCTCGTGGAGCGACCGCCGGCTTCTTCCACGATAATTCCGAGCGGCGCGAGATCCCACGCCTGCGAGGTCAGGTCCACGGCAACTTCGATGGCGCCTTCGGCGACGAGCATGTGCTGCCAGAAGCCGCCGATGGCACGGCCGTTCTTCGCGGTGTCAGCGAGAAGCCGAAGTTTTGCGCGCATGGCGGGATCTTTCTTTGGCCCCGTGCCGGTGGTAAAGATCATGGCTTTGGCCAGGGTGTCCACGCTTGAAACGTGAATTCGCTTGCCGTTGCGGTACGCGCCTTCCCCGCGATACGCCCACCAGCGCGCGTCGAGCCCCGGCGCGCTGGCCATTCCGGCGACGATTTCGCCGTTCTGCTCGATGCCCATGAGCGTGCCGAACGTTGGAATTCCGCGTGAAAATTCTTCGGTGCCGTCGATGGGATCGATGATCATCCGCGCGCGACCTGAGGTGCTTGCGGCGTTGGAATCTCCGCCGCCCATTTCTTCGCCCAGAACATCCAGCGGGAGGCCGCTCGCGGCGACCGTTGCGCGTGCCATTTCTTCCACGGCGCGGTCTGCTTGCGTTACCGCGGTTCCGTCGCCCTTCCTGTCAATCCGTAACTCCTCCGCGCGGAAATACCGCATCGCAATCGCATCGGCTTCTTCCGCGATCGCCGTCAACAGATTTCCGTAGGTTTCTCCGTATCCCATTCGTTCACCCAGTTCGTTCGACTAGCGACGTCCCCGCCATTTGACTCCGTCTCCTCGCACCCCTAGCATACAAACTAACGCGAATGTCTGCTCACGCCAATCCGGGGACGGTGCTGGACCGCATTCTCGAAGCTCGCCGCGCGGAGGTGGATCATCGCAAGCGCGTGCTGCCGGAGACGGCCCTCAAGTATGGCGTGAAAGCGGCTACGCCGCTGCGCGATTTTTCCGCGGCGCTTTGCCGGGATGGCCTCAATGTTCTCGCGGAGCTCAAGCCGGCTTCACCTTCGCGGGGAGTGCTGCGCGATCCGTTCGATCCAGTGGCTCTCGCGCAAGCGCTCGAATCGGCGGGGGCTTGCGCTCTTTCGGTTCTCACAGAAGGAGAATTTTTTCGCGGGTCGCTGAAAAATCTTCGCGATGCGCGAAAGGCGGTCCAACTGCCGGTACTGCGCAAAGATTTTATATTTGATCCCTGGCAGGTGTGGGAAACGCGCGCGAACGACGCGGACAGTTTTTTGCTAATTGTGGCGGCGCTCGCCGATGGACTGCTTTGCGATCTCATCGTTCTCGGCCGCGAGCTTGGGATGGAGCCGCTCGTCGAGGTGCACACTGCGCGCGAACTTGAGCGCGCCCTCGCGGCCGGCGCGCGCATACTGGGTGTAAATAATCGCGATTTGACTACACTTTCCGTGCGCGTCGAGACTTCGTTCGAACTCGTCGGACTCATTCCTGACAATTGCATCGCTGTTAGCGAGTCCGGCTTGCGAATCCATGACGATCTTTCGAAACTCCGCCGGGCTGGCTTTGATGGTTTTCTCATTGGGACACATCTGATGATTTCGGCCGATCCTGCGGCGGCTCTTTCTTCTCTGCTACTTTCTCCGACAGGAACGCAGTAGGCTGCCATGGTCCGCGTGAAAATCTGCGGCATCACCAATTCCGAAGACGCGCTCGCCGCGATTGAGGCCGGGGCGAACCTACTTGGATTCAATTTTTATCCGAAGAGCCCGCGCTGCCTGACCGAAGCCGCAGCCAAGAAAATTCGGCCGCAACTTCCGAAGAGCGTGGAAGCGGTGGGCATTTTTGTGAATGCTCCGGCGGCGGACGTGGCGACCCTTTGCCGGCTGGTGAAGCTGGACGCAGCGCAACTGCACGGCGATGAGACGCCGCAGACGGTTGCGGAACTGGCGCGCGGCGTGCCGGTCATCAAGGCTTTTCGCGTCGAGCCGGATTTTAAATTGGGGACTCTCGACGAATATCCTGACGCGTTTGCCTACCTATTTGACGCGGCCCATACGGGCCAATATGGCGGTACGGGCCGCTCGACCGATTGGGACGCGGCGCGGCGCGCCACCAAGGGGCGACGTATCATTCTGGCAGGCGGGTTGAAGGTCGAAAATGTGGCGGCGGCGGTGCGCATCGTGCGTCCTTACGGAGTCGATGTCGCCAGCGGTGTAGAATTGAAGCCGGGAAAGAAAGATCACGGCCGGCTGCGCGAGTTCATCCAAGAAGTGCGGCGGGCGGAAGGCAAGTAGGGCATTCGAATCGCGAGTTTGCAGGAGAACATGAGCTCCATTCTTCAATCTCCGACGACGGCACCGGGCCGCTTTGGGCCTTACGGCGGGCGCTACGTTCCGGAAACGCTGATGGTGCCGCTGCTCGAATTGGAGCGCGCTTACGAAATCGCGAAATCGGATCCCACATTTCAGGCGCAGTTTCACGATCTTCTGAAGAATTTCGCGGGGCGTCCGACGCCGCTGCAATTTGCTTCGCGACTCACCGAAAAACTTGGTGGGCCGAGGATCTATCTCAAGCGCGAAGATTTGCTGCATACCGGTGCGCACAAAATCAATAACGCCATCGGGCAGGCCTTGCTTGCGGTGAAAATGGGGAAGCCGCGCATCGTGGCGGAGACCGGCGCGGGCCAGCACGGTGTGGCCTCCGCCACTGTTGCTGCGCACTTTGGCCTCGAATGCGTTGTGTACATGGGCACGGAGGATATGGCGCGGCAGGCGCTGAACGTGGCGCGCATGCGCATGCTCGGCGCGCAGGTTGTGGGCGTGGATTCCGGGAGCCGCACGCTCAAAGACGCCATTAATGAGGCGATGCGCGACTGGGTGACCAACGTGCGCACGACGCACTATCTTCTCGGCTCGGTTCTTGGCGCGCATCCTTATCCGACGATGGTGCGCGATTTTCAGTCGGTCATCGGGCGCGAAGCGCGGGAGCAGATTCTGGCCGCTGAAAAGCGGCTTCCAACGCATCTCATTGCGTGCGTGGGCGGCGGTTCGAACGCCATCGGCCTCTTTCATAATTTCCTGCACGATGCCGAGGTGAAGATGATCGGCATCGAAGCCGGCGGCCGGGGCGGGCAGCTTGGCGAGCACGCCGCACGCCTCGCCGCCGCGCAAGGCTTCACCGGAGCTCGTCCGGGCGTGCTGCAGGGCACGTACACTTACGTTTTGCAGAACGAGGACGGCCAAATCGCCACGACGCATTCCATCTCCGCGGGGCTCGACTATCCCGCCATCGGCCCGGAGCACGCGTGGCTCGCCGATCAACGCCGTGCCGAATACTCCGCCGTCTCCGATCAGGCTGCGCTGGGCGCCGCGCGTCTTCTTTCGCGGACCGAAGGCATCATCCCCGCGCTGGAATCCGCTCACGCCATTGCCGGCCTCATTGAGCGTGTCCCCCAAATGGGCAAAGACGGCCTCGTCATCCTCAATCTCTCCGGTCGCGGCGACAAGGACATGGACACTTACTCCCGCCTGCTCTAATCTTTCTTCCCAAACCCCAATGACAGTTGCCAGCTCCAACTCGACCCGCATTTCCAAACGCTTCGCCGAGCTGCGCGCATCGGGAGAACTGGGCATCGTGGCATACATTACGGCCGGCGATCCCTCCCTCGACGCGACCTTGAAATTCGTGCTTGCGCTAGCTGAAGCGGGCGCTGACGTTATTGAACTTGGCGTGCCATTCAGCGATCCACTCGCCGACGGGCCAACGATTCAACGAGCTTCCGAGCGCGCGCGCAATGCCGGCACCACACTTGCCAAAGTTCTCGATCTTGTTCGTCGCATTCGGCAATCTTCCCAAGTGCCGCTGGTTCTCTTCAGTTACTACAATCCCATTTTGCAGATGGGACTGGAAAAATTTGCGGCTTCCGCGGCGTTGGCTGGCGCGGATGGCGTGCTCGCGACGGATCTCACACCGGAAGAATCTGAAGAATATCGGTGCGTCCTGGCTTCTCATCATCTCGACACGATTTTTCTCGGTGCGCCCACTTCCACGGACGAACGCCTTGCGAAAATTGCGGGCTGCTCTTCGGGTTTTCTTTATTTGATTTCTCGCACCGGCGTCACTGGTGCGAAAGATGCTTTGCCGGATGATTTGCCTGCGCTTCTCCGGCGGGCGCGCAGCGTCACGCAACTACCCATCGCGGTGGGGTTTGGCATTTCGCTTCCGGGGCACGTTTCGGTTCTCGGCGGATTGGCTGATGCCGCGGTGATCGGTTCCGCGCTCGTTTCCGAAATCGAGAAAGCGACGTCTGTGGATGAGGGGGCGGCTGCGCTTGCGGAACGCGTTCGCTCGCTCAAAGAGGCGGCACGGCATGGGCTTTCGCGGCGCGAGGCCCCGATGCATCGGGGCGGGGTAGCGCCATGAATTTAAGTGATTGGCGACGCCGCATCGATGAAATTGACAAGCAACTCGTGGAACTGTTGAACGCGCGTTCGCAATGCGCGCTGGAAATCGGCAAGCTCAAGCAGGCGGCGAAAATTCCGCTGTACCAGCCGGACCGTGAGAACGAAGTGCTTTCGAACGCGGAGCGCAACAATTCCGGGCCGCTGACGGATGCGGCAATTCGCCGGTTGTTTGAACGCATTATTGATGAAGCGCGCGCCGCGGAACGCGATGCCATGCATTCCGGCGACGACGCGGAGAAAGACACGAAATAAAACTGGCCATTTTCCGGTCATAACGGGAAAGGTCCAGGAGAGCAGGAAAAGCCCATGGTCATTGTGATGCAAGAAGGGGCCACTGACGGCCAAATTCAGCATGTGATTGACCGGCTGGTCGCCAGCGGATTTAACGTTCACCGGTCTACAGGCGAATCGCACACTGTCCTTGGCGCCGTGGGCGTGCACCGCGATTTCGATCATCGCGACTTCGAGTTGCTGGAGGGCGTGCGCGAGGTTATGCGCATAACGCAGCCGTTCAAGCTTGCCAGCCGGCAGTTCAAGCCGGATGGCACCGTCGTCGATCTTGGCCGCGGCGTAAAAATCGGAGGCCCAGAAGTCGTTGTCGCCGCCGGTCCGTGTTCGGTGGAGTCGCGTGAACAGATTTTTTCCATCGCGGAAAGTATCGCCAAAGCGGGGGCAAAAATTTTGCGTGGCGGGGCTTTCAAGCCGCGGACGTCGCCGTATGCATTTCAGGGCATGGGCGAGCCAGGGCTTAAGCTGATGCGCGAAGCGGCGGACAAGTTTGGGCTGTTTACGATTAGTGAAGTGATGGACGCGTCGCAGATTCAGATGATGATGGGTTACGTGGACATTTTCCAGGTGGGCGCGCGCAACATGCAGAACTATTATTTGCTGCGTGCGCTTGGCGAAGTCCGCAAGCCCGTTTTGCTAAAGCGCGGGATGTCCGCCACCATGGAAGAACTCTTAATGAGCGCCGAATACATTCTCGCGGGAGGCAATTTCAGCGTCATTCTATGCGAGCGCGGCATCCGCACGTTCGAAACGTATACGCGCAATACGTTCGACATCGCGGCGATTCCGGTGGTGAAGAAGCTTTCTCATTTGCCGATGTTCGGCGATCCTTCGCATGGCACGGGACGGCGGGACAAAGTGCCGCCGATGGCCCGCGCGGCGGTCGCTGCGGGCGCCGACGGCTTGCTCATTGAAGTGCACAACGATCCGGACCACGCGCTGTCGGATGGCGCGCAATCGCTGGAGCCGGGGCAATTCGCGCAGCTTATGGGCGAACTTCGCATCATTGCGCCCGCGATCGGCCGGCGCATCCTGTGAGGGAGTTTTCGGTCGTCCGTTGTCAGTTCTCTGTTGCGGAACAGAAAAGGCTTCGGTCAAGGGACAGCAAGGGAATCGCGGACTCCCTTGGGGGCCAGCTATTTCCACTCAAGTACGGGACTTCTCCTCGAGCCTTTGCGCCCTCCGCGTGCGTGCGTTAGCATTTGACCTCTTATTTGTTAGTCGGGACCAAGAACTAAGAACTGAAAGACTTCTATGTCCTCTCACGTCATTTCACGGGTTACGATTCTTGGGACGGGCTTGATCGGCGGATCGTTTGCGCTTGCGCTGCGCAAGTACACCAAGGAGACCCACGTCGCTGGGTGGGACCGTGCGGAGACGGTTCGCCAGGCGCAAGCGAGGGGCGCGATTGACGAAGCTTTTTCCGGCGAGCTTGCTCCCGCGCTTCGCAATTCGGATCTCATTTACATTGCGCTTCCGATTGCTGCTACGCTCGATCTGCTTCCAGAGATCGCGCGGCATGCGCCTTCTCACGCGCTGGTCACGGATGCTTGCAGCACCAAAGTGCGGATCACGCAAGCAGCGGTGGAACTTTTTCCAGCCGCGAACGGGCCATTCTTCCTGGGAGGGCATCCCATGGCCGGGAGGGAACTGGCCGGAATCGGGAGCGCGGACGCCGATCTCTTCCGCGGAAACACTTACGCGCTGATCGGCACGTCCTCGCTGCAGGAGGAGCCACGCGTTTCGGCGTTCGTGAAAATTCTGGAAAAGATCGGGGCGCGCCCGCTTTGGCTCGGCGCTCCGCAACATGATTACGGCGTCGGGCTGGCTTCGCATCTGCCGCAACTGGCGGCCGTTGCACTTGCGGGATTTCTCTACGACCGGCTTGACGAAAACGGCCTGCCCATCACGCTCGCCGGTCCGGGACTGCGCGATTCGCTGCGCCTCGCCGGCAGCCCGTATTCGACCTGGCGCGACATTGTCCTTACCAATCAGGAAGTTCTCTCCGCCGCCCTCGACCTCTTCGCGCGCCGCCTCGACGATCTTCGCGAGCGGCTTGCTTCCCGCGAACTTGAAGCCGATTTCGATGCCGCAAACGAACTCTACAAACTCCTACGCTCCTTGTAGGAGCCGGGCTTCCGTCCGGCCCGCATGTATTATGATGGCGCCGGTAACAAAGGCGGCCATTTTCGCGTCATAGGAATCAAATGCGCCTGCGCGTGCTTCCCGCTGCTCTCCCTCTGTCCTTACTCGCGAGTCTTCCGTTAGTGGCTCAAACTTCGCCGCAAGAAACGACTTCCATCGCGCACGTCACGGTGATCGACGTGGCCACTGGCAAAGAACTGCCCGATCAAACGGTCGTCCTTCGAAGCGATCGCATCCTCTCCATAGCCGGGTCCGATCCCGCTAATCCGCCGCAGGGCCGCGTCGTTGACACTCACGGCGGATTCCTGATCCCCGGACTCTGGGACATGCACGTTCACATTCAGGATCTTGAAGACTTGCCTCTCTACATTGCCAACGGCGTTACCGGCGTTCGAATGATGTTCGGCGCCAAGGACGCCAGGGAACTGCGCGCCAAACTTGCCGCCGCGCCGGTGTCACCCGAGATCATCGTCGGCAGCGCCATTGTCGATGGCGACCCACCCGTGTGGCCCGGTTCGATCCTGGTGCACAAGCCTGACGAAGCGCGCCGCATCGTGGACGATATCAAAGCGAGCGGCGCCGACTTTGTCAAAATCTATAACGGCATCCCGCGCGATGCGTATTTTGCACTCGCCGACGAAGCCCACAAACAGAACATCCCCTTCGTCGGTCATCTTCCGTACCAAGTCCGCGCTTCGGAGGCCTCCGACGCCAGCCAGCGCTCCATCGAACATCTTGACGGTATCGCCATCGCTTGCTCCAGAAAGGAGCAAAGCCTCATCAAGGAACTGCAACCTGGTCACTATTTAGAGAAGATGAACCTGGTCGTCGAGGCGCTCCACAGCTTTGATGCCTCCCAATGCCAGGCGCTGTTCGAGCAATTTCGACGCAAAGGCACGTGGCAGGTTCCTACGCTTACCGTCCATCGCGGGATGGCTTGGATGAATGACAGCCACTTCACCTCCGACCCTCGCCTCGCTTACATGAACGGCAACGTGCGCTATCGCTGGCAACCGCAGAATGACTTCCGGTTTCGCCGCTGGCCACCCGCCGAGTTCGAACTCCACCGCGGGCTCTTCAACGCGGACAAGCAGATGGTCGGGCTTATGTTTCGCGCCGGCGTTCCTCTTCTCGCAGGCACCGATGCAATGAACCCGTTCTGCTTCCCAGGCTTTAGCTTGCATGATGAGCTTGCGCTGCTCGTCGAGTCCGGGCTCACGCCTCTCGCATCGCTGCAAGCCGCCACGCTTCGCCCCGCCGAATTTCTCGGCCGCACCGAAGAACTCGGCCTGATCGCTCCCGGCAAGCGCGCCGACCTCGTCCTGCTCGGCGCCGATCCCCTCGCGGACATCCACAGCACCACGCAAATCCAAGCCGTCTGGCTGCACGGAAAATATTTCGACCGTGCCGCCCTCAACCAGCTCCTGGAAGCCGCCAAGCACCGCTCCGGCAAAGCCAAGCTCCAGTAAAGACTCACAGGGCGTTCGCGATCGGCACCCGCCCCCCTCAACTGTCGGGCCGACTTGGGGTACACTGCCTTTCAGTTAAGAGGATTCATGGACAAGCGAATTGCTTCGGCCGACGCCGCGATTGAAAAGCTCACCGATGGCGCGACGATTCTGATGGGGGGATTTGGACTTTGTGGGATTCCGGAGAGTCTCATTGCCGCGGTCCGGCGCAAGGGGACGAAGGACCTCACGATCGTCAGCAACAATGCGGGCGTGGATGATTTCGGCATTGGCGTGCTGTTGCAGCAGCGGCAGGTCAAGAAGATGATTTCCACTTATGTTGGAGAAAACAAACTTTTTGAGCAATTGGTATTGAGCGGGGAATTGCAGGTGGAATTGAATCCGCAGGGGACGCTGTCGGAGCGGTTGCGCGCCGGTGGAGCGGGCATTCCGGCGTTCTACACGCCGACGGGTCACGGCACGATGGTCGCGGAAGGAAAAGAAACGCGCGAATTCGATGGCCGGATGTATGTAATGGAGCGGGGGCTGCGGGGGAATTTCGCTTTCATTAAGGCGTGGAAGGGGGACCGCTGGGGCAATCTCATTTACAGGAAGACCGCGCGGAATTTTAATCCCATGATGGCTACGGCGGCAGATTACGTGATCGCTGAGGTTGAGGGACTCGTCGAACTGGGGCAGCTCGATCCGAATCAAGTGCACACACCAGGGATTTTTGTGGACGCTATTTTCCAGGGGCCAAGCTACGAGAAGCGCATCGAGCGACGGACCACGAGGAAACACTGAGATGAGCTTCTACCTATGGGTCAGCCTCGCGGCGTTTGCCCTCGTGGCTTACGACCTCGTCACGAGGAAAATTACGTGGGGCAACCTCTCTAGGTCGGCGGGTGCCACGCGCCGCGATGACCCAAAGTATTTTTGGATAGCTGTCGCGTGGAGAACGGCGATCGCCATAGGATTGGCCGCGCTGGCGTTTTTTCACGTTCCCGATCCTGGGCCGAGGTGAGATCGAGGGCTCTCACATGCCACTAACCGAAGAACAAAAGCGTGAACGAATTGCGCGGCGGATTGCGCTGGAATTGCGCGATGGGTACTACGTCAATCTTGGCATCGGGATGCCGACGCTTGTGGCCAACTACGTGCCAAAGGGCATGGACGTTATTTTGCAATCGGAGAACGGGATGCTTGGCGTTGGGCCTTATCCGCTGGAATCGGAAGTGGATCCGGACCTTATCAATGCGGGGAAGGAAACCGTTACCGAGCTCCCGGGCTCTGCTTATTTTTCCTCGGCCGATTCGTTCGGGATGATTCGCGGGGGGCACGTGGACCTCACGGTTCTTGGCGCGCTGCAGGTGGATGAAAAAGGGACACTCGCTAACTGGGCCATACCGGGAAAGATGCTGAAAGGGATGGGTGGCGCGATGGACTTGGTCGCTGGGGCTAAGCGCGTGTTCATCGCCATGGAGCACGCTACGCGGGACAATAAACCAAAGATTTTGAAAAAGTGCACGCTGCCGCTCACCGGCGTGGAGGTCGTGGACCACATTGTTACTGAGTTTGCGCTCATTGACGTTACGGCCGAGGGGCTCGTGCTCCGCGAGTTGGCACCGGATGCCACGTTCGAGCAAGTGCAATCCCTGACAGAACCAAAACTCCGCATTCCGCCCGGCGGTCCCAAGGCCATGCCCATCTGACCACACGCAGCTTGGTCACTTCGATGCGCGCGAATAAGACTAAAACTGAGAATTGATAACTTAGGATGGCGTGGGGCTGCTCAACCGTCGAGTGGTGCTGAAGGAATAGTGGAATCCGGAGACGACGCTGAAGGTCGTGACGGCGTAAATCAGAATGCGGATGAGCAGCACAAGATGGAACGTGGGATACGCGGCGGCAAGTACCACAGCAAAGACAAGTAGGATCTGACACCCGGTGGTGAGCTTGCCATAGATGCTCGGGGGAAACGGCCGGTAGCCGGAGATCAGAAGAATCACGACGGCGACGATGAGAATGAGGACATCGCGGCTCAGCACTAAAATCGTCAACCACCACGCCAGTTGCTTCTTAAACGCCAAAATGATGAAGGAAGAGGAAAGCAGCAGTTTGTCCGCGATGGGATCGAGATAAGCTCCCAGGGCGGAACGTTGGTTGAGCTTGCGCGCGAGCAGGCCATCAATGCCGTCGGAAAGTCCGGCGACCACCAGGACGAGCAACCCCCAGCGGTACTCTTCGTAGGAAATGAGTATGAGAAAAACCGGCAAGAAGCCGAGGCGGAGAAAGGTGATTTGGTTGGGTACCGTCCAGATGCGGCCTTTCATTGTGCTTCAGGATAACGCAATTCGGGCAAACTGCGTCAGGCGAATTGCGTCACGCGAATTCCGCGAGGTAGTCGGTTAGCGAGCGGCCGATTTTGCGGGCGAAGAGTTCGTTCATGGAGGGGATGGAACCGGACGGTTCGTCCAGCGAGATGCGCTCCACCCGGTTCATGGGGAAGAAAATGGTGGGCAGCCCCACGCGCTCGCCGTCGGGCTGGTTAATCTGGCGGATAAAATGGTCGAAGGAATTCAGATCAATGCCGCGCAACGTGATGCCCGATGGATTGATGGCGAGCAGCTCGCCCCAGACTTTTTCTTTGGGCGTGTGCAGGCTGACCACGACGATGGAGTGAGGGTCCATGAGAGATGAAGGCAAAAGTTCGACTACAGGGTACAGGATTTCAGACAGGAGCGGTGCAAAAAGTCCGCGTCGCGGGCGCCTCGATGGAACCCGCGAGTGCCGAGGCGTTGAGAGGTCGCGGCGCCTTATCCTTGTTGACCGGGTAGAAGATCGGAGAAGTGCAAAATCATGAGCACAAAACTCACCAGGAACGCAGCCCCCGCGAGCCAGCCCAAGACGTAGGCGGTCTGCTTTTCCCGAGCGTTCATCGGTTCGCGATCGACAAAAATCTTGCCAATCACAAACCCAGCGGCCAAACCGCCCAAGTGCGCGGCATTGTCGATCCGGAAGGCTCCCATAAAGCCGACGACGAACAAAATAGCCACCGAAGTGATCAGGCGGGAGCGCAAATCACGCATGAAGGAACCGCCGCGCTTGCTGGTGATCGCCAGCATGGCCCCGACAAGGCCCAGCAGCGCGCCGCTGGCACCCAGGGAAAAGTGCCCGGTTAACGCACTGACGAAGAATCCAAAAGCGCCAGTGAAGACGTAGAGAAAGAAATAGCGCGCCGAGCCATAGAGCTCTTCCAACGCCGGACCGAGCTGCATCAGGGACATCATGTTTAATCCGATGTGAAGCAACCCGCCGTGCAAAAACATGGCGGTGACCAGGCGCCACCATTGGTGATCCTGCAAAAGATAACCGAACGGCAAACTGATTCCGAGCTTGTAGGAGGCTTCGCCGCTCATGCCGGCAAGAATGTGCAGGCCACCAGCCTCTCCCGCTTGCATGGTGAGCACCAGGCTGACGCCGAACATCAAGATGTTTGCAACCAGAAGCGCCGAGGTTACCGGCGATTCGTACTCTCCGAAGACGGCAGAGAATTTTTTGCTCAGCGCCACGAGCGAGAATCGCAGGCTGGCTCCGCATTCGTGGCAACGTGTCGCGCTGATGCCCACCAAGGCCCCGCACGACGGACAGATTTTCGGGCGTGGCTGCTGCTCGCCGCCAAAAAATCCGCGGGCTGCATTTTTCCACCGATCCACGCGCCATTGCCAACGATAGGGAAGGGCCAATTCTCCTCCTTGCGACCCGCAAACGGCGTTCCTATAATACCTGAAAGAGATTGCGGACTTTGGATGCGCGTGGAACGAATAGGAGAAAGTGATGGACCAATTCGAAGAATTCGGCAAGCGCATCGACCAGGAATTCGCGCGGCTGAAGAGCATCAACAGCTTTGAGGACTTTGGCAGGCGCGTTGACGAAGAACTCAAGCGCGTGAAGAGTTTTGTGAAGGAAGAGGTCACTCCGGAAACCGAGAAGCGCACGGCACAGTTTTTACGCGAGGTTTCCGAGAAGCTCACCGAGGCGGCAAGTTGGATCGAAGCGCGCAACGCCGCACGCCCCGCGCAGCCTCCGAAAGACGCGAAATCATGATTTGGGCAGACTTGTGATTTCAGCCCGGGCCTCCTTCTGTTGTCCGGTCGTCCTTCACCTGTTCTACATTCCTACTCTTGTTTTTCTTCTGACGCTTTCCGGCTGTGCTTCGCGCAATCCGATCGCTGATCGCCGACAACCGCCGCCCGCGCAGCCATCCGAGACGCCGCCGGAAACTTCCGAGGCTGCCAAACGTTCCACGGACGTGCCAGAAACCCCGGCGAACCCGACGCCGCCGAAACGCGGGAAAACCGCTCCGATACCGGCTCCTTCCGGGTACACGGAAGAAGGCAATGCGTCCTGGTATGGAGCGCCATTTCACGGGCGGCGCGCTTCGAACGGCGAAGTCTACGACATGTACAAATTCACGGCGGCGCACCGCACATTGCCGTTCGAAACGATGGTGCGCGTTACGAATCTAAGCAATGGCAAATCCACCGTCGTGCGCATTACGGACCGCGGGCCGTTCGTCGAGAATCGCATCATTGATTTGTCGCTTGCGGCCGCGCGCGAAATTGAATCGGTAGGGCCGGGAGTCGTGCCGGTTCGCGTTGAAGTTCTCGGCAACGTGGATCTCACGGCAGGTTTTTTCACTATACAAGTTGGAGCCTTCAAGGATCGCGGCAACGCCGAGCGTCTTCGCGACCGACTCAACGTAGGCTATTCGCCGATCTTCATTCAGCTATATGATTCTCCCGACGGCCTTTTATACCGCGTGCGCGTCGGCAAGATCTCGGGCGAAGACGCCGCGCGTACTTTCAGCGATCAACTCCGCGACCGGGAAGGGTTCACGCCGTTCGTGACCCGGCTGGATGAAGGCATGCCCGCAGGAGGGAACCGATGAGCGCGAATTGTTTATTCTGCAAGATCGCGGCGAAGCAGATCCCTTCCAAGATCGTTTATGAGGATCCCGATCTCTTCGCCTTCGAAGATATCTCACCGCAAGCGCCGACGCACATTCTGCTCTGCCCGCGAAAGCATTTCGAATCACTAACGGATGCATCGCCCGAAGATCAAGCCATCCTCGGGAAATTGCAACTCGTGGCCTCGCAACTTGCGCGCGAGCGGAACTTGCTCGAAGGTTACCGCACCGTGCTAAACAATGGCCCCGGCGCGGGCCAATCCGTATTCCATCTGCATTTGCATCTGCTCGGCGGCCGCCCGTTCCGCTGGCCTCCAGGCTAGAATTTCCCGAAGGCTTTGCGCTTCTCGCTGCCACACCATAAACTACCGTTCGCTTTCAGGAGGATTGCATGCCCTTGCTGCGCCGGCACTTCAGCCCGTCAGCGGTTACTCTCATTCTTTCTATCATTGCGCTTTTTGCTTGTACCTCCGCGGCGCAGCAACCGACGGCGGCTTCAGGGAAAGCGCTTACGGTGGAACGCATCTATTCGCAGCCGAGCTTGAGCGGGCGGTTGACGCGAGGGCTCGCGTGGACGCCGGATGGCAGGCAGCTCAGCTATTTCGATACGAAAGGGTCCGGCAGAGAGGCGAAGACGGAACTTTGGGAGATGGACGCAGCTTCGGGGGAGAGGCATCTCCTGGTGGCCGCCGACAAACTCGACATGATTCTCCCGGCGGACACGGCGCGAGCGACGCAAGCCACTGGGCTTGGCCGGCGCGCCCCCGCGCAATACCAATGGGCGCCGGACGGCGCAGGAATTCTGTTTCAGGGACCGACGGCGCTCGCATGGTTCGACCCGAAGTCCCAGGCGGGACGCACGCTCGTATCAGGCAAAGCCGCCGTTGCCGATCCTAAGATTTCTCCCGACGGACGCTACGTGAGCTTTGTGCGGGACCATAATCTCTGGTTGGTGAGTGTGTCCGAAGGAAAAGAGCGGGCGTTAACGCAAGGAGGGACGGAAGAGATCCGCAAAGGCGAGCTTGACTGGGTCTATCCGGAAGAACTAGATATCAAGACGGCGTACTGGTGGTCGCCGGATTCCAGCGCGATCGCTTATCTGGAAATGGACGAACGCAAGGTCTCGCAATACCCGTTGGTGGATTTTTCCACCCCGAATGGGGAAGCAGAGCTAGAGCGCTATCCCGTCGCGGGCGGCGCGAATCCGGTTGTTCGCGTGCTCGTCACTGCCGTGAGCGGCGGAGAGCCGCGCGTGATGGACGTTGGGGGGGAAACCGACAATTATATTCCCCGTATCAACTGGCTCATCGACTCGAAGCGTCTTGCCATTCAGCGTCTTAATCGCACACAAACCACACTAGAGCTTCTGATCGCCGATACGGGCGCCGGCAAGACGCGTACAGCGCTTACGGAAACGGATCCCAACTGGATCAACGTGAGCGACGATCTCTATTTCCTCAAGGACGGCAAGCGCTTCCTGTGGTCGAGCGAGCGCAGCGGCTACCGGCATCTTTATCTGTACGATCTGGAGGGCAAGCAACTCGCGCAGATTACCAAAGGCGAATGGGAAATTACCTCGCTTAACGCCGTTGACGAATCCAAAGGGCTCGTCTATTTCACGGCGACAGAAGCGTCTCCGGTGGAGCGGCAGCTTTACGCCGTGGAACTCAGGGGATCGGGATTCCTGCGCATTACCAAGGATGGTGGAACGCATGATGTGAATTTCGCGCCGAACGCAGCGGCGTTTTACGACACCCACTCGAATGCTGCTGCTCCGCCTCGCCAGAATCTGTATCGCGCAGACGGTTCGCGCATCGCCGCTATCAATGAAAACAAAGTCGCCGAGCTCGCGGATTACGGCCTCTCCCCCATGGAATTCCTTCACGTCAAATCCCGCGATGGCGTGATGCTCAACGCCAGCATGATTAAGCCGCCCAAATTCGATCCGCAGAAAACGTATCCAGTACTCGTTTACACCTACGGCGGCCCGCACGCGCAAGTGGTCCGGAACGCCTGGGGTGGCGCCAATTTCCTCTGGCACGAGCTGATGGCGCAGAAGGGTTACATTATTTTTTCGCTCGACAACCGCGGATCCACCGGGCGCGGCCATGCGTTCGAAACGCCGCTACATTTGCGCCTGGGCGTTCAGGAACTTTCCGACCAGCGCGATGGCGTCCAGTACCTCAAATCGCTCCCTTACGTGGACGGCAGCCGCATCGGCATTTGGGGGTGGAGCTATGGCGGGCACATGACGCTGCACGCCATGTTCGAAGCGGGCGATGACTTTAAAGTGGGTTTTGCGGGAGGGCCAGTGACCGACTGGCATTACTACGACTCTATCTACACCGAACGCTATCTTGGTCTGCCGCAGAAAAACGAGAAAGGCTATGAGGATTCTTCACCGGTGAAATATGCCGGGCAGCTCCAAGGCAAACTAATGATTGCCCACGGCACAGGGGACGACAATGTGCATTTCGCGAACACGCTTTCGGTGATCAACGATCTGATCGAAGCCGGGAAGTACGTCGAGGTCTTGGCTTTTCCTGGCCGCGGGCATGGGGTGAGCGACCCACCCGCCCGTCGAGTTCTGATGCAGCGCGTCACTCAATTTTTCCTGGATAACCTCTAACTCGCGGCGCAGCAACGTGGGAAGTGCGGTCCTCACTTCCTAAGTCTGTGCAAAAAAAGCGGGGCAGCGCCATCCGGCTTCGCCCCTGGCTCACGGTTGATTCTTCGTGCCAACTTTTCCAGTGCTCGACACTCTTCAGTGCACGCCGAAGTATTCGACATGGACGTAGCGTCCCAAACGGGCGTTGAAGAGCAAGTACCAGCCGGGATGGTGGTCGTCGTCATAGACGTAGACTCGATCGCGGTCCCATTCCCAATCGCGGCAGCGGTCAAGGTCGTAGGAAGCCACAACCCAATTTGAATTGTCATAGAGGACAACGCGTCTGGTGCGGAAATCCATGCCCCGCGCGATAAAGTCCCCCCTCACATGCTCGTAGCGCCCGTAGGGATAAGCCCGCCCGGGGTGGATGCGATCGTGTTCGGAATTCCAGTTGGCGTGAGGATTGTGAGGATTTTCCCAGCCCTGGTGATTACCGTTGTCATGGCGGTCGCCGCCATCATTCTCGTGCTTGTACCGGCCTTCATGTTTGCCGTTGTCGTGCCGATCATCTCGGCCATGCCGGTCGTCCCGGTCCTGTGCCGGCGTGGCGATTGCCAAGGCTGCCGCCAGAACCGCGAAAAACGTGCTCCGTATGATTTTGCGCATGCGCTTTCTCTCCCGAAAATGCGTTGCCAGTCCATCCTTCCCTGTTCGCTGATTCAGAATCCGTCAGTCCGAATTGCCGCGGGTGGATGGGTACCTTTTTTATTGTCTCGCAAATCCTCGAGGTCTTTCTATTTGGAAGCATACCGACGTGCTTGCGGGGGTACGCCCATCCGTCAAGACACGACCGCCGCTGGAATCGCTTGCAGGAGCAACAGGGATGCCGCCTTTTCGCCTGCCAGGCCTTATAATTTCGCCGACCCGGAGGTCACCTTGTTAAAACGCCTCTTCTCCTTTGCGGCGCTCGTTGTCGCCGTCAACGCGCCAGTCTCATCCGGAGCGCAACATCTTTCTCAGGAAAAAGAGCAAATCCTGTGGCAAAAGCTGGAGGCCACCGTCAACGACGTGGACCGCAATCTCGACGGCGTTTTGGGCGTAGCCATACTGGATCTTTCCACGGGCCAGAAGTATCTCCTCCACGCCGATGAAGTTCTTCCCACGGCCAGCTCGATCAAGATCGCCATCCTTGCTGAGTTCTATCGCCAGGTCCAGCAGGGCAAGCTCAAATTCACCGACCTGTACACGCTGCAATCCTCGGACATTGTCGGTGGCAGCGGCGTTGCCGGCGCGCTCACTCCCGGCGTCACGCGCCTCACTCTACGCGACGTCGCCGCCCTCATGATCTCTGTCAGCGATAATTCCGCCACCAACATCATCGTTGACCGGATCGGGCTGGAAAACGTGAACGCCTTGCTCGATTCACTCGGCCTGACGCACACCAGGCTGCGCCGCAGGATGATGGATTTGAAGGCGGCCACTGAAGGCCGGGAAAACGTGGCCACTCCACGGGAGATGATGACCCTGCTGGAAGATCTTTACCGCGGCAAAGTTTTGAACAAGCAGCTCACTGAGGATTTTTTCAATCTCCTCAGCATCCACAAGGAAAGCTACATTCCGCGCGAGTTACCTGAAGACTTGCGCGTCGCCAATAAGCCCGGCGAGCTCGAAGGAGTGCGGAACGATTCCGGCATCGTGTTCACGGGAAGCCACCCGTTCGTCATCAGCGTCATGAGCACATACCTCCGCCACGAACACGACGGCGGTGAAGCGATCATCCGCATCTCGACGGCCGCTTACCGCCTGTTCGATCGACTCAGCCGCGCATCGCCCTACGGCCGTGTGATCTCACCTCACGATACTGGCAATCCCTGAGTCGCGCGTGAGTGCCATTTTGCCAGGAATCGCGTCCTGCGCCGGATTTGCAAGGATTCTAGTTTATCTCTTGAAAAAAGCTGAATGCGGAACTGTTCATCGTCTCAAGTTCTCTATGGAGCGACGATGTCTTTGAGCTTCGACTTGACGTGCACGACGGACAAGCTGGAGGCGTCCCATCCGCCGCCCAGAGCCTTGACGAGGAGCACGCTGGTGACCAGGCGCTGGCCCTGAATCACGGCCAGCTCCTGTTCGTTGGTGAGCAGGTTCTGCTGTGCGGTGACGACGTCGAGATAATTTACCAAGCCACCGGTGTAGCGACCCGTGGAAATATCCAGCGTTCGCCGCGCCGAATCAACCGCCTTTTGCTGCGATTGGCTGGCTTGCTCGAGAACCGTCAGCCCGGTCACATCGTCCTGGACTTCGCGGAAGGCATTCAGCACCGTGTCGCGGTAACTCGCCACGCTGGCGTCGTAGCCGGCCCTGGCGAATTGCACCTGGGCCCGCCGCGAACCGCCGCTGAAAATCGTCTCGGCCACATTTGCGCCGACGGCCCAGAAAGTGCTCTGGACGTTCATCAGCTTGGCGATGTCCGCCGACTGCCACCCGCCGCTTCCAAAAAGATTGAGCGACGGGTAGTACGCGGCCCGGGCGATCCCAATCTGGGCGTTGGCGACCTGCATTTGCCGCTCTGCTTCGGCGACGTCGGGACGCCGCTCGAGAAGGTCCGACGGCAATCCCGCGTCGAGTGGCGGCGGCTCGTTCTTCAATTCCTTGAGTCCGAGATGAAAGTCCGGTGCAGGCTTGCCAATCAGCACGGCAATGGCATCTTCGAATTGTTTTCTTTGCTGCTGAAGGAGGATCGCTTGCGTCTGGGTGGTATTCAGCAGGGTTTCTTCTTCCGCAACGTCCAGGCCGGAGGCGACGCCGCCTTTGTGGCGCGAGTCCACCAGTTGCAATCCTCGTTGCAGAGTTTGCACGGTGCGATTCAGAATACCAAGCTCAGTGTCAAGCTGCCGCAGCGTGAAATAGTCGCCGGCAAGTTCGGCGGTGATCACCAGCCGCACATTTTCGAGGTCGGCGGCGCTCGCTTGGTATGATGCCTGGGCTGCCTCGATGCTACGCCTGCGCTGGCCGAACAAATCCACTTCATACCCGGCCGTGAATGGCAGGGTGAAATTGTTCTGCGACACGGGGTTGCCAACCGGAAAGTTGCTGCTGGGCGGACGATTCCCCGAAATACGTTGCCGCTCGGCCTGTGGAGAAGCAGCGAGAGTGGGGAACTGCGTTGCGATCTGCACGGCGGCGGAGGCACGGGCCTGTTCCAGCCGCGCCACGGAAACCTTGATGGTCTGGTTGGCGTCGAGCGCCTGTTTCTCCAGCGCGCTCAAATCATCGTCGTGGAAAACGCTCCACCATTCGCCTTTGGCCACGGCGTCTTTCGGCGCGCTCTCGCGCCACGGTTCGGTGACGTCCCACTTGGCGGGCACGGGCGCCGTGGGCCGCTGATAATTAGGCCCAACTGTGCAGCCGCTCGCGAGGACACACGCGACGAACCCGAAAAGGGCGGGCAATAGCCTCACGCACTTCATCACGGTTTCTTCGCTGCCGGCGCAGCTTTGGGGCTTGCCTTTGCTGAGCCGGGTGCTCCGCCAGGTGGCGCAGGGGTGCTCGGATTGATTTCCTTGACGCGCACTTCCTGACCGTCGTCGAGCGAGTCTGCGGGATTCAGCACCATCCAGTCGCTCGCCTCGAGGCCTTGCAGGACTTCGAGGGTCGTGCCGTAGTCGCGGCCGATGGTGAGCGGCTTCAAGTGCGCTCTGTGATTCGAATCCACGACCACGGCGCGGAGGCCTTCGGCGCGGAACAGCAAAGCGTTCACGGGAACCGCCAGCCGCTCCCCGGTGACCTTCACTTGCAGGTGCACCTGCGCGTAACCACCGGGAAGCAGCGCGCTGTTGTGGTTGGGAACGTCCACTTCGGTGAGCAGCGTGCGCGTGCCGGTGTCAATGGCCTCTGACGTCCGCACGACCTTGCCTTCAAATCGCTGGCCGGGGTATTGAGTGAGCTCGAGGTAGGCGCCAATACCCGCACGAATCGATGGTGCGAATTGTTCCGGCACGCTCAGGTAAACGCGAATGGGATCCGTCTGCGCGAGGAAAAAAAGCTGCTGCGAGGTGCCGCCGTTGCCGGCGTTGATCAGCGTGCCAGTGTCCACGTTGCGCCGGGTGATAACGCCGCTGAAGGGCGCGTAGACACGTTTAAAGGATTCCAATTCCTCGAGCCGGCGCACGTTGGCTTCCGAGGATTTCACCGTAGCGACTTTGGCTTCGAGATCGCCTACGGCGTTATCCACTTCCTGCTTTGAGACGCCGTCCGTTTTGATGAGCTCCTGAAATCGCGTGGCGGTAATTTTGGAAAGATTGGCGTTGGCCTGCGAGGTATTCAAATCCGCCCGCGCTTGCGACAGCTGCTGATCCACTTCCGGCGTGTCAATTTCCACGAGCAGCTCGCCTTGGCGAACGCGGCTGCCAATGTCGTGGTACCACTTTTTCAAATAGCCGTTGGTGCGGGCATAAATGGGCGATTCAACGAACGCCTGCATTGTGCCGGGCAAGACGAGATCCTCTTGCGTTGATTCCGTAGTGGGATGAATCACGGCCACGGTCGGAATCGCCAGCGTTTCCGTTTCCTTGGCCAGCGCCTGATATTGCGTACGGCGCTGAAAGAGCGTCAGCGCGCCGAAAAGCACGAGCAATACCACCACGACGAACAGAATGGTGAAGAGCCGGCTTCCTTTTTTGTGTGGCTGCTCCTGGTATTCAGATTCCATCGGAACTCCGCCCTCCATCATGAACCAATCTCCGCTTGCACTTCCATATCGAAAATCTTCACGCCGTGGCCTGCGCCGGTGATCCGTCCGCCGACGTCCGCCTCTCGCGGCGCCCGTGAATGATAGAGAAAACGCAGGGCACAAAGAACAGTGTCGCGAACGTGGCGAACAGTAGCCCGCCGATTACCGCGCGGCCCAGAGGCGCGTTCTGCTCGCCGCCTTCGCCGAGGCCTACGGCCATCGGGACCATGCCGATGATCATCGCCAGGGCGGTCATCAACACCGGCCGCATGCGCACAAAACCCGCCTCGATCGCGGCATCCCGGGCACTTTTGCCTTCATCCATTTGTTCGCGCGCGAAGGACACCATCAGAATACTGTTCGCCGTGGCCACGCCCATGCACATGATGGCGCCGGTCAGCGAAGGCACATTGAGAGTGGTATGCGTCAGCAACAGCATCCAGCAGATGCCGGCCAGCGCACCAGGCAGCGCGGTGATGATGATAAAAGGGTCGAGCCACGACTGGAAGTTCACCACGATCAGAAGATAAGCCAGAACGATTGCGCCAATGAGGCCAAAGCCGAGGCCGGTGAACGAACTCTTCATGGTCTGGACCTGGCCGCGGGTAACGATGTGGCTGCCCTTTGGCAAATCTTTTTCGATCGCGTGGACGTCTTTCTCCACTTGATCGGCCACTCCGCCCAAGTCGCGGCCGTCCACCGCGGCGTACACGTTGATCATTGGCAGTGTCGTGTAATGTGAGATTTCGGCGGGGCGCGCGGTCGTACTCGTTTGTACAAGGTTTCCGAGAATTTGGGGAACCGCGCCCGGAGCGCTTCCACTGATGGGCGTGTTCTGCAATTCCTGAAAGGTATCCACGCGATACTGCGGTTCCTGGACGGCGACGCTATATTCCACGCCGTTTTTGGGATCCAGCCAGAAGGCGGGGCTGGTCTGAAAACTGGAGCTGAGGGAAACGAGAACGTTTTGCGCGATGTCGCGGGATTGCATCCCCACGGACTGGGCCCGCGCCCGGTCAATTTGCAAGTACAGGGTCGGATTGTCGAAGGCTTGCTGGACGTGCACGTCTACCGCGCCGGGGATGTGCCGGAACTGGTTGGCTAATCGTTCCCCGATCAAATAGTTTCCGCGCTGGTTCATGCCGGTCACTTCCACGTCAATCGGCGCGGGCGTGCCGAAATTCAGAATTTGCGTAACGATGTCGGCCGGCTGAAAAAAGAACTGCACACCCGGGAATCGTTGCGGAAGATTTTCGCGCAATTCGTTGATGTAGGCCCCCGTTGGCTTGCCGCGTTCTTGCTTCAATTGAACGAGTATCTCCGCATCGGAAGTTCCGATGGTACCGGCGTTGCTGTAGCTCAAGTTGATGCCGCTGTAAGGCAAACCGATATTGTCGAGGACGGTGGTGAGCTCGTCCTTGGGAATGGTTTCGCGGATGACGCCATTTACCTGGGCGGCCAACCGCGCGGTCTCCTCGATGCGCAGGCCGGTGCGGGCACGCATGTGCAAGCGAATCTGCCCGGCGTCCACTTTGGGAAAGAAGTCGCGGCCGAGAACACCCACGAGCATGGTGGACAAAACGCAAAACGCCAGAAAACAGCCGGCGAAGATCCCGGGCGAGTGCAGCGCAACGCGCAGGGCCCTGCGGTACCCTTCACGAAAACTTTCAAAGCTCCTCTCAAAACCCTGCTGATAACGCCGGAAGAAGCCCATCTTCTCTCCCACGTGCTCTTCGGGGTGATACTCATCTTCCGAGCTCAGGAGATACATGGCCATCGTTGGAACGATGGTGCGCGACCACATGTAGGAGGCCAGCATGGCGAAGCTCACGGCTTCGGCGAGGGGAACGAATAGAAACTTGGCGACTCCGGACAGGAAAAACATGGGAATGAAAACGATGCAAATACACAGCGTCGAAACGAAGGCCGGCACAGCAATCTGCTGCGCGCCATCGAGGATGGCTTGCACGGTTTCCTTGCCCATGGCCAGATTGCGATTGATGTTTTCAATTTCGACGGTGGCGTCGTCGACCAGGATGCCGACCGCCAGCGCAAGGCCGCCGAGGGTCATGATGTTGATGGTCTGGCCGAGCGCGCTGAGGCACAGGATGCTGACAAGAATGGAGAGGGGAATGGAGATGGCGATGATCAAGGTGCTCTTCCAGTTTCCCAGGAAGAGCAAGATCATGATGGCGGTGAGGCAGGCGGCGATGATGGCTTCGCGAATCACGCCCTGGATGGAGGCGCGGACGTAGAGCGACTGGTCGAAGAAAGTGGTGACGCGCATGCCCTCGGGAAGAGCGCTCTCGTTGTAGGCGAGCATCTGCTTGATGTGGTCAACGATGTCCAGGGTCGAGGCGCTGCCGGTTTTGTAAATGCTCATGAGCACGCCGCGCTGTCCATTGGCTAGCACCACGTTGGTCTGCGGAGAGAAACCATCGCGAATGTGGGCGACCTCCCTCATGTAAATGGTCGCGCCATTGACGGTCTTCACCGGTAGATCGTTGAGTTCCTCGATGGTTTGCGGGCTGCCGTTCATCTCCACGGTGAATTCGAGAGGGCCAAGTTTCGCGGTGCCCGTGGGCAGGATGAGGTTTTGGGCATTCACGGCGTTGACGATGTCAACGGCGGAGAGTCCCTTGGCTTGCAGGGTTTTCGAATCAATGTCCACGCTGACGACGCGCTGCTTTCCCCCATAGGGAAAAGGCGTGGCGGCGCCCGGTACCGTAGCGAGTTGCGTGCGAATGAAGTTGTTGCCGTAATCGAAAAGCTGCTGCTCGCTGAGCGTGTCGCTGGTCAGGCCGATCTGGATGACCGGAACGGTCGAAGCCGAGTAGATAATGACCAAAGGCGGCGTGGTACCCTGCGGGAGGAATCGCAAAAATGTCTGCGAGATGGCTCCCGTTTGTGCCAGCGCAGTCTGGATGTTGGCGCCGGGCTGGAAGAACACTTTAATGACCGCGATGCCAGGGAGCGACTGCGATTCGATGTGCTCTACGTCACTGACCAGCGTGGTTATGCCGCGCTCGACGCTGGTCGTGATCCGTTGTTCCATCTCCTGAGGTTCCAAGCCCGTGTAGGTCCAGACTAGGGAGATGACCGGGATATTGATGTCCGGGAAAATGTCCACGGGCGTGCGCAGCAGTACCACCGGCGTGAGAAGAATGATGACGAGCGCCATCACGACGAAGGTGTATGGCCTCGAAAGGGCTAATCGGACAATCCACATACTCTGTTAAGTCTTCCCTCTGGCTACGGAGCGACCTGTGCCAAAAATACCCACCCCACAAACACTACCGGCGGCAGATTCTACTTAGATTCGCGAACGCATTTTAGCGGGTACGTCGGGTCTTCGAATACGATATATTTCAGAAATTGCATTCTCGTTCGGTTGCTGATCAAGACTTCCGAAGGACGACTGCCAAACCGGTCAAATCTCGCACGGGCGCAGTGTAAGCCTTTTAGAATGTGCTTGTTATGGGGACTTCTGCTAAGTGGCCCGTGCATATCCTGTTTCATTCGATGCCCGCGTTCTTCGACCTGTCACACGGAGGCTCCCTCCCAATTTGGCCTCCCATTTGTGCGTTGCGAAAGCAGTCAGCGCGAGCGAAGGCCAAGGGGCAGGGAATTCCTACTTGTGGGTCATGGTGAATACCCCGTCCCAGCCCGAGGGTGGCTCGTCGAAGAGGTAGTCCTGGCAGCGCTTCCAGTAGGTGCGCGATGGGCCGTCATCGGGCCATTTGTCGAGAACCGTCTGGAACGTTTTCTGCGCTTCTTCCCACTGGCGTTTCCGGTAGAGATCGCGCGCCCGGAAAAACGCGTTGAGACGCGTGCCCTCCTCCTCCGGAGTGCCATAGGGGGAGGGCTCGCCCCCGCGGCCGATGAGTTCGTAGATGGTGACGGGCTGCAGCTTGCCTTTTACGCGAATGAGGTCCAGCTCGCGAAACGTAAAGCCCTCATCCTTGGCGGCAGCATACGTCGTCTCGTTGACGAGAATGTGGGTGCCGTAGTCCTTGTTGAGCCCTTCGAGGCGCGACGACAGATTGACAGTGTCGCCAAGCGCGGTGTAACCGTAGCGCAGCGCGGAACCCATATTGCCGACGCTGGCGACGCCGGTGTTGAGGCCGATGCCAATGTCGAGGCGTGGCTTGCCCTCGGCTTCCCATTTTTTCTGCATTTCGCGAACACGAACCATCATTTTCAGCGCGGTGTTGCAAGCTCTTCCGGCGTGGCCCGGTTCTTCAAAGGGAGCACCCCAGAAGGCCATCACCGCGTCGCCGATGTATTTATCGAGCGTGCCGTGGTGTTCAAAGACGAGGCCGGTCATGTCCGACAGATATTGATTGAGGAAGAGGGCCAGGTCTTGCGCGTCCAGTTTTTCCGAAATGGTCGTGAAGCCGCGGATATCGCTGAACATCACGGTGATGTCGGTTTTCTTCGGCTCAACGAGGCGCGGATTCACCAGCAAGCGGCGTATCACTTCCGGACTGAGATATTGTCCAAACGCGGAACGAACTCTCCGTTTTTCTTTTTCTTCGAAGAGCGAGCGATAGAGAGAGACGAGCAAGACATTCGTGGAAAGCGTTAGCGCAGGTACCAGCACGTTGAGCCACCAGCCGTGAAGAAAGGCCCAGAAATTGATCGCGATCATGGGGACAAGAAGGCTCACACCGAACCACATCCATCGCGGCGAAACGAGAGCCATCCAAATCCCCAGGGGGATGCCGAAAAACATAATCAGAACTACATCCGCGAGAGCCTGGCGGAAACCATACTTAAGGAATCGCTGGTTCAGGATATTGTCAATCACGTTGGCATGAATCTCCACGCCCGGGTAGTCCGTTCCGCCGTAGGGAGTGCCGCGAAGATCGCCAATGCCGGTGGCGGTGGCTCCGATCAAAACAATTTTTCCTTGGAACGTGCCGGGGTCAAATTTTTTCTGAAGCACGTCCACGATGGATTTGTGGTTAAAAGTGCCGGACGGTCCTTGGAAGTTGATCATCAGCTGGCCACGGCCGTCCGGGTGTAGAAGCAGAGTGTTGCCAAAGCGAATTTCGACGATCCCCTGCGGACCATAAATCAAATTCATGTCTTGCGCCGGAGGGCCGAGAAAGGCGCGCGCGGTCATCAAGTCCAGCGAGGAGTAGATGTCCCATTCGTCTGGATTCTTCGAGCGGCCATACGGAAGAACAAGAGTCGTCCTGCGCACGATGCCGTCCGCATCCGGAGGCGCGTTGAAAAAGCCGGTCCAAGAAAAATCGCCGTTCAGGGCGGATGTCAATTGATCGAGGTTGGCCTCCGCGCCTTGGGGCAGGAGGTTGGCGAGTGCAAATGTCTCCAACATGCGTTCTTTTTCAAGTTTTTGAGCTTCAGGATGGAGCGGATGAGCGGGCGGGTAGGCAAAGAAGGAAATCTGATTTGCATACGTGTCGAGTGTGGAAGCTTCGATTCCGTTGAGATCCGCATCCGTAAAGAGAAAGTAGTTGCCGAGGATGACCGGGCCGAAGCGCTGAATGGCAGCGGCGAATTGCTTGTCGGCATCCGAAGCGACTTCAAGCTTCTGCACCTCGGCGGCAATCGCGGGGTCCAATCTTACGCCCGCCTTTTTGCGCTCTTCCAGTTTTGTCCAAAAGGAACGAAGCGCGTCCGCGGTGCGATCCACTTCCGGCTTGCTGAATGTGATGTCAAAACCGACGACTTTGGCGCCGTCATCGTGCAAGATGTCCAATGTCTTTGCGAAATAACTGCGCGAGAAGGGCCAGCGCCCGAGGACTTCCTGCGCGCGCTGATCAATTTCAATGACGACGATTGGTGAATCTGGATGCGCGAAGTGTTTAGGGCGGTATCGGAATCGCGTGTCCAGCGTCGCGAGCTCGAGACGTTGGACGAATTCGAAAATGGGAGTCGGGCGTTCGCCGACAAATGTGAGGACATACAGAATGAGCGCAAAAAAAGTAATGGACAGGCTCAGGAGAAACGAGACGCGATGGCGCCACCAGGACTGCAGCAGTTCGTAGAGGCTGAACAAGCCCCGCCGTTGCCAGAAACCGTCTGACGGAGCTGCCATCGCGGTTCGAGGGCTACTCGCGGAAAATGAAGTTCAAGCGAACGCCGGAAACTTCGATGAGATCGCCGTCATTCAAGCGCACCGGGCCGGGAATGGGAGTGCCATTCACGGTGGGCACTTTGTCGCCGGGACCGAGGTAGTAGCCGTCGTCGCGCTGATTGATCTGCGCGGCCATCTGCGGTTTGAACCAGCCCTTGAGTTTGACGGTGGCCATGCCGGATTTTCCGATGACCGTGAGCCGGTTGGTCAAAACATATTCTTTTTGATCGGTGTTTCCGTTCAAGACGACAAGAGTGGGAACCTTCATGCGCGCACCGGCAAATTGCATGGATTCGCCCATGGCGGCCGCCTGTTGCAGCATCTGGCGGCGCTCCTTGGTATCGAGCACCATCGTTTCGTTGATAGCCGGCGCCGGGGCCTTGCGGCCCGAATCCCACGGCACGGGAGCATCGCCGCTGGTGTCCACTTTGATTTTGTGCTTTCCGATGTGGATGTTGTCACCGTCGTGCAGAGTGGCGCGCTCGATGCGCAGGTCGTTCACAAACGTGCCATTCAGGCTGTCGAGGTCCTCGACGACCAGTCGGCCCGCTTCGAAATAAACTTTCGCGTGGTGATTGGATACCGCGAGGTTGTCCACCGGCAAATCGTTATCGGGCGACCGGCCAATGCTGACCGGCCGGCTCCCGACCGGCACCTCTTTCACGATTTTGTTGTCAAACATGAGGCTGAGCTTCGGCATCTCACTTCCCTCCAGCGGAGCCGTTTCCGGCAGCGTTTTTTCGCGCCCCATGGCGCAACCATGAAAACCAACCCTTGGGTTCCGATTCCAGGCGCACCACGAGGACGGTGATGTTGTCGGCGCCACCGCTATCGTTGGCAATTGCGACGAGCCTTTCCGAGGCCTTAGTGGGATCGGTTTCCGCCTGCAGCGTTCCGGCGATTTCCGGCTCCGTCACCATGCGCGTCAATCCATCCGAACAAAGCAGCAGAATGTCCCTTGGCAGAAGCAGGTGCTCTTCCGCGTCGACCTCGATTTCCGCCTGTGCACCGAGCGCACGCAGCAACACGCTTTGCATGTCGCTTTCATCGGCTTCGGCCGCGGTCAAAATGCCGCGCCGCACCTGCTCGGCTACCAGCGAATGATCCTGCGTCAGCTGGAGAAGGCTGCCATTGCGCAAAAGGTAGGCGCGGCTATCGCCGACGTGAGCGATGCTCACCTTTGCGCCGTCAATCCATGCGGCCGTCAACGTGGCGCCCATGCCGTGCTGCTCCGGATGCTCCTCCGCGGACTTAAAAATATTCGTGTTGGCCAAGTGAACGGCGCTCGATAACCGTTTCAACTTGGCGCTCCAGCCGGGTTTCGAATCCCCAAACACCGGGGCATTTGGATTGTTTTGCGTGTCCAGGCAGTGTTTCACGAGCGTTTCCACGGCCAAGGCGCTGGCGATTTCACCATGGGCTTCGCCGCCCATGCCGTCGGAGAGCACAAAGAGGTTCAGCGGGGTGACGATGCGATAGCAGTCCTCGTTGTTCGCCCGCACGCGACCCACGTCGCTCATGCCGCCACTTACGATTCGCACACTTGCTCCCATCGCCGCTGTGAGACTACAGCCCGGCCACACCTGTATCGGCAACCCTGCTCCCACGCTAACAGAGCCACAACAGTGGCGAAAGGCTTTGAACCCTACTGATTACTCGCTTTTAGGCCACACGTCGGCAGGCAAAGACCGGGCTCAAAGAACGCTTTGAACGCAATCCACCGTTGCACCGGTACCCATTTCGTGCCTAGGAGACGCGCATCCGTTATACTTTTCGCCAGCCAAGAGCGCCCTGCCGCTACGGCGCTACACCTTTTTTTCCATGGCCGGACCAAAAAAATCACCAGCGAAACGCGTCCCGCGGGCCAGAGGGAGCAGGCTCAGTGCCACGCAGGCCACGCGCGAGCTGGAAGAGTTGAACCGTATTGGGATTGCCCTGTCGGAAACGCGGGATGTTGAACGGCTGCTGGAGCTTATCCTCAGGAAGGCGCGCGAGATCACCGCTGCGGACGCGGGATCGCTCTATCTCGTTGAGTACGTGGGGGCAGCAGCAAACAACGGGGCGCGGGACCGTCGGCTACGTTTCAAGTTGACACAGAACGATAGCGTGCAGTTTCCCTTCAGCGAACACACGCTGCCGCTGACGGAAGAATCGATGGCCGGTTATTCCGCGCTGCATGGGGAAATCATTGAACTTGCAGACGCCTACCGCATTCCGAAGTCGCGGCCGTTCCACTTTAATTCGTCGTATGACCAGCAGGCGGGCTACCATACGCGTTCGCTCATCACACTGCCGATGAAGAACGGCAAAGGCGAAGTACTCGGCGTGCTGCAGTTGATCAACTGCAAGCGCCAGGCGAAGGCGATTCTGGCGAATGCCGCGGCCGTGCGGCGCTGGGTCCATGCCTTTCCCGAGCGCGCGGTACGGCTGGGATTGTCACTGGCGTCGCAAGCGGCGGTCGCCTACGAGAATTCGCAACTTTACGAGGATATCGGAAACCTGTTTGACGGTTTCGTGAAAGCGGCCGTGAAAGCCATCGAACAGCGCGACCCCACGACTTCGGGGCATTCCCAACGCGTTTGTACCATGACGGTGGCGCTGGCGGAGGCCATCGACCGCGAACCGCGCGGCCCTTATGGTGACCTCCGTTTTTCCCGCGAACAGATGAAGGAGCTGCGCTACGCCGCGCTGCTGCACGACTTCGGCAAGGTGGGTGTACACGAAGAAGTGCTTGTCAAAGCGAAAAAGATGTACCCTTTGCAGTTTGTGCGCGTGCTGGACCGCTTCGACTACATCCGCCGCGATATCGAAGCGAGAACCGCGCAACAAAAATTGGAAGCTCTGACCTCGCTTTCCCGGAAAGAGCGCGAGGCGCGCTTGCGCGTTCTAGACGAAGAAGCGCGGCGATTGATCGGCGAGCTGGATCGGTTTGCGGATTTTATCGCCCGAGCGAACGAGCCGACGATTCTTCCTTCCGGCGATTTTGAGCTGCTGAATCAGATCGCGCAGAAAACGTACCGCGATCCGCGCGGGACGGAACGGCCTTATCTCTCCTCCGAAGAAGTGCGTTTCCTATCCATACCGCGGGGAAGCCTGGACGCGGAGGAACGCCGGCAGATTGAATCGCACGTGGTGCACAGCTTCAATTTTCTGGCGCAGATTCCGTGGACGGCGGAGTTCCGGGGCATCCCTGAAATCGCGCGCGCGCATCATGAAAAACTGAATGGGAAGGGTTATCCGTTTGGCCTGCGCTCCAATCAAATTCCAGTGCAAGCCAAGATGATGACGATTTGCGATATTTTCGACGCACTCTCCGCTTCTGACCGGCCCTACAAACGCGCCGTGCCCACGGATCGCGCGCTGGATATTCTGAAGCTGTGCGTGCGCGACGATGAAATTGACGCCGAACTCTTCCGCGTTTTTCTGGACGCACGTGTTTACGCTACGGTCGCCAAAACGCAGTGATCTTGCCAGCCTTCGACATAATGTTCCGCATGAATTCGCCTCTCCACTACAATCGCCAAATGCCGCTCCGCGGCGTTTTCCTATTTATGACCTTCCTCGCAGCGGTCTCACTCGAGACGGTCGCTGCGCAGCGGCCTCCCCGTGCTTTCGGGGCGCGGACTCTCTTGCTGCCGCGGCAAATTGTATCGGGCGAACGGGCCACGCTGGCGGTGCTGGATGGGAGCGGACGGCTGACGCCTGGCGTTACCGTCAAGTTCTCAAATGGAGACCAGCTCACGACCGATGCGACGGGCCGGGCGCTTTTTGTGGCGCCGCTGGATCCGGGAGTGCTTTTTGCTTCCATTGCCGGACGCCCGGGCCGCGTGCCCACGGTGGTCCTCTCCCCTTCGGAGGCGACGGCGTCCTCCCTGGAGATTTCAGCGGCGCCAAGCGTCGCTTCGCTGACGGATCGCCTTGAGCTTCTGGGGCGTGGCTTCTGCGGGGACGCGGACGCGAATCAAGTCACGATTGGAGGCCAGCCCGCGCTGGTGCTGGCGTCTTCGCCGGCCTCGTTAGTTATACTTCCGTCGGTCGATCTCCAGGCTGGGGAAACCAAGGCGGAAGTTTCGTGCGCGAGGCGGCAAGCTCCGGCTTTCACAATCACTCTGGTCGAACTCGAACTGCAAGCCGATTCTTCGCCGCTCAAACCGGGGGAGCGCCGCACACTTTCCGTGCGGGTGCATGGCTCGGTGGCGAAAATTTCATTGGAGGCACGCAACCTCGCGCCGGCGATCGCGGAACTGACGGGGGGCAATCCCGCGCAGGTGTCCAGTGCGGGAGGAGCGGAAAATGTCGGGCGCTTCCATTTGCTTGGTCTGAAGAACGGAAGCTTTGCAATTTCGATCCGGCTGATTCCCTCGCTCACGCGCCCGCAATAATCGCGAGTTCGCCTGACAACCCGCGGAGAACTTCGTTTCTTCTCGGATTGTCCTGAGATGACTATGCGCCTTTTTTGGCGCTGGCCTCGGCGGGCAGCGCGAGCGTCCCTTGCGCGTTTTCCAGTGCTGCATCCGCAATGCCCGCGCCGAGCAGTCCTTCCAAGGTGTCCTGCGCCTTTTCAAGACGCTTCTCGCCCTCGCCGTAGCTTTGCTGAGCATTCTTCAAGTGCGTTCCCAGCCGTTCGAAAACTTCGGTGAACGTACTCATCTGCTTTTCCATGCCAGACAGATTGGCATAGAGGCGCTTGGCGTGTTCCTCGATTTGCATGCCGCGCATGCCCATAGCGATCACGCAAAGGTGAGCGTAGAGAGTGTTGGGGGAAACGGCGATCACTTTCTTGTCGCGGCAATAGGCATCCAGCGGTTGCCCTTTGCTGTCCGGCGTCTGGAGAAGTTCGTAATAGACGCTCTCGGAAGGAACGAACATCAGCGCGACATCGAGCGTGCCTTCCTCCGGCACGATGTATTTCTTCGCGATGGAGTCCGCATGGATTTTCACCGCGGCGGCAAAGGCGCGGCGCGCTTCCTCTCCTTCCGCGGCGATCCTGCGGAAAGCATCCAGGGGAAATTTGGAATCGATAGCCATCAATTTCTTGTCTCGAAGCAGAATCACGGCATCCGCTGCCTCGCCGCTCGAAAAACGGTATTGGCTCGCGTATTGAGAGGCAGGCAGGGAATCCTCCAGCAGCCGCTCGAGGGCAACCTCACCGAAGGAGCCGCGGGATTTAGCGCCGCCAAGAATGCCTTCGAGGGTGTGCGCCGTCTCGGACATTTGCTGGCCGGCCAGTTGAACGGCGCCTAATTGCTTCTGGATTTGGCCGATCTGATCGCGCGTGTTCTTGAGTTCGTCAGCCATCTTGGTCTGCGCGTCGGAAGTCATCTGTCCGGTGATTTGCGCGGAATTTTTAATGGCATCCTGCAAGGCGGGAGTAACGCTATCAAGGCGTTGCGCAACACTTCTTGCGATCGTTTCCAATTGCCCGGTGCTCTTAGCCTGCGCTGTTGCAATGGTCTGCAAATCGCGGCGCAACTCGTTCATCTGCGATTCCATGGCGCCGCCCTTCTCGCGGCTCTGCAAATTCTGCAGGGCCAGCCAAATCACCAGCACGGCCACAAGAAACACCGCACCAATCAGGACTACGCTCATTCGGTCTCCAAGGCGTTCACGGGAAACGGTCTCCTTACTTTACTCGTTCTTCTGCGGTTCTGAAAACCGTCGGCGCCAAAAAGAAGAGAGCCCTGCGCGCGCAGGGCCCCCCTTGGTTTGGAAAGACACGGGGTCGCGGTACGTGATCACCAGCTCATTTTTAGGGCGAACTGGAACTGACGCGCATCGTAGGCCGCGGTGGGCTGGCCTGCGGTGCAAGACGGGCCGGCGGCCGGATCGCAGACCTGGTTGACGGCAGCGAGGTTGGTGCGATTGAAAAGATTAAAGGCGTCAGCGATGAGATCGAGCTTAAGCCGCTCGCCGAGCGGAATGCGCCTGGAAACGCGCATGTCCCATTCGAAGAAGCCCGGCATGGTAAAGGCGTTGCGGCCGAGAGTGCCGAAACAGCCGGCCCCTGCTGTGGTGACACCCGGAACGGTAAATGGTGCGCCGCTATTTGTCAGGCAGACACTCGGCAGGCCGAACGTTATGCCTGGGATGAATGGTGACGTTGTTGCCCCGCCGCGCGAAGGCCGAGTCCCTGATCCGGAAAAGTCCAGGCGTGTGTCCTCGGTGGTGATGACGTTGAAAGGTCGGCCGGAAGATAACTCGACAATGGGAGACACGGTGAAATCAGCGACGAGATGCTTAAAGAACCCCTCACCAGACTTCGAACTATCCGTCTGGAAGACGGCACTGGTGACCCAGCGATGCCGCTGGTCGTTATCGGAATTAGAGCGTTCGAGGAAGGGAAAGCGGCTGTCCTGAGGTTCGAGAGTGGATTGCAGATCGGTCGAGTCGTCAAGAGAATGAGACCAGGTGTAGCTGGAGAGCATCTCAAAGTGATTGGAAAAGCGCTTGGTGAGATTGAAGGTCAAAGCGTTGTACCAGGAGTTGCCGTTGGAGAGCTGCGCGTCAACGGTGTTGAAGGCCACGGGCACACCGAAGCCGCCCGGGTAGCATCTTGGGGCGGTATTCCCGAGTAAGGGGAAGCCGGCGGCGAAACAGGCAGCCTTCGCCGCGCCCGCCAGTTGCGGATAGAGAGCGCCGCCGGGGCCGGCGAAAGATGGATTCGGTCCAGATGGCCGGAAGAAGTTAAAGGCCGCAGGGGTCCCCAAGGGAGTGTTATTCAGGAATGCGAGGGGGCCAGGGCAGCCGCTCAGCGTCCCCAGGACGCCCGGGATTGCTGGAGTGAAGGTGCAGGCGTTGGCAGTCGTCACCGTGGCAGTAGGCACAGCGACGGTCAAGGGAAGCGAGCCGCAGACGGTTTTAGTAAAGCCAGCTGCGTTGCAATCGGCGAAATTTACGTCCAGCAGTTGAGGATCGGTGGAATTGACGTCCTGAGCCCGGTTCAGGTGCAAGCCCCGAGTCCACTGGTAACCCACGCTAAATTTCCACGATTTGGAGATTTCGCGTTCGATGGTGAGGTTAGCCTGCTGCGCGTAGCCGTAAACGAAATTTCTGCCGACAGGAAGAGTGAAAGGCAGAACGGGAAGGGGGAATCCCGCGGCGAGGTAGTTTTGATTGGCGAAGAGTGAGCCAGCAGCGAACGGGTCAAAGCGCTGCTGACCCGGCAAATAGCCTAGCGTCAGCGACGTGGGAAACGCCGGATAAATGGAACCCGCGTTGAGTGCGCCCTGGAAAATCGAGGCACCATTCAAGTTCCCAGGCGAGTCGAATCCACTTCCGCAAACTTTAGGCGCCGGTGGCGGCAGCAATCCACAGGCGGAAGCGGAGCCGCCTGTGGAAAGCAACTGCGTAGACCGCCCGCCATCGGCAGTGGCGGAGTCGAAGGCAACGGCCAGCAATGGATGGTCGTAGAATAGGCCGTAGCCGGCGCGGATAACTGTCTTGCCGTTGCCTGCGGGATCCCAAGCCAAGCCGAAGCGCGGTGCGACATTGTTGTAGTCGCGCGGAATTCCTTCGACGACGCCAAGGGCTTGTTCAGCAGCTCCGTTGATCCCTGGCAGAGGCGCAAAAAGGGGACTGATTTCCACGTCGTAGCGCACGCCGTAATTGATGGTCAGGTGCGGTTTGACACGCCAACTGTCCTGCCAGAAAAAGCCAAAGGGAAGATTGTCGAAGGGCTGATTGGAACTGCCAATCCCCTGGATGTACGTGATGGGAATGCCGAGGCCGTAAGACTGGAGGCCGATGGTGTTCGGAACACCAGCTGCGAGTGAGATCCCGCCAAAATTGACGTCGCCCCCGAAATCGAGTTGAAAGATCTGCTGCTTGGTAGAACGCAGTTGAATGACGTTAATGTCGCCGCCCATCTTGAAGGTGTGCTTGCTGCGGATCAGGCTGACGTTGTCCGTAAATTCGAACCTGCGCTCGATGCGATCCACCGGAGAGTAGGGTTCGCGGCCGAAATAGGCGGTTCCGGGGATGTTGACGCCAATCTGATCGCCGCCCGGAAGTTGTGAAAAGCCGAAGTGCAGGCCGCGGCGCGCCACCTGCATGCGGAACTCATTGAAGGCCGTATCGCTCACGATCGTGTCATGTTGAAAAGTGAAATCGAGGTCGCGCGACTGGTTGTAGCCGGCGCGCGAACCGGAGTTCTGTCCGAAGACCTGATTCTGCGATGTGGAAGGAAGACCGGTTACAAGAGAAGGGGAAACGCCGGCGCGAAGAAAGGAGTTGTTGCGATTGTTCCAGTGCTGATCAATGCGGGCGGACCAGAGGCTCGTCTTTTCCATGTCGGGGTAGTTTCCGCGAATGGAATTCAGTGCCACATAGGAGGCCGGCAGGGGTACGAGACCCGTTCCGATGCCCAAAGGCGCACCGGCCCCAACCGGGAGGCAAGCAACGCTGTTTACCTGCTTTCCGAGTGGGCAAGCAACCGGGATGGGGAAGAACTTTGAGCCAAGTGCCGACGGAATTCCAAACAGAGCGGATGAAATCGGAACGGTGGACCCGTCAATATTCTTATTCATGTCAGCGTTTATTGCCACGTTGGACGCGGCGGCCGTGAGGCCCACCGCTTGCTCAAGAGCGGCAGCTGTCGGGTTCGAGCAGGAAGCGCCGCCCCCTGAGGCAGCGCCAAGAGCAGCTTGGTAAAACGCCAGTTGGCCGTTCGCGCCGCCAGTCAGGCTAAGAGGAAAGGGGATACAAGGGACGAGCCCCGTGGTGAGTCCAAAGTTCCCCGTGCCAATGCTTGAAAAACCGGTCTCTTCGCGCTGCGTGTATTCGTAGGAGAAGAAATAAAAGGTTTTATCTTTCCTGATGGGGCCGCCGAAGGTGAGGCCACTTTGCGTTCGGGTGTACGCCTGCTTGATCGGATCTAGGTTGCCTGTAACCGGATCAACTTGCCCGGAGAAGGGATTGCGCGCCTGGAAAGACTTGTTCCTGAAGTAGCCAAAAGCGTCGCCGTGGAATTCGTTGCCGCCGCTCTTGGTCACGATGTTGATGACGCCGCCAGTGGCGCGGCCATACTCCGCGTTGTAGTTGCTCAGGATGAGCTGGAACTCCTGAACGCCTTCCTGGGATATGGTCGAGCGGATTCCGTTGATGGAGTTGTCGCCGGCGTCTGCGCCGTCCACGCTGACGAGGTTTCCGCGGGCGCGCGCCCCGCCGATGCTCAATCCGCTATTGGGGGCGGGGCCGATGGTGGGAGCCATGTCGCGGGTGGTCTGCGAATTCGTAAGTGTAAAATTGATGTAATTCCGGCCGTTGATCGGGAGATTGTCAATGCGGCGCTGCTCCACGGTATCAGAGACTTCGGTTTTGGTGGTTTCGATGGGCGCGGTTTCTGTGGTCACGGTGATAGTTTGCTGTTGCCCACGTAGGTCGAGACGCGGGTCGAACGTAGCGGTTTCGCCGACCGTTAGCACGATCGAAGCATTTTGGTAAACTGCGAAGCTCGCTCCGCCATCCACGCTCATGGTGTACTTTCCGGGAGGGAGCCCCACAAAATTGTAGTGCCCGGCGTCGTCTGCGACAGTGCTGCGCGCGGCGCCGGTATTCGCATTGGTGAGCGTAATCTTTGCGTCCTTTACACCCAGGCCTTGAGGGTCGACGACGGCTCCCGAGAGCGTCGACGTATTTACCCCTTGCGCCCAAGCGAGAGTGGCAGTACCTAGCAACAGCAGGCACCATGCGATTCCTGCCAATAAAAAGCGTAAAGCGGTTAGCACACACACACCCTGCCTCCGTCGCATGACTCCTCCTGTTTGGCACCAATGAATCCCCGCTACCCCTAGCGGTGGCGGACTACCCGCCGTTTACAGCCTTCGCAATTGAATACTCGGCTTTTACTGCAATACCGCGCTGCTTTCAACTGAAAACTTCCGATCTGTCGTCGCTGAGCCACGTCTTTCCGGAAAAAGATATCGCCGCTCATTTTTGGAGGAGCGGTCTACCTTCGGCGAAGTCCCCAGGACCAGCGAAGAATGGCTCAGAGCCGTGAGACTGGCAAGCGACAAGATGCGAATCAGCACTGAAGTATAAAGATGTCGCTGGGTGTCGTTTTTCTTTCGAGGGTCGCAGGATCAAGATTGCGGAAGGACCACTGCTAATGGAAGAAGGGCAGGCCTTGCAAAGAGCGGTGGCTACAGTTGGAGATGGCGCTGGACGAGCCTGCGGAGCTTTTCGCGATCTTCGTCGCGCATGTGGACGAATTCGACGCCGCTGCCATCCGGGCCGATGTTGCGGACGACGGCGGTGAAATTGATCTTCCGCAGGCCGGCGCGAACCTCGAGTTTAATGGAATCGCCAACGCTGAGTTTCCGCGGCGACTCCAGGTACGCCCCGCCCAGGCTGATCGTTTTTACGCGCGCCAGGCCCGCAGGCGCGCCTTCGATCTGCGCGCGCAACGGGGATTCCAGAGGAACGCGAACGTAACGCCGAGGGATGTTGTAGTTGGAGCTCGATTGTCCCGGCGCGCCAAACGCCGCCATCGCCTGCTTGAAGGACGGCCGATTCTCAATCATCGCCAGGGCATCTTCGGCCGCAGCGCGCAAGCCGGAGGGTTCCGCATAAGTGAGGCCTTCGCGGCTTTCGGCCAGCGTGCGCAGAAGTTCTGCGGCTTCGCCGGCGTGCATGCGGCCGAGTGCTTCGATGGCCTTGATGCGGACGAACTGGTCGCGCAAAACTTCATGTTCCCCGGCCGCGATTTCCATGAGTTGCGGTATCGCGGTAGCCTCCTGCGCCAGACCGATCTGGTCGATCATCATGGGCACAACCATGGGGTGCGCATCGGCGAGGATGGCCGAGAAGACAAACGCGGCGCTTTGCGCCGAACCGGCGTTGGACGGCCGCGAAAGTTCGCTCACCGCCAAATCCTGAAGGTTCCATTCCCAGCTGGCCATGGCGCGGGCGAGGCCACGCAGCAAACGCTCGGCGTCCGCGGCGGCCAGAAGCTTGATGGCTGCGGTCACGCGCTGTCGGCGCGCTTCATAAAGTCGTGTTTCGAGAAGATTCAGAACCGGCACGCCAATCGTGCGCAGGAGGCGCGCCATCGCCGCCACCATTTCCGCGCCGCGCGGCTCGGTGAGAAGCAGAGTCAGGCGGTCGAGCAAGCGTTCCGGATCGCGCTGCAACAGCCGGGGCAAAACCGGATCGAGAGGCCGATTGGCCAGCGCGGCATCCACCAGCAATAGCCAGCGGTCTTGAGCAACGAGCCGGTTGGCCAACGCCGCCATATGATCGTGCTCTTTGTCTCGAGGCGCGCGCTCCAGCCCGGTCAGGATAGTCTCGAAGCCGGTGAAGTCGCCGCGATTCACGGCGATTCGGCCAAGGGACTCCAGGAACGCGGCAAGCAAGGCCGCGGTTTCCGGGACTGTCTCTTTGTCGAGGGCTTTCATCGCCCCACGGCTGAGATCCTCGGGCAATTGATTGGGCCACAGAGATTCGATGATGGAATTCAGCTCATTGAGTCCCGCAGCGACCGAACGCCTCGCAGAAACATCCACGTGCTCGATGCGCCGGGCATAATTGAGGACGATGTTGCGCGCTTCACGGCGCGGGGCATCGGCGCCAGCATCGGCGAGCTGGCCGAGCGTCTGCCGCAGCGCGGCTACTGGGACGCACCACACATCCGGCCCGCGCAAGACAGCGGACTTTTCGCGCGGTGGCAGCTCCAACCAGAAGCGATCGATCATCTGTTCGCGGTGTGTATCCGTGGCCCACGTGACGGCGAGCGATGACAGGTGCTGCGAGGAGTGCGGCCCGGAGTACCCACCGGCGTTCACAAGCACATCGCTAAAACGATGAAACGTCGGGCGCACGCTCGTTGGTGTGAGTGCGCCGGCGGAAAATTCCGCACTCAGAAACTCAAAAATAAAGTTTTCCGAAAGGCGCTGCAAATAAGGCTGAGGACGCTCGCCTTCCCGCGGCGCGTATTGTGAAACGGAGCTAAGCAGCATGCGGACACTATCGCGGCTGGCCTCTTCCATCGCGCCGTGGATCGCGCGAGCCGCTTCTTCGGGGGAAAGGCCGCGAGCCGTCTCAAGAGGCGGAGTCAGCTTCGCCAGCAGGCGCAGGCTGGCCACGAGATCATCAAAGCTCGGCGCTTGAATCGGTGCCTCAGCCATCTCACTGGGCGAATGCCCGCCGTACGCCACTAGCGCGGCGATCAAACTCGCCAGCACCGTGTCGACGCGCCGCTCCGTATGCGAATTCACCGCAATGCCTTCCACGCGATTCTCCAGAAGCCGCGCCAGCCACCAGCCGCTGTTTCCGTCCTTGGTTGGCTCTTCCGATCTTAGCAATGATGCCTTCGCGAGTTTCGCGAGCGTGTCCAGTTCGCCTACATGGAACTGTTTCGAAAAGACCAGGGTATGGATTTCCGAGCGCTGCAGATCGGCGGCCAGCGCCTGCATTTCTCCGCGCGCATCCGGCAGATGGGAGTCGGCGACCCTTGGCACCACCAGGCCGCCGCGCTCGACGTGAATCTCGAGGCCTCCAAGTGATTCCGTGGCACTGCGGATGGAATCGTATGCCTTGTCCAGGCTGTCCAGCCGGATTGGATGATTCTTTTCGTACAAGCGTTCTGCTCGCAGAAGCATGTGCAGGTTGCGCAGGGCGCGCTGCAGTTCGGTAGTCTTCTGATCCAGGGCAGCCAGTGGCGGTCGCGAGGGAGAGTTTGCAAGCGGTCGCAGGGATGCGCGCGGCGTCGAATCCGCATTGGCTTTCGACATTGCCGCACGACTTGCTTTCAAAACCGGTATTGTGGCTCGATTTGCCAAACGCGTCTCCACTTCCCTTGCCGCTGCCTGCCTATGCCCAGCCGACCGGCAGAGGGGACACCCCACCCCGTACCACGACGGCATCGCGCAGGGCTGGTGGTCTCAACAGAGAAAGCAAGCACGCCTCCGGCCTGAGCAAACGATAGCTAAGTCCTTTATAATGATGATTAATACTGGATGGTTCTAGGACTAACGATGGCTCAATGTAACAAAAAGTTACGATTCGGGTATGACTTGCAGGTCCCCTTGGAATTGCCTGCGCCGCCTGAGGCTTCACATTTCTTTGAGATATGCGCGGGCTATTTCGGAGGCAGTGTTTCGTCGATGGGAACGGTGCCGCCTTCACTCACTTGCACGGTTCTCTTCACCTGCTGGTAACCGTTCAAACGGAGAATGATCGTGCGCAGCCCGGAAGGGATCTGGATGCGGGCCGGCGTGAACTGTCCCGTTGATACGCCGTCCACGATAATCTCGGCGCCTTTTGGAATGCTGGTCACCTGAGCCCAAGCGACGCGCGAGGCCGATTTTTCGGTTAGCGTTACGCTGAGCTGCGTCTGGATATTATCTTTGACCTGAATGCCCCCGGCGTAGGCCTCATAACCGGAGAGCCGCAGCACAAGATTATATTGCCCGGGCGCAAGCGGAAGCGTGACCGGAGTTTGCCCGGATTGTTTCGCTCCATTGATAAAGACATCCGCTCCGGGTGGCTGCGTAAAGATATAGATTCCTTTGACGAGGGACTCCAGCTTGATTTTCTGATCCTGTGCGACATCCCTTTTAACCTGCAGTGCCGTCTGGACGGACTGGTAGCCATCTTTCTGCACTTCGAGGCCGTACTGAGCAGGATTTAGATTGTTGAAGCTGCACGGAGTCTCGCACTTGTTGAGTACGTGGCCCGCTGGCCCGCGGAGAATGGCGGTAGCGCCAATGACGTCCGTCACGACATGAATGGCGCCATGTCCTGCTTCGGGAACCGGGTGCCCGCCATCGTCTGTGCTCCCCTTGGCGGCAATCGGCGCGTCATCGTACTCGATGTGATCAATTACGCGGACATCTGGCGGTGCGTTCCGCAGGAATTTCAGGAGCTCGCCGTGTTCGGAAGGCCGCAGTTTTCCGGCCAAGGTCAGCGTGTTGCCCGCGCCTTGAATTCTCGCGCGGCCGTTTAATCCTCGTTCGGAAAGAGCTTGTTCGATTCGGCCTTTATATTCCGCTGCTTTGGGGCTCAAGGAATTGTCGGTTTTCTTGGGGGCAGCCTTCTCGGGTACTATTTCTGCCGGCTTGGACTCAACGGATTTTGCCTCCACTGCCGGTTGCGTTGCTCCAGCGGAAGAATCTTTTGCCTGCGAGGAGGACTCGGTTCCGACGCTGTTGCTCGCCGCGGTGTCGGAAGAACTTTCTATGCTCGCCGGCGCCGGCAGGCTTGCGCCGCTCTTCTGCGCATCATGAAGTTCGCGCGCTGCTTCAAACACCGGCTTTATTTTGATCGCTCCATAGACAATGAAACCCAAAAGTAGAATCCCTAAGAAAATCGTTCCGACAACGCTCTTCTTTCTTGGCGGTTCTTGTACAGGGGCGATTGCTCCCGTCCGCCGGATCATAGGCGTCTGCCCCGGGCTGGATGTCCGCGAATTCAACGATCGCGCTGTCGCTGAAACCGCTGGATCGTCACCGGCGAAACCGCGGCCGCCCACATTACTGGAAACCAGGGTGGCCGCCGGAGAGCCGTTCCCCATAACCATTGTTGATTGCGGGTTCGCCCCCGCTGGAGCCACGGTACGGTAGCTCTTCAGCTCCTCGAGCATCTCGCGGCAGCTTTGATATCTCTGCTCTGGCTCTTTTGCCAGCGCCCGCATCACCACTGCGCTGATACCCGGATGGATTGAGGGGTCGATTTGCCGCGGTGGGACCGGTTCTTCGTTCACGATCTTGTAGATCACGGTAGTGATATTCTGCCCGGGAAACGGTTTCTCACCCGTAACCATTTCGTAGAGCATCACGCCGAGCGAAAAAATGTCGCTGCGGCCATCCACGGCGCGGCCCTTCACCTGTTCCGGTGACATGTAGCTTGGAGTGCCCATGACGTGGGCCGTTTGCTGAACCGTGCCGAATTGAAGAATCTTGGCGGTGCCGAAGTCCGTAACCTTCACGGTGTCGTCGGCGGTAAGCATCAGGTTCGCTGGCTTGATGTCGCGGTGCACCACGTTGCGCTCGTGGGCGAATTGCAGCGCGCTGCATGTCTGTTCCATGATGCGCAGCGTGCGCGGAAGGGGAAAGGCGTGGCCACTGTCAAGCAGCGCCTGCAGGCTCTTGCCTTCCACCAGCTCCATGGTGATGTAGTAGAGCCCGTCCTCTTCGCCGGCGTCAAATACCACCACGATGTTCGGATGGGTCAGCAATCCTGCGGCGCGCGCTTCGGTCTGGAACCGCGTCAGAAGTTCCGGGCGTGAAAGCCCCGTGCCTTCTTCGCTCAGCCGGATGGTCTTGACGGCCACGGTGCGACCAATGACCGGATCCATAGCTTTATAAACGACACCCATGGCGCCGCGACCAAGTTCGCTGACGATCTCGTACCTTCCGGCTTTTGCTACCGTTGTCATTGTTCCTTCATTCACAGCCGCGCAAAGAAAACCCTATCTATATGTAAGCATCGCCAACGCGAGCCCGTTTCTCACCATCAGGAGCAGAAATCGCCTGGATTGCCTACCGTTACATCGTTCATTTCCTGATGCTTATCAGCGGACAGCAGTCCGCCGACACCCGGGCGCCCTATCCTGACAGTACCCATCGGATTTTCGGTTGGTCAACGCTACTGGGGTACTAGTGTTTCGCACTCGATACGTGGGAGTGGCCTATTCCGCGCCACCTAAAGGTAGAATTCACCCGCCGTTAGTGGCTAGATCCGCCTCAGGCGCAAGCTAGCGGTTGGGCATGGAGTCGCGCGGAGACATGGTGCGCTCCGGCATGGGCACGTTGGTTTCGCGGATGGGACGGTCCACTTCGCCGGGCCGTGCGGGCGCTTCCAGGCCGTCGGTGAGCAAAAACCCCTGCAGTGCGAGACCATTGGTCCAGACACTCTCTAGCGCGGCGATATATTCGATCTGCAATTCGTAAAGTTTTCGTTGGCTGTCGAGCACGCGAGGAAAGGACGCCAGCATCCGCCCATATTTATCCACCATCAGACTGTAAGCTTTCTTGGCTCGTGGGAGCATCTCGTCGCGATACTCGACGGCCATCAGGCGTGCATTGGCGTATTGATCGACGACAGAGGCGGCGCGCTCGCGCAGCGTCAGCGCAATGCGCCTCTTCTCCAGTCCCGCGCGTTCGATATCGGCTTTGGCCGCGGAGACATTTCCTTGGTTGCGATTGAAAAGGGGAATCTGCACGCTGATCTCTGCGATCCCTTCCCAGCCTTTGGCAAACGGGACGCTGCCCAGCGTTTCATGGTTGTACTCCATTCCGCCACGCACCAGCACATCGGGAACCGGATCTCGTTTGGCGCGAGCGAAAACACTCTGCGCGTGTGTTTCTGCGGCGTCCGCCATCCGCACCGCGGGACTTTGCTGCGCGATCGCATCCACGGCTTGTTCCTCGTTCAACTCCGGCCAGTCTTTCTCCAAATCACCGGCGACGGTTCCCAACGGCAACTCCGGCTGGCCGATTACTGCGGCAAGCGACCGCCATTCTTCGCGTAGCGTGTTTTCCTGCATTCGCGCGGACATGCGCGCGCGCTGCGCTTCTACTTCCGTCTCAAGTACTTCCGTTTCGTCGGCTTGCCCCGTATTCGTCAGGCGCTGCTGCGTTTCCTCGGCATCTTGCGCGATCATCGCCATGTCGCGGCGCGTGTCCAGCAGTTCTTGCGCCGCCAACACTCGCAGGAAGGCCATCTTTACCGCGCTCTGCACGCGGATTTTTTGTTCTTCAGCTTCAATTTCCGCGAGCTTCGCCTCTTTTCCAAATACTTCGCGGCTCAGGCCAAGTTTTCCTCCCGTCACGATCGTCTGCTGCACAAAAAAGCCTTGCTTTCCGCCGCCGACCGAACCCCCGCGGATTTCATCGCCCGTGTAACCGAGCGTGGGATTCGGATAGAGGCCCGATTGTTCCTGGCGCGCCTTAGCAGCGCGAATCTCCGCCCTGGCCTGCCGCAGCGTGGGATTCGACTCGCTGGCAATCTTTTGCACCTGATCGAGGGTGACCAGCGCGGTATCCGCTTTTTCCTGCGCTCGTCCCATCCGCGGATATTGCGCCTTGATCACACCCATCTCTCCGTGTCCCCCGTGTGCGTGCTGGGACATCTGCGTTTCCTGCCCTCTCACAGCGCCTGCCAGTGCCAAAACGTTTGCGACAAGGATCGCCCCGAATTTCGTCAAAGCTCGCATGGTGTCTTCTCTTCCTCTCCGTGAACTCTGAGTTCTCTGTGAGTTCGGTGCTAAGTCTTTTCCCTTCGCCTCACTATTCATGGTGGTGCTCTTCCTGTGCGGCAGAGCCTGGCATTTTCTTTCGGAGCATGATGGCGTCATATTCCTTGTCCGGCAGTACCCGCACCATCGTCATCATCCCCATCATTCCCGCACTCCAGTTTTTCGGCAGGCCGTAGGTCTCCGGCTTTTCCACCACTTCGTCCATGCCCATCTCCATGAAGGCATCCTGCGGGAAACCCGGAACGCTCTCGGCGTTTGCAGCGACCGGGGACGGATGCACGTGTTCGAACGGCACGCTTTTTGCCAGCGACATCATTTGGTTCAGCGCTTTTGTTTCCGTCTGGTCCGCTGTCTGAATCTGCCGGTCGCTCAACAAATCCATCATGCTGTTCATCATGTGGTGCGGCAGGTGGCAGTGGATCATCCACGCGCCCGGATATTTCGCCTCGAACTCCACGACGCGCGCCTGGGCCACGCCGACGAGCACCGTATTCATCGGGTACCACGTGGACTCCGGCGCGCGCCCGCCTTCCGTGCCCGTCAATACAAACTGGTGGCCATGGAGGTGAATCGGATGATGATCCATTCCCAGATTCACAATGCGCAGCCGCACGCGGCTTCCGAGCCGCGCGAGCAACGGCGTGGTCATCGGCGCGGAAACTCCGTTGAACGTCAGCCAGTTGAATTCCATGGACGCGGTATTCGGAACGGTGTTGCTGGGCAGCACCGCCCATTCCTGCAGAATCAGCCCGTAATCGTGATCGGCGTGGGGTTTGTAGTCTTTCTCCGGGTGCGCCACGAAAAATCCAATCTGCCCGATCATTTCCTGCATAGCGCTGTGTGCGTGATAAAAAAAAGTGCCTTCTTGATGCACCGTGAATTGGTACACATACTTTTCTCCGGGCGCGACCGGCTTCTGGCTGATATACGGCACGCCGTCCTGCTCGATGGGAATTTCCAGGCCGTGCCAATGCAGCGTCGTGGATTCCGGCAGACGGTTTTCGAAAATCACGCGCAGGCGATCGCCCTGCTGGACCTGAATCGTCGGCCCGGGACAGCTCCCGTTGTAGCCCCACGAGTCAATCGTCTTGAACGGCGCGATCTTTTTCTTCACCGGCTCCGCGACCAGATGGAAGACTTTTACGCCGCCATCCATCTCGTACGGCAGGTCCGCCAAGTCCGGTGTCACCATCGCCAGAGGATGCTCTGGGGCCACAACGTTTGGCGGTGCTTTGTGCGGCCCATGACTTCCGTAAGGGGAGTGATGCCTTCCACTTTCGTTTTTGCCCGGTGTTTGCAACGCGTCCCCCGCCGTGCTGGCGCGTAGCGTCTCACTCAGACCCAGCAATCCCGCCCCAATCGCCGCCGCGTCCTGAAAGAATCTTCTGCGTGTCCCGCTCATGCTCGCCTCCCGTTTTCCATTTCGATTCAAGTTTTGTTTTTTCCTTGCTCCACGCAAAAGGGATGAACATCGTTCCCCTGCATGTTCGTGATGGTTTTTCTTTCGAGCGAGCAGGCAGAGTCCGGCACAGATGGCCGTGAGCCAGCCCACTGCCAGATGTTCAGGAGGAACTACTCAGATGCGGAGCACACTCGTGGTATCGAGAGGATCAAACTTCCACAAAGAATCAATTTCTGCGTGACAATTCCAACGCTGCCTATCCGAAACGGAAGAGAATCCTGGAGGGACCTCCAAACGCCCAGTCGCGGACCCCACGGTTGCGGATGACTGAGAAGTGGAGCCCTTGCTGGTCGAAAGCAAGGCAGCCACTGGTAATTCTGAGGCAGCACAATTCTGCAGGGAATGAATCCGCTGGGCATCTTGCTGCGAGGGCATCGCCAGGTGGCAATCACTCGAGGCCGCTGCGCCTTCCGAAGATGGCGAACAACTGTGAGCAGCGCAAAGCGGCGCACAAATGGGGGCAACAAGGAGCGCCATAACGGTCACGAGACTGCTCGTCGCAGCCGTCCAACTTCGCATGAGCATCCGTTTCGCGTTTCTCATCAACACCACTCTTACGCTACGCCGCTGCCTTTCCGGCGTCAACTGCCCAGATGCGAAGGATGCGAAGGCTGCTCAGAACGGGCAATTCTCTAGTCGCCATATCCGTGGGAATCCTTGTCCACAACCACTTTCCCCGCGAACGAGCGGTAAACGTAGATGAAATACCCCGCGGCGAGAATCATTCCCATCACCCACCAGACCAGTCCGACCCTTAGGCCATAGGCGCCTGCCTTTGCAGTCGTCACTGTCATGGAGTACACCGGATTCCGCGCAGGCAGCACCATGGGATACACGCCGAAAACCACGCTGGTCAACATCCCCGTCAGGTACGCGCACGACGCCAGAAATGCTTTGCGCTCTTCCTGCTTTCTTAGTTCGAAGATAACACCCGCGATTCCCGCGACCGCGAGGAGCGGGAAAACCAATCCCCAGGGCCAGGTTGTAAAATTTTCCTGCACTTGCGGCTGAACGCGAAATGTCACGGCAGTCACCACAGCGGTGAGGCCGACAACAAGCCACCAAATGCGGCGCGCCAATCTTCCCGCGCGCAGGTTCACTGGGCCACTCGTTTTCATCTGCACCCAAAGGCCGCCATGCATCACCAGCGCGAGCAACGCCAAAACTCCCACAAGAATTGTGTACCAATCCAGAATGCCCGTTTCATCACCCAGCCGGAAATTGGTCCAAAGCGGCTCGAAAAAGTAGCCACTGTCGTCCAACGGCACGCCGCGCACGACGTTGCCCAATGCCGCACCGAAGAACACCGCGAGCAGCAGACTCGACGCGCAAAAAAGAAAATCCCACAGCGGATCCCACACCGCGCTCTTGATGTGATTCCGGAATTCGATGGAAGCGCCGCGCAGGATCAAAAGCCACAAAACGATCATCAACGGAAGATAAAATCCGCTGAAGCCGCTGGCATAAAGCGCCGGGAAAGCAAAATACAGCGTCCCACCCGCCGCGATCAGCCACACTTCGTTTCCATCCCAAACTGGCCCGATGCTCGCCAGCACTTGCCGCCGCTCTTCGTCCCTCTTGGCCACGAACAGGTGAATCGCACCGGCGCCCAAATCAAATCCGTCCAGCAACACATACATCGCAATCATGATGGCCACGAGGCAGAACCAGATCGTTCCCATTGTGCCTCCCTAGTCCGCTGCCAGGACCGCTGCATCTTCACCCAGTGGTCGCGTCCCCGGTTCTGGCCCCAGCTCGATCTCCCGGTAGACGAGGAATAGCCACAAAATTCCCAGCACGGTATACAGCCCCATAAATCCGATCAACGTGAACATTGCATTCCCCGCAACCACACGGGGAGAGATGCCATGAACGGTGCGCATCAATCCATAGATCAGCCACGGCTGGCGCCCCAGTTCCGCGGTCATCCAACCTGCGGTGTTCGCGATGTACGGCAAGGGCACGCTGAGCATCAGCATCCATAGCATCCAGCGAGAGTCATACAATTTTCCGCGCCATAGCAATAAGGCCGACAATCCCATCACCGCGATAAAAATGGTCCCCAGTCCGACCATCACGTGATAGCTGTAGTACAACAAAGGAATTTGATCCGGCCACTCCGCCTGCGGAAAATCAGACAAGCCCTTCACGTCCGCTCTCCACTGCCGATAGGTCAGAAAACTCAGCATGTTCGGAACTTCCAGCGGATTGTCCAGCCTTCTCTTTTGTACGTCCGGCTGTCCGAGGATTGCCAGCGGCGCGCCTTGCTGCGATTCAAAAAGTCCTTCCATCGCCGCGAGCGTCGGCGGTTGATGGTTCGCCACCATCTTTCCCTGCAAGTCCCCGGTGGGAAATAGTTGCAGCAACGCCGCAATCGTTCCCACGATCACACCGGCACGTACGAAAGTACGCCCGTAAGCTTCATCGCGCTCCGTAAGCAAATAGAACGCACCCACCGCGGCCATCACGAAACAGCCGGTCAGCACCGCCCCCAGCATGGTGTGTGCGTACTGCCAGAGCGCCCACTTGTTCAGCAGCAGGTCCCAGAAGCTGGAAAGCTCAATCGCACCGTTCGCCCCAAGCTGGTAACCCACCGGGTGCTGCATCCATGCGTCCGTCGCGACGATGAAGAACCCCGAGAGCCACGAGCCCAGAAAAACCAGAAACCCCGCCCACCAGTGGCCGATGCGCCCGAGTTTTTTTTCGCCCGACAAAAACAATCCCAGGAAGCTGGACTCCAGAAAAAAGGAAAACACGCCTTCCATCGCCAGCGTCTGGCCAATGACCCCGCCCGCCGCTTTCGAAAAAGCCGCCCAGTTCGTCCCGAACTGAAATTCCATCGGGATCCCGGTGACCACGCCCAGCGCAAAATTAATCCCGAAAATGCGCCCCCAGAATCGGCTCGCCCGGTTGTAATGCTCATCGCCCGTGCGCAGTGCTTTCGTCTTCAGGTTCACCAGCAGCAGCGCCAGCCCCATCGTCAGTTGCGGAAAAATGTAGTGAAACGTGATGGTGAACGCGAAGTGCAGCCGGTGTACGTCCACTGCTTGTCCCATCGCGTCACCTCGCGGAAATTCTTCGCGCCATTCAGCCTTGGGCCTGCGGTTTGCTCGGAGGATGCGGATACGACAGCAAGTTCAGTGGCATTCTCGCACTTCTAGGGCGTTCTTCAAGCGGATTCAATGGCATCCGGCGAAGCCCATCCTCATGCCCCGGTTATCGCCGTTTTTGATACGTTTTTCATGCATTCGCGCGGCATCCGATGTATCGTTTTGGCGCGCTTCTTCAGCGCAGGAGCTCCGTGAAGTACGACGCGATCGTTGTCGGCTCGGGCCAGGGCGGCAATCCTCTTGCCTATCGCCTGGCGGATCTTGGATGGTCCGTCGCACTCGTCGAGAAAAAAGATCTGGGCGGCACCTGCGTCAATGTGGGTTGCACGCCCACCAAAACCATGGTCCATCGCGCGCAGGTCGCTTACTACGCACGGAACGCCGCCCGTTGGGGTGTCAACGCTTCGAACGTCGGCGCGGATCTCGCCAAAATCGTCGCCCAAAAAGACGAAGTCGTTCTGAGTTTTCGCGGTAGCCAGCAAAGACAAGTGGACAAGCGTTCTAAGCTTCGCCTCTACCGTGGGCATGCGAGGTTTGTCGCTCCGCATCAACTCAAGGTCGGCGAGGAACTCCTCGAGAGCGAGAAGATTTTCATCGACGTCGGCGGTCGCCCGAGCTTTCCCGCGATCGCCGGCCTGGACAACGTCGCCTGTCTCACCAATGAGTCCATCATGCAGATCACAACTGTTCCGGAACATCTCCTCATTCTCGGCGGGGGCTACATCGGCCTGGAATTTGGACAGATGTTTCGCCGTTTCGGCAGCCGCGTCACCATTTTTCACACCGGGAAGCAAATCATTTCCCGCGAAGACCCAGAAATCGCCGCTGAATTGCAAAAAGCGCTCGAGGCCGAAGGCGTTCAATTCTTGCTCAGAGCCAGTACCACCCGCGCCGAAACCAAGAATGGCTCTATTACTCTGTCATTCGAAAGCTCTGCAGGCTCATCGAACGTCGCCGGCTCCCATCTCTTGGTCGCCACTGGCCGCAATCCGAACACCGATGATCTCGGTCTCGATAAAGCCGGCATCGAAACCGACAAGAGCGGCTATATCAAAGTGAATGGCCGCCTGGAGACGAGCGTTCCCGGCGTCTGGGCCTTGGGCGATTGCAAAGGCGGTCCCGCTTTCACGCACCTCTCCTATAACGATTTTCAAATTATTTACGGCAATCTGGTTGAAGGGAAGAATCTCTCAATCGAAAATCGCCTTGTACCCTCGTGCGTCTTCACCGATCCGCAGCTCGGCGGCGTTGGCATGACCGAAAAAGAAGCCCGCGCCAAAGGCCACAAACTGAAAATCGGAAAATGTCCCATGACCAAGGTAGCCCGGGCCATCGAGCGCGGCGAAACCGCCGGCCTGATGAAGCTCGTTGTAGATGCCTCGAACGACCGCATCCTGGGAGCGTCCATTCTCGCCTCAGAAGGCGGCGAGCTTGTGCAAATCCTCGGCGCGGTCATGCTTGCGAAACAGCCATATACGCTTCTAAAGGGCGCCGTCTATATCCACCCGACGCTCGCGGAAGGCTTTTTCTTCCTCATGGAAGATGTCAAGCCCGTGGATTGAACGGAACTGCGCGCTCTCATCAGCGGCGGAAAGTCTTAAGGAGGGCATTCCAGAGCATGAACAAAATGGCGGGACCGGGCGGACTTGAACCGCCAACCTAGAGTTTAGGAAACTCTCGCTCTATCCAGTTGAGCTACGGCCCCGGCGTTTGTCCCGAAAGCGTTCGCCTCCTCGTGGCTCAATGCACTGCAAGCAGCTCGCTTTCGTGAACTTCATCATAATATCCCAGCATCTCGCTCCATGTCATCGCGCGGGGAATCAGCTATTGTCATCGTCGTTTTGGTGGCGCCGGTGCGACTGCTGTATAGTGACCGGTCCAGGTCGCGGAGTTGTAAGCGGAGGAGGAGTTTCCATGAAAAGAGTCGGCAGCATTTGGCTAGCGCTACTAGCGTCCAGTGTATTCGCAATCCGTGTCGGCGCGCAGAAAAACTCAGATTCCGACGGTTCGCGCCCGCTGGTTCTCACCGAAGCCATTCCTCTGCCCGGCGTGCAGGGACGTTTCGATCATTTTGGCTTTGACCGCAAGAACCAGCTGTTTGTTGCGGCTCTCGGCAATAACACCGTCGAAGTGATCGACATCAGCGCCCGCACTCGCGTTCTTAGCATTACCGGAATCCCCAATCCCCAGGGAGTGGTGTACTCGCCGGAGTCAAAGAAACTCTTTGCTGCAAGCAGCAAAGGCAAGCTTTACATCTACGATGGCGTAACGTTTGATCTCATCAAAGACATCGACTTTCACGGCGACGTGGATAACCTGCGCTATGATGCTGCAAATCAGCGGGTCTACGTTGGCTACGGCGAGGACGAAACCGGAGCTATCGCCACGATTGATGCGAACACGAACGGCCGCCTCCCTGAAGAATACAAATTGGGAGCGCACCCTGAATCCTTTCAATTGGAAGCGTCAGGTCCGAACATCTACGTGAATCTCCCGGACTTGAAGCAGATTGCAGTGATCAATCGCAAAACGCGTGAGATCACGCGGTGGCCGATGACCCTCGAACACAATTTCCCTATGGCATTGGATGAGGCGAATCATCGTTTGTTCGTCGCCACCCATGAGCCGCCCCGGCTGGCCGTCTTTGACACAGGCTCGGGCCGCACCGTCGCGACGCTTCCGTGTGTGCAGGACGCAGACGACGTCTACTATGATTTAGGACGCATGCGCATCTACGTTCCTGGTGGCGAGGGATATGTCAGCGTGTTCCAACAAAAGGACGCCGACCACTACGAGTTGCTTGCGAAGGTCCCCTCAACATTGGGCGCCCGCACTGCCGGATACTTTGGCAAAGGCAGGAAAGGGTTTGACCGCTTTTTCCTTGCCGTCCCCGCGCGTGCCGACCATGGCGCCGAGATGTGGATCTATACCGTTCAGGATTGAGCAAGGCCCGGGCCGGGTACTAGGCCTCCCTATTTGATCTTAGGTCACCCAGCGTCACACCCTTCATCACAAGCCTTCCCCAAGAAACGATCCTAGCGTAGAAACGGACGGGGTGGCTGTCGGTCGCGATTCATAGAACACAGAGGCAATTCGGTAGGGGCAGATGACTGTCGGGCAAATTGGTCAGACCAATATACCACGGCAGACCCCTACGGCCCCTCTATCATCAATTTCGCTGCATAACATCAATGAAACACTTGACAGCACATATCGTACGGTGGTACAGCCGTTATACCTTTTTTGTGGGGGGAGGTCCTCATGCAGTTCAATGCTCAGGGGAGTATCGCGCCGGTGCGTCTCATCCCGGCTAACTTCGTCCGCATTCTGGCGGCTGTTTGTGTCCTGCTGCTGGCTTCCGTCCCGGCGTTCCCACAAGGAAGTACCGGCCGGATTTTGGGCGTCGTAACCGACCAATCCGGCGGCAATGTCGGCGGCGCCACCGTGACCATCACGGACGTCGCGCGCGGAGTCTCGCAGACTCTGACCACCGATTCGGACGGCGCCTACGTGGCGCTGAGCCTGTTGCCCGGTAACTATACAGTTCGCACTGAGTACAAAGGTTTCAAGGCGTTTGAGCGCAAGAATATTTTGGTAGAAGTTGGCAAGGATGTCCGCATCGACCCTGTGTTGCAGACCGGCTCAACCAACGAGACCATCACTATCACCGAACAAGTTCCAATGGTAGACACCACCTCCACCACGCTCGGTGGAACCATCAGCAATGAAATCATCAACGACCTCCCGCTGAATGGCCGCAATTACCAGAATTTGATCTCACTGCGTCCAGGCACTTCCGTTTATCCAGGCGGCGGTCCTTGGACACAAACTACCAACGGCATTCGTCCCGAAGACACTAGCTTCATTGTCGACGGTGTCACCAACGACGAATCTTTTATGGGCTTGAGTGTCACGAATGCCGCAGCCGTGCTTGGCGACGCGGCTACCCTTATTCCTATCGATGCCATTCAGGAATTTAATACCCAGGTCAATCCCAAGGCGGAATACGGATGGAAGCCTGGCGCCATCACCAGCGTCGGCCTGAAGTCCGGAACGAACGACATTCACGGCACCGCTTACGGCTTCGGCCGCTCGGACTCGTTTGACGCTCGCAACTATTTCAATCCAGTTGGCTCCCCCAAGACCTCCGTTGAACTCGAGCAGTACGGTGGATCAGCAGGCGGGCGCATTATTAGAGATAAGCTTTTTTATTTCGGGGCCTACGAAGGTCAGATGTATTCGGTTGGCAATGCGCTTGCCGGAAGCGTTCCGACTACTGCCTCCGTTACGAACGGCGGCGGCCTCGGTTGCGTACTGCTCACGACGGGCGACTGCAAACACAGTATTCCGGATGCCACCGCGGACCTCAAGGCACAAGCCGCCGCCGCTGGTAAGACTTTTACAGTGAACCCTCTCAGCGCCTATTTGCTAGGGTTTTATACACCCAACAGTTCGCAGGGAACGGGCGTCACGCTGGACTTCCCAAACGTCAACAGCTCGAAAAACGCCTTGGGAAAAGTGGATTACCACATCAACGACCACCATAGCTTGAGCGGTTCTTACTTCTTTGGCAATGACACGATCTTAGGTATGGATTCCAACGAGCTGCTTGCGCAATTCCGGACGAATGTCCATTCCCGCGCACAGGCCGTCTCTGCGCACTGGGCCTGGACACCAAGCTCGACCTGGGCCAACGAGCTTCGCGGCGGTTTCACTCACTACACTTTGCAGATTATCCCGAACGACATCACCTTCCCCTACAAAATCGACACTGGCATTTCCACTCCAGTCTTGCAAGGAATTCCCAATATCAAGCTCGGTGGCGGTTTCACGGAGTTGGGCGCCTTTCACAACTTTCCTAAGATTGTCGGTCCCGACAAAGTCTACGACTTCATTGACCAGATTTCGTATTTGCGTGGCAAGCATGCTTTCAAATTCGGAGGCGAGCTCCGAAGGGATCTGGTGCACCAGGGCACCTACCGCGGCGCGCGAGGGCGCGTCACCTTTACGAATTTAGAGGCCCTGCTTTCTGGCGCACCCTCGAACGCCGGTCTTTTGGCCGGTGACCCCCTCCGTAACCTTAGCCAGTGGCTCTATGCGGGGTACGCTCAGGACGACTGGCGCATCACTCCGAGAATCACTTTGAACCTCGGGATTCGCTACGAGTACCAGGCCGTTCCTACCGAAGCCAACAATCTGCTCGGAAACTGGGAACCATCTGTCGGGTTTGAACAGGTTGGCAAGAATATTAGCTCCATCTACAAAGGCGATCACAAGAATTTCTCCCCACGCTTTGGGGTGGCCTGGGACGTCTCCGGCAAGGGTACCACCGTCGTTCGTCTCGGCGGCAGCATCGTCTACGATCTGCTCTCCATGAGCACCTACATGTCCCAGCAGAACCTCCAAAGTGGGCCGGTACTTTTCGGCCTCGGGGTCGTTCCCACCGGCGCAACGATTTTTGACGCAACTTGTCCGACTGGCTGCCCCGGAGTCGGAAGCATTTTCACCACTGGGGTCACCGTTCCGGGCTCTGGGGCGAATGGCCTTAATTGGGCGAATCAAACTTCGGCGATCTATCCTTCCAACGTTACAGGGCTCGTCCAGTGTGGCGACGGCGTGGCAGGCCGCCCCGGCCCCTGCAACACATTCGCCATGAATCGCAACTTCCGCACACCCTACGTTGAGAACTGGACTCTGGGCATTCAGCATGCCTTCTCTGGCAAACTCTCTCTCGACGCCTCTTATGTTGGGAATCATGGAACCAAACTGCCCGGTGTTATTGATCTCAATCAGCCCACCCCAGGCGGTGTCGGTCCGTTTGCCACTACGTTCCCGTATCTCGGATCGATCAATTACCTCACAAATATTTACGGGTCGACTTACCACGGCTTACAAACAACTCTGACCGCTCGTAGCTACCATGGCCTCGATTTCGTCCTTGGCTATACCTATTCGCACGCCTTAGACGACTTATCATCTAACTGGGTTGCGTTCCTTCCTATGGATAGCACGCGTCCTCATTTGGAGCATGCCAGTGGCGACGAAGATATCCGCCATCGCTTTACTCTATCTATAACTTACTCCCTGCCGGAGAAGAAGACGAGATGGCAGGTCCTGGAAGGCTGGCAGCTCAACACCATCATCGCATTGCAGAGTGGCCAACCCTGGAACGTCAATGATCAGACGTTCAATTTCAGCGGAACTGGTGAACTTGCCGATCGCTGGGACTTCTTTGGTAACCCGGCAGATTTCAAGTCAGGAGGGCCCAACACCCTTCCCTATTGCAGCACGACGAATCCGGCGGTTCCCACCAGCCTTGCGGCCGTGTCGTGCGGATACCTGACCCAGGGCGGTGCCGCATCAGTTGCTCTATCTTCTGCTCAGACCGCGGCCGCATGGAATAGTTGCTTGGCGAAAGCGCCCGATCCGTCTGCCAACGGCACACTCGTGACCGCAGGATGCTATGTCAGCTTGAATGGCAAGTCCGTCTTGGTTCCCCCCGCGCAAAACACCTTTGGCACCATGGGCCGGAACATTTTCCGCGATACCGGCTTCCACAACGTCGACCTCTCGATCACCAAGAGCTTTAGGTTCGGCGAGCGGGTCAAAGCGCAGTTCCGCGCCGAGATGTTTAATGTTTTCAATCACCCCGAGTTCGCGAATCCCTGGGGTGCCACCAGCGGCTATGGCCAAGCGGCATTTTCCGATCCATCTGTGCCGGGTCAGTTCGGCTGCGGCTGCGCCACTCCAGACGGCGCCTCCTTCAACCCCGTCCTCGGCTCGGGCAGCAACCGCGCCATTCAATTGGGCTTGAAGTTCATCTTCTAGCCGCCTTGCGCGGATGGAACTCGAGAAAGGGCCGGACATTTATCCGGCCCTTTTTCATGTATAAACACAGGTAAGAATTCTCGGGAGAATGAAAAACGATGAATCGCACCGCCACACGTGCAAGAACGATCGGCATCCTCTTCATTGGCCTGTTGGCCGTTGTCTCCAACAAGCCACTATCAGCGGCGAATGAGGATCAAGAAGTTCTTCAGACCGACCACGACTTTGTCCAGGCCGCCGCCAAAGCCGACAAAGCAACGGTCGCCAAACTCCTCGACACGGATTTCACGTGGACGGACGCAGATGGCAGAAGCCGGGCAAGAACTCAGGTCCTCGGTTCCATTCCGTCCCCCGCGCTCGGCAACGAAGTCGGAACTGAAGTGAGCCAGCGCACCTACGGCCAAGTCAGCGCCGTGATGGCCGGCCGCGACAAAATCCACGTTCTTCGCATTTGGGTGAAGCGTTCCGCCGGCTGGCGATTGCTCGTCTATCACGAAGTCGCTCTCGGCCGGCAGTCCTCTGGCCCTGGCTCCGACGTGAAGGACTGCGAGAATCCTTGCAAAACCTTGCCGTATAAGCCGCGAAACGAATCCGAGCAAGCCGTCGTTGCGTCCTGGCAAGCCTTGGAGACCGGCGTAACCAACCACGACGCCGCAGCCTGGTCGCCCCACATCGCCGACGAGTTCACCATGCTCGGTTCCAGCAATGACCATCCGCTGACCAAAGCCGACCGCATCGCCACTCTCAATCTGCAAAAACAGACCGGCCATGGTTCCGCTCCGGCTCCTCTCGTGTCCGCGCAAATGTTTGATTTCGGAGACGCCATCGTGATGACCTGCCTGCACCAGCCTTACACCGGCAGGCCGATCCACGTCAGCCGCCTGTGGATCAAGCGCGATGGTCATTGGATCATGTCCATCAGTTATCAGACGACCATACAGGATGCGCCCGTTAAGATGTCTTAGCATCATTCACCGGTCGGGCCCCCCTCCCCTGGAACCGTTGGAGTGAAGCATGAAGTTCCTTGTACGTTCAGCGATCCTCCCGGCCGCAGCCTGCGTCGCCCTCGCTGCCATCTGCGCTGGCGGAACATTCAGCATCACTCGCGAGGATCAGGAAGTCCTCGATGCCGACCGCTCTTTAATCACGCTCTTGGCGAGGGGTGACGATGCCTCGATGAACGACCAGCTTGCTCTGAACCGGCTCCTCAACGAGGATTTCACCTGGATCGATTCGAATGGCAGGAGCTTGTACAAAGCGCAAGTGATGAAGAGCTTTCCCGCTCCCTCCAACATCGGCGTTGAATTGCAGGAGCGCATCTATGGGAAGACCGCCATCGTCCGGGCCAATCGCGGCAAAGTACAGGTGCTCCGCGTCTGGCTCAAGCGCGCATCCAGTTGGCGGCTGGTTCTCTATCAGGAAGTCAGAATGGTTGTGAAGTCGGAGCCTCCCGTCTCTGCCGAAGCTGGTGCAGGGGAATGCGAAAACCCCTGCAAAACGATTCCCTACCAGCCGGAAACTCCTTCCGAGAGGGAAGCGATCACCTCATGGCAAGGCGTGATGAAAGCGATGGCCGAAAGTGACCCCGATGCCTACGCCCCGCTCATCGCCGATGAGTTTACGGCCACCGACACCCATCACGACGCCCCGTACACCAAAGCCGAGCGGCTCGCGCAAATCAAGAAGCAAAAACAAATCGGGGCCAGGTCCACTCCTCCGGCACTTCTTTCCGCCCGTATGTTCGATTTCGGCGACACCGTCATGATGATCGCCCGCGAGCAGCGCGCCAGCGCCAAGGCCTATTTCAATTCGCGCATGTGGTTGAAGCGCGACGGCCGCTGGCAGATGCTTTTCAGCTTTAATACCAGAATTGAGTAAAATGAGGCTGCATGAGTGCGACTCCCGTCAACGTAGGCATCGTGGGCCTTGGCCGCTGGGCCAAGGTGCTTACCCGCGCCGTCGCGAAATCAGAAAAAATCAAAATCGTCGCGGCATACAGCCGCTCGCAAGAAAAACGCCTGGCCTTCGAACAAGAACTCGGCGTGCCCGCTGTCCCTGACATGCCCACGATGCTCTCCAATCGCGAGATCGAAGGTGTCATTCTCACCGTTCCGAACGAGCAGCACTTGCCCGTCGCCGCCGAAGTTGCCAAGGCGCGGAAACACGTCTACACCGAGAAACCCATCGCCAGCACACTCGAAGAAGGACTTCAAATCGCGGCCCTCGAGAAAAACTACGGAATCACCGTCACTGTCGGCCATAGCGCGCGATTGATGGCCGGAATCCGGAAAATTCGAGAAGCCATCGACGGCGGCGAACTCGGCCGTGTCGCTTTTATCGAAGCGAATTTTTCCAATGAACGCGCGCTCGAGCTGACGCCCAAAACCTGGCGCTGGTACAAGGACAAGGCCCCCGGAGGCCCATTGTCTCAATTGGCGATTCATCAGTTCGATGTTCTCCACTACCTTGGCGGTGAAATCGTCGAAGCCAGTGCTATGGCTTCGAAACTATCACCCGTTGGCGCGGAAGTGGACGATCAGTCCATGACCCTTCTCAAATTCGCGGATGGGAAAGTCGGCTACGTCGGCTCCTGCTGGACCTCTCCCGGTATTTTCGCCGTGCGCGTTTTTGGCTCCAAAGGGTTGATGCATTACGAAATCGACTTCAACACTTGGGACACTCCCGACCAGCTCCACAAAAACTCAACGCTCTACATCCAACGCGGCAAAGATGGCTACGCCAAGCGTGAAGAACTGAAAGTTCCCGAAAGCGACATGTTCCGGACCGAGCTCGAAATGTTCGCCGGGAGCTGCCGAACGGGCGAGTCCGGCGAGTTGAGCGCCTACAACGGCAATTTCGCCGTCGCCATCGTCTACGCCGCGCTGCGCTCCATCGAAAAAAACGGCCAATACACGTGCATCGCCGAGGTGCTCAGCGCCGCGCAAGCCCGCGTTGCGGAGAAAATCCACAATGTTGCCTAGTCGCTATTTCATCGAGCTAACGCAGCCGGAAATCGCGGCGCAATTAAAGAAAAATCCGCTCGTCATTTTGCCGCAAGGCAGCGTGGAGCAGCATGGCCCGCATCTCCCAACCGGCACCGACATTTTCGCTTCGAACGTCATCGCCCACGCCGTCGCCGAGCGCATGGATGGTCTGGTGTTGCCCGGAGGCCCGCTCGGCGTCACGCCCTTGCACATGCCCTTTGAAGGCACCATTACGCTGACTCCGGATACGTACATGCGTCTGGTCACGGAGACCTGTGCCTCGACCGCGCAGCATGGCGCAAAGTATCTTCTGATTCTCAATTGGCACGAACTCAACATTCCTCCGCTCGGCGTCGCCGCGGATTTGCTGCATCGCGATCACCGAATGACCGTGCTCACCGTGCAGGCCTGCTTCGTCGCCGAAGACATGTTCGGCAAGGAATGCGGCGGCCTCACGCACGGCGGCGAAATCGAAGCGTTGGCGGTACTGGCCTATCGCCCCGATTTGGTGCACCTCGATCGCATTGATAATTCTTCCGACCACACTCACGGGCGCAAGATGGATGCTCTCCGCCGCACGCGCAGTTATCAACCCGTCTTATCCGATGTGCGCTCCATCGCACCAACCGGCTGGTACGGCAGCCCGCAGCACGCCACCGTCGAGAAGGCTCACCGCATGCTGAACGCCATTGCGGACTCCATCGCCACGCAATCCGCCGAAATCTTCAAGCAGCTCGACAAGATTCAAGGTGGCGTCGCCGAACTCAAGCAAGCGAGCAAGGCGCGCTGATGGCCCGCATCTACACGCAAGCGCAGGCCAAGCAGCTCGAATTACCCGGCCGCAAATCGCTCGAAATCGTCTCCGGCGAAAACGGCGCGAAAGGCATCACCTTGCGGCTTGTCGAGATTCCCGTCCCACAACCCGGTGAAATCCTCCGCGGCCCGCATCAACATTCCGGCCACGAGGAATGCATCTATGTCTTGTCCGGCCATGGGACTACGTTCGCCGAAAGCGGCGAGTATCCCGTCAAGCCCGGTGACACCATTCTCATTCCACCCGGTGAAAAACACGTCACCCGCAACACTGGCAACGTACCGCTCCTTCTCCTCTGCTTCTTTCCCTCCGCCGACATCGCCAAAGCCACCGCGGAACCCGCGGTTTCTTCAGGAACTGCCCATCGCCCATGACTGCCGATGTCCTCTGCTTGCGCCCCGAAGCCGATTTTCAGCGCGTCGGCGTCGTGCCGTCCCCCTCTCTGAAAATTGCCTATCGCGCTCCGGAAGATCCGGATGTTCCCGCGTTGATGAAGCAAGCCCAGGCCCTCGTGATCCCCGCGGTTGGTCCAAAACTTTCTGGAGACTCGTTCGTCGATACCACCGTCCGATTGATCCAGGTCACTGGCGCTGGCGTAGACCGTCTCGATCTTCTTCTTCTAAAGGGCCTAGGAATTTCCGTAGCAAACGTTCCCGGCGGAAGCAACAACGCCCTGGCGGAATACGTTGTCGCCACGGCCTCCGTTCTTCTACGCCGTTTCCTATGGGCCGACGCCGAGATTCGCGCCGGCCACTACGCCGAATTTCGCGCCCGCATGATTTCAGACAATCTCGCCGGACTGGATGGCCTCACCGCCGGAATCGTCGGCCTTGGTACAATCGGCTTGGCCGTCGCCGAAGCCTTCCACCACCGCGGTTGCCGGATCTATTATTTCGACCCCGCTCCGCGCGATCCAAGCGCCGCCGTTGCGCTCGGCGCGAAGTCCGTATCTCTGGATGAGTTGCTGAAAATCTCAGACGTCATCACCTTACACGTGCCATTGCGTTCCACCACCAAAGGTCTCATCGGTGAGCCCCAACTCGCAGCCATGAAAGCGGGAGCCATCCTCATTCAGGCATCCCGCGGTGGCATCGTTGACGAAGCCGCCCTCGTGCACTCCCTCACGTCCGGCCACCTCGGCGGATCCGCCGTCGACGTCTATTCCATAGAACCCCCCGCGCCCGATCATCCGCTTCTCGCGCTCCGTGGCGAAGCCGCGCGCCGCATTCTCTTCACTCCCCACATCGCCGGCGCCACCCGCCAGTCTTCCGAATTTTTGTTCCGTTCCGCCTGGCGAAACGTCGAACGTGTCCTGCTGCAAAAAGAGGCACCGCTGTATCTCGTGCAGTGATTGGCGATTCGAATCGCCATTTGGTTTGGGCAAGCGCGGTTGAGTTGAGGACCGGTTCACGCATGGCAAAACCACGACGCTGGTACACCGCTCTCTACTTCCAAGTCCTTGTAGCCATCGCCATCGGCATTTTCCTGGGCCACTTCTTTCCTCGTACCGCGGTCGCTTTAAAACCCCTCGGCGACGCCTTCGTCTCCCTCATTCGCATGATGATCGCTCCGGTTATCTTCTGCATCGTCGTCCAGGGCATCGCCTCCACCAACGACCTAAAAAAAGTCGGCAGCGTCGGCATCAAAACTCTCATCTATTTCGAAATCGTTTCCACCCTCGCGCTGCTAATCGGCATTTTGGTTTCCCATCTCCTGCATCCTGGCGCCGGACTGAATCTCGACCCCGCCACTCTCGACACCAAATCGGTAGCCAACTACCTGACGCGCGCCAAAGAAACCGGCATCGTCCCCTTCCTGCTCGCGATCATCCCCCGCACCGTCGCCGAAGCCTTCGTCACCGGCGACGTCCTCCAAGTCCTGCTCATTTCCATCCTCACCGGTTTCGCCGTCTCGCGCATGGGCGCTCTCGGCGAACGCGTCGTCCGCGGTTTCGCGACCGTCACCAAAGTCGTCTTCGGCGTCATTCGAATCATCATCAAGGCCGCGCCACTCGGCGCTCTTGGCGGCATGGCCTTCACCGTCGGAAGCTACGGCGTCGGCTCGCTCTCCCAACTCGCCAAGCTCATCGGCACGTTTTATCTAACCAGCGCGATTTTTGTCGTGCTGGTCCTTGGCACCATTGCCTACGCCACCGGCTTCTCCATCTTCCGTTTCATCGCCTACATCAAGGACGAGCTCCTCATCGTCCTCGGCACCAGCTCTTCCGAAACGGTCCTCCCCGACATGATGCAGAAGCTCGAGCGCCTCGGCGCCTCTCCCGCCATCGTCGGCCTCGTCTTTCCCACCGGCTACAGCTTCAACACCGACGGGACCAACATCTATCTGACTCTCTCCGTGCTCTTTCTCGCCCAAGCCACCAACACGCATCTCTCCTTCAGCCAGGAAGTCGGCATCCTTCTCTTCGCCATGATGGCCTCCAAAGGCGCCTCCGGCGTCACCGGAACCGGCTTCGTCACTCTCGCCGCCATCCTCGCCGTCGTCCCGGCCATTCCCATTCAATCGCTCGCCATCCTCGTCGGCATTGATAAATTCATGAGCGAGTGCCGCGCCCTCACCAACGTCATCGGCAACGGCGTCGCCACCATCGTCGTCAGCCGCTGGCAAGGTGAACTCGACGCCGACAAAATGCGCGAGACCATGGCGCACCCAATCGAAAATGGCGAAGTGTGCTCCCAATAGGTGCCCCATACTTCAGACTGAACGAAGCGGTTTACAAATCCGCTCGCAGCGTTAAAATGCGTATGGTGAAGACCACGTTCTCTACTAGGAAGTTCGCGTCCGCACAAGTAGGAGGCCCCATGTCATCCACGCTTCTCGATCGCCGCACCTTTCTTCGCGTTTCCGCCGTGGCCGGCGGAGGCATCCTCTTTGCCCTCCATACGGATTCCATCTCCGAACTCTTCGCGCAAGCCCCGCAAGCCCCAACCCCCGCCTTCCTGCCCACCGCCTTCATCCGCGTCGCCGCGAACGGCATCGTCACCATCATGTCCAAAAATCCCGAGATCGGCCAAGGCGTGAAAACCCATCTCCCCATGATCATCGCCGACGAACTCGACGTCGATTGGAAAGACGTTCGCATCGAACAAGCCGACCTCGACGAAACAAAATACGGCCCCCAGCGCGCCGGCGGCAGCACCTCCACGCCTACCAACTGGGATCCCCTCCGCCGCGTCGGCGCCGCCTGCCGCCAAATGTTCATCGCCGCCGCCGCGCAAACCTGGTCCGTCCCCGAATCCGAATGCCAAACTTCTTCTGGCCGTGTAACGCATTCAACGTCGAACCGCACTCTCACTTACGGCGTGCTCGCCGAAAAAGCCGCCACCCTGCCCGCCCCCGATCTCAAAACCGTCAAGCTCAAGGATCCCAAGGATTACAAAATCATCGGGCGCCCCACCCGCGCCGTGGACAATCCTTCCATCGTCACCGGAAAACCTCTCTACAGCATCGATTTCAAAGTTCCCGGAATGTTGTACGCCGTTTACGACAAGTGCCCCGTCTACGCAGGAAAGTGTGTAGGCGCAAACCTCGATGAGATCAAGGCCCTGCCCGGTGTCCGCCACGTTTTTGAAGTCGAAGGCACGCAAGATTTGCTCGGCCTGCACTGGGGCGTCGCCGTTGTGGCCGACACCTGGTGGCAAGCCAATGAAGCCCGCAAGAAATTACACGCCCAATGGAACGAAGGCTCCACCGCGCAGCAAAGCAGCGAAGGCTTCCAAAAGCGCGCGGATGAGCTTTCGAAGCAGCCGCCCGCCATCACTCTGCGGAAAGACGGCGACGCCGAAGCCGCATTGCAGTCCGCCGCGAAAATCGTCGAAGGCGCCTACTCCTACCCATTCCTGGCCCACGCGCCTATGGAGCCCGAGAATTGCCTCGCCCACTATCACGACGGCAAGCTCGAATTCTGGTCCCCCAGCCAAACCCCCGAAAACGGCCGCCTGCTCGTCTCCAAAGTTCTCAACATTCCCCACGACGACATCATCATCCATCTGAAGCGCGCCGGCGGCGGTTTCGGCCGCCGTCTCACGAACGACTACATGCTCGAAGCCGGCGCCATCGCCAAACAAGTCGGCGTCCCCGTCAAACTTCTCTGGACTCGCGAGGACGATTTTCACCACGATCATTATCGCCCCGCCGGTTTTCATTACCTCAAAGGCGGCCTGGACTCTTCCGGAAAAGTCGTCGCCTGGCACAATCACTTCGTCAGCTTCGGCGAAGGCGATAAGTTCGCTCCGTCCGCCAGCATCCCGCCCAATCAATTCCCCGGCACCTTTCTCCCGAACTTTTACTTCGGCGCTTCTCTCATGCCTCTCGGCGTGCCCACCTATGCGCTGCGCGCCCCCGGCAGCAACGCCTTCTCCTGGGTCTTCCAATCCTTCACCGACGAGCTCGCCCACGCCGCCGGAAAAGATCCCGTCCAGTTCCGCATGGATCTCCTCACCGCGCCTCGCGTCCCCAGCGCGCAGCCCTCAGCCAATCCCGGTGATGTGGATTTCGACGCCGCAAGAATGCAGGGTGTGCTGAAACTCGTCGCGGAAAAATCCGGCTGGGGCACGCGCACCCTCCCCAAAGGCACCGCCATGGGCGTCGCCTTCCAATTCGCCCACCGCGGCTACTTCGCCGAAGTCGTCCAGTTGCGCGTCAACTCCGATAAAGCCATCAAAGTTGAAAAAATCTGGGTCGCCGGCGACGTCGGCAGCCAGATCATCAATCCCCTCAACGCTGAAAATCAGGTCCGCGGCGCCGTCATCGAAGGCCTAAGTTCCGTCATGTCCTACGAAATCACCATTGACGCCGGCCGCGCCGTCCAAAGCAACTTCCACGAATACACGCCCATGCGCATGAACCAGGTCCCGTCCGAAATCGAAGTCCATTTCCTGAAAACCGACAACTCCCCCACGGGCCTCGGCGAACCCTCGCTCCCTCCGGTACTCCCCGCCGTCTGCAACGCCATCTTCGCCGCCACCGGCCAGCGCATCCGCTCCCTCCCACTCTCCAAACACGGCTACTCCTGGGCCTGAGTCTCCTGGCCTAACTACCCGCTTTCTGCAGAAGCACCCGTCGCCAAGGGTGCCCCTTTTCGTTTTTGGTTTCGTAGGCGCCGGGCTTTAACCCGGCCCGCCCTCATCAGGAACGAATTTTATTTTTCTTCTCTTACTAAGAACTAGAAACTAAGAACTAAAAACCGTTCGCAATCAAGATGCTCGCTCACTCATACTGCAACCCCACTAAACCGGCAAAAATCAGCAACAAATTTTATTTCTTCTCCCACTGAAAACTGACAACTGAAAACCCTTCTGCAGCAAGCCATCCCTCTGAACCCCTTCTTTCACTCATACCGCAACGCCACCAACGGATCCACCCGCGCCGCCCTCCGCGCCGGCAGCCAGCACGCCATCAAGCCAGTAACGATCAGCAGCAACGGCACACACGTCAGCGTCCACGGGTCATAAGCCGACACCCCCCACAGTTGCGTCGCAATCACCTTCCCCAGCGCCAGGCTGGCAATCAACCCAATCCCCGCACCAATCCCCACCAACCGCAGCCCCATTCGTAACACTAACCGAAGGACCTGCCCTCCTTCCGCCCCCAGCGCCATGCGTATCCCAATCTCATGCGTTCGCCGCGCCGTCGTATACGCCAGCACGCTGTAAACGCCCAGCGTAACCAGCACCAGCCCAATCGAACTAAAAATCGTCATCAGAAAAAATCCAAACCTCGGGCCCGCATACGAAAACTGGCTGATGTAGCCCTCCAGCGTCCCCGTAAACGTCAGCGCCACGTTGCTGTCCGTGGCCCAGATCTCTCGCTCGATCGCGGTCGTCATCGTCAGCGGTTCTTGCGCCGTCCGCACCAGAATCCCGCGGAACGCCGAGCCCGTCACTGTATACGGCACCCATATTTCGGGCGTGACGGGATCTTGCAGCCCATGGTTCTTCACGTCTGCTACCAGTCCGATAATTTCAAATACCGGCTCTTTCACCGCGTCATCGAATTCCGCCAGTTGTGCGATGCGCACCTGCTTCCCGATCGGATTCTCATTCCCAAGGTATTTTTTCACGAATGTTTGATTCACCACCGCCAGCTTCCGCGCTTCATTCACTTCCGCTTCGGTAAAGCCCCTACCGTCCACGAACTGGATCTTCAGCACTGGAAAGTATCCCTCGCTGACCAGCTGGAACATCGCATTCCATTTTTCCGCGTGCGATTTCCCGGGAATCTCGATGTCGCTCGGAATTCCCCCGTACGGTGGCAGCGTGCTCGTCTCCGTCGCCTCCACTACACCCGGCAAAGTCTTCAACCGCTGCAGCAGCGGCCGGTAAAATCCCGACACCTGGTCCGTCGTTTTATACCGCTCTGGCGGCAGCGGCAATCTCGCCACCCATACATGATCCGGCTGCAACCCCAGATGCACTTCCCGCAGCGCCACAAAGCTCCGCATCAGCAAGCCCGCCGCAACAAGCAACGTCAAAGACAGCGCGACCTCCAGCACCACCACCGCGTCGCGCAGCCGTCCGTGCCGAAAGCCCCCGCTGATTCCCTTGCCGCTATCCCGCAGCGGCTCGTTCAAATCCTTTCGCGCCGCCTTCAGCGCCGGCACCAGCCCAAACACCAGCGCCGTCAGCACCGCCGTCACCAGCGTGAAAGCCAGCACCGGCGTATTCAGCCGGATCACCGCCTCCGCCGGAATAATATTTTGCGGCATCAGCGCCACCAGGAACTTCAGCCCTCCCCACGCCAGCAGCGTCCCCAGCGCCGCCCCACCCATCGCCAGGATCAGGCTTTCCACCAACAGCTGCCGGATCAACCTCCACCGGTTCGCTCCCAGTGCCGAGCGGATGGCAAACTCCTTTTCCCGCGTAGTCGCCCGCGCCAGCAGCAGGTTCGCCACGTTTCCACATCCGATCAGCAGCAATAACCCCACTGCGGACAACACGATATACAGCGTGGCCTTAAATTTCCCCACCACACCGTTCGTCAGTGAATCCACCTGCACCGTAAAGTGTTTCGGATATTCCGTCGGGTATACCGTGGCCAGCCGCTTTGCGATCACCGTAAAGTCCGCTTCGGCCTCTTTCAACGTGACTCCCGGCTTCAGGTGCCCCAGCATCCACCAGTGCTGCTGAAACGCTCCGGCAATGACTTTCCCCGTCGCCGCCCGGCTGGGCTTGGCCGGGATCCACAAGTCCGCATTACCCCAGCCAAACCGCGGCGGCATGATCCCGATCAGTGTTCTCGATTCGCCATTCAGCACAAACGTCTTGTTCACAATCCCCGGATCGGCGCCAAAGCTCTTCACCCACACCTTGTACCGCAGCACAAACACCGGCGGCGCTCCCGGTTCGTAATCCGCTGGCTGCATGACTCGTCCATACAGCGCTGGCATCCCCAAAAACTCAAACGTCCCGGGCGTCACGAAGTTCCCGTCGAATCTCTGCGTCCCCTCTCCCGCGCGATACAACACGTCCGTCTGGTCATTCGCAATGGCCCGGTCAAATACATGATTCTGCTCCATATAATCCAAAAGCTCCGGCCCGATGAACACGGGTCGCCCCCCAGGCTCGCTCCGATCCGTGTCGTGGATGAATACCGAGTAGTAGCGCTGTGCATCCGGATAGGGAAACGGCTCCATCAAAATGTTGTCCATCACACTGAAAATAGCCGTGGACGCCCCAATCCCCAGCGCCAGCGTCACAATGGCAATCACCGCAAATCCCGGCGCCTTCCCCAGGTTCCTCAACGCATACCGTATATCCTGCCCCAGCGTTCCCATGCTCCACCTCCAGTTAGACCCTTGCTCTCGCTATCCGTTAAAGACGCATTCCCATCTTCTTTTGTTCGATGGCAACTCCCCAAAGAAGTCGTTTTTCCCTCAAGGTAGGACGCGACCGGGCCAAACGCGGAAATACTCCCCGGGAAACCGGGGGATGTCCCCCGTTCCCCTGCTTCTCGGTAATCCATGGGTCACTGTGTGGTAGATGGCCTTGCCATAACATATTTACTTACTTTTAGATGTTCAATTTGGAGCACTTGCATGTGGTCAATTTTGCTCATCTAGACGGGTCGGTCCTATGAGTTTACGATTGTTCACGCTGAACCAACTTCCCCAGTTGAGTGAAGGAGCAGACCCGAATGCCGAGTAAGCGTAGTCTCGGTGTCAGTCACGCATTTCTGCGCAGAAGATTCCGCACTGAGATGACTTTTCGGAACTACCGGGACAAAGAGGTCGTCTTTTCGCAAGGAGATCCAGCTGACTCCGTTTTCTACATCGATAGCGGGACGGTGAAGCTCACCGCGGTCACCACGCGCAAGAAAGCTATTATCGCCATCCTGCAGCAAGGCAGCTTTTTTGGCGAGGGCTGTCTAGCAGGGCAATCTCGGCGGATTTGTACGGCGAGATCCATTGGACCATCCAATGTCGTTCGACTGCAAAAAGAGAGGACGGTTCAAGCGCTCAAGAGAGACGCGCATTTCGCAGCGCTGTTCGCTGAATATTTACTTTCCCGGGTCGTTCGAATCGAGGAAGATCTGATAGATCAATTCTTCAATTTCAGCGAAAGGCGGCTGGCGCGGGTTCTGTTGTTGTTCGGGGAAATAACCAAGGAATCCAAGTCAGACTCTCCCCTGAAGGTGAGCCAATCAACCCTCGCGGAAATGGTTGGTACCACCCGCCCAAGGGTAAGCAAATTCATGAACCAGTTCAAGAGGAAGGGCCTGGTCAGCTACAACGGGGGCCTGCAAATAAACAGCGCACAGCTCGCCGCGTTTTTGGAAAATCGCCCCATGTCCGTCAAGAAAACGTAGACCGGCCAGATGGTTCCGGCTTTCACCACCAGACGACCGCCGAACCACACCCTAGGGCGACGGAAAAAAGGAATGACAACAAAGAGCCGGGAGGTTGCGGCTGCTGAAGCTGTGGAAAAGAAGAGAACTAAAAAGCGATAAGGTTCCGGTGAAACATGCCAAAGGGGAAAAAGTCGGACGCCGCATTCTTGGGGCTAGTAGCCTGGCTGAAAAAGATACTTGCAAAGCCGCAGCTTACGAAGTCAGTTAGAAAGAAGGCGACAAAGAAGCAGATTGCATCATGGACGCGGGTTAGTTGAGCTTCTGCAACAGCGTTTTCAAGGATGGATGCGCAGTTGGCGCGGGTGATTGTAGCGCCTGGGCGAATGCTGTGGCGCGATAGCTTATGCTCGGTTGGTTCCGGAAGAACACCCGGCCGCAATCCATTTGCCCGGTTGCGAATCGGGAGTCAGCCGAGGCCACCAAGGGCGATTACTCGTGGCGCGCGGAGTTGCCGAAATCCGTGTTCGCGCGAATCTGTTTCCGCTCAATGGCAGCCATGGCGCAAAACTTTCGGTCTACATGTGGGGCAAAGCGCGGAGCACCTGAATAGAGCACGCAACTATGCCCGGCAGCGACGCCGCATGTAGGACAGGGGATAGAGGATAACTGTTTGGCTGTGAGGTTTCTGATTTTCATCCAGATACAATAAAATAACAACCAGCCGCGAGACTGTTCCATTTTGAACACTCTGGGCGTTCGCTGCCACCCGAGAAATTGCAATTGGCATGACTCCAGATCAGCCCCAGTAAAGGCAGCAATCGATGGAATGCTTCGCGGATGTCCGGTAACCTCCGTACCGGGGTCGTTAGTCCCGACTCGCTCTCGGTCGAAAAAGGTCCTTGGTACGAAGTTGCACAGTCCTTTTATGCCTCTGTCAGGTACACTATTGGGCTATGGTCAAACCCAATTGAACAAAAAGCGACTCCTTCTCGTGGACGATAACGACGACGTCAGAACCGTATTCGAGGAAGGCATGCGAGCCTACGGGTTCGAGGTCGTTGCCGCCGCTAGCGTAAACGAAGCATTGAGACTCATTTCTACGGAAAAATTCGACGTCCTACTGTCCGACCTGCACATGCCGGATGCTGGGGATGGATTTACCGTGGTCAGCGCCATGCGCCACGCGCATCCGAACGCCGTAACACTAGTACTCAGCGGCTACCCCGCGCTTCAAGAGGCCATGGCTGCCATCCTGTTGGAGGCTGACGAGGTTATTGTGAAACCGGCTGGCCTGGCTGCGGTTGTTGAAATTATCCAAAAAAAACTCGCGAATCCTTCCGCTCGCATGTCAATGAAGAAAGAGCGCGTCTCCGCAATTCTGGAGCGCGATGCGGAAGTCACGATCCGCAATTGGATGTCCAAAGTGGAGCGAAACGAGGAATTGTGCGGCGTCTCACTCAGCTATCAGCAGCGCACCGGCCATCTTCCGCTCCTCCTCGGAGACCTCGTCCGTCGGCTTCGCCTTCCTCCAAATGCCAAGCTTCCCAACTCCACCGCCGCCCACGAGCACGGGGTCATGCGGCGCAAACAGGGTTATACTGTCGCCATGGCCGTGGAGGAGTCGCGAATCCTTCAGGTCAGCATCTTTAGTACTCTACAGAACAATCTTCGATCCGTGGATTTTAGCTCCGTGCTGCTCGACGTGATGACCATCGCGGACGAAGTAGATTCCCAATTGAAGCAATCGATGGTCGGTTTCATGGAGCCCCCGGCTCCCATATCGCCAAGTTCGCCCGCCTAGTTCTTTAACCGCAGACCCCGCCTGAACCGGCCCCCCTAGTCGCGAGCATTCCAACCTTCCAACATTTCAAACGTTGCCTCGGCCCTTACTTCGTTGCTTCATTACTTCCAGCATCCAGCTTCCGCACCAAATACGGAATGATCACCTGCCGGAAAATCACCGGATCCGGCCACACTTTCACCTGCCGCCCCAAATGTCCGCCTTGCGGGTTAATCCAAGCTTCCTTCGGAACGTCGCCGCTGCTGAGAATCAAATACGTGTCCGAAATCGGCACCTGCGTATCCAGTACTCCCGCGATCACCAACATTGGCGCCATCGGCTTCCCGAGCAGCCCCTGCGAAACCAGCGACATCTTCGGAAAAATGTTCGCCAGGTCGTCCACCGTTTTCGCGCCCTCGTAAATCGACATCAGCGCGGGCCCCAGGCCAAAAAGATACTCGCGATTCCCCAGCGTCTTGTTGATCACAAAATCTTTCTGGAACGTCGCATCCGCCGGCGGCGACTGCGCCACCACCGCCTTCAGTCGCGCGTGCTCCAGAATCGCCAGCTTCGTTGCCCAATACGCCCCGAAACTTTGCCCATCCATTCCGATGCGCGTCTTGTCCACTTCCGGCCGCGTTTGCAAATAATCAATCACCCGCGAAAACTCGCGCTCCGCCGTTTCGCTCGCCTTGATCGGCGATTGCCCCGTCCCCGGCGAATCCAGTCCGATAAAGCCAATCCCGAACGGAAGGATGGCGCCGAAGTTTTCCGAAAGATCCTCCTTGCGGCTGTCCAATCCGCTAATGGCAATCACCAGTGGCACCGGACCCTTCGCATTTTTCGGCAACCGCAAATAACCGACAATCTCCGATCCCTCAAACGGAATCCGCACCACTTCCAGCGGCGGATCCATCAATTTCGCATGAGCGAGAAACGCTTCCAGCGCCTTCCCGTAAGCGCGCTGCTTTCCCGGCGAAGCCGGCACCGGCCACCGCCCGAACGAATACAGCCGCCACGCTTTCACGTAGAGCGCGCTCGCCTTGGCGGGGTCCGTCGTCTCCGCCGCCTTCGCCTGCGCCATGTAGCGGTCCGCAACCGCACTGAACGCTGCCGCCCATTCGTCGTAGTCGCTGGTCTTAATCGCCGCGAACGCTTCCTTCACGTCCGCGGGATCGAGCCCGATCAATGGATACATCCCATTTTCTGCGCGCTTGATCGCCTCGGCCTTGATTTCGTCGAGCGTACGTTCTTTCTGCTGCGCCATTGCTGCGCTGGTGAACGCGAGCGCAAAAAGAATCACGGACAGCAAACAACCAATCCGGTAAGGTCTCGTTTTGAAATCCATTTACTTTATCCCCATCATCACTTTTCTCAGCGCCGCGTCGTAATACGTCGGGTCGTAATATTTTTCCGGCCCCGGCGTATGCCCGCCCCACGATCCTTCCACTTCCGCCCGCAGCTTCAAAACGTTTTTGAATCCATCGAGATCAAAGCGCATGTCCTTCTCGTATCCCCCGGGCCGCGACATGTACGATTCGTACGTTTCCGTCGCCACGTCCGGCGCAAGATGCATCTCTTTCGTCATCAACTCGATCACCTTCTCCTTATTCGCAGGGGCCATCAGCCAGCGCTGCGCTTCCACGATTGCTGCAAGATAGAGGACCAGCCCATCACGATGTTCCCCCGCCCACTTCCGCAGCGTGAAATACCCGGAAGCCTGGTACGGCCCGATACGTTCCTGAACCGATCCAAGGCTCACAAATCCTGCGTGCTTCGCGACAATCGACGTCGGCGGCCCGAGCATCGATCCCGCAAATTCCTTGTGCTCGCGCATTGCCGCCAGCCGCGCCGGCGTCGCCCCAAACGGATTGATTTCGTAATCTTTCCCCGCCTGCATTCCGCTCAGCAGAAGAATCTTTTTCATCTGCAAGGCATACGCCGTGTTCGGCGCATCCACAATCAGCGTCTTCCCGCGCAAATCCTGGATGGATTTAATTTCCGGCTGCGCAATCAATTCATTCTGCGAACCCTCTCCGCCCATCACGATAATCACATCCTCGTGCGCCAGCTCGACCATCGCGACCGCATTGTCCACCGCAAGATAAGCAAGATCGCCTTTCCCCGCCGCGAGGTTCGCGCGCAGCACATCCGAATTCGGCAGATTTTCCGTTTCCACCTCAACTCCATACTTCGCAAGAATTCCGTGCGATTCCGCAGCGACCACTTGCAACGGCCGCCCGAGAAGCGTCAGTACTTTAATCTTCTCTGGGCGCCTCGCCTGCGCCCGCGTACCGCCGCCGCAAAGCAATCCCACTGCAATCAAAAAATACGCCCATCGCATCGTGCGCATGAATCTTCACTCCTTTGTGGGGTCAGAAACTGGACGGCGAGCAAGTCTCACACATTCCGTCTCGGTGTTCTCTGTGCCCTCAGCGTTCTCCGTGTTGATTCTTTTTCTTCCTTTTACGGCGCCCCTTCATTCAATTTGTCGAGCGACCATTCCGTCACCGGCATCGGATCAAGAATCGGCTTCCCAAGATTCGGGCAGCTGAGCGCATACAAACCCGTGTCCGCCGCACACCAGATAATGTTCCGGTCCCACTCGATAAAAACATTGTCCACCGTGCGGTCATAGCTCCCGAATTTTCTCAAGTCGCCGCCCTGCGGCGGAATGAAGTAGGCCACCTCTTCCGGCTTCGTGAGATCGCCGATGTCATAGCACCGCAGCCCCGCAATGAAATACGAATACGCGATAAATTCCTGCCGCGGCTTCCCCGGCGCTTTCAAATGCGGCGGATTATGCGCCCCGAAGCGCCCGCGCTTGAAACAGAAATCACGATAAGGCGCTTCCGGCGGCGGCACCGGCCGCGGAAGTTGCGCAACCGCCACCGGATGCTCCTCATCGCGAATATCAATCACCCAGTTCGGCAGATAAATCTGATTGCAATCCGAATTCGTGGTTTCGCCGTTGGTGAGGACAAATCCGCGCTCGAGTATCCCGCAATAAATCGTGTGAAACGCGATGCCCATCCCCGAATATTGCGCTGGGGGTTCGAAACGTCCGATTTCTCTCTGATGGGCGGGATCCGACAAATCGAGAATGATGAATCCGTTGCACCCAAACGCGCCGTAGCCGCGGTTACCTCCATCCTCCAGTTTCTTCGGAACATAAACCGGTCCGTGCAGGCCGGCGAACGGTGTCTGGTCCGCAACCACTTTCGGCGGCACCAGCTTTGACCAAATCCATTTGTTGTACTCGGCCTCTTCCCCTTTGCGCGAACCGGGCACCCACCACATGGAAACTTCCTTCGCGCTCGTAGGATCGGAAGCATCAATGATCATGTTGCCGTTGACGAGTTCCCGGAAATAGGAAGGCTGGTGAATGAAACTTTCATCCGGAGCAGTATCCAGATACGCGTACTTTCCTCCGTCATAATAATTCCGGTGCGTGCCCTGTCCGGTCGCGCCGGTGCTGAATTCAGACAATTTCACAATTTTCGATGGATCCGTCACATCGTAAAACCGCACGCCGCGCAGTCCCTTGTAGTTTTTCCGTTTGTCGTCGAGATGCGGGTCGTCGTACTTACCCATCGGCGCTTCCGGCGTCGAATCGGTGATCGGTGTTTGTTGCCCGGTCATCAGAATCCACTTCTTCAAGCTTTTGTTGTACGCCACTTGAACTTGATAACCCTCGAACCCGCCTTTATTGAACATCTGCGGCTTTCGAACGTCGCTGATGTCAATGACATCTCCCTGCTGGAACATGTACCGCCGGCTGCCAATGGACATGACCTGCATCTTCCCGTTCCGCGAGTGCCCCGGCATGTAGTGGGCAAGCAGCTCCATGTTCCGGACGTAGATCCGGCGGTCGAGGTAGGAGATGCTATTGGGCGTGGGGTGCCCATGATGGTCCGCCCACGCCGGAATCGACGCCCCCGCCAGCGCCAACCCGGCCCCCGCCGCGGTTCGAATGAATTCCCGCCGCGTTGGGTTCAGCACCCTCTCACCCGAATCGCGGGTGCGTCCACCATCGGAGTGCGGCTCTTTCCTGTCTCGCGTGGATTTCATCTGTCGGTTCTCCCTGGACCCTGAACTTGCCGCCCAATTCACTCCGCATTGCCAGCGCTACCCTGGGTCCCTTGCCGCCTTTATCGCTTATATAATGACCCGCCTCCCGCGCCCTCGCGCCAAACGGATCCATGCCGTAATCTGGTTGGACCGCTGTACCACTCGAAGCGGAAAGCTGTCAAGAATATTCTGCTATGAATCAGAGATATTTATAGTTAGTATGGCCTGCAAAAGTACGTTCGGGTATAGTGGTTGGACCAAATTCAGAGATCGTCCTTCCCAAACGCTCACTCTGTCGAGACTCCCGGAAGACTCGAAAAGAGGGGATTCGCACGCTGGCAAGGACCTGGCAGGGTCCAGGGCAACTTAGAAGTTTTTAAGGGAGATAGGAAATGGCAATTGCAACGATCAACCCGGCGACTGGCGAATTGCTCAAATCGTTCGAAGCACTGACCGACGCCCAGATCGAAGTAAAACTGCAGAAAGCCGCGCGTACATTTTCGACTTACCGCCATGTGCCATTCGCCGAGCGCGCGCGAATGATGCTCAAGGCCGCGGAGATTCTGGAAAAGGAAAAAGAAACGTTTGCCCGCATGATGACCACCGAAATGGGCAAAACGCTGCGGTCCGCGGTCGATGAAGCCGCAAAGTGCGCGTGGGTCTGCCGCTACTACGCGGAAAATGCGGAGCGCTTCCTGGCGGACGAAGTGGTGGAGACGGGCGCCAGCCGCAGTTACATCCGCTATCAGCCGCTCGGGCCGGTGCTTGCGGTGATGCCGTGGAATTTTCCGTTCTGGCAAGTGCTGCGATTCGCCGCGCCCGCTCTGATGGCCGGCAACGTGGGTCTTCTGAAGCACGCGTCCATCGTTCCCCAATGCGCGCTGGCCATCGAAGACATCTTTCGAAGGGCCGGATTTCCCGACGGCGCCTTCCAGACGCTGCTGGTCGGTTCGCAAAAAGTCGACAAAATCCTTGGTGATTCGCGTGTTATGGCGGCGACGCTAACGGGAAGCGAAGGTGCCGGAATTGAAGTAGGGATCGGCGCGGCAAAAAGAATCAAGAAAGTCGTTCTTGAATTGGGGGGCAGCGATCCCTTCATCGTTATGCCCAGCGCAAACCTGGAAGTGGCAGCTGCTACCGCGGTCAAGGCCCGCATCTTCAACAATGGACAATCCTGTATCGCCGCCAAACGCTTCATCGTGGCCGAGTCCATTGCGGACAAATTCGAACGCGAATTTGCGAACAAGATGGCGGCGCTGAAGGTCGGTGATCCCTTTGACGAAAAGACCGAGCTGGGTCCAATGTCCACCGCCGATGGCGTCGCGGATCTCGATCGCGATGTACAAAAAACAATTCAGGCCGGCGCAAAGGTTCTGACCGGAGGAAAACCGCTGGATCGTCCCGGGAATTTCTATGCGCCAACGGTCTTGACAAATATTCCGGAAGACTCGCCCGCGCATAAAGAGGAATTATTCGGTCCGGTGGCCAGCGTGTTCCGCGCAAAAGACGTGAATGACGCCATTCGAATCGCGAACGACAGCCGTTTTGGCTTGGGCGCGAGCGCCTGGACCAATGACAAGAGCGAGCGCGAGCGTTTTATCAACGATCTGGAATCCGGAATGGTTTTCATAAACAAGATGGTGGCCTCCGATCCTCGCATTCCGTTTGGCGGAGTCAAATGGTCGGGTCATGGCCGGGAGCTGGGAGTCCACGGCATTCGGGAGTTCACGAACATAAAGACGGTGTGGATCGAGGAAGGGTCCTGACGTCTTGCACAAGCGAGGCGAGGGTGGTAGATTGGTCCAACAACTCGACCAGCGCCAATGAGAACAGGTCAAGCGGGCTAAATCTTGTGCGGTGAACGTCAGCATGGTATGACGGTCATACCATTGACCGAGATCGCTTCTGTCACCCCGGGAGGCTGTGATGTACAAAATCGTGCGCTCCTCTCGGCTGTACGAGCAAATCGTTCAGCAGGTTGAGGATTCCATCCATAAGGGCGCCTTAAAGCCTGGCGACCAACTGCCCCCTGAACGCGAGCTTGCTCAACAATTTGGCGTCAGCCGCACCGCCGTGCGGGAAGCCGTCAAAGCCTTGCATGAAAAAGGGCTGGTGGAGGCCTATCCCGGGCGCGGGACCTTTATTACCGACGGGACCTCCTATTCCATGCGCCAGTCGTTGGACCGCATGGTCAAGGTTGGGCAAGCCGAGGGTTCTGCATTTCTCGCCGAAGTCCGCGCGATTCTGGAGCCGGAGATCGCCGCGCTGGCTGCCACGCGGGCCGACGCCGAAGATGTGTCTTCCATGCGCGAGCAGGTTGCTGTGATGGACGGCGCCTGCAAGGATCCCGACGCGTTCATTGAAGCGGATCTTGATTTTCACCTTGCCTTGGCCGAAGCAGCCGCAAATCCAATCATACTTTCCTTGATCGATTCGATTGTGGGACTGCTCCGCGAACAACGCATGGGAATCTTCCAGGTGGAAGGCGGTCCGGAGCGCGGGCAGCACCACCACAAGAAAATCCTGAAAGCCATCGAGCTCCGCGATCCAACGGGAGCGCGCGAGGCGATGAAGGCCCATTTGGTGCAGGTGCGCGAGGATTCGCGGCGCGCGCCGAGCGGACCGGACGCATAAGAAGAGTTTTCATGAATTTCGGTGGTCCTTGGTTTTTTTTCGGTTGTATTAAAGATTTCCTGAGCGGCACGCGGCGACACGTCGGAAGGTTGAAAGCGGCAAGTGGAGATTGCGGCCGGCGGTAGCAAGGAGAGCACAGTTTCATGGTGAATCTGGGGTTTGTCGGACTCGGGGTGATGGGCAGCGAGATGGTGAACCGGCTGCTCAGCAAGGGCCACCGTGTTTCGGGGTACAACCGCACGCGTTCGAAAGCGGAGTGGCTGGTCACGAAAGGCATGAAGTGGGCGGATTCGCCGCGCGATGTGGTTGCGGCGACTGACGTTACGTTTTCGATGGTCACCAACTCCGCGGCGCTCGGAGCGGTGATGAACGGTCCGGACGGAATGCTGGCTGGGCTCACCGCTGGAAAAATTTTCGTGGATATGAGCACGGTGAGTCCCGCATACAGCCGCGAACTTGCCGCGAAGGTCCGTGAAAAAGGCGGCGACATGGTGGACTCGCCGGTTTCCGGGAGCGTGATCACGCTGCAGGAAGGGAAGTTGTCGGTGATGGTCGGCGGCCAACGGGAAACCTTCGAACGCGTGAAGCCGCTGCTGCTGGACATCGGGCCAAAAGTGACGCATGTGGGCGACAACGGCCTGGCGCTGGTGATGAAGATCGGCACGAACCTCAGCCTCGCGGTGCAAATGCTGGCGTTTTGCGAGGGTATTTTGCTGGCGGAAAAAAGCGGAATTCCGCGTGCCACCGCGGTGGATGTTTTGACGCACAGCGTGATTGCGTCGCCAATGGTGCAGTATCGCGGCCCGTTCGTTCTCAAAATGCCTGAGGAAGCGTGGTTCAACGTCAACATGATGCAAAAAGACATGAATCTGGCGCTGGAACTGGGCCGCCAACTGGATGTGCCGATGCCGACGACCGCGGTCACCAACGAATTCCTTACGGCGGCCCGCGGCATGGGACTAGTAGAAAAAGATTTTGCCGTCGTCTTCGAAGTTTTGGCGGCCATGTCCGGAGTCAAGAAATGACCATCGCTACCGACTCATCCAAAACCAACGCCGGCGCGAAAGCGGAACAGACCATTCGCATGTACCGCCGGATGACGATGATCCGCTTGTTTGAAGAGCAGGTGAACGAACTCTACACCCGGGCGCTGATGCCGGGTCTTGCGCACCTTTACGTCGGCGAAGAAGCCGTGGCCGTGGGAATCTGCGAAGCGTTGCAACCGAGCGACTACATTACGAGCACGCATCGCGGGCACGGTCATTGCGTGGCCAAGGGCGCTTCACCCGATCGCATGTTTGCGGAGCTGCTGGGCAAGGAAGCGGGGTATTGCCGTGGCAAAGGCGGCTCGATGCACATTGCCGATCCCGCTACGGGAAATCTAGGAGCAAACGCCATCGTTGGAGGCAGCGCCGGCATTGCGACCGGGGCGGCGCTTTCCGCGAAGCGGTTGGGCACCGGCCAGGTCGCGGTCTGTTTTTTTGGGGAAGGCGCGCTGGGGCAGGGCGTTCTTTACGAAGTGATGAACCTGGCGGCGCTTTGGAAGCTGCCGGTGATTTACGTTTGCGAGAACAATCTTTACACGGAGTACACGCATTATTCGGAAACGACCGCGGGGGACATTCTCGCTCGCGGAACTGCGTTCGGCGTGCACGCGGAGAGCGTGGATGGACAGGATGTTCGGGCGGTGAATGCGACCGCACAGAAACTAGTGGACCGCGCGCGCAAGGGGGAAGGCCCGGCCTTTTTGCTTTGCAATACGTATCGCTACACCGGGCATCACGTCGGCGACATTAATCGCGAGTATTACCGTTCGAAGCAGGAAGAACAAATGTGGAAGACCGAGCGCGATCCCATCAAGAATTTCGCGGCGTGGATAATTGAGCAGAAAATCGCGGATGCCGCCAAGCTGCAAGCGATCGAAAACGAAGTGCGGGCGGAAATGAAAGCGGCGGTGGAGTTTGCCATTGCTGCGCCGTATCCCACCACCGATGAAGTGGACCAGGACGTGTATGCCTGAAGTGGCGACAAGGGAACTGACGTTTGCGCAAGCCATCCGCGAAGCGCTCGCGGAAGAGATGCGGCGCGATTCGCGCGTTTGCATTTTCGGCGAGGACGTCGCGGAAGCGGGGACGCCGTTCAAAGTTTTGTCAGGGCTTGTCGAGGAGTTTGGTGCCGAGCGCGTGATTGATACGCCGATTTCGGAAGCAGGCTTCACGGGCATGGGCGTCGGCGCGGCGATGACGGGGTTGCGGCCGGTGGTGGACATCATGTTCGGCGACTTCTTGACGCTGACGATGGATCAGATGGTGAACCAGGCCGCCAAAGTGCATTACATGTCCGGCGGCACGTGGAAAGTTCCGATGGTGTTGCGGACTACCCTGGGCGCCACGCGGCGCTCGGCGGCGCAACACTCACAATCGTTGCACGCGTGGTTGAGCCATGTTCCTGGATTGAAAGTAGTCATGCCATCCACGCCGTACGACGCGAAAGGATTGTTGAAGACGGCGATTCGCGACGAAAACCCGGTGGTCTTTTTTGAAGACAAGATGATGTACAAGCTAAAGGGACCTGTGCCGGAGGACGATTACACCATTCCGTTTGGCGTGGCGGACGTGAAGCGCGAGGGCGAAGACGTCACCATCGTGGCCACCAGCAGCATGGTGCAAGTGGCGCTCGGCGCGGCGGAACTTCTCGAAAAGATTGGCGTGAGCGCGGAAGTGATTGATCCGCGAACGACTTGGCCGCTGGACGAGAGGACGCTCATCGAATCGGCGAAGAAAACTTCACGAGCGATGGTGATTGATGAAGGGTACGGGCGCTACGGCGTGACCGGAGAGATCGCTTCGGTAATTGCGGAAGGCGCATTTTACAATTTGGAAGCTCCGGTGAAACGGATGGGGGCGATGCATGTGCCGATTCCGTTTTCGCCGCCGCTGGAAGATGTGACGGTGCCGACGGACCAAACGGTATTTGAAGCTGCACGCGTTCTTTGCGGAAAGGCTTGACGTGCGTGTGAGGGGAGGCGGGCTATGGGACTGAAAACGTTCGGACCGATGGCGGTGGATTGGGAAAACCGCATTGATTTTGACCGCCTGCGCCGCGAACGGCTGGCGCGCGCGAAGGCTTTGCTCGCTAAATCGGAAATGGGCGCGCTGCTCTGCTTTGATATGAACAATGTGCGTTATTTGACGGCCACGCACATCGGGTCCTGGGCGCAGGACAAAATCAGCCGGTTCACTTTGCTGCCGCAGAAGGATGAACCGATCCTCTGGGATTTTGGATCGGCTGCGCGGCATCATCAGCAGAATTGCCCGTGGCTCGGAGAGCGTTCGCGTCCCGGAATTCCGCTGCTGCGCGGAGCGATGTCGCCGGAGATGGGCCGTGCGGAAAACGTTGCGCGCAAGATCAAGGTGGAATTGGAAAAGCGCGGGCTGCACAAGGAACCGCTCGGAATTGATGTGGTTGAGCCGCCCATTCTGTTTGCGCTGCAAAAAGAGGGGATCAAGATCGTGGACGGCCAGCAGCTGATGTCCGACGCGCGCGTGATCAAGACGCAAGATGAGATTTCGCTGCTGAATCACTCGGCGATGATGGTGGACGCGGCGTACGACGAGTTGTACCGCGCGATGAAGCCGGGGATGAGCGAGAATCAGGCCGTCGGACTCGCCAGCAAAGTTCTGTACGACCTCGGCTCGGAATACGTCGAAGCGGTGAATGCGATTTCGGGCGAGCGCTGCAATCCGCATCCTCACGTGTTTTCCGACCGTGTGCTGCGGCCGGGCGATCCCGTGTACTACGACATTCTGCATTCCTACATGGGATACCGCACGTGCTACTACCGGTGCTTCACGATCGGTTACGCGTCGCACGCGATGATTGATGCCTACAAACGCTGCCGCGAATATCTGGATGCGGCAATTTCTCTCGTGCGGCCGGGCCGAACCACCGCGGAGATCGCTTCCGTCTGGCCAAAAGCGGAAGAGTTCGGATTTCCGGATGAGGAGGCGGCGTTCGCGCTGCAATTTGGACACGGCATCGGGCTGGCAATTTGGGAAAAACCGGTGATCAGCCGCATGGTTTCGCTCGAGCATTCGCATGAAATCAAGCCGGGCATGGTGTTTGCGCTGGAAACGTTCTGGCCTTCGACGGATGGCTGGAGCGCGGCGCGCATTGAAGAAGAAATCGTCGTCACCGAAACAGGACACGAAGTGATTACGCGATTTCCCGCGGAGCAATTGATGGTGGCGGGCGCGCACTATTTCACCGTGAATGGGCCGCTCTCCACCACGCGTGAAAATGAAGCGGCGCCCAGCCGGCGCGTAAAAGAAATGGTGGAAGCCAGCGCGAAAATCGAAGGAGTGGCGGCTACGGACTGAACGCGCGTCCCCGGCTACAAAAAACTATGGCAATCAGCGTCGTAATGCCCGCGCTGGAAATGGCGCAGGAAACTGGAAAACTGCTGGCCTGGCGAAAAAAAGAAGGTGAGCGCGTCGCCAAGGGTGAGCCGCTGCTTGAAATTGAAACGGACAAGGCGGTGGTTGAAATCGAAGCTCCGGGTGATGGGATTCTTGCCGGAGTGACGGCGGATGTGGGGGCCGTGATTCCTGTTGGAGAAACGATTGCGTGGCTCGTCGCTGCGGGCGAGAAGCCTCCAGCAAAGTCCACGACGGCTGCGCCCGCCGCGCGCGCGTCCAGCGGACCGGAGCGAGCGGCTGCCGTAGCTGCGCCCGTTTCCGCGGAACGAACTGCGACGACGGCGCAAATCTCGCCAAAGGCGCGGCGCTTAGCAAAAGAGCTTGGTGTAGACATCAACAAAGTGCACGGCACTGGCCCCGAGGGAACGATCACTTCAGGCGATGTTCAGAATTTCGCGGCTGCGAATGGCGCGACCGCTTCTGCTCCGGCAACAGGGGAAACGTTGAGCCAGGTCGCGCGTCTGATGGCCGAGCGCACGACGCAGAGCTGGACCGGCGTGCCGCATTTTTTCCTGGTGCGCGATGTGGATTGCAGCGAATTGATCGTCGCGCAAAAGCGCGTCGGCTATGAGTCGGATAAAACGCAGAGTCCCACGCCAACCATCACCGATCTCCTGATTGCCCTGCTCGCGCGAGTCTTGGCGAAACATCCGCGCATGAACGCAAGCTGGACGGGTGAGGCAATCCGTTCGAATCCCGACGTGAACATTACTGTTGCCATGGCCGTGAAGGATGGAGTGGTCGGCGCGGTCATTCACAAGGCGAACATGCTGAAGCTCGCTGAAATTTCCACGCAGCGGCGCGAATTGACCGAACGCGCGCGCGCCGGCCGGCTGCGTCCCGCCGATATTTCCGGCGGCACCTTCACGCTGAGCAATTTGGGCATGTACAAAGTGGACGCCTTCAGCGCCATCATCACGCCGCCGCAGGCCGCGGTTCTCGCCGTGGGAACCATCGCTGATCGCGTCGTCGCAATCGACGGAAAACCCGCCGTCCGTTCGATGATGAGCATGACACTCTCGAGCGATCATCGCGTCGTGGACGGCGCCCGCGCGGCAGAGTTTTTGAGCGAGCTCGCAGATGCAATTCAAATCCCAGAAAAAGGATTGCGGTAAGTTCCCCCGCGAAAAATTCGGCGAACGGCACCGTCATTTTTCGCGCCGTGTAGCCACTCGGCCCAACCATGACCTCTGCGACCTCTCCTGCGCTAAGCAAAAAACCGTTCTACACCAGCATGTCGCTGCAAGTGCTCGTGACCATCGGTTTGGCGATCGTCTTCGGCTACGTGAACCCGCCGTTGGCCGTCGCGATGAAGCCGCTGGGCGACGCCTTCATCCGCCTGATCTCCATGATCATCACGCTGATTGTTTTTTGCACCGTGGTGATGGGCATCGCCGGCATGGAGGATATGAAAAAAGTCGGCCGCGTCGGCGGCAAAGCGCTGTTGTATTTCGAACTTGTATCTACGCTGGCGCTGCTGATCGGTCTGGTGGTCGGCAATGTGGTGCATCCCGGCAGCGGCTTCAACGTGAATCCCGCCACGCTCGATCCGAAAGCTGTCGCGGAGTATGCCGGTCAGGCCAAGGCGCAGAGCGTGACCGAATTCCTGATGCACATCATTCCGAGCACGATTGTCGACGCTTTTGCGAAGGGCGACATCCTGCAGGTTTTGCTCATCTCCGTCTTGTTCGGATTCGCGTTGTCCATGGTTGGCCCGCGCTGCAAGCCGCTCGTCGAACTATTCGACGCGCTGACGCACGCGGTGTTCGGCGTCGTCAATATCGTGATGCGTTTCGCGCCGATCGGCGCGTTCGGCGCCATGGCCTTTACCGTCGGCAAGTACGGCATCGCCTCGCTCGGCCCGATGTTCAAGCTGATCGTCACGTTCTATTTCACCTCCATTTTATTTGTGGTCATCGTGCTGGGCATGGTGGCGCGGGCCGCAGGCTTCGGAATCATCAAGTTCCTCTGGTACATCAAGGACGAGATTATTCTCGTCCTGGCAATCAGCTCGTCGGAGCCGGCGATGCCGACGCTGATGGCCAAGCTGGAGAAACTCGGCTGTTCGAAAGCACTGGTGGGGCTCGTCGTTCCCACCGGCTACTCCTTCAACACCGACGGAACCAGCATGTACATGACGCTTGCCGCACTTTTTGTGGCCCAGGCCACGAACACGCCGTTAACGCTGATTCAGCAACTGACCATTCTCGCCGTCGCCATCTTGACGTCCAAAGGTGCGAGCGGAGTGCAAGGCGCGTCGTTTATCGCGCTGGTGGCTACCATGACCGTTATTCCCACGATTCCGGTTGCCGGGATGGCGCTCATTTTGGGAATCGACCGCTTCATGAGCATGGCGCGCGCCACCGTAAACATGATTGGAAACGGCGTCGCCACCGTGGTGGTGTCGCGTTGGGAAAAAGAAATCGACTCCGCAACGCTGAATCGAAATCTGGCTTGATGGAAGAACTAAATTTGCGGTTCGCGTGAATCGGCGCGAGTAGCGAGCAGAGTGAACTGAGAATCGGAGCCGCAGGGGGCTATGGCTGAACGATTCGATATCGTCGTTGCCGGTGCGGGGCACAACAGCCTGATCACCACTGCCTATCTGGCGAAAGCGGGCTATCGCTGCCTGGTGCTCGAAGGCCGGCCCACCGTCGGCGGCGGCGTCAAGTCCGCGCACTTGACGCTCCGCGGATTCACGCACGACGTTTGCTCTTCCGCGCACAACGGCATTCACGGAAATCCGATCCTGCGCGACGATGAGCTCAAGCTCGCCGACTACGGCCTCGAATACATTTATCCCGACCCGGTATTTCACATGCCGTTTCCCGACGGCAGCTATCTCACACAGTGGCGCGACCTCGACCGCACCTGCGGCGAATTTTCCAAATTTTCCAAAAAAGACGGTCTCGCATACCGCCGCATGATCACCGAATACGAGACCGTTAAGCCGCTTCTGAACGCGGTGTCGTTCTCGCCCATTGGTTTCGGCAAGGCTCTCAACGATCGTCTCGCGGATCATCCGCAAGGCAAGCTCTGGCAGCGCCGCCTGGCCATGTCTGCTTGGGAAATACTTCGCGACACGTTCGAGGACGATCACTGCCGCGCCTTCATGATGGGTTGCCCCTATTCGCTTCAGCCCGTACAGGACCCAGTGACGGCTCGCGCCGCGTACATCCCGCTGCACCAGCAGCGCGAGAGCCGACCGCTTCCCAAAGGCGGTTCGGGAGCTTTGACGGAAGCACTAGCGCGCTTCATCGAGGCGCACGGCGGCGTTATCCTCGCCAACAAATGGATCAAAGCCCTCATCGTCGAGAGCGGCAAATGCGTCGGAGTGGAATGCGCAGACGACAGCTCCTATCGCGCCGAAAAAGCGGTGCTCTCGACCATCCATCTCAAGCAGCTCGTGGATATGGCCCCGCGCGAATTGTGGCCGCAGGATTTCATCGACGGCGTGGATACTTGGGAAGCAGGCCTCACGCTATTCGCGACGAACTACGCCGCGACCGAACCGCCAAAATACGCCATCGCCGGCGGAACGCTTTCGCCCGTGCACTCCGGCATGATGGTCAGCTCCGACCGCGCCATGCGCATGAGCGTGGACTACGTCCGCGGAGCGGCGAATTTCGAAGATCCCCCGTTGCATGTGATCTGCTGCAGCCTCGCCGATCCCACGCGCGCTCCCGCAGGAATGCATACGATAAAAATCGTCGCCTACCAGCCGTACGCGTTGAAGGAAGGCCCGCAGCACTGGGACGCCATCAAGAAACAAGTTTCCGACGCGAACCTGAATTTCCTGCGCAAGTTCTCTCCGAATCTGACCGACGACAAGATTCTCGCGCGCACCATCGAGAGCCCGCTCGATCTCGAACGCATGAATCCGCACAACTGGCACGGAAGCTGCCACGCCGGCGGATCCGGGCCGTCACAGACAGGTGCGATGCGTCCCGTGCCGGGTTGGGCGCAGCATCGCATGCCGATTCCCGGTTTGTATCAGACCGGCGCTACAACGCATCCAGGCGGATCGGTCACCGGAGGACCCGGACGTAACGCAGCGACCGTCATGCTGAAAGATTTTGGAACCAGCATCGAGGAAGTGGTGAGGAAAACGTAACAGTTTTTCTGAGGGGGCGTTCATGAGCACCATCAGTCGGCGCGAATTTGTGAAAACGACGGCACTGGCACCGCTGGCTGTCGCACCGTTTTCATTGGGCCAGCAAACTTCCAAAGAAGATCGCTTTGACATTGTTGTTGCCGGAGGCGGGCACAACAGCTTGGTCACTGCTGCTTACCTGGCAAAGGCTGGCTACCGCTGCCTGGTTCTGGAAGGTCGCCCCATGCTCGGCGGCGGCGTAAAAACGGCGGAGCTGACGCTGAAGGGATTCAAGGACGACGTGTGTTCGACGGCGCACACGTTTTTGCTCGACAACCCCATGATGAAGAACGACGAGCTCAAGCTCCGCGACTACGGCCTCGACTACATCGATCCCGACCCCATCTTCCACATCCCCTTTCCCGACGGCACGTATCTGACGCAATGGCGCGACCTCGACCGCACTTGCGCCGAATTTGCAAAGTTTTCAAAGAAGGACGCCGTGGCCTATCGAAAAATGCTGGCGGAGTTCGATGCCGTCAAACCCATTCTGCTGGGAGCCAGTTTCACCCCGATCGGTTTTGCCAAGTCCTTGAACGATCAGTTGGCGCAACAGCCGCGCGGCAAGCTGTGGCAGCGCCGCCTGGCTATGTCTGCTTGGGAAATTATTCGCGACACGTTCGAAGAGGACCACTGCCGCACATTCATGCTCTACATGTCTCACCTTGCGGCGGAGCCACCGGATGCTCCGATGACCGGCCGTCTCGCCTATGGCACCGCGCGCCAACAACACTCGGGCCGGCCGATCCCCAAAGGCGGCTCGGGTGCACTGACCGTCGCGCTGACGCGCTCCATCGAATCCCACGGCGGCGTGCTTCTCACAAACAAGTGGGTGAACCAGCTGATCGTCGAGAATGGAAAATGTGTTGGCGTGGAATGCAGCGACGGAAGTTCCTACCGTGCGGAAAAGGCCGTGGTTTCGACCATTCACATCAAGCATCTGGTGGACATGGCGCCGCGCGAACTCTGGGGCCAGGACTTCATCGACGGCGTGGATACCTGGCAGGCGGAGCATGCCATGTTCGTCACGCACTACGCCACCTCCGAGCCTCCGAAATACGCGATCCAGGGCGGAACGCTTTCTCCCGTGGAATCGGGCATTCTTGTTTCCCCGGAGCGTGCCCTCCGTTATGCCTACGACGATGCGCGTGGTGCGGTAAATCTGGAAGATCCCTCGATGCAAATCATCTGCTGCAGTGCTGCCGATCCAACGCGCGCCCCGGCGGGAATGCATACGATCAAAGTGGTCGGCTGGCAGCCCTACGAATTGAAAGAAGGCCCCGAGCATTGGGACGCGATCAAGAAAGATGTCTCCGACGCCTATCTGAAATATTTGCGGCGGTTCGCGCCCAATTTGACCGATGACAAAATCCTCGCGCGATTTATCGAGAGCCCGCTCGATCTGGAGCGCATGAATCCGCACTTCTGGCACGGCAGTGCGCACGCCGGCGCGCAAAGCGCATCGCAATCCGGCCCCATGCGCCCCATGCCCGGCTGGGCGCAGCATCGCATGCCCATTCCGGGCTTGTACCAGACCGGCGCGACCACCTTTCCCGGCGGTTCCGTTACCGGTGCGCCCGGCCGCAACGCCGCCACCGTCATGCTCAAAGATTTCGGGACCAGCATCGAGGAAGTCGTCAGCAAGAAAGCGTAGTGGGAGGCAAAAAGCACCAAGCCTTTTGCTTGACGCGAGGAGACTCGAGTATGGGAAGCAAGAGAAACATCGCTCTTGTGAGCGCAGCATCGGCGTTAGCCGCGCTCTTTACTCTGGCTGCGGGGCTTGCCGCGCAGCAAGTTGCTTCGACGCAGCCGGTCAAGAAGATGGTGCCCGACAATCCCAGCGACCATCCCGCCCCCGCGCAGCCCATTCCCTACAGTCACAAAAAACATTTGTCTTTCGGACTGGAATGCAAGCAATGCCACACGAATCCCGAACCCGGCAAGCTGATGACTTTTCCCGACACCGCCGCCTGCATGCAATGCCATGTGACCATCGCCAAGGACAAGCCCTCCATCCAAAAGCTCGCCGAATATTCGAAGTCGAAGCAGCCGATTCCTTGGGTGCGCGTCTATACCGTGCTGCCGGGCATTGCCTGGAATCATCGCGTTCATCTCGAAGCTAGCGTGAAATGCGAAACGTGCCACGGACAAGTTCGCGAACTGGATGCGATGTCGGAAGTCACCAGCGTCACCACCATGTACAGCTGCCTGAACTGCCACGAACTCAATAAAGCGAAAACGGCTTGCGACACTTGCCATAAGCACTGATCCGGCGCAGACTTTTTTAGTAGTGAGGAACTATGGCCACACCCATGGAATTGGAAGTCAATGGCAAGCGATATGCGGTCCACTATCCGCCGGATACGTCTCTCCTGTACGTTCTTCGCGATGAACTCGGCCTGACCGGCAGCAAGTACGGCTGCGGGGAAGGGCAGTGCGGTGCATGCACCGTGTTGATTGGGAAAGCGCCACGCCGCTCGTGCCAGATTCCCGTCAGCGCGGCCGCTGCCAAACCAATCACGACGATCGAGGGACTTGAAAAGGATGGGCGGCTGCATCCGGTGCAGCAGGCCTTTCTCGATGCCGGCGCGTTTCAATGCGCGTTCTGCACTTCGGGAATGATTATGAGCAGCGTCGGCCTGTTGCAATCGAATCCCAATCCCAGTCAGGCGGACATCGTTCAATTCTTACAAGGCAATATCTGCCGTTGCGGCACGCATCCGCGCGTTATCGAGGCGATCCATCACGCGGCCAAGACGATGCAGGAGCACGGGCGATGAGCGGCCGCAGAGGGAATTTCGCCGTCGAAGCGGAGCGCTACGAGTTCCACGCCGCCCCGATGCATCAATTCGAATTGGGCCGCCGCGATTTCTTCAAACTTCTCGGCGCTGGCATTGCCGTCTTCGCGATTGCGAAAGATGCGCGCGCCGGGCAGGAAACGGCGCCCGGGCCCAAGGCCTTCCACAACGAAGAGCTGCCCAAGGATATCAGCGCGTGGCTGCACGTCGGCGAGGACGGCACGGTGACGGGATTCACCGGCAAAGCCGAGATCGGCCAGAACATTCGCACCGCGTTGGCGCAAACCGTCGCCGATGAGCTGCGCGTGCCGTTCGAAAGCGTTCGGATGGTAACGGCGGACACGGCCTTGACGCCATTTGATGCCGGCACGTTCGGCAGCCGCACGACGCCGACGATCACCCCCCAGCTGCGCCGCGTTGCCAACGCCGCCCGCGATTTGCTCGTCGCTGCTGCGGCCAAGGAATGGAACATTGCTCCGGAAGGCTTGGTTGCCGCTGATGCAAAAGTCACTGATCCCGCCTCGGGCCGCTCATTTCGTTACGCGGAACTCGCGCGCGGGAAAACGCTCGCGCAAAATCTCCCGGCGGAAGATCCCGTTACGCCTGCAACGCAGTGGACGATTGCGGGTAAAGCGATTCCGAAAGTAGACGCCCGCGCCTTCGTGACGGGCCGCCATCAATACACGCCCGATCTGCGCCCGGACGGCCTGCTCTACGGAAAAATTCTGCGCCCGCCGTCCTTTGGCGCAACGCTCGTTTCTTGCGATGACACCGCCGCGAAGGCCATGCCCGGCGTGGTCGTTGTGCGCGATGGAGATTTCATCGGTGCAGCCGCGCCGAGCGCGCACGAAGCGCAGAGTGCCCTCAACGCCATTCACGCGCAATGGAAAGAAGTGCCGCAGATTTCGGACAAAGAGATCTTTGCATATCTCAAGAAGAACCCCGCGCCCGACTCCGGCGATCGCTTTCGAAAGCAAAAAGGTTCCGTGGAAGAAGCGCTCGCCGGCGCGGCGCATCGCGTGGACGCGACTTACACCGTCGCCTACATCGCGCACGCTCCACTCGAGCCGCGAGCCGCCGTCGCGCAATGGGCCGACGGCAAACTGACTGTATGGACCGGTACGCAGCGGCCCTTCGCCAATCGCGATGAACTCGCCGATATTTTTCGCTTGCCCGAAAGCAGCGTGCGCGTGATTGTGCCGGACACCGGCTCGGCGTACGGTGGAAAGCACACCAGTGACGCGGCCATCGAAGCCGCTCGCTTAGCGCGCACCGCTGGCCGCCCCGTAAAAGTGGTTTGGACGCGCGAAGAAGAATTCACCTGGGCGTACTTCCGCCCCGCCGGCGTCATCGAGGTGAAGAGCGGCCTCGCCAACGACGGCACGCTCACGGCGTGGGATTTTCACAACTACCATTCTGGAATGTCTGCTATCGAAACGCCCTACGTGGTCGCGAATCAGCGGACGGAATATCATCAGGTTTCTCTCATCCTGAGAAGCGGCTCCTATCGCGGGCTGGCGGCCACGGCGAATCACTTCGCGCGCGAAACACACATGGATGCATTGTCGCGCACTGCGCAAATCGATCCACTCGAATTCCGAATCAGGAATCTCTCCGACCCGCGCATGCGTGCGGTACTCGACGCCGCTACAAAGTCCTTCGGCTGGCCGCGCAAGAAAACGCAGGAGGGGCAAGGCTTCGGACTCGCGTGCGGCTACGAGAAGGGCAGCTACGTAGCTACCTGCGCGGAAGTAGCCGTGGATAAGGCTTCCGGCGCGGTGCGCGTGGTGCTCTTAACCGAAGCCTTCGAATGCGGCGCTATCGTCAACCCCGACGGCCTGCGCAATCAGGTCGTCGGCGCAATGATTCAAGGGCTCGGCGGCGCGCTCTTCGAAGCCATCGAATTCGAAAACGGCCGCATCCAGAATCCGCATTTCGCTACGTATCGTGTGCCGCGCTTCCGCGACGTCCCGGAAATCGAAGCCACGCTCCTCGATCGCAAAGATATTCCGTCGGCGGGCGCGGGCGAAACGCCCATCATGGCCGTCGCTCCAGCCATCGGCAACGCTATCTTCGACGCCACCAAAATCCGGCTCAACAGTCTGCCGTTGGCGCCCAACGGCGTTCGAACCAGCTGACTGCCGTCTCTCTTCTTCACTCAGAAGTCCGTGCGCCCGTTGGAGCATCGGGCACAGTCATAGAAGAATCAGGATTCAATCCCGGCGCAATCTTCCCAATGCGCAGACTCCGGAAGATCGTCGGCCAATATTCCTTCACCACGTTGCTCGCCGCCGTGAATCCAATCCGCACGCCATATCTCTGGAACGTCTGCCCTGTCGTTTGTTCGCTCACCGGCAGATAGCTGGTCGCCAGGCTCTCCGCCAGCAACGGGCCAATAATTCCCGGCCAATTCACGCCGCGCCCGCCAGCGTCCCGGCGTGTAATCACGATGCGGCTGATCGCATACTTGATGCGGTAACCAGCGCCCCCGCGCAGCAGCACAAAGTAGCGTGGGTCGGTGTGCATCAAGGATGGAAGCAGAAACGTCCCGAAAAAATTTGTAGACGCCCTGCTTGCCATCGACGAGCCAAACCGTTTTCCGTACCCGCCCCATTCCTGCCCGTAGCCGGAAAGCGAGTTGCGCGCCTGGGCGATCCCTGCGCTGGCAGCGGAACTCAGAAAGCGCGAAGGCGCAACGCTTTCATCGGCAAACAGTTCGAACTTTTGTTTCTTGTTGAGCGGGCCCCGGCTCGTCGCGAGTTCCGGAAAAAAAATGGACCGGCGGCCAAGGATTTCGACCGTTTCTTTCAGGTGATTCTCATGTTTCTGCGAAGTGGGTTCCTGCTTTGGCGCCGGGGCATCCGGGAGTTCTTTGGGTTTCGGTTCCTGCTGCGCGACACTCGCTTCAGCGAAAGCCAGAAGAATTACAACAAGTCCCAGAGCCCATGAGCCGCGCCACATTCGGCCATCGTAACATGAGGTCCCGCTCTGCCAGGTTACGGAAAAATCAAAGCCGGCAAGAAAATCTCATCGTGCTGTGTTTCGCGGACCGAATTTGTACCAAGGGAATTTGGCGTTCAACTGCAAATGCGCGTCGGCATTCTCAGGCAATCAAGGACCGCGCCACTCGAAATCCGTAATCCGCATATTGCAGCTCCGGCGGAATGCTCGATCGCGCCGCCGTTCGCGTAACCTTTATATGGTGCCGCCACGAACCCCCGCGCGATGCCCTCCGGCTCCCGCTCACCGGCCCGCGCGGATTTCGTTCCGGAGACTGCGCGTAATATCCATCGTCGTACCAATCCGCGCACCATTCGTGTACGTTGTCGCCCAAATTGTAGAGCCCGTACGCATTCGGCGCGTACAATCCCACCGGTTCCGGCCCCAGCTTCCACCGCCGCGCGTAATCCGGCACCAGTTCTGGCCCCGCATCTCCCCACGGGTACAGCAATCCTTCCACGCCACCCCTCGCCGCGCGCTCCCATTCTGCTTCCGTAGGCAGCCGATATAATTTTCCGGTCGCACGGCTCAACCACTCGCAGTATCTCGTCGCCTCATCCCACGACACTGCCACCACCGGCCTCCGCGGATCGTCAAAGTTCACATCCCTCCAATGCTTCGGTGGCGTCGCAGCAGTCGCCGCAAGGAAGAAACCGTACTCCGTATTCGTCACCTGGTATGCGCCAAGCTCGAACGCGTCCACCCACACGCAATGCACGGGCTTCTCATCATCCCGCCCGCTCTCGCATCCCATCCCAAACCAGCCCTCCGGGATGTGCACCATCGCCGGCTCGACGATGATCGCCCGCGCCGTACTTAATTCTCCGCCCTTCAACCGCGTCCCACCCTTCTTGCTAGCTTCACCGCTAAGGTTCCAGAATCCGCGCGACCGCGCGGTCGAAAAGCGTCGGCGGCGCCGCGGATTGCAACGGCGCGGGAATGCGCGCGCACAAATCCTCCGTGAGCGATGCCAAATGCAAAACCGCGCCCCAGTTTGCCGGCGCCGGCAATCGTGCATCCACGTGCAACCCGAATGCATCGCGCCAGGCGAGCATCGAATGCGGCGTAGTTGTATCCGCCGGCCAATGCAGAATGCGTTCGCCGAGCGCCGCGTCCACTGGCGGCTTGCTGAATTGATTTGGCAGCACTAGCAATTCATAGGCCGCCTCGAACGCAGCCAAGCCGCTGGGCAGCTCCTGGGCGTTCTGAAAAAAATCCAAGCCGCTGGCGATGGCGCCGCTGAATGCTGCCACTCGCGCTTCCATTCGCGGGGAAATCGTGCCGCTCGCGGCTGCGAAACCATGACTTGTTCCGCGAGGCAGCATCGCGAAATCAACTTCGCCACCCAGAATCGCAACGCGCACTCCGAGCACCGTGCTCCAACCTTTGTCGTACCCGCGCGTATTGCCCGACGTCATCACCCAGCTCATGGCCCCATGCGTCTTGCCCTCTATGCGAAACGCCGTCGGATTGCCCTGCCAACGCTGCAGCCGGTATCGCCAGCCCTCCGCCGCCGCCCCTTCGCGGATTTCGCGCATCATGCGCCTGCGGTCCCGCGTGAGCAGTGCATATAGCCCGAAGAATAGCCCGAGAAACATCGCGAGGAATCCCGCAACCAGCGCCAGCGGCGGAATGTTTTTCATCTGCGCCCCAGATCCACTCGAACCGTTCCCACTTCATCCTCCACAATCGTTGGCCCAGCCGTTTCCCTGGGTGCCCGCCCTCACGGCATCTGCGCGCCCTGCGTGTTCACGTACAGCGCGTACAGCGACTGGCTCGCCGCCATAAACAGCCTGTTTTTCTTCAGGCCGCCAAAACACAGATTCGCGCACGTCTCCGGAAGATCGATCGCGCCGATCATCGTGCCGTCCGGCGCGAACACATGCACTCCGTTGTAACCAATTCCCGCCCAGCCCGCCGCCGACCACACGTTCCCGTCCACATCGCAGCGAATCCCATCCGACGACCCTGGCGCCATGTTCACAAACAGCCGGCCATTCTTCAATCGCACGCCATCCGCCACGTCGTACACGCGAATCGGATGCGGGTCCCCGGCGTGCCGCGGCGCTCCCGTATCCACGATGTACAGCAATTTCTCATCGGGCGAAAAGCAAATCCCGTTCGGCTTGTCCATGTCGCTGGCCATCAGCGTCGCCTCGCGCGTCTTCGGGTCCAGCCGGTACACCACCGCGGGCAACTCGAACGCCGCCTTGTGCCCTTCGTAGTCCGACAGGATTCCGTAACCCGGATCGGTAAACCAAATCGCCCCGTCCGAATGCACCGTGAGATCATTCGGCGCGTTCAGCTTCTTGCCTTGAAATCCATCCATCAACACCGAGATCGTGCCGTCGTATTCCGTCCGCGTCAACCGCCGCGAGTCATGCTCGCAGGTCAGCAGCCGCCCTTGCCGGTCCCGGTAATTCCCATTGCTGTAATTCGATGGGCTACGAAATACGCTGACCTCTCCCGTCGCCTCCATCCATCGGAGCATGCGGTTGTTCGGAATATCGCTCCACAAAAGATATCCGCCATCCCCAAACCACACTGGCCCTTCCGACCACCGCGTCCCGGTATACAAGCGTTCCACCGCTGCATTGTGCACCACGTATTTTGCAAACCGCGGATCAATCACTCTCACCGCCGGATCCGGGTACCCCACCGGGCTTTTCCGTTCTTGATCAGGGCCTGCGCCTTTCCGCTCCAGATCCCCCGCCATCGCCACCGGCTCGAACGCCAGCGCCGCCGCAGCCCCCGCCGCCACATTCATAAACGCCCGTCTCTCCATCACTCCTCCTGTAGTGGCGGGTCTTCAGACCCGTGTTTTTCTCTTCCCGCCGGCCCGTCTCATCGTTTGTCCCGCTCCTCTTGTGTCTTCTGCTTCCCTCCACATCCGGAATCCGCCAAGAAACGCGTTTTCATTACTCCCCAGCCGTGCCCCGGCTGGCAGCTTCTTCAATTTCTTGCAGTTTCCCCCTCCCAGCACGACGTAGTCGGCTGCCAGAGCCGTTCGCAGCGACGTCGCAACTTTCCCTACGTGCGCGCGCCATTTTTTCTTCCCCATCCGTTCCAGGCCGCGCAGCCCGAGATAGTCTTCGTACGTTTTTCCGTTTTTGTAGGCCAGGTGTGCCAGCTCCATCGGCTCCAGGAATCCATCCACAATCATCGCCGACCCGAGCCCGGTTCCCAGTCCCAGAAACAGCATGCGTCCGCCCTGATAACTGCCGAGCGCCTGCATCGCCGCGTCGTTGAGTATCTTGACCGGACATCCAAACGCCTTGCTGAAGTCGAATCTCATCCAGCCGCCCCCCAGGTTGTGCGGTTCGCGCAACGGGTGCCCGTTGATGATCGGCCCCGGATATCCCAGCGACACCCGGTCGAACTTCCAATCCTTGACGCACGCTCTAACCACGCGGACCATTTTCCCCGCCGTCATCGTGGGCCCGGAGGGCATTTTGCGCGGCTCTTTTTGCCCCGTCGCCAGCATCTTGATGTGCGTCCCGCCAACATCTATGACGAGAACCCTGTGAGTCTTCCCCGCTTGCACGCGTTTCTTCATGGCAGCTCCCATAGCCCCACGAGCCTATGGTTTTTTCTCCTGCATCGGCAAGTGAATTCTGGAACAGTGCTACCGCCCGACCCGCTGCGCCTCCCCGGAGCGGCCGAGGCCCAAGGATCACCTGAAATCGACATTCGCCTGGATATCTGATATCCGCGCAAACTAGATCACTTGCCGGCAAAGTGCTGTTTGGGCTCCTGCCTTTGCGGAACTCTTTCTGCTCAGGAACCTGCTCCGCCTCCTGCTCCAGACGCTGCCAAACCACCGGCCGCACCCGCTGTGGCGGCTCCCGACGCGCCCTTCCAACCTTCAAACCCCGCCTCCATCCCTCCCCTGTCCCGAAACGGACAGTCTGCTGTACTCTTCTAACGTATATTTACCCTGTGCCGTCCTGCCCTCTCTGTCTTCGGGGGATGGCCCTTTCCCGCCGTTTTGGAGGTCGTCATGAATAAAACATTGAAGATTGTTCTTATCGTCGCGGCTGTGTTGATCGTGCTGGTTCTTGTCGTGCCGTTTCTGATCCCCGTCAATCAGTTCCGGCCCACCATCGAAGAGAAAGCGTCCGCCGCGCTCGGCCGCAAAGTGCAGGTCGGCGATCTCAGCCTCTCGCTGATCGGCGGCTCGCTTTCCGCCCAAAATCTTTCCATCGGCGATGATCCCAAATTCAGCTCGGCGCCGTTCCTCACCGCCAAGTCGCTAAAGGTTGGCGTGGAAATCCTGCCGTTGATTCTCTCGAAGACCCTGCATGTTACCGGCGTCACCATTGACACCCCGCAAGTGACCCTGTTACGCGGCGCCGGCGGCCAGTGGAACTACTCTTCGCTCGGCGGCGCCGCCGCGAAGTCCCCGGCCGGCCAAGCTGCCGCGCAATCCGCGGGTTCGACGAGTGCTCCCGCCGATCTCACCATTCAGAAACTCACGCTCAAGGACGGCAGCATCATCGTCGGCGCGGCCAATTCGCAGAAGCGCAGCACCTACGACCACGTCACTATAACTGCGTCCAACGTTGCCATGACCTCGCAGTTTCCCGTCGTCGTCACCACCGATCTTCCTTCCGGCGGCAAGTTCAAGCTCGACGGCGTTGTCGGCCCCATCGATGAAGCCGACGCCGCGCTGACTCCGCTCAACGCCAAGCTCGACATCAGCTCGTTGAATCTTGCCGCGACCGGTTTCCTCGATCCCGCGCTGGGACTGGGAGGCCTTGTAGACCTCGACGCCACGATGGAATCGAAAAGCGGCGAAGCCGAAGTCAAAGGCAACATCAAGTTTTCCAAGGCGCTGCTGATTGCCGGCGGTTCGCCTGCTGGCGTTCCCGTCACCGTGGATTTCGATACCAAATACGATCTACGCAAGAACGCCGGTGTGCTGAATCCTTCCACACTTAAAATCGGCAGCGCCGCCGCGCGCCTCAATGGCACGTATGAGTCGACAGGCGAAGCTACCGTCGTCAACATCAAGCTCGACGGCAAGGACATGCCCGCCAAGGACCTGGAATCCTTTCTCCCCGCGCTCGGCATCCATCTTCCGAAAGGCGCTTCTCTCGCCGCCGGCACCCTCAGCACCGATCTCAATATCACCGGCCCCACCAACAGGCTCGTCACCAACGGCACCGTCGGTTTGTTCCATGCAAAAATTGCGAATTTTGACCTTGGATCGAAGATGTCCACGATCTCCATGCTGACCGGCGTAAAGACCGGACAGGATCTGGACATCGAGAAGCTCACCACCAATTTGCGCATGGCGCCCGATGGCCTTCAGGCGGAAAATTTCCTGGCGGTGGTTCCCGCTCTGGGCACACTCAACGGTGCCGGCACCGTGGATTCCAAGAACGACCTGGATTTCAAGATGGCCGCCACACTCGCAAACTCCGCTAACTTTTCTTCGTCCGGCGGTGCTCCCGCGTCGGGCATCGGCGGCGTTTTGGGTGCCATCGGTGGGGGTAAGGGGAACTGCAAAGGAGCCACGATCCCGTTCCTGATCCACGGTACCACGGCCGATCCGAAGTTTGTTCCGGACGTCGGCGGAATCGCCGCGAGCTTGGTCAAGTCGCAGCTTGGCTGCGCCGGCGGCACTGCCGCCGGGGCCACGGCCACGGCGCAGCAACAGCTGAACCCCAACACCGCGGTAGACGCGCTCGGCGGCCTCTTCAAAAAGAAAAAGCCCTGAGGAATAAACTGGAAATTAGAAATTAGAAGAACAGAAACCAAGAACAAAAAGAAAAACAAAACCTAAATCAAAAAACAAAAGCGGATACTTTCTTGACTCCGCGGAAACTTCCCACTAGCCTCATCCGTCTGAAGGTGTAGGCTCACCTCTCTGGAGGGGGATTCCGTGCAAACTTTGCTGCAGGATCTGCGCTACGCGTTGCGGCTTTTGGCGAAAAGCCCGGGCTTCACGGCGATCGCTGTCCTGACGCTGGCCTTAGGCATCGGCGCGAACACGGCCATCTTCACGGTGGTGAATGCGGTCCTGCTTCGTCCGCTCGAATTCCGCGAACCCGCGCGGCTCATACTCGTCGCGGAGAAGACCCAATACCCCACCCTTTCCACTTCTTACGAGAATTACGTGGACTGGCGGGATCAGAGTCATTCCTTCGAGTCCCTGGAAGCGACACGCGGCGCAACCATCACGTTCACGGGAGCGGGTGAGCCAGAACGGCTGAACCTTCGCATGGCTACGGCGCCGCTGTTTCCACTTCTTGGAGTGAATGCTGTGATTGGCCGCACGTTTCTGGCGGAAGAAGACCGCGCGGGTGGCGCACCGGTGGTTCTTCTTAGCTATGGCCTTTGGCAACGCCGCTTCGGGGGAGAGCGCGACGTCCTCGGGAAATCGGTTACCCTCGATTCGCGGCCGTACACCGTGATTGGGGTCCTTCCCAGTGGCTTCGAGCTCCTTCAGCCAGCTGATGTTTATCTGCCGTTTGCTCCCTGGGCGAAAACGCTTCCCGACGATCGCAACTGGCATCCTGGAATTTTCGTCATCGGCCGCTTGAAAGAAGGAGTGACGAAAGAGCAGGCGCGAACCGAGATGGTGGGGATTACCAAGCGGCTCGAGGAACAGTATCCGCTGTACAACACAGGAAAGAGTGCGGATGTAGTCGGCCTTCAGGACCAATTGGTACAAAACGTGCGCCCTGCGCTGATGCTACTGTTGGGCGCGGTTGGCGCCGTCCTTCTGATTGCGTGCGTGAACGTGGCGAATCTGCTGCTGTCCCGCGCCGCAGTGCGCGGCAGGGAAGTGGCTATTCGAACTTCGATGGGCGCTTCGCGCTGGCGGGTGACCCGGCAGCTGATTACAGAAAGCGTGCTTCTCTCTTTTGCTGGCGGCGTGCTCGGATTGCTGTTTGCGCAGGCGGCGCTCGGACCGCTGTTGAAACTTTCGGCCAGCAGCGTGCCTGCGGTATTCACGGTGACACTGGACCGCTCGGTGCTCGTGTTTACTCTCGGCGTATCGCTGCTTACCGGACTGGTGTTTGGAATTGTTCCCGCTCTGCGCACGGCCAAGCTTGACCTGCGAGAAACGCTGAATGAAGGGTCGCGCGGTTCGACGGCTGGGCCAGGCCATCACCGTCTGCGAGGAGCGCTGGTGGCCGCTGAGATCGCCATGGCGATGCTGCTGCTTGTTGGCGCAGGGCTGCTGCTGCGCAGTTTTTCTCGCATGCAGGATGTTCCTCCCGGCTTTCAGACCGATCATCTGCTCGTCGCGGACATTCCGCTTTCGCAAACGGCGTACGCCAAGCCGGAACAGCGCTACGAATTCTTCGATCGGCTGGTGGAGCGCGCCAAATCTCTTCCGGGAATCCGCTCTGCAGGGGCGGCTTCCTTCTTGCCGGTGAGCGGCGGCGGCTCCATGATTCACTTCAACATCAAGGGGCGGCCGCCGAAAACGCCGCATGAGTTCGTTGCCGCGGGTTACCGGGCGATCACGCCAAGGTATCTTGAAACGCTCGGTGTGCCGCTGCTTCGAGGACGCACGATTACCGCGGCGGACCAGGAAAAGTCGCCGGCGGTCGTGGTCATCAATGCCACGATGGCCAGGACTTTTTTCGCGAATGAAAATCCGCTTGGAAAATTCATGCAGCTTGGGGCCACGCCGGAGCAAGAGGTGCCGTGGATGGAGGTCGTGGGTGTGGTTGGAGACGTGCGGCCGGGACTAGGTCTCGATCCGCAAGCAGAGATGTATCTGCCGTACCGGCAAGCGGATCAGCTGCTACCAGTGTTTCAGCTTTCGCTGGTGCTGCGGAGCGCGGCGGATCCCATGACCGAAGTTGCCGCGTTGCACAGCGCGATCGTGGAGATCGATCCCAATCAGCCGCTCGTGAAGGTTCGAACGATGGAAGAGAACATGGCGGCCACGGTGGCGCAGCCGCGTTTCCGCACGTGGCTGATTGCTATTTTTGCTGCCCTGGCGCTGGTGCTCGCGGCAGTGGGAGTGTATGGCGTGATGTCGTACACGGTGACGCAGCGGACGAACGAGATCGGAATTCGCATCACGCTCGGGGCGCAGGCGGAAGACGTTTTTCGGGCGATTGTTGGAGAGGGCTTGCGGCTGGCGCTGATTGGAGTGGGGGTGGGAATTGTCGCGGCGCTGGCGCTTACGCGGTTGCTGCGGAGCTTCCTGTATGGGGTTAGCGCGTATGATCCGCTGACGTTTTTGGGCGTGGCCATGTTGCTGACGACGGTGGCGGCGGCCGCGTCGTTTTTCCCGGCGCGGCGTGCGACGCTTGTGGATCCCATGGTGGCGCTGCGGTACGAATAGTCCGGATCCGACAGCAGTACAAGCCAGATTTTCTGCAAAATAATTCGAAACTTTTTGCGTGGAGCTGCGTTTCTATTGTTGAATCCCATGCGCACTCGCCTGGCTCTCGTCTTCCTTGCGTTAACCCTGACTGCTGGGGCTTGTCCTATCTGCGCGCAAGAGGCAGAAAAAATTGCCTCGCAATATGTAAAAGCTGTGGGTGGTTCGAAAGCATTGGCCAAGATTCAGACGCTGACGCTGGAAGGAACGTTTACGGGCAGCGACGGGAAGGCGGGGACCTTCACGTTCGATACGAAGCTGCCGAACCGCTACTATCTGGAATTGCTGGTGGGGGAGAAGAATCTGATCGAAGCATACAACGGGAAGTCGGCGTGGCACGAGACCGCGGCGGGTGAAATTGGGACTTTGGTTGGCGGCGATGGCTTGCAGTTGGAAGCGGCGGCGCAGTATTACAACTCGCGGCTGCTCAATCCGAAGAAAAGCAAGATGGCGCTGGCTTTGGTGGGGCACACGCAGGTGCGCGGGAAAGATGCGCTGCAATTGGAAGTGACCAGCGTGACGGGCGTGAAGCGGGAAGTGTTTTTCGATCCGCAGACACACCTGATCATGAAAGAAGCTGCAACTGTCGGCGGACTGGAAGAGGAAATCCTGTATGACGATTACGGCGCGGTTGACGGTGTGCAGCTTCCGCACAAGATCGAACTGCATCGCGGTGGCGACCGATACGACATTGACGTCACGCGCGCCGCGATCAATGGAACCGTGGGCGAACGCGTCTTCGATTTTCCAAGGAAGTCGCAGGTGCAATTGCCGGACCTGAAGGCGCTATTCAAAGAGATTGACGAGAATCAGAAAGCCATCGACAAGATCAAGGAGAACTACACAGGGACGCGCGCGGAAGAAGAAACGGAATTCGAAAGCGACGGCCGGGTGAAGAAGCGCGAGCTGAAGGAGTACACCTTTTTCTACTTGAACGGGGAAGAGGTTTCCACGCTGACGAGAAAAGAAGGCAAGCCGCTGAGCGAGGAAGAAGCGAAAAAAGAAAACGAGAAAACGCAGAAGCAGATCAAAGAATTGCAAAAGAACGAGGCCAAGAAGGAAGCGAAAGAGGAAAAAGCCAAGGAGGAAGGGAAGAAGGACGAGAACGACGAACCGGGAATTGAAGTGTTTCTGCGCGCCTCCCAGTTTGTGAATCCGCGCCGGGAACGCTTCCGCGGGCAAGACGTGCTGGTCTTCGATTTCGAACCGAACCCCGAATTCAAGGCGCACAAACTGGTGGAAAAGGTCGTGCAAAAGCTCGCGGGTGTTGTGTGGATTGATGAGAAAGCGCACGACGTGGCGCGGCTGGAAGCATACTTCACCGGCGACATGAAGTTTGCCGGCGGTCTGCTGGCGAATCTGCAAAAAGGCACGAGCCTTGTTTTCGAACAGGCATACGTGAATGACGAAGTGTGGCTGCCAACGTATATGGAGGCGCACCTGGGAGTGCGCGTGCTGCTGGTGAAAGGGTTCAAGGTCAACGAAGTGACGCACTATTCAGACTACAAGAAATTCAATGTGGAGACGCTCTCCACGATTGCCAAGCCCAAGGGCGCGGCCGATGCTCCCGCCGATCCTCCCGCAAAGCCTTAGTAAAGTTGTGCAAGTGAACGGCGACACGCGCCCGATGACCTAAGATACAATTTGTCGCAGGCTGGCGGCGAAGCCCGACTGCGGGTTCTTACAACAGCGCACCGCGGCCGAAGGAGACCCGTGCGTCATTCATTGTTTCGAGCCGTTTTCTCGTTGACGATCGTGCTGCTAGCAGGAACGAACATTGAAACCCAAGAACAAACGAAGTCCGTGACTAAGCAGGGGGAAGCGCCGCTGCGCGTAGCTCTTGCGGGATTGGTTCATGGCCATGCGTCTGGATTCTTCGACCAGTTTCAGCGGCGAAGTGATTTACGAATCGTGGGAATCGCCGAGGCCAATCGCCAGCTTGTAACGCAATTTCAAAAGCAATACGGGCTGGAGCCCGGGATTTTCTATTCCGACCTGGAGGAGATGCTGAAGGCGCGGCATCCTCAGGCGGTGCTCGCCTACACGAACACCTACGATCACCGGCGGGTGGTGGAGATCTGCGCGCGGTACGGCGTTCCCGTGATGATGGAAAAGCCGCTGGCCGTCAGCCTCGAAGAGGCGCGAGCCATCGAAAAAGCGGCGCGCGATGGGAAAATTCAGGTCTTGGTGAACTACGAGACGACCTGGTATCGCAGCAATCAAGCCGCGTACGACCTGGTGCGCGAAAATGCCATTGGGGAGATTCGAAAGATAGTCGTGCATGACGGGCATAACGGTCCGAAGGAGATCGGAGTCGGACCAGAATTTCTTGCCTGGCTGACCGATCCAAAATTAAACGGCGGCGGCGCGCTTTTCGACTTTGGCTGTTACGGCGCGGATCTGGCGACCTGGTTGATGGATGGGCGCCGGCCGGACTCGGTGACGGCCGTCACGCAGCAGATCAAGCCGGAGATTTATCCGCGAGTGGACGATGAGGCAACCATCATCCTGACGTATCCGCATGCGCAGGCAATCGTGCAGGCTTCCTGGAACTGGCCGTTTTCCAGAAAAGATATGGAAGTATATGGACAGAAGGGTTATGCCATCACCGTCGGGCCAGGCGCGGTGCGCGTGCGGCTCCCGGAGAGAGAGGAGACCTCGGCGGACGCCAAGCCATTGCCGAAGACGAAGGAAGACTCCGTTGCCTATCTGCGAGCGGTGCTCTTAGGAGGGCTGAAAGCCGAGGGACAGTCTTCTCTTGAAACCAATGTGATCGTGACAGAAATACTTGACGCCGCCAGACAGTCGGCGGCAACGGGCAAGACCGTTTTTCTGGCGGGACGACAATAAAGCATTTGGAAGTGGCTGATTATTTTGCGGAAACGAGGCGATCGAGGGCTTCGCGAACTTTATGGACCAGAGCGAGCGGCGCAAACGGTATTGGCATCCGTCTAGAACGGGCTCTTGAACGAAGTAAGGATGCCACGCAGAAGCGCCACAAATCGCCCCGGAGTGGCCGGGGCGTTTTCTGTAGTTTGCTCAATCGTAAGAAGTGTCGTTACCGGCCTTCGAAGCAGTAGCGGTCCTGCGACTGCACGGCAGCGGCGACGCGGCGGCGCAGGGCGATGGTGTCCACCGGCGCACGTTTTCCGAAGCGCTTCAGCACGGCCATTTGCGTGGTGAGCATGTCGCCTTCGTTGACGGCGGCGATGGCGCGCTTGGCTTCGTGCTCGACGCGCTCGGCGGCGTCGTTGATGAACACGCGCGTGGCGTCAATCATGGTCTGCGTTGCGGCTTCGCCCTTGGCCGCGGCTGCTTTCTGGGCGCGGAGCAGGCAGGATTCCATGGCGTAGATTTCCATGACGACATTCGAAAGCGCGCCGATGAGCTCTTGCTCGTCGGCCAGTTTTTCGCGGAATTTCTGGACCGCGCCGCCGGCGGCCTGCAGAAACATTTTCTTGGAATTGGCCACGACGCGCGTTTCCTCGGCGAGAACGCCTTCCGGAGCTTCCTCGAACGAAGGTCCGGCGAGAATTTCATCGGCGAGTTTCATGGCCGCGGGAATCAACGGGAGCTGGCCGCCCATGGCGCGCTTCAAGAGCATCTGGATGATCAGCATGCGGTTGATTTCGTTGGTGCCTTCGAAGATGCGGTTGATGCGCGAATCGCGATAAGCGCGGCAGACGGGGTATTCTTCGTGAAAACCGTAGCCGCCGAAAATTTGCACGCCTTCATCCACGACGAAATCGAGCATTTCGCTGCCGTAGACTTTAGCGATGGAGCTCTCGATGGCGTATTCCTCGAGGACCTTCATGCTGTTTTGAATTTTGTCGCCAGAGCCGGAAGCGGCGACCATTGCTGCTTCGATGTTCCCCGCCGAGCGGTAGACCATCGATTCCACGGCGAACATCTGGATCGCCATTTCCGCGAGTTTTTCTTTCATCAGGCCGAACTCGCCGATCTGTTTGTTGAACGCTTTGCGCTCTTTCGTATATTTCGAAGCCGTTGCCAGCACGTGCTTCGAGCCGCCCACGCACGAAGCGCCCAGCGTGAAGCGTCCGGCATTCAAAATGTTGAAGGCCACGATGTGGCCGCGGCCGATTTCGTGCAGCAGATTCTCTTTCGGGACTTTGCAGTTCTCCAGGAAAATGGGCGTGGTCGAGCTGCCGTGGATGCCCATCTTGTGCTCTTCGTTGCCGGGCTTGAAGCCGGGGAAGGTGCGCTCGACGATGAAGGCGGTGAATTTCTCGCCGTCAATCTTGGCAAAGACGATGTAGATGTTCGCGAAGCCGCCGTTGGTGATCCACATTTTCTGGCCGTTCAAAATGTAGTGGGTGCCTTCGGCGTTCAGTTCTGCGCGCGTCAATGAATTTTGTGCGTCCGATCCTGCTTGGGGTTCGGAGAGGCAATAGGCGCCGATCCACTCGCCGGTCGCGAGTTTCGGCAAATACTTTTTCTTTTGTGCGTCTGTGCCGAAGTAAACGATCGGCAGCGTGCCGATGCCGGCGTGCGCCCCGTGGGTTACCGCAAAGCCGCCGTAAATGGAAAGCTTTTCCGTCAGGACCGTGGTGGAAATCTTGTCGAGTCCCGCGCCGCCGAATTCTTCCGGAACGCCGCCGCCCATCAAGCCGACTTCGCCGCCCTTTTTCACCAGCTCGGCCATCAGCCCCGGCTTTTTGTTTTCGAGGTCCTTGATAAAAGGAAAAACATCCTTGAGGACAAATTCTTCCGCCGTTTGCCCAATCAGCTTCTGATCGTCCGTCAAATCAGCAGGCGTAAATACGTCGCCGGGCTGCGGCGATTCCAGCAGAAAACTGCCGCCTTTTGCCGCGGGCTTGGTGAGAGTGGCCGTTGCCATTTGGGTCGCTCCTAGCGGGGGAATGGCTGCAAATGCGATTCGGTCAGGCGCCTGTCAAAGGCGGGTAGCGCCAGCCGTATCGATTTATTTTACTCCTGCGATGAGATGCAGTAAACACCGTTACGTTGCCCATGTCGGATCCGTTTTTGGCCAGCGTGCTGCGCCACCGCGCGGGGTTCAAAAGTGGCGGGAGGAGACCATCCAGAGATATAATCCAGCCCCGCTCCACGCATCACTAAGGAACTCTGATGAAGCCGCTCCAATGCGTTCGCACTCTAACTTTGCTCGCGCCACTATTTGGCGTGCTTTTCTTTGCTGAGCGTTCCTCAGCCCAAACTCCGCCGCCGTCTGCTCCTGCTACGCTGCCCAGCGAGATGCCGTCGCAGTTCACGCCAGCTACTGACAGCTTCGACTACACGCGGCGCGACGTGATGATCGCGATGCGCGACGGCGTGAAGCTGCACACCGTGATCCTCGTCCCCAAAGGCGCCGAGAACGCGCCAATCCTCTTAACGCGCACGCCTTACGACGCTACGGATCTCACCACGCACGAGCACAGCTCGCATCTCGGCCCCAGCCTGTATGGATATGACAACGCGCTCGAAGTGATTCTCGAAGGCGGCTACATCCGCGTGGTCCAGGATGTTCGCGGGAAGTACGGCTCCGAAGGCGACTACGTGATGAACCGCCCGCTGCACGGGCCGCTCAATCCCACGATGGTCGATCATTCCACGGACACGTACGACACCATTGATTGGCTGGTGAAAAATATTCCGGAGAGCAACGGCAAGGTCGGCATTCTCGGCATTTCGTACGACGGCTTCACGCCGCTGATGGCGCTCGTCAATCCGCATCCCGCGCTGAAAGTTTCCGTGCCGATGAATCCCATGGTGGACGGCTGGATGGGAGACGACTGGTTTCACAACGGGGCGTTTCGCGAATTGAATCTGCCGTACATTTACGAACAGGATGCCTCGCGGAAAAACGACGAGCACTGGTGGACCAGCCATTACGACGATTACGACATGTATCTACAAGCCGGATCGGCGGGCGAGCTTGGCCGGCGCCACGGCCTTGAGCAAGTGGGTTTTTGGCGCAAGCTGCTCGCGCATCCGGCGTATGACAGCTTCTGGCAGCAGCAAGCCATGGACAAGATTGTCGCTGCGCAACCGCTGAAAGTTCCTTTCATGCTGGTCGCCAGCATGTGGGATCAGGAAGATATTTACGGCGCGATCGCTGTCTACAAAGCTGTTAAACCGAAGGACTCCGGCAACGACAAAGTATTTCTCGCCATCGGACCGTGGTATCACGGGCAAGAAATTCGCGATGGCAGTGCGCTCGGCGCGGTGCGATTCGACAGCGACACCGCGCTGTATTTTCGGCGGGAGATTCTCGCGCCATTCCTCGCGCGCTATCTCAAGGACGATGCGCCGAAGAGCGACGTCGCGCCTGTGACCGCATTCGAAACGGGGACGAACACGTGGCGGCGTTTGCCGGCGTGGCCGGCCGGCTGCACCGGTGGTTGTTCCGTAAAGCCGACGCCGCTCTATCTCAACGCCGGGTTAAAACTTAGTTCTGCCGCGCCCGCCGCGAGCGAAACTTCTTTCGACGAATACGTCTCCGATCCCGCCAAGCCGGTTCCGTTCAACGGACGCCCCAGTTTTCCCGTCGGCTTTGCCGGCAACGTGCCCTGGCGCAACTGGCTTACCAGCGATCAGCGCGAAGTCTCCGGCCGCGAAGACGTCGTCTCATTCGTCACGGACACGCTGACTGCGCCATTGAAAATCAGCGGACAGCCCGTCGCCAATCTCATCGCCTCCACCAGCGGCACCGATTCCGACTGGGTCGTCAAGCTCATTGATCTCTATCCCGACGAAGTGGGCGCGCAACCGGAAATGGGCGGCTATCAGCTGATGGTCGCCGCGGACATTTTCCGCGGCCGGTACCGCGAAAGCCTCGAAACGCCGAAGGCGCTCGCGCCCGACAAGCCGCTGCTGTATCGGTTCGCGCTTCCCACCGCCAATCACGTTTTCCTGCCCGGCCACCGCATCATGGTGCAAATCCAGTCCACGTGGTTCCCGCTCTACGACCGCAATCCGCAAACGTTCGTCCCCAACATTTTTTGGGCCAAGCCGTCCGACTTTCGCAAAGCCACCCAGCGCATCTACCACGCCCCCGGGCAAGCCACCTTCATCGAGCTCCCGCTGGTCACCGCGCCGTAAGCGACGCCGTTTAACGTTGCGCGCCACGCTGGCTTTCAATCTCCGCCAGCCTGCGCCGCAAGAAGCGGCGCTCGATGTCATTGGTCGCGAGAGTCAGCGCCCGACGGTAGGCATCGGCCGCTTCGCTGGTTCTTCCAAGACGGCGCAACAAATCCGCGCGCGCGGCTGGGAGCAAGTGAAATTCTCCTAGCTCCTCGCGCTTCTCGAGTTCTTCGAGCAGCGCGAGTCCTTCTTCCACGGTATGTGCCATCGCCACGGCCACGGCGCGGTTGACTTCGACCACTGGCGACGCGTGCGTTCTCAATAGCACGTCATACAGACCGGCAATCTGCGGCCAGTCCGTTTCCTTGGCCGTCTTGGCGTTGGCATGGAGCGCGGCGATGGAAGCTTGCAGAGCATAAACGCTTGCCGCGCCGCGACGCAGCGCCGATTGCACCAATTCCGTGCCTTCCTGAATCTGCTCCTGGTGCCACAGACTGCGGTTCTGTTCCTCCAGCAAAATCAACTCGCCGCCTGCGCTCACACGCGCGTCGCGCCGCGAATCGTGGAGCAGCATCAGCCCGAGCAACGCCTGCGCTTCCGCCTGGTTCGGAAGAAGACTGCACAGCACGCGCCCCAGCCGAATGGCCTCGGCGCAAAGCTCGCGCCGGATCAAAGCATCGCCGCTGCTGGCGAGATAGCCTTCATTGAAAATCAGATAGACGACGAGCAGAACGCCATCCAGGCGGTCTTGCAACTCTCCGTTCGAAGGCACGCGATAGGGAATTCCAGCTTCGCGAATCTTTCCTTTTGCGCGCACCAAGCGCTGCGCCATGGTCGCCAGGGGAACCAGAAAGGCCCGCGAAATTTCTTCGGTGGTGATTCCGCAAACGGTTCGAAGCGTCAGCGCGACCCGTGCCTCCATGGGCAGCGAGGGATGGCAGCAGGTGAAGATTAAGCGCAAGCGGTCATCGGCAAGCATTTCCTGGTCCTGATCGCTTTCCGGCCGCGCGGCGAGTTCGGTGGTCTTCGCAATTTCCTCTGCCTTGCGTTCGAATCGCTGATTCCGCCGCAAGCGGTCGATGGCCTTGTGCCGCGCTGTGCTGATCAGCCACGCGCGGGGATTCGCCGGCGTGCCTTCTGTGGGCCACTTCTGCAGCGCGACGGCATACGCCTCCTGCAGCATCTCCTCGGCGAGATCAAAATCGCCGAGGAGACGAATGAGCGTCGAGAGAATGCGGCCGGACTCTTCCCGGTGAAACGTTTCGAAATCCATGGGGCGAGGATTTATCTCACCCCGCGGCAGGGGGATTGTCAACGTCCCGCGCGCAGCTGAGATTGGCTGTACCACCGAACAACCAATGCATTTGCTAAGCCTGAACGGCTTGCGTTCGCGGCATGATCGGGCGCACTTCGATGGAGCCATGACGGGCGCCGGGAATGCGGGCAGCGATGGAGATGGCCTGATCTAGATCGCTGGCTTCGATCAGATAGTAGCCGCCCAATTGTTCTTTGGTTTCGGCAAAGGGGCCGTCGGTGACGACACGCTTGGAGTCCCGCACGCGCACAGTGGTTGCGGTGCTGGTCGGTTTGAGGGGATTGCCCCCGATGTAGTTGCCGCTGTTCGTGATTTCCTCCGTGAACTTGCCGTACTCCCCGTACATGGCCGATAAATCGGCGGATGACATCTTGGCCAGTTCCGTCTCTGAGCGATAGATCATTAGTAGAAATTGCATGGTTGTTGCCTCCTGTAGATTAGTCGAACGGGAGTGCTGAAAATCGACAACAATTACCGTGAGCAGCCGGCTTGCGCTACGCTTGCTTGGCTTGTCCGCGGACCGCCAGCGGCCTTACCTCGATGGTTCCGTTGCGCGCGGACGGTATCCGCGCGGCGATGGCGATGGCCTCGTCCTGGTCGTGGGCATTTACGAGGAAAAAGCCGCCCAGTTGCTCTTTGGTTTCCGCAAACGGACCATCCGTGACGACGCGTTTGCCGTCTCGCACGCGCACAGAAGTTGCCGTTGTCGTTGGCCGCAGTTGGCTGCCCCCCAGGAATTTGCCCTTTCCCGTGAGTTCTTCGCGGAGTTGTCCGTATTCCTGATACAGCGCAGCGTGGTCCGCGGGCGCCAACTTTGCCCATTCGGCTTCCGAGTGATAAATCAGCAGCAGGAATTCCATGCGTTTCCCTCCTGTTGGTTAGTCGAACGGGGATATGTCAAATCGACACTTCTAAGCGCCTGCGCCCGTTTTCTGCTTCAGGAACGTGCCTTTTTCCAATTCATTGAAGGCTTGCCGCAATTGTTCTTGCGTGTTCATCACGATCGGGCCGTACCATGCTACGGGCTCTTCGAGCGGCTTGCCGGACACCAGCAAGAAGCGAATGCCTTCTTCACCGGCCTGGACCATCAATTCGTCGCCGCTGTCAAAGAGCACTAGAGAACGATTGTCGGCTTGCGCGGGCGGTTTGGTGTCCGCCCAGCTCACCGGCTCCGTCGGGACGGAGAGGGGCTCCGAAGCGTTGCAGAACTTGCCGTTCCCGGCAAAAACATACGCGAAGGCATGCCGCGTGATGCCCACGGGCAGCGTTTTTCGATGCCCTGGCGGGACGGAGACATCCAGATAAATCGGATCGGCGGCGATGCCGTCCACGGGTCCGGTTTTTCCCCAGAATTTTCCGCATACCACGCGGACATGCGTGCCGTCGTCGTCCTTGATTTCCGGAATATCCAGCGCTTTCACTTCTTGGTAGCGTGGCGCAGTCATCTTCAGCGCCGATGGCAGATTGGCCCACAGCTGAAACCCGTGCATGCGCCCGGCGTGGTCCCCCTTGGGCATTTCCTGGTGAATGATTCCGCTGCCCGCGGTCATCCACTGGACGTCGCCCGCCGCGATTGCTCCGTGGTTCCCCATGCTGTCGCCGTGCTCGACGGTACCCGCGAGAACATACGTAATCGTTTCGATGCCGCGGTGCGGATGCCAGGGAAACCCCGCCAGATAATCCTCCGGCACATCATTGCGAAAATCATCCAGCAGCAAAAACGGATCAAAATCCGAAGTATTCCCAAACCCAAACGCCCGCCGCAGGTGCACACCCGCCCCTTCCGTCGTTGGCTTGGATTCGATCAAGCGCTTCACCGGTCGTATGGACATGGCATTCTCCTTCCCCACTACCGAGAGTCTACCGATTGGATGCAGGAACGCCAACCACCGGACAAGAATGGGGAGGGCCAGGTCAATCTGCCCTCTTCGAAGTGTTGCGATACCCGTCGGTGAATCGGAAATCGTCGTCGCACCTCGTTCAAGGAAGCGCCACGCAACGCTAATCCCGCAGTAACAATGCGCACCTACCTTGGTTTCTGGCAAATCGCAAGCGCCGGTCCAGGGACGGGTCCATTTGTTGCAGCTATTGAAAAAAATAAAAATCTCAGGAGGAGATAGTGATAACGATCAAGCGACTCTGGCTGTTTTTGTTCCTGGCGGCCTTTCTCGGAGCAGTCCCCGTTCGGACCCTCGCGTCACCGAACGATTCCGATGATTTTCATCATCGGATTAAGCATGTTTTCGTCATTGTTCTCGAAAATGAAGGGTTTGACGTCACCTTTGGCCCCAACTCCAAAGCGCCGTTCCTTTCCAAGACCCTGCCCAGTCGAGGCGTTCTGCTAAACCAGTACTACGGCACAGGCCACGTAAGCTTGGACAATTACGTCGCCATGATGAGCGGACAAGCCGCTACGCCGGAGACTAGGAATGACTGTCAGGTCTACCAGGATTTTGCGTTGACCAGCGTGACTCCCGACGGCCAAGCCGTTGGCAGTGGCTGCGTCTATCCAGCCTCCATAAAGACTCTCGGCGACCAATTGAACGCAATCGGCAAAACGTGGCGCGGCTACATGGAGGACATGGGCAATGATCCGTCCCGCGAAGCGGCCGCCTGCGGCCATCCCGCCCTCAACTCCGTCGATCTGACACAATCCGCAGAAGCTCCTTCAGCTTCCGTTCCTCTGGGCGACCAGTACGCTTCTCGCCACGATCCCTTCGTCTATTTTCATTCCATCATTGACTCTCCCGACTGCGCGTCTCACGTCGTCAACCTCAATCTTTTGCCTCAGGACCTTCTTCACGAGTCCGCTACGCCAGACTTTGTCTTCATCACCCCTAACCTTTGCAATGATGGCCATGACGCTCCCTGCAAGAACGGCCAACCGGGCGGCCTGGTCTCTGCCGATGCGTTCCTTCAAAAATGGATTGCGCTTATCACCGCTTCGCCCGCGTACCAGCGCGATGGTCTCATCGTCGTCACTTTTGACGAGGGGGGACTTAACGTTCAGCCTAGTTCGAAGGGCCTGTCTATCTTTGCTCCCGGACTCTTCTGTTGCAACGAACAGCCCGGTCCAAACCTGGCTCCTTTCCCGCAAACAACTAACATTACTCCCACCATCAGCTTGACCTTTCAAAGCTATGGGGGCGATCGGACCGGCGCCGTGCTTCTCTCGCCGTTTCTCGAACCCGGCACGGTTTCCAATACTCCTTTCAATCACTACTCATTGCTGAAGTCCCTCGAGGATATTTTCGACACCGACGCGTATCTCGGGTATGCAGGCGCGCCCGGCCTCGTTGGATTTTTCGGTTGTGTCACCTCCGACATCGCCACCAAGGAGCTGCACGGGATTTCCTCCTGTGGCCGGCGCTGAGCGGGGAACACTTCCAAACGCAACGCTCGAAACGGCCTTCGGCCTAGGATTCGCCGAAGGCTGTTTTCGTTCTGCAGCCTGACGGACGGAAGGATAGATCCCAAGTGCAGTCTGTTTATTCAAGCGATGAAGCATCGTCCTTGAATCGAATCATGAGGAACCGCGTAGGTTTGTCCCCTCTTGGGAGGACCATCTTCCATTCTTTCCCCGCGTCGATCCATACTGTTTCGCCATTGCTGAGAGATTTGGCGGACTCACCCGTAATTTCCACGTGCAACTGCGGACCATCCTCGACGACGAGCAGCCGTGGGCTCTTCGAGTCTTCGTTATAGGTTCCGACTAGCGAAAGCGAATAGAAGGCGACGGAGATCTCGTCCGTCTCGAAGGATCGCCTTGGAACAATGCCCAGCTTCGGCAAAGCTCGGAGTGGAGAGTTCGCCGGCAGGCCTTTCACCTCCCCTGTGCAGGTCTGAACTGCGCCATCGACAACTTTGTCACACAAATTTCGCGGCTCACCTTGCGGCTTCAGGAGTTCGATGGTTACGTTGTTGAAGGGAAGGTCGGAATCGTTGCGCGCCACGTGGGCGAAGTGGCCGGGGGAGTAGCCGAGTTGGCCGTCGGCCAACACCAAGCGGACTTCGGGTTTGCCTTGGACGGCGTTGATGACGTCGGCGGGGCCGAGCGAGACGTAGAGGTAGGGGACGTCGTGTTGGTGGAGAAGCGTGGATTCGTGGGCAGGGACGCTTACGCGAAAAACGCGGACGTAGTCGTTTTCGAGGACGAGGTGATGGTGGGGTTCCTGAGGGATGGGGACGGCCGTGGGGGCTTGAGCGCTCAAGGAAAAGGCGAGGAGAAGAAAGAGCGAGCTGAGAAGAGGTTTCATCAGCGACCTCCGTCGGCACCAAACCTTCAGAGAAAAGAAAGATGACGAGACAAACCGCCGCCGCAAAACAAAGCGACAAAGATGGAAAGGGCCGGGCTGAAGCCCGCCGCTACACAGGACCAACCGCACCGGGCTGAAGCCCCGGCCACTACAAAAAGATCAGAGGCGCTCGAAGATGCCGGCGGCGCCCATGCCACCGCCAATGCACATGGTGACCATGCCGTATTTCGCGTTACGGCGCTGGAGTTCGCGGATGATTGTGGCGGTGAGTTTTGCGCCGGTGCAGCCAAGGGGGTGGCCTAGGGCGATGGCGCCGCCGTTGGGATTGACGCGGGAGGCGTCAAGGCCGGCTTGCTGGATGACGGAGAGGGATTGCGCGGCGAAGGCTTCGTTGAGTTCGATGACGGCGATATCGTTGAGGGAGAGGCCGGCGAGTTTTAGGGCTTTGGGGATGGCGCGCACCGGGCCGATGCCGAATTCTTCGGGGAGAACGCCGGCGGTGGAGTAAGCGACGAAGCGGGCGAGCGGCTTGAGGCCCAAAGACTTCGCGCGAGTGTCACTCATCACCACGGTCGCGGCCGCGCCGTCACTCATGGGCGAACTGTTTCCTGCAGTGACGCTGCCCTTGGCATGGAACGCGGGCTTGAGCTTGGCAAGAACTTCGAGATTGGTGTCGGCGCGCGGGAGTTCGTCGGTTGCAAAAACAAAGGTTTGCGTCGTGGGTTTCTCCGACCCACCCTTTGGTTTGGAGGAAGCGCCGTTACCGTTGGGGAGCGAAGTGATTTTCACTTCGACGGGAATGGTTTCGTCCTTGAAATTTCCGGCGGCGATGGCGGCGATAGCTTTTTTGTGGGAGTCCGCGGCGAACTGGTCGGCTTGTTCGCGAGTGATGCCGAATTTGCGCGCGATATTTTCCGTGCCGAGGCCCATGTTGATGTAGGTGTCAGGAGAGTGATCGACGAGCCAGGGATTGGGGGAGATTTTGTTTCCGCCCATGGGGACCATGGACATGGATTCGGTGCCGCCTGCGACGATGATTTCGGCGGAGCCGGCGCGGATGCGTTCCGCGGCGAGCGCGATGGCTTGCAGGCCGGAAGAGCAGAACCGGTTGATGGTCATGGCGCTGGTTTCGACGGGGAGGCCGGCGCGGAGAGCCGCGATGCGGGCGACGTTCATGCCCTGTTCGCCTTCGGGCATGGCGCAGCCGAGGATGACGTCGTCGATTTCTTTCGGGTCGAGGCCGGGGACGCGGGCGAGCGCTTCCTTGATGGCCAGGGCGGCGAGATCGTCGGGGCGCGTGGCGCGGAGGGAGCCTTTGTAGGCGCGGCCGACAGGAGTACGGACGGCGGAGACGATGACGGCTTCGGGCATGGTGACCTCGCGGTTTCAGAATGCTCCTTTATTGTTGGTCCGACGTTGGGAAAAAGCAACTTTTGTTGGTCGCGAAAGATTGGGTTCTTAAGTTGTTGGTTGTAAGTAGTTAGGCGGAAAGGAGATCCGAGCCTTTGAAGATCCGCGGCGATCCAGGAGAGTTAGACACTGGGTGCTTTTTCCTGTCAATCCTGGGACTAATCACGCAACGCGGCGCACTGGTACTCGTTGCCAGTGTTGCCTATTCGGCGCGAAGGGCCTCAACTGGATCCACAGTGGCGGCGCGGCGCGAAGGGAGGTAGCTGGCGAGGAAGGCGGTGGCTGCCAGGCCGAGGCAGGCGGCGATGTAGGCGACGGGGTCGACGAAGCTCACTTTAAAGAGCAAGGAGGACATCAGGCGCATCACGATGATAGCGGTGACCAGGCCGATCACTACACCGATGGCGGTTAGCGCGAGGCCGTGGCGGACGAACATGCCGGTGAGGGTTTGCTGTTGCGCGCCAAGCGCCATGCGAATGCCGATTTCGCGGGTGCGCTGGGAAACGGAATAGGCGATCACGCCGTAAATGCCGACGACGCCCAGCAACAGCGCCATGGTGCCGGCGACGCCGAGCATGATCAGCGTGAACGAGGTCCGGGCCATGGAGCGCTTGTAGTAGAAGTCCACGGTATGGACGTCGGCGAGGGGGAGATTGGGATCCACGGACCACACCGCCTGGCGGACATCGTTCAAAAAGCTCTGAGCGCCGACGCGGGGGCTGCGGAGGGCGAAAGCGACATCGCGCATCACAAAGGTTTCGTCGCTTTCGAAGTGATCCATCAGGAGCGGCCAATAGATGGTGGTATTGGCGGGCTGACTGACGCCGTCCTCGTACACATTGCCGACGACACCGATGACTTCGCGCCAGTCGTCTTTGGTGCTGACGCGGATGCGTTTGCCGAGTGCGGCGGACGGATCGTGCCAATGGTCGCGAGCGATATTTTCCGAGATGATGGCGACGGAAAGTTTCTTGTAGGTGTCGTCCCAGGTGAAATCCCGGCCTGCCACTAGAGGTGTGCCTGTAGTGGCGAGATATCCGGGCGAGACGAACCGGAAGTTGCGGAGCGGAGGAAGCTGGCCTTCGGCATACGTTTGATCCGCAACAAAGACGGGATCCGTCCAGCCCGCGCCGGTCATGGGAACTTTGGAAGTGACCCCCACGGAAGCTACGCCGGGAATCGCAGCGAGTTTGTGCAAAACCTCGTCGTAAAGGCGGACGACTTTTTCGTTTTCTTTCACCTGAGCTTCGGGAATCGAGATGCGGAAAGTTTGCAGGGTAGCAGGCGCGGCGAATCCGGGGTTGACGTTGGTGAGCGCGCGGAAGGTGCGAATCATCAGGCCGGAGCAGATGAGTAGAACCAGCGCCATGGCAACTTGAACGACCACCAAGACGCTGCGCGCGCGATGTTGTTCTTTGCTTTGGCTGAGGGTGCGGCCTCCTTCGCGGATTCCGGTGCTGAGGCGCACTCCCGCGTATTTGAAGACGGGAATGCAGCCGAATAGAACGCTGGCGAGCAGCGCGATCAAGAGCGTGAAGAGCAAGACCGGACCGTCCAGACCGATTTCGCGGATGCGAGGAAGTCCGGCGGGCGCGATGGACGCAAGAATGCGCAAGGCGACGTAGGCAAAGCCCAAACCGACGGTGCTGCCGAGCAAGCCAAGAATGACACTTTCGAGCAGAAGATCGGCGGCGATGCGGGCGCGGGTGGCACCCAGGGCGGCACGGACGGCGAGTTCTTGGCGGCGTCCTTCCACGCGAACGAGCAGCAAATTGGCGACATTGGCGCAAGCGATCAGCAGCACCATACCGATGGAGCCCATGAGCACCCATAAGACGGTGCCTACGTCACCGACAACATCTTGTTTGAGCGGGCGGACGTTTGGGCCGATGTGCGCGTCTTCGAACAGCTTGAGGCTGAAGCCGGGCGGCGCCGCAAAGGAGCTAAAGACGATAGGAAGCATGCGCGCGACGTCGGCGTTGGCTTGCTCCATGGTTACGCCGGGCTTGAGCCTGGCAAGAGCTTCGTGGCTGAAGTTGCCAAGATGAACTTTATTGCGATCCAACTGAAACGGAGTGATCAGGGCGGGGTCGTCCCAGTCCAGAAAATGAAATTTCTGCGGCAGGACACCGATGATTTGGCTGGATTTGCTGTCCACGATGATGTTTTTGCCGATGACGTGGGGGTCGGCGCCGAACTTCCTTTGCCAATAGCCGTAGGTCAGGATGACGGTTGGCGGGGCGCCCGGGGAATCTTCCTGCTTGGTGAATGTGTGGCCGAGAATGGGAGCAAAGCCGAGGAGCGGAAGAAGGCCGTCGGTGACGTTGATGGACTGAACGTGTTCAGGCTCAGCGAGGCCAGTGACGCTGACGGAGTCACCTTGGTAGAGGCCGATGTCCTGAAACGAGCGCCCCTGTTCGCGATAGATGAAATAGTTGGAGGGCGACATGTTGAGGTCCTTAATGTTGATACCTGGGGCGGTGTGCCAGATGCCGACCAGTTCATCGGCTTTGGGGTAGGGCAAGGGCTTCAGCAGGACGCCTTCAAGGACGCTGAAGACGACGGTGTTGGCTCCTACGCCAGCGGCTAAAGTGATGAGCGTGATGGCGGTGAACATGGGGGCGTGGCGGAGTCTGCGAAGGACCTGCTTGAGCTGGCTGCCAAAGGATTCCATAAGGCCTCCCTCACCTGAGTGGTTATGCAAGGGTACGTAACGATTGACGATTCGTTAGGGAGATACGAGAGCGAGCGCGAGAAGTTCCGAAAAATCTTGCTGGAAAATGAGCTGTGGCGGGCTTCGGTCCAAAAAGGGCAGGCGAACCAGGACTGATCAAGTGAATCTAGAATTACTTCAGGAAGGTAGAGGCGCTTGGGCAGCCGCAATCCAAGAATGTGAGTAAACGAAGTTCTTACCTTCCCTTTGTTGGAACGCCTTTGCGCGGGATGGATATGGTTCCGGGAGGCTCAACGGCGAACTTTTTCGAGTAGTTGCCCTGGTTGACGGCGATGCTGACGCGGCCGCGGGAGTCGATGAACAGGAGCGAATCGCCGACGGGGACGTCCATGAAGGTTTTGACGTAGGGGAGCGTGACTGGCTTTTTGTTGATCTGGACCACCACTTTGTCGCTGAGGTTATAACCGAGCGTTTTGAATTCGTCACCGGGGATATCGGTGATGAGCGAGCCGAAGGGATCGTCGAGGCCAAGGATGTCGCCGTCGATGCCTTTTTCGGTGGTGGTGGAGGTTTTGGGTGTGAGACGGACGAGTTGAGGAACCTCGGGGCCAACGAGGTTGAAATCCCAACCCGCGGCGAGGTGCGCGCCGGAGGGAGAAAAAATATCGCGGCCGTGGAAGGTGGAGGAGATGGCGGACTGGATCATCCAGTTCTGATTGGTGATTTCGCGAGCCATCTCGAGGCCGTCGCGATCGAGGACGGGAGTGATCAGCCCATTGTCGGGGAGCACGAAATACTGGCCCTTCCTGGATTTGACGATGATGGCTTTGCGCGAGGTGCCCACGCCAGGATCGACGACGGCCACAAAAACCGTTCCCGCGGGATAGTAGGGCGTGACGGCTTCCAGGAAGCGCGCGCCTTCTTCGATGGAGAATGGGGTGACCTGATGGGTGATATCCATGATGCGGGCGTCGGGTGCGATGCCGAGCATCACGGCCTTGCAGATGGCCACGGCGTCGTTGGCTGTGCCGAAATCGGTCATGAAGACGATCGTGGGGCGGGAGCCGAGTGGGCCGCCGGAGGACGCGGAATTCTTTTGGTCCGTGGACTTCAAGCAGCCCGCGCCGAGCATGGCCAGGGCGAGTAGCGGCAGGACAAAGGGTCGAACGCGCGAGATCATAAAATCTCCCCCAGACCACACTGATTTGCTTGCTAACTTACGGATGCCCGAACGATCCAGCTTGCCGGGCTGTAAGACGCGCGCCCACGCTGACCGGCCAGTACACTTGAAACGAACGGAGCCCTGCTAGCGCGTTCCCTGAAGGAAAAAGTATACATGAAGGTTGGAAGAGGCGGCCATGCATGGCCGAGGAATTCTGCGTGAAGTTCGCAGGAACGATTGGATTCGCGCAGAAGTTGCAGTAGAATTAGCTCACTTCGCAAAGAAGCTACGCAAGAAAAAGCAAGCCTACCGCGCCCCAAAAAGGCCCAGCCTGATTGCGTAAGGGCAAGATGCAAAAAAAGGAGAACGTCTGTGTGTCGAAGTACGATTTTTGTGATGCTGTTAGGTGTTTTCGCAGTGAGCGGGAAAGCCGACCAAGTCACGTTCAAGAATGGAGACCGACTGACAGGAACGATCGTCAAGTCCGATGCCAAAGTTCTGGTGATTAAGACGGAGTATGCGGGGGACGTAAACGTGCAGTGGGATGCCGTGACCGGGATTGCGTCTTCCCAGCCTTTGCACCTGGCGTTGAAGGACGGCCAAACGATCGTTGGGACCGTCACCACGACCGACGGCAAGTTCGACGTGTCAACAAGGGAAACAGGGGCGGTTACCGCTTCGAAGGAGGCCGTCGTGGCCGTGCGCGACGACGCGGAACAGAAAGCTTATGATGACCAGATCGAACGGCTGCGCCATCCGCACTTGACGGATTTCTGGAGCGGCCTCCTCGACACCGGCCTGAGCTTGACGCAGGGGAATTCAGATTCCCTCACCTACTCGTTGAGCGGAAAGGCGGCGCGTGTTACCGACCGCGACAAGATCACCGTATACACAGCGGTGATCTATGCCAAAAGCACGGTCGACAACGTCAGCAACGCCACGGCGCATGCGATCCGCGGGGGCGTTCGCGGCGATCTGAACGTGCGCGATAAAGTTTTCGTCTTTGGCTTCACGGACTTCGAATACGACCAGTTCCAGGATTTGGATCTGCGTAACGTCGTCGGAGGCGGGCTCGGTTATCACGTCATCAAAACGGCCAACACGACATTTGATGTTTTTGCGGGCGGCAGCTTCAATCAGGAGTTCTTCGGCGCAATCCCTGCGACCGCAACAAAGCCCGCCGTTGCAGCGCTGACGCGGAAAAGCGGCGAAGTGGTTCTCGGCGAAGAGCTGGACGCGAAACTAAACAAGCGCACCACGCTCAACGAGCGTTTTTCGATCTATCCCAACGTGAGCAACACCGGGAGCTACCGCTTCCAGTTCGACACGACGGCGGCCACAAAGCTGAAAAACTGGCTGAGCTGGCAGGCAACGTACAGCGATCGTTTCCTGAGCGATCCTTTGCCGGGTTTGAAGAAGAACGACCTGCTTCTTTCGACGGGCGTGCGATTGACATTTGGCAAAGGCGCGTTCTAAAAGGTACACACCCGGGGTTTCAGTCCTTCGCAGCATGAGAGAGAAAAAGGGAGGAATAAAGATGATTTACTGGATCGTGGTTGGGTTAATTGCAGGGTGGCTGGCCGGCCAAGTAATGAAAGGCGGCGGATACGGTGTGCTGGTGGACATCATACTGGGAATTCTTGGCGGGATCATCGGCGGCTGGGTGTTCGGAATGCTCGGAATCTGGCCGGGCGGAGGAATGATCGGGTCCATCATCGTGGCGTTTGTGGGAGCGGTGCTTCTGGTGTGGATCACGCGGCTGGTGAAAAGAGCGTAGAACCCGCACTGTTAAATTAAAGCGCGCTGCTACGGACGGGGGAACCTGCCGGGGCAGCGCGTTTTTTTGTCAAGGCTGCGGCGTGGCGGCGTTGGGTGTGCGCAGGGCGCGCAAAGCGGCGTAGCCGAGCAACACCACGGCGATGGCGAGAGCGAGCCACAGAAGGTTGGGATGGCGTTCGGTGAAGGGACGAGGATCGGCGTAGTTGGCGGTGAGCTCCTCCGCGCCAAGTTGCGTCAGCACAAGCACCTTCTTGTCAGAACGGCCAAAAACGCGGCCGAAGTCGTATTGCGTTGAGGCGGCCTTCTGATTTCCGTAGAGCAGGCGATAGCTGTGGGCGGGCTCTACCGGAAACGTCAGGCCTCTGGGAAGACCAGTGAGTTCTAGGTGCATATTTGTCAGGGGCTGATCGTTGGCATTAAGGATCTCGATCCGCCAGAAGCGGCCAAAGATTTCCGGAAAGACGACACTCAATGATTCCTTGAGCTTTTCGCCCTGGCGAAAACGGTAGATCTCGCCGGCACGACGATAATTCCAGTCCTGGCCGTCCTCGCTCGTGCTGATTCGTACGGCACGATAAAACTCCGATTGCGGCGTCGAAAAAACAACTTCGCTTATGGGTAGGTTGTCCGTCCCCAAATCGGTGGACCAGCGGCTCTCCGTGGAGTCGGCGGAACTATCCAGCGTAAAGACGCTGGGAATTGTAGATCGCTCCGGCTTGGATTTCGAATCTTGAGAAAGAACCTCGACGTTGTCGACGGGAAACTGTTGATCGGCGCTGAAGATGCGCACGCGAAGGAATCGTTGATTGGAATAGCCCTCAAATTGAACGGTTTGGTTGCCTTCCAGCTGGTGCTTGCGGAATCGTGAGATGGGAGAGCGTGCGTCAACAACGCGCCATTCGTGAGCGTCGTCGCTAACCGCCGTCTCGACCCAGTACATGAAGTCGCTCTCCGAGGTCGAGATTCGATACGTGTTGAACCACGGTTCGGCCTGGAGCTGCTCCAGAGTAGCGCCATGCCTTTCCTCGAGGGGAGGTCTGTCTGTCACCCTGATCACTACTTGTGTGAATTGACCCGGCGCGAAGCTGCGCTCAAGAATTTGCGAGGGGCGGACGACCATATGAGGGTCGCCATCCTGGCTGGAAGAGAGAAGGAAGGGAACTTCGCGTCCACCCTCATCAATGAGGCGAAAGTCGGCACCATGGGCGTTGCTGTGGACGACGACGTCCCAAGGGAGATGAAGACTCACGGGGTCTCGTACCTCCGTCGGAGCTCCGATGATAGCGCGGGAGTAGCGCCAGGAACGCCACGCGGAAGGCAGATCGGTGGCGGACGCCGTTGCCGCGAAAGCCGTGAGCGCCAGCAATAAGGAAAAGGGCCGGCGGGTCATGAGGAAGAGTGCTCACGAGCGAGCTTGCGCTGGTAGAGGAACGAGACGATGAGCAGCACCAGGCCGAGGATGAAGAACGAAACGATGCGGTAGAAACGCTCGAGGTACGAACTGTCGTAGAGAAACACCTTGATGACCACCAGGCCGAAGAGCACCAGCGCCTGCCAGCGCAAGAGCGCGGATTGGCGGTTTACTCCGAGGGCGATCAGGCCCGAGGCGTAGGCCGTCCAGAGAAGCGAGAGGGAAAGATGCTGGGCGAGGCCGGAGTCGATGCCCAGTTCAGCGTGATGGCCAAAGTGGTCCCACAGCTCGAGCGAAAGAGCGGTCAACGCAAACACGTTGATGCCTACGGCGAAACCACCCATCAAAAGGAGTTCGTCTTCTTTGACGGAGGAAGGATACTCACGCGCGGCGTAGAGCACGACGCCGAAGCATGCAACTAGAACGGCGTACGCAGCGAAGCGCTCGTTGAACAAAAATTGCGGAGCGGGCAACGGGAAAATCAAGACGCGAAAAGCGGAGAGCGCGAGAAGAAGATAGCCTGCCATGCGCAGATAGAGGGTGGCAGAACGAAAACCCGTCCAGACGAGGATGGCGCCTTCGACGGAGAAAGCCAGCGTAATCCATTTACCGTCGAGGCGGATGGGGACGGCCAGCGTGGCAAAGGTAAGTGCGAGGCCGGCAAACAGAAAGCGCGCCAGGGGCGGCTCGCCTGGTTTTGGCGGCGGAACGAGGCGCGCGATTACGACATAGGCTGCTGAGAGCGCGAGCGCCAGGAGCGTCAGCGGCCAGCGATCCTGCGGCCACAACATGACGTAGAGAGCGCAGGAATAAGCAAAGGAGTTCGCGAGAACCAGGAGGACATCGTACGCTTCCAGCAGGGAATCCCGAATGGCGCGAAGCACCGGAAGCGCAGCATAGAGCAGAAAGAAGAGCGTGGCGAAGACCAATGTGCGTTCAAGCTTGTTTGCGCGGTAGAACTCGGCATGCCAGCCCCAGAAATAAACCTGGCTGAGAAGGAAGGAAAGCGGAGCGAGCGAGCGCCAGTCCCGGCGTAGTTCGATCACCAACAATCCCGCGCCAAGAATCAAGAGATAGGTAAAGAGGACAACCTGCGCGTCCTTGCCCTCGCTGACCAGGATCGGGGTAAGAAATCCGCCGAAGAGGGAAAGCACGGCGATGCGCTGCGAGTTGCGGCCGAGCGACACCGCGGCCATGACCGCGGTGATCACGATCATGGCGACGAAACCCACATCCAGGCTGAAGAGCTTGTAATACTGGCAGCCAGCCCAAATCGAAAGATACAAAACGGCCGCGCCCAGGCCGGCGATGCCTTCGGAGAAATAGGCATAGCGGCGCTGCAAGAGCCAGTGGCTCCACGGGAGCATCGACGCGCCGAGGAGAACTCCGATCGCTACGCGTCCGCTTGGCCCGATCCAGTTGTTGTCAAACGCGTATTTCAGGAAATACGTGACCGCGACGATCAACGCAGTAATGCCAATGCGATTCATCCAGCGCCCAGCGATGCGCGTTTCCAGATCCATCGAAGAAGAGCTCTTTGACTGCGCACGGTGCAGAGGCGGCGCTGCGAAAACGTTACCCTGCGGCAATGGAGGGGGGACTTCGCGCGGCCTGGGGATTTCTCGCTGCGCAATCTGAGGAGGAGGAGCCGGCGGCGGAGATGCTGGCGCCCCGGCACTGGGTTGAATAGGGACTTGCGGCGCTGGCGACGGGTGAGGTGCCACGGCGTTCTCGCGCGGGGCAGACGACAATGCTTTTTCAAGAGCGGTAAGGTGCTGTTCAAGGGTCCGCAGGCGGCCCGCAAGATCGTTCAGAGGCGCGCTTCGCAACTGATCCGCCAGGTGCTGGACGCGAATAAAAGCGGAGATGGCGAGGATGGGGGTAACGATGACCACAATTACGGCGAGGATGCCGAGGAATTCCATCGTGGCGCGAGGGAAGCGCGTTGGGCGGATTAGAACATAAGTCAAGGGACAGAACAACCTGGCGAGACGTGAATGGCGTGAATCGGAGTTGGGCCGGGTTGGGCAGACGATCCTTGAAACGCCGGAAGGTGGTAACACACTACTGACGGAGCAGGATGCCCCCTGTACGAAAGGACAGGTTTTCCACAGGCCGTACAGGGAAAACGAGGCGAAAATTAGGGCGAAAGTCATGGTAAACTAAATACATTATTTTTCTGTAGGTTACAGCGTTTCAAGATGGAACTGGACGTACTAGTAGACTGGGTTAACCCCCAAAATGTATCTTCTGTACCATCGCCTTTTGGAACCCTCCTGGTGTCTACTGGTACAGCTCGAACGGGGTGGTTGGACCCTTCGGACAGGGTCACGCATCTAACTTAGTGAATTGAAAAGTTAGCAACAGCAACTGAGTTGAACGACACGTGTTGGAGTGAGTGGGGTCCGGGGACGAGGAAAAAATGAAGATCAAAGACAATGGGCGGAAATGGATGTGGTGGCTCTTGGGTGCGGTAGTGGCGCTACAGTTTTTCTATGTAAGGGAACTCCTGGCAGCGTTTGCGCTGTTTGCCTTGGGATTCGCGGTGATCGCCCTTGCGTTTGGCAGCCTGTACATGCTACACCGCACTTGGGTCATGGCGGTCGAGCGTCTGGCTGAAAGCAAGAACCCAGTGATGGTTACTGCGCGGCAGTCGATGTATGCCATCGAAGACCTTGCCCGGCGGCCGTTCCGGCGACCGGGTTCGGCGACGGCGCGATCATAGTTTTGACGAGTTTCTGGATTCGTCCAGAGCACACGTAGGATCCGCCACCCTGCCTCCTTCAGGGTGGGCTGGATTCTGCGGCAAGGGCACAAAGGAAAAAGGCCAATCGCTTAGAGAGAGCGATTGGCCTTTTTCCTTTGTTGCAGAGACGAACTCCCTTTAGTGGGTCAGAGGATCGATGTCTGATTTTGGAATGATCTCGTCCTCCGTCGAGCTGGAATCGTCGCTCGCTTCGTAGAGCGTTTTCCCATTGTCTTTGAGCAGCCCATCCAGCGTCGATTTCGAATGCTCGTCCACGGCACTGACGGCGGCCACCAGGCAGGAATAGAGGAAGGCTTTCATTCCTTTGCGGAACTGGTCCGTGGAACGTTCGGTGGAGCGCGCCACTTCCGCCTCCAGCTCTCGCCGGCGGGCCTCACACTTGGCGCGGCTTTCCGCATCGAGCGAGGCCAGCGCGGCGGACGCACGTTCCTTGGCTTCGGACAGCGTGGTATCAGCGTGCAACTCCGCCTGCCGCTGGAATTCCCCTAAGGCGGAATTCACCGCGCCCTGCACGAGAGCCTGTGCTTCCGCCGAGCGTGCATCGAGCTTCATGAGCGCCTCTTGCGTCACGGAGTGTAGATTCTCGAGCAGCCGCTCGTAGCGCCGGTCGATGGCGCGAGCCGCGGTTCCTTCAAACGCCGACGCCGCATGGGTCACGGCCTGATTGACGCGAGCGTGAACCTGAGGCTCGATCTCACGGGTCATCTTTTCCATGAATTCCCGGGACTTCTCCAGTTCGCGGCGCAGATCGGCGGCTTGCTTCTCCAGCCGCTGCGCGAGCTCCTCCACCTGGCCACGATAGCCCTCCATCTGCTGATTCCATTGGGAGGCGATCTCGCCGGCGAGTTCCTCCTTGGAGGAAGTTTTGCTCGCGGCCATGACCGTGGGAAAAAGTTCCTGGACTTCGCGCACGCTGGATTGGCGCACGTCTTCGATGGTGCCGAGCGCGTCGCGCAGTGCTTCCTGAACATGTTTTGCGGCCGCCACCTGCGCGGCCTTTTCGGCGGCTTGCTGCAACCTTCCTTGCAGCGCAGCGACTAACCCATCCGGCGTGATGACCACACGCTGGGGCTTGGGCGCCTCCGCTTCCTTGGGCGCCTGCGGCTTAGAGGCAACGGGGGACGGAGAAGGAAAGGTGGCGACCTCGGCCATTTTTGGTTCGTGCTTCGCCGGCGGCTCTTCGAGATTCGCGTTTATCGGAGTGGGTTCCGCCGCCGAGGCAAATTGCGCGGATGTAGTGCTGGACTGTCCCGCAGGAAGCCAGTCTTGTGGGGGAACGGCAATGCCCCAAACGTTCTCCGGGCTTTCCAATTCCACGCCTACTTGCTGGAGTTCGCGCGCGCTCTGCGACGGATGCACCGAACGCACCCTGGCGCGCACGGAGGGGAGCTTTGGTTCGACATTCAAGCCGACCACTTGGAGCGTAATCCACGAGCCAACGCCGTAGTCGTGGCGCGAGGGATAGCGGCAGCCGTGCAAGTTCACGCTGGTGGAGACGGTCCTTTCCACAAACGGCTCGCCCATGCGGTTCTGCCCGAAAACAATCAGCGGTACGGACCGTTCGATGCGCGTGCTGCGGCGAGCCTCTTCCCCAACAGAGTTTCGAGGGGTGTTAGCGAGAGTCGATGGGCTCACGTCTCCTCCCAGGAAACCAACGTCCGAACCAGATTCGATTCACTAGAACATCGATCGTAGTAAGAAAGGTTTTCGTGAAGAAGCGGACTCCGCGCGAGCGCCATCCGAGTCTTGGCGCCTTTTAGAAGAGCGTACGTTGCTCGCGACCCCATGTGGCAGATGTTAGCCGAAGCCTGACTGCTTGTCGATGTTTCCGACTGTGAGGTAGTGGGTCATCTCTAACGACGCCGGCCGCCTTATCGAGAGTTAGCCACCGGCTTTCAGGGCTTTACACTCTTGGAACTCTGCACGACGAGTCTACGTCTCAATAATGGTGCAGCCAGCTTAGAAGCAAAGGCAAAGGTTAGCTGATTTGGCTGCCTTGGAGTGCAAGCACATGAAGAGTGCCCTTATATTCTTTCTCCTCGCATCGCCCGCCCTCGCACAAGACAAGCTTGCCGATACTGTGCTCGCACCGGGTTGCGGCGCAGAAGACGCCAAATTCGACGTGAAAACGCTCAAGCACCAGCACCCCCTTACTCAACCGGACGGGGAAAAGGCGCTGGTGTATTTCATTGAGGACGATTCAGAAAACAGTTCGATTTTTAAACCTACCATTCGGGCAGGTCTTGATGGCGGCTGGGTGGGAGCCACTCACGGCAATTCCTATTTCTACTTTTCGGTTGCTTCCGGAGAACATCACCTTTGCGCCAGTTGGCAACCAGTGGAGGTGTTGGAGAAGAGCCGCACGAGGGCTGTCGCCCGCCTCACGGCAGAAGCCGGACACGTGTACTACTTCAGGGTGAAAAGCCGGTGGAACGGCAAATACGGAGCCCTCAACATCGATTTTACGCCGCTCGATAGCGATGAGGGCAAACTATTGACGGGCACATTCTCGTTCAGCACTTTTCATCCCAGGAAGTGACAGTTGCTCTCACGCCACCGGCAAATCAAGCCAAGTCTTGGTAAACCCTATCCGGAAACTGACCCATTGCTGACCGTGGTTCAACCGCATCCGGGGCACGACCCGGGATTCTGGTTCTAGACACCAGGAAAGATGCGACCCGTTGTGGTATCTCTGATAGGCTTTGCGTCTTTGAGAGAGGAGCTTTTCATGCGCCGTAGCTTTACTGCTTTCCTTTTGAGTCTGGTGATCCCGATGTTTGCCTTTGGGCAAACCCCGCACCGCGTGGCCATCCGCGCCGGGAGGCTGATTGACGGAAAGAACGACAAGCCTATGGAGAACGCGCTCATCGTGATCGAAGGCGAAAAGATTGTTTCCGTGACCGCGGGTGGAAGCGCGCCCGCTGGCGTGGAGGTCATTGATTTATCTAAGGCGACGGTGTTGCCGGGATTCATGGACGTTCATACGCATGTGATGCTGAATGGCGACATCACCGCCGAAGAGTACGACGCGCAACTGCTGAAGGAATCGATTCCGTACCGCGCGATCCTCGGCGCGCGCAACGCACACATTGCGCTCTCTCATGGTTTCACGACGCTTCGCGACGTGGAGACGGAAGGTGCCATGTACGCCGACGTGGATGTCAAAACGGCCATTGCCAATGGCGAGGTGCCCGGCCCGCGCATGCAGGTGGCCACGCGCGCGATGGCCCCGACGGGGATGTACCCGCTGCTCGGCTATTCTTGGGAGCTGAGAGTTCCGACCGGCGTGCAAACCGTTGACGGCGCGGATGGCGCGCGCAAAGCGGTGCGCGAACAGGCGATGTTCGGCGCCGACTGGATCAAATATTACTCCGACCGCCGCTACCATTTCGAATCCGACGGCGTCCTTCATTCCATGGTGAATTTCACGGACGAAGAGGCGAAGGCGATTGTGGACGAAGCGCACCGCATCGGAAAGAAAGTGGCCGCGCACGCCATCGGCAGCGACGGGATCGCCGCGGCGCTGCGCGCGGGCGTGGACACCATCGAGCATGGAGATGGACTGACGGATGCGCTGATGGAGGAAATGGCCAAGAAAGGAGTTTATTGGGTGCCAACGATTACCGTGGGCGTTTACGTTGCGCCCGGGCGCGGCGGAAATTGGCCGAGAATGGCCGATCTGCAGCGCGAGAATTTCCCCAAAGCACTAAAGAAAGGCGTGAAGATTGCGCTGGGGACTGATGCAGGCGGGTTCGACTGGAAGAAACTTAATGAAGCGAAAGAGTTCGAATACTACGTGCAGTATGGCATGAGGCCCATGCAGGCGATTCGCGCCGGAACCTCCATGCCTGCGGAATTGCTGGGTTGGAGCGACAGAGTGGGAACGATTGAGGCAGGGAAGTGGGCGGACATCGTCGCGGTGAGCGGTGATCCTTTGAAAGAAATCACGGAACTGGAGAATGTGAAGTTCGTGATGAAGGGCGGCACGGTCTACAAGAACGAGTTGCACTAGAAGCGGAGGGTAAGTTGCAAACCCTTTGGCAAGACTTGAAGTTCGCGGCGAGGCTGTTGCGGAAGAATCCGGGATTCACGGCCGTGGCTGTGTTGACGCTGGCGCTCGGCATCGGCGCGAACACGGCCATCTTCAGCGTGGTCAACGCGGTGCTGCTTCAGCCGCTGCCGTATCAGGATTCTTCGCGCCTCCTGGCCATCTCGCAAGTGAACCTGCAAAACGGATCCAACGGTGTCCCAGTCTCATTCACGAAGTTCAGCCAAATCCTCGAGCAGTCGCGGACGTTGGAAAGTGCCGCGGCCTACTATTCGCTGACGCTCAGCCTGGTCACCGAGCGGGAACCCGAAGCCATCAACGGAGCGCGCGCCTCCAGCGAATTCTTCAAGGTGCTGAAAGTTTCTCCAGTACGCGGGCGCAGTTTTCTTCCGGAGGAAGAACAGACTGGGGCGGGGGACGTCGCGGTTATCAGCGACGGATTCTGGCACGGCCATTTCGGTGGCGGGGAAGATGTCCTTGGCAAGAATCTGTCACTGGATGGAAAAAACGTAGCCATTGTCGGTGTGCTGCCTGCGAGTTTCCGCTTCCCCTTGCAGTTTCCGGAGCCCGACGTGTGGCTCCCGCGGGTGACCGAATCAAGCTTTCTACGCCCCGAGCAAATCAGATCGGGCGCGGGATATTTGGGAGTTGTCGCGCGGCTTGGCGATGGCCAAACGTTGGCGCGCGCGCAAGCTGAGCTGGACACCATCAATGGACGCTACAAAGAACAGTTTGGGAGTTACGTGGACGCGACGCGATTTGCGCTTTCCGCCGCGTCGCTGGAGGAGAGTCTCGTCGGGGCGCTGCGTCCGTCGCTCCTGGTCTTGCTTGCGGCCGTTGGATTTGTGCTGCTCATTGCGTGCGCCAATGTGGCCAATCTGCTGCTCGCGCGCGCCACGTCGCGGGAACGGGAGATTGCCGTTCGCAAAGCGCTCGGCGCGTCGCGGATGCGGCTGATCCGGCAAATGTTGAGTGAGAGTCTGTTGCTTTCCTTTGGCGGGGGCGTCGTGGGAGTTCTTCTGGCAACGATGTCGCTGCCGGCGTTGCGCGCTCTCAGTCCAGGCGCAGTGCCGCGATTGGCCGAAGCGAAAATCGATCCCGTGGTGCTGTTCTTCTCTTTGGCGTTGTGCGGCGTTACGGGAATTGTCTTTGGTCTGGTGCCCTCGCTTCAAGCCGCGGGGAAAGAGTTGCAGGAATCGTTGAAAGAAGGAAGCCGCGGCTCTTCGGAAGGTAGGAGCCGTGGAAGATTCCGAGCTGTTCTGGTCGTCGCGGAAATTGGAGTGGCGCTGGTGCTGATGACCGGCGCGGGACTGCTGATGGAAAGTTTTGCGCGGCTGATGCAAGTGAACCCCGGGTTTTCTACGAAAAGCTTGATGACCTTTCCTTTGACCCTTCCACCGACGCGCTACGCTCAGCCGGAGCAGCAGGCTCAGTTCTTCCGCCAGCTTCTCGAGCGCGTGAGAGCCGATCCTCAAGTGCAATCGGCCAGCGTGACCAGCTACCTCCCGCTTTCCGGCGGTCTCCGCATGGTTTTCTTTTGTGCCGAGGGACGCGCGTGCCAGGGAATCGGCAAGGATCCGACCATCGCCGTTCGCCAGGTGAGTCCGGATTATTTCGAGACCGTGCGCACACCGCTTCTGGGCGGGCGTGTGTTCAGCGAGCAGGATATAGCCGGCGGATTGCCCGTCGCTATCGTTAATGAAACGACGGCGAAGCGTTACTGGCCCGGGCAGAGCGCCATTGGCAAGCACATCGCGAATTCGCGCGACATGATGCAGCGCGAAATCGTGGGCGTGGTTGGCGACGTCAAGTTCAACGCCCTGAATACTGCGAATTCCGAGGAGATGTATCTTCCAATGTCGCAAGTCCCGTGGCCGGCCATGACGCTAGTGGTTCGTTCGGGGGCGAATCCACAAGCACTCGTCTCTGCCATGCGGGGCAAGATTTCGGGTCTCGATCCAACTTTGCCGGTTTCCGGAATTCTCAGCATGGATGACGTGATCGGAACGTCCGTGGCGCAGCCGCGGTTGATCATGCAATTCGCGGGAGTTTTCGCGGGATTCGCATTGCTGCTTGCGGCCATCGGAATTTATGGCGTGATGGCGTATTCGGTAACCGCGCGGAAACAGGAGATGGGCATCCGCGTCGCTCTCGGCGCAAGATCAGCGGACATATTGCGGTTGGTTGTAGGGCAAGGTATGCGGCTGACGCTGCTAGGCGTGGGAATCGGGATCCTCGTTTCCTTGGCATTGACGCAATTGCTCTCCAGCCTGCTTTTCGGGGTACATGCCAAGGATCCGTTGGTGTTCAGTGCCGCAGCACTGGTTCTGGTGCTTGCCGCGTTTGTAGCTTGCTATCTACCGGCGCGCCGCGCCACGCGCATGGATCCCATTGTCGTGCTGCGCTACGAATAAATCATGGTTCTGCGAACCACAACGAACCATGAAAATAAGGACGAGATGGAGGTATGTTGGAGCAACCGCCAAGTGGACGAAGGCCGACTCATTCTGGCGCGATTAGAGCCCG